>JADGMW010000009.1_pt1 | contig 385244 bp, 341 predicted proteins | sample 8641801 | NCBI WGS metagenome assembly JADGMW01 (sample SAMN16272018, study PRJNA661076) | feces metagenome | isolation source: fecal sample from diarrhoea affected cattle A | host: Bos taurus | place: South Africa: Lokaleng Village, Mahikeng | collected 2019-09 | reverse complement strand
ACGGACGCTCCCGGTGCCCCACCTTCCGGCGGCAGCTGCCGAGGCAACTTTCCAATCCTAGCACATCCTGCAGCCGGTGTTTACCCGGCCAGTCTGACTGAGTCAGGGTTTGCTGGAGTGATAGCCATCCTGCTTGGGAGCATCGACTTCAACGCGATGCGTTGCTGTCGGCTCTCGCCTGGAGGATGTTGGTCCCACGTGAGGCCGGGAAGCTCTGCGGCTTTCCGCACCTTTGGGGTGACAAGTGATTACTTTACGTGGGGCTGGGGGCGGCGGCAAATCATGACCGCATCCCGGGCGTGTCGTGCGCATGCGGACGATTGCTCGCCTGCTGGGCAGCCTTCACCGCGCCTCAGCCGACGAGGTTCTGCACGAAGACGTGGGGCGTGAAACCGGTCAGGTCGCCGATGCCCTCCCCCTGCCCGACGAGCTTGATCGGGATACCCGTGCGTTCCTGCACCGCGAGCACGAAGCCGCCCTTGGCCGAGCCATCGAGCTTCGTGAGCACGAGACCCGTGACCCCCGCATGCTCGATGAAGGCCTCCGCCTGCGCCAGGCCGTTCTGGCCAGTCGTGGCGTCCAGCACGAGCAGTACCTCAGCGATCTCGGTCTGCTTCTCGATCACGCGGCGGATCTTGGAGAGCTCATCCATGAGCCCGCTCTTGGTCTGGAGGCGGCCAGCCGTGTCGATGATCGCGATCTCGATGCCCTCACGCATGGCCTTCTCGACTGTCTGGAAGGCCACGGATGCCGGGTCCTGCCCCTGCTGCTGGGGGCGCACGATCTGCGCTCCCCCGCGCTCGGCCCAGGTCGCCAACTGCTCGACGGCCGCCGCGCGGAAGGTGTCGGCCGCGCCGACGACCACGCTGCGACCGTAGTTGCCGAGGAACTTGGCGAACTTGCCGATCGTGGTGGTCTTGCCCACCCCGTTCACGCCCACCACGAGCACGACCGCCGGCCGTGCCGTGAGCCGCAGTGTCGGGTCGAGGCGCGCGAGACGTTCCTCGAGGTTCTCGCGAAGCATCCGCTTGAGGTCCGTCGGGTCGGTCGTGTTGTAGCGCCGCACCTGCTCCCGCAGCTCATCGATCACGGCATCCGTGATGTCGGGGCCAAAGTCGGCCGTGATGAGGGCGGTCTCGAGGTCGTCCCACGTGTCGTCGTCGATCGTGGGCTTCGCGAACATTCCGCGAAGGGCGCCGGAGAGAGACCAGGGGGTGCGTTGAGCCATGGCTCCAAGGGTATTGCAGGACCTCTGTGCGCACAGGGACCGCGCAGGCTCGCGTGCTTACGTCACAGCTACTCCGACGGAAGGGACAACCGTGACCGTGATCGGCTGGCATGCCTCGCACGAACAGATCCACCCCAAGGACCTCCTCACCTCGCTGCAGCACGCAGAGCGCGCCGGCTTCACGGCGGCCATGTGCAGCGACCATTTCGCCCCGTGGAGCGAACGGCAGGGCCACTCTGGCTTCGCCTGGGCGTGGCTCGGTGCGGCGCTGCAGGCGACCGAGCTGCCCATCGGGGTCGTGACAGCCCCCGGCCAGCGCTACCACCCGGCGATCATCGCGCAGGCGGTGGGAACGCTCGAGGCGATGTATCCGGGCCGGTTCTGGGCCGCCCTCGGCAGCGGCGAGAACATGAACGAGCACATCACGGGTGACGCCTGGCCCCGCAAGGAGCATCGCAACGAACGGCTCCGCGAGAGTGAACAGGTCATGCGCGCACTGCTCGCGGGCGAGACCGTCAGCCACGATGGGCGCGTGCGAGTCGACCAGGCGAAGCTCTGGACGAGGCCGGATGCCCCGCCTCCCCTTCTCGCCGCCGCGGTCACGCCCAAGACGGCCGAGTGGGCGGCCGGGTGGGCGGATGGGCTGGCTACCGTGAACCAGTCGCCCGAGGCACTGCGTCGGGTCGTGGACGCCTACCGCGGGGCGGGCGGCACGGGACCGCTCGTGCTGCAGGTGCACGTCAGCTACGCGGCATCCGCTGACCAAGCCCTCGCGATCGCCCACGACCAGTGGCGCAGCAACGTCTTCTCGCCACCGCTGTGCTGGGACCTCGACACGGTGGAGGCCTTCGACGTGGCATCCGCTCATGTGCGTCCCGAGGACGTGCACGGCTCGGTTGTCATCTCGGCCGACCTGGAGGAGCACGTCGAGCGGCTGCGGGAGTTGATCGAGATCGGGTTCGACGAGGTGTACCTGCACCACGTCGGCCAGCAGCAGCGCGACTTCATCGAGGCCTTCGGCGAGCGCGTGCTGCCGAGGCTCGGCGTGACGAGCAAGACGGATGCCGCGAGCGAGGTCGTGGCATGAGGATCACCGACACGAGCGACCTTTGGTGGAAGAACGCGGTCGTCTACTGCCTCGACGTCGAGACCTTCATGGACTGGAACGGGGACGGCACGGGCGACTTCGACGGGCTCGCGCACCGGCTCGACTACCTGGCTGAGCTCGGTGTGACCTGCATCTGGCTCATGCCCTTCTACCCGACCCCGGACAAGGACGATGGCTACGACGTCGCCGACTTCTACGGTGTCGACAAGCGCTTCGGCACGCACGGCGACCTCGTCGAGGTGATCCGCTCGGCGAGGGACCGCGGCATGCGCGTCATCGCGGACCTCGTCGTCAACCACACCTCGGAGAAGCATCCGTGGTTCGTCGCGGCGCGGTCGAGCCGCCGCTCGCCCTATCGCGACTACTACGTGTGGCGCGACGAGCCGCCCAAGGATGCGCCCGAACCGATCTTCCCCGACAAGGAGGACGGCGTGTGGACGCTCGATGAGCGCACGGGCCAGTACTACCTCCACCGCTTCTACCGTCACCAGCCGGACCTCAACGTCACCAACCCGCGCGTGCGCGAGGAGATCGGCAAGGTCATCGGCTTCTGGCTCGAACTCGGCCTCTCCGGGTTCCGCGTCGACGCCGTGCCGTTCTTCATCGACGGCGACGACGGCGGGGTCAACAGCGACTACGGCGACGGGGACGGCCACGAGTACCTTCGCCAGCTCTCCGAGATGGTCAAGCGACGCAAAGGTGACGCCGTGCTCCTCGGCGAGGTCAACCTCCCCTACCGCGAGCAGGTGCGATTCTTCGGCGGCGACAAGGGCGACGAACTCGCGATGCAGTTCGACTTCGAGGCGATGCAGCGCACCTACCTGTCGCTTGCCCGGCGCGATGCCCGGCCCCTCGCCAGGATGCTCGCGAAGCGACCGGCGCTCGCGCAGCGCTCGCAGTGGGCGAACTTCCTGCGCAACCACGACGAGTTGACCCTCGACAAGCTGAGCGACAAGGAACGCGAGGAGGTCTTCGCGGCATTCGGCCCGGAGGAGCGGATGCGCGCCTTCGGCCGGGGCATCACGCGCCGCCTGCCTCCCATGCTCGACGGGGACCCCCGTCGCATCCGAATGGCCTACAGCCTGCTCTTCTCCCTGCCGGGCACGCCCGTGCTGTTCTACGGCGAGGAGATCGGCATGGGCGAGAACCTGGATGCCGGGGGACGCAACGCCGTGCGCACCCCCATGCAGTGGAACAACAGCAAGAACGGCGGCTTCTCGACCGCGCGTCGGAGTTCCCTCGCGGCACCCGTCACCGAGGGCGCCTATGGGCCCGAGTTCGTGAACGCCGACGACCAGGTGCGCGATCCGGATTCGCTCGTGCACTTCATCCGGCTGCTGATCAGCCGTTACCGCACGTCGCCGGAGATCGGATGGGGCGAGCTCTCGATCATCGAACAGCCACACACCAGCTTGCTCGCCCACCGCGTGAGCGGGCCCCTCGGCAGCATGATCGCGCTGCACAACTTCGCGGGTGAGTCCCTTACGATCGAGATCCCTGTCGAGGGTGGGAACGAGGACACGCGCCTCGTGGACCTGCTCGAGAACGGCATCACCGAGGTGTCGGCACGCGGAACCGCCGAGTTCACGCTCGGGCCCTACGGCTACCGCTGGCTGCGCGTCACCGACCCCGGCACGCGGAGGATCGGCTGACCTAGCGCGGTCGGCGCGCCATCCGGAGCATCGCCCATACGAACACGACGGCGACGAGCGTCGTCGTCGCGAGCCCGAGTCCGGGATAGCCGACGGCCGTGAGCACGGGGCCCGCGAGCGCCCCGCCCGCGGCACCCGCGAGGTTCATGAGCAGGTCGGAGACGCCCTGCACCCCTGGCCGGTCGCCCGCCGGCACCGCATCGACGACCATTGCCGAGCCGGAGATGGTCGAGGCCGACCAGCCAAGGCCGAGCAGCACGAGGCTCACGGCGACCAGCTCATGGTACTCACTGCCGAACCACGCGGTCACGAGCGCCGCGAGCAGGAGCGCCTGGCCGCCGAGGAGCACGGGAAGACGGCCGAGCCGGTCGGAGAGCCAGCCGAAGACGGGCGAGAGGGCGAACATGCCCGCCACGTGGAGGCTGATCGTGAGCCCCACGATCGCCAGGGATGCCCCGTGCCCGTAGAGGTGCACGGGCGTCATCGCCATGAGCGCGACCATGGTCGCGTGGCTGAGGGCGACGGATGCCACGGCGAAGCGCGCACGCGCATTGACCCGCAGCGTCGCAAAACCGAGCCGCGGCGGCTCCCCCGGCGTCACCCCGAGTGCCTCACGCGCCTTCAGGAGTGGATCCGGGCGCAGGAAGATCGCGTAGACGAGCACCGTCACGGCCTGGGCCGCGAGCGCGAACAGGAAGGGGCCCGTGAGGCTCGGCAGGCCGAGCATCCGCCCGACCGCCTCGCCTGGCTCGATGAGGTTGGGGCCGAGCACCGAGCCCACCGTCGTCGACCACACGACGAGCGAGAGGTCGCGGCCGCGGTGGCGCGGCGAGGCGAGGTCGGTCGCCGCGAAGCGGGCCTGGAGGTTGGTGGCGGAGCCGGCTCCGGCGAGCGCGAAGGCAAGCAGGAGCAGCGGGAACGAAGAGAGCGCCGCCGCCACGATGAGCAGCACGGCGGATGCCGCGGCGAGCGCGGAGCCGGTCGCCAGCGCGACGCGGCGTCCCCTCGCCCGCGCGTACCTGGCCAGCGGGAGTGCGAGCAGGGCGGCGCCCAGGGTCGACATGGTCGACGCCATGCCCGACCAGGAGTCGGAGCCGGAGACGTCCGCCGCGAGCAACGCCCCGACCGAGACGGTTGCGCCGATGCCGAGGCCTCCCACCACCTGGGCGGCCACGAGCACCCAGACGATCCGTCGCTGGAGGGCCTGGGCATCCGCGGGGGGCTCGGTCGTGGTCACGCGGCAAGTCTAGGGAGCCGCGCTCGCATCATTCGGCCTCGAGGAGGCCGCGTTCCTCGACCGCCTGACGGGAGAGCGTCTTGTAGCCCTCGTGTTCGAAGAAGACCGTGATGCGGTCGTCCTCCGTGCTCATGACGGTGCCGGCGCCGAATTCCGGGTGCACGACGCTCGTGTTGGGTGAGAAGGCCTCGTCGCCCGTCGAGCGTGACACCGGGTCATCCGTCGCGTCGCCGCTCGCGCAACGGTCGCAATTGCCACAGCGCTCGGGAGCCTCCTCGCCGAAGTATCCAAGGAGGAAGGCGCGCCGGCATCCGCTCGTCTCGGCATAGCCGCGCATCATCTCGATGCGGGACTCATCAATGCGCTCGCGCTCCTCGGCCGCGGCTGCAGCCCTCTCGGCCGCCACCTCGGGGCTGACTCGGTCGACGACGCGCACGCCCCTGCGGTCCCAGCGCACGACGCCCGCGTCGGAGAGCAGGTTGAGCACCGAGGTCACGGTGCGCGATGAGACCTCGGCCGCCTCGGCGAGCTCCTTGGGCTTCGCCGTGCCGGATGCGTGCAGCACGGCGCGATAGACGCCGGCGACCGTCCCGCGGCGCGGCGAGCCGGACGCGAAGAAACGGCGGAGGCCGAGGTCCTCGCTGCGGTAGTGCAGCCGCACCCTCGCGGGCTCGTCGTCCCTCCCCGCGCGCCCCGCCTCCTGGTAGTAGGCGTCGAGCGAGTCGGGCGGCGAGGCGTGCACGACGAAGCGCACATCGGCCTTGTCGATTCCCATACCGAACGCCGAGGTCGCGACGACGACATCCGCAGCGCCGTCGTGAAAGGAGGCATGGACCTCGCGACGCGCGGAGGCGCTCATGGCGCCGTGATAGGCGAAGGCGCGCAGCCCGCGTTCCTGCAGGGACTGCGCGTACTCCCCGGTCTCACGGCGGGTCGCAACGTAGAGCAGGCCGGTGCCGCGCTCCTCCGCAATGCCGTCGATCACCGCTCGCTTCTTCTCGTCAGAGCTCGTGTGGCGCTCGACGGCGAGGGAGAGATTCGCCCGATCGAAGCCCCGCACGAGCACGAGCGGGTCGCGCATCCTCAGGCGCTCGCTGATCTCCGCCTGCACGGGACTCGGTGCGGTCGCCGTGAGCGCGGCGACGGGAGAGCGGCCCAGTTGCTCGATCGCGGCACCAAGGCGCAGGTAGTCGGGCCGGAAGTCATGTCCCCACGACGAGACGCAGTGGGCCTCATCGACGACGAAGAGATCGACTCCCGCGGCAGCGAGCCTCTCGAGCGTCTCCTCCGAGCCGAGCTGCTCGGGGGCGAGCAGGAGGATCCGGGGGCCCGAACCCTCCGCGAGTTCCCACGCCGCCGCGAGGCGCCGCGCTCCCGCACGCGAGTTGACCGCCGCGGCGGGCGGGGCATCCGGAGCATCCCGCAGCCCCTCCACCTGGTCGGCCTGCAGCGCGATGAGGGGCGAGACGACCACCGTCAGGCCTCCCCTGATGACCGTCGCGAGCTGGTAGATGGCCGACTTGCCGTAGCCCGTCGCCATGACCGCCAGAACATCGCGCCCTTCGGCCAGCGCCTCAATCGCGCGGCGCTGGCCCGGCTGCACGCTCTCCCAGCCGAAACGCTCCCGCGCGGCCGTCTCGATTCGCTGTCGGATGTCGCTGGCCTGAGGTGTCACCAGCACAGTGAACGCCCGCCGGCACCCGCCAACAAGTAGCGGACTCCCAGCCAGCTCAGCTGGCGCGCTCCTCGGGAGCAACCACCCGCTGCCCGACGACCGCACTCACGCCGTCCTGCCGCATCGAGACGCCGTAGAGGGCATCCGCGATCTCCATCGTGCGCTTCTGGTGCGTGATCACGATCAGCTGGCTCGTCTCGCGGAGATCTTCGAAGATCTGGAGCAGGCGGCCGAGGTTCGAATCATCGAGGGCCGCCTCGACCTCGTCCATGATGTAGAACGGGCTCGGCCGCGCCTTGAAGATCGCGATCAGGAGCGCGACCGCGGCCAACGAGCGCTCACCACCACTGAGGAGCGAGAGCCGCTCGATCTTCTTGCCCGCGGGCTTGACCGACACCTCGATGCCGGTCGTGAGCAGGTCGTCGGGGTCGGTGAGGCGGATGCTACCCGCCCCGCCCGGGAAGAGCACGGGGAAGACCTCGTCGAAGGCCGCCCTCGTGTCTTCGAACGCCGCCGAGAAGATGTCGCGCATCTTCTCGTCGAGCTCCTCGATGATCGTGAGGAGGTCCTTGCGGGTGTTCGTGAGGTCTGTCAGCTGCTCCGTGAGGAACTTGTGTCGCTGCTCGAGGGCGGAGAACTCTTCCAACGCGAGGGGGTTGACGCGGCCCAGCTGGCCGAGCTTGCGCTCGGCACGGGCGAGGCGCGCCTCCTGCTCGGCGCGGACGAAGGGGACGCCCGCCGGAGTTTCAGGAGCCGCGGCATCCGTCGCCTCATAATCCGTGAATTCCGGGTCGACCGCTTCCTGCGTCTCCGAGGCGACGTCCTCGGCGGGGAGGGCGTCTGGCGGCACGGGGACGGCGGGGCCGTACTCCGCGATGAGGACATCCTCAACCAGGCCGAGCTCCTCGCCCGCGCGCTCCAGCAGGGTGGACAGGTGCAGCTTCTTCTCGTAGATCTGCATCTCGAGGCCGTGCACCGTCTCGCTCACGGCGTGCAGGCGCTCACGCAGCGACGCCTCCGTGCGCCGCAGCTCCGCGAGCTCCTCGTTCTGCTGGGCGCGGTCAGCCTCAGCGGCAGCGAGCTTGACGCGGGCCTCCGAGACGGAACGGTCGACGGAATTGAGCACGGCAGGCAAGGCGTCGAGCACGCGCTGGGCGCTCTCCATCTGGCGACGACGGATGACGGCCCTGCGGGCCGCGAGCTCCGCGGCCGCCCGCTCGGCCTCGAGCTGCTGCTCGAGCTGGCGCGCCCGCTGCTCCTGTGCCCGCACCCGCTCGCGGGCCGTCTCGACCTGGAGCCGTGCCTCCACCTCGCGCTCGCGGCACGCGTCCAGTTCATCGGCGAGTTCGTCGCGCGCACTCACGTCGAGGATCGGGCGGGGCCGTGACTTTGCCGCCTCGAGTTCGGACTTCGCGCGCTCTGCCGCCGACTCGGCATCCGCCACCGTCTCCTGCGCGAGCGCGAAACCCTTCTCGATGCGCTGCGCCTCTGCCTCGGCCGCCTCGGCCTGCACCCGCGCCCGGTTGAGCCGCTCGGACTGCGCCGCAAGCTGCGAGTCGAACTCGCGAAGCGCCGCGAGCGCCCTGGTCGACTGCTCCTTGGCGACCTTCACGACGCCGCGCTGCTCCGCCAGCGCGAACTGCGCGCGCTCGATGAGCGACGTGACCTCGCCGAGGCGCTCCGTCGCGGCGTCACGGTCAGCAATGAGCTCGAGGCGCGACCGTTTCGCGCCGGAACCGCCGCGAAGCACGTAGCGGCTGAGGACATCGCCCGCCTTGGTGATGATGGTGGTGTCGCTCGGGCCCGTGGCGTCAGCGCCGAGTTCGTCCCACACCCGGCGGGCAGCCGCCAGGTCGTCGGCAATGATCGTGCGGCCGAGCAGGCCCATGACCCCGGAGGGCGCCGTCACGACACTCTGCGCCAGTACCGCGCCGTCGCCGAAGGAACCGCTCGCGAATGCAGAGACTCCCCCATCGGCGAGCACCAGCTCGACGCGGCCGAGCTGCTCAGCGTGGGCGTGCCCGAGGGCATTGACGGCCGCCTCTCGATCGTCGGCCAGCACCGCATCAGCGAGAGAACCGAGGGCCGCCGCAATGGCCGCCTCGTAGCCCGGCTGCACCTGCACATGCTCGGCGACGAGACCGCGGATGCCACGGCGCTGGGCCGCGACGAGGGCACTCGAGCCGTCCTTCTGGTCGAGCGCACTCGACAGCGCACCCTGCCTCGCGGCGAGGGCATCCCGCTCGCGCTCCAGGTCGTGGAGTTGCTCCCGGAGTGTGTCGATCTCCGCCTCGGCGGAGACAACCTCGGCCTGCGCGGCCTGATACGCGAGGTCGAGATCCGTCTCGCTCGTGTCGTCGAGGGTCGACTCCCCCTCGACCTGCTCCAGTGTTGCGCGGGCCTGGTCACGACGAACCCTGGCAGCATCGAGCGCGTTCTGCTGCCGCAGCACCTCGCCGCGCACGGCGGCCAGGCGGGACGCGGCAGTGTCTGCCTGGCCCGTGAGCTTGGAGATCTCGAGGTCGTGCTTGGAGACGAGCGAACTCTGGAGGGCGATCTCCTCGTCGAGGGCGTCGAGCGCGGCACGTGCCTCCGCCGTGCGCGACTGCGCCTCACGCCACGCCTCCTCGGCCTCGGCGATCGTGTCGGCGATGCGCGCGGCCTCGTCGTGGGCATCCGCAACCATCTGCGGGGTGACGCCGGGCGTGACGTCCGTCGCCTCATTCTGGCTGCTGAGCAGCGCGAGCTTCTGGTTCGCGAGACTGTAGAGGCTGCGGAGCCGTTCCTGCACCGACTCGAGCCCGAAGGCCACCTGGCGAGCCTGGTCGACCGCGTCGCCGACCTGCTCCTGCTCGATGCGGGCCTCGCGGAGCTTCGCCTGGTCGAGCTGCTCCTGCAGCACGATGCGTTCCGTCTTGCGCTCCGACTCGCTGCGGCTGTGCAGCGAGAGGGCCTCGCGCAGTCCGACGACCTCATCAGCGAGGAGTCGGGCACGGGCGTCACGCACGATCGCCGCGATCGACTGTGCCTCACGCGCGATCTCCGCCTGGCGGCCGAGCGGCTTCAGTTGGCGGCGGATCTCGCCCGCAAGGTCGCTCAGGCGGGTCAGGTTCGCCTGCATCGCGTCGAGCTTGCGAAGCGTCTTCTCCTTGCGGCGACGGTGCTTCAGGATGCCCGCGGCCTCCTCGATGAAGCCGCGACGGTCTTCGGGACTCGCATGGAGCACCGCGTCGAGCTGCCCCTGACCGACGATGACGTGCATCTCACGGCCGAGGCCCGAGTCACTCAAGAGTTCCTGCACGTCGAGCAGCCGGCAGTTCTCGCCGTTGATCGCATACTCGCTGCCGCCGTTGCGGAAGAGCGTGCGGCGGATCGTGACCTCGGAGTACTCGATCGGCAGGGCGCCATCCGAGTTGTCGATCGTGAGCGTCACCTCGGCGCGGCCGAGCGGCCCGCGCGTTGCCGTGCCCGCGAAGATGACGTCTTCCATCTTGCCGCCGCGGAGGGTCTTCGCCCCCTGCTCACCCATGACCCAGGCGAGTGCATCGACGACGTTGGACTTGCCCGACCCGTTGGGCCCGACGACACAGGTCACTCCGGGTTCGAAGGCGAAGGTGGTCGGCTGCGCGAATGACTTGAAGCCCTTGATCGTGAGGCTCTTGAGGTACACGCGCCAGCCCCTCCCTGCTTGCCGGGTGAGTGCACGCGCGCCGGCCGCGCGAGACTCTCGCACAACGGTACCGGAGAGGTGCCGCCAACTCTGGTGCGACGCGACCGCCGCGCCCTATGCTTTACGCCCCGGCATGGTCTCCGCCGTCGCCGCCGGCCACGAAGGGAACAGCCGTGAGCATCGACACCGCGAGCGATTCGACCCCCGTCGAAATCGAAGAGCTCGTCCTCCCCGAGACGATCGACGGAAGCGCCGAAGCGGATGCCTTCAGCGAGATGGTGAGGGTGCGCAACGAGATCGAGCGGGCCGTCATCGGCTCCTTCGACCTCGCCGTCACGCCGGGCGAGTTGCTCGCGATCGCGCGCAACCCCTATGAGACGTGGCGCTGCCTCGTCGCGCGGGTCGACGGGGAACTCGTCGCCCGCGGCCTCTACGAGGTGCAGGGTGGCGACGAGTCCGAGTCCGCCTGGCTCACGATCGAGGTGCTTCCGCAGGCCCGCCGTCGCGGCGTAGGCGCTGCCCTCTTCGATGCCCTCGCCTCGATGGCCGAGGAGGAGGGTCGCAGCGTACTGCAGGCATCCGCGTACCACCTCACCGGGAGCGACGGCGGCCCGCAACTGCGCTCCCCCACGGGTTTCGGCACGGTTCCGGCGGATGACGCCGCCGCGACATTCCTCAGCAAGCGCGGCTTCCGGCTCGCCCAGGTCGACCGGATGAGCCGGCTCGCGCTCCCCTCGGGCGCCGAGGAGCCCACGCCCCCGCCCGGCTACGAGCGGCTGCTGTGGGAGGGCCCCACCCCGGAGGATCTGCTCGGGGGGATGGCCACCCTGCATGCCCGCATGAGCACGGACCCCCCACTCGGCGAGGTCGACTGGAACCCGGAGGAGTGGGACGCCGAACGCGTGCGGGAGAACGACACACGCCGCGGCGATGACGGCAGGCTGTGGCTGACGGCCGCCGTGCGCCACGTGGCATCCGGAGCCCTCGCCGGATTCACCGACCTCTCGGTGCCGCCGGAGACAGACCGGCCAGCCATGCAGATGGACACGATCGTCGCCGCGGAGCACCGGGGTCACCGGCTCGGCATGCTGCTCAAACTCGCGAACCTGCATGCGCTCGACCGACTGGCGCCCGGGCATCCGGCCATCTACACCTGGAACGCCGAGGAGAATCGGCACATGCTCGACGTCAACGAAGCGGTCGGGTTCGTCGCGTTCGGCTACGAGAGCTCATGGCGCCGCGACGGATGACCGCTGGGCCGCGGCACAAATGAGCGACGGCCCCGGCGCTCACGCACCGGGGCCGTCGACTCACTGCCGAACTACTCGACGATCAGGTCGTCGAGGTTGATCTCCTCCTCCATGAACTCGAACTTGACCATGAGCTCCTGGAGCTTCTGGATCGAGTCGACGTTCAGTTCGGGACCGAAGTCCTCCATCAGGAGGTTCGCGGCGGCTTCCTCAGGCATGCCGAGGAACTCAGGCAGCACCGAGCGAGCCGCGTCGACGTCGTCATTCGCGAGGGCGCGCGTCTCGGCGAGGGCCTCCTGGAACGCCTTCACGACCGCCGGGTTCTCGTCCATGTAGGCACCGCTCGTGAAGCCGACGAGGGTCGTGAGGCCAGGAATCGTGTCCTGGTTGTTGTAGGTGACCAGCTGGCCGCCCTCACGGATCGTCTTGCTGAGGAACGGCTCGGGAAGCCACGCCGCGTCGAGCTCGCCGGCGACGAGCTGCGCCTGCATCTCGGGGAACGGCACCTCGACCCACTCGACGTTGCTGGGGTCGCCACCGTCCTGCTCGATGGCCTCCATGATCGTGAGGTCACCGGCGGCCTTGAGCGTGTTGACCGCGACGCGCTTGCCCTCGAGGTCCTTGGGCGAGGCGATCGAGGGGTCGAGGGCCGCGACGCCGTTGATGTCGTCGCCCTCGGCGTAGGACGCCGAGTAGTTGCCGATGATCTTCACATCGATGCCCTTGCTGGCGGCGAGGATGATGGGCAGCGGCTGGCCGATCGCGAAGTTGACCTGGCCCTGCGCGACGGCCGGGAGGATGGCGGCGCCACCCTGGCCGGTCGTGAGGTCCACCTCGAGGTTGTGCTTCTCGAAGATGCCCTCCTCGATGCCGAGGATGAGCGCCGCCGTCGGCGCGATCGGCAGCGCGGCGACCGAGATCTTGGTCATCTCGGTGAGCTCTTCTGCAGCGCTCGGGTCGGTGGTCGTCTCACTACTGCCTGCGCAGCCGGTGGCGACGAGGGCGGTGACGGTGGCGAGGGCGGCGATGCTGCCCGCGCGCTTCAGGGAGAACTTCATTGTTTCCTCTTCTCTTGGTGCTGCTATTTTCGGGTGATGGTGCGATTTCGGGCTTGTGCTGTGGCCTAGAAGGCCACTTTCAGGAGAAGACTCGTCAGCGTCTCGCGCTCCTCAGCTGAGAGGCTGCCGAGCGAGCGATCGCGTGCCCTGCTCACGGCCTCGCGCGCCTCGGCGTAGGTCGCCAGGCCCTGCTCGGTCGCCTCGACGATGTTGACACGGCGGTCGCGAGGGTGCTGGGCCCTCCGAACGAATCCGGATGCCTCAAGTGAGTCGATCACGGCGACCACCTGGCTGGGGTCGAGCTGGAGGAAGTCGGCGATGTCGCGCTGGGTCGGGCTGACGGATCCACAGGCGAGGGAGAGGACGGCGTACGCGCGCACCCGGAGGCCGAAGGGAGCGAGGGCCTCACGCGCATGGCCGGAGCCGATCGCGCGCACTCTCGCCACGAGGAATTCGACGTCTCCGAGCAGGTCGGAACCGTCTATGCGCTGCTCGCCTGCAATCGAAGGCCGGGTGGCCGTCGCATCCGTCATTGGGTGGACCTTTCTGAAAGGTTGATTGGGATACTAATTGACGTTGTCAACTATTCACAAGATCATTTAGAGTCGGTCGCAGACTCGATGAGGAGAGGGACCGATGGATCTTCAAGGAAATGTTGCAATCGTCACCGGCAGCGGACGGGGCCTGGGCCTTGCCTACGCCCAGGAGCTCGCCCGCCGTGGCGCGAAAGTCGTCGTCAACGATATCGACGCAGACACCGCCCAGGCCGCAGTGGACACGATCACGTCGGCGGGCGGCGAAGCGGTCGCGCTCGTCGGCGCCGTCGGCTCGACCGAGACCGCCGAGGCGCTCGTCGCCAAGGCCGTCGACACGTGGGGTCGCCTCGACATCCTCGTGACCAACGCGGGCGTGCTGCGCGACACCGTGCTGTGGAAGATGAGCGACGAGGACTTCGACCTCGTCATCAACGTGCACCTGCGCGGCACGTTCACCTGCGTTCGCGCCGCCGCGACCCGCATGCGCGAGCAGGGCAAGGGCGGCCGCATCATCACGATCGGCTCCCCCACTGGCCAGGTCGGCAACTTCGGCCAGACCAACTACGCGGCCGCCAAGGCCGGAATCGTCGGCATGACCCGCACCTGGGCGCTCGAACTCGCGCGCGCGGGCATCACGGTCAACACGGTCGTTCCCGTCGCGGCGACTGCCATGACCGAGACGGTTCCCTTCTTCAAGCAGTTCGCCGACGCGATGCACGCTGGCGAAGAGATGCCGCCCTTCGCGCGCCAGGAGCTCGGCTTCGGCACGCCCCAGGACGTCGCGGGGCTCATCGCCTTCCTCGCATCCAAGGACGCCGCGGATGTCACGGGCCAGGCCATCAGCGTCGGCGGCGACCGCCTGTCCCTCTACTCGCACCCGAGCATGGTCGTGAAGGAGATCAAGGAGGGCGGCTGGAGCGCCGAGGACATCGCGGCAGCGTGGCAGGAGAAGTTCGCGCCCTCGCTCCAGGAGGTCGGCGAGAAGCTCCCCGAGCCCCCCGCCAACTGAGCCGCGAAATGACTCGCTACGAGCCGAAAATCGACGTCGCCTCACGCGTCGCGATCGACACCCACGTGCACGTCGAGACGCACGGGCACGACCACGCGCTCCCCGATGACCTCTACAACGCCGCGGTCAAGTACTTCGGCAACGACGGTGAGTTCCCGGGCGTCGACGCCATCGCCGAGATGTACCGCGAGCGCAGTATGGCCGCAGTGGTCTTCACGGTCGATGCCGAGGCAAACCTCGGGCACAAGGGCATCAGCAACGACGACGTCATCGATGGCGCCGCGCGTCACCCGGATGTGCTCATTCCCTTCGTGAGCGTCGACCCCAACCGCGGCGCGGTCGCGATCGACGAGGCACGTCGACTCGTGACCGAGCGCGGGGCGCGCGGGTTCAAGTTCCACCCGACCGTGCAGGGCTTCGACCCGAGCGACCGGGCGCACTGGGAGCTCTTCGCCCTCATCGAGGAGCTCGGCGTGCCCGCCGTGTTCCACACGGGCCAGACGGGCATCGGCGCGGGCACGCCCGGCGGCCGCGGGCTGCGCCTCGGGCTGTCGAACCCCATCCTGCTCGACGACGTCGCGGCGGAGTTCCGGAACCTGCAGATCGTCATGGCACACCCGTCGGTGCCGTGGCAGGACGAGGCGATCTCGGTCGCGACGCACAAGGCCAACACGTGGATCGACCTCTCGGGCTGGTCACCGAAGTACTTCCCTGCCCAGCTGGTGAAGCAGATGAACTCGCGACTGCAGAACCAGGTGCTCTTCGCATCCGATTTCCCCATGATCCACCCCGATCGGTGGATGTCGGACTTCGAGCAGCTCGAACTGAAAGACACCGTGCGCCCCAAGATCATGCGCGAGAACGCAATTCGCCTTCTCGGGCTCTAATCCCCCAACCGTCAGGAGACACACAATGGCCACCAGCACGACACTCGCCGAACTCGAATCGCTCGTCGGCAAGGACCTGGGCGCGAGCTCATGGATCGACATCACGCAGGATCGCGTCAACACCTTCGCTGACGCCACCGAGGACCACCAGTGGATCCACGTCGACCCCGAGCGCGCCAAGGACGGCCCGTTCGGTGCGGCGATCGCCCACGGCTTCCTCACGCTCTCGCTCACGATCCCCCTGTGGACCGAACTGCTCGACGTGACGGATGCCACCACCAAGGTCAACTACGGGCTCAACAAGGTGCGCTTCCTCTCCCCCGTCAAGGTGGGCTCACGCATCCGGCTGCAGGCGACCATCGCCGCGGTTGACGAGGTAAAGGGCGGCCTGCAGATCACGGTCGACATGACCGTCGAGATCGAGGGCGCCGACAAGCCCTCGGCCGCGGCGCAGGCGATCCACCGTTTCTACGCGTAGGCACTACCCCACGAAGGGCCGTCCCGCTGGGGCGGCCCTTCGTCGTTCATGCCTTGCCAGGGCTGCGGTTTCGATACGCTCGCTGGCGCTCGTTACTCAACCCGCGGGCCGCGGAGGGCGGTGCCGCTGGCAGCGCGGGCAGAAGTGACTGCCGCGGTTCATGAACTGCTCGCGCACGATGGTCGTGCCGCAGCGCGGGCAGGGTTTGCCCTGCTGACCGTAGGCGTTGAGGGAGTGCGCGAAGTATCCCGACTCGCCGTTCACGTTGAGGTACTGGGTGTCGAAGCTCGTGCCACCCTCCGCGAGGGCCTTTCGCAGCACGAGCCGCACCTCCTCGAGCAGCCGTCGCGCCCGCATCCGGCTGAGGGCGTCGGCCCGCTCGTTGTAGTGGATGCGAGCCGCCCACAGCGCCTCGTCGGCGTAGATGTTGCCGATGCCGCTGATGAGCGTCTGGTCAAGCAGGGCGCGCTTGATGCCCGTGCGGCGAGCGGCGAGCCGCGCCAGGAAGCGGCGATCGTCGAAGTGTTCGTCGAGCGGGTCGCGGGCGATGTGTGAGACCTGCGACGGGATGATGCTCCCGAGCCCGTCGGCTGCGGGTACAAGCGTGTCGATCGCCATCGAGCCGAAGATCCGTTGATCGACGAAATTGAGTCGCAGCGGACCATGCCCCGGGTGGACGATGTCGAGGCGGATGCGCGTGAGCCGGTCATCCGTCGCCCTGTCTCGCAATAGCACCTGGCCGCTCATGCCGAGGTGCACCATGAGCGCCTGCTCGCTCGCGCCGGTTGGCAGTTCCGAGGGTGCCTCGGGGCCAGTTCGGCGCGAGTCGGAAGAGGAGAGCACCCCAAGTGGGATCCAGAGGAACTTGCCTCGTCGCTGCGGCATGAACAGACGCTGCCCCGTGAGCCGGTCGATGAAGTCCTCTAACGGGCCCTCGTGGCGGCGCAGCGAACGTGTGTCGAGCACGACGACGGACTCGATCGTGGCGCCAGTGACGGCAGGCTCGAGCCCCGCACGCACCACCTCGACCTCGGGCAGTTCGGGCATGCGGGATCAGCCGGTCGAGGCCTGGAGGCGCGTCCACGCCTCGAGGGCGGCGGCCATCTCGGCCTGCTTCTTGCTGCTGCCCTCACCAGAGGCAACGTCTTCGTCGTCGAGGGTGACGGTCGCGTGGAACCGCTTCAGGTGGTCTGGGCCGCTGTCGACGATCCGATAGGCGGGGGCACCGCGGCCAAGCCTTGCGGCAAGCTCCTGCAGGCTCGTCTTGGGGTCCATGGCGGCCCCGAAGCGGTCGGGGTCAGCAAGCAGCGGCTCGATCAGGCGAAGCACGAGCGCTGTGGCCTCATCGTGGCCGGCGCTCAGGTAGACCGCGCCGATGACCGCTTCGACCGTGTCAGCGAGGATCGACGACTTGTCACGCCCGCCCGTCAGTTCCTCGCCCCGCCCCAGGCGGAGGTAGTCGCCGAGGCCGATGCCGCGCGCGATCTCCGCAAGCGCGGCGCTGCTGACGAGGCTCGACCGTCGCTTCGCGAGGTCACCCTCGTCGCGGTCCGGATGCGAGGTGTAGAGCATGACCGTGACGGCCTGCCCGAGAATTGAATCGCCGAGGAACTCGAGTCGCTCGTTGTGGGCGATGCCACCGTTCTCGTACGCGAAAGAGCGGTGGGTCAGCGCGAGCTCCAGGAGCTCGCTGCTGACATCCACCGCCAGGATTCGCGCGAGGTCGGCCGGATCGCGGCGAATGGCCGCTCCCCCGTCACTCACGACGCGATCAGACGTCGGCGACCTTGCGGCCCTTGTACTCCATGTAGAGCGCGGTGCCGGCGGAGTCCTCAACGACCTTGGCGCGGTGCGGGAGGCTGTAGACGACCTTGCCGCCCTCGATCGTCTTCACGAGCGCAGGCGCGGTGGCCTTCCACTGGGCGCGGCGGGCACGGGTGCTCGCACGGGACATCTTCCGCTTAGGTACTGCCATGGCTATCTCTTCTCTCTGTCAGCGTCGCCATCCGGGCTGTCGCTGAGTGCGTCATTGGTGGTGGCCTCGGTCAGGCCTTCGAGCGCGGCAAGCTTCGCCCACCGCGGATCGATGGGTTCTTCATGCTCATGACCCGGGTTGTCGAGGAGCCGCACCCCACACTGGGGGCACAGGCCGAGGCAATCTTCTTGACAGACCGGTTGGAACGGCAGTGACAAGACCACCGCGTCCCTGACGACCGGTTCAAGATCCACGTGATCATCTTGAACCTGGTACTCGAAAGCTTCGTCTTCATCGTAGGCGAAAACCTCTTGGATTTCGACTTCGACCGGGAGGGACACCTCCGTGAGGCACCTCACGCACTCGCCCTTGGCCACGGAGTCGACCTCGGCGGTGACGAGGATGCCGTCGTGGAGCGACTCGAGTCGCACCTCGGCGTGGATGGTCTCCCCCGGTTCGACAGCGATGACGGCATTGCCGAGGCGCTCGGTGACGGGCGCCTCGAGCGAGGTCTCGCGCATCTCGCCGGGACGGCGCGCCAGGTCGAGCACGCTGATGCTCAGGGTGGAACGGTTGTGGTGTATCACCCGAAGAGTCTACTGCCCGGGGCGGCATGGCCCCTGAGCAGGGACTCAGCCTGCGGCCTGCCCCACCGCCGTGAGCGCCTCGTCGAGCAGCGCCAGGCCGCGCGCCACCTCGGCGGGGCTCACGACGCACGGCGGCACGACATGGATGCGATTGTCGACCGTGAACGGTAACAGGCCGAGGTCGAGGAGCTTCGACTTGAGCGATGCCATGAGCTGCGGTGAGACAGGCACCCGAGTGCCGCGGTCGCGCACCAGCTCGACCGCCCAGAACACCCCGCGCCCGCGCACCTCCCCGATCCTGGGGTGGGCGTCCTGCAGGGCCTGCAGGCCGGGCCGCAGGTGCTCCTCCCCGACCTCGCGAGCGTGCTCGACGATCCGCTCAGACTTCATGGCGTCAATCGTCGCGACGATCGCGCCCATGGCAAGCGGATGCCCCGAGTAGGTGAGCCCGCCGGGGAATACCCGGTCGTCGAAGGCCGAGGCGATGGCATCCGTCATCATGACTCCGCCCGCGGGAACGTATCCGGAGTTCACTCCCTTGGCGAAGGTCACGAGGTCTGGCACGACCGAGTCCCGCCCGTCGCCGAAATCGCCGCGGAAGGCGAGCCACTCGCCCGTGCGGCCGAAGCCACACATGACCTCATCGAGGATGAGGGCGATCCCATGCTTCTCGGTGAGTTCGCGCACACCCCGGAGGTAGCCGGGAGGCGGCACGAGCACACCCGCCCCACCGGGGACGGTCTCGAGCAGCACGGCCGCGATCGTGCCGGGCCCCTCGCTCTCGATGACGCGCCGCAGGTGCTGGAGCGCGCGCTCCGACTCCTCCTCGGGGCTCGACGCCCAGAACTCGCTGCGATAGAGGTACGGACCGAAGAAGTGCACGTGGCCGCGTGAGTACTCGTTGGGGAGGCGGCGCCAGTCCCCCGTTGCGGCGATCGCTGCGCCCGTGTTGCCGTGGTACGAGCGATACGCCGACAGGACCTTGTCGCGACCCGTCGTGAGGCGGGCGAGACGGATTGCGTTCTCGACGGCATCCGCGCCCGCGTTCGTGAGAAAGACCTTGCTGAACGAGCCTCCGGCGACGTCGAGGATGCGCTTTGCCGCCTCACCCCTCGCGAGGGTCGCGTGCTGTGGCGCGACCGTCGCAAGTTCCTGGGCCTGGCGGGCGATCGCCTCGACGACGACCGGATGCTGGTGGCCGATGTTGGTGTTGACGAGCTGGCTCGAGAAGTCGAGATAGCGACGGCCCTCGTAGTCCCACACCGTGCTGCCCTCGCCGCCCGCGATCGCGAGCGGGGCCAGCGAGCCTTGAGCGCTCCACGAGTGGAACACGTGCGCTCGGTCGAGACCGACAACCTGGGAATTCGTGCGGGCGCTCATGACGCCACGCTATCGGCCGGCGACCGTGCGCGGCAGGAGGCGCATCCGTCGCTCAGGAGATGGCGCCGATGATCCGCTCGACGAGCGTGCGCGGCCACAACACGGCGGCAAGCCGCTGGGCGGGAGGCGCCGACCGCCACAGGGCCGACACGACGCTCTGCGCCTCGGACGAGACAGATGACCCGGCGCGAGCGCCAGCGGGCGCGTAGCTCTCGCGTTCGAGCGCGTCGAGCAGGGCCGAGAGCGCCCGCGGAGCGCCCGCGCTCGACCCGAGCACCGCGGCGTTCTCGCGAGGCGTCGAGGTCGAGGCAACTTCGAGCCCGAGGTCGCGCGAGAACTCCATGACCTCGCGCCAGGCGACGGCGGCACTGCCCTCGCGACGCACGCGCGCAAGGCGACGGGAGCGCTGCAGGGCACGCACGATCGCCGGCACGAGCGCGAGCACCAGCAGCGCCGCCAGCACGTAGACGACCGGCGGGATCGTGATCCGGGTCTCCTCTGGGCCGGCACCGAGACCGCCGACGTCGCCGCGGTCGGGCGCGGCCGGTGCACTCGCGCTCGGGATCGGCGCCGCGACATCCGGAGCCTCGTCGGGAGCATCATCGAGCTCCTCGAGGGCAGCGGGCTCGGCATAGTCGGCGGGCTCCCCGCGCGTCGTCGTAGGCTCGAAGGGAACCCAGCCGATGCCCTCGAAGTAGAGTTCGGGCCACGCGTGTAACTCGTCGGAGGTCACGACCCACTGGCGCGAGGCATCCGAGACCCGCTGGTTGGTCTCCTCGCCCGGGAGGAAGCCGAGCGCGATGCGTGACGGGATGCCGAGGGTGCGCGCCATGAACGCCATCGCCGAGGCGAACTGCACGCAGTAGCCGCTCCGCACCTCGAGGAACGCGGCGACCGCGCCCGCGCTCGTGTCGTCATAGCCCTCCCGCTGGGGCGCGAACTCCGAGTACTCGAAGTCGCCCTCCTCCCGCAGGAACTCCTGCAGTGCCAGCGCGCGTTCGTAGTTGGTCGCGGTGCCCGCCGTGACGGATGCCGCGGTCTCGGCGATGAGCGAGGGCCACGAGGCGTCCGGGATGGCCAGCGAGCTGAACTCCTCGGGCACCACCGTGCCGGCGTCCTGCAGCTGCTGGGGTGTCGGCCGCAGGAGCATCGACTCGACCTCGTACTGCTCGCCTCTCACGCTGCGGCCCTCCGTGCGCAGCGCCTGGGCGCGGGTGTCCCAGACCGCGTTCGCCGTGAGGCCGTCGACCGAGACAGCCGGATAGGGCACCGGCACCCAGCCGCCGCCGAGGGAATCCACGCTCACGGTCGTGACCTCGCGCTCGCGGGTGACCTCGGGGCTCAGGCCGGGCGGCGCGGGGGCCTCCCCCGGGCCGTCACCCAACTCGGGCGGCTCGGCGACCGTCCACCCCTCCTCGGTGAGACTGTCGAGCGCGGTGAGGCGGAAGTAGTGCCCCTTGCCCGAGCGAGACGAGTAGCGCAGGGCCGTGATGGTCTCCTCGCGTCGGAGGTCCTCCCCCAGCGTCACGACAGGATTGACTCCGGAGCGGATCGAGTTTCCCGGCCCGGAACCGGTGACCTCGCGGGCCGATGGCAGCGGCAGGACGACCGCCGCGACGAGCGCAGCGGCGACGCTCGCGGCAAGCACAGCCACGACGTCCCAGCCTCGTCTGCCCCGCCCGGGCCGCGATGCCGCCAACACGAGCAGCCACGAGACCGCCGCGACGATGACCCAGGAGACGTCGTCGAGCGGGACGATGAAGGCCGGCACGACGGCGACTGGCACGAGGAGCAGGCCGGTCATCGCGGGCCTCCGCAGCGCGACCGCAACGAGGTCGCAGAGCAGCGCGACGACGGCACTGCCTGCACTGAAGAGGAGGATCACCCCGGGGTCGGCGAGCGCCGGCGCCTCCTGCGCGGCGAGGGAGACGACACCCTCGGAGCCGAGCCCGTACAGGGCGCGGAACGTGTCGAGGGTCGGGAGCCCGAAGACGGTCGCTCCCGCCACGGAGCCGATCGAGACCGTCATGAGGGCCGCGAGCGCCGCGGCGGCGGTCGGCAGCTCGCCGGCCAGGCGGAAGCGGGGTGTGGTCTCGAGGAGCGCGCGGGTCGCGGCCGCCACACCCAGGACGATCGTCGAGGTGAGGGCGATCGCAAGCCACCAGTCGTTGTCGCGCAGCACCGCGTTGTACGACGCGAACCCGAGCGGGATCGCGAGCGCGAGCGCGGAGGACACACGCCACGGTGGCGCGTGCCGCCCCACGCGCTCAGCCCGCGTCACGATGCATCCTCTGGTACTGGGCGAGCCGCCATGCCTCCTCGACCGGGGTGCGCGTCGACACGGGGATGCACAGCCAGCCCGCCGCGGCCAGGCACTCGAGGGCGAAGGGTGGCACGGAGGTCGGCACCCAGGCGGTCGCCTCGTCGTAGGCCGAACGTGCGGCGATGAGGTCGGCGATCGTGTCGTCGTCGAGGTCGCCGAGCACGGCGAAGGCCGAGCCGAGACGCGCGCTCGCCTGGCGGCCGGACGGCACGAGGGTCACTCCCGTCGTGCGGGCGAAGGGCGTCAGGGCGACGCGCGCAAGGCCTGCGAGCGAAGGGCCGGCACCCACCGGCAGCTGCGGCACGCCCGTCTCCAGGAGGTGCACGCGGAAGCCCTGGGCGTCCAGGTGCACGGCGAGCGAGGCGGCCATCGACACGCACCACTCGAACGACTCGCTGCGGTCGGAATCGCCCGAGTCGACATCCGGATGCCCGCTGCGCCGTGTCTCGAGCAGCACCGTCACCTCGGCGGCGCTGCGCTGCTCCTCCTGGCGCACCATGAGCTCGCCGTGCCGCGCCGAGGCCCTCCAGTGCACGCGCCGAAGGGGGTCGCCGACCCGGTAGACGCGGGTCGTGAGCTCATGCTCGCCGCCCGTCGCACGGTGGTCGGCCCGGTGTGCCTGCCCGTCGGCGCGGCGCGGCGTCGACAGCGTCTCCTCAAGCGCCGCGACGCGGGGGAACACCGTGAGCGCGGTCGAGTCACCTGCCACGACCGTCGCCGAGGCGAGGCCGAAGGGGTCCATGACCGTGACGCGCGCGGGGCCGATCTCGAAATCGCCCCTGCGCGGCGGCACGAAGTCCCACGTCACCGTCACGCTGCGGTGCACGTCACCCCAGCGACCCCGGAGCAGGGGCAACTCGGCTGGCGAGCTGGCACCCGCGACCCGCCGGGCCAGCATGCCCACGGGCGAGTGCCACGACCACTCGTCGGTCCAGGTGGCCTGCCCCACCGCCTGCAGCGCGCGATTTGCGATGTCGATCTGCACCGGCACGGGGTATCCAGGCATGGCCCGCTCGGCGCCGAAGGAACGGTGCACGGCGAGTGACGGCCGACGGTGCCGTGCGGCGAGGGCGGATGCCACGACCGCCGCGAGCAGCAGTATCGACACGAGGAACAGGGCGTCGACGCCGGTCGAGTAGGCCACCACGAGGCCGACGACCCCGGCCGCGAGCAGCGCCCTTCCCCGCCAGGTCAGCGACACTCCCCCTCTCGGCGGTCGACGGCGCATGAGGCTCCCCTAGTGCCGGGCGTCGGATGCGATGGGCACGGGCGTCGCGCTCACGATGCGGCGAACGATCGCCTCGGAGACGGAGACCGAGGAGGAGCCCGAGGCCTGCCCGGAGGGGATGACCCGGTGTGCCAGCACGGGCACCGCGAGTGCATCGATGTCGTCGGGAAGCACGAAGTCCCGGCCGTCGAGTGCAGCTCGCGACTTCGCCGCGCGCACGAGGTGCAGGGTGCCGCGCGGGCTCGCCCCGAGGCGGAGTTCCGAGTCGAGTCGCGTCGCCTGGGCGATCGCGACGGTGTAGCGCTCCACGGCGGGTGCGACGTAGACGGCCCGCACGGTTGCGATCATCTGCAGCAGCTCGTCGAGCGAGACGACGGGCGCGAGGAGGTCGAGCGGGCTCGAGGTCTCGCGCGTGCGCAGCATGGCCTGCTCGGCCGCTTCGTCTGGGTAGCCCATCGAGATGCGCACCATGAAGCGGTCGCGCTGTGCCTCCGGCAGCGGGTAGGTGCCATCCATCTCGATCGGGTTCTGGGTGGCGACGACCGTGAATGGTTCCTGCAGCGGATGCGTGTGGCCATCGACCGTGACCTGGCGCTCCTCCATGCTCTCGAGCATCGCCGACTGGGTCTTGGGGCTCGCGCGGTTGATCTCGTCGCCGATCACGATGTTGGCGAAGATCGGCCCTGGCGTGAACTCGAAACTGTGGTCGGCCTGGTTGTAGACGGAGACGCCCGTGATGTCGGAGGGTAGCAGGTCTGGTGTGAACTGGATGCGACTGACCGAGCAGTCGACCGAGCGGGCGAGCGCGCGCGCCAGCATCGTCTTGCCGACGCCCGGCACATCCTCGATCAGCAGGTGCCCCTCCGCGAGCAGCGTCGCGAGTGCCAGCTCCACCGCGCTGCGCTTGCCGTCGATGACCCGCTCGATGCTCGACAGGATCTGCTCACCGAGTTCTTCGAATCGCCCAGCGGGCATGATGGCGGGAACCGGCACGGCGTCGTTCAGCATCGAGCATCACCTCTTCTCAGGTGAGTCTCGCACACGCTGCCGACGCCGCGCACGGTCCCTTTCGTGGGGATTGTTACTCGAGGTTCGAGGCGGCTTCCGAGATCAGGGTGACGTAGTCCTCGACCCCCCAGGCGAGCGAGAGCGGGCTCGGCGGCGACACCGAGGAGATGAGGGATTCGCCGACGATGGTGGCGACGGAACCCCGCGCGACGGCGGGGATCGCCTGGGCGTAGGGCTGGGCGAGGAAGGCGTCGGCCTCCTCCTGCGTCGTCGCGTAGTTCACGACAATGTCGGCCTCGAGCAGGTCGAGCTGCTCGTAGCTGAGCGTGTAGTAGAAGGTCGATTCGCCGTTCGCGAGCTCGTCGACCGCCGGGGCGTTCTCAAGGCCCAGGTCGAAGAGGAACTCGACGCGCGGGTCGGCGGCGCGGTAGACGTAGAAGACCCCGGCGCCGTCCCAGATCGCGGCCACGGTGCGGCCCTCGAGTTCCGGATGCGCGGCGGCCTGCTCCGCGACGGCCGTCTCTGCGTCAGCGATGACCTCCTCCGCCTCCTCGCCGAGGCCGAGCGACTCGCCGACGATGCGCACGACGTCGCGCCACGGGGTGGTCCACGCCTCGTCGGGGAACGCGACGGTCGGCGCGATGTCGGAGAGCACCTCGTACTGCTCCTGGGTGAGTCCGGAGTAGGGCGCGAGAATGACCTCGGGCTCGAGCTCGAGGATCTCCTCGTAGGCGGGCTCCTCGGCGCTTGTCGGGAATATGGTCGGCATCTCCGCCCCCATCCGCTCGATCTCCTCGGCGACCCACGGCACGACGCGATCCTCGTTGCCGCCGTAGACCTGCTCCTCGATGCCGACGGGCACGAGGCCCAGGGAGAGCACCGCCTCGGTGCTGCCCCATCCGATCGTCACGATGCGCTCGACACCCTCGGGAACCGTCGTCTCGCCGAAGGCGTGCGTGATGGTGTTGCCGTCGGCACTGTCGCCGTCGCCGTTGTCGCCCCCACCCGTGGCGCAGCCGGTGAGGGCGAGCGCAGCGACGGTGAGCAGGGCGAGAGTCGTTCTCTTCACGTGGGGTTCTCCTGGGTGGTAGTGATGGTGGATGGTGGATGGATCAGTGGGACTGCGGCACGGAGGCCGGGGTGAGCGGATGCAGTCGGCTCAGCGGCACGACCATGGGCGAGCCCGCGACGGGGTCGACCATGATGTGCGCGTCGAGCGCGAACGCGAGGCGCACGGTCTCAGCCGTGATGACCTCGGCGGGCGCACCCGAGGCGGCGACCGCACCGCCGGCCATGACGACGACGTGGTCGGCGTAGCGTGCCGCCAGGTTGAGGTCGTGGAGCACCATGACGACCGTCGTGCCCTTCGCCCGGTTGAGCGAGTGCAGCAGGTCGAGCACCTCGAGCTGGTGCGTGACGTCGAGGTAGGTCGTGGGTTCATCGAGCAGCAGGATGTCGGGGTCCTGCGCGAGGGCCATGGCGATCCAGGCGCGCTGCCGCTGGCCGCCCGAGAGGGACTCGACGGGACGATCGGCGAACCCCGTGCAGTCGGTGGCTGTGAGCGCCTCGAGCGCGATGCGGTCGTCGTCGCTCGAGCGACGGCCGAACCAACCCTGGTGCGGGTAGCGGCCGCGGGCGACGAGGTCGGCGACCGTGATGCCCTCCGGCGCGATAGGCGACTGCGGGAGGATGCCGACGACCCTCGCGAACTCACGCCCCGAGTAGGAACGGATGTCGCGCTCATCGAGCAGCACCCGCCCATCCGCCGGGGCGAGGATGCGCGCGAGGCTGCGCAGCAGGGTCGACTTGCCACTCGCGTTCGCCCCGACGATGACCGTGACCTGCCCAGCGGGGATCTCGATGTCGAGCCCGTCGATCACGACATGCGAGTCGTAGGCGACGCGGAGCCCCTCCGCGCGGAAGCTGTGGTCGGGGGTGCGGGTCATGCGTTTCGCCTTCCGCGGTTCGAGGTGGCGAGCAGCCACAGGAGGTAGGGGGCGCCGATGATGCCCGTCACGATGCCCGCGGGCACGACCACGCCTGGGATGAGGGTCGACGCGGCGAAGTCGGCGAAGGTCACGACGATCGCACCGATCAGCGCCGCCGGGATGATCGCGAGGTGAGCACCTCCCACGAGCCTGCGCGCGATGGGAGCGGAAACGAAGGCGACGAATGCGAGGGGGCCGGCGTAGGCGGTGGCGACGGCCGTGAGGGCGACGGCGACGGCGAGCACGCCGTAGCGGGCGGAGACGACCCGCAGCCCGAGTCCCGTCGCCGTGTCGTCGCCGAGCTGGAGGGTGCGGATGCGCGGCACGAGCGCCGCGAGGAACAGCAGCAGTGGCACGAGGGTCACGGCGATGACGCCGATGTCGTCCCATCGCGCCCCCGCGACACCGCCCACCGTCCAGGCGAGGGCCGCGACGGCCTCCTGCTCGTCGGCGCGCGTGAGGAGGTAGCCGATGACGGACTGTGCGAGGAAGGCGAAGCCGACCCCGACCAGCACGAAACGGTAGCCGGAGAGGCCCTCCCTCGAGGCGAGCAGCGTGATTGCGAGCGCGACCGCGACGGCGCCACCGAAGGCCAGCAGCGAGACCATCGCCCCGCTCACCCCAAGGATGAGGATGCCGAACGCCGCGGCGGCGCTCGCCCCGCCGCTGATGCCGATGATGTCGGGGCTCGCGAGCGGATTTCGCAGCAGCGTCTGGAAGAGGGCGCCCGCGATGCCGAACGCGACCCCCGCGAGCACGCCGAGCACGATGCGCGGCAGCCGGAGGCGGAAGAGCACGAAGGCATCCTTCGACTCCCCAGCGCCCAACAGCGTCGGCAGGATGCGCTCCGGGCTGATCGGGTAGGCGCCCGTGCCGAGCGAGACCGCGACGATCGCGGCCAACAGCACCGCGAGCACGCCGCTCACGAGGGCGACCCTGCGCGCGAGCTGGCGGCGGACCGCCGGCAGCGTGGGAGCGATCGGACGGGCGAGCGAGGTCGTCACAGTGTGCGTCCCTTCACTCGGCGCACGAGCGCGACCAGCACGGGCACCCCGATGACGGCGATCACGAGCCCTACCTCGAGCTCGGAGGGTTGCACGATGAGGCGTCCGACGACATCGGCGAGCAGCACGAGGAGTGGGCCGAGCACGACCGAGTAGGCCAGCATCCACCGGTAGTCGGTGCCGACGACGGCGCGCGCGATGTGCGGCACGACGAGTCCCACGAAGACCAGCGGCCCGGCGAGCGCCGTCGCGGTGCCGCAGAGCAGCACGATCGCGACGGCGGAGAGCCCGCGGGTGAGCCCCGCGTTGTGGCCGAGCCCTTTCGCGACGTCGTCGCCGAAGGCGAGGAGCGTGAGGTCCCGACCCACGAACAGGGCCAGCAGCAGCCCGACGAGGATGAAGGGCCACAGCAACCCGAGCGTGTCGATGCCGCGCCCCGCGAGCGAACCGACCTGCCAGAAGCGGAAGGTGTTGAGCGTCTGCACGTCGGTGATGATGAGCAGCGTCACGATCGACGTCGAGACGGCCGCGATCGCCATGCCGGCGAGCGCGAGCGTCACGGGAGTCGCGCCGTCGCGCGCGAGCGTGCCGATGAAATACACGAGCGCTGCCGTCGCCGCCGCCCCCGCGAAGGCAAACCAGATGAAGCCGAAGGGCGAGGTCACGCCGAAGAGCGCGATCGCGATGACGACGAAGAGCGAGGCGCCCGCATTGATGCCGAGGAGCCCGGGGTCGGCGAGGGGGTTTCGGGTCACTCCCTGCATGAGGCACCCGGCCACCGCGAGTGCCAGCCCGACGAGCGCACCGATCACGGTGCGGGGCACACGAAGCTCGCGCACGACCGTGTGGAGCGGGTTCGTCGGCTCGGGCTGCGTGAGCGCCGCGAGCACCTCGACGAGCGGGGTCGCTCGCGTGCCGAGGGCAAGGCTCGCCACGACCACGAGGAGCAGCGCGACGACGCTCCCCGCGAGGCCGACGATGCGCCGCGACCGGCGCGAACGCGCTGCGGCACCCCCGCGGGCGGGCTCCATCGTGTGGGACGCCCCCGGGGCGGGCGTCCTGGCCGTCGTGCTCACGCTACTGCCGCTCGGAGAGACCGAGGCGCCAGTAGCCCATGAATGCGATGCGCTTGCGGTCGATGCCCGTCTCGCTCACGAGGAAGCGTCGCAGCGACTTGATGACGGATGACTCACCCGCGAGCCAGCCATAGAACCCCGCCTCGGCTCGCTCGGGAGACTCCCACAGCAGCTCGGAGTCGACGTCGACCTCGTTGACCGCCTGCGCGACCGCCGCGCGGGCACGCTCGATGACGAGTGGGTTCTCGGCCACCCAGGCGCGCACGGCCGGGTCGAGAAGGCTGCCGTGTGCACGCCCGTCTCGGGGCAGCCAGGTGACTGTGACGCCGTCGTGGGCGTCGATGGGAAGCATGTCGGCCGCATCCGGCACCTCGATGAAGGCACGAGCGCGCGCGCCGACGGGCAGGGACTCCAGGATGCTGCAGATGGCGGGTGTGGCCGTCTCGTCACCGATCAGCAGGTACTCGCTCGCATCGCCGGGGTGCCAGTCGATGCCGACTGCCGAGTCGATGCTGAAACGGTCGGGCCCCACGATGATGAGGGAGTCGCCCACGGATGCGCGCGAGAGCCACCTGGATGCGGGACCGCCGTCGGGGTGAAGCACCATGTCGACGTCGATCTCGCGCAGCTCGGGCCGGGATGCGCGGATCGTGTAGGTGCGGAAGGGTGCGCGCACCTCATCCGGAAGCTCGCGCCACCGGGAATACCAGCTGCCATCGGCGATGACCGAGGGGTCTTGGGCGCCGACGTCGCAGTGCTCGCCGCTGGCGGGGCCAGCTTCGAGGGGGAAGAGCAGCTTGATGCGTTGGTCAAGCCCGTCAGTGCCGAAGTCACTGAGCGCCTCACCTGAGAACGTGACTCGCACGAAGTGCGGGCTGAGTCGCTCGAGCGCGGACACCGCGACCACATAGGGGCGGTAGGCGGGACGCGCATCCTTCTCGACCGCGAGAGGCAAGGTAAGCATTACCTAAGTATGGCATGCCTAACTTCTCGACGCGAAAGGTTTTTTTCGCGGCCTACTGCGAGCGCGGAGTCTGCAGGAACTCGGCGACGGCCTTCGGCACGTAGGGGGCAACATCGCCACCGAGGGCGGCGACCTGCCGCACGAGCGAGCTCGACACGTGCGCGTGCGCTGGGTCGGGCAGCAGGAAGACCGTCTCGACGCCCGCGAGATTGCGGTTGACGATCGCCATGGGGGTCTCGTAGGAGACATCGACGCTCGAGCGAACGCCTTTGACGAGCACGCTCGCACCGACATCCGTGCAGTAGTCGACGAGGAGGCCGACCATCCAGGAGGTAACCCGGATGTTGCTGGGCAGTCCAGCATCGGCGATCGACTTCTCGATCAGGCTGACGCGCTGCGCGACGGGCAGCAGCGCCGTCTTGTCGGGGTTGTGCACGACAAGCACGTGTATCTCGTCAAAGAGACCCGCGGCACGCTCGATGACATCGAGGTGCCCCCTCGTGACGGGGTCGAATGATCCGGGGACGACGGCGATCCTGGGCATACGAACAAGCCTAGTGGGCACGATGCCTCAGCCCTGAGACATGAACTCCCGTGCGCTCTCGTCGAGTCGGCGATCGAGCGCCTCTCTCAGCGCCGGATGCCCGACCAGGGTCGGATCCTGCGCCAGCGTCTGCTCGGCCACCGCGCGCGCCTCCGTGATGAGGCCGGCATCCTTCGCCACGCGCAGGAGCCGCAGGCTCGAACGCCCGCCCGACTGCACACTACCGAGCACATCGCCCTCCTGGCGCAGCTCGAGATCCTTCTCGGCAAGCTCGAAGCCGTCGAGGGTGGATGCGACGGCCTCGACCCGGTCGCGAGCGAGCGAGCCCGTCTCCGCCGAGGTGACCATGAGGCAGAGGCCGGGCAGGCCGCCGCGGCCGACCCGCCCGCGCAGCTGGTGGAGCTGGGAGACGCCGAAGCGGTCGGCGTCGAGGATGACCATGGTGGAGGCATTCGGCACATCCACGCCGACCTCGATGACGGTCGTCGCGACCAGCACGTCGATGTCACCCGCGGCGAAGGCGCGCATGATGGAGTCCTTCTCCTCCCCTGGCATCCTGCCGTGCAGCGCCGCGATGCGGGCCGAGGCGAGGACGGGGTTGGCGCTGAGCTCCTCCGAGACTCCCGCGACCGTTGCCGGCTTCGACGCCGGCCCTTCCTGGGCCTCGGGTTCCTCCTCGGATTCCTCGCGCGATGCCGCATCGATGGCCGGGCACACGACGAAGGCCTGCCGGCCCTGCGCGAGCTCCTCTGCCACGCGCTGCCAGACGCGTGCCATCCATCCCGGCTTCTCCGCGACGGGAACGACGTGTGACTCGATCGGCACGCGACCCGAGGGCAGCTGCGCGATCGTCGACACGTCGAGGTCGCCGAAGACCGTCATCGCGACCGTGCGCGGGATCGGCGTTGCGGTGAGCACGAGCACGTGCGGCGGCACGGCGCCCTTGCGACGCAGGGCCTCGCGCTGGGCGACCCCGAAGCGGTGCTGCTCGTCGACCACAACGAGGCCGAGGTCGAAGAACTCGACCGAACCGCTCATGAGGGCGTGTGTGCCCACAATGATGTGGGCGCTCCCCGAGACGGCCGCGAGCGTGGCACGGCGACGGTCGGCCGCGGGCATCTGCCCCGTGATGAGCGTCGGCCGAAGCTTCGCGGCGAGGTCGGGGCCGAGGGACGCGACGATCGAGCGCAGGTGCTGGGCCGCAAGCACCTCGGTTGGCGCGAGAAGGGCCGACTGCCCGCCGGATTCGGCGACGGCGAGCATGGCCCGCAGGGCCACCAGGGTCTTGCCGGAGCCGACCTCACCCTGCACGAGACGGTTCATGGGAACGGGCTGCGCAAGGTCTGCTGAGATCGCCTCGCCCACCGTCACCTGGTCATCCGTGCGCTGGAACGGCAACGAGGCGTCGAAACGCTCGAGGAGGCCACCCGGCTCGGCACTGCGGGCTGTCGCCTGCCGTGAGCGCAGGGCCGCCCGCTGCTCGAGCAGCGCGGCCTGCAGCACGAACGCCTCTTGGAAGCGGAGCGCCTTGCGCGCGGCCCGCCACTCGATGTCCTTCGTGGGGCGATGGATGAGTTCGAGCGCCCGGCGGTAGTCCATCAGGGTACGCTCCTTGCGCACGGATGCCGGCACCGGGTCGGCAAGGGGCGGCAGCGTGTCGAGCACGACGCCGACCGCCTTGCCGATCTGCCACGACGGCACGGTCGCGGTCGCCGGGTAGATCGGCACGGGCTGTTCCGCCCACGCGCGATATGCCTCCGTGTCGCCACCCGGGGCATCCGCGTCGAAGAGTTCATAGTCGGGATGCGCGAGCTGCAGGCTGCCCCGATAGTCGCCGACCTTGCCCGTGAAGATGCCACGCACGCCGGGCCGCAGGTCTTTGGCCCGCCACGCCTGGTTGAAGAACGTCAGCGAGAGGATGCCCTTGCCATCGCTGATGCGCACCTCGAGGATCGAGCCGCGACGGTTGCGCATCGAGCGCTCCCGGGCGTCGAGCACCTCGGCGACGATCGTGACGTTCTCGTCGACGGGAAGGGCACCAAGCTCGGTGAGCTCGCCGCGGAGGGCGTAGCGCCTCGGGTAGTGCGCAAGCAGGTCACCGACGGTCTCGAGCCCCAGGTTGCGCGCGAACGACTGCGCTGTGCGTCCACCCAGCGCGGACGAGAGCTTGGCGTCGAGCGGCGATCCCACGCAACGAGCGTACCGTCGACCCCCGTCACGCCGGCGCCGCTACGCTCGAAGCATGACGCGCATCATCGCCGGGTACGCCGGTTCCCTCGCGATCGCGGTGCCCCCCAAGGGCACGAGGCCCACGAGCGACCGCGTGCGCGAGGCGATCTTCTCGGCGCTCGAAGCCCGGGATGCGCTCGAGGGCGCAACCGTCTTCGACCTCTACGCCGGATCGGGCGCGCTGGGGCTTGAAGCCGCGAGCCGGGGCGCCGTGAGCGTCACGCTCGTCGAGAAGAATCCCGCGGCATCTGCCATCTGCCGGCGGAACGCCGACCTCATCCACTCGAAGGCGCCCAAGGGCACGCGCATCACGGTCGCACCGGTCTCGGTGCAGTCCTTCCTCGCGGGGGCCGTCGGCACGGTCGACCTCGTCTTCATTGACCCGCCGTATGAGCTCGGGGAGGACGCGTTGGCGGCAGACCTGGCCGCACTGCCACTCGCCCCGGGCGCGATCGTGCTCGTCGAGCGCTCCTCGCGCTCCCCCGAGCCACGCTGGCCCGAAGGCCTCGAACTCGACCGCAGCCGCAAGCACGGCGACACGACGCTGTGGTGGGCGTCGGCCGCGTAGCGCCGTTCAGCCCGTCTGGCCGTCCCAGCCGAGATAGGGATCCCAACCGCCCGCCGGCGCGGGCTCCCCGTCGAGGAGCACCCCCGCCCCCTCCGTCACGCGCCCAATCGCGCGGAATCCGCCCGGGAGTGCCGGCCCCGGTGGGAACGTCGCGAGGAGGGAATGGTCCTCGCCGCCGCCCAGCGCGAGGGCGGCATCCGGGCCGAGCGTCGTCGAATCGAAGTCGATCGCGACGCCGCTTGCCGCCGCGATGCGTGCCGCGTCCTTCGCGAGGCCATCGCTGAGGTCGAGCATCGCCGTCGCGCCGGCGGCAGCCGCGAGAGGGCCGTCGGCGATGGGCGGAGTCGGCCTGCGCTGGGCTCGCGTGCGATCCCGAAGCGCCTCAGCGCGCGTCGCATCCGGCTCGCCGTGTTCGTCGACGCCCTCGGCGAAGAGCACGCGCAGGCCCTGCGCCGCCTCGCCGAGCGCACCGGAGACCGCGACGACATTCCCCGGCCGCGCCCCCGAGCGGACGACGGGGCGTCGCCCCTCCAGGTCGCCGAAGGCCGTGACGGCGAAGGTCATGACGGGCGAGACCGAGAGATCGCCACCCACGACGCCGCAGCCCGGGGCGAGGGCGTCGCAGGCGGCGCGCAGGCCGTCCGCGATCTCCTCCAGCACCGCGACCGGCGTGTCGGCGGGGAGCGCGAGGGCCACGACGAGCGCGGTCGGCACGGCACCCATGGCCGCGACATCCGAGAGGTTCGAGGCGGCCGCCTTCCAGCCGAGGTCGAAGGGACTCGACCATGCGAGACGGAAATCGGGGCCGTGGATCATCATGTCGGTCGTGACGACAAAGCGACCGTCGGGGGCCGCGATGACGGCGGCGTCGTCGCCCGGCCCGAGCAGGGTCGCGCTGGCGTGGGGAAGGCGGGGAAAGATGCGCTGCAGTGCCGCGGACTCCCCCACCGACGCGAGGGTGTCGGGGGCGCTCATGCTTGACACGGTAGCCTGACAGGGATGGGCACCACGACTCGACCGGCACGCGCAGCGATCGCTGCGACGGCCGCACTCCTCGCCCTCACGGGCTGCAGCGCGGCCGTCCCCATGACGGCAGCACCGGATGCCGCAGCCGTCGAATGCGCCGACGTCACCGTGCGCCTCCCCGCCGCGATCGACGAGCTCGAGCGCCGTGACACCGACGCGCAGGCGACGGGCGCGTGGGGGTCACCGGCATCCGTCTTCCTCCACTGCGGGGTCGAGCAGACGGGGCCATCGACGCTCCCCTGCTTCACTGTGCGGGGCATCGACTGGCTGCGCGACGACGCGGATGCCCCCACCTTCGTCTTCACGACCTACGGCCGCGAACCCGCCGTGCGCGTCACGGTCGACAGCACGGCCTCCTCGGGAACCGCGGCGCTCGTCGCAGTCGCGAATGCCGTCGGCACGATCCCCGCCGACCGCTTCTGCACGGCCGCGGAAGACGTGCTGGGCACCGAAGAGTAGCCGCAGCGCCATTCGCCGAGCCTCAGCCCGACGAACAGGCCCGGAGGATCAGGCGCGGGGGCCGTCGAGCCCGACGAGCTTGCCCGCGATGCCGCCGGCCGCACGGAGTGCCGCACCCGAGCCGAAGCCGCCCGCGGGCAGCGTGAAGGGCTTGTCGCGCGCCTCCGCGAGGGCGTCGCGGAGCACGACGGCGGCCGATTGCTGCGGCGCCCAGAGGTAGAGCGACATGGCGCCGGGGATCGAGTTGACCTCGTTGACGAAGAGCTCACCCGTCGACTCATCGAGGAGCAGATCGACGCGCACGATGCCCGTGAGTCCCGTGGTCTCGGCCACGAGGGTCGCGAGTTCGGCGGCCTTCTCGGCGACGCCCTCGGGGACGATGGCCGGGAACTCGCGCGGTGCGCTCGTGAGTCCGGCATCCTGGCCCGCACCGCCGGCGAGGTACTTCTCGGCGTAGGAGTACAGGCCAGACTCGCCACCGCCGCGCAGCGGCTTCTCGAGCTGCGTCAACTCGAGCATTGGCGCGGTGCGGAAGCTGATGTTGAGGTCGATCAGCTCGGGCCGGTATGGCTCGAGCACGGCGCCAGCGCGCAGGTGGCTGGAGGCCTTGCTGATCGCACGGGCCGCCGCGATGTCGTCGACAATCTCGATGCCGATGGAGGAGCCGCCGAAGCGGGGCTTGACGATGTAGGGGCCAGCGAAGCTGGGCTCGCGCAGCGCGGAGAGCGGCTCGCGGGGCAGCGAGGCGATGCCCGCAGAGGCCATGAGCCCGCCGAAGGCCAGCTTGTCCATGCCGACGGCACCGGCGAAGAGGCTTGAGCCCGTCGCGGGGATGCCGAGCAGGCTGAAGAGCGCGGCCGCGCCGCCGCCCTCGCCCACGCCGCCGTGCAGGCAGAGCAGCGCGGCCTCTGGCGTCAGTTCGTCTTCGCCGAAGCGCTTCTTGATGAACAGCCCGGCGTTCTCACCGAGGCGCAGGTCAACGGGCTTTGAGCCCTTCGGCACGCCCTCGAGGTAGTCCTTCGCCTCGGTCTTGTTCGGCACGAGGAACCAGCCGCCAGCGGGCGCCCAGTACAGCGGCAGCACGGTGTCGCCCGCGTCGAGCAGCACCCGCTCCGACTGGAGCCCAGTCAGGATCGAGATCTCGTGCTCGGGAGAGGGGCCTCCGAAAACGACCGCCCACGTGCTGCTCATGATCCTCCGGTGCTCGCTTGCCCAGGCGCTGTGCGCAGGGCCGTGTGGCCCGCATCCGGCCGCGTCACCCGCCAGTCCCGATGCGTCCCGTCACGCTCAGCGATCAGGGGTAGTGGTCTGGCAGGTCGTTCTCATAGAGGATAACGCCTCTGTCTGCGGCCTGATCGAGCGCCACCTGCACCGCGTCCTCGCGGCGGTCGAAGACGAGGGACGGAAGCTCGGCGCCCGCCGACCCTGCCAGGAGCGCCGCGCGGTTCGTGCGCCCGACGATGAGGAGCCTGCCGCCGCGAGCCGTCACGGATGCCGCGAAGGCGCGGTTGCGCTCGAACTGCACCGATCCCAGCTCGACCATGCCAGGCGTCACGACGACGAGCTGCCCGCCGCGCTCCCCCGCAAGGGCGGCCGCGCCCTCAAGTGCGCGCTCGGAGCCGACGGGGTTGGAGTTGTAGGTGTCGTCGATGATCAGGGTGCCGTTCGGCGCCTTCTGCACCTCGGCGCGGTGCTGTGAGCCAGGGAGCGCCGTGAGGCGCGGCGCGATCGCCGCGGCGTCGACGTCGACGTCGAGCGCGAGGGCGATGCCGACCGTGACGGCGATGTTGACGGCGTGGCCCGTGCCGGGGATCTCGACGGGGACGGTCGTCGCGCCCTCGGCGGTGCGCATCGTGACGACGGATGCCGCGGCATCCACGACCACGTCCGCATCCGTTCCCGGCACGGTCGAGACCGTGACGACCCGCTTGCCTTCCGTGCGACAGCGTTCCACGAGCGCGCGCAGCTCCGGCTCATCGACGGGCAGCACAACCGTCTTGGCGCGCTCCGTGATCTCGCCCTTCGCGCGAGCGATCGTCTCCTTGGTCTTCATGCGCGCGAGGTGCGCCTCGCCGATCGTCGTGATGGCCGCGACATCCGGCGGGAAGCTCTCGCTCAGCTCGCGGATCTCGCCGGGGCCGTAGACGCCCATCTCGGCCACGAAGACCTCCGTGCCCGGCACGACGCGGTCGTTGACGGCGCGCGAAAGGCCCATGAGGTTGTTGAAGCTCGCGGGGCTCGCGACGACCGAGAAGGCGCCCGCGAGCACGTGCGCGACGTAGCCCTTGGTCGAGGTCTTGCCGTAGGAACCCGTGATCGCCACGACCGTCGGACGCACCTGGCCGAGACGCTTGCGCGCGCTGACCAGGTACTTGTGCGAGAGGCGCTTCTCGAGGGCGTTCATGGGCACGAGCACGCCGTCCATGATCACCGGCGCGAGGAGCACCGTGAGTGCGACGCCCGGCAGCCCGACGAGCCACCAGAGCAGGGCGCCGACCGCGAGGAGCGCGACGGCGTAGGCGGCCGCGAGACGGCGCGCCCGCTGCGTCCAGTTGAGCGGGGTGCTCCGGCCGCGCACGCCGAGTCCGACTGGGAGGAATGCGGCGGCGACCACCGCGAGGATGCTCGTGATACCGCTCGAGAGCGCAGCGCCCGTGAGCGCGAGCAGCACGGCAGCAGCGACCAGGAGCACCGCGAGGCTCGCGACGATCGCGTTGACGGGGCGGCGCACGACCCAGAGGGCACCGATGCGGGAGACCCAGCCGGCGATGTAGTGCTCGCGCTGTGCGACACGCAGCCAGCGCAGCACTGCGAGCGCGCCCGCGGCGACGCCGACGATGAGGGTCACGATGATGAGGGCAGTCACTGCGCCACGTCCTCCAACAGTGTCATGAGTTCTTCGCGTACGGCGGGCACGAGGCCGCCTTCCAGCAGGTGCCCGCTGCCCGGCACCAGGCGGAACCGGGCATCCGCGAGCAGTTCGCTCGCCGCCCTGCCCGCGTCGGCCGGGGCGGCCGTGTCGTTCTCGCCCCACACCATGCGCACGGGCACCGTGATGCGGGCGAGGTCATCGCGGTAGTCCTCGCCGACGACCCGCACCATGACGTCTCGCATGACCCCCTGGGCGTTGCGATAGTCGGCCGAGCCGTGCTTGCGGCGCTGCGCCTCGAGCGTCTTCTGCGAGACGAGGCCACGCTTCGCGAGCGACCTGATGATGCGATAGCCGAGGGCGGCCTTGGGCGCCGCCTGAAGGCGCAGGAGCGGCACGCCCGTCAGCACGAGGCCCTTGACGAGTTCCGGATGCTTCGCCGCAAGTCGCACGGCGACGCGACCGCCGAAGGAGTGGGCGACGATGACGGTCGGCCCGAGCTCGCGGAGGGCCTCGACGAGGTCATCCGCATATTGCTCGCTGCCCCAGGCATCCGAGGGTTCCGGGGTGATGCCGAAGCCGGGAAGGTGGACCGCGAGGGCGTTGAGGCCCGCGACGATGGCGCCGAAATCGGCGCCCGTGCGGCCCCACCCGTGGAGGGCGACGACCTGTACGGGGGTGCCGCCCGTCTTCTCGGCGAGGAGCCGCCCATCCGCCAACGCCGTGATCACCTAGCCACAGTACACCGGGGGTGCGGCCCGGACAGGTGGCTACTTCGTCGCCCAGCGCTCCGGGCCGAGCGACCCGGCGGGGTACTCCTCGAGGGGCACCTCGTCGCGCTCCCAGGCGTCGAGCACCGGTTCGACGATGCGCCAGCACTCGACGGCCGCGTCATCGCGAACGAAGAGGAGGGGGTCGCCCGCGAAGACGCCCTCGAGCACCTGCCCGTAGGGCCGCAGCTCCGACTCGGGAAGCTTGGTCCCCAGCACCGCTCGGTCGAGCGTGAAGACGTCGCCCGGGCTGTTGACGTCGAACTCGATCTCGAGCGTCTCGGGCGACAGCCCGATGCGCACCCGAGTCGGCGACTCGCGACCGCCGAAGCCCTTGGGAAGGTGGGGCACGGGCTTGAAGGTCACGATGATCTCGCGGCGCCGACTGGCCAGCGACTTGCCCGAGCGCAGCACGAAGGGCACTCCCGACCAACGCCAGTTGTTGATCGAGACGCGCACCTCCGCCAGGGTCTCGGTGCCGCGTGCGGGGTCGACTCCCGGTTCGTCCACGTAGTTCGGCACCTGGCGGCCTTCGATGTCGCCGGCCGTGTAGCGGGCACGCCTCGTGCTGCTCGCGAGATCGCCGTCGATCGCGCTCGCCCGCAGCACGGTCGCGATCGCCTCCCGAACATCCCGCTCGCCGAGGCTCGCCGGCGGCTCAAGGGCGACGAGGCCCATCACGAGCAGGAGGTGGCTCTGGATCATGTCGCCGAGCGCGCCGGTCGCGTCGTAGTACCCGGCACGACCCTCAAGCGTGAGGTCCTCATCGAAGATGATGTCGACGCGATCGATGTAGCGGCTGCTCCACACGGGTTCGAGAATCAGGTTGGCGAAGCGCAGTCCGAGGAGGTTCACGGCGGTGGGCGCGGCGAGCCAGTGGTCGACTCGAAAGATCTGCTCCTCCGGCACGAGCGCAGCCAGGGTTCGGTTGAGGGCGCGCGCCGACTCGTGGTCGTGCCCGAAGGGCTTCTCGAGCACGACTCTCGTGCCCTCCGGAAGGTCGTCGGGGGTGAGCCCCGCGCAGGCCTCGATCGTGACGGAGGGCGGCAGGGCGAAGTACACGGCGACCGGGGCCTCTGCGGCGGCGATCACCTCGGCGAGCGCGCCGGATGCCGTGACATCCGCCCGATGGAATCTCGCGCGCTCCACGATCGCCTGCAGCAGGCCCCGGGTCTCCTCGTCGCTCTCCCCCGCGGTCTCCACGAAGGACTCCTCCACTCGCTTCTGCCACTGCTCGTCGGACCAGTCGCTCGACCCGACCCCCACGACCCTCAGGGCGTCGAGGTGGTCGCGTGCGACGAGGCTCGCGAGCCCCGGCAGGAGCAGGCGGCCCGCCAGGTCGCCCGTCGCGCCCAGGATGATCAGGGTACGGATGCCCGTGGCATCCGAGGCGTTCGGCCCTGCGACGTTCGACTCTGCCACGTTCCCTCCTCGGTGGCCGGTGCGGTCGGCCTCAGGCGTCACTGTAGGCTCGCTCGCCGAACTTTCTCACCCCGCAGGGCACTGTGCGACGCTGGAACGACACCGACACCGCAAAGGAGCCTCGCCATGCAGGCAGAGCAGTTCACCGACCCGCTCGCGTATCACGGCGAAGGACCCGTCTGGGCTGAGGCGTGGGGCGGCCTGCGCTGGGTCGACATGCTGGCGGGCGACGTGCTGACGACTGATGAGGCTGGCGCGACCTCACGCCGCCACGTCGGCTCGGTGGCCGCGGCGCTGCGCCCGCGCGCGGGCGGAGGGTCGATCATCGCCGTCGAACGCGGCTTCTGCCTCGAAGCGCCCGACGGCGCCCTCACACAACTGCCCGAGGTGTGGTCGGATGCCGGCATCCGCATGAACGACGGCGGATGCGACCCGCAGGGCCGCTTCTACTGCGGCACGATGGCCTACGACGCGAGCCCCGGTGCGGCGAAGCTCTACCGCATCGACCCCGACCTCAGCGTGCACACCGTGCTGGAGGGGGCGACGATCTCGAACGGCCTCGAGTGGAGCCCCGACGGGTCCCTCGCCTACTACAACGACACTCACACCCACACCATCTCGGTCTTCGACCACGACCCCGACACTGGGCTCGCCGGGCGACGCCCCTTCGTCGTGATGTCAGACGAGGAGAACCCCGACGGCCTCACGGTCGACGCGGATGGTGGCGTCTGGGTCGCGATGCACGGCGCGGGCGAGGTGCGCCGCTATGCACCGAATGGCGCACTCGACGAGGTCATCACCGTCGACGCGCGCCAGACGACCGCCTGCACCTTCGGCGGCGCGAAGCTCGACCGGCTGTTCATCACGACTTCGCGGGAGAACATCGAGCCAGGGGACGACCCGCTCGCCGGCGCCCTCTTCGTCGTCGACGCCGGGGTGGTCGGCATGCCCGCTCGCACTTTCGCGGGCTGAGTCGCCCTACTCCCCCTGCGGCAGACCCGAGTCGGTCGTGAGGTGAGGCGCGATGTCGCGCGGGTCCATCGTGCCGGCGAGCACCTCCGCGACCTGCGAGACGATCGGCATGACGATGTCCTTGGCCTGTGCGAGCTCGAGCACGGGGGCGACGGATGCGAGGCCCTCAGCGGTCTGGTTCATCTGCTTGAGCACGTCAGGCAGCGCGAAGCCCTGCCCGAGCAGCCGTCCGGCCGTGTTGTTGCGCGAGAGCGAGGACTCGCACGTCGCGATGAGGTCACCGAGGCCTGCGAGCCCCGAGAGCGTCGAGGCCTTGCCGCCGTAGGCGACCGCGAAGTCGGTCATCTCGACAAGCCCGCGCGTGATGATCGAGGCCTTGGTGTTCTCGCCGTAGCCGACGCCGTCGACGATGCCGATCGCGACGGCGATGAGGTTCTTGAGCACGCCGCCGAACTCGGTGCCGATGATGTCCCGGTTGACGAAGGCGCGGAAGTACGGGGTCGTGGCCAGGAGCGCGACCTTGGTGGCCGTGTCGAGGCTGGCGGAGGCGACGACCGCGGCCGTCGGCTGCTCCTTCGCAATCTCGAGGGCGAGGTTGGGTCCGGATGCCACGGCGATCCGGTTCACGTCGATGTCGAGTTCTTCCGTGATCACCTCGCTCATGCGCGAGCGGGTGCCCTTCTCGACGCCCTTCATGAGGCTCACGACGATGGCATCCCGCGGGATGAGCGCCCCGAACTCACGGAGGTTGCCACGAAGCGTCTGGCTCGGGACCGAGAGGAAGACGACCTCGGCGCCCTCGAGCGTCTCTTCGATGACATGGCTTGCCCACAGGCTGCGGGGCAGGTTGATGCCCGGCAGGTAGTCGCTGTTGCGCTTGCTCTCGGCGATCTCGCGGGCGAGCTCCGGGCGGCGAGCCCACAGCGCCACATCGGCGCCCCCATCGGCGAGGATCTTGGCGAAGGTCGTGCCCCAGCTGCCCGCCCCGAGCACGGCGACGCGAGTCGCCCCGGGGACGGGAATGCGGATGGGTCGTGTGCTCGTCAAAAGCGCCCGGTCTCCTTCTGGTTGTTCTTGGCCGGATCCCAGCGTTCGGCAGGCGGCTGCTCGTCGCGGAGGTCGGCCAGGAGCTCCGTGATGGCGTCCATGAGCAGGTCGGTCGCCTCGGTCAGCACGGTCGAGGTGATCGGCTTGCCGCGATAGGCCGAGAGGTCGACGGGGTCGCCGATCTTGACCTTGATGGTCTTGCGAGGGAAGAGGCTGATCTTGCGCCCGTACCGCGGCATGACCTTCTGGGTGCCCCAGTGCGCCGCCGGGATGAGCGGAACGCCCGCCTCGAGCGCCATCCGCACTGCCCCCGTCTTGCCGCGCATGGGCCAGAGCGCGGGATCCCGCGTGAGCGAGCCCTCCGGGTAGATGACGACCGCGAGGCCCTTCTCGACGAGGGTGCCCGCCGCCTTGAGCGGCTCGGAGCCGCGCGCGTTGCTCGAACGCTCGACGGGAATCTGCCCCGAGGCGTGCAGGAGCTTCGCGACGATGGGGTTCTTGAACACCGAGGCCTTCGCGAGGAAGCGGGGCATGCGCCCGAGCTTCCACATGATGACGCCGATCACCACGGGGTCGATCTCGCTGTAGTGGTTCGGCGCCAAGACGAAGGCACCCTGCTTGGGCATCTTGTCGCCGTCGATGATGCGGTACCGCGCCAGCATGTGCATGGGCGGCAGCAGCAGGAAGGCGAGGAGGCGGAAGACGGGCGTCTTCTCCGACCGCGCCGGCGTTCCCGGCGACGCTGCCGGCTGGGAGATATCGCTCACGGTTGCCCGCTCACCCTTCGTAGACGAAGTCGGCGCCGAGGGCACCGAGCTTCTCGATGATGTGCTCATAACCGCGGCTGATGATGCCGATGTTGCTGATGGTCGACCGTCCCTCGGCGCTCAGCGCGGCGATGAGATGGCTGAAGCCACCGCGCAGGTCTGGCACGTGCAGGTCGGCACCGTGCAACGGCGTCGGCCCGACGATCGTCGCCGCCTGCTCGAAGTCACGGCGGGCGACCCGGCGCGGGTGGTCGGGCAGGCCCTGCTCGTGCACCACGATGTTCGCGCCCATCTTGCCGAGCGCCTCCGTGAAGCCGAAGCGGTTCTCGTACACCGTCTCGTGCACGATCGAGGTGCCCTCCGCCTGCGTCAGCGCGACGATGAGCGGCTGCTGCCAGTCGGTCATGAAGCCGGGGTGCACATCCGTCTCGATCGTGACGGGCTTGAGCGCTCCACCGGGGTGCCAGAACCGGATGCCGTCCTCCTGCACATCGAATGCGCCGCCGACCTTGCGGAAGACGTTGAGGAAGGTCATCATCTCGGACTGGCGGGCACCCTCGACGAAGATGTCGCCCTTGGTCACGAGGGCCGCGCACGCCCAGCTCGCAACCTCGTTGCGGTCGAACAGCGCGCTGTGCTTGTAGCCATCCAGACGGTCGACACCCTCGATGAGGATGACACGGTTGGGCTCGACCGAGATGATCGCGCCCATCTTCTGCAGGATCGCGATGAGGTCCATGATCTCGGGCTCGATCGCCGCGTTCTTGAGCTCGGTGACGCCCTTGGCGCGCACCGCCGTGAGCAGCACCTGCTCGGTCGCGCCCACGCTCGGGTAGGGCAGCTCGATGTCGGCGCCGTGCAGGCCGTCGGGCGCCGTCAGCACGATGCCCTCGTAGCTCTTGTCGACGACCGCCCCGAAGGCGCGGAGCGCGTCGAGGTGGTAGTTGATGGGCCGGTCGCCGATGCGGCAGCCGCCGAGGTCGGGGATGCGTGCCTCGCCCAGTCGGTGCAGGAGGGGTCCGCAGAAGAGGATCGGGATGCGGCTCGCGCCCGCGTGGGCATCGATCTCGGCGAAGTGCGCCTTCTCCACGCTCGCGGTGTCGAAGTGCAACTCGCCCGCGGTCGGGCTCGTGACACCGACCCCGTAGACCTCGAGGAGCCCGCGCACGACCTGCACGTCGCTGATGTCGGGGACACCGCGGAGCACGCTGGGCGTCTCCCCCAGGAGTGCGGCGACCATGGCCTTGGTCACGAGGTTCTTGGCCCCGCGCACCTGGATGCTGCCCGTCAGCGGCTTGCCGCCGTTGACAATGATCTCGTCAGCCGTGAGGCCCACCCGCGCGGCAGCCTTCTGCGAGTCCTTCGTGAGCGCGTTCACTCCGCGACCGCCGCCGTGCGTGCGGGCAATGTCGTGGGGCGCCACTGCGCACGGCGGGATTCGAACTCCGTGATGGCCGGCTCGTCGCGCAGGGTGAGCCCGATGTCGTCAAAGCCCTCGAGGAGTCGCCACCTCGTGTAGTCGTCGATCTGGAACGAGGTCGTGAAGTCCCCCACCGTCACGGTGCGCGCTTCGAGGTCGACGGTCGCCTCGATGCCGGGCTCCTCGTCGATGCGCGCCCAGATCGTCTCGGCGTCCTCCTCGGAGATCTGCCCGGCAAGCAGGCCCTGCTTGCCCGCGTTGCCGCGGAAGATGTCGCCGAAGCGGGGGCTCAGCACGGCGGCGAAACCGAAGTCGCGCAGTGCCCAGACGGCGTGCTCGCGGCTCGAGCCCGTGCCGAAGTCAGGACCCGCGATAAGCACGCGGGCACCCTGGAACTCGGGGCGGTTGAGCACGAAGTCGTCATCCTGCCGCCAACCGTGGAAGAGCGCATCCTCGAAGCCGGTCTTGGTGACGCGCTTGAGGAACACCGCGGGGATGATCTGGTCGGTGTCGACATTGGAACGCTTGAGGGGTGCTGCGACTCCCGTGATCGTCGTGACTTTGTCCATCAGGCGTTGACCTCACTCATAGCGGAAGGGAACTGGCGCGCGATCGCGTCATAGATCGGGGTGTCGCCGCCGGCGGACGCGACGGCGTCGGCAGAGTCACCGGATGCCGCGGCATCCGAGTCGGTGCCCTCAAGGTCCCACGGGCTCGCGAGGGTGCCGCGCACCGCCGTCGCTGCAGCGACGAGGGGCGACACGAGGTGCGTGCGGCCGCCCTTGCCCTGGCGGCCCTCGAAGTTGCGGTTCGAGGTCGAGGCGCAACGCTCGCCCGGGGCGAGCTGGTCGGGGTTCATGCCGAGGCACATCGAGCATCCGGCGAAGCGCCACTCGGCACCGAACTCCGTCACGATCTTGTCGATGCCCTCGGCCTCGGCCTCCAGGCGCACGCGCGCGGAACCGGGAACCACCATGACGCGAACGTTGTCGGCCTTCTTGCGGCCCTTGATGACGGAGGCGAAGGCGCGAAGGTCCTCGATGCGGCTGTTGGTGCAGGAGCCCATGAACACGGCGTCGACAGGGATCTGCTTCATGGGCGTGCCCGCCTCGAGCGCCATGTACTCGAGGGCGCGCTCCGCGGCGGCACGCTCATTGACGTCGACGATCGTGGAGGGGTCGGGCACCGACTCGCTCAGCGAGACGCCCTGGCCGGGGTTCGTGCCCCACGTGACGAAGGGCTCGAGCTCGTTGGCGTCGAGGAACACCTCGGCGTCGAACACGGCGTCGTCATCGGTCTTGAGCGTCTCCCAGTAGGCGACGGCCTCGTCCCAGGCCTCGCCCTCCGGCGCGTGCGGGCGACCCTTGAGGTAGTCGTAGGTGGTCTGGTCGGGGGCGACCATGCCGGCGCGGGCGCCCGCCTCGATCGACATGTTGCAGATCGTCATGCGGCCCTCCATGGAGAGCGAGCGGATGGCGCTGCCACGGTACTCGAGCACGTAGCCCTGGCCACCACCCGTGCCGATCTTGGCGATGACGGCGAGGATGATGTCCTTCGCGGTCACGCCGGGGCGCAGTTCGCCCTCGACCGTGATCGCCATGGTCTTGAAGGGCTTCAGCGGCAGCGTCTGGGTCGCGAGCACGTGCTCGACCTCGCTCGTGCCGATGCCGAAGGCCATCGCGCCGAAGGCGCCGTGCGTCGAGGTGTGGCTGTCGCCGCAGACGACCGTGATGCCCGGCATGGTGAGGCCGAGCTGCGGACCGACCACGTGCACGATGCCCTGCTCGACGTCGCCGAGCGGGTGCAGGCGCACGCCGAACTCCTCGCAGTTGCGACGGAGGGTCTCGATCTGCGTGCGGCTCGTGACGTCTTCGATCTGCTTGTCGATGTTGAGCGTCGGGGTGTTGTGGTCCTCGGTCGCGATCGTGAGGTCGGGGCGGCGCACGGGGCGGTCGGCCAGGCGCAGGCCGTCGAAGGCCTGAGGGCTCGTCACCTCATGCACGAGGTGGAGGTCGATGTAGAGGAGATCCGGATTGCCGTCTTCGCCCTTGACCACAATGTGGTCATCCCAGACTTTCTCTGCCAGCGTCCTGCCCACAGTGGTGCCTTCCTTCTCCGTTACGCGAGCGCGCGAGATCGCACGCGCCCAATCTCGACATTCTACGTCGGCCATGCTCCGAGCGTGCGGAATCAGCGTCGCTGCAGGCGAATCCCGAACTCTCCGAGATGCAGCACCGCGCCATCCTCGACAATTCCCGGGGAACCCGGAACCACATCCACCTCATCGCCATTGGCGTAGCTCAGCCACACGCCATTCGTGGAATCGAGGTCGTGCACCTTGAGCGTGCCCGCGCCGTCGAGTTCGAGCGCCGCGTGGGTCTTGGAGACCGACTTTCGCGGGTCGTCGAGCGGCAGCAGTTCGGCACCGGGCCAGGCTTCGGATGCTGCGGGGCCCCGCCCGAGCAGCAACACTCCCGCCCGGAGTGCCCTGCTCTCGCCTGCCGGGAGCGTCAAGGTCCAGGCGGCCCGGCGACTCGGCACGACACGGGTCGCGTCGTCGACCGGCGCGACCGTGACCCGGGTCGCCTCGTCGACAGGCTCCCCCGTCGCGGCCGCTGGTGGGGTGACGGGAAGCCCGGGCACGACGGTCGGCACGAACACGGGCGGTCGTTCCGCGACGGCAGGCTCTGGCCTGCGCGCCTCCATGCGGTAGGTGCCCGAGTCGAAGTTTGCCATTCCCGGGGGAAGGCTGATGAAGCCCGACTCGTCGGTCACGGGAGCTGTCGGCACGGGTTCAGCAGTCCGCGGCACGCCAGGGGGCGGAGGCGCGACAGCCGGCTCATCGTGCTCGCTCGCCACAGCATCTCCCTCCGGGTAACGGAGCCATGCTAATGCACCCCCAGCGCGCGGCCGCCGAGCGCTCACCGGCGCTCGGGCCCGCCATCCGCCATCCTCTTGGCCCAGTCGCGCGCAGTCCTGACGCGGTATCGGCTCAGGAGGCGGCGCATCCGCGAGACGCCCGCCCGCATGGCCGCAACGGCGGCTTCTGCCTCACTCCACGAGCGCTCAGAGCGCTCGGGCTCGACCTCGACGCCCGAGAACACCGCGGCGTCGGTCGCGACCGCGAGCGGCCTGAGCGTGAGCGGCTGCTCCGCGGGGGCCTGGCGTTCGAGCGCCTCCGCGATCCGCAGGCGCGTGCTCGCCCGAGGCACCGAGAAACCGAGCTCCGAGAAGCGGTCGATCATCTCGTCCCACGCCCCCGCCACGCGGTCATGCGGCGCTGCCGCAGAACGTCGACGTCGCATGCGCCTCGCCTTGATGAAGGCGACGATCAGCATCGGCACGAAGATGATCATGGCGGGGATGAGCAGGCTCACCGCGAGCACGTAGACCCAGCCGGGCAGCTGGAAGGGAAGCTCGTCGTCTTCCTCGTCGCTCTCCTCCAGCTCGACGGGCGAGAGCAGGTCCTCGTCGTCGTTGTCCATGCGGGGAGGCTGGCGCACCTGCGGCTGCGGCTCACTCCGCGGCTTCGGCGTCTGATCCTGCGGGATGTCGGTCTCCTCGGGCGTGGGGTCGAAGGAGACCCACCCGATGCCATCGAAGGCAACCTCGACCCAGGCCGAGACGTCGTCGCCCGTCACCTCGACCAGGCCCCCGTCACCCGTGACCTCCGGCGCGAAGCCCATCACGACGCGCGCGGGGTAGCCGAAACTGCGCGCCATGAGCGCGAAGGCGGAGGCGTACTGCTCCTCGTCGCCCACCATCTGGTTGCGCTCCAACAGGTCGGTGATGCGGTCGGCACCGTGCCCGGCGCGCGACGGGACCGCGTCGGAAGCGCGGCCGTGGCTCAGGAAGCCCTGCAGGGCAAGGGCCGAGCGGATGGCCTCGAGCTGTTGAGCGGGCGTCGTCGCCGATGCGGCGAACTCCTGCGCTTTCGTCGTGACGACATCGGGCACGCCCAGCACGGGCGGCAGCTCCACGGAGGCCGCACCGACGTCGCGCAACTCCTCCGCCGACAGGGGCTGCTGCACGGTCGCGTCGATGCGGTAGGAGTCCCCCGCTTCGAGACCCGAGGTCAGGACGGCCGTGCCGGTTGCGGCGTTGTAGCGCAGGTTGTCGCGTTCCTCGACGGCGTCGCCGCCGAGGAACTCGAGGTCCTCTGCGTAGCCGAGGCTGGGCATCCAGACGTCGTCGTAGCCGGCGATCGTGAAGACCACGTCACGGCGCGTGTCGGGGGTGACGAAACGCTGCTGCGGCAGCGTGCGACCCACGAGCTGGAAGGCACCCGAGCCGTCGGTCGCCGTGTCGGGCCCCGTGACGTTCCAGAGCTTGCCCGTGAAGGAATCCATGGTGGCCAAGCGGATGCGGTCACCCTGCTGCAGGCCCTCGACCGTGAACATCACGTCGTCGGTGACCTGCTTGGTGTAGTGCCGGTAGCCGGAGAGCGGGCTCGGGTACTCGAGCGGATCGAAGGGCGGTTCGATCTCCTCGCGGAGCACGAAGCGCTGGTCGTTGGGCGGCGCGATCCAGAACCCCGCACCGCCGCCCAGGAGGATCGCGGCGCCGACGACGACCGCCGTGCCTGCGAGCTTGCGCTTGCGCAGCCGCGCGGCTCCCTCGGCCGCGACGCTCGCGCTCCCCTCGCGCCGCCAGCCGAGCCAGATGAGGGCGAGCGTCGCGAAGACCACACCGCGCGCGCCAGCCTGGAAGGGCTGTTCGGTGCCGATCAGGATGCTCGCGAGATAGAGCGCGAGCGGGCCGATGAGGGCGACCGCGAAACGCCAAGGGGTGCGGGGCCGCGCCGCGAGCCAGCGGCACGCGAGCGTCACGGAGACGATCGAGACGATCCAGGTGGCCGCGTAGGGGACGACCGCGATGTACTGCGGCGCCCCGACGGGCGTCGCGAGCGTGAGGATGTCTGCCCAGCCGTAGACCGAGCCGACGGCGACGCTGCCGAGCGATTGGAGGCTCGGCAGCACGCCGAGGATCGACTGCTGCGGCACCGTGAGGGGCGATGCGACGAGGAAGTAGGCGGCGAGCGCGACGAGCGTCGTCGGGATCAACCCGAGCCTGAAGAGTGAGGTGCCGATCGCGGTCGCCGTGCCGAGCACGAGCCCACCGATGGCCGGCAGGAGGAAGTTGTAGCTGCCGAATGACGGCTCGAAGCCCATGAGCCCCAGCGCCATGAGCACGACGAGCACGGCGATGTCGAACCAGGTGCGGGGGCTCGGCATCCGCAGCCCCTTGCTGTCGTTTGGGGTCGGCGTCGTCATGGCGTCATCCCCCTCACGATCTTGGGCAGGTCGTCGAGGTCACCGATCGTGATGAGGGTGAGTCCCGCGACGGCCGCGAACTTCGGTTCGGCGCCCACCTCCACGCGGAAGGCGACCTGGCTCGTGTCGCTGCCGAAGAGCGACTGGATGCTGCGGAAGTCCGCCGTCGTCATGCGCGAACCCGCGATGACCATGACGACACTTGGCGCGGGGAGGCGCTTGGTCATCTCCCGTGCGAACTCGCGCATGGTCTCGAACGTGTCGCCGACCGGTTCGATGCGACTCGAGGAGTCGAGCATGCTCGTGACGGTCTGCGTGCGCCAGACGCCGGACTCGCTCACGACATCCATCTGCGTGCCATCCGCGATCACCTGCGAGGCGATCGACGCCGTGACCGACACGGCGAGCTCGAACTCCTCCTCCGAGGCGAAGAGGTCACGCTGGGTCGCGTGGATCATGGTCAGCTGGGAACGCCTGGTCTCCTCGAACTGGCGCACCATGAGCTGGCCGATGCGCGCGGAGGTGCGCCAGTGCACGTAGCGGCGATCATCCCCCGGCACATAGGGACGCAGCGCGTGGAACGCGATGTCGTTGCTCGTGATCTTCTTGGAGACCTGGCCCTCAAGGTCACGCACGAGGCCCGCCGCCGTGGGGGCAAGCCGCACGGTCCTCGGATGCACGAAGAGGTCGACAGGGTCGGCCCAGCGCAGCGCGCGACGCATGAGTCCGAGCTGGTCACCCTTGACCGACTCGGCGGGTCCCGCGACGATCACGGCGCGCTTGTGGGTCGGCACGGCGAACAGCTCCTCGTGCTCCTCGCGCGGCTGCATGGCCGGCAGTTGGAACTCCGCAACACCGCGACCGACCGGAAGCTCCATGCGCGTCGCCGGGAGGTTCTTCGCGCCCGTGTTGGTGACGAGCATCCGCCCCATCGCCCGCTGCCCCACGACCACGCGGCGGGGGTTGAGCTCAATGTGCACGCCGTAGGAGGCTCGTCCAAAGAGGAAGACGGTGCTCACGAGCAGCGCTGCGAGCAGGACGGTGCCGAGGAAGGTGAACTCCTGCCATCCGAACGTCGCACTCAGCACGAGGGCGAGGATGGCGAGCCCCAGCACGATCCACCCCGCGGAGGTCACGACCCTGAGGATGGGCCCGAGGAACCGCCAAACGGCGCGCACGACGGGCGCCATGACGGCGACCACCGCGCGCCAGAAGCGCCGGACCTTCAGGAGCACTGGGTTCACGCTGCGCGATAGGCGGGCGGCTCGATGCCCACGAGGATCCGCTCGATGACCGCCTCGGCCTTGACGCCCGCGAACTCCGACTCCGGGTCGAGGATGACGCGGTGCGCGAGCACGGGAACCGCGAGATCACGCACGTCATCCGGCGTCGCGTAGGTGCGGCCGTTGCTGATCGCCCAGGTCTTGATGGCCCGCGCGAGGGCCATCGCCCCACGCATGCTGACGCCGAGGATCACGTCACGGTCGGCGCGGGTCGCCTCGACGATGTCGCTCAGGTAGGCCATGACCGACTCATCGACGTGCACCTCATTGGCGAGCGCCGTCATCGCGACGATCGACTCGGGCTTGATGATGGGTGACACGAGGGATGCGCGCGCCCTCGTCGCGGAATCCATCAGCAGGGCAACCGAGGTCGCCCGGTCGGGGTAGCCGAGCGTCGTCTTGATGAGAAAACGGTCAAGCTGCGCCTCGGGCAGCTTGTAGGTGCCGGCCTGCTCCACGGGGTTCTGCGTCGCGATCACGAGGAACGGGGCGCCGACCGGGTGCCCCTCGCCGTCGATCGTGACGATGCCCTCCTCCATCACCTCGAGGAGCGCACTCTGCGTCTTGGGGCTCGCGCGGTTGATCTCATCCGCGAGCACGATCGACGCGAAGATCGGGCCCTTGTGGAACTCGAAGCGGCCCTTCGACTGGTCGAAGATCTGCACGCCACTCACGTCGGAGGGCAGCAGGTCAGGGGTGAACTGGATGCGCGAGGTGGTGCCGTCGAGCGTGTTCGCGAGGGCCTTGGCCAGGACAGTCTTGCCCGTACCGGGATAGTCCTCGAGCAGCACATGGCCGTCGCTTACCAGCGCTGTCAGGACGAGACGGATCACGTGATCCTTGCCCATGATCGCCTTGTCCACGTTGGCGATCAGCTTGTTGAAGGCATCCGCGAACCACGTCGCCTGCTCCTGGGTTACTGGCATCTTCTCTCCATCATTTCGCTCAGACGTTAGCCCGCGGGTACGTCGCCCCACCGGCGGCTCTCGTTCAACTCCGGGTTGCCGGTGATCTCCACACGGTAGATCGTCTCAGGGTCGCCCACGTAGGTGGTGGCGAGCACGTGGCGACCGTCACCAGAGAAATTGAGGGTCTGGCACCGGCGAGAATGCTCGTACTGCCCGGATCCTCCCGTGATCGAGTAACACACCTCGTAGCGTCCGGCTCCGTGGGTCGCCCCGGACTCGAAGTTGCGGTAGAGGATGACCGGCTGGCCGCACGAGTAGGTGCTGCAGCCAGGGGCACCCTGCCTGTTGATCTTGCGCAGTTCGATCGACGACTGCTTCGGCGGGGGTGGCGGTGCGTTGATTCGTCCGCCGACCGGGCCAGCGACGGCGCCTGCGCCCGACTTGTTCACGGCGCGCACGCGCAGGTTGTAGTTGCCTTCGCTGAGGTTGTTCCGCGTGTACTCGGTGCGGGTTCCGACACCCGTCCACCCACCGCCATTGAGGCTCACCTCATAGGTCAGGTTGGCCTGCCCGCCCGGATTGGCACTCGAGGCATTCCAATGCCACGTGATGCTCCCAGGAGCCTGGTTGTCGGAGACGCGGGCGCCGAGTCCTCCAGGGGCAGAAGGGGTGCCCTGGGCCGTCACAGCGACGGCAGACGAGGTGCCCGTCTGGCTCTGCTTGCCACCCGAGTTGGTCGCAACCACCTGCACCGTGTAGTTGCCAGCGGCGAGCCCGGTGATCGTGCCGGTCGAAGTCCCGGTGGTGTTGTTCCACGGACGCCCCTCAGCGCTGCCGTTGCGGAGGAGCTGCCAGTTATAGGTCACGCTTCCGCCGTTGGGCGTGACATTGCCCCACGATGCCGACACCGACCCACCGGGAGCCCACGGGTCGACCACGGAAGCCGTGACGCTCGGCGTCGAGGGCGTGCCGTAGGGGATCACGGGGTTGCTCGGCGCCGACCACGCGCCGGGGCCGTGCTCGTTGATCGCCCGCACGGAGAAGGTATAGCTCGTGCCGTTGTTGAGCCCCGTGATGGTGCACGACGGCGGCGCGCAGGTGCTCGGCGTCGACGCACTCGGTGAGGCGCTCACCTCATAGCTCGTGATGGGCTTGCCATTCGATGCGGGAGCGTCGAAGCCGATCGTCACGGTGCCTTCGTCGCCCTGCGTCGGCACGGTCGGCTTCTGCACCGCGTCGGGCACGTCGCTCACCGTGAGCGTGATGGTGCCGTTCACTCGACGGTCGCGATCTTCCGTCGCATCCTCGACCGTGTAGATGACCTCGACGACACCGCTCTTGAGCGACGGCGACGGCGTGATTCTCACCGAGGTGCCGGTGTGCGAGATCGTCGCGGGCTCACCCGTGTTGGAGACCCGAGCATCCACGATCCTGAGCGGCTCGTTGGTCGATGCGAAGGGGTTGGCGTCGTTCGCGAGCGGCTGCGAGGTGATCGATCCTCCCCCGTCTCCCCCGCCGCGCTGCATCTCGAGCGTGTCAGCCATGGCGACGGTGAGAGGCTTCGCGGAACCGACGACCGTCACGTTGATCGTGCCGGGCACCTCGAACTTGTCCCAGCGCAGCGTCACGCCGAGCGTCATGGTCGTGCCCTTCGGCGTGTTTCTCGGCACCGTGAGATTCAGCTCGCTCCCACGCAGGTTCGCCTCGAGCCCCGAACGTTCGCCAGTGATGCCGGAGTAGGTGACCTCCTGCACGATCTGCGGGTTGGGGTGCGCGGTCGATGCCCGGAGGTCGATCGTGGTCACCTCACCCACCTCGACCTGCGGGCTGGGTGTCGTGAACTCGGGCGGCATGTCGCGGAACTCCGGGTCCCCGACCACAATGTTGAGCGTCAGGTTCTTGGTGATTCCCTTGGGGTCGTTGACGGATGCCCCATCGGTGACCGTGAAGTTGATGGCAGCGGGTCCGCGGTAGTCGAGCGCCGGTGTGAACCGCAGCGTGTCTTTGTCGACGAAGCTCGACTGGCCGTTGGACTGGATGGCGCTGACGGTCGAGGCATCCGGAATCCAGGCGTCGCGACCGGAGGGCACCTTCACGATGTCGGCGAGGTCCCATTCGCGGGTCTCGTTCATCGACACATACTGCACGGGCAGGTTGGGATCGATGTAGGGCGGGTCGTCGTAACCTTCGTCGACCGCGGCGGGCACGAGGATGAACGCGAGCGCGCTGAGTTCGTCGGCCTCGTTCGTCACCCGGTAGGCGATCGCTTGGCGCTTCTCGCCGGGAATGACCCGAATCTGTCCATTGCGCTCGAGGAGCGTCGCCGAGTCGGCGTTGGGACCCTCGACCGACACGACAAGGTCATCGTTGGGGCCGGCCGGGTTGAAGGCGTAGCCATCGAGCACATCGACCGTGATGCTTTCCTCGCCAGCGATGTCCTCCGTGAGGATGGGCAGGTCGAGTGCCGTCGGCGGCAGGAGCGGGGCATCCGGGGTTACCTGCACGAGCACATAGCTCATGGCCGAACCGCCGCGGTTGTTGCTCAGCTCATAGCGGACCGTGAAGGACTGCTCCTCTTCTGGCGCCTTGATGACGAGGTAGCGATTCTCGAGCACCTCTGCCTCGATGCCTTCCGGCACGTCGGTCAGTTGCTCAGACACCTCAATGCGTGCGCCCTGCGGGTCGGAGTCGTTCGCCATGAGGTCGACCTGGGCGAGGCGCCCCGGCCGGATGGAGACGCTGTCGGGCACGGCGGTCGGATCCTGCAGCTCATCCGGCGGAGGGATGACGGCGATCTTGATTTCGCCGACGCCCGTGGCACCGAAGGCGTCGTAGACCTCGTAACTGAAGACATCCGTGCCGGACGCGGCGGGCGACGACTCGTAATAGAAGTAGTCGGCGCCCGTCTCCGTCACGGTGCCCAACTGCGGGTTCCTGGGAAAGTTCAGGAGCTGCGTTGAGTCGCCGTCAGGATCGATGTGGTTGAGGGGAATGTCAACACGGATGGCGTTGCCCGCCAGGACGCGGGCGACGAGCGGACGCGGCTTCGGATCCTGGTTGTTGGCCTCGTCCTCGGCAACCACCGTAAAGATGACGGTGGCCGCGGCCGTCTCTCCGAAGGGGTCGAGCACGCGGTAGTCGGCGCGGTACTCCCCCGGCTCCCGTGGGGCCTGGAACCGCACCGTGTCCTGGCTCACGAAGGCGATGCCCGCTGACGGCTCCGAGACCAGCTCCGGCGCAAGGAACATCGACGAGTCATCCGGATGCCTGTCGTTCTCGAGCACATCGACCGTGACGATGTCTCCGACGCGGACCCGGGCAGTGTCGTTCGTCGCGACGGGCGGTTGGTGCTTCGTGAGGGCGGGCACGGGAACGACGGAGACACCCGCAGAGGCGGTCGAGACGCCGTCGGAGACCGTGTAGGTGAACGAGGCCTGGGTCGTGAGCGCGGCCGGCGAGGTCACTCGGATGTTCGTGGAGGCGAGAAGCTCCACGACAAGACCCTTGGCCCGGTACTCGGCAGGAACGCTGACGCTCTGCACCGCGAGCACTCGACCCGATGGTGAGACATCGTTGGAAAGCACGGAGACCGTCGTGGGCTCCTCACCGCGGAGATAGGCGACATCCTTGACCGCGATGGGAGGAAGGTTGTCGTCAGCCGGTCGCTCGAGCACGTTGAACCGCACGATGCCGACACTCGTCGTGGCTCCCGCGGCGACCGTGTACTTCACGTAGTGGATGCCAGGGCTCGACGCCGAGAAGGAGAGGGTGCCCGTGTCGGCGGAGAAGCTCGCCGTCGTCGATCCGCCTGGTTCCTCGATCGCGACGAGGCTCAGGGGCGCCCCCGACGGTGAGAGGTCGTTGTCGGTCGGCTTGAGTTCGACCGTCTCGTCGACAAAGGTCTCCGCGAAGTCGGGCGTTCCGACCGGATTGAGGGTGCCGGGCGGCTCAACCGTCACGACGAGCGTTCCGGTGACGGCGGCATCCCGCCCGTCGGTGACCTGGAACACGACCTCCTTCTCGCCCAACTCGGAGGTCTGGTGCGTGAAGGTGACAACGCCATCCGGGGTGAATCGCACGAGGTCGCCCGACTTGGGTGAGGCGCCGATCAAGAAGAGGTCATCGCCATCCGGGTCACGCCAGTTGCTCAGGACGTTGTACTCGACCTCCTGGTTGGCCTCGACGCTCACGCCGCCGAGCCGCACCTCGATCGGCACCTCGTTCGACTCGTCGGGAACGACCCGCAGCGTCACGCGCGCCGTGTCCGTTCCCCCGCGCCCGTCATCGACCGTGTAGTTGATCGCGACGCTTCCCACGAATCCCGGGGCGGGCGTGAACTGCAGCGCACGCGAGCCATCGATCGGGTCGATGCGCCCCGTCGACTCCGAGATCTGGTCGTACTGCGAGATGACGAGCACGTCACCGTCGGGGTCGGTGTCGTTGTCGAGAAGGGGAAGGATGGTCGTGCGACCTGGGCGGATGCCGAAGTCGTCGTCGTTCGCCGTCGGCGGCCGGTTGTTCTCGGTGCGCTCCGCGAGCGTGTCTTCGAAGGACTGGATGGCGGATTCCTCGTCGCCGATCTCCTCGGTCTCCTCCTCCTCGGGAGGCGTGACATCGTCCCAGTTGTTGACGAGCCGCATGTTCTCGTCGACGAGCCACACGTTGCCGTTGTCGAGGTCGTTGAGCGCGATGACGCTCCTGTTGACCCGGAACTCGAGCCGGCTGCCGCTCGTCGGTTCATCGATCTGCGCGGGAGCGGGTTCCTCGCCATCGCACGCCAGAAGGTAGCGTCCGGGTCCTGCCCACGCGCCGTGAACGCATCCGTCGAGGAAGACGGGCGCGGCGACCTGCTCTGGCGAGGTCACGGCGTTCTCGATGTCCGCCGCGATCTCCTCGACCTCGCCCGAGCCGAGGTTGACCCGCAACAGCGACCTCCCCGTCGCGATGAGCGCGTGATCGGATTCCGCACTCACCTGCTGCAGGCGAAGCCCGTCCTCCTCCCCGAGGTCGAAGACCTTGCCGTCATCCGTCACGAGTTCATTCGTCGTCTGGTCGAACGCGATGGCTCGGTCGCCCACCGCCGTGAGCTGGAACTCGCCCATCTGGGGGAACTCGCTCTCGACGGGCAGCTCGGCGATCGACTCGAGTCGATACAGCGTCTTCTGCGACGATGAGACCGCGAGCACGACTCCCTCGCGGCTGACCGTGACGTGGGAGTCCTCGCCCAGTTCTGCGATGGGCGGCTGCGAGACCTGGTTGAACTGCAGGTCGCCGATCGCGGGTATTGCCCAGAGCTCACCGGAGGGCGCAAGGATCGCGAGTACCTCGCCGCCGAATGCCACCTCGGCACCCTTCGGCACCTCGATCGCCGAGGTCACCTGGGTGGAGGCGGGGTCGACCGACTCGACGCGGCCCGCGACAGGGTCGTGCATGAAGAGGGTGTCGCCGTGCTGCATGACGTCGAAGTCGGAGGTCGACGCGACGACCGAGCCGTTGAGCTCATCGATCTGCCGGTTGAGACGGCCGCCCATGAGCTGCTCGCCGTTCGTGACCCAGACGTCGCGCGACGCGAGTTCAACGTCGGAGACAGGGAAACCAGGATGCAATGCCGCAACGGCAAGGGGAACGCCCGCGATGATCGCAAAGACGAGCGTTGATGCGACCGTCTTTCGGGTACGAGTCGCGAGTCGTGGCCGAACCAAGTAACCATCCCCACTGTGATCACGGCAGCCGATGCGCTGAATCCTGACCTGAGTCCGAGAAACAATGTACAGCAGATGCACCCCCGAAGTGGGGCAGAGCGATGGGTACCTCTCCCCTACTGGCTCGCCGTGTGCTCCTGGTCGTTGCGATCGAGGAGGTAGAGGTCGTCGGCGCTCACGAGCCGTGTGGCCACCGCGTACTCCACGAGGCGCTGCCTGCGGTTGGTTGCGAGCTTGCCTCGCCCGCCCCGGAGCCCCGCGACGCCGACCTTGTCAAGCTTCTCGCAGACGTTGTCGAGCTTGCGGTTGAAGGTCGTGATCGACCAGTGGAGGCGCGCCGCGGCTTCCGCCGACGATGGGATCTCGCCCCGCCCTGGCGAGGACTGCCGCAGCACCTGCTCGGCGAGCGCGACGACCAGGAGGCGCTGCGAACTCGTCAGGGGAACCGGCGCGATCGTCGTGGAACCGCCCGAGCCAGCGATGGCCGAGGAGGTGTCGAAGTAGTCCGACGGCCCGTGGATCGAGAACTCGTAGGTCGTCGAGCCGGCGCTGAAGAGCACCGAGAGCTGCGGGAACACGATCGGGAGCCGCGCCCCGGGCGCGAGCCAGGCCTGCACCTGCCCCGAGGCATCCGTCACCGTCGCAGAGAGCAGCGTGCCGACGTTCGAGAGCCACCACAGGCCGAAGTCCTCGTGGATGCGCAGGAAGCGACGGTGCAGGTAGGGGTTGTCGTCAATGACGAGATCGGACTCGCGGCCGACGTGAAAGTCGGAGCCGGGGGCGATGTCGTACCACTCGCCGCAGAACTCGACGCGGAGGAGCGAGACCGTCATGAGGGGTAACACCCCGCCAGCGGGTTGGGCGAACCCTTGCCAGCGCGCACGACGCTGACCTCGACGCAGACGGGCGCATCCGACGTCCGCTCGACGGTGAACGTCTCCCCCTGCACCTGGCGCATCGGCACATCGTCACCTCGGTCGGTGCGACGCCAGATCATCCTGTCGCCGTCTTCCTCGTCTGGGTTCTTGACCGTGAAGACGACGGCACCATCGGTCGCCTGCGCCGACACGAGCTCGGGGGTCGGCACACGATCGACGACGATCGCGGACCCTCCGCCCGGGCTCGGCGACGTCGTCGGCTCGACGGGAGCGGGCGGCCCTCCGAGCACGATCCCTGCCGTCACGGCGGCCGCGACGAGTACGAGGGCGGCGGCCCCTGCCCAGAGCGCGATGCGGTTGGCCTTCGACGCCTTCGGCTGTGGTGGCACCTCGGATGCCGTCGCCGTCGTTTGAGCCGCAGGCGGCGCGGCCTGGGGCGTCGCCTGCTGGGGACGCCGTACAACGGTCTCGAGCGGCGCGTCCTCGGCGACCGGCGCCGGTGCGGCCGGCACCTGGGCCGTCGGAGCCTGGGCGTGGACGGTCGTCGCTCCCCTCGCGACGGTGGCATCGTCGTCGACGAACGGAGGCTCGATGTGCGCGACCGGCTGCGCCTCGATCGTTGCCACGCCCCGCGCGCGGGTCGCATCCGCATCGTCGTCGCCGCCCTCGCGCACCGCCTCTTCGAGGTGGAGGTTCGGCACGTCGATCGTGGTCGGCGTGTAGCCCAGCTCGAGTTCGACGCACTGGAGGGCGCGGGCGAACTCGATCGTGCTCGCGAAGCGGTCCTCCCTGCGCGTGGCCATGCCCTTCATGAGCACGGCGACGAGGGAGCGCGGCACGTCGTCGCGGGCGAGCGGCGTCACGGCGCCGCGCTCGATCCGGCCGATGAGGTCGAGGGCGCCGTTGGAGCGCCCGCGGATCTCGAAGGGGGTGTGCCCCGCGAGGAGCGTGTAGAGCGTCGCGGCGAGCGAGAAGACGTCGGCCCTGACATCCGGCTCCGGGTCGTCCTCGAACATCTCGGCTGGCGACCACGGCACCGACATGCCGACGGAGGCGCTGCCGGTCGTGCCCGAGGTGTCACCCGTGAGCGAGTCGAGCGTCGCCGTGCTGAGCGGCAGCCCGTCGTCGAGGGCCGAGGAGATGCCGAAGTCGGTGAGGGCGGGCCAGCCGAAGTCGTTCGTCAGGATGTTCGCCGGCTTGATGTCGCGGTGCAGGATGCCCGCGCCGTGGGCCGTCGCGACGGCACCCGACACGCGGATGCCGGTGCGCAGCACGTCGACGACGGAGAGCGGTTCGCGCTTGTAGCGTTCCGCGAGGCTCGGGCCCGAGCAGTACTCCATGACAAAGTAGGGACGGTCATCAGACGCGACATCCGCGTGGAAGATCGACACGATGTACGGATGCGCCGAGAGCTGCGCCATGAGGTTCGCCTCGGCGACGAATGCGGCACGGTTGGCGGCGGTCAGCTCCTCGGTCAGCAATACCTTGACGGCGACGCGGCGCTTCGGCAGGTGCTGTTCATACAGGAACACGTCGCTGAAGCCGCCCGAACCGAGCAGCTTGACGAAGGTGTATCCGGGCAGCTCGGGGGGCGTCGATGGGGCGCGCCGCATCAGGCTCCCTCACGCAGGGTCAGGGTGACGCCTCCCCCGAGATCGACGACCGTGCCGACGATGATGGTCGTCGGTTCGCCCTGTCGAAGCTGCTGGGGGGCGCGGCCCGGCAGCACCACCTGGGTGCCGTTGCGCGAATGCAGGTCGGTCACGACGACCGTGTCGCCCTCGACCGCGAACTGCACGTGGTTGCGCGAGATGTCCTTGTCGCCCGGAATCGTGACGAGTCGCGGCAGTGCGCCGCCCGACACCTTGTTGGCGCTCGGCGAGCGCCCGACGATGACGGTCTGGTCGAGCGTCTCGACCGTGCCGTTGGAGAGTTCGAGTCGCAGCGTCGCCTGCTTCGGCGGGGCCTCCGGCGGGGTGGCGGATGTCTCGGCACGACGCTCTGCCCGAAGTCGCCGCAGGTCTTCCGCCACGATCGTCATGCCGTCGTGGTCGCCAGCGGCCTGTGTCGCGCCCGGAACCGGCGGCTGTTCGGCGTCGCTGCGGTGGATCGTCGCCCCGAGCAGTTCATCCAGCTCCTGCGGCTCCGAGGAGTCGCCGAGCAGGTTGTCGTTCTCGTCGTCCCACACGTCGGCGACCGTCGTCTCGGGCACGGCCGTCGCGGGCGGCGGCGGGGGGGTCGTCGGAGCGGGTGCCGGCGACTGCGCTGGCGTCGGCGCGGGAGCGGATGCCGCCGAGGCGGTCATCGAGGGGCGTTCGACGTCGGCCTGAGCATCCGAACTCACGCGAACAGCCCTCACTGCGCCCGCGACGAGGGGAAGCGCGTTCGCCTCTGGGGTGCCGGGCAGCTCAAGCTCGAATCGCGTGTCACGGCCGAAGAGCATCTCGCTCCAGGTCGAGACGCCCGTGCCGTCGAGCGAGCGTTCGCCCTCCGGCGACTCCACCCGCAGCTTCGCCGGTCCACGCACGATCGCGCGCAGTTCGCCGGCATCCGACCATGCGAGCAGCGCGAAGGACGGCGTGGCCGAGAAACCCCGCTGCGTCAGGCTATCGAGGGTGCTCTGAAACCCGCCCTCGAGCGCACGCCAGAGAGCGGCCACGGGGAAGTGCTCGCTCGGCTCGACAGCGAGAAGGGTGCCAGACGCGGCGAGGGTGATCCACCCATCGCCTCCCGGTCGGTACCAGTGCTCTCTCACTCGTCGCTCCTACTTTCTGGGCCGCGTATCTTCGAGGTGCTGGGCGAGCCCGCTCTCGTTCGTGTCGTCGTGGTCTGTCGACACCGCCGCAAGCATCTGCGAGTCCACGACGATGACCGACACATTGTCGCGTCCGCCCGCGGCAAGTGCCGCCTCCACTAGGCGCTCCGCGATGGTGCTGCCGGACCCTTCCGGATCATGGCCCGCGAGAATCTGGGCGATCTGGTCGTCGGCGAGTTCGCGGCTGAGCCCGTCGGAGCACACCAGAAACGTCTGTTTGCCCGTGACGGGCAGGAGCCACACGTCGGCGTCGACCTCGTCGTGCACGCCGATCGCGCGCGTGACGACATTGCGGTGCGGGTGGCTGAGCGCCTCGAGCGCCGTGATCTGCCCCGCATCCAGGAGTTCCTGCACGGCGGAGTGGTCCACGGTCACCTGCTCGAGCGCGCGGCCATCCCAGCGGTAGACGCGGCTGTCACCGACGTTGAACACCATCCAGCGGTAGCCGGACACGGTCGACACGAGCACGAGGCCCGTGAGGGTCGTGCCAGAGACGCTGTCTTCCCCCGGTTCCCGCATGGCCATGAGCGCCTCATTGGCCGAGGCGATCGTGGCGACGACGCTCTCGGGGCTTGGAGCGTCGACCGTGCCGAGTGTCGAACGGAACGTCGCCACGACGGACTGGCTGGCACGGTCGCCGAAGGAGTGCCCTCCCATGCCGTCGGCGACGAGGAAGACGGGCGGCGCAGCAAGGATGCTGTCCTCGTTGAGGCGACGGACGTTGCCGACATCGCTCGCATAGCTGAAGTCAAGTGCGAGCTCGCCCTCTGGGAGCGTCACGTCGTCATCCACCCTGCTCCCACACCTCCCGCGACCGGTCACCATACGGTAGCAACGTTCGCGCGACCACGCCTATGAGCGACGCTCCTCGTTCTCGTCCTCGTCGTCGTGGAAGTTCGGGGCACCAATCGGTATGGCAAGCGGACTGCGGCGTAGCTTGATGAGGCTCGCGATCGTCGCGATGGCCATCGCGCCGACGATGACGCCGAGCGACATCCAGGTGTTGATGACCGGGACCCACTCGATGTGCTCGCCCCCGTTGATGAAGGGGACCTCGTTCTGGTGGAGGGCGTGGAAGACGAGCTTGACGCCGATGAACGCGAGGATGAACGCGATCCCGTACTTGAGGTAGACGAGGCGATCGATGAGGTCACCGAGCAGGAAGTAGAGCTGGCGAAGGCCCATGAGCGCGAAGATGTTCGCGGCGAACACGATGAACGGGTCCTGCGTGATGCCGAAGATGGCAGGGATGGAGTCGATCGCGAAGACCAGGTCGGTCGTGCCGAGCGCGAGGATCACGATGATGATCGGCGTGAAGATCTTCTTGCCATCGACGACCGTGCGCAGCTTGCCGCCATCGAACTGTTCGCTGATGCTGATGCGTCGGCGCAGGAAGGCGATGATCTTGTTCTCTGACTCCTCCTCCTCTTCGTGCCCAGTGAAGGCCTGCTGCCAGGCTGTGTAGAGAAGGAACGCGCCGAAGATATAGAAGATCCAGCTGAAATTCTCGATCAGCGCGGCGCCGATGAGGATGAAGATCGCGCGCAGCACGATGGCGATGATGATGCCGACCATCAGCACGCCCTGCTGGAACTTTCTCGGCACCTTGAAGCGGGACATGATGATGAGGAAGACGAACAGGTTGTCGATGCTGAGGCTGTATTCGGTCAGCCAACCGGCGATGAACTGACCACCCTGCTCAACGTCACCGATGGCGAACATCAGCCCGGCAAACACGAGCGCGAGGCTCACGTAGAACCCGATCCAGAGCGATGACTCCTTGACGGAGGGGATGTGCGGGCGCTTATACGCGAGCACGACATCAAAGATGATGATCGCAGTCAGCACGATGAGTGATGCGACCTGGAACCAGACGGGAAGGGGACTATACACAGATATCCATTCGTGGGGAGGGTACGACAGAGCCCGAAAGTCTCTCCCGCACTCATACCGTGCCACCGCGCCCGGGCCAGCGTAAGTGGTGACCGTATTGACGAGCGCGATACAGGGGTCATGCCCCCAGGGATACTCCCCTTCGCGGCGTCAATGCTACTTGATCCAAGGGGAGGTTACGTTCGCGGCTCACGCTCGCAACCTGCGCTCCCATGCGAAACTCACTCCCGCGATCGCGACCCCCGTGAGGGCGAGCAGCAGCCCGGCCCACGCGGGCGAGAGGTAGCCGAACCCGGCCGCGATCGTCGCGCCGCCGACGAATGCCCCGAGGCTGTTGCCGATGTTGAGGGCCGAATGGTTGAGTGCGGCGGCGAGGGATTTCGCCTCCCCCGCGACATCCATGAGTCGTGATTGCACGGCAGGGGAAATCGCGGATGACGCCAGACCGACGAGAAGCGAGAACACCACCAAGCCGATCAGACTGCCCGCCGTGAGAGCGAAGCTCAGGAGCGACACGATCAGGAGGGCGAAACCCGCATAGAGCGTCGTGCGCAGGTCGATGTCGGCGAGCCAGCCTCCCAGCATGTTGCCGACCGTCATGCCGATGCCGACGCCCACGAGCACCCAGGGGACTACCCCGGCGTCGAGGCCAGCGACATCCGTCACGACCGGCGCAATGTAGGAATAGACGGCGAAGAAACCGCCGAAGCCGATCGCCGCGAGCGCGATCGTCATCCACAGTTGTGGGCGCCGGAACGCGCCGAGTTCGCGCCGGAACGATGCCTGCTCGTCGCCCGGCTGCAGCGGCACGGTTGCCGCGACGGCGAGGAATGTCGCCGCGAAGATGAGCGCGACCACGAGGTAGGCGCTGCGCCAGCCAGCGACCTGCCCGAGCCAGGTGATCGAGGGCACTCCCACGACGTTCGCGATCGTGAGACCGCTCAGCACAAGTGCGACACCTTTGCCCCTGTTGCCCGGCCCCATGATGTCAGCGGCAACGATTGAGGCGATGCCGAAGTAGGCGCCGTGGGGCAGGGCGGCGACGAAGCGCGCCACGAGCACGAGCCCGAAGCTCGAGAGGAGGGCGGATGCGACGGTGCCGATGGTGAATGCGGCCAGCAGGAACAGCAACAGCCGTTTGCGCGGCAGATGTGCCGTCGACGCGGCGATCGTGGGTGCCCCGACGACGACGCCCAGAGCATAGGCGCTGATGAGCCACCCCGCCTGCGCAATTCCCTCCTCCGGCGAGGCCGAATAGAGCTCGGGGAGCAGATCTGCTGCGAGGTTCGGCAGCAGGCCCATGGCCACGAACTCGGTCGCGCCGATGCCGAAACCGCCGAGCGCGAGGGAGAGGAGCGCGAGCCGACGGCGCGCGGGAGAGAGTTGTTGCACATTTAGAATCGTCGCATGACAGAACCCCGAAACTTCCGCCCGCAGAGTCCATGGGTTTCGGGAGTCGGGTACCTCATCTTCTTCAGCCGTTGGCTGCAGGCCCCGCTCTACCTCGGGCTCATCATCGCCCAGGTCGTCTACGTGATCGTGTTCATGGTCGAGCTGTGGCATCTCGCCGACCATGTGCTCAGCGACATGGCGCACATCGACGAGGCCATCATCATGCTCGGCGTGCTGGGTCTGATCGACGTGGTCATGATCGCGAACCTGCTCATCATGGTGATCATCGGCGGCTACGAGACCTTCGTCTCGAAGATCAAGCTCGACGGGCACCCGGACCAGCCGGAGTGGCTCTCGCACGTCAACGCGAACGTGCTCAAGGTCAAGCTCGCCATGGCCATCATCGGCATCTCGTCGATTCATCTGCTCAAGACCTTCATCGAGGTCGCCGACCTCGGCAGCGACACTGTCAGCGTCACGGGGAACGTCTACACCGAGTCGGGCGTGCTCTGGCAGGTCGTCATCCACATGGTCTTCATCGTGTCGGCCGTCGCCCTCGCCTGGATCGACAAGATCTCGCACGCGCACCTGACCCCGTCGTCGCAGCAGCGCCCGGGCACGCTGGAACCGGTCGGCCCCACCAGGGTCGAGGAACGCGAAGCCCAGGCCCGTCGCTACGAGGAACTGGCGCGAGAACTGCGACAGAGCTGAGCAAGCGCTCACCGCGCATCGGTGTCGCCAGCTGAGCGTAGGCTCGCCCGGTGATGACCCGAGGGGCGATGCCCGGCCCGTGCAACCTCTGCGGCGCCGACAGTGGACGACGGGCAGACGGCGCTTGGTTCTGCCTGGTGTGCGGGTGGCGCTACGGAGACGCTCCGGACCCTGAGCTCCCGCTCCCCCGCATCGATGTCGTCTATTACCTGCGCTTCGACCGCAGGGTGAAGATCGGCACCAGCGCGCATCCGCGGCGACGCCTCGCCGCCATCCGCCATGAGGAACTGCTCGCCTTTGAGCGAGGAGACCGCCGACTCGAGCAGCAGCGGCACCGCGAGTTCGCCGGATGCCGCGAAGGTGGCGAGTGGTTCACGCTGACGCCGGAGCTCGCCGCGCACATCGACCGACTGCGCACGGAAGGCAAGCCATGGACCCTGTACGCCCGGTGGTTCAGCGCGGAGCTGCGCGGCTGACGGGCACAAGGCATGGGATCGCGCCGCCTGGAGCAGGCCGACACCGGCCGCCTTAACAAGAAGAAACCCCCGGCCTGAGACCGGGGGTTTCTTGCCTGTGACCCCAGCGGGATTCGAACCCGCGTTACCGCCGTGAGAGGGCGGCGTACTAGGCCGCTATACGATGGGGCCGTGTCAGCTCGGGCATTCCTGTCCGGGCCTCAAAGAGTATGGCATACGGCGGGGCCGTCGCCAAACCGAGATCGCATCACTTTGCGGGAGGCGGGGCGAAGACCCGAAGCGCGCCCGGCACCACCTCCACGTCGAGGGGCAGATGCCCTAGCCGTTCGCCGTCCGCGTAGGCAACGACCGCGCCGGGCCCCGCCTCGGCATCGAGTCGTAGCCGCTGGGCGCGCACTATGGTCACGGCGTCGTTCGTCACATGGTTCCCCGCGAACACCCGCGGAAACAGCCGCACGAAACGCGCTTTCGTCATTGGAGCGACGAGGAAGAGGTCAAGCATTCCGTCATCGAGCTCCGCCTGCGGTGTGATCTTCATCCCGCCGCCGAACGAGGTGCCGTTGGCGACTGCTGCCAACATCGCCCTTCGAGACAGCACCACCCCGTCGACCACCAACCGGTAGGCGATCGGCCTGAACCGCAGCAGCTCCCACGCGATCGCGAGCGTGTAGCGGCGGGGGCCTCGCGGCCAACGCATGCGATTTGCGCGCTCATTCACGATCGCATCGAAGCCGGCAGACAGCACCCCGACGAACCAGCGCTCGGAACCGTCGGCCCGCGTGACACGACCAGCGTCGATCGTGCGCGGATCGCGATCAAGGGCGTCCACGAGCATCCGCACCGCCGCGTCGCTGTCGTCGACCGGGATGCCGAGTCCGCGCGCGGTGTCGTTGCCGGTGCCTGCAGGGATGACAGCCATCGGGATGCCCGTCCCCGCGACCAGGTTGGCACCGAGGCTCACCATCCCATCGCCGCCCACCACTACGAGCGCGTCGGCACCGGCGGCGAGTTCCGCACCCGCGGCCAAGCGCAGGGCCTCGAAGGACTCCGCGATGAGCGGGAACACGTCATGACCCGCCGCGAAGAGTGCTGCGACAATGCCTGGGGCCGCGCTGGCCGCAGCACCATAGTCTGCGCTTGGATTGATGGCGACGACCACGCGTCGACGAGGCGTCGTCATTTTGCTGACGATAGCGGAACGGCACTCCCGTGCACGCATGCAACGCCTTAGGCTCGCAGCATGCGCATCACGAAACGCGAACACGCATGCCTCGTCGTCGAGGATCAGGGTGAACAGCTCGTCATCGACCCGGGCAGCTTCACTGCCCCACTCGAGGGACTCGACTCGCTCGTCGCGGTCGTTGTCACGCACGAGCATCCGGACCACTGGACGCCCGAACACCTCGAACGCCTTCGCTCCATGAGAGCCGATGTGCCGATCTACGGGCCCGCCGGCGTGGCTGCCGCGGCGGAGGGCTTCGACGTGCAGGTCGTCGCCGACGGCGACGAGGTCACGGTCGGCAACTTCACCCTGAGCTTTCACGGCAAGGAGCACGCCGTCATCCATCGCTCGCTGCCGATCGTCGACAACGTCGGCGTCTTCGTCAACGACACCCTTTACTACGGCGGGGACTCGTACACGGTGCCGCCCAAGCCCGTCGAGGTGCTCGCGGCACCGGCGGGCGCGCCCTGGCTGAAGATCGGCGAGGCGATGGACTACCTCGCGGAGGTCGCACCCAAGCACGCATTCCCGACACACCAAGTGCCGCTCTCGACGATCGGCCAGAACATGGCGAACCAGCGGCTGTCTGGCGTCACAGAAGAGGGCGGCGGCACCTACCACGTGCTGGAGCCGGGCGACACGCTCGACGCCTGACTCACGCCTCCACGGGAGCGTCGACCGCCGCCAGCGAGCGCCTCGCTGACGGGATCGAGAAGATCGCGAGCAGCGTCGCCACGAGCAGCAGCCCCGCGAACACGATGACGACCCGCTCCGACCAGACGTCGGCGAGGGGGCCGAAAATCACCATGGACAGGGGCATCGCCGTCGCCATGACGATGCCGACGAAGCCGAAGACGCGACCCTGCATCTCGGGTTCGACGCGCTCCTGCAGGATCGTCATGGTGGGCGCGTTCATGAGGCTGTAGGTGGCTGCGACGAGGGCACCGACGATGCAGAGCAGCAGGAGGTTCGGCGCGATGCCGAGTGCTGCCGTCAGAACTGCTGATGCAAGCAGGGAGAGCACGACGAAGAGCACACGGCGACGGATGCGCGGCCCGAGCACCGACACCACTGCGCCCGCCGCCAGGAAGCCGACTCCCCAGGCGAGCTCGTTCACCGTGAGCTTCCACACCTCCTCACCGAACTCGCGCACGACGAGCAGGGGCGTGAGGTAGCCGGGGGCGCCCGTCAGGAGCATGACGAGCGCGAACAGGGCCGTGAGCCACTTCACCGAGGGGTTCGAGGCGATGTAGCGCACACCCGCGACCAGGTCGCCGAAGTAGCTGACCTTCTCCTCCTCGCTGCGCGTGATCGTCGGCACGCGGATGAACGCCAGCAGGCCGACCCCGATGAGCGCCGTCGTCGCGTCGATGAAGAAGACGGCGACGATGTCCATGCTCGCGTAGATCACGGCGGCCATCGCGGGCGCGAGCAGCATCATCCCCGCCTGCACCGTCTGGAACATGCCATTGACCCGCATGAGCTGCGAGGTGGGAGTGATCTGCGGAATCATCGCGGTCACGGCCGGCGTCTGGATGCCAGCGAAGAACGAGCGCACCGCGAGGGCCGTGTAGATGACCCACAGCGAGTCCACGCCGCTCACCATGAGGAATGCAAGGCCGAGCGTCGCGACCGCGATGGCCGTATCCGCGCCCATGATGAGCAGTTTGCGATTGTGCCGGTCGGCCCACACGCCGCCAAAGATCGACACGACCGCCTGCGGCAGCATCCCGAACACGAGGCTCAGCATGAGCACCGTGCCCGACCCGGTGAGGATCGTGAGATGCCACATGACCGCGTACATGACGAGCATCGAGCCGAGCAGCGAGATCGTCTGCCCCGAGAGGAAGATCGCGACGTCGCGCTTCCATCCCGGCCGTTCGGCCGGGGTGTCGTCCTGCTGTGCCTGGGAGGTCGAGCCCTCCTGCGCGAAATCCATGCCAGCGATTATGCGCCTTCACGGCGCGCAAGCGACAGTTCGGCCGACAAGATTCGTACCGAATCTCGTCGGCGCAACCTGGCTCAGGCGGTGACGGGCACGCGATCCTTCGCGGTCGAATGCCCCGAAGCGGATGCGAGTGCCTGGCACACCTGCCACGCGCCGTCGTATGAGCCGTCGGGCAGGTTCTCAAGCCAGCGGCCGAGGCGACGGTCAACGAAGTCGGTGCGCGCGAGGCGCACGATGTCGTCGCGAGTCGCCGGGAAATCGATGGCCGAGAGGACGCCCGTGAGGGTGTGGATCGAGTTCATCAGTCTGCCTTTCTCGACGGACGGGCTGGACCGGTGCCCGTACTGATGAAGTTAGGCACGAAACTGCGAAACGGGTAGCCCTCCCGCCAAAGAAAAGCGGATCAGTACCAGCCGACCGCCTGCGACTTGCCCCAGGCCGCGCACGGTGTTCCGTACGCGCGCTTGATGTAGTCGAGGCCCCAGCTGATCTGCGTCGCCGGGTTGGTCTGCCAGTCGGCACCGTGCGTCGCCATCTTCGAGCCGGGAAGCGACTGCGGGATGCCCGTGGCGCCGCTCGAGGGGTTGAGGGCGTCCCAGCGCCAGCCCGATTCCTTCTGCCAGAGGTTCACGAGGCAGCTCGCCTGGTCGGCACCCCAGCCGTAGCGCTGGGCCATGACCTCGCGCGCGTGCGCCTGGGCGCCCGCGGGAGTCGCGAGCGCCGCGGCTGCCTGCGCTGCCCGCTCGGCGGCGAGGCGGTCCGCCTCGGCGACGGCGGCCGGCACCGCGGGGATCGTGGCCTCGACCGAACCGACGAGGCTCACGACCTCGACCGGCTCGAGCACTTCGTGCTGGGCGAGGGAGGCCACGGATGCGGCGAGCGCCGAGGCATCCGTCTTTCCGTCGGCGGCGGCGATCACGGGAGTGGCCGACTCGATCGCCAGCTGCGCCTCTTCAGCCAGGCGCTGCTCGACGACGGCGTCGATCTTCTCATCGCGGAGTGAGGCCTTGAGTTTGTCGGCCGCTTTCTCGCCGGCCGCGATGCGCTCCTCGAACTCGGCTGCGGAGGCCTGGATCGTCGCGCCCGTGCCGAGCATGGCGCCGAGCGCGAGGACGGCGCCCGTGATGATCAGGCCGGGGCGGGTGCGGGAGGGAACGCGGTCAGAGATCTGCACAGTGTTGAGAGGCATAGTTCTTTCGGGTGGGAACGCGGGGCGTTCGAGAGATCGGGTGGCGCCGTCGGATGGGCGCATACGGACGATCCACCGTCGGAAACCAGACTGGGGGTTCCCCGTGAGTCCGCCTCGGGTTCCCCGACCGGCCCAGCCTACGAGCGCCGCCGCTCGCCCACCAACTCGCCGAATGGCGTTCCGCCAGGGCACGCCGATCTCAGGAAACAACCCGGGGATTCACACGGAACGGCCAGCACGGTGTGCTTATAGCGCGATCTCCCTCAGCACTCCCCCGGGCTCGAGCCGCAGTTCTCGCTGCACCGCGGCACGACGGAGGAAGTCCCGGTCGTGGCTGATCACCAGGAGCGCGCCCCTATAGGCGGCGAGCGCGTCGACGAGTTGACCCACGCTGTGCAGGTCGAGATTGTTGCTCGGCTCATCCAGCACGATCAGCTGCGGCGGCGGGTCAGCGAGCAGGATGCGCGCCATCGCCGCCCTGAAGCGCTCACCACCCGACAGCGTGGCGACGGGCCGGTCGACCGTATCGCCGCGGAGCAGCAGGCGGGCGAGGCGGTTGCGCAGCTCTACCTCTGGCACGCTGGGAGCCGCCGCAGCGACGGCCTGCAGCACCGAGGCGTCTTCCTTGAGGTCGTCAAGACCCTGCCCCAGGAGCGCGACGCGCTGGGTGTGCGCGAGCGCGGCATCCGCATGGCCAGCGAGCAGCGCACGCGCGAGCGTCGACTTGCCCACGCCGTTCGCTCCCGTGAGTGCGATGCGTTCCGGGCCTTGCACGATGAACTTTCGGCCATCGCTGCTGCGGAGGCTCGCGAGTTGACGGCCGTTCGCGACGCCGGGGTCTGGCAGCTCGATGCGGATGCGGTCGTCGGCGCGCACGAGTCGCCCCGCCGCCTCGACTCCACCCCGCGCCTCGGCGACCTTCGCCGCGTGGAGGTTGCGCCGGGCACCCTGCGACTTCTCGGCGGAGTTCCGTCGATCGTTGATGACGGCCCCGACGAACTTACGGTCGCGCTTGTCCTTGCGCCCCTGTCGCTCGCTGTGGGCGATGCGCTCCTCCACGCGGATGCGCTGCAGCCTCTCTCGGCGCAAGTCCTGTTCAGCACTCGCGAGGGCACGCTGGGCGGCGAGCTGCTCGGCCTCGACGTGGGCGCGGTAGGCGGACCACGGCCCGCCGAACGTCGTGATGGTGCCCGCCCGAAGCTCGGCCGTCGCATCCATGAGCTCGAGCAGCCCGACATCGTGGCTCACGACAATGAGCGCGCCTCGCCAGCCGGTGACCGCGTCATAGACGATCTCGCGGGCCGCCTCATCGAGGTTGTTCGTGGGCTCGTCGAGCAGGGTGATGGCGGCGCGCCGAAGGGTCACACCGGCGAGCGCGGCCGCGACCGCCTCCCCGCCCGAGAGGGTGTCGGCGGAGCGATCCAAAGAGCGGATGCCGAGGCCGCGGGCCGAGAGCTCCGCGAGTGCGCGCTCCTCGATGTCCCAGTCGTCGCCGATCGCCTCGAACACCTCGGCGCTCGCGTCACCGCCCTCGAGGGCACGCAGCGCTGCCAGCGGACGATCGACGCCGAGGAGTTGCGCGACCGTCGTGCCCGCGGCATCCGTGATCCGCTGTGGGAGGTAGGCGACATCGCCGACGGTGCTGATGCTGCCGCCCGTCGGCGCAAGCTCACCGGCGATGAGCCGCAGCAGCGTGGACTTGCCGGCGCCATTCAGGCCGGTCAGGCCCGTGCGGCCACTGCCGAAGGCGCCACTCAGGGTGTCGAGGATGCGTGTGCCGTCGGGCCACGCGAAGCTCAGTTCGTGCAGCGCGACGGAAGGAATTGGTGAAGGCATGCGGGTCTCCTGTGTCAGTGGGATCGCTGACACGGGCGCGCACGCGCGACGAGGTCAGCGGGGGTGGGTGGAGACCCGGTTCCTCATCGCGTGATCCTTCTCGTCATGCCCCCTCACGTGCGGATCGGTCCGCAGGGCTCCGACAGTCTCGCACAGGGAACGTCGAAAATTCCAGCATTGCGGGGCAGGTGCGCCTCCGGCTCGGGAGTCGCTGGGAAACAAAAAACCCGCGGAATTCCGCGGGCTTCGTATGGCTGGGGTACCTGGACTCGAACCAAGAACAACGGTACCAGAAACCGTCGTGTTGCCAATTACACCATACCCCAATGGTTCCGACCGGAGCCGGCACCGAGAGATCACTTTACCCTACTCGGGGCCGTGGCACGAACCGAGTGAGACTCAGCGTCGATGCGCCGTCGGGATGCCAATGAGGTCACGGTTGATGGTTGCCGCGACCCGGCCGCCGGCCCCCGCCGCCACGATGAGCTGCTGGGGCCCCGGCGACGTGATGTCACCGGCGGCGTAGACACCCGCGTGGCTCGTGCGCCCGCCGCGATCCACCTCGAGCAGGCCCCACCCGTCGGCCGCGAGGTCGAGGGACGCCGCGAACTCAAGCTGTGCGTGCCACTTGGGCCGCACGAAGCCGCCCGAGACCGGCACGACCTCACCATCCTGCAGCCTCACGCCCGTCACGCCGTCGCGGCCGCCCTCGACATCCGCGATGGGGCGACGATCGATGCGCACGCCCCGCTCGGCGAGCGCCGCCTCCTGCCCGGGCGTGATCGCGTCGGAACCGTTCGTGAAGACCGTGAGGTGGTCACTCCACTGCGCGATGAGCATGGCCCGCCACGCGACATCCGAGGTCTCGCCGATGAGCGCGATGGGCCGGTCACTGTATTCGTAGCCATCGCACGCGACACAGCTGAAGAGGCCCATCCCATAGAAGGAACGGATGCTCGGCAGCGCCGGCAACTCCTCGCGCAGGCCCGTCGCAATCAGCACGGTCGCGGTGCGCACCTGGCGATCCGGTGCGCCGTTGATGCCCTTCGCCGTGACTTCAAAGAGGCCGGTCGACCCCGTCGTGTGGGTCTCGGTACTGAAGACGTGCTCCCCCGGCTCGGCGAGGGCGGTCACGGATGTCACGCGCGCGAGTTGGTGCTCCGCCTCCGGGTACGACAGGTACTCCTCGCGCCCAAGCCGACGCAACTCGTGCGGGGGCGTGTTGTCGCGGGTGAGGAAGCCGTGCGAGATGAGGGTCGCCGAATGACGGGGACGGTTGCCGTCGAGCACGAGCACGCGCCTGCGCGCCCGGATGAGGTTGAGTGCTGCGCTGAGACCCGCAGGGCCCGCGCCGATAACGACGACGTCGTAGTCGTCGGGCTGGCGCTCCAGCACGGCGTTCACAGCCGTGCGGCGAGCCTCTGCAGGCGCGCCAGCGTGCTCTGCTTGCCGAGCAGCTCCATCGACTCGAAGAGCGGCGGACTGATGCGGCGACCCGAGATCGCCGTGCGCAGGGCGCCGAAGGCGTTGCGGGGCTTGAGGCCCATGCCGTCGATCAAGGCTGCGCGCAGGGCGGCCTCGATCGGCTCGTGCGTCCAGGTCTCGAGGGCAGTGAGCGCCTCGATGGATGCCGCGAGCACGGCCGCACCCTCATCGCCGGGCATCGCGTTCGCGTCGTACTCGATCGCGTCGTCCGCCGTGAAGAGGAACGCGAGCAGTCCGCGAGCCTCGCCCAGCAGCTGCATCCGCTCCTGCACGAGCGGGGCTGCCTTGGAGAGCATGACGCGGTCCTCGCCGCTGTTGACGAGGTCGGTGAGGTAGGGCAGCAGTCGCTCCGCGAAATCGTGCGGCTCGAGCATCCGGATGTGGTCGCCGTTGATCGACTCGGCCTTCTTCTGGTCGAAGCGGGCCGGGTTGGGGTTCACCTGGGTCACGTCGAACGCCGCCACCATCTCATCGATCGTGAACACATCGCGGTCGTGCGAGAGCGACCAGCCGAGGAGGGCGAGGTAGTTGAGCAGGCCCTCGGGAATGAAGCCGCGGTCGCGGTGGTGGAACAGGTTCGACTCCGGGTCGCGCTTCGAGAGCTTCTTGTTGCCCTCCCCCATGACGAAGGGCAGGTGGCCGAACTGCGGGATCGCGTCCGTCACACCGATCTCGATCAGTGCCGAGTAGAGGGCGATCTGACGCGGCGTGCTGCTCAGCAGGTCCTCCCCGCGCAGCACGTGTGTGACGCCCATGAGGGCGTCATCGACCGGGTTGACGAAAGTGTAGAGCGGGATTCCGTTGGGCCGCACCACGACGAAGTCGGTGAAGCTGCCCGCCGGGAAGAGGATGTCGCCGCGCACCAGGTCGTGGAAGCCGAGGTCGTGGTCGGGCACGCGCAGGCGCAGGGCGGGCTGGCGGCCCTCCGCGCGGTAGGCCGCACGCTGCTCCTCCGTCAGGTCGCGCTCGAAGTTGTCGTAGCCCTGCTTGGGGTCGCGGCCGTTCGCGATGTTGCGCGCCTCGATCTCCTCCCCCGTCGCAAAGGACTCGTAGAGGTGGCCCGACTCCTTCAGCTTCTCGATGATCCCCTGGTAGATCTCACTGCGCTGGGACTGGCGGTACGGCTCGTGCGGCCCGCCGACGTCGATGCCCTCGTCCCAGTCGATCTTGAGCCACCTCAGGGCGTCAAGCAGCTGCAGGTAGCTCTCCTCGCTGTCGCGCGAGGCATCCGTGTCTTCGATGCGGAAGATCAGCTTGCCGCCGTGGTGCCGCGCGAACGCCCAGTTGAAGAGCGCCGTGCGAATCAGGCCGACGTGGGGCGTGCCCGTCGGGGACGGGCAGAAGCGAACGCGCACATCGGCGCCGGATGCGGTGGAGAAGAGAGCAGACATTGCGGCAATTCTAGGCCCACTCCGGGGTGATGCAGGTGATGCGCTAGAATCGACATCATGCGCACCACGCTGTCTATCGACGACGCTCTCCTCACGCGAGCCAAACGGCGCGCTGCCCAGCGGGGCCAGACCCTTGGGCAGTATGTCGAAGAGGCGGTACGTCGAGACCTTGTGTCGGTGGAGCAGCCCTCTCCCGCGCCCACACTGCCGACCTTCACCCGGGGCACTGGCCTTCGCCGGGGGCTCAACCCGTCCTCGAACCGTGCGCTCTACGACGCGCTCGACGCGAGCGGCGACACCGCGTGATCGTCCTCGACGTCAACGTTGTGCTCGCGGCATTCCGTGCCGACCACCCGCACCACGACGCCGCCCGCCCGTGGCTCGAGAAAGAACTCTCTGCAGGGACCTCTCTTATCGTCCCCGACCTGGTGTGGGTCGGCTTCGTCAGGCTTGTCACCAACACCCACATCTTCGAGGTTCCATCCACGCCCGCTGAGGCGTTCGAGTTCGTCGACGCGCTGTGTTCCGCTCCGTCCTACACGCCCGTCGCAGGCATGGACGGCGACCTCAGTGTCTTCCGCCAGACCGTGCTGGAGTCAGACTCCTGGGGCAACCTGATTCCGGATGCCTACATCGCAGCGTTGGCCACCAGCCATGCCGCACCGGTCGCGAGTTTCGATCGCGACTTCCGCCGCTTCGACGGGCTGGAGATCATCATCCCGGCCGCCTGATCCACCTACGACCTTGCGCCTCGACGGGGCTGGCGGACGTAGCCCCAACGGTGCGCTCGCACCAAGAGCCAGATTCCGAGGAACAGGTAGGCCACCGCGGGCAATACGAAACCTCCGATTGCCAGGAGGCGTGAGCGAAAGCGCTAGCCTTCCTTGGATGCTCCTCCCCATCGGCCGCCCGGGCGCCAATCGACGCAGGCCACGCTCGAACTCCGAATCCGTCGTGCGTGCCCCCGGGATGCTGCTCCTCCTGGCAATGACGGTGTTCAGCTTCACGGGCTTCGCCGCACTGCTCCCCGTCGCCCCGCTGTGGGCGACCCACGGCGGCGCGGGCTCCGTGGGGGCAGGTCTCGTCAACGGCGTGCTCATGCTCTTCACCGTGCTCACGCAGCTGCTCGTCCCGCGAGCCCTCCGGCGATTCGGCTGGACGCCCGTGCTCGTCACCGGCGCACTCTTCCTCGGACTGCCCACCGCCGCCTTCCTCCTGAGCGACCAGCTGCTGCCCATCCTCGCCGTCTCCGCACTGCGCGGCGTTGGCTTCGGGGTCGCGACCGTGACGGGCAGCGCCCTCGTCGCCGAGCTGGTCGAACCGGCCCGGCGCGGCGCAGCCATCGGAGCCTACGGCCTCGCGATCGCCGGGCCGCAGGTGCTCTTCGTCTCCGCCGGCCCGTGGATCGTGGAGCAGTTCGGCTTCGTACCGATCTTCGCGCTCGGGCTCGTCCCCGTGCTCAGCGCGCTTCCCGCCGTGCTGCTCGGGCGACGTCTCGACCACGTTCCGGATGCGACGGAGCGCGCGCCCTACCATCTCCTCCTTCGCCCCATGGCACTCCTGCTCGCGGTCACCCTCGCCGGCGGCGCACTCATCACCTTCATGGCGCAGATGAGTGACAGTGCGGCCTTGAGCGCCGTCGCGCTCCTCGTGCTGACCCTCGCCGCCGCGGTCTCTCGCTGGCGCGTCGGTGCGCTCTCCGACCGATTCGGGCCCACCCGGTTCCTCGCCCCACTCGTCCTCGTGACGATCTCAGGCCTGCTCGCGATCGCCTGGTCGGTGCGCGACGCGAACGCGACGCACGCCGCCGCCCTGCTCCTCGGTGCAGCGCTCGTCGGCATCAGCTACGGCGGGCTGCAGAACCTCACGCTCGTGCTCTCGTTCCAGGCCGTGAGCCGCCCCCACTATGGGTCCGCGAGTGCCGTCTGGAATATCGGCTTCGATCTCGGCACCGGCGTGGGGTCCGTGCTCATCGGCATGATCGCTGCGGGCGCATCCTTCAGCGTCGCACTCGCCGTCGCCGCGGGATTCTCAGTCCTGACCCTCCCCCTTACCGCACTGCGGCTGCGGGCGGCACGCGAGCGCTAGGCGCGGTTGCGCGCCGGGTTGCTGAGGGTGCCGATGCCCTCGATCGTGATGTCGACCGTCTGACCGTCGACGAAACCGCCGAGACCAGCAGGGGTGCCCGTGAGGATGAGGTCGCCTGGCAGGAGGGTCCAGACATCCGAGATGTATTCGATCAGTTCCGGGATGCCGTGCAGCAGGTCGCGGGTGTTGCCCTTGCGACGCGGCTCCCCATCAACGAAGGTCTCGATCTGCAGGTTGCTCGGGTCGATCTCGGTCTCGATGACGGGGCCGATGGGGCAGAAGGTGTCGTAGCCCTTGGCGCGCGCCCACTGGCCGTCGGCGAACATCTGGTCGCGAGCGGAGATGTCGTTCGCGATCGTGTACCCGAAGATGTAGTCCTTGGCGTTCTCTGCCTTGACCTGCTTGGCGATACGGCCGATCACGACCGCCAGCTCGCCCTCGTGCACGATGCGACCCTCGACGGGCGGGATCTGGATCGTCTCGCCCGGGCCGATGATGGAGGTGTTGGGCTTGAGGAAGATGAGCGGGTTGCTCGGGGCGGAGATCGTGTCCATCTCTGCCTTGTGCTCCGCATAGTTGAGGCCGACACAGACGACCTTCGAGCGCGGGATCACGGGTGCGAGCAGGCGCACATCGGCGAGCGCAACGCGCTCCCCCGTCGTCTCGTAGCCTGCGAACATGGGGTCGCCCGCCAGTACGACGAGTTCTTCGTCATCGACGATTCCGTAGCGGGGGTCATTGTCTGCAGAGCTGAAACGCGCGATTTTCACCTATCGAGTCTAACCCTCTGCAAACGCTTGCAGACCCGGAGCCGGTGCAAGCACTGGCGCATCCCTGCGGTCTTTGCCATGCTGTGACCACGACTTCACAAGCAATGGCGCGGAATGGAGCGAGACATGGACGACCGGGTGTTCGAGATCATCGCGATTGCTCTCTACTTCGCGCTGATGCTGCTGATCGGATGGTTCGCCTTCCGCCGCACCAAGAACCTGAACGACTACATGCTGGCCGGGCGAGGGCTCAGGCCCGGCGTCGCCGCCCTCAGCGCGGGGGCATCCGACATGTCGGGCTGGCTGCTCATGGGCCTTCCCGGCGCCATCTACGTCGCGGGCCTCGTCGAGGCATGGATCGCGATCGGACTCACGATCGGCGCCTGGCTCAACTGGAAGTTCGTGGCACCCAAGCTTCGCGCCTACACGGAGGTTGCGGGCAACTCCATCACGATCCCGAGCTTCATCGAGCGGCGAGTGCGCGACCGCACGCGAATCCTGCGCGTCGTCGGCGGTGTGATCATCCTCGCGTTCTTCACCTTCTACGTCTCATCGGGCATGGTCGCCGCCGGCGTCTTCTTCGAGTCGTCCTTCGGAGCCCCCTACCTGCTCGGCATGTTCCTCGTCGGCGGCATCACGGTGCTCTACACACTCTTCGGCGGATTCCTCGGCGCCTCCCTCACCGACGTCGCCCAGGGCCTCCTGATGTTCGCGGCACTCATCTTCGTGCCCATTGTCGCGGTCGTCACGATGGGTGGTCTCGGTGAGACCATCACGGCGATCGAGGAGGTCGACCCGGCGCGACTCAACCTCCTGACGGGCGGCACGGTCGTCGGCATCATCTCGGCCGCCGCATGGGGCCTCGGCTACTTCGGGCAGCCGCACATCATCGTGCGGTTCATGGCCCTGCGCACGCCACAGGAGGCGAAGGCCGCCCGGCGCATCGGCATCAGCTGGATGGTGCTCACCTCACTCGGCGCCATCGCGACCGGCCTGATCGGCATCGGGTACTTCGCCCGCAGCGGCGAAGATCTGGCCGACCCCGAGACGGTGTTCCTGCGGCTCTCGCAGATCCTCTTCCACCCCTTCATCGCGGGCCTCGTGCTCGCGGCCGTGCTCGCCGCCATCATGAGCACCATCTCCTCGCAGCTCATCGTGACCTCCTCTGCGCTCGTCGAAGACCTCTACAAGATGGTGACGAAGAAGGACGCCTCAGACAGGCGCCTCGTGCTCCTCGGCCGCACCGGCGTGCTCGTCGTCGCGATCGTCGCGATCCTCATCGCCCTCGACCGCACGTCAACGATCCTCGACCTCGTCGGCTTCGCATGGGCCGGCTTCGGGGCATCCTTCGGCCCCGTCATCCTGCTGTCGCTCTTCTGGCGCAAGCTCACCAACTGGGGCGCCATTGCGGGCATGGCGGTCGGCGCCGTCACGGTCTTCGTGTGGGGCAACCTGCCCATCGGCGATGTGCTCTACGAGATCATCCCCGGCTTCGTGCTCGCACTCATCGCTGCAGTCGTCGTGAGCCTCGCGACCTACAAGCGAAACGACGACATCGAGCGCGAGTACGACGAGGCGATCGCCATGACGGGACCGGTGCCGACCGCCAGGGTGGATCGTCGGAACGACTGAGGTTTCGATGCGGCCCTAAAGGGCCTTACTCAACCCACCGGGTTTCGATGCGGCCCTAAAGGGCCTTACTCAATCCACCTAGGCGTCGAGGCGCGTGAGCCAGCCGTGACGGTCCTCGCCGCGGCCGTACTGGATGTCGGTGAGCTCCTTGCGCAGTGACATCGTGAGCTCGCCCGCGACGGCATCCGCCGAGCCGATCTCGAAGTCCTTGCCCTTGACGAGGCCGATCGGGGTGATGACCGCAGCGGTACCGCACGCGAACACCTCGACGATGTCGCCGGATGCCACACCCTCACGCCACTCGTCGATCGAGACGCGGCGCCGCTCGACCCGGTGCCCGCGGTCCTCGGCGAGCTGCAGCACGCTGTCGCGCGTGATGCCCTCGAGGATGCTCTCCGAGTCGGGGGTCACAAGCGTGCCGTCCTTGTAGACGAGCACGACGTTCATGCCGCCGAGTTCCTCGACGTACTTGCCCTCAGAGGAGTCGAGGAAGAGCACCTGGTCGCAGCCCTGTTCGTAGGCCTGGGCCTGGGCGAGGAGGGATGCGGCGTAGTTGCCGCCCGTCTTCGCTGCGCCCGTGCCGCCGTGCGCCGCGCGCGTGTACTCGGTCGAGAGCCAGATACTGACGGGAGACACTCCCCCGGCGAAGTAGGAGCCCGCCGGGCTCGCGATCACGTAGTAAGCCACCTTGTGGGCCGGACGCACGCCGAGGAAGGCCTCCTTCGCGAACATGAAGGGGCGCAGGTAGAGGCACGTCTCGTCCGCCGCGGGAACCCAGTCCCCGTCGACCGCGATGAGCTGGCGGAGCGACTCGATGAAGTACTCGGTGGGCAGCTCCGGCAGGGCGAGGCGACGGGCGGAGCGCTGCATCCGCTCTGCGTTCGCCTCGGGGCGGAACGTCCAGATCGAGCCGTCCGCGTGCCGGTAGGCCTTCATGCCCTCGAAGATCTCCTGCCCGTAGTGCAGCACGGCAGCGGCAGGGTCGAGGCTGATGGGGCCATAGGCCTGCACGCGGGGCCGGTGCCATCCGCCCTGCTCCGACCAGCAGATATCGACCATGTGGTCAGTGAAGTGCTTGCCGAAGCCCGGGTTCGCCAGGATCTGCTCTCGCTCCTCGACGCTGCGGGGCGCGTCATTGCGGGTGACAGCGAAGTCGAGTGTCGCGGGAGCGAGGAGATTCTTCATGGGGAGTCCTTTGGTCGTGTCTAATTCTGCGCCTGCGTAGCCGCCGCGGCAATCGCGTCGCCCACCTCGCTCGTGCTGCGACGGGCGTCGCCGCGGGATGCGAGGTCGGACTCGACCGCCGAGACGACCCGAGCCGAGGCATCCGTGAGCCCCACATGCTGGAGGAGGAGCGCCGCCGAGAGGATCGCGGCGGTCGGGTCAGCGAGCTGCTGGCCTGCGATGTCCGGTGCCGAACCGTGAACGGGCTCGAACATGCTGGGGAAGGTGCCGTCCGGATTGATGTTGCCCGAGGCCGCCAACCCGATTCCGCCGCTGATCGCGGCGGCCAGGTCGGTGATGATGTCACCGAAGAGGTTGTCTGTGACGATCGTATCGAAGCGACTCGGGTTCGCGACCATGTGAATCGTCGCCGCGTCGATGTGCTGGTAGTCGACCGACACGTCGGGGTACTCGGCCGAGAGCGCGTCGACTGTGCGCTGCCAGAGGCCGCCCGCGTGCACGAGCACGTTGGTCTTGTGCACGAGCGTGAGCTTCTTCGCCGGGCGGGACTGCGCCGTCTCGAATCCGAATCGCACGAGCCGCTCCACGCCGAATGCCGTGTTGACGCTCACCTCGTTGGCGATCTCGTGCGGCGTGCCCTTGCGAATGCTGCCACCGTTGCCCACGTAGGGCCCCTCGGTGCCCTCACGGACGACGACGAAGTCGACCTCGCCGGGGTTCGCGAGCGGCGACGTGACCGAGGGGTAGAGCTTGGTCGGCCTCAGGTTGACGTAGTGGTCGAAGGCGAAGCGGAGCTTCAGCAGCATGCCGCGCTCGATGATGCCGCCCGCCAGTCGCGGGTCGCGCGGGTCTCCCCCGACGGCGCCGAGGAGGATCGCGTCGTGCTGTGCGAGCGCGTCGAGGTCTTCCTGCTCCAGGATGCGACCGCTCTCGAGATAGTGCGTCGCGCCGAAGGGAAAGTCAGTCGTGCCGACGACAGCCGAATCGCCCACCGCCGCCTTCAGCACCTTGACAGCCTCTGCCGTGACTTCGGGGCCAATCCCGTCTCCTGCGATGACGGCGAGCTTGAGATCACGGGGCATTCGGCACTCCTGGTTCGGCACAGAACATTGTCAGGTTCCAGCGTACCGGCCGGGCTCCCCGAAGTTTTTCCCCCGCTACGGCTGGACCGGGACTACCGTCAAACGAGACATCGACTCAGGTCACCCGGCCGTCCGATGTCACACACGTGAACGAAAGGACTCAGCTCATGGGTATCGGTTCAGGAATTGCACTCTTCGTCATCGGGGCCATCCTGGCCTTCGCCGTCAACGTCGACCTCGGCGGTGTCGTCAACCTCGACCTCATCGGCTACCTCCTCATGGGTGCCGGAGTCGTCGTGTTCCTCATCTCCCTCGTGTTGATGATGCGCAAGCGCTCCTCCACGTCCACCGTGCGCCAGGTGGATGGCACCGGCGAGCGCGTCACGCAGCGCGAGACCCGCAGCGACCCCATCGACCCGGTGGCCTGATACGGCGCACGCGACTCGCAACAGTCGACAAGGGGCTGGCATCCACTCGGATGCCAGCCCTTTCGCTGTCTCAGGCGAAGCCGTGTCGCAGGGAGTCGAGCACGGCATCCGTCACAACCTCGACGTCCTCCCCCTGCGCGATGCGCTTGACGGCGGCATCCACCATGCCCTGCGCGAGTGCGCCCGCGAGATCGGGGCGGTGCACTCCGAGTTCGGCCATGATGCCGGGGAGCGGCGAGCTGAGGGCATCGTGGTGGCCCATGAAACGCTCCACCTGCTCATCGCTGAAGCTCACGCCCTCGAGGCGGTCGGCGATCTCGTGCTTGCCCTCCTTCACCATGAGGAGCGTCGAGCGCACGTATGCCTCGAGGCGCGGCCACCCGGGGGCGGCGGGCTCGATCGCCGACGTCAGCTCGGTGGACCACTCGAGGATGGCGCGGATCGCGACTTCCGCCAGCAGCTCGCCTGACGACGGGAAGTACTCGTACACGCTGCTGCGCGCGAGGCCCACGGCCGAACCGACCGCTCGCGGTGTGACCGCCGCGGGCCCCTCGCTCAACAGGATTCGCGTGGCCTCCCTGATGAGGGCTTCGCGCTGCTGGTTGCGGTGCTCCGCAACCGAGGGCGCAGTGATCTTCGGCATTCGCCCATTATCCAAGCACTGCCGCCGGAAGCGCCCCAAGCACGCCGTCGTGCATGCGGAGCACGCGATCCGTGTGCGTGAGCACCTCGAGATCGTGGGTCACCATGACGCAGGCCGTGCCGGTCGCGTGGGCGCGCTCGGCGAGCAGGGCGACGACCTCGTCGGCGCGCGCGTGGTCGAGCGCACTCGTGGGCTCGTCGACCAGCAGCACCTGCGGGTCACCCATGAGGGCGCGGGCGATTCCGACCCGCTGGCGTTCGCCGCCTGAGAGCTGCGCGGGACGCCGGTCGGCACGATGCGACATGCCCACGGAGGCGAGGAGCTCGTCAGCCTTCGCGCGGTGTTCGGCTCGGATGCCGCTCGCCATGTGGGGCACCATCAGCAGCTGGTCCCGCGCGGTCAGCGACGGCAGCAGGTTGGTCGACTGGAAGACGAAGCCGATGAGGTCGCCACGGATGCGGGAGAGCCGCGTGCGCGATGCACCCGTGAGCTCCTGGCCTCCGACGACGACAGACCCGGAGGTGGGCGGCATGAGCGCCCCCGCGACGGCCAGGAGGCTCGACTTGCCCGAGCCGGACGGGCCCACGATAGCGAGGAGCTCGCCCTTCGCGACCTCAAGCGAGACGTGGTCGAGGGCCGTGACGGTCTCATCCCCCGCGGGCAGCGTGAGAGTGACGTCGGTGAGTGTGAGTGCAGCGGTCATCGTGCGCCTCCCAGCGCGGTGAGGGGGTCGACCCTCGTGATCTGGCGGATGGCGACGAGTGCCCCGGCAGCGCCGAGGACGATGATGAGGGCGAAGCCCGTGAGCACGGGAATCGTCTCGAGCACGAAGGGCATCCCCTCCGGCATGGCGGCGCCGAGCGCCCATCCGGCGGCGCCTCCCAGGGCGGTTGCGCCCAGGAGCACGACGAGCACCTGCGCGAGCGCATCCCTCACGACATAGCCGCTGGATGCGCCCATGGCCTTGAGCAGGGCGATCTCGGGCTGGCGCTGCACCGTCCAGACGGTGAAGAATGCCCCGACCACGAGTGCCGAGATCACGTAGAGGAAGACCTGGATGAGGAGCATCGTTGAGGTCTCCGCCTCATAGCCGGGCGAGGCATTGAACGACTCCTGCTTCGAGATGGCCGCCGTGCCGGCGACCTCCGTGTCCGCCAGCTCACCGTCGTGCTGCAGGGCGATCGCCGTCGCGATCTCATAGGCGCTGCTCGGCACCTCGCCCGGAATGCCGTATGCGACCTCCTGCCAAGTCGCCAGCGGCAGGTAGACGATGGCGACGTGCCCGTATGACGCGCTGCCTGTTGTCCCGACGACCGTCAGCTCGGTGCCGATGCGATCGATCGTGATGACATCGCCGATGCCGATGCCGTCGGCCGCGATGCCATCGGAGATGACGACGCCATTCTCCCTTGCTCCCACGGAATCGCCGTCGACGAGGTCCGGCTCGAGAAAGCTGCCCTCGGTGATCCCGAAGAGCGCGGCGCTGAACTGCACGCCTGCGTCGCTCTCCGCGTGCACGAGAGCGCTGCCGACCGGGGCGGCGTCCGTGACGCCTTTGGCGTCCTTCCATGCCGCGACCGCGGCAACATCGACCGTGGAGCGGGAGAACTGGTCGCTCGTGACCGACTCATCGAAGGCGAAGGAATCGGCGCGCATATCTCGCAGGCCCGAGACACCGTGGTCCACGAGTCCCGAGGACAGTCCGGAGAGGATCACTGACAACGCGGCCATGAGGGCCACGACAGAGCCCATCAGGAGGAAGCGACCGCGAGCGAAACGCAGCTCGCGTAGTGCTAGGAACATTACGACCCAATCTTGCCGACACGGTGTCGGCTATATCAAGGGTAACACCATACCGACACAGTGTCGGACTAGACTCAGGCCATGGAATTTCTTGACCTCGCACGCAATGTCCTCGTCATCCTTCACTTCATCGGCCTCGCCTCACTTCTCGGCGGGTTCCTCACCCAGATGTCCGCCTTCAAGACCAAATCGGTCGTCATCAACCCGGCGATCCTGCACGGCGCACTGACCCAGCTCGTCACGGGACTCCTCCTGGTGACCGTCGCCGAAATGGGAGAGGGCGACGTCAACCACATGAAGATCGGCATCAAGCTCGCCGTCGCCATCGCGATCTACGTCATCGCCCTCGTCAACCGCAAGAAGAAGCCCGTCTCGAGCGCAGTCCTCGGAATCATCGGAACGCTCACGCTTGTCAACGTCGTTGTCGCGGTCGTCGTCCCGGGCATGAGCTAGACCTCACCCCACATACAAGAACGCCCCGCCGGACAGCACCGGCGGGGCGTTCTTCGTTGTTGGGACTATGCCTCGGTGATGTCGATCTCGCGCATGATGTCCGCGTCGATCGCAACCCGAACCGCCTCGAGGAGTTCCTCGGGCGCGGGCGAGTCAATCGTCAGGACGCTGAGGGCCTGGCCACCCGCCTCGCGGCGGCTGATCTGCATCCCGGCGATGTTGATGCCGGCGTCGCCGAACTCCTTGCCGTAGACAGCCACGATGCCGGGGCGGTCGGTGTAGAGCATCACGATGTGGTGCTGCTCGATCGGCACCTCGACGTCATGTCCGTTGACCTCGACGAGCTTCTCGATCTGCTTCGTGCCGGTGAGGGTGCCCGACACCGAGACCTGGGTGCCGTCGGTAAGCCCGCCGCGGATCGTCAGAAGGTTGCGGTATTCATCGCTCACAGCATCCGTGATCAGGCGCACCTCGATGCCGCGCTGCTCCGCCAGGAGGGGCGCGTTGACGTACGACACCGTCTCGCTCACGACGTTGGTGAAGATGCCCTTGAGCGCGGCGAGCTTGAGCACCTTGACGTCGAGTTCGGCGATCTCGCCACGCACCTCGACATCGACGCTCGACACGGGGCCGCTCGCGATGGCGCTGAAGATCTGGCCCAGCTTCTCCATGAGCGGGATGCCCGGCCGCACGACCTCGTCGATGACACCGCCGGCGACGTTGACCGCATCGGGCACGAGCTCGCCGCCGAGGGCGAGGCGCACCGACTTGGCGACGGAGACGCCCGCCTTCTCCTGTGCCTCATCCGTCGACGCACCGAGGTGCGGCGTGAGCACGATGTTGTCGAGCGTCGTGAGGGGCGAATCCTTGGGGGGCTCGTTCACGAAGACGTCGAGGCCGGCCGCCGCGATGCGCTTGGTCGACAGCGCTTCGAAGAGGGCGTCTTCGTCGATGATGCCGCCGCGGCTGCAGTTGACGATGCGCAGCTCGGGCTTCGCCTTCGCGAACTCCGCCGCGCCGAAGAGGCCCGTGGTCTCGGGGGTCTTCGGGATGTGGATCGTGATGAAGTCGGACTGCTCAATCAGCTCGTCGAGGCTCACCACTTGCACGCCCAGCTGCTGCGCGCGCACCGGAGTGACGTAGGGGTCGTAGGCGACGAGGTTGGCACCGAAGCCGGCCAGGCGCTGGGCAACGAGGGTGCCGATGCGACCGAGGCCGACGATGCCGATCGTCTTCTCGAAGAGTTCGATGCCGGTGTACTTGGAGCGCTTCCACTCCCCCGCCTTCATCGACTGGTTCGCCTCGGGGATGAAGCGCGCGAGCGAGAGGATGTGTCCCACCGCGAGTTCGGCCGCCGAGATGACGTTGGAGGTCGGCGCGTTGACGACCATGACACCCGCCGTGGTCGCGGCCTTGATGTCGACGTTGTCGAGGCCCACGCCCGCACGGGCGATGACCTTGAGCTGCTTGCCCGCGGCGATGGCCTCGGCGTCCATCTTGGTGGCGGAACGGATCAGCACGGCGGATGCGTCGGCGAGGGCCGCAAGGAGCGCCGGACGGTCAGTGCCGTCGACATTGCGGATCTCGAAGTCGGGGCCCAGGGCCTCGACTGTGGCGGGAGAGAGTTCTTCTGCGATCAGCACGACCGGCTTTGACACGTAGCTGTTTCCATTCCTCGTGTGGGGTGGGGTGTGCCACGACGCTTTTCGGGGGCGGCGGCTCGGTCAGTTTAGTGCACGGATGAGCAGTACCTTCGCCCTGTGTCCGGCGTCCGTGCCGGGCGAGAAGCCGTCAGAGGAGGCCGCGAGCGACCGCGATGAGCGTGAGGCTGCATGCCGCCACCACCGCCAGCGCGACGAGGTAGATGACCGCCTGCGCTCCCGCCCTGCGGCGCCGACCGAGCCACCAGGCCACGCCGAAGCCCAGCACCGGGGCCGCGACGTTGGCCAACAGGACGGCCCACGGCGCACCGATGGGGGCGAGCTCCTGCGAGGCTCGGAACTGGTTGCGCGCCTGGTTGAGTTCAAGCGCGCCGAACAGGTTCGTGAGCGCCTCGAAGAAGTCGAAGGCGAAGAACAGGCCGAAGCCGATCGCCACCGTGAGCGACAGCCAGGTGGGGCCGGGCCGGGCGGCCTCTGGGGTCGTCGCTGCAGCATCCGTCGTCATGTCAGGCTCCCATCACGAAGGGCCACGGCACGAGCACGAGCGCCCCGAGTCCCAGCCACGCGAGTCGATGGCTGGGCCGCGCGACGAGGACCAGCACGGCGGCCATCCAGAGCAGCGGCGAGGCGATCGCGAGGAACTCACCGAGCTGGAACATGATCTCGGCGAAGAGGCCCGGCTGCGTGAAGTCGTCACGCTGCACCGCGATGAACCAACCGACGCTGTAGATCAGGAAGATGCCGGCGATGACGCCGTATGCGACGAGGATCGCCGAGCTGGCCCGAACCGGCTCGTCGGATGCCTCCCGCGGGGCGGCCTTCGTCGACGGTCCTGCCACGTGGCTCGGGTCATCATCACCCCAGCTGAGGGCATCGTCGTCGGGATCCACGCGCATGCTCTGACTCTAACGCTGACGGGCGGCCGAGGAACTCAGCGGGCCCGTGCCTGAAGGAACTCGGTCGCGCGCGAAAGCGCCAGCTTCGCGGCATCCGGCCGGTAGTTGCCCGAGGGGTTCGAGTCGTTCGCGAAGGCGTGCGGGGCGTCGTAGTAGAAGTACTCGACCTCGGCGCCCGACTGCTCGCGGATCTGCGCCTCCTGCTCGCGCGCCTTCTCCACCGGGTACGACGCATCCTGCTCCGCGTAGTGGCCCTGGACGGCCGCACGCACGCCGGCGTAGGACTCGGGCACGCCCTGACCGACACCGTAGAACGGCACGGCGGCGCTGACGCGCTCACCCTGCTGCGCCGCGAGCGCCAGCACGAAACCGCCGCCCATGCAGAAACCGATGGCGCCCACGGTCGAACTCGTCACAGCCTCGTGCTGCAGGAGGTAGTCGACGGCACCGGCGAGCATCTCTGCGCCCTTCGCCTCTGGGAGCTCCGACATGAGCTTCGCGGCCTCCTTGCCGTCGTGCGCGACGCGGCCGCCGTAGAGGTCCGGTGCGAGCGCCACGAAGCCTGCAGTGGCGAAACGGTCTGTCACATCCTTGATGTGGTCGACGAGGCCCCACCACTCCTGGATGACGATCAGGGCAGGGCCGGAGCCAGACTCCGGAAGCGCGAGATAACCATGCGCCTCTCCCCCACCCGACGGGAACGTCACGTTCTGGAACGGTGCCTGCTCAACCACATTGTCTCCTCTCACACACTGACTGCTTCGAGTCTATTCAATGGCGAAGGGCCGGCACCCTTGTGAGGTACCGGCCCGTGCTCGCCGTATGTGCGCGGCGGGTTTAACTCAGACGTCAGCGCGCGGCGCTGCCGTCGACGTAGTCCTCGTCCTGCTGCTTCCAGGCGAAGAGGGCGCGGAGCTCCTTGCCGGTCGCCTCGATGGGGTGCTCCTGCTCCTTGGCACGCAGCGAGAGGAACTCCTGGCCGCCGTTGTCCTGGTCGTCGATGAAGCGCTTCGCGAAGGCACCCGACTGGATGTCCGCGAGCACGGCCTTCATGTTCTCCTTGACCTCGGGGGTGATGACGCGGGGGCCGGAGACGTAGTCGCCATACTCGGCCGTGTCGGAGATCGACCAGCGCTGCTTGGCGATGCCGCCCTCCCACATGAGGTCGACGATGAGCTTGAGCTCGTGGAGCACCTCGAAGTAGGCGATCTGCGGCTGGTAGCCGGCCTCGGTAAGCGTCTCGAAGCCGTACTGCACGAGGTGCGACATACCGCCACAGAGCACGGCCTGCTCGCCGAAGAGGTCGGTCTCGGTCTCCTCGGTGAAGGTCGTCTTGATGACGCCGGCGCGCGTGCCACCGATGGCCTTCGCGTAGGAGAGCGCGAGGTCCCAGGCCTGGCCCGAGGCGTCATTCTCGACCGCGATGATGTCGGGGATGCCGCGACCCGCGACGAACTCGCGACGAACCGTGTGGCCGGGAGCCTTCGGTGCGACCAGGATCACGTCAACACCCTCGGGCGCCTCGATGTAGCCGAAGCGGATGTTGAAGCCGTGCGCGAAGGCGAGCGTCTTGCCTGCCGCCAGCTTGCCCTTGATGTGGTCGTTGTAGATCGAGCGCTGGTGCTGGTCGGGCGCGAGGATCATGATGACGTCGGCCCACTCGGTCGCGTCAGCGACGTTCTTGACGTCGAAGCCCGCCTCGGTCGCCTTGGGCGCAGACTTCGAGCCGTCCTTGAGCGCGATGGCAACCTCGACGCCGGAGTCGCGAAGGTTCTGCGCGTGCGCGTGGCCCTGCGAGCCGTAGCCGACGATGGCAACCTTCTTGCCCTGGATGATCGACAGGTCGGCGTCCTTGTCGTAGAAGATCTCGGTCACTGTGTTTCTCCTTGTGTTCTTTGAGGTTTCGATACAGCCCTGGCGGGCTTACTCAACCCGCGGGGTTAGTTCTTGAAGATTCGTTCCGTGATGCTCTTCGACCCACGGCCGATGGCGAGGAGGCCCGACTGCGCGATCTCCTTCACCCCGTAGGGCTCGAGCACGCGCAGGAGCGCCTGCGTCTTCGCCGTGTCGCCCGTGACCTCGATCACGACGGCATCCGTCGACACGTCCACGATGCGGGCACGGAAGAGGGTGGCTGCCTCGAGGATCTGGCTGCGCGTCGTGTTGTCGACCCGCACCTTGATCAGCATGTGCTCGCGCTGCACCGTCTGCGCCGGGTCGAGTTCGACGACCTTGATGACGTTGACGAGCTTGTTGAGCTGCTTCGTGACCTGCTCGAGGGGCAGCTCCTCGACATCGACGACGACCGTGATGCGCGAGAGGCCGGCGATCTCGCTCTTGCCGACCGCGAGGCTCTCGATGTTGAAGCCGCGACGAGCAAAGAGTCCGGCGACCCGGGTCAGCAGACCCGGCTTGTCCTCGACGAGGAGCGAAAGAACGTGGCTCATCGACCTACTCCTCTTCCCAAGCGGGCGCGTGGTCACGCGCGTACTGCACCGACGAGTTGCCGAGGCCCTGTTGCACCATCGGCCAGACCATGGCGTCGCGGCTCACGACGAAGTCGATCACGACGGGCCGATCGTTGGTCTCGTTCGCGAGCCGGATGGCGTCGTCGACCTCCTCCTTCTTCGTCACGCGGATCGCGAGGGCCCCATACGCCTCAGCGAGCTTGACGAAGTCGGGGATCATGACGGTGTCGTGCCCCGTGTTGAGGTCGGTGAACGAGTAGCGGCCGTTGTAGACGAGCGTCTGCCACTGGCGCACCATGCCGAGCGAGGAGTTGTTGATGACGGCGACCTTGATCGGGATCTCGTTGATCGTGCAGGTCGCGAGCTCCTGGTTGGTCATCTGGAAGCATCCGTCGCCATCGATCGCCCACACGGTGCGCTCGGGGTTGGCAACCTTCGCCCCCATCGCGGCGGGCACGCTGTAGCCCATCGTGCCGGCGCCACCCGAGTTGAGCCAGGCGCCGGGGCGCTCGTACTGGATGAACTGGGCAGCCCACATCTGGTGCTGGCCGACGCCGGCAGCATAGACGCCCTCCGGACCGGTGATCTTGCCGATGCGCTCGATCACGTACTGCGGCGAGAGGAGGCCGTCCTCCGGCTCGTCGTAGCCGAGCGGGAACTGCTTGCGCAGGTTGTTGAGCCGCGCCCACCACTCGCTCAGGTCGGGCTTCTCACCCGAACTTGCAGTGGCGAAGGCGGAAGACAGATCGGCGATGACGTCCTTGGCATCGCCGACGATCGGGACATCTGCCGTGCGGATCTTGGAGATCTCGGCCGGGTCGATGTCGACGTGGATGACCTTGGCGTCGGGTGCGAACTCGCTCGCCTTGCCCGTGACGCGGTCGTCGAAACGAGCGCCGAGGGAGACGAGGAGGTCGGACTCCTGGATCGCGAGCACGGCGGGCACGGTCCCGTGCATGCCGGGCATCCCGAGGTGCTGCTCGTGCGAGTCGGGGAAGGCGCCACGTGCCATGAGGGTCGTGACCACGGGCGCGCCCACGGCCTCGGCCAGCGCGAGCAGCTCGGCCGATGCGCCGGCGCGCACGACACCACCGCCGACGTAGAGCACGGGCCGCTTGGCCTCGGCGAGCAGCTGCGCCGCCGCCTGGATCTGCTTGCCGTGCGCCTTCACGACGGGCCGGTAGCCCGGGAGGTCAACAGAGGTCGGCCACACGAAGGGCGCCGAGCCCTGCTGCGCATCCTTCGTCACATCGACGAGCACGGGGCCAGGCCGCCCGGTCGATGCGATCTGGTACGCCGCAGCGAGTGTCTTGGGGATGTCCTCTGCCTTCGTCACGAGGAAGGAGTGCTTGGTGATGGGCATCGTGATGCCCACGATGTCGATCTCCTGGAAGGCATCCGTGCCCATCGATGTCGAGAACACCTGGCCCGTGATTGCGAGCAGCGGCACGGAGTCCATGTAGGCGTCGGCGATCGCCGTCACGAGGTTCGTGGCGCCGGGACCGGATGTCGCGATGGCGACCCCGACCTTGCCGCTCGACGAGGCATAGCCCTCGGCGGCGTGGCCGGCGCCCTGCTCGTGGCGCACGAGGATGTGCCGGATCTTCTCCGACGACATGAGCTCGTCGTAGAACGGCATGATGGCGCCGCCGGGCAAGCCGAAGACGTCTTTGACGCCGAGGTGTTCGAGGGATCGAAGGATCGCCCCAGAACCGGTCAACACCTCCGGAACGTTGAGGGCGCTGCTGGGAGTGGGCGGTGCATCCGCTGACATCACTGAGTTCCTTGCATCGTGTACACGAATGGTCGTGCGGGACTGCGAGTCCGCACGGTCTGGTGGGCGACTACCCCGTGATCGCACCCTCCGAGGCGGAGTGGACGAGCTTGGAGTACTTTGCGAGAACGCCACGGGTATAGCGCGGGGGAAGTGGAGCCCAGCCTTCACGGCGGGCTGCCAGCTCGGACTCGTCGACGAGTAGGTCGAGAGAGCGGGCTGCGATATCGACCCGAATCAGATCACCATCGCGCACGAAGGCGATCGGACCTGCGTCGACCGCTTCGGGTGCTATGTGGCCGATGCACAGGCCGGTTGTGCCGCCTGAGAATCGTCCGTCCGTCAAGAGTAGTACATCTTTTCCGAGCCCAGCGCCCTTGATGGCGGCGGTGATCGCGAGCATCTCGCGCATGCCGGGGCCACCCTTGGGGCCCTCGTAGCGGATCACGACGATGTCGCCCGCCTTGATGGAACCCTCGGTAAGGGCATCCATCGCGGCGCGCTCACGCTCGAACACGCGTGCCGGCCCCTCGAAGACCGCGGCGTCGAAGCCGGCCGTCTTCACGACGGCACCCTCGGGTGCGAGCGAACCCTTCAGCACGGCGAGCCCGCCCGTCGCGTGGATCGGGTTGTCGAGCGTGCGAAGCACCTCCCCGTCGAGCGGGTCGATGTCCATCTCGGCCAGGTTCTCGGCGAGGGTCTTGCCCGTCACGGTGAGCGCATCACCGTGCATGAGGCCAGCGTCGAGCAGCGCCTTCATGAGCACGGGCAGGCCGCCGTGGCGGTCGACGTCGTTCATGACGTACTTGCCGAAGGGCTTGAGGTCGCCGATGTGGGGCACCTTGTCGCCGATGCGGTTGAAGTCGTCGAGCGTAAGGTCGACGCCGGCCTCATTCGCGATCGCCAGGAGGTGCAGGATGATGTTGGTCGAGCCGCCGAGCGCCATGCCGACCGCGATGGCATTCTCGAAGGCCTTCTTCGTGAGGATGTCGCCCGTCGTGATGCCGAGGCGCAGCATGTTGACGACCGCCTCGCCGCTGCGGTGCGCGTAGTAGTCACGGCGACGGTCAGCGGATGCGGGAGACGCCGAACCCGGAAGGCTCATGCCGAGCGCCTCCGCCACGCTCGCCATCGTGTTGGCGGTGTACATGCCGCCGCAGGCGCCCTCGCCCGGGGCGAAGGCGCACTCGATGCGCTTGGCATCCGCCTCGGACATCTTGCCCGCCTTGACGGCGCCGACCGCCTCGAAGGAGTCGATGATCGTGATGTCCTTCTCGGTGCCGTCGCTCAGCTTGACCCATCCGGGCGCGATCGAGCCGGCGTAGAGGAAGACGGATGCGAGGTCGAGGCGGGCGGCCGCCATGAGCATGCCGGGGATCGACTTGTCGCAGCCCGCCAGCACGACCGAGCCGTCGAGGCGCTCCGCCATCATGACCGTCTCGACCGAGTCGGCGATGACCTCACGGGAGACGAGCGAGAAGTGCATGCCCTCGTGGCCCATCGAGATGCCGTCGGAGACGGAGACCGTGCCGAACTGCAGCGGGTACCCGCCGCCCGAATGCACACCCTCCTTGGCGGCCTGCGCGAGGCGCCCGAGGCTCAGGTTGCAGGGAGTGATCTCGTTCCAGGAGCTCGCGATGCCGATCTGGGGCTTCTCCCAGTCGGCGTCGCCCATGCCGACCGCACGGAGCATTCCGCGCGACGTCGTCGCCTCGATCCCATCGGTGACAACACGGCTACGAGGTTTCATGTCGAACTCTGGCATGCGCCAAGTTTAGTGCCAGCGCAACGGGGGCCCCGCGACATCCGCTCGTCAGCCGCCGCTCTCGCGCTCGTGCCGCGCCCGCTCCTCCTGTGCCTCATCGATGGCCTCGTCGAGTTCGTCGACGTAGAGGTGGTCGTCGTCGATGTTGCCAGCCCGGTAGCCCGCCCGGCCGATCATGTGGGCAGAGATGGGCGCGGTCAACATCTGGAAGAGCAACACCGGCAGGAGGGTGAGCAGCACGGCCCAGCTGCGCTCAGCCAGGGCAATCGCGCCGAGCACAAGCATGAGGCCCACAACCTGGGGCTTCGTCGCGGCGTGCATGCGGGCGAGCACGTCGGGAAAGCGCAGGAGACCGATGCCCGCTGCGAGCGAGAAGAGGCCACTCCCCACGAGGAAGATCGCGGCGAGCTGGTCGAGGAAGGAATCGAGGGTCACGGCTTCCTCTCCCGGGCGATCGGGCTGCGGTCGGGGGGCCTGCGCTCGGCCGACTGCTTCGACACGTAGCGCGCGACCGTCATGCTCGCGAACACGGCGACGACCGCCAGCACCACCATGATCGGCACCGTGCGGGTGTGGCCGTTGTAGACCATCTCGACGCCGAGCACGCAGATGATCGTCGTGACCAGCATGTCGGATGCGATCATGCGGTCGAGGATCGCTGGCCCCCGCACGATGCGGTAGAGGGCCGCGAGTGACGCCGCGGCGAACAGGATGCCGATGCCGAGAAACACCACGTCAATCATGATTCCTTCCCCGCATTCTCACTCCGCCGTTGGTCGTCGCGCGAACCGATGACCCGCACGATACGCCGCTCAGCCACGAGGACGGTCGCTCGCATCCTCTCGAGCGAGGCATCGTCGTGCACGTCGAGTGCATGGATGTAGAGCACTGAGCGATAACGGTCGGCCTCGACCACGAGCGATCCCGGCACGAGCGAGATGTAGAGCGACACGAGCAACATCACAAGGTCGGAGCGGCTGTTGAGGTGCACCGCCATCACGGAACTGGCGGCACGGCGGCGGGGGCTGATGGCGATCCAGGCGACGTGGAAGGAACCGCGGATGACATCCCACAGGAAGACCACGACGAAGACGACCGCCCACAGCAGGTTGAAGCGTCCCGAGAGTTCGACGGGCGGCAGGTAGAAGACCCGCATGACGATGAGGGCGACGAGGATGCCAGTGACCAGGTTGAGCCAGGAGAGCGAGCCCCAGAGGAGCATCCAGAGCACGACGAGCCAGACGAGGAGCGGCAGTTGGTGAAAGAAGTTGCGTCGCAGACGACTTGGTGTGTACTCAGGCATCAGCGGGCCTCACCCCTGACATCGACCTCTGATTCATCTTCGACGTCGGGGAAGACGAGGTTCGTGTACGTGAGCGGGTTGCCGAGGTTCTCCCCAGCGCGCGCCGAGATGCCGTAGAGCGGCCCGGCGAAGACCGTCAGGGCGACCGAGAGCGCCACCATCGCGGCCGTGGAACCGGTCATGAGCCGCGGCGAGTTCTTCGACTCCTGCTGGGGTGCGGACCCTCCCGGCGCCTCCGTCAGTTCATCCAGGAGTGACGACTCATAGGTCTCGACCTCGGACTGGGGCCGCCAGAACGCCATGTTCCACACCCGGGCCAGCGCGTACAGGGTTAGCAGTGACGTGACCACGCCGGCCCCGATCAGCACCCAGATGAGCGGGCTCGGCTCCTGCGCTCCCGCATTGAAGAGCGCGAGCTTGCCGATGAAGCCGGAGAACGGGGGAATGCCGCCGAGGTTCAATGCAGGAATGAAGAACAGCACCGCGATGATGGGCGCGCTCTTGAGCAGGCCCCCCAGCCTGTTGATCGATGTCGAGCCACCGTGGCGCTCGATGAGCCCCGTCGCGAGGAACAGCGTCGTCTGCACGATGATGTGGTGCACGATGTAGAAGATCGTGGCGCCGAGGCCCGCGACCGTGCCCATCGCGATGCCGAAGATCATGTAGCCGATGTGGCTCACGAGCGTGAACGACAGGAGTCGCTTGATGTCGGCCTGTGCCACGGCGCCGAGGATGCCGACGACCATCGTGAGCAGGGCGACGACCATGAGCGCGGTATTGATGTCACTCTCGGCGAAGAGCACCGTTTCGGTGCGGATGATCGCGTAGACGCCGACCTTCGTGAGGAGGCCGGCGAACACGGCCGTGACGGGCGCGGGAGCTGTCGGGTAGGAATCCGGGAGCCAGAACGAGAGCGGGAAGACGGCCGCCTTGATGCCGAAGGCGATGAGCAGCATGATGTGCAGGATCATCTGGATATCGGGCGAGAGCTCGGCCATGCGCAGCGAGATGTGCGCGATGTTGACGGTGCCGAGTGCCCCGTAGATGACCGCGATCGCCGCAAGGAACAGGAGCGACGAGACGAGGCTCACGACGATGTAGGTGACGCCGGCCCGGATGCGGGCTCCCGTGCCACCCAACGTGAGGAGCACGTAGCTCGCGACGAGGAGAATCTCGAAGCCGACGTAGAGGTTGAAGAGGTCGCCGGCGATGAAGGCGTTGAAGACGCCAGCCGCGAGCACCATGTACGTCGGGTGGTAGATCGAGACCGGGGTCTCATCGTCACCATCGGCCATGCCCTGGCCGACCGAGAAGATGAGGACGGCGAGGAGCACGGCGGCCGAGACGATCAGCATGAGGGCTGACAGCCGGTCGACGACGAGCGAGATACCGAAGGGCGCGTCCCAGCCTCCGACGGCCATCACGAGTGCCCCCTGGGCGTCGACCTCGATGAGGAGGAAGACGCTCACGACCAGCACGGCGACGAGCGCGGCGATCGTCACCATGACCTGGAGGCGGCGTCGGCGACCCGCGATGAGTGCGCCGGCAGCACCCAGCAGGGGCAGGATCACGACGAGGGGCACGAGCGCGGTCACGGCTGCTCCTCCCCTGTCTCGGCGAGATCGTGGGCGGCGGTCAGCTCGTCCAGGTGGTCGACCTCCTGGTCAATGTGGTCGGGGTCTGCGAGTTCGGCCTCGACCTCGGCGTCGCGCTGTGCGATCGCCAGGTCTTCGGCGTCATCGATGACCTCGTCCGCCTTCGAAAGGCGCCACGAGCGGTAGATGAGCGCCATGAGGAATGCCGAGACACCGAAGGTGATGACGATCGCTGTGAGCACGAACGCCTGCGGCAGCGGGTCGGCGATGTCGTCGGTCGTCGTGCCGTCATTGAGGATCGGCGCGACCCCGTTTGGCCCGGCCATCGTGAGGAGCAGCAGGCTCGTGGCGTTCGCGACGAGCAGGAAGCCAAGCAGCACGCGCGTGAGGCTGCGCTCAAGCATGAGGTACACGCCCGTGGCATAGAGCACCGTCATGACGGCGATGAGAGTGAGGGATGCTGTCATGCGCCTCTCCTCTCTTCAAGCCGCTCGTTGGGGGTGCGGGGATCCTCTTCCTCCTGCTGCCGGTCAACCTCGCCACCGAGGCTCCTGAGCACGTCGAGCACGAGCCCGATCACGACGAGGTAGACGCCGACATCGAAGATCGTCGAGGTGATGAACTCGACGTGGCCGAAGACGGGGAGCGTCGTCTCGAAGAACGCCGAGGTGAGGGCATTCGCACCGAAGAGAAGGGAGGCCGCCGCCGTGCCCGCCGCGAGGAGCATGCCCGTGCCGAGGAGTCGGCCGGCATCGATCGTGACGGCCGCACCCAACTCGTAGCGGCCGCCCGCGAGATAGCGGGCCACCAGGGCCATACCCGCGACGAGGCCAGCCGCGAAGCCGCCACCAGGCGCGTTGTGGCCGCTGAACAGCACGAAGAGCGAGACCACCATGATCGAGTGGAAGACGAGGCGCACGGCGATCTCGAGCAGGATCGAGCGGTTCTCGGGGGCGAGCGTGCGCCCGGCCAGCAACCAGGCGAGCCGCTTTTCGTCGGGCTCAGGTTCGCGATCGGTGCGCATCCGCGCGACAGGCCGGGCCGGTTCGGTGATGGGACGCTGGCGAAGGAGGAAGCCCCGGCGACCCCGCGCGAGCTTCGGCCGCGCAAGGTCATCGGTGCGACGGTCGAGGAAGATCAGGCTCGCGACACCGGTCGCGGCAACGATGACGACCGAGAGCTCGCCCATGGTGTCCCAGGCTCGGACGTCGACCAGCGCGACATTGACGACGTTGGCGCCGTGTCCGATGTCCTTGGCGAGCTGTGCGAACTCGTGGAAGATCGGTTCGGTGGAGCGGGCGGCAAGCGCGGTGACGGCGACGACGGCCATCGTGAGGCCCACCGCGATCGCAAGGATCGCGCGCAGCAGGCGGTGCTGTGGTCGGCCGTGCGCGACGCCGATCCGGCCGGGGAGCCGGCGCAGCACGAGCACGAATGCAACGAGCGTCACGGTCTCGACGAGGAGCTGGGTGAACGCGAGGTCGGGCGCCCCCTGCAGCGCGAAGAGCGTCGCGAGTCCGTAACCCGTAACACCGACCAGCACGACGGCGGTGAAGCGCTTGTCGGCGCGCACTGCGGCGAGCGCCGCGATGATCATGATGATGCCGATCGCGGCCTGCGCCGGGTAGTCCCAGAGCTTCCACGTTGTCGGCCACGTCGAGTTGAGCGCGAGCGAGGTGCCTGTGGCCAGCACGAAGACGAGCAGGATGACGCCGAGGTAGAACGGCAGCGAACCACGCTGCGTCGTCGAGGTCACGCGGGCTGCGGTGCGATCGACGAAGCGAAGCACCTTCCAGTAACCGTCAGCTGCGTTGACGAGTGCCGGGACCGCCGCCTGTGCCCGTGCGACCCCCGTCCGCTTCCAGAACAGAAGGATTCCGAGGAGCAGCGATACGGCTGAGATACCGAGGGCGGGCTCGAGCCCGTGCCAGAGCGCGATGTGGTACTCCTCGTCCCCTGCCGGGAACACGATCGAGTAGCCCGCGAGCCACGGGTCGAGGGCGGAGGCAGCAAGGCCCAGGACGATGCCGGCGAGCGAGAGGATGAGCGGGGATGCGAGGGCATCCGCTCGCTCCGCATGCACGGGGATGTCGTCAACGTCGCGCTTGCGCCCGAAGGCTCCCCAGAGGAACCGGGCCCCATAGGCGACCGTGAGCACGGAGCCGAGCGCGACACCGACGAGCCCCACGAGCCCGATGGCCGAACCGTCGAGCAGCGCGGTGAAGACGGCTTCCTTGGCCACGAAGCCGAATGTCGGAGGCAGGCCTGCCATGGATGCCGTCGCCACGATCGCGACGACCGCGAGCACTGGGCGCGCCCTGCCGAGCCCACTGAGCTTGCGCAGGTCGCGCGTGCCGGTCGAGTGGTCGATGAGCCCGACGACGAGGAAGAGCGACGACTTGAAGAGCGCGTGGGCGAGCAGCAGCGCGAGTGCCGCGAGGGCAGCCGTGCGAGACCCGAAGCCCGCGATGACCGTGAGGAATCCGAGCTGGCTCACGGTGCCGTAGGCGAGCAACAGCTTGATGTCGGTCTGGCGGAGGGCGCGCCATCCGCCGACCAGCATGGTCGCGACACCGAGGATCACGAGCACCTCGCGCCATCCCGGAATCGTCGAGAAGGCGGGCGCGAGCGCGGCGATGAGGTAGATGCCGGCCTTCACCATCGCGGCCGCGTGCAGGTAGGCGCTGACCGGCGTCGGTGCGGCCATGGCGGCGGGCAGCCAGAAGTGGAAGGGCACGAGGGCAGACTTGGAGACGGCCCCAACGAGCAGCAGATAGACCGCCGTGATGACAGCGGCACCCTCGGGTGGCGGCTCCGCCACGATCGCCGTGAGGCTCGTCGTGCCCGTCTCGGCCGCAAGGATGACGAGACCCACCAGCATCGTGAGCCCGCCAGCCGTCGTCACGAGGAGTGCCTGCAGCGCGGCTCCTCGGCTCGCCTTGCGATCGGTGTAGTGGCCGATGAGGAGGTAGGAGAAGACGGTCGTCGCCTCCCAGAACATGAAGAGCAGGAAGATGTCGTCGGCCACGACCAGGCCGTACATGCTGCCGCTGAAGGCGATGAAGAATCCGGCGAAGCGGCCAAGGCCCGGCTCATCTGCCGGAAAGTAGCGCTCGCAGTACACGAGGACGAGCGCGCCGACCCCCAGCACGACGAGTGAGAGCACCCAGGAGAGGGTGTCGAGTCGCAGCGAGAGGCCGAGGTCGATCTCGGGGATCCACGGCAGGAACTCCGTGACGATCTCGCCGTCGAGGATGCGCTGGGCCACCGCCGCAGACACTGCGAGGGCGCCGAGCGGAACGAGCGCCAGGACGTAGAAGACCCGCGGGCCGAGCACCTTCGTGAGCGCGGGAGCGAGGATCGCCGCAAGCGCGAAGAAGCCCAGCGAAATCAGCACGTGACCTCCGTCTCGGTGGGCGGGTGGCGCGCGTACACGGGAGTCGTGAGATGCGGCGGAACCATCACATTCTAACGGCCGCCGACCCTGAGAATTCCGATTCAGGCATATTTTGCGGAGCGGATCTGCGCGAGGCGCTCCAGCACGCGGGCGACATCCTGCGGCGCCGGCACCCTGTGACGGGCGGAGGTCTCGCCGTCTCCGCACTTGAGGGAGAGGTCTGATTCGCCAAGGGCCCGGAAGCCGTCTTCGTCGGTGACGTCGTCACCCACGAAGACCACTGCCGTGGCGTGGCTGAACTCGCGCAGCATGCGAACGGCGTCGCCCTTCGTCGTGGAGCGCACCGAGAACTCGAGCACGTTGTTGCCGTGCCGCTCCGTGACGGCCGGCAGCGCGGCCACGACGAGCTCGTGTGCCTGCGCCTGCGCGGATGCCGCGACATCCGCCGACGCAGCCCGGCTGTGCAGCGCGAACCCAGCCGGTTTCACCTCGACCCAGGTGCCCGGATGTTGCTCCGAGACGCCCTCGAGCAGTCGCCGCAACTCGGTGGCCGCCGCGCGCTCCTCCTCCGTCAGCTCGACGCCAGGCGCCGCATCGAGACGGGTCTCGACCCCGTGCGAGCCGCTCAGCAGCGCCGCCTCTGGCGGGGACGCGACCTCGATCAGGCTCTCAAGCGCGCGACCCGAGATGTAGGCGACGCGCGTGTCGGGCAGCTCGACGAGCCGGGCGACGGCACGTGCCGCTTCGGGGAGCGCCCTGGCATCCTCCGGGCGGTCGACAAGCGGGGCCAGCGTGCCATCGAAGTCGAGGGCGACCAGCAGCCGCGGAGTCGCAGCGATCTCGTGCAGAGCGGCATCCAGTTCCGGCGCGATGTCCTGCGTCACGAAGAGGCCTTGCGTCCGTTCGCCGTGAGCACCTCAAGGAATGCCGACGACCACTTCGCCACATCGTTGTCGAACACGCGCCTGCGCATGGCACGCATGCGCGTGCGGCGCTCAGAGCGAGGCATCTGCACCGCTCGCATGATCGAGTCCTTGAGGCCGTCGATGTCGTGCGGATTGATGAGCAGCGCGCGCTTGAGCTCGTCCGAGGCGCCCGCGAACTCGCTCAGCACGAGCACCCCGTCCTCATCGAAGCGCGTCGCCGCATACTCCTTCGCAACGAGATTCATGCCATCGCGCAGGGCCGTCACGAGCATGACGTCGGCCGCAAGGTAGAGCGCGATCATCTCCTCACGGGGGTAGCTCGTGTGGTGATAGCTGATGGGCGCATGCCCGATCGTGCCGTGGTCGCCGTTGATGCGACCGACCATGAGTTCGATCTCGTCGCGAAGCTGGCGGTAGGCCTCGACCCGCTCGCGGCTCGGGCTCGCGACCTGCACGAGCGTCACCTCCTCGACGGGCACCTTGCCCTCGGCGACGAGCTCGCCGAATGCCTTGAGTCGGTGGCCGATCCCCTTCGTGTAGTCGAGGCGATCGACGCCGAGGATGACCTTCTCCGGGTTGCCGAGCTCCTCACGGATCTCTCGTGCCCTCGCCTGGATCTCGGGCCTGCGCGCCATCTCCTCGAAGTCACTCGCGTCGATCGAGATGGGGAACTGCCGCGCGATGACCGTGCGGAAGGGCTTGCCGCCCGCGATCGGACCGTGCGCGCGCACCCCCTGCGACTCGTCGATGAGCGGCACGTCGATCGTCGTGCCCCGGGTGGGGAAACCCTTCAGCCGGCGCACCGCGCGAGAGAAGTTGTTGGCGTCGGCGAGGCGCTGGAAGCCGATGACGTCAGCGCCGAGGAGGCCTTCGACGATCTGCGTGCGCCACGGAAGCTGCGAGTAGATGCCGTAGGGCGGGAACGGGATGTGGTTGAAGAATCCGATGGTGAGATCGGGCCTCGCCTCGCGAAGCATCTTCGGCACGAGCTGCAACTGGTAGTCCTGCACCCAGACGACCGCGTCCTGCGCGCTCGCCGCGGCAGCGGCATCCGCGAACCGCTGGTTGACTCGCACGTAGGCGTCCCACCACTCCCGGTGGTACTGCGGATGCGAGATCACGTCGTGGTAGAGCGGCCACAGCGTGTCGTTCGAGAAGCCCTCGTAGTAGTCCCTGACTTCATCGCCGGAGAGCGGCACCGGCACGATGTGGATGCCGTCGCTGTCGAAGGGCTCGATGTCGAGGTCCGGCAGGCCGGCCCACCCGACCCAGGCCCCGTCGTTGCGGCGCATGACGGGCTCAAGTGCCGTCACGAGGCCGCCGGGCGAATGGCTCCAGTAGGCGGAGCCGTCGGGCTCGACGACCCGGTCGACGGGGAGACGGTTCGAAACGACGACGAAGGAGTGCAGTTCGGTCTCGGCGGCATCTGGGGCAGTCATGAAGGCGTGCTCCGTGTCAGTAGCTGGGCCCCCGAAATGGGACCCGGGAAGGTGGGAAGGGGATCCTGGAGGCCACAGTACCCCCAACCGCCGGGCGCAGGACTGGGCGTCTTCCCCACGCCGGGGTAGCGTGGGCAGCGACGAGAACGGGAGTCTCAATGCGCAAATTCATCTTCAGCGGCAGCGTGCTCTCCGCCGTCTTCGGCGGAATGGGTGCGGTGCGCACGACCCTCAACGGACCGCGCGACTGGCGCCTCATCCTCATGTGGGTCAGCTGGGCATGCGCCGTCGGGATCGCCGTCGGCACGGTGGTCAAGAACACGGAGACCCACGAGCTCGAGCATTGATCGCCGCGCTCGAACTCGACGCCGTCGGCTATGGCGCGATGTCGCTCGGGGGTTCCTACGGCCCGATCGACGAGGCATCCGCCCAGCGCCTGCTCGCCGCGGTCGTGGATGCCGGTGTGCGCCACCTCGACACGGCCAACATCTACGGCGACGGCGCGAGCGAGGAGATCATCGGGCGGTTCCTGAGCGGACGCCGCCGGGATGAGGTCTTCCTCGCGTCGAAGACGGGGCTCTCGATGGGGGCGGGCGTCGGCACGCGCAGCATCAGCGGGCGCCCCGAGACGATCCGAGCCAACATCGACGACTCGCTGCGCCGACTCGGCGTCGATCACCTCGATCTGTACTACCAGCACCGCCTCGACCCGGAGGTACCGGTCGAGGAGACTGTCGGCGCCTTCGCCGAACTCGTGAAGGCCGGCAAGATCCGCCACGTCGGCCTCTCCGAGGCGACCGGCGAGGAGCTGCGGCGCGCCCACGCGGTGCATCCCATCGCCGCAGTGCAATCCGAGTGGAGCATCCTCAGCCGCGACGTCGAGGTGCACGTCGTGCCGATCGCCGCCGAACTCGGCATCACGGTCGTGCCCTACTCCCCCGTCTCGCGCGGGCTCCTCACCGACGCCTTCGACGCGGATGCCGCGGCGCACGACATGCGCACGGCGTTCCCGCGATTCCACCCCGAGAACCTGCCGCACAACCAGGCGCTCGCCGAGGAGGTGCGGTCTGTCGCACGGCGACTCGGCGCCGCGACGGAGCAGGTCGCGATCGCGTGGCTGCTCGCGAAGGCACGGGAGTTCCGGGCATCCGTCTCCGTCATCCCGGGCACGCGGAGCATCGAACATCTGCGCAGCAACCTCGGCGCGGCAGACCTTGAGCTCAGCGGCGACGACCTGGCAGTCCTCGATGGCATCGCCGAGCGGGTCGCGGGAGCACGCACGGCAACGCCCTCCTGGGTGTCAGGCGGGCGCGAAGGCCTCCTCTGACGCCAGCGCGGGAATGTCACACAGCGCAACACCGTTAATCACATCCAGGTGCCCGCGACAGACTGGGGCGCAGACACCTCGACTGGAGAACGCTTCATGACGCACCACGCGACCGGAACCCACGCGACGCCCTCACAGCACGCTGTCGCACGAATCAGCGACGCACGGCACGAGAACTCTGCCGCCGACGGCCTCAGCGCTGAAGAGTTCAAGGCCGTCTTCCGCAACCACCCTGCGGGCGTTGCCGTCATCACGGCGGATGCCGGCGACGGGCCGGTCGGGCTGACCGCAACATCCGTCTTCTCCGTCAGCGTCGAGCCGCCGCTGCTCGTCTTCTCGGTGTCATCGCTCTCGTCGGCCACCCCCACGATCCTCAAGGCCGAAACGCTCGTCGTGCACCTCCTCGGCGCCGAGCAGCTCGACCTCGCAACGCTCTGCTCCACGAGCGGAATCGACCGCTTCGCCGACACGAGCCGCTGGAGCCGACTCATCACGGGCGAGCCCTACTTCGTCGGCACCGACAGCTGGATCCGCGGGCGCGTGGTCGAGCGCATGGAGGCCGGCAACTCGACCGTCATCGCGGTGCACGCGCTGCAGTCCTACGCGGCCGAGGAGCCGTCAGCGCCCCTCGTCTACCACAACCGCACGTGGCACGCGCTCGGGGAGCAGACGACGATCTGACGCCCACTCAAACGAAGAAGCCCCGCACTCTGAGAGTGCGGGGCTTTTCTTGGTACACCCCCCGGGACTTGAACCCGGAACCCACTGATTAAGAGTCAGTTGCTCTGCCAATTGAGCTAGAGGTGCTCGGTGTCGAAGCTGACTTCGGCGCCGAGGAACAAGATTAGCATGGGTTTGGGGCCACCTGAAACCGGCCCTCAACCCCGTCGATTTTCCTAGGAGAACCATGCCTGAGACCCTGCTTGCCGTCGGTGACACCGCCCCCGCGTTCACCCTCCCCGACCAGGACGGCACCCAGGTATCGCTCGCCGACTTCGCCGGCCGCAAGGTCATCCTGTACTTCTACCCCGCGGCCAGCACCCCCGGCTGCACCACGCAGGCGTGCGACTTCCGCGATAGCCTCGAGCCGCTGGCATCCGCCGGTTATGTCGTGCTCGGCGTCTCGAAGGACCAGCCGGAGAAGCTGCGCAAGTTCAAGGATGCGGAAGGGCTCACCTTCCCCCTGCTGAGTGACCCCGAGCTCGAGGTGCACAAGGCCTATGGCGCTTGGGGCGACAAGCAGAACTACGGCAAGACCATCCAGGGCACGATCCGCTCGACCTTCGTGATCGGCGAGGGCGGGGAGATCGAGCACGCCCTGCGCAACGTCAAGGCGACGGGGCACGTGCAGCGCGTGCGCAAGCTCCTCGGCGTCTAGGAGCGAAGGGGCGACGGATGCCGCGGGGCTCAGCCCCTGCGCGCCGTCGCCTCGATCACCGATTTGGTGAACGTCAGCACGATCGCGACGAGCGAGGGCACGAGGAGTGCCCAGCCGAGGTCGGGTCGCGCCGTCTCACCCTGGAAGAGACCGACGGCGACGGCGATCTGCATCAGCTGCCAGACCACGATGCCCGCGCGGGACCATGAGGCGCCGCGGAGCAGGTTGACGGTCAGGGCCGCAAGCCATGCGGTCGCGACGAGCGCGAGCACGAGGAGCGCGATCGCGGAGGGGTATGAAATGGGCACCTCGACGATCAGTTCGATCACGAGGAAGACCGAGGCGGCCGCGAGGAGCAGGAACTCGAGGGCCAGGATGAAGGCCAAGAGTAGGAGGGCCGGGCTGCGCCGCGGAGCGTTCATCTGGCGTTCATCGCCTAGCACATCCATATTTCGCTCCGTGTTCACAGTGTTTCCTTAGGGAAAAAATCGTTGATCTTCGACACCCGATATGAGAGTCTATTGGAGGCAAATTCAGCCCTCACAAAGCCGTGAGCAGTTGCCGAGAAACCCAACGAACTCTTTCACCGAGGTTTTTCTGTATCCCTGCGCGACCTTGTGAATGGGTCGCGCTCACCTAAGGAGCACTACTCAATGGATTGGCGCGATAACGCCGCATGTCTCACGGCTGACCCGGAACTCTTCTTCCCCGTCGGCAACACCGGTCCCGCGGTAGACCAGATCGAGAAGGCCAAGGCGGTGTGCGCTCGCTGCAGCGTCACCGAGATGTGCCTTCAGTACGCCCTCGAGACCAACCAGGATTCTGGTGTCTGGGGAGGCCTCAGCGAAGACGAGCGTCGCGCCCTCAAGCGCCGCGCCGCTCGCGCCCGTCGCGCCTCCTAGTTCAACACGTCGAAGCACCGGCCCCGCGAGGGTGCCGGTGCTTTCTCGTTTCCGGGAGAGAGCGAGGGCTCAGTCCCGGTTGATCCAGCCGAGCGGGATCTCGATCGTCACCTCGGTGCCGCTGCCCATGAGGGTGTGCCAGTCGATCGTGCCGCTGAGCTCGCCCTGGATGAGGGTGCGCACGATCTGCGTGCCTAGGCCGGCACCCACTCGCCCCTCAGGGAGACCGCTGCCGTTGTCGCGCACCTGCACCCGCAGCGCATCCGCCGTGCGTTCGACCTCGATCTCGACCTGGCCCTCCCGATCGGCGAGGCCGTGCTCCACGGCGTTCGTCACCAACTCGGTGAGTGCGAGGGCGAGCGGTGTCGCGTAGGCGCTGGGCAGTTCGCCGAAGCTTCCCGTGAACATCGCGGTGGCCTTGGTGCCGTGATTGGAGGCGACCTCGGCGATGAGGCGCAGCACGCGCTCGAAGACGGTGTCGAAGTTCACGCTCTGGGCAAGGCCCTCGCTGAGGGTGTCGTGCACGACGGCGATCGCCTCGACGCGGCGCATGGCCTGGCTGAGGGATTCCCGCGCCTCCTCGCTGTGCGAGCGCCGCGCCTGGATGCGGAGCAGGGAGGCCACGGTCTGGAGGTTGTTCTTGACCCGGTGGTGGATCTCGCGGATCGTGGCATCCTTCGTGATCAGCTCGCGCTCCTGGTGCCGAAGCTCCGTCACGTCGCGGCAGAGCACGATTGCCCCGACCCGCTCCCCCCGCTCGCGGATGGGGATGGCGCGCAGGGTGACCGTCACGCCACGAGCCTCGATGTCGGTGCGCCACGGCGCGCGCCCCGTGACGACGAGCGGAAGCGACTCGTCGACGATGAGCTTGCCCGCGAGCAGCTGCGTCGTCACCTCGGCCAGCGACTCTCCCTCGAGCTCGCCAGAGAAGCCCATGCGGTTGAAGGCCGAGAGGCCGTTGGGGCTTGCAAAGGTCACGGTGCCGTCGACGTCGAGTCGAACAAGACCGTCGGATGCTCGTGGTGCGCCGCGCCGCGGACCCGCGGGTGCCGCGAGGTCGGGAAAGTCGCCGCTCGCGATCATGCGGAAGAGCTCGTTCGCACACTCGTTGAAGGTCAGTTCCTGGCGGCTCGGGGTGCGGGCCTCACTGAGGTTGGTGTGCTTGGTGATGACGGCGATCGGATGCTCGGTCGTCTCAGGCGCGTTGGCCGCGAGCCGGCGGAACACGGGCACGGCGCGAACGCGCGTCGGGGTCTCCTCGAACCAGTCCGGGGCGGAGGAATCGACGATCTGCCCGCTCTCGAAGGCATCCGTCACCTGCTTCTTCCACTCGGGCTTGATGGGCTGGCCCACGAAGTCGCGGTAGAAGAGGGTCGCCGAGCTCGAGGGGCGCGCGTGCGAGACGGCGATGAAACTTCCGTCGGCGGACGGCACCCACAGCACGATGTCGGCGAAGGCGAGATCTGCGAGCAGCTGCCAGTCGCCGATCAGGAGATGGAGCCACTCGATGTCCGCTTCGCTGAAGCGTCCCTGGGCACTGACGAGATCGGAGAGCGTCGACACCCCTCTAGGGTAGTCGGCACGCGAGGCTGTGCCCGGCGAGGCGGTGACACCGGGGCATCCGCTGCGCCAAGATGACAGCATGGACCCCACCTCGCGCAGGCCCGACCGCGCACTCGTCGTCATCGCCGCGATCGTCGTCGTGCTCATCGTCGTCGCGCTCGTCGCGGTACTGACGCGCGACCACCGCGCCGAACTCGACCCAGCTTCGCCCGAAGGGGTCGTGCAGCAGTACACGGGCACCATGATCGACGCGGACCTCGAGTCCGCCCGCACCCTCGTCGCCGACTCGGCACTCGAAGAGTGCGACTACTACAGCGAGCACCAGCGCGACCGCGAGACACGGGTGACGCTCGAGGGCAGCACCGTGAGCGGATCGACCGCGATCGTGCGCGTCGGCATCTCAAGCGGCTACGACGGCGGTGTCTTCGGCAGCAGCTACGTGAGCCACGACCAGTTCACCCTCGACCGGGTCGATGGCCAGTGGCTCGTGACTGGCGCGCCGTGGCAGTTCGACCCGTGCGGCCTGCGGGGTGTGCAGTGAGCGTGACGGCGCAGGGGCGCGCGCCGGGAGGCATCCACACGCTGCGCCGCGTGATCATGTTGGCCCTGCTCGCCATTCTCGTCAGCGTCGCGGCATCCGGAATCACAGGCCTGCTCCACCTCGTATTCGAGAACGGAAGGGTGATCGAGGACACGGGGGCGCGCCTCGCGCAGGCGATCGCATCCGTCGTCATCGCCGTGCCGCTCGGCGCTGTCGTCTACTGGCTGACACGCCGATGGCTGCCGACCTTCAACGATCGTGGCTCGGTGCTGTGGCCCGTCTACCTTGCTGCGTTCGGCACTACCGCACTCCTCATCGGCCTCTTCGCACTCATCTCAGCCGCCGCTGACGGCATCGCGGGACGCTGGTCACCCTCCTCGCTCGCGCTCGGCCTCGTCTGGACCGCCATCTGGGCCTGGCACGCGTGGATGTGGCACAGCCCCTCGCACGCGCCGCGCAGACTGCCTGACGTCGCGCCCGCACTGGCAACGCTCGTCGGAATCTGTTTCGCCATCGCGGGCGGCATCGGTGTGCTGTCGGTGCTCTTCTCGACGGCGCTCAGCGCGACAGGATCGACGCTCGTGGGGGCTGAGCGTTGGTGGATCCCGCTCCTGCAACAGCTGGCATGGCTGCTCGCGGGAGCTCTGGTGTGGCTCTGGCACTGGTCCCGGCGAGGAGTCTCGCGCTCGAGCGCGCCGTTCGCGCGCTTTGTGCTCGTCATCATCGCTGGCCTCATCGCCGTCGGCACGACACTGGGAGGGCTCGCGAGCGCCGCGTACAGCATGGCAGCGCTGCTCCTCGGCTTCGGCGACGCCGGCAGCCTGCTCGAACAACTCGCGACGTCGGTCGCCGCCGCGAGCGTGGGGGCGCTCGTGTGGGCAGGGCACCGTGCGCCGGTGCGCCGCGCACCCGTCGCCGTCGCCTGGTCGGTGCGACTCGTCGCATCGGGGGTCGCGCTGATCGCCGCGGCATCCGGTCTCGGCGTCGTCGTCAACGCACTGCTCGCGAGCGTGGTCGAGACGGTCGCGGGCGACAGCCGCTCGCTCCTCTTCGGCGGCCTCTCCGCCCTCGTCGTGGGCGCGGTGGCGTGGGTCGTGCTCTGGCGCCCGCAGGACGGCATTCCGGCCGTGCCGGGAGACGATTGGAACAGCTTCGGCGGCCGCCGCGCCTACCTCGTCGTCATCTTCGGCGCGAGCGCCATCACCGCAGTCGTCACGCTCCTTGTGATCGCCTACGGGGTGCTCGAGTCAATTCTCGGGGTGCCGTGGTCGGGCGGCATCGTCGAGTCGATCCGCGCGCCCCTCGGCCTCCTCACGGCGACGGCGCTCGTCGCGATCTACCACTACCTCGTGTGGCGGCGAACGCCTGCGGCACCGTCGACCGACCCGCGGCATCCCGTCACACGGATCACCCTCGTCGCATCGGGCGTGACGGATGCCCTCGTCGCGACACTGCGGGAGCAGACGGGTGCCAGCGTGACCGTGTGGCCGCCGCGCGATGCGCTGCCAGCACCGGATGCCACGGCGATCGTGCGCGCACTGGAAACCGAGACCGCCCCACATGTCTTGGTCATCGCCCGTGCCGAGGGAGTCGAGACGATCGCCCTGGCGGAATGAGCTGACCGACTAGATCGTTGCTGGCTGCGCTTTTGCCCGCTTGAGGCGCCCGCGCCGTGCCCGCTTCGCGGCATCCGGCGGAAGGATGCGCTCGTTCACGAGCGTCGTGATGGCAGTGCGTGCCGGGGACTTGACCGCGACGTCGTAGAGCGTGGCCCCCTCCAAGACGGCAGCGTCGAAGGCCGCCTGGTCGTGCGGGATCATGACAGGGGCGACGATTCCTCCGAAGCGTTCGAGGGACTGCGCCACCTGGCGGGCCGGCGACGCCCCCACAACTGCGGCCCGCAGGCGGTTCATGACGACGACCACGCGCTCCGTCACGATCGTCTCCAGAAGGTCGACGTGTGCACGCAGGAAGCGCGAGAGCCCGACCGGATCGGCCGACCCCACGGCGACCACCTGGTCCGCCGCTCGAAGCGCCTCGATCGTCGCGGCATTCCGCCGCGGCGCAAACATGTCGCTGCTGATCTCCTCGTCGTTCTCAAGGTTGAAGCCTGTGTCGACGACCGTGTAGTCGACCCATTCGCGGCACAAGTCGAGAGCGCCCGCGACGCGGCTCGCCGAGAGTTCGGGCCAGCGGCTTGGCCTGCCGATGCCGGTCAGCACCCAGAAGCTGCCGTGCGACGAGACGTAGCGCTGGGCGATGCGCTCGAGTTCGAGCTGTGTGAGCGAACCCGTGCCCGCGAGACGGCAGGCGGCAGCGAAGCCCGGCGCCTCGTCGAGCAGTCCCAGCGTGGGCGCGACGGAACCGCTGTAGGTGTCGACATCCGCCAGCGCGACCGAGTGGCCCGCTGAGGCGAGCTCGGCCGCGATGTTGATCGCGAGGCTCGTGCGCCCCGGCGACCCCGCAGGCCCCCACACGGCGATGACCCTGCCACGGTCGCCAGCTGGCGCGAGCGGCGCGGATGCCTTGAGCGGGTTCGCAAGCAGCACCGCTTCGATCACGGGCCAGGTGGCTCCGCCGTCGACGACCTCATGCAGCCCGACCGTGATGGCATTCCTGCGGCCGGCATCCGTGTCGTTGATCGCGACGACGCGCACACCGGCCCGGTCGGCCTCGGTCAGCAGGCGTGCGGTGAGGTAACGCTCCGCCGAGGACACGACGACGAACTCCGCCGCGGACGGGTCGAGCAGTGAGGCGAGTTCGCCCGCGCTCGCGCATCGCGCGACGACGTCGTGCCCATGGTCTCGCGCGTCGTCTACCAGCGCGCTCTCGAGGTCATCCGGGAGCGCGAAGGCAAGCCGGGCCATGTCAGTGCTCCAAGGGGATTGCGGCCGGCACGAGCGAGAGGAAATCCCCCGCCGCCTTCGCCTGCAGGAGGCGCGCGACGCGGTCGCGCGGCACGACGAGTTCGACGCTCGACACGGCGGCCCCGGCGACCATGCTCTCCCCGCTCGAGATCGCCACCACGGTGGCCTCCGACGCGACGACGCCGGGCGTCTCGTTCTCCTCGCCCGTCGCCCAGACCTCCACCGCCGTGCCCGCGCCGACGGACCGCGGCAGGTCACCGCTCACCGCGACGACGAGGGATGCCCAGTTCGCGCTCCTCGCTTGGCCCACCGCGCTCGCGGGCACCAGTTCGCCGGCGCTGATCGTGCGCGTCACGACGATCTCGCCCTCCGGCATGACGGCCGGGGTGAGGTAGTGCTGGGTCGCGGCTCCCAGGCGAACCTCAGTCTCGACGAGATCATCGACCGTGAGCACGTCTCCGATCGCGAGGGCAGACCCTGCCGCATACGCGGTGTCCGTGCGGTCGGCCGCGCCGACCAACATGACGACGCCGGCGACGGATGCGACGACCAACGCGATGCCGACGGCCAGCCGCGGGTCGAACCATCGCCGCCGCGACGGCCGCCTGGCCTGCTCGCTGGCACTCAGTGGACTCATACGTCTCCTTCGGTCTGCGCGTCGTGCGAACCCATGGTGCGGCGGGATGGCCGCGCACGAGTGAAGTTATCCACAACGACCCATCGCGCTGGGGCGCGGGCGCATAATCGATCTATGAATGGCTCCGGAGCGCACGAGGCCGCGCCGCTCGGTCGGTTCCTCACGATCGCCGACGTCGCCGAGATCCTCAACATCTCGGCGAGCCAGGCGTACGGCCTGGTGCGTTCCGGCGAGCTTCCGGCCATCAAGGTGGGGGCTGGCGGGCACTGGCGCGTCGAACGCACCGTACTCGAGTCGTACATCGACGCGAAGTACGAGGAGAACCGCAGGCACGGGCTCTGGAACCAGTCCGAGTTCGCCGATATCCCGGAGCTCTCGATCGGCCCGCGCTGATCCGGCGAGCTAGCCGGTTCGCACCATCTCGACGACCGAGAGCGGGATGACCCGGTAGTACGAGACCGACGACTCGCGGCGCGGAACCCCCGCTTCGTGCACCGCCAGGTCGAGGTGGTCGCGCCCGACCCTGTCGACCGTGCCGTGCGCCGTCCCTCCCGCTGTGAAGGAGATCGTGACGGCCGAGCGGCGCCGACAGAGGTCTCGCAGCACGTAGCCGAGGCCAAGCCGCGCCGAGAGGCCCTCCCCCTCGGCCGTGGCTGCGCGCGCGGAAGGGACGATGCTGTTCGACACCTGTGCCCTTGTGAGCACAACGCCCTGCAGCGCCGAGAACGGCACGATCGCGTGGTGGCGAGCCGTGCCGACGGTGGCGAGCTCTCCCGAGACCCAGTCCCGGCCGAGGGTCGCCGGCGTCAGGTCGGCCGTCTGTCCCGAGACGAGCAGGAGTCGCACCGCGCCGCCCTCCTGCATGAGGGCCGAGAGCCGCTCCCGAAGCGAGAGGCGCGCGAGCCGCAGCCGCTCCTCCTCGACGAGGAGGTCCGCTTCATCGGCCCTCAGGCCACCCTCCAGCTGGCTCTCCAAGTCATCGAAGAGGTTGTCCCAGCGCATGGAGTGACGCTACGGCCAGCCGGAACCGTGACGGCGGAGTTTTCCACAGCCCCGAATCGGGGGCGTGGACTATTTCTCAACTGTCTGCTTGAGTCTCTCCGTACCCCCGAACGGGGGTAGACCGCATCCGACATACCCCATGAGTCGCCGCCGGGCGACGCAGCCCGACGGAGCCCTCCATGACGCAAGCCATGCACGCAGCCGCGACGAACGAACCCGCCGCAGGGGCGACGCCTCGACTCCGCGCCACGACCGAGCGCCTGCCCAGCAAGGTCATCCGGGTCCCCTTCGAGCCGGAGAGCTTCTTCGGGCACCAGCCGACGGCATCCGCTGCCCTCCCCGACCCGCGACCCCTGCTCGAGAATCTCACCCGCTGCGTCGTCGAGATCCTCGCCGGCGCGAGGGACCTCCAGCAGATCGCTCGCTGGGTGACGGATGACGTCTACCGCAACCTCCTGAAGCGTGTCGTGCTCTCCGACCGCGCGCGCAGGGCACGAAGCCAGCAGGTCACCCGCCCCACCTTCACGATCGGCACGGTCGTGACCGATGAACCGCGAGACGGCGTCGTCGAGGCGACCGTCATCGTGCACGGACGCGCTCGCAGCAGGGCGGTCGCAATCCGGCTCGAGGGGCTCGACTCTCGCTGGCGCGCCACCGCGATCAACGTGCTCTGAAGCGCGTCAGTCGGCGATGTCGTAACGGTAGGAATAGCCGATGATGCCGCCGTCGGGAGTGAACGACAGCTGGTAGTCGACGTGCGCCTCGACCGAGGCCGCATCCTGCGCCCGGTAGCTCGCATCCGCCTCCAGCACGACGAGGAGTGACCGCGGGCCCGACTTGCCACCCTGTGCCGTGACCCGTGTGACCGTCACACGAATGTCGGATGCCCGCGGCGCACCGTCCCGCGCAAGCGCAGGCAGGCGGTCGTGGAGCACGACGCCGTCGGTCGGAGCGAAGTCAACGAAACGATAGGGCGTCGCGGCATGCCAGTCGTCCACCGTGCCGTTCTGCTGCGTGTCAAGGATCGATGAGTCGAGCACCTCCTCGACGAGGAAGGTCACGGCCGTCTTCTGCGCCGCGTGCGCCTCCTCGCGCGTGAAGTCCCACGTCTCGAGCGCATCCATTCGGAAGCGCACCTCATCGAGCTGCAGTGCTGGAGAATCGGCCGAGGGAGAGACCGCGCAGTAGGAGCCGAGCACGTCGGTGATGGTCTCGCGCGCGATGACGTCGCCGCTTCCCAGCGGCTCGCCGATTGGGCAAGCCACGGCCGGTGTGGGTGAGGACGTCGGAGGCGCCGAGCGCGACGGCTCAGTAGGCGCCACGCTGCACGAGGTACACGACAGGATCAACGCAAGTGCGGCCCCGCCCGAGGCTGCTGCTCGGGACGTGGCCGCACGGCGGGGCTGCGTGGCGCCCTCTACTTCTTCTTGCCCTGGGCGCGCCGCTGGGCACGGTTGACGGGAGGCGTGCTCGACCCCTGCGTCTGCCCGAAGGCACCCCGCTGGGCGGGCTGCGCAGGGGTGCCGGCCGCTGCCGCCGCACGCGGCGCGGTCGCGACCGCCTGCTGGGCGCGCTGGCGAGCCGTCGAGGCCGCGTCGACCTGTCCGCGCTCGTTGCGCACCTCGACCTCGCCCGAGCTGTCGGCGCTTGGTGCCGAGTACTTGAGTCCCTGCACGGGCGGCGTGCCTGCGCTGAGGCCCTTGGCTGCGACGACGGGTGCGGAGGCGGTCGCGCCCGACTGCGTGACCTCGACCTCGAGGTTGAAGAGGAAGCCGACGGACTCCTCGCGGATCTGGTCCATCATCGTCTGGAAGAGCGCGAAGCCCTCTCGCTGGTACTCGACGAGCGGGTCGCGCTGGGCCATCGCACGCAGGCCGATGCCGTCCTTGAGGTAGTCCATCTCGTAGAGGTGGTCGCGCCAGCGGCGGTCGATGACGGAGAGCACGACGCGGCGCTCGAGCTCCCGCATGGCGGGCGAGCCGAGCGATTCCTCGCGCTTCTGGTAGGCGAGCTTGGCATCCGAGAGGATCTCGCCGAGCAGGAGGTCGTGCGTGACCTTGCCGCGCGTGCCCGCCTCCTCGATGACCTCGTCGGGCGTGATCGAGATGGGGAACAGCGGCCGCAGCTCCGTCCAGAGCGCGTCGAGGTCCCAGTCATCGGCGTGGCCCTCTGCCGTGTGCACGTTGACGATGTCGGTGATGACGTCTTCCAGGAAGCGCTGGGCGCGCTCCTGCAGGTCGTCACCCTCCAGGATGCGTCGGCGGTCGTTGTAGATCGCCTCGCGCTGGCGGTTGAGCACGTCGTCATACTTGAGCACGTTCTTGCGGATCTCGGCGTTGCGCCCCTCGACCTGCGCCTGCGCGCTGCGGATCGCCTTGCTGACGAGCTTCGACTCGATCGCGATGTCGTCGGGCACATTGCCGCGACCCATGAGCGACTCGGCGGCCTGCGAGTTGAACAGGCGCATGAGGTCGTCGGTCAGCGACAGGTAGAAGCGGCTCTCACCGGGGTCACCCTGACGGCCGGAACGACCGCGAAGCTGGTTGTCGATGCGGCGCGACTCGTGGCGCTCCGTGCCGAGCACGTAGAGGCCGCCGACCTCGACGACCTTGTCGGCCTCCGACTTGACCTCGGCACTGACGCGCTCGAAGACCTCGTCCCACGCCGCCTCGTACTCCTCCGGCGTGTCGACGGGGCTGAGGCCGCGCTTGTTCATCTCCGCGACAGCGAGGAACTCGGCGTTGCCACCGAGCATGATGTCGGTGCCTCGACCGGCCATGTTGGTCGCGACGGTGACCGAACCGAGTCGACCCGCCTGCGCGACGATCGCGGCTTCACGCGCGTGGTTTTTCGCGTTGAGCACCTCGTGCTTCACGCCACGCTTGGCGAGCAGCTTGGAGAGGTATTCGCTCTTCTCGACGCTCGTCGTGCCGACCAGCACGGGCTGGCCCTTCTTGTGCCGCTCGACGATGTCTTCGGCGACCTGCTCGAACTTGACCTGCTCGTTCTTGTAGACGAGGTCGGGCTGGTCGATGCGCAGCATGGGCTTGTTGGTCGGGATCGCGACGACGCCGAGCTTGTAGGTGCTCATGAACTCGGCGGCCTCGGTCTCGGCCGTTCCGGTCATGCCCGAGAGCTTGTTGTAGAGGCGGAAGTAGTTCTGCAGCGTGATCGTGGCGAGGGTCTGGTTCTCGGCCTTGACCGCGACGCCCTCCTTGGCCTCGATGGCCTGGTGGATGCCCTCGTTGTAGCGGCGCCCCATCAGGATTCGGCCCGTGTGCTCGTCGACGATGAGCACCTCGCCGTTCATGACGACGTAGTCCTTGTCTTTCTTGAAGAGCGCGGCGGCCTTGATGGAGTTGTTGAGGAAGGAGATGAGGGGCGTGTTGGCCGACTCGTAGAGGTTGTCGATGCCGAGGTAGTCCTCGACCTTCTCGATGCCGGGCTCGAGCACGCCGACCGTGCGCTTCTTCTCATCGACCTCGTAGTCGACACCGGGCACGAGCCGCTTCGCGAGGCCGGCGAACTCCGTGAACCAGCGGTTGGCCTCACCTGAGGAGGGGCCGGAGATGATGAGCGGCGTGCGGGCCTCGTCGATGAGGATCGAGTCGACCTCGTCGACGACCGCGAAGTGGTGGCCGCGCTGCACCATGTCGGATGCCTGCCACGCCATGTTGTCGCGCAGGTAGTCGAAGCCGAACTCGTTGTTGGTGCCGTAGGTGATGTCGGCCTCGTACTGCTCACGCCGCACGGCGGGCGTCTGGCCGGACACGATGCATCCGGTGGTCATGCCGAGCGCGCGGAAGATGCGGCCCATGAGCTCCGACTGGTAGCTCGCCAGGTAGTCGTTGACCGTGATGACGTGGACGCCGCGCGAGGGGATCGCGTTGAGGTAGGCGGCGAGGGTCGCGACAAGGGTCTTGCCCTCACCGGTCTTCATCTCGGCGATGTTGCCGAGGTGGAGCGCCGCGCCACCCATGAGCTGCACGTCGAAGTGCCGCATGCCGAGGGTGCGCACGGCCGCCTCGCGCACGGCGGCGAAGGCTTCCGGCAGCAGGTCATCGAGGGACTCGCCGTTGCCGTAGCGGGTGCGCAGCTCGGTCGTCTCGTTGCGCAGCTCCTCGTCGGTGAGCTCCTTGAAGTCAGCCTCAAGGTCGTTGACCGCGGCGGCATACCGCTGCAGCCTGCGCATCGTGCGTCCCTCGCCGACGCGCAGGACGCGCTCTAGAACATTAGCCACGGATCTGCTCCTCAAGATTGTGTCGGGTTGTGCCGGCAGGCCCGGGCCGGCTCCCTCGCCAGCTGATGGCGCGCACGCACAGCACCGTTAACCGTAGCAATCCTAGTCGTCACGATTCTGGGGACGACACGGGCGGGCATCCGTGCACCGGATGCCCGCCCGCTCGTTCGTTCACTCAGGCGCGTGCGCGTCGCTTGCCCCGCACCTCCGTCGCCTCGGCCTCGTCTTCAAGGGAGATGACCCCGTAGTCCCAGCCCTTGCGCCGGTAGACGACGCTCGGCCGGTCAGTCTCCGCATCCACGAAGAGGTAGAAGTCGTGGCCGACCAGCTCCATGTGGTCGACCGCTTCGTCGACCTTCATGGTGGCCGAGGGGAACACCTTGCGGCGGATGACGACGGGGCTCCAGTCGTCATCGCCCGGCTCCGGCTCGGCGGCCACGGGAACGGATCCCGTCGTGACCTTCTCGATCACCTCGGGACTGGCGGGCGTGATGTCGATGACGTTGAATCCCGCCGCGGACGCCTCCTGCAGGGACGTCGGGCGATGCTGGCCACGGTGCACCTTGAGCCGGTCCTTCGCGCGGCGAATCTGCTCAAGGATCTTGCCGAGCGCGACATCGAAGGCAACGTACTTGTCTGAGCCTGAAGCCTCGGCCCGCACGAGTGGTCCCGGCCCGATGATCATGAGCTCGACCCTGTCGTCGCCGGGCTGCCCGTTCCTGTCGCTGTGGCGGCTGACCTTGATCTCAAAGTCCATCGCCTTGGGCAGCAGAGTGGAAACCTTCTCCGCCTTCTCCGTCGCGTATTCACGGAAGCGATCCGTGATCCCCACATTGCGTCCGTTGATGGAAATTTCCATGGCGTCCTCCCGGTTCTGTGGCGACGCACCGACCGCGAACCAGGCGATCAAGTGCGCCTCTTTCACACACCGTAGCCCCGGTGCGCTGTGGAAGTCACGAGAACATCACGACGGAGCTCGCGACTCGGCGTGTCGCAGGGGTGTCGCGGCCAGCGCGGCGGCACCGATGACCTCACCACCCGCCTCCCGCACGGCGCGAGCCGCCTCGAGGAGGGTGGCGCCCGAGGTCACGACGTCGTCGATGAGCAGCACGTCGAGCCCGCGCAGCGACTGCCGTGCCCGTAGCGTGCCGCGCGCGTTGCGTAGCCGATCCTCGACGCCCAGGAGCTTCTGCGTTCCCGCGGGGGCGACGCGGCACAGCAGGGGCGGCACGTGACGTCCCGTGATGCGTCTCGCGAGCATCCGCACGGGGTCGTAGCCGCGTGCCCGCGCTGACGCCGCTCCCTGGGGCACGGGGCAGAGCACGATGCCGCTCGCGCTCGGGACGCGACCGCGATGATCATCGAGGGCCGCCTCAATGGCACGCCCGAATGGCACGGCCAGCGCCCCTGCCACGTCGGTGCGACCCTGCTCCTTGAAGGCGAGGAGCGCGCTGCGCGCCGTGCCCTCGTAGGTCACGGCGGCGACGATGTCGAGCCCGGGCAGCGTCGACGGATGCTCCCCGCTGGCAGCGCCTAGCCGCCTGCGAATGAGGGGCTGGTCGAGTGCCGCGTGGCATTCCGCGCACAGCGCCCGGTCCGGCCCTCCGCAACCGGCGCAGGTGACCGGCAGGAGCACGGCGAGTGCGTCGAGTGCAGCCATCCGCGCGAGGTCGAGGAGGGTTCGGTCTGGCACCGCGCCAGCCTGCCGCTTCGGCGAGGCGTGCGTGACTCCCCGCCACAGCCCCGGGGACTGGAGTCGCCGCCACGGCCTGTGAGGGGAGGCTAGCGCTGCACCGCGAGGACCTCTGCCGTGATCTGCGTCGTCTGCCAGCCGCTGGGCCGCCGGGCGGAGAGGGAGCCGTCCGCGCCGAGCACACGCAGTCCGGCCTCGCCGTTGCCGCCGACGATCTGCACGGCATCATCGGGCGCACCGAGCGATTCGCTGCTGCCGCCCACCTGGTGCGCGACGACCGAGACGTCGGCACCGGTCGAGGTCAGTGTGGCGACCGTCGTGCCGTCGATCCAAGCGATGCCGCGGGCATCCGTGCCGGCGACCGTCGTGTCGATGACGGGCACGCCGAGCGCGGTCGGCACATTCGAGCCGCCCGTGCCGCGGACGATCGCCGAGACGAGGAGGCGCGGACCCGCCGGGGTCGCGAGGAGGATCGCGATGCGCGCACCGTCGCGGGAGACCTCCATGCCGGCGACGCGGGCATCCGCCGGCAGGTTGCTCGTGACCTCGTGCACGGTGCCGTCGAAGGCCAGCGCCCGGAGCGCCGTGGGGGCGTCGGCGGGCACGCTCCACACGTAGCCGTAGCCGTCGAGGCCGGGCGCGACGAGGCCGGGCCGGGTGTCGAGCAGCACGGGTGCCGAGTTGCGGCGGACGACAGCGACGCCATCCTGGTTCAGCACCGCGGCCGTGCCGCCTCCCCGCGCGAGCGTCACGGCGCGCGGCGACAGCGCCTCGACCTGCTCGCTGAGCCCGTCGATCGGCGACACCTGGCCGTTGGCCGAATAACCGAAGTCGCCTTCGTCGAGCACGAGCGGCCGGTTGTCGACCTGGTAGCGGGGCTGCGGCATCCCGGGCGAGGGGTCCGGGATCTCGAAGGGGCTGCCATCGACCGAGATGTTGACGGCCGTGACGAGGTCGAGGCTCGACTCGATCTGCAGTCGCATGAGCTGGCGTTGCCCGACCGGCGCCGCGAGCGCCTCGCTCGTGAGGTCGACGGATGCGACGGAGCCCTCGACCGCGACGCGCTTCGGCGAGGTCAACTGGGTGCCGGCGGGGAACGCCGTCGTCGCAGCCCCCTCGAGCCACGCGGGCGGGCCGGCGAGGAGGGCGGACATGACGCGCGTGGCGGCCGTCGGCCCGGCCGGGAACCAGCGCAGGTCGGGAACGAGGGCGGTGCCGCCCGGGTCGACGAAGTAGAGCACGTGCTCGCTGAAGACGTTGTCGAACTGGCTCTCTGAGAGCAGGATGCCGTTGGGGGCCGCGCTGATGCGCCACTCCCCCGCCTCGCGCACGAACTCGTAGTGAAGGGTCGAGGGAGCTGCGGCAAATCGCCGGTAGGAGCCGGTCGCGTCGACGGATGCGGTGGCCGAGCCGACCACGACATCCATCGTGTCCTCAGACGCCGCGACGTAGTTGATGCTGCCCGAGTGCACGAGCACGCTCTCGCGCGGCTCCCACTCGTTGACGAAGCCGGACGAAAGGAACTGCCGTGCGACGTCGTAGTTGCCCGAACCCTTGAAGGCGCTGATGAAGCCGCGCAGGATCTGTTCCATGTTGTCGCCCTCTGCCGGGCCCTCGACGATGTACTCGGCGCCGCCGGGATCCTGCTGGCTCACCTCGGAGCCTGTGACGACCTGGCCGCTTGAGGGGATGCCGCTGCAGGCCGCGAGCGAGATGACCATGCCGAGGAGGGCGAGGGCCGCCGCGAGCCGACGCCGGGAGCCGCGCTCACGCATCCGTCTCACCGCCCTCGGAGGGGTCGACGTCTTCGGGGAGCTCGAGCGGAGACTCGCCGACGGGCTCGCCCTGGTGGCGCGGGAGCGTGAGCCGGAAGCAGGTTCCCTCGCCTGCTCGTGACCAGGCGTCGAGCTGCCCGCAGTGGAGCGCCGCGTCCTCCTGGGCGATCGCCAGGCCGAGACCCGTGCCGCCGATCGTGCGCTTGCGCGAGGGGTCCGCCCGCCAGAACCGGTCGAAGACGCGCGCGAGCTGCGCCCCCGTCATCCCGACGCCGTAATCGCGCACCGTCAGGCCGATCGCAGTCTCGTTGCTGTCAACCGTGACGACGATGGGCTGCCCCTCGCCGTGTTCGACCGCGTTGCCGAGGAGATTGCGCAGGATGCGGCGGATGCGACGGGGATCGAGCTCCGCCTCGACGTGCCCGCCCGGCGCGACGACCGTGATGTCGGACCCGTGCTCCTGCGCGATGGGAACCATGGTCTCCGCGACGTCCTCCGCGAGGCGCACGAGGTTGGTGGGCTCGAGTTCGAGCTCGACCGCGCCCGCGTCATAGCGGCTGATCTCGAGGAGGTCGGCGAGGAGGAGCTCGAAGCGCTCGACCTGCGTGTGGAGCAGTTCCGCCGTGCGCGCGGTCGTGGGGCTGAAGTCGGCCCGCTGGTCGTAGAGCACGTCGCCCGCGAGGCGGATGGTCGTGAGGGGCGTGCGCAACTCGTGGGAGACGTCGGAGACGAAGCGCTGCTGCATCCGCGACACCTCGGCGAGCCGCGTGATCTTCTGCTGGAGGCTGTCTGCCATGCCATTGAACGACCTCGCGAGGGTCGCGATGACGTCTTCGCCCCGCTCGGGGATGCGCTCCTCGAGTCGGCCGGCGGCGAGGCGTTCACTCGCCGCGGCGGCGAGTCGCACGGGAGCGACCACAAGCCGCACGACGATCCACGTGACTCCCCCGATCAGCAGCACGAGCGACGCGAGGCCGATCACGAGGGTCTGCTGCACCGAGTCGAGCGTGCGCTGCGTCTCGCCGAGATCGAAGATGAGGTAGAACTCGTAGCCTCCCGCGGACGGCACGGTCACGAGGGAGCCGGCGATGAGCCCCGGCGTTCCGCCTGGCAGCTCGACCGACTGGAGGTAGACCCTGCCCGTGTCCTGCCGCACGACGCTGCGGAGGTCGCGACTCAGGATGCTCGACTCGAAGCCCCGGCTGACGGTCGACGGCATCGTGAACTGGGTGCTCTGCCCGGGCGCCCGCAGCATCGCGAAGCCAGTGCTGCCCGGGCTCGTGGTGGACGAGAGGATGCGGTTGCGCACGTCGCGACTCAGTTCGTCGAAGTCCACACGCCCGGCCTCGTCGGCTGCGAGCGCGCTCGTGAAGTAGTCCTGCGCGAGCAGGGTGGCCCGCGCGTGCTCCGCCTCGACCTGGTCTTTGCGGGAGTTGAAGAGGTTGCCCGCGATCACGGTGGACATGTAGGTGCCGATGACCATGACGGCGAGCCCCGAGAGCACGACCGTGATCGCGACAGTGCGGAACTGCAGGGATGACCGCCACGTGCTCAGGACGGCGCCCCGAAGCATCCGCCACTGCATTGCCGGCAGCGACGCGGGGGTCTCAGCGGCCGGCACCGGCCCGGTATCCGACCCCTCGCACAGTCGTCACGATCGACGGGTTGTCTGGGTCGAGCTCCACCTTGGCGCGGAGGCGTTGCACGTGCACGTTCACGAGGCGCGTGTCGGCCTTGTAGTGGTAGCCCCAGACCTGCTCGAGCAGCATCTCGCGCGTGAAGACCTGCTGCGGCTTGAGCGCGAGGGCGAGGAGCAGTTCGAACTCGAGAGGGGTCAGGTTGATGGCGGTGTCGCCTCGGCGCACCTCGTGCCCTGCGACATCGATCGTGAGGTCGCCGATGCGCAGCACGTCGCTCGACGATTCCGGCGAGGGCCGCAGGCGCGTGCGGATGCGCGCCACGAGCTCCTTCGGATTGAAGGGCTTGACGACGTAGTCGTCGGCTCCGCTCTCAAGCCCGCGCACGACATCCGTCGTGTCGGACTTGGCGGTCAGCATGATGATGGGCGTGCCCGACTCGGCCCGGATCTCGGCGCACACCTCGATGCCGTCCTTGCCTGGAAGCATGAGGTCGAGCAGCACGAGGTCGGGCCGGGAGGAGCGGAAGGCCTCGAGGGCGCCGGCGCCGTCGGCGCAGAAGGTCGGCGTGAAGCCCTCCGACTGCAGGACGATGCCGATCATCTCTGCGAGCGCGGTGTCATCGTCAACCACCAGGATGCGAGCGTTCATCGTCCCGTCTCAGTGTCGGCACCCCATATTTCACGGGATGGTGAGGCTTTCGCACAAGAGTAGTCGAGTATGCCAGCATGATTGCGGAAGGCTGCGGCACACATTCGAGGGGGTCATGGTGAGCGGAGACAGCGGCGACGCCGGCGGCGACGCGACGACCTCCTGGCAGCCACCCGTCGAGTCGCATGGCCAGGCCGGGACGCAGTATCGCCAGCCCTCCGCGCCGGCCGCGTCGAGTACGGCGTGGATGAAGCCCTCCCAGCCGGGCCTCGTGCCCCTCCGCCCCATGACACTGGGCACGCTGCTCAGTGCCTCGTTCCGGGCGGTGCGGCGCAACCCGCGCCCACTCCTGGGCCTCGCGCTCAGCACCCAGTTCCTCGTCATGGTGCTCTCGGCCGGCGTGCTGGTCGCATCCCTCTTCCTCTCCGCCACCCGCCTCGAGACGGTCAGCGCCGAGAACGCCGCCGAGATCGAGGCAGGCACGATCCTCGCCCTCATACTCTCCACCCTCGTGCCCGGCCTCGTCGGCGTCGCGGTCGTGGCCTTTCTCCAGGGCGTCGTCGTGCTCGACGTGTCGCGGGCGGTGCTCGGCGAGAAGCTCACCCTGCGGCAACTCTGGCGGCGCGGTCGCGGGAGGTTCTGGCCCCTCATCGGCTGGATGCTGCTGATCTTCGGGGCGGTCAGCGTCGTGCTCGCGGTCATCGCAGCGATCGCCGTGCTCTTCGCCGTCACGATGGGGGCCGTCGGCGTCGCCCTCGCGGTCGCCGTCGCCGTGCTCTGCGGACTCGGCCTGCTCGTGCTCGCCGTCTGGCTCGGCACCAAGCTCTCTCTCATCCCCAGCGCGCTCATGGTCGAACGGCTGCGCCTGAGGGCTGCGATCACCCGCTCGTGGCGGCTCACCGACCGCTACTTCTGGCGCACCTTCGGCGTGCAGGCACTCGTCGCCGTCATCCTCAGCGTCGCGATGCAGATCGTCATGACGCCGATCTCGTTCCTGCTGCCGATGCTCGTCTTCATCATCGACCCGAACGGCACCAACGAAGACCTCGTCTTGAGTGTGTTCCTCGGCAGCTATGTCGTCATCATGGCCCTCACGACCGTGCTCACGGCCTTCGCGACGGTCGTGCAGTCGGCGACGAACGGCCTCATCTACATCGACCTCCGGATGCGCAAGGAGGGGCTCGAACTCGATCTCTCCCGCTTCGTCGAGGAGCGCGAGGCGGGGGCCGCCAATCTCGACGATCCCTACCTGCCTCAGCAGGCGGCGCCGCAGGCGGCGGCCTGGAGCGCGACGCCGACAGGGTCGCCCTGGCAATGACGGTGCCCGTCGACCCGGACGCGCCGGAGGCCAGGGAGTGGCTGATCCGCGAGCTCTCGAAGCGTGAATACGCCGAGGCGCAACCGAACTGGTTCGATCGGCTCGCCTCCGCACTCTGGGAGTGGCTGAGCTCCCTTCGCTTCGAGCCGGGCGCCGGTGGGCAGGGCCTCGGCGTGCTGCTCGTCGTGCTGCTGCTCGTCGCCCTCCTCGTCGCGGCCTTCTTCATCTTCGGCCGGCCCGCGCTCTCGCGGCGCAGCAGGGTCAGGGGCGAGCTCTTCGGCGACGACGACGCGCGTGACGCGGCCGCGATGCGTCGCGCCGCGGAGCGCAGCGCAAGCGCGGGCCTCTGGAATGAGGCGGTGACCGACATGTTCCGCGCGATCGCCCGAGGCCTCGCGGAGCGAACCGTCGTGACAACCCTGCCCGGCACGACCGCACAGGACTTCGCGGAGCGGGCAAGCCGCGTGTTCCCCGAGCACGGCACGGCGCTCACCGCCTCGGCCGACGACTTCGACTCCGTGAGGTACCTGGAACGGGATGCCACGCGCTTGGAGTATGAGCGCGTCTCGGCCCTCGAATCGGCCCTCCGAACCGCCCGGCCCAGGCTGGATGCGGTCGGCGCCAGCGCCGAAGGGAGTCGCTCGTGACGGCCTCCCCCTCCGTTGCCACGCCGACAGTGCGGGCGACCGCCCGCCGCTGGCTCTACTGGGTCATCTTTGCGGTGGCCGCGATCACGCTCGCGCTCGTCGCGTTCATCGGCGCGGGTGCCGGCCGTCCACTCGGTGTGCCGCTCGACCCGCAGGGCCCGGGGCCGGCAGGGGCGAAGGCACTCGTCGAGGTGCTGCGCGACCGCGGCGTCACCGTGACCCTCACGGAGTCGATGGCCGACACCCGCGAGGCTGCGAAGTCGGATGCCGCCACCCTCGTGTTGCATGACCGCGCCGGGATCCTCGATGCGGATGCCGCGGCATCCGCTGCACGCATCGCAGAGCACCTCGTCGTGATCGACCCCACCTACGACGTGCTGTCTGGCCTCGCCCCGGAGGTCGCCCATGCGGGCGCCGTCGAGGGCGTGCTCGATGCGGACTGCTCGCTCGCCCCCGTGCAGCGCGCCGAGCGCGTCGTGGGCGACGGGCAGGGCTATCGGCACATCGGGGACTCGCAGGACGTAACGACGTGCCTCGACAGCGGTGACTCGGTCGCATCCCTCATTCAGGTGCGCGAGGGTGGTCGCACCGTGAGCGTCGTCGGCACGACGGCGGCCTTGTCGAACGAGCGCATCGCCCAGCACGGGAACGCGGCCTTCGCGCTCGGACTGCTCGGCGAGCATCCGCACCTCGTCTGGTACGTGCCCGGGCTCGGCGACCTCCCCGGGGACGCCCCAGACATCGCGGAACTCACGCCGCCGTGGGTCACCCCCGTCACCGTGCTGCTGCTCCTCGTCGTCGTGGCCGCTGGGGTTGCCCAGGGGCGGCGACTCGGGCCGCTCGTGGTCGAACGACTGCCCGTCACCGTGCGCGCGACCGAGACGATGGAGGGTCGCGCCCGGCTCTACCAGCGGTCGTCCGCCCGCCTGCGCGCGCTCGACGCGCTCCGCGTCGGCACGGTGCAGCGACTCGCGGGCATGGTGAAACTGCCCGCCTCGGCACCCGTCGAGCAGGTGGCCGACCTTGTGGCGGCGCTCGTGGGGCAGGCTCCCCAGAGCGTGAAAGCGCTGCTCGTCGGCACGATCCCCCACAGCGACAGGGAACTGATCGAACTCTCCGACCGCCTGCTCGAACTCGACCGCGCGGTGGCGGATGCCACGAGACCCTGACCCGACCACGACCATCCGAAGAGGAGCATCGCCAGATGACCAACGAGACCAGTGCAGTCCAGGCTGCGCCCGCAGCATCCGCCAGCCCGCGTGATGACTTCGCCCGCGTGCGCGCCGAGGTCGGCAAGGCGGTCGTCGGGCAGGACGGTGCCGTCACGGGACTCATCATCGCGCTGCTCGCGGGCGGGCACGTGCTGCTCGAGGGCGTGCCGGGCGTTGCCAAGACGCTCCTCGTGCGCACCCTCAGCCGCGCCCTCGCGCTCGACACCAAACGCATCCAGTTCACGCCCGACCTCATGCCGGGCGACGTGACGGGCTCGCTCATCTACGACGCCAAGTCGGGCGACTTCGACTTCAGGGAGGGGCCCGTCTTCACGAACCTCCTGCTCGCGGACGAGATCAACCGCACACCGCCCAAGACCCAGTCGGCCCTCCTCGAGGCAATGGAGGAACGGCAGGTGAGCGTCGACGGCAGGACCCTCCCCCTCCCCTCGCCCTTCCTCGTCGCCGCGACCATGAACCCCGTCGAGTACGAGGGCACCTACACGCTGCCGGAGGCGCAACTCGACCGCTTCCTGCTGAAGCTCGTGCTCGACGTGCCCGAGCGCGGGCACGAGATCGAGGTGCTCACGCGCAGCGCCGCCGGCTTCAGCCCTCGCGACCTCTCCTCCGCGGGAGTCACGGCGGTGCTGACACCGGAGCGCCTCCTCGCCGCGCAGCGGGAGGTGGCGACCGTCGGCGCCACGAGCGACGTGATCTCCTACATCGTCGACCTCGCACGAGGCACGCGGGAGAGCCCCTCGGTCAAGCTCGGAGTGAGCCCGCGAGGCACGACGGCACTCCTCGGAGCCGCGAAGGCGTGGGCGTGGCTGAGCGGCTTCGACGCCATCACGCCTGACCACGTGCAGGCCATGGTGCTGCCCGTCTGGCGGCACCGCCTCCAGCTGCGTCCCGAGGCGGAGCTTGAGGGCGTGACGGCAGACTCCATCCTCCGCGCCGTGCTGCAACAGGTGCGGGTGCCCATCTGATGCGCTCGGCTTCGCAGGCGGAGACGGCGGGCTGATGGCGATCTCCTCGCGTCTCGCCGCCCTCCTCGCACTCGGCGTGCTCCCCGTCATCGTCGTGCCGATCGCCACGGGCGGTGGCGTGAGCCCGACGGCCACGATGCTCGCGTGGATCGGCCTCGTCCTCGCGCTCGCCGTGCTCGACCTCGCGGTCGCCGGATCGCCCCGGGCCGTGCGCATCGAACGCGAGCTGCCCGACCGCGTGCGACTCGGGGAGCCTGCGACCGCGACCCTGCTGCTGACGAATCGCGGGAGCCGCAACATCCGTGCCCTCGTGCGCGACGGCTGGGAGCCCTCGGCGGGCGCACAGCCGAGTCGCCACGGACTCGTCGTGCCCGCGGGTGAACGCCGTGCGGTCACGATGACACTCACGCCCTTCAGGCGCGGTGAGCGGCGCAGCCACCACGTGACCGTGCGCTCCTTCGGGCCCCTCGGACTCGCAGCGAGGCAGGCCACCCTGGCCGAGCCTGCCGCCATCCGCGTGCTGCCGCCCTTCGCCTCGCGGCGGCACCTGCCCTCGCGCCTCGCCCGCCTGCGCGAGCTCGACGGGCGCACGAGCGTCATGATCCGCGGCCAGGGCTCCGAGTTCGACTCGCTGCGCGACTACGTGCGCGGCGACGACGTGCGCTCGATCGACTGGCGGGCCACCGCGCGCAGGCGCGACCCCGCGACCGGCACGGGCCAGCGCGTCGTCGTGCGCACGTGGCGCCCGGAACGTGACCGTCGCATCGTCATCGTGATCGACAGTGGCCGCACATCCGCCGCCCGAATCGACAACGAACTCCGCATCGACACCGCCTTCGAGTCCTCGCTGCTGCTCGCGGCGCTCGCCTCGCGCGCGGGCGACCGCATCGACACCGTCATCTATGACCGGAGGGTGCGCGCCCGAGTGCAGGGAACGACGGGCAGCGAGCTCCTCGCGCGAATGGTGACCGCGATGGCGCCCGTCGATCCCGAACTCATCGAAACGGACTGGACCGCCGTACCCGCGCTCGTCACCTCCGTGACGAACCGACAGGCGCTCGTCGTGCTCATGACGTCGATCGACTCCCCCGGCAATTCGCGCGCCCTCCTCGGCGTGCTCCCCCAACTCGCTCGACGCCACCGCGTGCTCGTCTGCTCCGTAACCGACCCGACCGTCAAGGAGGCCTCGCGCGAGCGCAAGGATCGCGACGGTGTCTTCAGGGCGGCCGCCGCAGAGCGGGCCATGCTCGACACGGCACGGGTCTCGGCGGCCATCCGCAGGCTGGGCGGTGACGTCGTCACTGGCACACCGCAGGAACTGCCCCCCGCCCTCGCTGACCGCTATCTCGCGCTCAAGGCGGCTGGCCAGCTCTAACGGCAAGAAGCCCTGCAGAACACCACGTATGCCCCCCATAATGGGCACGTGAGCTTGCATCGGGTCGTCGACGCACTGCGATCGGTGCGCTCTCGCATCCTGACCTCGATCCTGCTCGTGACGGCCCTCGGTATGACGGTCGCGGGCAGCACGGCCTACCTGCTGCAGCGGGAGCGGGTCGTCTCGAGCATCGATGACCGGCTCACCCAGACGGTCGAGGGACTCCAGTTCATCGCGGATGGCGGCGAGGCGGGACAGGACAGCCCGACCACCGTGATCGACTTCCTGACGCAGGCCATGCAGCGCGTGCTCCCCGCACACAACGAGAGCACGGTCGGCATCATCGACGGCAGGGCGGCGCTCGTACCGTCATCGAACCTGTCGTTCAGGCTCGACAGGGACGAGGAGTTCATCGACCGCGTCGTCGCCGAGTCACACCCCGAACGCGTCGTGCTGGGGACCGTGCGCTCCGAGCTCGGCACGCTGCGCTACGCGATCATCCCCATCACGATCGACGGCGACGCCACCTCGGGGCTCTACGTCAGCGCCTACAACCTCGACGCGGAGCTCCGCCCCATCACGCAGGCGTTCCGCACCTATGCTGCCGTCGCCGCGGTCATGCTCCTCCTCGTCGGCCTCGTCGGATGGATGGTCGCGGGGCGGCTCCTGCGCCCCATCCGCTCACTGCGGGAGACCGCCAACAGCATCACCGACACCGACCTCTCCCGGCGCATCACAGTCGTCGGCCGCGACGATGTGAGCGACCTCGCCCGCACGGTCAACGGAATGCTGGAACGCCTCGAAGCCGGCTTCCTCAGCCAGCGCCGCCTGCTCGACGATGTCGGCCACGAGCTCAAGACGCCGCTCACGATCATGCGGGGGCACCTCGAACTGCTCGACCCTGAGCATCCGGAAGACATCGAGGCAACGCGCGCGATCGCGATCGACGAACTCGACCGCCTCACGACGCTCGTGGGCGACATCGCGCTGCTCGCGAAGAGCCGCGTGCCCGGCTTCGTCAACGCCGACGAGGTGGCGGTCGCCGAGCTGACCTCCACGGTGTTCGCGAAGGCTCGGATGCTGTCGGGAGCGCACGAATGGGCGCTCACCGCCCGCGCCGACGCGAGGGCGGAACTCGACAGCCGCCGCGTGACCCAGGCGTGGCTGCAGCTCGCCGAGAACGCCGCCAAGTACTCACCCGCGGGCACCGCCATCGAGATCGGAAGCGCGACATCCGCCGACGACGAGGGCCGAGCGACCGTCGACCTCTGGGTGCGCGACTACGGCCCCGGAATCGACCCGGAACAGCTCGACCGGGTGTTCGAGCGCTTCACCCGCGCCGACGAGGGGCGCGGTGTCGAGGGCTCGGGACTCGGCCTTTCGATCGTCGCGGCCATCTCCGAGGCCCACGGAGGAACGGCCTTCGCCGTCAGCGGCGGGGTGGGCACCCGCGTCGTCATCCGTTTGCCGCGTGACTCGCGGCGTCCCAGGGGAAGGAAGAACTGAATGGCACGCATCCTCGTAGCCGAAGATGAGGACCGCATCTCGTCCTTCGTCGAGAAGGGGCTGCGCGCGGCCGGGTTCGGTGTCTCGATCGAACGCGACGGGCCCGGGGCCCTCACGGCCGCACGCACGGGACAGTTCGACCTCATGGTGCTCGACCTCGGCCTGCCGGGCTACGACGGCTTCGACGTGCTGCAGCAGCTGCGCGCCGAGGGCAACTCGATGGCCGTCATCATCCTCACGGCACGGGACTCAGCGCAGGATGCCGTCGCCGGCTTCGAGGGCGGCGCCAACGACTACGTCTCCAAACCCTTCCGCTTCGACGAGCTGCTCGCCCGCGTGCGCGTGCGGCTGCAGGACACCCAGACGGATGCGCCCCGCAAGGACAACCTGAGCTTCGTCGACCTCGAACTCGACCTCAAGACACGGCGAGTGCGCTCCGGCGGTGTCGAGGTCGACCTCTCTGCCCGGGAGTTCGCGCTTCTTGAGGAGTTCATGCTGCACCCCGAGCAGGTGCTGAGCCGGGAGCAACTGCTCAGTCGCGTGTGGGGTTTCGACTTCGACCCAGGGTCGAACGTCGTGGATGTCTACGTGCGCTACCTGCGGCAGAAGATCGGTCGCCATCGCCTTGAGACGGTGCGCGGCATGGGCTACCGGCTGACGAGCCGCCAGCCCGGCTAGAACGCCCTCGTCAGGGGCTTATGAGAATCGGGGCCGGTGATCCCGAACCACCGGCCCCGGACGCAGCAGCCACCCCGTAGGATGCCGCGCCATGGCGGCGGCTACCAGCGGCCTCCGCCACGATCGTGCCCGCCATGTCCATGCCCGCCGGGTCCGTGCCGGTCCCGGCCATCGCCCCCATGCGGGCCTCCCCGACGATCATCCCCACTACTCTCGTGACCGCGACGGTCGCCGTCGGCGCGGCCTCCATCGCCACGCTCACCGTGCCCGGGCGCTTGCCCGTGTCCGGGGTTGCCGCGCGGCTCGGCGGGAGGGGACTCGGGCGCGGGCGCCTGTCGCGCGGCGCCGCGATCGGTCGGCGGCGGAGGTGCCTGGTGCTTAGGCGGCTCGAAGCGCACACCGCGGTCCTTCTGCGGCCGGTGGTCATGGTCGCGGGCGACCGGCTGTCGCCAAGCATCGTCGCGGGGATCGGCCGCCTCGTGCTGACGGCTGGAGCTCGGCCTCGCGCGGTCATCCGACCCGGCGGAGGTCCGGGCATCCGTCGGGGTCGGCGCCGCAGGAGGGACCCGCACCGGCCCATTGTCTGAACTGGGCGGTGCCGGCGCGGAGCCGGGCGCCGGGAGCGGGGTCGTCGACGAGGCCTCCTGCTCGCCCGAGGCGACGACGGGCTGCGGGAATCGCTTGGCCTTGTCGACGCGGGCGATCTCCTCCGACGCCCCGCGCACGCCGTCGATCCCCACGACCTCGGCGGGCCTCGTGGGCGTGTTCCCCGAGACCGCCGCGACGCCGCCGACGATGAGGCAGGTGCTCAGCATCGCGCCGCCGACGATGGTCAGGGTCTTGTCGTGGGTCTGCACAGGGGTTCCTCTCGCGCCGTTGCGTCGGGTCGGGTGTGCGTGGCGTCCCATGGTTGCGGGCGCGAATGAGAAGAACACCGTCACCAGATGAGAGGACTCTCATCTTTCAGTGGGGGTGTTCAGCCTGCGACCAGCTGGCGCGCTCCCGCCTCGAACTCGTCGAGGTCGCCCGTCTGCCCCGCACGGTGGGCACGTCCGCCCACGATCCACTGGTAGCCGAGCACGACGGCGAGCACGAGTGTGCCGATGCCGATCTTGATGGCCCAGGGCCAGTCCAGACGGGTGACGTAGCCCTCGACGATTCCCGACAGCAGCAGCGCGATGGTGACGCCGACCGCCGCCGTCATGAGGGCCCTCCCCTCCTGCGCGAGCGCCGCCCCGCGGGTACGGGAGCCGGGGGCGACCCACGACCAGAAGATCTTCAGTCCCGCCGCCGCCGCAAGGAAGATCGCGTACAGCTCAAGCTGGCCGTGCGGCGCGATGTAGAGGAAGAAGGTGTCGAGCTCGCCCTGCTCCGCCATGACCGCCGCCGCGAAGCCGAGGCTCTGCGCATTCGCGATGATGAGGTAGGGCACATAGACGCCGAGGATGCCGAAGGCGATGCACTGCACCGCGATCCACGCGTTGTTGGTCCAGACGAGGCCGGCAAACGACGACGACGCGTACTCGGAGTAGTAGTCGACGAAGTCCTCCTCGGCATACCGCCTGCGGAACTCCTCCGTGCCGAAGGCCGGCATGACGCCGGGCGTCTCGAGCGCCCACCACGCGAACAGCACGCCGATCAGCACGGTCGCGGCCGTCACCGCGAGCGAGAGCCAGCGGATGCGGTAGAGCGCAGCGGGCAACTGCGCACCGAAGAAGACAGGCAGCTGGCGGAGCACATTGTTGCTCGCCCCCGTGAAGCGCAGGCGCGCCCGCGACAGCGCCACCGAGAGGCGATCCGCCTGCACGGAGGAGCCGGCGGCCGTGCGCATGGCCGAGAGGTGGGTTGCGCCCGACTGGTAGCCCTCGATGAGCGCATCCGCCTCGGGTCCCGAGAATCGACGTTTCGCACCGAGGCGCGTGAGCTCGTCCCACTCGTCGCGGTGCGCTGCGGCATAGGCGTCGATATCCATCTGCTTAGATACTGGCATGTCGACGGAGCCCGCTGCAGCATCCGCCACCGCGGTCGTGGAACCCCACCTCGACGAGGAACTCATCACGGGCGAAGCCGTCGCGCTCGACCTGCGCCCCGCCGACTTCATCCTGCGTGCTGCCGGCGCGATCATCGACTGGGTCGCCTACCTCCTCGTCTTCCTCGGGGTCACCCTCGTCGTGTCGATGCCCGTCGTCGGTGATCTCCTCGACGAGGCCACGCGCACCGCGATCTCGATCGTGCTGCTCGTCGTGTGCGTCGTCGGGATCCCGACGACGGTCGAGACGCTCACGCAGGGGCGTTCCCTCGGCAAGCTCGCGGTCGGCGCGCGCATCGTCCGCGATGACGGCGGATCGATCGGCTTTCGTCACGCCCTCACGCGCTCGCTCGTCGGCGTCGTCGAACTGTTCCTGACCTTTGGCGGCATCGCCACGATCGTTGCGATCCTGCACCCGCGTTCCAAGCGCCTCGGCGACCTGCTCGCGGGCACCTACAGCCAACACGAACGCGTGTCGAAGGAGACGCCTCCCGTCTACGGCGTGCCGCTCGAGCTCGTCGACTGGGCACGCACGGCAGACGTCGCCCGGATGCCTGGCGGCCTCTCCCGGCGCATCGCCCAGTTCCTGCGCCAAGCGGCCGGGCACTCCGAGCAGTCGCGCCAGCGCATCGCCGCCGACCTTGCGCGCGAGGCGAGCCGCTTCGTCTCACCGCTGCCGGAGTGCGACGCGGAGATCTTCCTCGCGGGGGTCGCGGCCGTGCGTCGCGACCGCGAGTACCGCGCGCTCGAGGCCGAGCGCGAGCGCATGGCCGCGCTCGACCCCGTGTTGAAGGGCCTCCCGCACGGCTTCCCCGACCGCTAGTAGCGGTAGTGGCCGACCTTGTAGGGGCCCTCAACGCTCACGCCGATGTACGCGGCCTGCTCGGGCGTCAGCGTCGTGAGCTTGACACCCAAGGCGTCGAGGTGCAGGCGCGCAACCTTCTCGTCGAGGTGCTTGGGCAGCACATAGACCTGCTTCTCGTAGCGCTCCGCGTGTGCGAAGAGCTCGATCTGCGCGAGCACCTGGTTGGTGAAGGAGTTGCTCATGACGAACGAAGGATGCCCCGTGGCATTACCGAGGTTCATGAGGCGCCCCTCGCTGAGGATCAGGATGCTGCGCCCGCTGGGCATGCGCCACTCGTGCACCTGCGGCTTGATCTCGACGCGCTCGACACCCTCGAGCCGCTCGAGGCCCGCCATGTCGATCTCGTTGTCGAAGTGGCCGACATTGGCGACGATCGCGAGGTGCTTGAGGCCCTGCAGGTGCTCGACCGTCACGACATCCTTGTTGCCCGTGCCCGTCACGACGATGTCGACCTGGTCGATGACCGAGTCGAGCGTCGTGACCTGGTAGCCGTCCATCACGGCCTGGAGCGCGCAGATGGGGTCGACCTCACTCACGAGGACGCGGGCGCCCTGGCCGCGAAGCGCCTCGGCGGCACCCTTGCCGACGTCGCCATAGCCGCAGACGAAGGCGACCTTGCCGCCGATCAGCACATCCGTCGCCCGGTTGAGGCCGTCGGGCAGGGAGTGGCGGATGCCGTACTTGTTGTCGAACTTCGACTTGGTGACGGAGTCGTTGACGTTGATGGCCGCGAACTGCAGCTCGCCGTCGCGGGCGAGCTCGTAGAGGCGGTGCACGCCCGTCGTCGTCTCTTCGGTGACTCCCTGGATCTCGGCCGCGATGCGGATCCAACGGTCGCTGCTCGACGCGAGGGAGCGGCGCAGGGTGTCAAGGATGACGGTCCATTCGTGGGGGTCGCCCGCCGCGGCATCCGGAACCTCGCCCGCGAGCTCGAACTCGCGGCCCTTGTGCACGAGGAGCGTGGCGTCACCGCCGTCATCGAGGATCATGTTGGGGCCGAGCCAGTCGGCACCCGCGGCGGATGCCTCGGCCGACCAGTCGAAGATGCGCTCCGTGCAGGCCCAGTACTCCTCGAGCGTCTCGCCCTTCCAGGCGAACACGGGCACGCCATTCGGCGACTCGACAGTGCCGTCGCCGACGACGATCGCGGCGGCCGCCTCATCCTGCGTCGAGAAGATGTTGCAGCTCGCCCAGCGCACCTGCGCGCCGAGGGCCACGAGCGTCTCGATCAGCACCGCGGTCTGCACCGTCATGTGGAGGCTGCCCGCGATGCGCGCGCCCGCGAGCGGCTTGCGCTCACCGAACTCCTCGCGAAGGGCCATGAGACCGGGCATCTCGTTCTCGGCGAGGCGGAGCTGGTGGCGGCCGGCCTCGGCGAGGCTCAGGTCGGCGACCTGGAAGTCGAAAGAAGGCATCCGCCGATTCTACTGGCGGATGAGCGCGAGCACCTGGTCGCGGACGCGCTCCATCTCGGGCTCCGTCTCGGCCTCGACGTTGAGTCGCAGGAGCGGCTCGGTGTTGGAGGGACGCACGTTGAACCACCAGAAGCCGGCATCGGATGCCCCGCTGACGGTGAGCCCGTCGAGTTCGTCGAAGTCGCCCACGTTCGTGAAGGCGTCGACGATGCGCGTGTAGGCGCCCGGCACGTCGGTGACGGTCGAGTTGATCTCGCCGCTCTGGAAGTAGGGGTTGAAGCGGCGGGCGAACTGCGACAGCGGGGCGTCCTGCGCGCCGAACTCCGCGAGGAGGTGCATCGCCGCGAGCATGCCGTTGTCGGCACCCCAGAAGTCCCTGAAGTAGTAGTGCGCCGAGTGCTCGCCGCCGAAGACGGCGCCCGTCGCCGCCATCTCGTCCTTGATGAGCGAGTGGCCGACGCGCGTGCGCACGGCCGTGGCACCGGCATCCTCGATCGTCTCCTTCACGAAGCGCGAGGTGATGAGGTTGTGGATGACGGTGACGTGCTCGTCGGGGTTCGCCGCCCGCACGCGGTCGATCTCGCGGAGCGCGACGACCGCGGCCACCGCCGAGGGCGTGACGGGCGCGCCCTTCTCGTCGACGACGAAGCAGCGGTCGGCGTCTCCGTCGAAGGCGAGGCCGAGATCGGCCTGCTCTGCGACGACGGCCGCCTGGAGGTCGACGAGGTTGGCGGGCTCGAGCGGGTTCGCCTCGTGGTTCGGGAACGTGCCATCGAGCTCGAAGTAGAGCGGGATGACCTCGATCGGCAGTGCGGGAAGCCCCGCGGCAGTGCCGAGCACGGCCGGCACCGTGAGGCCGCCCATGCCGTTCCCTGCGTCGACGACGACGCGCAGGGGCCGGGTCGATGAGAGGTCGACGAGCGAACGGAGGTAGGCGGCATAGTCGGCGAGCACGTCCTGCTCCCGCTGCGATCCCGGCTGCGAGACCGGGGTGATGCCCGACTCGAGGTAGGCCGTCGCCCGGTCACGGATGCCCCGCAGTCCCGTGTCGAAGCTGATGCCCTGCGCGCCGGCCCGGCTGAACTTGATGCCGTTGTAGGTCGCCGGGTTGTGGCTCGCCGTGAACATCGCGGCGGGCGCATCGAGGGTGCCGGAGGCGAAGTAGGTCTGGTCGGTCGAGCACAGCCCGATCAGTACGACGTTGCCGCCGCGGGCGCGGGCCCCCGCCGAGAACGCCGCCGCGAAGCGGGGCGAGGAGTCGCGCATGTCGTGGCCGACAATGACGTCGCCACCCGCGGCATCCACCTCGTCGACGAATGCTGCCCCAAGCGCCTCGACGACCTCATCCGTCAACTGGCTGCCTACCAGGCCACGAACGTCGTAGGCCTTGATGAACGGGGAGAGGTCAACGGGCTGTGCGGCGCTCATGCCCCCAAAGCTACATGACGGATGACCTGCCACCCTTGCGGCGCAGAGAGCCGCTCGGAGTGCTTCTCGCAGAGGTCGTAGGTGTGCGGTTCCGACTTCTGGCTGAGGGGGCCAAGCACCGCCATCGAGTCGCGGTAGTCGTAGGTGAGCGTGGAGATCGCCGCGCTCGTGCACGCGACCTTGCTGCAGGGCCGTCCATTCATTTGGCACCAGCCTAGACTGGCGTCATGGCCAGGACCCGCAGCACACGCGCATCGAAGCGCGGAGGGTGGCGCGATCGCCACGGCCGCGGCATGCGGTCATCGGTTGCCGGCCCATACCTGCCGCCGCTGCACACGCGCATTGATGTCTTCGACATGACCGTGGCATCCGCCGCCGGCTACCTTCGCGAGCTCTGGCCCGAGGAGCTCGCACACACGCGCTTCGAGGTGGCCTCCGTGCCTGGCGAGGCGAGCGGCGAGGCGGTGGCCCGCTGGTCGGTCTTTCCCTCACAGCAGCGCATCGTGCTCTACCGGCTTCCGATCGAGCGGATGGCGCGGCTGCACCGCGACGACGAGGCCCACCGCCGCATGGCGATCGAGAGCTGTGTGTTCCGTGCCGTCGCGGAGCTGCTGGGCAAGGATCCGTGGGACCTCGCCCCCGACCGCTTCCGCCACTTCTGAAGCGCAGGGGCGGGGGCGGATGCCTCGTGGCTCAGGGGAAGACGACGATGGGAGTCGACCCGGGCGCCCTTGGGCTGACGCTCTGGGCCGTGATCGTGCCGGCACCGCTGTAGTCGATGCTCACCTGCAGTTGCTCGAATCCCTCGAGCGCGTAGGTCGCCTGCTGCGCGACCGGCACTGACGTTGCCGACCGGGCGGCGATCGTGATGGTGCGCTCGTTGTCGCCCCGCGTCAGCAGCACCTCCGCCTCCTCGTCGCGCGGGTTGTACAGGCTCATGACGGGATTGACGCCGCGAGCGACCGCGACCAGGGCGCGTTCCTCGAGGGCCTCGACGCTGGACAGCCAGGAGAAGTCGTTCGCGCCGTCCTCATCCACCGTCGCGACCCGCACGCCCGCGACCAGCGGAACGTCGGAAGTGATGACCGCGACGAAGCGGCCCGCCTCGAACTCGCTCATGGGAAGCTCGGTAACGCGTCCTGGGTCAAGGGTCACGGTCACGTCGACCGGATCCTCCTTGCTCGCAGCGCCGTCCCGGCCGACGGGGACCATGGTCACGACGGCGTGCGCCTGCTCATCGCCGGGCACGAACATCCGCAGGGCCGCGTTGAGATCGAGGTAGTCCTCGCCCGCGATGGCTTCCTCGAGTTCCTCGTGGTCGGGGAACACGATGCCGGGGATCGCGAGTTCGGTGGATGGCGCCGCCGAAGCCGTGATGAAGTCGAGGCCGCCCGGCTCGAGGGTGCGCACGGTGGACTGCTGCAGGCTGGCCGAGACGAGCGCGCCCTCGCTCTGCACTCGCACAACAGGAGACGACAGCCCGGGCGTGAGGCCTGCGAGCGAGTAGACGCGGTGCTCCCCCGGCGCGATCGCGATGCCGGCGGTGCCGGGAGCCGTCACGATGCCGGCGTCCGAGTGGACCGTGATCTCGACGGTCGCCGCCACCTCGCCGGGGTTGACGATCGTGAGCAGGGTCGTGCGGCCCGTCGTCGTCGCGCCGCCGACGAGCCAGATGTCATCACTCGGCTCGAGGCATTCCGCCGCCGCCGCGCCCACGAAGTCGCCTCGCGCGACGGACTGGGACTGGCTCGCGGCAAGGAGCTCCTGCTCGCCCTCGCCCGTCTCGAGCGAGACGATGCTTGACCCGGCACCCTGGCCCAGCGCATCCCGCGAGAAGAGCTCGTCGGCGTCGCCGCCCGTGGTGCCACTCGTGACGACGGGCTCGCCGAGCGCCGACGCCGTGGTCGCCTGGGCTCCCGTGTCGTCACCGAGCCGCAGCAGGGGGCCAGCGCAGACCCGCTCCTGATGCGCCGCGACTGGGGTGACGAGGAGCGAACGTGGCTCCGCCGTGAGGGCCGGGAGGGGCAGCGCGACGGTCGCGGTGAGCACGACGGCGGCCGCCGCGATGCCGATGACGCCCGTCGCGATGCGCGCCGAGGCGATCGCGGCACCCTTGACCGTGCGAGGTGCGCGCGGAGTGGGCGCCGTCGGGGTCGGCTCGTCGAGGTCCTCGTGCACGGGCATCCGCCAGTCGCCTCGCGGGCTTGCGCTGAGGTCGATGTCGCCGCTGTCGTCAGCGCCCGTGCCCGGTGTCGTCTCGTCGTGTCGCTCAGTCATCGAGATCCTCATCGAAGGTCGTGGCCGGGCCCTCGTCGAGCGTCTGCATCCGCGGCTTCGCGTGTCGCCGCGTCGGCACCGCGAGCAGCAGCACGACGAGCGCAACGCCGCCCTGCACTCCGAGCACGACGCGCCCCTCGAAGGTGTCGAGGTTGCCGACACGTGCCTCCGGCTCAGCGGAGGGCCGTTCGGTGACTCGCCAGAGCAGGCCCACATCGGTCTGGCCGACCGCCGTGACATCCGCTCGTCCGTCGAGGGAATCGCTCGTGCGCTGCGCGACCTCCGTGGCCGCGCGCTCGCTCGATTCCCCTTCGGCGAGCACGACGAAGCCGATGAAGAGGCGCTCGAAGTCTGCCTGCGGCTCGTAATCGCCGCGGGACGCAAGGTTGCCCGCGAGCTCGGCGAGGGTCTCCTCGTCGCTCGTGACCTCCTGTGCCGTGGATGCGAGTGTCGACTGCGCGTCGAGTGTCGCGCCCGTGCCGCGCTGGAGGTTCGCCAAGAGGGCTCCCTCAGCCGTCGGCGTCAGCACGAGCGTGCCGATCTGGGGGGACGTGCGCGCCTCGGCGTCGACAACCGCGGGCACGAGGCGGCCGTCGCTCGCGTGGATGCGGGCCGTGCCGAGATGCATCGCGAGCAGCTGCGGCATCGCCACGGCAAGCACGGCGACGGATGCCACGACCCCAGCGACACCAGCGAGGCGACCCCTGCGGTCGGCCGCCGCGAGCCCCTCGAGTGCCACCACGGCGGCACCGAGCAGGCCCAGCCAGAAGAGGGACAGTCCGCTGCCCGGCCAGATCGGCACGGCGGTGTCGCCGAGACCCGTGACCATGACGCGAGACCCCGCGACGGCCGTGACGAGGCCGAGGAGCGCAACCGCGAGGGCCGGCACCGAACGGCGCGTTCCGGGCAGCATGAGCGAGAGCAGCGCGAGTACCGCGACAGGCGCCAGGAGCACAGCGACGGTGACGTGGGCCGCCGGGCCGGAGAGCGAGAGCCTCGACAGTGCGTCGACCCAGCCGCCGAGTCCCTCACTCGGGCTGAGGAGGGCCAGGTGCCAGCCCGAGGTCGCACCGGCGATCGTCGGCGCACCGGGATCGGCGAGCAGGCCCAGCGGCGTGCCGCGCAGGAACTGCTCGATCGCGAGCGGCGCGAAGAGCACGACGGCGAGCACCGGCACGCCGATGAGCCGCGGGATGCTGCGCGGGTTGACCACCATCCAGGCGATCCAGCCGACCACGAGCGCCGGCGCCAGCACGGGCGTGCACGCGGCGATGAGGGCGAAGAGCAGCGTGGCGGCGGCCGACGCCGAGATCGAGCGCGCTCCCTTGAGCAGCGCGAGCACGAACCAGGGCAGCAGGATGTGGGAGATCACGGCGCCGAGGTGGCCGCTCATGAGCGAGCCGACGAACGGTGGCGCGACCGCCCACAGCACTGAGGCGACGAGGGGGATCCACGGCGAGCGGGTGAGACGTCGCGCGGCGAACCAGGCCGTCGCGGAGGCGAGGGGCAGCGCCAGCACGTGTAGCGCGAGGATGCTGAGGGACGGGTTCCAGAAGGTCACGGAACCAATGACCGCGAGCACGGCGGCGAAGGGATCAGCCGGGCCGAAGAAGCCCGTGCCGATGTTGCGCCAGCCCACCCCGACGTTCGACCAGAGCTCGCCGATGCTCGGGCTGAGCGGCAGGAGCCCACCGCCCATGACCGCCTGCGCGCCGAGGAGCGGCATGAACATGATGACGCCCGCGATCGTCGCGAAGACGGCAACCCAGAGGCCTCCCCCGCCGAGATAGCCGATGCGGGGATCGTCGACGATGACCCCCGAGGCCGAGAAGGCCTCGCGCGCCTGCCCGCGGCGTTCGCGCACCTCGGCCACCGTCACGCGCAGCGGGGCGATCGCCGACCAACCGAGTCGCTTGCCGCGTGCCAGGTTGCGACGAGCGCCCGCAACCCTCCCGTCGAAGGCCGCCGTGAATGCGGCCGCGAACTCTCCCGGGATGCGCCCCGGCCGCTTGGCCAGCAGGTGCCAGAAGCTGCGCAGCAGCGCGAGGGGCAACAGGCTCAGCCAGTGGAGCGGTACCGCCGGAGCGGGGGCGTACACGAGCCGGCGATGCAACTGCGCGACTCGAGCCAGGCGCGCGAGCCGCGAGGGCGAAAGCACCTCGTTCTCGAGAACCTCGGGCGCGCCGATCGACGAGACCTTGGCGGCCGGCACGACGATGACCCGGTGCCCTGCCAGTCTCGCGCGCACGCACAGATCGAGGCCGGAATCGATCCCAGACAGTCCCGGGTCGAAGCCGCCAAGCTGTTCGAAGACACTGCGACGCACGAGCATGCCGGTCGCGGCAACACCCAGCACGTCCTCCGACACGTCGTGCTGCGCCTGGTCGAGTTCTCCCTGCACGAGGGAGACGGATGCGCCCAGCGTGGTCATCGACTGGCCGAAGTCGGCGATGACATCCGGTCGCGACCAGTCCATGACCTTTGGGCCGGCCACCGCGACGGAGGGGGCGATCTCGACTGCGGCGAGGAGGCGCTCGAGCGCCTCGGGGCGCGGCGCACTGTCGTGGGCGAGAAGCCAGAGCCACTCGGCCTCGGGATCCTCGGACTGCTCCGCGCCGACCGCGTGCCCCACCGCCGCGCCGAAGGTTGTCGGCGCCTTCAGCGGAAGCGCCGTGAGTCTGGTCGGCCCGAAGGCGGCGAGCATGGCTTCGCTCGAGTCCCGCGAGCCCGCATCGACAGCGACGACGACGTCGGGGGCGCGAGTCTGGGCCTTGAGGGCGGAGAGGGTTCGCTCGAGGGTGTCGCTCCCGTTACGGGCGACAAGCACGGCGGTGACTCTCTGGCGCATCTGTTCGAGACTACGTGTTGACCGGGAACCCGGCGTCAAGACACGCAGGAGCGGCGGGGCGCGTCAGGTCGTCAGACCGCCCGCTTGCGGAGCTTGCGCCGCTCGCGTTCGGAGAGACCACCCCAAATGCCGAAGCGCTCATCGTTGGCGAGCGCGTATTCGAGGCACTGCACGCGCACCTCGCACGACGTGCAGATCTTCTTGGCGTCGCGGGTCGAGCCGCCCTTCTCCGGGAAGAAGGCTTCGGGGTCCGTCTGGGCACACAGCGAATCGGCCTGCCAGGCGAGCGCGTTGTCGTCGTCATCCGCCGAGGGACGACGCACTCCGGGGACACCGAGTGATACCGGGTCCACGAACCAGTCGTCGGGGACTCCCCTCCGCTGTAGGTCCGGCGCCATATCACACTCTCCCCTCGGCCCTGCGTGCGACGTGCGCGAAAAACGCACTGCAGTAATTACACCCGTGTAGTTCGCGTGAGTCAAGTCGCAAATCGTAAAGCCTCAAGTGCTCCTCGAGAGTTTACGGCGCGCCACGGGGTTGTCACGATCCGCCACCGGATGCGCCCGCTCCCGCACTCCGGCACCCCAGCGTCGCGTAGGGATGCGGTGCCCTCATGTCCCCACGTACCTTCGCTCCGCGTTTCCGTGCCGAGATGGGTGCGACGCCCAGGGCCTGGCTCAACAGGCAGCGGCTCCTGCGTGCCCAACAGCTGCTCGAGGCAAGCGAGGAGAGCCTCGAGACGATCGCCGCGGAGTGCGGCTTCGGCACCGCATCCGTCATGCGCCACCACTTCGCGAAGACACTGAAGACCACCCCCACCGCCTACCGCAGGACCTTCGCGCCGCGCGACGCGAGCTGACCCGGCCGGTCACCTCTGCGAGGCGACCACGACCTCCCCCTGCGGCGCGGCATGCACCCGAGCCGACTCACCGCGGGAGATGTAGACCGCTTCGCCCTGCGAGAGCGTGAGCTCCGCGGCATCCGTTCGCACATCGGCGCTCCCGCTGATGCAGAGGGCAACCGAGCCACCTGGGGCGACGAACGTCCCTCCCTCGCGCGCCCGCACAAGCTCGAAGTCGACCCCCTCGGGACGAAACGCGTCCACCCCTGCGTCGACCTGCTCGGGGACGATGCGCGGGGGCGGGCCCGGCGTGAAGTCGAGCACACCCAGCAACTCGTCGACATCCACGTGCTTGGGCGTGAGTCCCCCGCGCAGCACGTTGTCCGACGCCGTCATCAGCTCGACCCCGAGCCCGCCGAGGTAGGCGTGGATGTTGCCGGCCGGCAAGAAGAGCGCCTCACCTCGCCGCAGCGCCACCCTGTTCAGGAGCAGGGCGATCACTACACCGGGGTCTCCCGGATACTCGGCCGCGAGCATCCGAACTGTGTCGGCCGCAACGCCCTCCCCGGTCTCGGCGAGTCTCTCCGCCGTGGCAACGATCTCCTGCACGCCCTCGCCGCTCGTGATGAGCCACTCGAAGACGTCACGGAGCGGTCCGCGCTCGACGCGAGCGGCCAGGCCTTCGAGCGCCGGGTCACCATCGGCAAGCTCGCGGATCGCCGCCGCCGACTCGGCCGGGTCGCGGAAGCCGCACAGCGCCTCGAAGCGCTCGCTGACGGCGAGGATGACCTCTGGTTTCGGTGAACGGTCCCGGTAGTTGCGGTGCGGGGCGTCGACCGGGATGCCCGCGGCCTCCTCAAGCTCGAATCCCCGCTGTGCCTGCTCGGCCGTCGGATGCGCCTGCAGCGAGAGCGGGCTGGCGGCCGCCAAGAGCTTGAGCAAGTAGGGGAGATGCCCGTCGCCACCCTCGGCCGCGATGACCTCGGTGAGCGGGGCATCCTCCCCCACGACCCGCGCCGGACTGCCGTGATGTGTGCCGAACCAGAGTTCCGCCTCGGGCTCACCCGAGGGTGCAACGCCGCGGAGCTCGGCGATCGCCGTGCGCGACCCCCACGCATATGGTCGGGGGTCATTCGTGATGCGGAACAACGGCACCCTCCAAAGGGACTTGCACGGCAGATCGGGACTTACCAAAGTACCGTGCCCGGCACACCCGCGACGGGTTCCACAGGGGCCGTAGGATCGTGGGCATGCCCCGCACCGTTCCCTCGCCCCAGCGCGGCGTCGAGGCATACGCCGCGCTCGTGCTCTTCACCCTGCTCGCAGGCGATGCCTGGCGCAACTCGATCAGCTGGCTCGGTTGGGGCGCCCTCATCGCCGTGCTCGGCGTCATCGGCGGGGTCATGCTCGTGCGCCGCTGGAAGGACATTCGTCCGGACAGTTTCCCCTACCCCCTACTCGCGTTCCTCGTGCTCGCGACCGCCTCGATCGCCTGGTCGGCCTACCCGCAGTGGACCGCGCTCGGCGCCACCGCACAGTGGGTCACGACGGCGGGGGCCGGGCTCCTCGCACTCACGCTCGACTGGCGAGCGCTCCTTCGAGTGCTCCGCAGGGCGATCGCGGCGATCCTTGCGCTCTCCCTCCTCTTCGAGTTGATCGTCGCGATCTTCGTGCGGCAGCCCGTCTTCCCGTTCTTCACGGACTGGAAGGTCGGCGAGGTGCCAATCATGTACGCCTGGTCGCGCGCCGAGCTCTTCACGGGCGGGCCGATCCAGGGCATCGTCGGCAACTCGAGCACGCTCGGCTTCATCGCCCTGCTGGGGCTCATCGTCTTCGGCATCGGCTGGTTCGTCGACCGCGACATCGTCACCTATGCGGATGCCCGGGCCGCCGGTGCCACCACGCCCCGGCGTCGCAGCCTCGACACGACCGTGTGGTTCGTGGTCGCCGCAGTGACGGTCGTGCTGACGGCATCCGCCACCATCACGGTCGCGATCGTGGCGTGCCTGCTCGTGCTCGCGCTCGTGCGCCTCATGCACCGCATCCCCTCGGGGCCGCCACGCCTCGCGGCGGGCGCTGCCGCGTTCCTCGTCGCCGGAGCGATCGTGACCGTGGCGATCCTCTTCCGCGACAGCCTGCTCGGGCTGCTCGGCAAGAGCGCCGACCTCACCGGCCGCCTCGACAACTGGCGCATCGTCACCGAGCTCGCGTCCGAGCGCCCCGTCGCCGGCTGGGGCTGGGTCAGCTACTGGGTGCCATGGGTGGAGCCCTTCGACGGGCTCGTCATCCGCAACGATACGGAACAGCTCCACGCCCACAACGCGTGGCTCGACGTCTGGCTGCAGCTCGGCATCATCGGGCTCGTGGTCTTCGGCACCCTCGTGCTGTCGGTCGCGACGCGCACCTGGTTCATCGCGCTCGATGGCGCATCCGCGACGCACCGGGGCGACCGCGCGCTCTCGCTCCTGCCGATCCTGCTCCTGGCCGCCCTGCTCGTGCAGAGCCTCGTCGAGAGCCGTCTCCTGCTCGAATACGGCTGGTTCCTGCTCGCCTACCTCGCCTTCGCCACGCGGCGCGTGCATGTCAGCCCGGATGCGCCGGTGCGCTGGATGCCCGTGCGGCGGTAGCCTTCAGCGGCTCGTCTGCCGCTGGTCCTCGATGTCGGCGTCGACCATCATCTGCACGAGCTCACGGAAGTCGACCTTGGGCTTCCAACCGAGGGTCTCGCGTGCCTTCGTCGGATCGCCGACGAGCAGGTCGACCTCGGCAGGCCGCATGAAGCGGGGATCCTGCGTTACGTGGCGCTCCCAGTCGCTGATGCCCACGTGCCCGAATGCCACCTCCAGCAGCTCACGGATCGTGTGGGTCTCCCCTGTCGCGATCACGTAGTCATCCGCCTGGTCCTGCTGCAGCATGAGCCACATCGCCTCGACGTAGTCGCCGGCGAAGCCCCAGTCGCGGCTTGCGTCCAGGTTGCCGAGCGAGACCGTCTGCTGCAGGCCCAGCGAGATGCGGGCGACAGCCTGCGTGATCTTGCGCGTGACGAACTCGGGCCCCCTGCGTGGCGATTCGTGATTGAAGAGGATGCCCGAGGAGGCATGCATGCCGTAGGACTCGCGGTAGTTCACGGTCATGTAGTGCGCGAAGACCTTCGCGACGCCATACGGCGAGCGCGGCCACAGGAGGGTGGACTCCCGCTGGGGAACCTCCTGCACCTTGCCGAACATCTCGGAGCTCGACGCCTGGTAGAAGCGGACCTTGTCGAGGTTCGGGCCCGACCAGATGCGGATGGCCTCCAACACATTGAAGACACCCTTGCCGGTCACCTCGATCGTGTGGTCGGCGTTCTCCCACGAATGGGGCACGAAGGAAATCGCGGCGAGGTTGTAGACCTCATCGGGCTGTGCAACCGAGAGGGCCCTCATGACGCTCGACATGTCGGTGATGTCGCCCTTGATGAGGGTCACGCCGGGCAGCTGCTGCATGACATGTTCCCACTTGGGGTTGCTCTGGCCGCGGATGAGGCCGAATACCTCGTAGCCCTTGGAAAGGAGAAGTTCGCCGAGGTAGAGACCGTCTTGCCCGGTGATGCCGGTGATGAGCGCGCGCATGGGGAAGCGTTTCAACCCAACTTCCTGAGGTGTGGTGGTGCCGGTGGGGCCCGCAGAATCCGCGTATCGGGTCGCCGGGGCTTTCGAATTGTATCGGCGCTGTAGCGTAAGCATGTGACTCGCCCCTCGGATGCCCGAATCCTGGTGCAGAACTTCTTCGCTTCGCCGCGTCTGAGCGCCGCCCTGTCCCTGGCCGCCATCGGGCTGGGTGTCTTCGCGTTCGCGGCCCACAACACGATCGGCTGGGCGGGGCTCAACGCGATGATCGCGGCGCTCGTGGTGCTCTGCGGTGCGTCGACCCTCGCGCGACGATCCGCCCTCGACTGGCCAGCCGTCGTGCCCCTCTCGATGCTGCTGTTCCTCGCCTGGGCCGGGCTCTCGATCCTCTGGAGCGAATACCGCTGGGCGACGATGGGCGGACTCGCCTATCTCCTCGGCTTCACCCTGCTCGGTCTCTACGTCGCGCTGATGCGCGACACGATCCAGATCATCCGCGACGTCGGTGACGTGCTGAGGGTCACACTCGCGCTTTCGCTTGCGCTCGAGATCTTTTCGGGGCTCCTGATCGACTCCCCCATCCCCTTCCTCAACATGGCGGGCTCACTCGCGGAGGGCGGGCCGATCTCCGGTGTTGTCGGCAACCGCAACGACCTGGGCCTCATCGCCGTCATCGCGGCGGTCAGTTTCGCGATCGAATGGCGCACCCGCTCGGTCACCCGCGGCGAGGCCGTGCTGTCGGTGGCCCTCGCGGCCATCGTGCTGGTGTTCACGGGCTCGCCCATCGCGTGGGGCACCGCCCTCGTGGCAGGGCTCGCGACCTTCGTGCTGTGGGGCATCCGTCGTCTTCCCATGGATCGCAGGGTGCCGCTGCAGTTCGGTGCGCTCGTGCTCGCCGCGCTCGGGGCCGGCGCGACGTGGCTCGGGCGTGGACCCATCATCAACGCGCTGAACGCAGAGGGCGAACTCGGCTATCGGCTCGAGCTGTGGGGGCGGATGCTTGCGCTCCTCCCCGTGAACCGCCTGGAGGGCTGGGGCTGGATGGGGCTCTGGCAGGTCGACGTGCCGCCCTACCCGTACTTCCACCAGGGCGGGCTGCGCGAGACGACCTCAGCCGTCAACGCCTACCTGGATGTGTGGTTCCAGTTGGGGACCGTCGGACTCACCCTCTTCCTGCTCCTCCTGGGCTTGGGCTTCGTGCGTTCGTGGCTGCTCGCGGCGCGCAAACGGAGCGTCATCTACACGTGGCCGGCGCTCGTGCTGTCGGTGCTCGTGACCGGCGCGCTCGCGGAGAGCAGCATCCTGATCGAGTTCGGATGGCTGCTGCTGGTCGTGTGCTGCGCGAAGGCATCGCAGGAGCTCAGTTGGCGCACCGCGTTCCGGCCACCGCTGGAGCAGGATCCGCTCTGAGTCACCCAGCCTGGTGGTGTTCGTGCGCTGCCCAGGCGGATGCGACGATGTCGGTCACCGTGCGCTGGGCGCGCCATCCGATCGCCTCCTCGACCCTGTCGACCGTCGCGACGATGCTGTCGGGATCGCCCGCTCGGCGCTCGACGACCTCGGCCTTGAGATCGCTGCCAGAGACGTCAAGGATTGCGTCCACGATCTGACGCACGCTCGATCCGACGCCCGTGCCGATGTTGAATACGTGGTGGCCCACGCCGAGGCGGTCGAGCCCGTCAAGCGCGGCCAGGTGCGCTTCGGCGAGGTCGAGCACGTGGATGTAGTCGCGGATGCACGTGCCATCCGGTGTGTTGTAGTCGTCGCCGAAGATGCGGGGCGGCTTCCCGGCGTCGAGCCGCTCGAGCACCATGGGCACGAGGTTCATGACCGACGTGTCACCCAGCTCAGGCCATCCTGCGCCGGCAACGTTGAAATAGCGGAGGCTGGTCGCCTTCACACCGCGGGCGTGCGCATGCGCGGCCATGAGCCACTCCCCCGCCAGCTTCGTCTCACCGTAGGGGCTGAGCGGCTGCGTGGGGCTGTCTTCCGTGACCGGCCCGTCGGCGGCGCCATAGACGGCGGCCGAAGAGGAGAAGACGACCTTCTCGACCCCGGCGGCCTCGCACGCGAGCAACACGTTCGCGAGTGACCCGAGGTTGTGGCGGTAATAACGCGCGGGCTGCTCGACAGATTCGCCGACAGCCTTGAGCGCGGCGAAATGGATCACCGCATCGACGCTGAACTCCCGCATCGCCTCAGTGAGGCGCTCGATGGCATCCGCCGACGTGAGATCGAGCTGGACCAGTTCCGCGCCCGCAACCCGCTCGGCACGCCCCGCACTCAGGTCATCGACGACGATCGCTGTTTCACCGCGATCCCGAAGAAGACGCACAACATGGGACCCGATGTAGCCAGCGCCGCCGGTAACGAGAACAGTCACGCGCTCAGTCTAGGTCTGGAGGATGCCCGGAGGGCCCTCCTAGATCCAGTCGGCGAAATGCTCCTTGAGCGCTGCCCGCTGAGCCAGCGCCGAGAGGTCACGCTCCGCCGCCGAATACGCGGCGACGACGGACTCGATGTCGTCAGTCGGGATTCCCCCGCGCTCCATGCCGATGGTGTTGACGCCCTTCACCCGGGCGGGATTCCCGTACGCCTTGGAGAAGGGAGGGATGTCGCGAGTCACGATCGATCCCATGCCCAGCATGGCACCGCCGCCGATCCGGACCCGCTGGTGCACGGCGGTGCCGAGGCCGAGGTTGGCTTGGGCGCCGATCGTCACGTGTCCGGCGAGGAGCACGCTCGAGGCCATCGTGACGCCGTCGCCGAGAGCGCAGTCGTGCGCCACGTAGACCTGGTTCATGATGAAGAGGTCATCCCCGAGGGTCGTGCGGCCCTTCCACCCCTGGTGCACCTGTGCGTACTCGCGGATCACGTTCCGGCTGCCGATGACGACGCCGTTGCCAGCGGGGTCGCCCTCGCTGAGCGGATGCTCGAACGTCCGCACCTCGGGAGGTGCGCCGATCACGACCCCCGCCCCAAACCAGTTGTCGTCCCCGATCACCACGGGGCCAGTGATGGTCACGAAGGGACCGATCGTGTTGCCGGTGCCGAGGGTGACGTCACCGCTGATCACTGCGGTGGGGTGGATGGTGTTGGACACGATGCTCGCTCTCTCTCGATGTCGCTGAGGGCGGCGAATCCATGCTCACCCACGGAGAACGGTAATCTACCGCCCTCCTCGCCTTGTCAGAGGAGGTACCCGCCGGCGTATGTCCGCAGCGGCGCCTGACGGTGCAGTGTGTAGACAGTATTGCGCGGCAGGATTACGCCAAGCGAGAGGTAGTTTCCGCGCTTCTTGACGCGCGCCAAGAGCTCTTCCGTTGCTGTCTCGGCGTCCAGGATCCCGGTCAGGATGCTCCGGTCGAGTCTCGACAGCAGCTGCTCAGCTCCCGGAGCCCAGGCCAGCATGCGTTGCGCTACCACTGCCAGCTCCTCCCGCTCGCTGGTCGGCCACGATTCGAGATCGGGGCGGTTGATGATCGCGTCGAACAGATGCACTCGGACAAGCTTGACCACGAGCGCGCGACGCTCGCGCGTGCCGAGCCGCTCGATATCGGGCTCGCCGAAGATCCGGTCGAGGAAGGCGAAGTCCTCGGCGATCCACTTCGGCGCTGATGTGACCCGATCATCGGCGTCCGAGCGCACGTAGTACCCGGGCCCTCGGCGCGCGAATGCGATCCCCACGCCCGAGAACCACAGTCGCGTCACGAAAGGCAGGTCCTCGCCGGAGCGCAAGCCTTCCGCGAAACGCAGGTGTCCGAAGCGAGACCGCGAAACGAGACCGAGCGGAGCGCTGCGGTATGACAGGCGGTCCTTGACCGGGTCGAGGTTGCGGGACCGCAGGGGGCGCAGCGGAGGCGAGAGTTCCCGGCCGCCACGATCGTTCCGTATCTGCGGGATGACGATCTCGGCGCCCGTGCTCTCGTGGAGGGAGTACCAGTGGTCCAGCGCGCCCGGTTCCAGCTCGTCGTCAGATCCCATGACTGAGAAGAACTGCCCCGTGCTCGCCTGCAGCCCGTGATTCATGGGCCCGGCGGGACTGTGGATGCCGTCCGCCAGGTGCAGCAGTTCCACGCGGGGGTCGTTCGCCCATTCGCCCAGGTTCTCGGCGATGACCGCCCGATCGATGTTGTGCGCGACCACGAGGACCCTGACCGCAATGGTGTTGTGCGAGAGCACCGAAGAAACCGCGCGAGCGATGGGCCGCGTCTTGGAGTGAACTGCGATGACGACGTCGACGATCGGTTGCATGTCTCCCCGGGGTGGTCGTCCGCAGTCTCGGCCGGCGGCGGGCATGTGGAATACTAGGCGAGCCGCCGCGCGGACACAAAGATACAGCCATTGGCGGATGCCCAAGCATACGGATCGAGGACAATGCCCGGGCGAGATCAGAGCCGGTCTACGACCGCAGTGCTTGAGGCACGCATGCCTCGCGTGGATGCGCTTACCGGCTTGAGATGGTGGGCGGCCTTCTTCGTCTTCACGTACCACATGCTCGTGTTCGCACCGATTCCGGGGCCGGCAGCCGCCGTATTGCATCAGGGCTTCTACGGCGTCACATTCTTCTTCGTGCTGTCGGGATTCGTCCTGACCTGGTCGGCGTCGTCTCAGGTGCCGCAGTCGACGTTCTACTGGCGACGTTTCGCGCGCATCTATCCGGCGCATTTCGTGGCGCTCATCATCGCGATCCCGGTCTTCTATGCACCCACCCCAGACCCGCAGGAGTGGTGGGTGAAGCCGTTCAGCGTCGCCATCCTCCTGCTCTCGGTCGTGCTGCTGCAGGGTTGGTCGAATGATCCGACGATCCTCTTCTCAGGCAATCCCGCTGCATGGACCCTCACCTGCGAGGCGTTCTTCTACGCGATGCATCCGTACCTGAGCCGAATCCTGGCGCGAGCGCGAGCCACGGGCGCACTCGTCTTCGTGGGCGTGACCCTCGGTGTTCTATTTGGCTACCGCGCTGTCGCCGTGATGTTCCCGGAGCTTTGGCTGGCAGACCTCCCACTGCCGCTCGTACGCATCACCGAGTTCGCGATCGGGATGGGCCTCGCGTGGGCCCTGCGGTGCGGGTGGAGGCCTCGGCTCCATCCTTGGGTGGGAACGGGCGCGATGGTTGCCGCGATCGTATTGGTTGCTGCAGTCCCGCACGTGCTGCCAGGGTCCCTCCTCTCAGCGCTTGTGGGTGCGTTTGCGAACGAGATCGTCACGGTTGCCTGCGGGCTTGCAGTGCTCGCCATCGCCAGCCGCAGCCTCAATGCCGGCACACCGCGACAGCTCCTCGCACACCCGGTACTCGTGAAGCTCGGCGAGTGGTCCTTCGCCTTCTATCTGGTGCACGGCACGGTCGTCTATATCGCCTTGGCGACCTTGGGAGTGCGTCCGGAGAGTTGGCTCAACCTCTTGTGGTTCGCTGCGCTCCTGGTGCCGAGCATCGTGCTCGCAGCGCTCCTGCATGGCTGGGTCGAGAGGCCCCTGGAGAAGCGGATGCGGCGATGGAAGGACGAGCGGGACCGCCGGCGCACGCCTGCCGAACCGCACGCCCAAGGTATGTCCTAGGATCGCGCGTCGATCCAGAACCTCCGCAGGACTTGTGCGCTGCGCTCTCCCGAATGCACCTGTTCTGCGAAACGTCGGCCATCGGCCGCCAACGACAGCATCCTTGGTCGATCGCTGACGAGATCGAGCACCACGTCCTCCAGCGTCTCCGGCACTGCCTCGACGATCGGCAGGGCAAGCCCGGTACGTTCCGCAACCAGTTCGCGTACGTCAGGCAGGACGTGTCCGATGACCACTCTGCCCGAGGCCATCGCCTCAACCGCTGCAACGCCGTAGGAGCCGATGCGGAACTGGTCGAGCACAATGTCGGCGTCGCCGATGACGGCGGGCATGGCGGCGGATGGGACGCCAGTCGTGCTTCGATACTCGATCGCGCCACGGTCGTGCGCTGCGCGCATCGGCTGCTCGATCAGGTGCGTGCCCTTCACGTGACCCATGCTCGGGACGTGCACGACGACCGGCGTCTTGCCAGACAGGGGTTCCCTTCCGACCGGCCACGAGGCGATGTCTATGACGACTGGGCACCATTGCGCCGACGGCACGTCGATGAGCAGGTCGGGCGTCGACACGAAGATGGGGAGGTCGTGTGCCGCAAGCAGCTGGAGGTTGGCATCCGCTTCTCGCTCGAGGACCGCCGTCAGGGGGTCATCGAAGTACGGCGAGAGCGGGTCCCGCTCCATGTGCAGACGGGGAGACCGCACGTCGGTGCCGTGGCACATGAACGCGCATGAGGCCCCACGCTTTTGCAGCTCGGCGATCTCGCGGGCGACGTCGCGGTGGAACAGGGGCCCGAACAGCGGCCGCTCCGCCTCGAACAGCACGTGTGTGAACTGGCCCACGGCTTCGAGCTCCGCCCTTTGCCACTTCTTTGAGGCAGTGTGGATGCCGACCGGCACGAGCGAATCTGCGCGAAACGCGAAGCCACCTGGCAGTTCGATAGCCATGTTGCGCGCGCCGATGTCGGCGCTGGTCCGTTCGAGCGAGCGGGCCCAGTGCCAGCCCTGGCCTGCGTAATTGGTCGGCCCCACGTAGATGCGCACCGCGGTGCACGGCACCTCGGTTGGTGGGGGCACGCGCTTGCCTGCCCCGCCGAGCAACCGCGCGGCGAGTCTTCCTGCGAACCCGTCAGGATTCTTGGCCACGTCGTCGATGAGACGGTTGACCGGTTTCGGCAGCCGGTCACGCCGTGCCAGGAGCCACGTCATCGCGGCATTCGCTGCCCGGCCCACTGCCCCTGCGCCAGCCATCAGTGACCCTTCGGCACGCCGACCACGCCGACGTTCTCCGCGATCGCCATCACCCGCTGCGCGATCGAATCGAGGGAGTACCGCTCGCGGGACCATTCGCTCAATGCGGCCCTGCGCTCCGGCTGGAGCGGGGACTCAGCGTAGCTGTGCATTGCCTCGGCAACCGCATCCGCGTCATAGTCGACCGCGACACCGAGCGGTTGCTCACCGACATGGTCCCGGATGAACGAGGCAGTGGGTCCGACCCCCGTGAAGATGACGGGACAACCCGCGGCAACGGAGGAGTAGAGCTTGGTCGTGAATGCGTAGTCATAGCCCTGCCCCGGCTTCAAGCTCGCGAGCGAGGCCTGGGCACCGGCCAGCACGCTGGACAGTTCTTCAGGCGCCACCGCGTCGAGGAACTGCACGCTCTGCCCGAGGCCGAGTTCGGCCGCCTTGGCTTCGAGGTTTGCCTTCTCTGAGCCGTTGCCGACGAAGATCATGCGGAAGTCGGGGTGAGCGGCGCGGAACCTCGCGAACGCATCGACAAAGATGTCGGCACCGTGCCACTCCGAATACGTGCCGGCATAGACGAAGTACGGGGCGCCGTCGCCGCCAGGCGCCATGGGAGCGTAGTCGAAGGCGGTCAGGTCGACACCGAATCCCAAGACCGAGGTGTCGCTCTCTGAGCCGAGCTGCCGCATGCGCTCTCGCACACCCTCCGAGATGGTCACGACGTGCTTGGCCCCCCGCCACGCCCAGACCTCGACCGCGCGCAGTGCGCTGAGAACGAACCGCGATCGCGTAGCCATGGCCGCGGCATCCGACCACACATCCGCTGCGTCGTACACGTAGGGACGTCGGCGCAGCGCGGTCACAATTCGCACGACTGCACCCGTCGTCGGCGGCGGTTCGACGATATAGACGTCACCCCGACGCCCGAACAACAGTCGGAAGAAGAGGGGGATGTCGAAACTCATGTACTGGAGATAGCCGCGAACGTAGCCGGAGGCGTCGCGAAGAACCGGCGCCCGGCGGACCCGAACACCTGGGATCTCCCGAGGCACCAGCCGCGAAGGTGCGCGCGTCGTCACGACCTCGACATCGTGCCCAGCATCACGGCAGACGCGTGCAATCGATTCGAGCATGAAGGACGCGGCGGAAGGCTCGGGAGAGAAGATGCGGCTCACGATCACCACCCGCACGTCACACCCCCGCCCCGGACACGTCCTTGTTCTGAAGATCGCGTGGTCCCGCGATCCAGTGCGAGATCAGGATCTCGCTGCTCAGGCGTCCATCGTGAACCTGTTCGACGAATGCGGGCCCCTCGCCAGCTTTGGCAATCCAGGCCTCGCGATCCGCCGCCACGCTGAGCAACAACTCCTCCAGGGTATCGGGCGTCGCCTCCGCCACCGGCAATTGGAGCCCGGTCTCCTTCTCGACCCGGTCCCGCACCGACTGCAGCACATGCCCCACCACCAAGCGGCCCGCCGCCATCGCCTCGCATGCTGCCACACCATAGGCGCCGAGGCGGAACTGGTCGAGCACGACATCAGCGTCGGCGTAGACATCGCGCATGGCGTGAGCGGGCACGCCCGAGATCGGCCGATAGTCGATGGCTCCACGCTGATGGAGGGAGTGCAGTACAGGCTCGATCAGGTGCGTGCCCTTGACGAGTGCGGAACTTGGAGCGTGCACCACTCGCAGTCGGCCATCTCGCGAAGCATGGCGGGGAATGGCCCAATGCGCGGGATCCACGACTACGGGACACCACACGGCTGTCGGGAGGTCGTCCAGGAGGTCTGGCGTCGACACGAACATTGGGCGCCCGGATCCTGTGAGGAGTGCCTGGTTCCGGCGCGCGAGCGTCTCAAGCCGATTCACGTAGAGAGCGGGGTCGCGATAGGGAGACCACGGCGTGCGCTCCCTGTGCGAGCTCGGCAGACGGACGTCCGTTCCATGGCCCATGAAAGCGACCGACACACCGCTGGACTGCAGCGCCCTGAACTCCCGCTCGACGTCACGTCCGAGGTAGCGCCCGAAGAGGGGCTCCTCCGCCTCGATGAGGACGTGGCTGAATCGTCGTGCCGCTTCGAACTGCGCCTGCTGCCATGCCTTGCCGTTCTGATACGTGGGAACGGGGATGACTGCGTCCGAGGGGAAATCGAAACCCCCCGGCACGTCGACGGCAAGATTCACGGCCTGGACTTGATCGTCCGCTTCCTCGAGCGACTGCGCCCAGAGTCTTCCCTGGCTCGCATAGTTGACCGGTCCGATGAGAACCGACACCGTATGCTGCCCGTCCGGCACCAGCACGGGGGTCTCGTCTTGCTTCGACGGAGACCCGTAGCGCAACGCCGCCAATCGCCCAATAATGCTCATCGGTCTGTCCGCGAGCCCGTCGATCAGGGCGTTCACGAATCTGGGCCACGAATTCCGACGTGCCAGGAGTCGGTCAAGCATCACGGCTCCTGGGTAGAGCCGTCTCGCTCGTCACGCTCGAGTCCCATGCTCTCGGCGAGACCGGCGAGGGCCACCTGTTCGCCGAACTCCGGAAGCTGCCGGGCGAGTTCGTAGAAGGAGCCTCGTCCTACGATCCGCCCGTCCTGCATGTAGCAGATCTGGTCGTAGTCCTTGATGGTGGACAGTCGGTGCGCGACCGAGATGAGCGTCACCTCCCCCTGCAACGACCGGATCGCCTGGCTGACGGTGTCTTCGGTCTTCGTGTCCAGCGCGCTCGTTGCTTCATCAAGCACCAGGACCAGAGGGTCGGCATACAGTGCCCTCGCGATGCCGAGGCGCTGCTGTTGGCCGCCGGAGAGGGAGAAGCCTCGCTCGCCGATTCGCTCGTCGAGCCCGAGCGGTCGGGACTCGACGAGGGATTGGAGCTGCGCTCGCTCGAGAGCGACAGCGACTCGCTCGCGGTCGAAGTCGTCGTCCCAGGTCAACGCCACATTCTGCGCGATGGTGCCGTCGAAGAGGGCGACGCGCTGCGGCACGTAGCCGACTCGACTGCGCCACGATTTCAGGACGTTCGTGAGGGGCTCACCATCGATCGCGATCGAGCCTTCAGTGGGCACACTGAGGCCGAGCAAGAGGTCGATCAGGGTCGACTTCCCTGCGCCCGATGGGCCGACGATGCCGAGTGAACTGCCGAGCGGGATGTCCAGGTCGAGCCGACGCAAGACCGGTTCGGTCGACGACGGATAGGTGAACGAGACGTCGCTCAGGCTGATCTGGCGCGGACTGTCGGGAAGCGTGGCGGTGTCGCTTGGCGCGCCCTTGCGTTCCACGTCCCTCTCGATTCGCCCCAGGTCGTCGATCACATCGCGCGCCGCAGGCACGGATGCGTTGCACTGCACGACGGCCACCTGGAGTCCGTTCAGCGCAGGGATGAGCCTGAAACCCGCTGCTGCGAACAGGGCGATGGACGCGATTGCCGCGTTGAGGCCGCCCGTCAGGTAGGAGGCCGCACCGATCAGGAGGAAACCACCGATGAGCGCCGCTTCGAAGGCGTACAGGGGAATCGTGCCGAGGAACGAGGTGTTCGCCCGCGCACGCACCGCGTGGACGCGATTGTCGGTCACGACGTCGGCCACCTGCTCCAGCCGACCGCGCAGGCTGAGTTCCTTCAGCGCATCCACCATCTCCGTCATGAGGCTTGCGACGCGGTAGCTGTAGGTGAGGTTGACCTGCCCCGCCTCGAGCGCGCGGCGTGTCACCACATGGTTGACGAGCCAGGCGATGAATCCGAGGTACACGAGAGCGATGATGCAGGTCAGCGGGTCCGCGACAAGGACCACGCCGAGGATCAGCACGAACGACAGAGCCAGATTCGGGATCCTCGACAGGGGCAGCAGGAACCCCATGATGGTGTTCGCGATGCCCATGTCCGCGATGCGGGTGATCTCGGCCACCGAGCGCTTCGAGCGCTCCTCCCAACTGGAATGGATGTAGGCGCGGAACATCCGCTGCCCTATCTCGAGTTCGTATCGGGCGAAACGGCGAGTCGCGATCCAGTTGAGCATGACGGAGAGCCCGCTCTTCAACACCATCAAGAAGCACGCGACGAGCACGACGATAGGGGTCGCCGACGCAGGCAGTTCACCGATCAGCGGGAGCGAGATATTCGAGCCATCGATGGCCGGGTAGATCAGGAGGGCGAAGAGCCCAGTCGCCGCGACATCCAGAAGCGTGATGACGCTCGTGGCAGAGATGTACCGAACGAGAAAACGGCGGGCACCAGCGGGAAGCAGCGGGAACAGATCACGAAACGTGACCAGGATTGTTTTCATGAGAGGCTCACACTACCAGCGAGACGCAACGCGGCCCGGCTCAGGGCGTCTCTCGCGGTCGGTCCTCCCCCGCAGGGCTGCCGCCCTCACCGTCCTGCCGCGCCTTGAGCAAGGCCATCTGTCGCGCCAACTCGCTGTGCTGTAGTTCAAACTGCCGGAAGCGCCGATACGTGGTCGCGACGAACACGACGAAGATCAGCACCATGAAATAGAGCAGCAGGTCTGCTCCTCGACCGATGCCGAGGAAGTTCGCGACACCCGTCCAGAGTTGCGGCACGAAGACCGACGCTGCTGCCGCAACGACGAATGCCGCCATCAGCAGCCGACGCACCGCCTGGTGGCGGGCACCGCTCCCTCTGAACAGGAGGAACCCCGAGAGCACTATGGCGACGGCGGCGATGATCTGGAAGAGGATGGTCATGCGTTCACCTAAAGAGTAGTTCGACGAGAATGTTCACGGAGTTCAGCAATGACTGGCCCTTGGCCTTGGAGTACTCGGTGTAGACGATGTGGGTGGGGTATTCGGCCCAGTTGGCCTTCAGCCGGCCGACCTTGTCGATGAGCTCGGACGCGTGGGCCATGCGATTCTGTTCGATGCGGATCTGGCGAAGCAGGCCGCGGTCGAGTACTCGAAGCCCGTTGTGGGCATCGGTGAGAGCCATCCCAGACGTGAGTCGCGTGTAGAACGCGGCCGTGCGCAGGACCAGCCTCTTGGCGGGCGAGACCTGGGTGCGGTCGTCGAGGAATCGCGAGCCGATGACGATATCGAGATTCTTTTCGCGCAATAGCTCAACCATGGCGATGGCATCGGCCGTCTGGTGCTGTCCGTCCGCGTCGAAGGTGACGACTTCGGTCATCAACGGGTCGCTGAGCGCGAAATCGATTCCCGTCTGAAGGCTCGCGCCCTGCCCGAGGTTGATCGGATGCTGCACCACGTGTGCTCCTGCGGCACGCGCCACTTGGGCCGAATCGTCGCTGCTTCCGTCGTCGACACACACGACGTGGTCGAACGACTTGAGCACGTCGGTGACGACGGTTCCGATCATCGTCGCTTCGTTGTACGTGGGGATGATCACCCAGGTGCGACTCATGCGGCGACCTTCCCGCGCTCGGAGTATGGAGCTGGCGCCGGATCAGGTGCAGGCACCGCGGGTTCGTCGACTGGCGCACGGACCTCGACGAGAAGGATGGCGACGAGGGCTGCGTAGGCGAGTGATGCGCCGATCCACACCGCGTTGGGGCTGAGAGCCAGGTCCCACCACCACTCGATGCTGACGTCGAGACTGAACGTTCGCACGTCGACCCCGGTGATGTAGCGACGCATGTTGGTTCGCATCGACACGAAGAACGCCGCAACCAGTCCGATTCCCAGCACGAAGGCCTGCGTGCGTGTCAGGCGGAGCACGGATTCCCTTCGGCTCAGCAACGACAGTCCGACAAACAGGATGATGATGGGCAGCACGTAACGAGGCTGTACTTGCTCCCCCACGACGTTGCCGCCCTGCTGCAGCACGAAGATGGGCACCAGCACCATCGCCGCGCCAGCAAGCCCGACGACCAGCAGTTTCCTGCCCCAGGTGCGGCCGAGCCCGACGAAGACGGTCACGCTGAGGGCGGCAATGCTGGCGAGGAGGACGGTCGGAGGCAGCACGGTGTCGAACCATCCGAGGCCCCACTCTCCGAAGTTGCCGGCCCAGAGGAGAGGCAGGTGGAGGAGGTTCGAGAGCGCGAGGGTCAGTCCCTCCTTCGCTTCGACCGGCACGATGTCCTCCCCGACGCCACCGGGTGCTGCTGTCGGAGGGCCGAAGCCGGTGAGCCCAGTGGCGGCCTGGCGACTCGAGAAGAACAAGATGACGCACAGGACTGCCACGGCAGCCGGGAGGATCGCGTCTCGCCCATAGGCAATGAACGCCTTGCGATCCGCTCCCTTCCCCAGCTTGGGCACGGTGAGCAGGAACACCGCTCCGATGGCGACGAGCATGTACAGTGCGGCATCCCCTCGGGATCCCGCCGCCATCAGCGCGGAGAGGGCGAACATCGCGCCCAGCGCCCATTTGCGTCGCCCGTGGCCCTCGAGATAGCCGAGGAGGGCGATCCATCCCGTCCCTACGCCGGCGATGGCCCAGCCGCTCGGATTGTTCGACGCGATGAGGAAGGCGCCCATGGGGAGCGTGGTCGCGAGCCACATGAGTGTCAGTGTTTGTCGGCGGCTTGCTGGCAGCAATGCGAACGTCACCGACGTGAGGGCGACGAAGATCAGCACGCTGACGACACGCATCGTCAGGGCCGACGCGATGATGTCGTCGCCGGCGAAGAGTCCCATCACGGCGTAGAACACGGGCGGGTACTCGCTGTTGAAGTTGCCGCGCGACGTCGTTTCAGTTGCGGTGACCGAGAAGTCGATCGCGGACTGGCAGGCGGCACTTTCCTTCTCCTGCGCGGCATAGCAGGGCACTTGCACGAGGGCTGTGGGCACTTCTCGGACGCCGTCGACCGGGGTCTCTTCGCAGAGTTCGTCGCCACTGGCGCACCAGGTGCTGACGAGATGGAAGTCGTCATCGGGGGATGCCCCTACCGGGGACGCGAATGCCCAGCCGAGGAGGGCAGCGATTGCAAGGAGAGGCGCCAGATGGATCGCCCGCAGTCTCAGCCGCTTCACGCGGTGCTGCCCTCCCCGTTGCTCGAAACCATTCTTAGGAGCTTAGTCGCCATGCTCATCGCGGCGATGCCGTGCGGCGGGTCATGCCGGCTGCAGCAGGTCACGCACGATGTCGAGTCGCCCTTGACTGGCGAACCGTTCGTAGCCTCCGGAACGGGCGAGCCTGAGTATGAAGGGCACTCGACGGATGCGGCTGTCGGGCAGGAGCGCGCGCGCCTGCTCGAATGCGTGCTTGGCCTGCGCTTGCTGCACGAGGGCTGCCTCGGCATCGAGCTCGTCAAGACGGGTGGCGAGCGCAGCGCTCCGCCGGGCGAGGGTCCGATTCCGCTCACCCCTCGGTTCGAGCATCCGACGCACCTTGTAGCCGAGCGTCGGCGCGCTGACACCGATCTGGTTGGCCCCGTGCTGCCGATAGTCGATGAGCGTGTCGGCGATGTGGTCGAGCCTGCCTCGCGCCGCAGCGACGAGGGCGAGCCACTCGTCGTGGACCCAGTCCTCCGGCACTGGCAGGGCTGCTTCCAGCAACTCGCGGCGCACGCTCGCCGTCGCCCCGGTCACGATGTTGCGCCTCAGAAGGAACGAAAAGGCTTCGGATGTCCTCTCCTGCGCCAGGTCCCTCGCCCCGACCTCGAGGGCTTGGAAGAGCGTTACGCCGAGGTCGGTGCCCTTCGCATCCACGAGTCGGGCGTCGGAATGCACCAGCAGTGCCTCAGGCTCTGACGTGTGCGTGCGGAGCGCGGCGGCGACCCTGTCTTCGCGCCAGATGTCATCCTGGTCGCTCAGCATGATGATGTCTGATGTGCAGGCGCGGAGCGCCTGGGCGAAGTTTGCGCTGACGCCGAGCGGCGTCTCGTTCCGCAGCACGACAAGCTCCGCCGCGGTCGGCGCCGCCTCGCGCCAGACTCTTTCGACGGTCGCGAGCGTGTCGTCGCTGGAGGCGTCGTCGCTCACGACCAGCTGGTTCACCGCGGCGCTCTGGCTCAGGATGCTGCGCAGCTGCTCCTCGATGTAGGCGGCGCCGTTGTGGGTGCAGAGGGCAACCGAGACGCTCGGCGTCGTCACGTCACCGCCGCCTGAGGCGCTTCGCGACCTTACCCACAACCGCCGAGGGCCCGGCCGTGCGCAGATAGAAGGCGGCACGGCCGATGTCGTGCATGAGGCCGGAGCGGCGGCGCTGCTTGCGACCTTGCGCTGCCGCGGCAAGCTGGGCGGCGGTCAGGCCGCGGTGATCGGCGGCGTGCTTCGCGTCCGCGACGAAGTCGACGAGCGGCGCGAGGGCGGCCTCCCAGAAGTAGCGCTCGCGCACGCGGCGGATGTTGGCCTTCGCTTCGGCGATGAACTCCTCGTCGAAGAGCACGCGCTCGAGGGCGACCGACAGCCCCGCGACATCCTCTGCCTTGACGACGACGCCGAGGTTCTCGGCAGCGATCAGTTCGGCGAAGTGGTCACCCTCGGTGACGACCATGGGCAGCTCAGCCCAGAGGTAGTCGAGGATGCGAGTGCGGAACGAGAAGGTGGTCTCGATGTGCGAGAAGTGCGTGCTGACGCCGGCGTCCGCCTCGGTGAGGTAGTTCTGCCGGTCGGCGTAGTCGACCCACGAGGGGTTAAAAAAGACAGAGGTGTCGAGTGCGCCGAGCTCCTCGGCGAGCGCGCGGGACTCCTTCACGATGCGCATCTCGGGCACGCCGGGGTGAGGATGCTTGGTGCCCTGGAAGAAGAGGCGCACGCCATCGCGACGCTGGGAGAGCTCGGCAACGGCGCGGATCAACGTCTTGGGGTCGAACCAGTTGTAAAGGCCTCCGCTCCACAGCAGCACCTTGTCGTCACGGCCGATGCCCGGCATGACGCCTTTGAGCACGTCGCGTTCGTGCGTGGGCGGCGTCGCGGAGAGCCCGAACGGAGCGATGCTGATGAGACCATCAAGATCGGGGTCACCGTCGTAATTGAGCGGGTTGATGCGCCCGAGTGCGGCGAGCTGGCCGAGCCAGAACATCTTCTGCCGGTCGGATGCGCAGAGGAAGAAGTCCCCGCGCTGCAACTGCTCGTTGAGCACCTCCGTCGCATCCGCCACCTGCTGCGTCCACTGGGCGGCGGGCAGCTCCCTCCCCTGCTCGAGCTGTTCGAGGTGCATGGGGTCGTAGATGTCGACGACGAGGATCTTGGAGCTCGTGCGGATCGACTCGAAGACGGCCATTGCGTGGCCTTGAAAGACGATGACATCCGCCCACTTCTCGAGCGGCCCGAACTTGCCGTCGTCGCCCGGGCGCACGTGCTCGATGCGGAAGGGAGCTTCCATCTCCTCCGCACCGGAGAGGGTGACGAGACAGACGTCGTTGTCGCGGGAGAGGAGGTCGGCCATGTTCCAGGCGCGGATGGCGGGGCCTGCGAGCTTCTTGCCGATCGGGTCGCCCGTGACAATCACGACCTTGGTGCGCTCAGTGGGCTCGAGCACATTGAAGGCGCTGACGATGTCGGTGTATCCGTCGAGGTATTTCTCCTCTTGGTACACCGGCGCATCGACCTGCCCGAAGAGGCGCCAGAGCATGCTGTCGCTGACGGTGCGCGTGGTCTGGATTTCGTCGCGGCTCTTGCGGAGCGACGGCAGGTTCTCGACGAGCTGGTCGATCGCGAACATCGCTGCGACCGCCTGCTTGGAGACGGTGTCGGTGTCGGTGTCGTCTCCCCCGGGCTTGCGCAGGTCGTATGCGGTGGAGTCGAGTCCCGCGCGCGTGATGCCCCGACGGATGGCGAGCATCGTCGCGGCGGGTAGCGCCTCGCGCAGGCCGTCCTCTTCGAGGTTCTTGTAAAGGGTGAAGAGTGCGTTGCGTTCGAGGAGGTACGTCTCCTTGTAGGGGCCGAACTCCGCCATCGACGCGTGGTGCTTGTGGTACGCGAGGGAGGCTGGCTCGTATGCATAGCGCCACCCGCGCAGGTTGAGACGCCAGCCAAGGTCGACGTCTTCGAAGAACATGAAGTAGCGCTCGTCGAAGCCGCCGAGCGCGTCGTAGACGTCCCTGCGCACAAACATCGCCGACCCGGTGCCGAAGAGCACGTCCTGCGGCACATCCGGGGTCTTGGGGATCGGCTCGGCCGTGAACGGCTTGTAGCCCATGCCGTACCAGGTCATGGCGGAGCCGATGAAGTCGACCTTCTCGCCCTCCCAGTCGAGCACGCGGCTCGCGACGGCACCGATCTTGTCGGATGTCTCGAACTTCTCGACGGCGGCGCGCACCCACTTCTCGTCCGGGCGTGCATCGTTGTTCAGCAGGGCGATGTACTCGCCACTGGAGGCGGCCACTCCCCTGTTGCATCCGCCGGCGAAGCCGTCGTTCGTCTTCGAGACGACCAGGTTCACGTGAGGCGCGGCGGCCCGGATGCGCTCTGCGCTGTCGTCGCCCGATCCGTTCTCCACGACGACAATCTCAAGCCGCTCCTGCGGCCAGTCGAGTTCACCAAGATGCCCGATAGCTTCGATGGTGTCGCTGGGACCACGGAAGTTGACGAGGACAACGGAGACGACACCCGGTCGGAGCTTGGGCATGGGCGCCTTTCGGGTCAGAAAATCGAGGCACAGAGGGACCTCGGGAGTCTACCAACGGCCAGTTCCCGGGTTCCTCATGCCCCGCAGAGGCCCATGCAGTCCCTCTTTCGACTGGACCAGAGAGTCCACCCCACTAAACTGACTGGGTTGCGACGCGCACCAGTGCTCCGCGACGCGATTCTGCACCAACGACAAGAGGGTTTAGATGACAGCTCGGGATCTCCTTCGCATCGCACGCGAAGGCTGGGTGATCATCGTCGTGACAGCGATCGTCTTCGGGATCGCAGGATGGGCGTACTCCGCAACCCGGAAGCCCCTCTACCAGTCGACGAGCACCCTCTCCGTCTCCGCCTGCATCGCAGTTGAGAATGCTGAAGCCTGCGACCCGGTGAGTGGAATCAGCTACGCGGTGCAGCGCGCCCGGATCTACTCGAATATTGGCACCAGTGCGCCGGTGCTCCGCAAGGCCGTGGAGTTGTCGGATCAGGTGGAAACGCGCAAGGAACTGGCTTCCCAAGTCACGGTCGCCCAAGCGGCAGACAGCCCGATCATCGAGGTGACGGTCACGTGGGGCACACCCGAGGGTGCCGCCGAGATTGCAAACTCAGTCGCCGTCGCCTTGATCTCGTATGCGAAGGAGTCGATCGACAATTTCGAGTCGGACGCAACGCAGGTCTCGTTCGAAATCATCAGTGAAGCAATTGCGCCCACGGAGGCCGTAGCGAGCAACAGGCAAACACTGGTGCTCATGGCTTTTCTCGGCGTGCTCGTTGGAGCCGTGCTTGCCACCCTGCGGTGGTATCTCAACACGACCGTCCGCGACTCACTGGACGCCCAGGACGTAACGGGGCATGAGATCCTCGCGGAACTTCCAATTGCTGGAAAGCCAAAAGACACCGTTGCGACTGAAAGCGTCGCGGCAGCGGAGTTTCATCAGTTGAGGACGGTGGTGGCTTCCAAGCTGGCAGCTGCAGAGTCGCGAATCATTGCGGTCGTCACTCCGACCGACCCGGCCCTCTCCACCCTCGTCACGGCGGGCCTCGCGCACTCCTTGACTGCCACACGCACAAGTGTCGCTGTCTTCCGCCTCCATGATGCGACCGCAGGTAACGGGGGGCTCCCGCTCCGACACCTCCTCGAGGACGACGCGCCTTCCATCCCTGAGGTGACAGAGGGACCGCTCGTATTCGACTACGTAGGCAGTCCCGCCGAGGCAGCAGTCGCGCTCGGCACGCCGCGTTTTGCGCGACTCGTGAGCGAAGTTGCAGCCAGGGTCGACATCGTCCTGCTGGACTGCGCGCCGGGCGACGCCGGTGCGGAGATGGCAGGAGCGGCGCGACACGCAGACGCCGCCCTAGTCGTGGTTGGTGTCGGAGAAACGAAGCGACCGAGGATCGGGAGCACGCTCAAGTCGCTCGAACTCCTGAGCGTGAGAATCCTGGGTGTAGCCAGCGTCACCAAGAATCGGCGGTGACGTCGGAGTCATGATGGAACATCCACTCCAGGGCGATAGCGGCCCTTCCCACACTGGCTCGGCTTCCGTCCAGAGCTTCCTTCGGGCTCGGGCAGCCTCAGTGAGGAGGACCGTCGGCGGACAGTTCGTCTTCGATTCCGCCTCGTGGGTCACCGGCTTGGTCTTCGCCGCTGTCTTCCGCTATGAACTTGAGTTCACTCGGGTTCAGTGGCCATCCATGCTCGCGCTGTGTGTGGCCGCTGTGATATTCCAGTTCATCTGGGGCCGCACCTTCAACCTCTATCGCGGGCGATTCCGCACCGGTTCATTCCACGAAGTCCAGGCACTCACGGTCGCGACCGTGGCAACTGCCATCACTATCGGCATCCCCGTCCTGCTTTTCGGAACGGTTCTTACGATCCCGCGCAGCACCGTACTCGTCGCCCTTCCGATGGCTCTTGTGCTCATGGGGGCCGCGCGCTACCTGCGTCGCCTTAGCGCGGAAAAGAGGTCAAAGCCGAGCAGTGAAGCCGAGAACACCTTGGTCTACGGGGCGGGTTCCCTCGCGAACTTCCTGATCCCACAGATGTTGACCAACCCGCGGTCAAAATATCTCCCCGTGGGGCTGATCGACGACAGCCCAGCAAAGAGCAACTATTCTGTCGGCGGCATCAGCGTGCTGGGACCCGGGCAAGACCTAGCGAAGATCGCCCGCGACACCGAAGCTACGACCTTGGTCGTCTCGATAGGTCGCGCCGACTCAGCACTCATTCGCAAGATAAAGGACCTGGCAGATGCGGCGGGCCTTCGCACACTCGTCTTTCCGCTACTCAGCGACATCCTTGAAGGCCGTTCCGCACTCAAGGACCTCAAAGAGGTCTCGATCGAAGACCTCATCGGTCGACACCCTGTCGATACCGATGTCGAGTCGATAGCCGACTACCTCACCGGGAAGCGCGTGCTGGTGACAGGCGCCGGAGGCTCGATCGGTTCCGTACTGTCCCAGCAGATCGCGAAGTACGCTCCCGCCGAACTCATGATGCTGGATCGCGACGAGTCCGGATTGCAAAGCTCGCAGTTGCTGATCGATGGGCACGGCCTACTGCATACGCGAAATGTGGTGCTGGCAGATATCCGAGATCGCGACACTCTCATGCGTATCTTTGGCGACCGCAAGCCGGAAGTCGTGTTTCACGCAGCAGCTTTGAAGCACCTGCCCATGCTTGAGCAGTATCCAGACGAGGCATGGCAGACGAACGTGCAAGGGACACTCAACGTCCTTGATGCCGCCCGGAGCGTTGGGGTAGCTACGTTCGTCAATATCTCGACCGACAAGGCCGCCAACCCCACGAGCGTCCTTGGCCATTCAAAGCGAGTGGCTGAGAAGCTGACCTCCTGGGCGGCCGAAGAGACCGGAATGCGCTATCTCTCGGTGCGCTTCGGCAATGTGATTGGCAGCCGAGGGTCGATGTTGCCGACCTTCACCTCACTCATCGCGGCGGGTGGCCCGCTAACGGTGACGCACCCCGACGTGACCAGGTTCTTTATGACGATTCCCGAAGCATGCCAGCTTGTGGTGCAGGCTGGTGGCATCGGCGAACCTGGCGAGGTACTCATCCTGGACATGGGCGAACCGGTTCGGATCTTGGATGTCGCGCAGCGAATGATCGAGATGTCTGGCAAGGACATCGACATCGTCTTCACTGGGCTGCGCCCCGGCGAGAAACTTCACGAGGAACTCCTCGGGTCCTCCGAGTCCGACGCTCGCCCACGTCACCCGAAGATCTCGCACGCGCGGGTCGAAGCTCTATCGCCCGAGCGGCTCGACAAGACGGAGTGGCTCCGGCGCTGTCGTCAGTCTTCCGAATAGATCGAAATGTCGCCTGTCGCTCTCTCAGTTCTCGCTTTCGCTCTAGGGCTCCTCTGCACCGCCGCGCTGCGCCCAGTCCTCACCCGTATGGGGATCATCGATGTCCCCAACGCTCGGTCTTCACACACGACGCCTGTGGTGCGAGGCGGAGGTTTGGCACCGCTCGTAGCCATAGCTGTTGCCGCGACCGCGTACTTGATTTCGGAGGCTCCCGACCAGAGCGCTGCAATCGTTGCCACCGTGGCCTCCTTGGCGATCGCGGCAGGAGTGCTCGGGTGGATCGAGGATGCCCGGGGGCTCGGGGTGAAGATACGGGCTCTCACACAATTGCTGCTGGGAGTAGCAGCAGCGATATGCCTTACAGCACTGACGGGCACGTCTCCTTGGATTGTTCCCCTATTCGCGGTGGCGATAGCGGGCTACATCAACGCCGCAAACTTCATGGACGGCGTCAACGGCATCTCCGGCCTGCACGGTTTGACGGTCGGTGCGTCATTCGCCGCCGTGGGGGTCATAAGCGACACCGATTGGCTCATCGGGTCTGGGCTCGTGCTCGCCGCAGCCTTCGCCGGGTTCCTGCCGTTCAATATCTTCGGCGGGAAGGTGTTTCTCGGCGACGTCGGGAGCTACCTGCTCGGCGCCGGCATCGCGGGCATCGCGTGCGCCGCTGTAGCCGCCGGGCTTTCGCCCGTAGCAGCCGTCGCTCCCCTTGCGATCTACTTGGCGGACACGTCCTTCACTCTGGCGCGGCGCGTTCTCAAGGGGGAGGTGTGGCACGAAGCTCATCGGGCCCACGTCTATCAGCGACTCACGGACGTCGGGTTCTCGCACGTAGGTTCCGCGCTCATCGTCACCGCTGCGACTGTAGCCTGTGCCGGTATCGGGCTCGCCACACAGGACGGGCCAGGGCACCTGCAAGCGGGCGCCGTCGTCTGCGTGTTTCTGATCTGCGCTGCCTACCTCTCCTTGCCGAAGCTGCTTGCTCGCAGATCGAAGGACGAGATTGCACCAGGTCGAGTAAGCGTTGCGCCTTCAGCCGTCCCTGCAAGCTCGCTGGTCCCGTCCCTCACCGCAGCACGGTCATCCCACGCCAGGCACTGGGCAGTGATTGGTGCTTCCGGGTTTGTGGGCAGCGCGATAGTCACAGAGCTTCGCAAGCGCGGGATCGAGGTGGTAGCAGTGCCCGCGCCCCGTGTGGAGCTGGAGGCAGCACACGCTTCGGCGGAGGGTGTCCTTGCAGCTGCAAAGTCGGGCGGGGAACACGTCGGAGTCCTCGTGGCTGCCATGAAGGGGGCGGACGTGGTGGTCAATGCCGCTGGGCTCGCAACCCCTGATTCCGCGGGGGGCGAAGCACTCCTCGGCGCGAACGCTTTACTACCAGCGCTTATCGCGTATGCAGCCGCCCGTGGCGGCACGAAGCGAATGGTCCATCTGAGTTCGGCAGCGGTTCAGGGGCGACGACGCGTGCTCGATGAATCGTCCGAGACCGCACCCGAGTCGCCCTACGCACTGTCCAAGGCTCTTGGCGAGTCGGCCTTGCTCGCGCTTGCCTCCGGCAACGAAGGAGCGCTCCCTGAGATCATCATTCTGCGAGCAACGTCTGTGCAAGGACCGGGCCGAGCGACCACCGCGAGGCTGCAGCGGCTCGCTGCGTCACCAATCGCGTCAGTGGCCGGCACGGGCGCTGGGCCCACCGTAGTGAGCTCCGTAACGTCGCTCGCTGAGTTCACTGCTGAAGTCGGAGCGCATTCAACTCGCGTGCCGAATATCGTGCTCCAGCCGTGGGAGGGCCTTTCCGCGGCTGAGGCCCTCGAACTCGCCGGCGGCAAGTCCCCGATGAGATTGCCCGTTTGGCTGTGTCGAGCCGCCGTCGCGTCTGGTTTCGCCGTGAGTCGCGTCTGGCCACGCCTTGCGGGTCCGGTGAGGCGCGTGGAGCTGATGTGGTTCGGCCAGCAGCAGCGATCTGAGTGGGCCGAATCACAGCAGGTCGTCGTCCACCAGCACGTCAGGGCAACCCTGAGCCGCGGAAACTAGCCCATACTCCGTCCTGGTTCTGGCAGCCCGGGTCGCTAGCGGAGTTGTACTATCGCCGTAGCGATATTCCTTGCCTGCGCCATCTGGTCGAACGTGGCTCTTGCATACATCGCAGCAGCCTCGCGGTGACGATCGCGCTGGTCCCCCGGTCCTTCATCCAGCTCCAGCGCTGCAGCCATGGACTTGCGAACCCCATCCGTGGACCAATCGCTGACGAAGCCAACATCAGCAGCGGCGAGTTCGGCGGCGAACGACCCCTCTCCCGCGTAGACAATAGGACACCCCGCGGACAGCGCGACCATGGCCTTAGTCGGGCGGGCATGAACCGACGACGGATACGGGCGCAGTGATACGAGAGACGCAGCAGCGCCTCTCAGCGCTGCGGCAACGACAGCGACCGGCTGCGGTTCGAGCACCACCAGTCGGCCTTTATGGGGCGCGACACGCTCTCGAATATGAGCCATATCGGCACCCGAGCCCATGAACACCAGACCGAAATCGCGCCCCTCAGACCAGAGCAGTTCAGCGGCATCAACGAAGACTTCTGCGCCTTGGAGAACTCCCGCGTTTCCGGCGTAGAGGAAGTATGGACGCGGAACGGCAGCCGATGACCACTGTTCGCCTTCCCGTGTGTAGATCGAAAGATCCGCACCGTTCGGTGCGAGAAGGATATTGTCCGCGCCAGCGTCCGCCGCTATCTCACGAAGCCCTTCCGTCACGGCGACGGTGAGCCGCGAATTGGCGAGGAGGCGGTCCTCGAGCCATTTCACGGGTCCGTGAGCGAGTTTCGACAGCATGGAGGACGAGTCCTTCGTGGCACCACTCCAAGTGTCGCAGAGGAAGTAGACGAAGTCGGCTGAGGTGTTGCGTGCAACCCGGGAAGCCGCCCAGGCCGCAGTGGGTGGCGGGTCTGTGACCACGGCCGAATACGTGCGCCCCTTCGACAACCGCACGACGGCGAGTGCGAAGCGCAGCAACTCGAATGCACGGCGGGGGCTCGCACCTTTCGCGTCGGACTTCGGAGAGTGACGGATGCGCTCTCCATGCGGTCCTGTCGACGCCGCGAGACCTGGAGTCTGAGCTGGTGACGAGGTGACTACGTCGACGCCCCAGCCCGCGTCCATGAGCGCCTTCGCGAGGGCACCCAAGCGCTGACTTGCAGGTCCGGGCTCGGGCCAGTACTGATGTGCCACGATCAGCACTGTTCTCTTCACTCGGTGAACACCTCTCTCTTTGTAGAAGATGTTATCGCGCGCTCAGATATGGCTCGCTCAGAGCCAGCAGTCGTCGGCGATAAGATTGCCTCCCGACCCCTCGGCGGAATCGCAATCCCCACGCATGCCCCGTGCCGAAGGGATGACAGCCTACTTCCGAGGAACTACATCGCATGCTTGAGCACACCGAGCCCATTCACGTCGTTCACGTGAGTTCGGTACACCCCTGGACCGACAATCGGATCCACTACCGTGAGTGTGTGAGCCTCGCGGGACTCGGGTACCGCGTCTCGCTGGTTGCGGTGGAGAGCCGCATCACCGGAGGCCCAAGCCCAGTGGACGTGACTGTGTTGCCGCGCCGCCCCCGCCTGCAACGCATGCTTCTCGGATCCATCGCAGCAGTAAGAGCTGCCATCCGGACTGGAGCCTCGGTGTTCCACCTGCACGATCCCGAACTGGTTTGGGCGATTCCTGTCCTCAGAGCCATGGGGAAACGAGTCATCTATGACGCTCACGAAGACCTTCCTGAGCAGGTGGTCAGCAAAGAGTACGTGCACCCCCTTGCACGCCCACTCATGCGAGCCACCGCGCACCTGGTCGTGCGGGTCGCGCGATTGAGTAATCATGTCGTCACCGCGACCGAGACGATCGCGAAGCGTTTCCCAAGCGGCCGGGTCTCGGTCGTACACAACTACCCTCCTCTCAGAGAAGAGGAGGGTTCGGCGGGCTCCGTGGCATCTCGGCCCCTGTCCGTCGCGTACATCGGCGGCATCAGTGAGATTCGCGGCGCCGAACAGATGATCGACGCCTTGGGAAATGAAGCGTTCCCTGTGGGCTGGCGCCTCGAGCTCGCTGGGCCAATGGGTGAATCGCTGGCGGAGAGGCTTCAGCGCTCCCCCGGGTGGGAGCGAACAGACTATTTGGGTCACGTCACTCCAGACGAAGCGCGCGATCTCCTGCTACGAGCACGCGTCGGCCTGGTTCTGTTTCGGGACACCCAGGCTCACCGCGACGCTCTGCCTACCAAGATGTTCGAGTACTTCGCCGCAGGGATTCCTGTCATAGCTTCCGACTTCCCGCTGTGGAGGTCGATCATTGATCGTCTGGAATGTGGACTCCTTGTCGACGAGTCGTCGCCGTCGTCGATCGCCGCTGCCATAGCAAAGTACGCCCACGATCCCGAGCTCCTCGAGCGGCATGCGGCCAACGCCCGAAGAGCCGCCGTCGAAGTGCTCAACTGGTCACAAGAAGTGCCAGTACTCGCAGCCGCATATGAAAGTGCGAGAAAAGAGTGACTGAAGTCGATGCGCTGGGCCCAGCACCCTCCCGGCCGTCGTTCCTCAAGAGATTGTCCCGCGGGTCCGTTTCGAAGATCCTCCTCGGCAGCTTGGTCGGTCAAGGAACCGTAATCCTCTCTTCGCCAGCCCTCACGCGTCTCTACAGCCCCTCCGATTTCGCCGCTCTCGCTGTGGTGACTGCGGTCTCCTCTGTAGTGGGCAGCGTCATCACACTCAGCTGGGAGCGAGCGGTAGTCGTTCCGCGGAGCGATGCGCAGGCTCGAACCATCGTCCAGCTCGGACTGATCTCCGTCGCAGCGATCTCTGCGGTGCTGGGCTTAGTCGCGTACTTGGCTCAGGACTTGCTTCAAGCGATGTTCAATTCCTCAGTCTTCACCGACTTCTGGTGGCTCATCCCGGCCACTGCCGCCACCATTGGGCTGTATACGGTTGCCTCGTCGTCCCTAGTGCGCCAGCAGAAGTATGGCCGCCTCGCCCTACGTAACGCGACGGTGGGAGTCAGCCAGACTATCTCGAGCATCACCCTGGGCATCTTCGGGCTCACACCGCTCGGATTGATTTCCAGCATTGGCGTGGGGCGACTGGCCGCGGTCCTGGGGATGCTGCCTTGGTCGAGGAGACATGCCGAGGAGTCGTCGCCGGGCATCCTTCGCACCGCTTCTGAGTACCGCAAGTTCCCTTTGGTGAACACTTGGTCAAGGCTCCTGAACTCGCTGGGACTCCAGCTGCCGGTTATCTTGATCGTCGCCTTGTTCGGCTCTCCGGAGGCTGGCCTGTACGCGTTGACCCTTCGCGTGCTGGCTTCGCCCGTAAGTATTGTTTCGGATGCTGTAAGTCAGTACTTCGAGGGAACCTTTGCGCTGCGTCGCCGGCAGGAGCAGGGAGGGTTGCGCGCCATAGTTCTCAGACTCAGCAAGACTCTTGCGCTTGTCGGGGCCATTCCCACCGTCGTGATCTTGATCTTTGCACCACCTCTGTTCTCGTTTGTGTTCGGAACAGAGTGGGCTGACGCTGGTGTCTACGCGCAGGCGCTCGTCGTTGGATACTATGCGCAACTCGTAGTCTCGCCAGTGTCGCGGGCGCTGGTGATCCTGGGGCGTCAAGGCACGCAACTCGCTTGGGACGCGTGCAGGCTGGTCGCGATGACCGGGGTGGTGATTGTCTCGGCTGCGCTCGGCACGGACTTCATGCTCTGCGCGCTCTTGCTCGCGGCCGTTCAGGTGGTTGCCTATTCGGCGCTCTTCGCTCTCACGGTACGCGCTTCGAGAAGAGCGGATGCCGGGAACTAGACGCTTTCACCGGCGAAGCGAGCCCTGCTTGGTCCTGCCGCTCCAACTCTCTCGGAGCCAGCGCCAGCAGCATGAAGACGGCAAACAAACCGTGCGTCAGCATGGAGGTCAGAATTGATGCGTTGGAGAGTGTGACGGCAGGCATCACCATCACAAGGGCTGGAATTATGGGCGGCAGTCCGACTGAAGCGCGGTCGACCATTCGGAGGAAGAGTATTAGGAGCCCTGCAGCACCGAGCACGCCGACCCAGCCGAATTGCGCGTAACCGTCAGCGAAGAGGTTCGCATTCATCGACGCGTCCGGAAAACCTTCGTATGCTGAAATGGTCTTTGACGGGCCGGCTGGGTAGGGGGACGTCACGAACCCCTCTAGTGTCGAGTGTGCCAGTTGCTCCTTGGGCCGGCCCGAGTAGAACTCGTAGTAGATCGTAGTCAGTTGGGCCGGGGTGATGATGAAACGTCGGACCAGAAACGACGACCAGAACGCTTGATTCTGCACGATATCGATCGTGGCCGTCACCATAGTCATGGCCGCAGCGCCGTACAGCAAGAGGAGCGGGGATCCATCGCGCCGGCGCAGAAGGATGTACACAAGCGCTAGCGCTGCCAACGAGAACAGCACCGTCTTGAATCCGGTGACGGAGTACAGCACCAGCTGGCCGGTCACCGCGAGAAGTGCGACCGACCAGCGGCGGCGAGCAAGTCCCCACGCGATCACGAACGGATTTACGGCATTGGATTGCGCTCCGACGAAATAGCCGAGGCCTGGAGCTCCCGCAAGCGCAGCCGAGTACTCGGCACGCACGTCGTAGACCTCGAGTATTCCGCGGAGTTCGATACTGAGCCCCGCGGTCACCGCTAGATAGCCGTAAGTGATCGTGGAGAATGCGACCAGGCCGCGCCAAAACCACTGGCTCGAGATTCGGAGAGGCAATGGCCTTATCGCGCGACGTTGGCGAACGCCTACCGTGACCAGCGCGAACGCGAGATGCACCCCGAATAGCAGGGTGAAGGCACCTGCGTTGTCAAGGCGGCCGAAGTAGGGTGCCATCAGGATCGCCGGACCGACCACCACAACGAACAGAACGGTGATCAGAATCGAGGACGGCCTCGCCATGGTGGGCTTGAGGAGGACCGCGTTGATAGATGCCAGCAACCACGCGATCGTGAGGAGGACCGCGTCTGGCGGTGCATAGGTGTACCCGATATAGCCGAACGCAGGGACGATGAGACTGGAATAGATCCAATGCAGAACCCACGCGTATAGTGCCACACCAGCGAATCCAGCCGCGACGATGGAACCCGGCACTCGCGGGCTCTGGGCGTCATTGAGGGCGACCGCCATCGAAGTCGTCGCTCTCATGGCGTCCAGGCTGTCACTCCTTGAGCAGTGCGTCTGCTACGCGACGAGCCGCGTGGCCGTCGCCGTACGGTGCGGCGTCCGTTGCCGCGGGGGCGGCGCGTTGGACTGCCCGCGCGAGATCGTCGAAGCCGGAGTTCACCAGCACGTTCCATCCGAGATCAACGGTCTCCACCCACTCCGTCTCAGGCCTGATGGTGGTGCACGGCACCCGTAGCAGGAAGGCTTCTTTCTGGAGTCCCCCGGAATCAGTGATCACGCCGGCACTCGAAGCCACTGCTCGGACGAGCTGCGGATACGGAAGCGGATCCACAACCCGGATAGCGCCGCTCTCGAGTTCAACTCCAGCTTCGCGCGCTCTTGCAACGAGCCTCGGGTGAGCCAAGAGGATGACGGGATTGCTGAGTGCCGCTAGACCGCGGATGATCGCGCGAAGGCGGTCGGGATCGTCTGTGTTGTCGGGACGGTGCAGAGTGCTTACGAAATATCCGCCTGGAGCGACGTCCTTAAGCGGGATGGGGTCGGACTGGCTCTCGTCCCGAATCCGGTAGAGGACATCCGTCATGACGTCGCCCACGAGCACGCTCCGATGGGCGAGCCCTTCATTGGCAAGATGTGACAGTGCCACCTCGGTGGGTGCGAGGAGCAGGTCCGCCGCGTGGTCTGTGAGCACTCGGTTGTGCTCTTCCGGCATCCGGCGGTTGAAGGAACGCAGTCCCGCTTCAAGGTGCGCCAGCGGTAGATGAAGCTTCACTGCGGCGAGCGCGGCAGCGACTGTTGAGTTCGTGTCTCCGTACACGAGCACCCAATCGGGCGCATACTCCTCGAAAACCGGTTCGAGCTTTGACAGCATCGCGCCGGTCTGCTCGCCGTGCTTGCCGGAACCTACCTCAAGGTTCACGTCCGGCGCTGAAATCCCGAGGTCCCGGAAGAACACGTCAGACATGAGTTCGTCGTAATGCTGCCCGGTATGAACGATGACGTGTTCAGCCCTCGACTGAAGCGCCTTGTCGATCGGTGCTAGTTTGACGAACTGGGGGCGAGCACCTACCACGCTCAAGATACGCATTCTCCAATGCTATCCATTGGCGTCGGTGTCCTGGCCGCACGGCACCATCCCCGACGACACGTCCAGCACTCGTCCAGGGCGATTCTCGCTCGACGCCAGAATTCATACTTTCAGGAGAAGACAGACCTATGCGGAGATTCACCGCTGCGATCGCAACGCTGGGTGTTGCCGCGCTCCTTGCCGGATGCACTCCGAACATCCCCAGGATTCCAGACTGGGCGCCCGACCCCTCGACGGGCATCCTAGAACTCCCCGACGTGCTCGAGGCTGTTGAGGCGGAGCCCGATCTCTTCCAGCCGATCCTCAAGATTGCACCGAGTGAGCAGGGGCTCGCGGACGAGTTCGAGGCCCGTCTCGACGAGGGCCACGCGACGTACGCGGTGGCCGCGGTTCTTGCGTCCTGGTTTCGCAACGGCGACACCAAGACTGCACAAGAACGAACCGAACGCATGCTTGAACGCTGGGACATCCGGGGCAAGGGGCAGCGAGCTTCGTACGGCTTTGCTTACAAGATCAACGGGAACGCGCTGGACCCCGGTTGGTGGTCCGGCATGTCCGACTGGACGTTTCCCCTTCTTCTCACTGCATTAGCGCAGGAAACGGGGTCGGACGAGTACGCAGGCCTCGCCGACGAACTCATCGCGCATGCCCGCAAGTCCGTGGTTGATGGCGGATCCATCTGGTACGAGAACGACGAATGCTGGATCTCCGAGTACGCATGGCACGGAATGTCGTACGAAGATGAGTCCTTCGTGCTGAACGGCCACCAGTATGCATTGGCAGCCATGGGAATCATCGCTGCCAGCACCGGCGACGATGAGCTTGCCGATCTGTTCGTGAAGTGCTCGATCTCGACTGTCGAAAAATTGCCCGAGTACGTCGATGGGAACTGGTTCGCGTACATGCTCCACGAGCGCACCATCGACCCTCCGCATTACGTGGTGTTTGAGATCTCCCTTTTCGAGTCACTTGCCCGCCTTATCGGCGACCGTCGATACCTCGACGCTATCGAAGAGAGGCAGTCGGCCATCGCGGGCGGCTACCCCATTTCCGGCACGTCCGATGCTGGAAACTCGCGATTGATATTCACTCAGGTAGCGGGCCCACACCCTTACCTAAGAGACCTGTATCAGGTTGAGCTTGAGTGCACCGATGGCTCAGCGACGGAAGTATACGTCCTTCCCAGCCACCCGCCCACGCTCGAGGAATCGTTCCTTGATGTTCAGACGGAGCTAGACCTCTCAGCGACGACCTGCGACATTTGGTCGCATGAGCAGGGAGCGGACCGCACTCTCGTAGCCCCCGAACAAGCCGTGCAGGCGGCAACGCTCCCCCAGCGTGTGGACTTCGGCTACAGCGTCCAGTCCGACAGTAATCTTCAATGGAATGAAGAAGATTCGACGTTCGCGATTTCCAAGCTCGAACCAGATGATCCTAAGAACGACGGGACGTACCGCACGAATCAAGCGCGCATCGGCCTAGTCCTCGCGGAGGGCATTAGCCTCGCCAGCGACGACGGTTGGCCTCCCCAGTTCGCCGTCCAGCTCACTGCGTCTACGAGCGTCGTGTCGCGCGTGGAGATTAGCGATGGGCAGAAGGCCTGCCTCCGCAACTATCCACGCGTTGTTGGCGAGGCCGACAACCTTCTGCTTCTGTCACTTCCCGGTTTTTCGGACTGCGATATTGACGAGATTCAGACCATCACGTTGTTGCTTGGACGATCGACTCTGGAGGCTGACGATCTCACAATCTCGGATATCGACGTATACACGTTCGACGGGCCGGCCGCTCTTCGCACGCACCTGTCACAGCACGAGAACCTGCAGATCCCCGGGATCTAGGCCTCAGCATGCCCGTCCCCCGTGGCGGCACGCCATTCTGACGCCGTTAGACTGAGAGAATTGCCAGCAGTTCGCGGGAGGACCACGCTTCCTTGAACCACCTCGAACCATCGGCGCGCGTCGTCGTTGAAGACTCAGGCATTCTTCGCCAGTCAATGCTGGCGGAGGGCCTGCCCCCCAACTCAGCCATGAAACATCGAACCGACGAGAAACTGACGGAGCAGCCCACGTGAGCAACGAATTCATTCCAGCCGCAAAGCCCATCATCGGCGACGACGAACGCCGAGCGGTGGATTCCGTTCTGGCGACAGGCCAGCTCGCTCAAGGTGGCGAGGTCGCTGCCTTCGAAACGGAGTTCAGCGACGTCCTCCTCGATGGACGCGCTTGTGTCGCGGTGAACTCGGGCACCTCTGGACTGCACCTCGGACTGCTCGCCGCTGGCATCGGTCCGGGCGACGAAGTGATCGTCCCCTCCTTCACATTCGCAGCCACGGCCAACTCGGTCGCTCTCACGGGCGCTACCCCGGTGTTCGCCGACATCGAGATCGACCACTACTGCCTCGACGTGGATTCTGTGCGGTCCAGCATCACAGAGAAGACCGCCGCGATCATGCCTGTGCACCTCTACGGGCACCCGGCCGACATGGAAGGCCTGGGCGGCTTGGCCCAAGAAAAGGGCCTCATGATCTTCGAGGACGCTGCCCAGGCGCACGGCGCGGCGCTCGACGGCAAGAAGGTTGGTACATTCGGCGACTTCGCGATGTTCAGCCTCTACCCCACCAAGAACATGACTTCCGGCGAGGGCGGCATGGTCAGCGCTGGTAGCGAAGACATCGAACGCCGCCTGCGCCTCCTGCGCAATCAGGGTATGGAACGGCAGTACGAGAACGAGCTCGTCGGATTCAACGCTCGCATGACGAACATCCACGCAGCTATCGGTCGCGTCCAGCTGACGAAGGTGATGGACTGGACAGCCACCCGTCGAGCCAACGCCGAATACCTCACCGCCAATCTGGAAGGCGTCACTACGCCTGCCGTGGCTCGCGGCGCAGACCACGTGTACCACCAGTACACGATTCGAGTGGAAGACGATCGCGATGGTTTCGTGCAGGCGCTGAAGGAGGAATACCAGATTGGCAGCGGGGTCTACTACCCGATCCCCAACCACCGGCTTCCGTCCTTCAACCGCACAGAAGACCTCCCGGTCACTGAACGCGCCTCGCGCGAAGTCGTATCGCTTCCTGTACACCCGTCGCTCTCGGCGGATGATCTCGAACGAATCGTCAGCGCCGTGAACACGCTGGCGAAGGCAGGCGCCTGATGAGTGAGCTACGGGCCGGACTCGTCGGTCTCGGGATGATGGGGCGGCACCACGCCCGTGTGCTTCGAGAGCTTCCAGGCGTGACGTTCGTCGCTGCGGCGGACGAGGCGGGCGACGTGCACGGTGCAACCGGGGGCGCTCCCGTGGTCAAGACCGTCGAGGACCTGATCGCACTTGGAATCGATATCGCCGTAGTCGCCGTCCCCACAGCGTTCCACGAAGAAGTCGGGCTCAAGCTGGCAGACGCTGGCGTGCACACCCTCATCGAGAAGCCGATCGCGGCAGACTCAGCTGGAGGACACCGTCTCGTCGATGCCTTCGAAGCGAAGAACCTTGTCGGAGCCGTCGGGCATATAGAACGGTTCAATCCAGCACTGCAAAGCCTTCGTGCCCGCATCGAGAACGGCGACCTCGGCGAGGTATACCAGATCGCCACGCGTCGCCAGGGCCCGTTCCCGGCACGCATCGCCGACGTGGGCGTGATCAAGGATCTCGGAACTCATGACTTCGACGCAACGGCGTGGCTGGCACAGAGCAACTACGCGACAATCTACGCGCAGACCGCGCTCAAGAGCGGCCGCCCGCACGAGGATCTCGTGATCGCCACGGGGCGCCTCGAGAACCAGACCGTGACGAGCCACCTCGTGAACTGGCTGTCTCCGCTCAAGGAGCGTCTCACCATCGTCACTGGCGAAAAGGGCTCGTTCGTAGCCGACACCATTTCGGCTGACCTCACCTACTTCGAAAACGGTACCGTCGCCACCGATTGGGAGTCGGTCGCCGCATTCAGGGGCGTCTCCGAAGGCAGTATGACGCGATTTGCGCTCGCCAAGCGTGAACCGCTGCGAGTCGAACACGAGGCCTTCAGGGATGCAGTTCTTGGCCTGCGCTCCGACATCGTGACGTTGCGCGAGGGCCTCGCGACGTTGCGAGTAGCCGAATCAGCGATCGAATCGGCCAGCACTGGCGCAGCCATCACCCTCTGACACCGAGAAAAAGAAGGACATCAGTGTGAATGTAGTCGTCATCGGCCTGGGCAAGATCGGCCTGCCTCTCGCTGTGCAGTTCGCCGACAAAGGTCAGCGTGTGCTCGGGCTGGACGTGAACGCAACTGTCGTCGCATCCATCAACGCGGGCGTCGAACCCTTCCCTGGCGAAGCACACCTTCAGGAGAAGCTGAGCGCCGCAGTAGCATCCGGCGCGCTCACCGCCACGACCGACTACGCCGAAGCTGTGCCGCAAGCGGACGTCATCGTAATTGTCGTGCCGCTGTTCGTCGATGAGGACGCTCGTCCCGACTTCGGATGGATGGATTCCGCGACAAAAGCGCTCGCTCCTCACCTTCGCAAGGACACGCTCGTCGTGTATGAGACGACATTGCCCGTCGGCACCACCCGGACACGCTGGAAGCCGATGATCGAAGAGGGCTCGGGTCTCGTCGAGGGCACGGACTTCCACCTCGTCTTCTCCCCTGAGCGCGTGCTCACCGGGCGCGTTTTCGCGGACCTACGTAAGTACCCGAAGCTGGTGGGCGGGCTCAGCCCTGAAGGCAACAGGCTCGCCCGCGAGTTCTACGAAGCCGTGCTCGAGTTCGACGAGCGTGACGACCTCCCTCGCGCGAACGGCGTCTGGGACCTGGGCACCGCCGAAGCCTCAGAGATGGCAAAGCTCGCGGAGACCACCTACCGGGACGTCAATATCGGGCTGGCCAACGAGTTCGCCCGTTATGCCGACAAGACCGGCATCGACATCTACAAGGTGATCGAGGCCTGCAACTCCCAGCCGTACAGCCATATCCACCGGCCCGGCATCGCAGTGGGTGGCCACTGCATCCCCGTGTACCCGCGCCTCTACCTCTGGAACGACCCCGACGCCACCATCGTGCGCGCAGCGCGCGAACGCAACGCCGGAATGCCGAGCTACGCGGTGCGGGTGCTCGAAGCTCATCTCGGTACGCTCGCGGGCAAGCGAGTCGTTGTGCTCGGGGCCGCCTACCGCGGCGGCGTCAAGGAGACGGCCTTCTCTGGCATCTTCTCCACCGTAAAGGAGTTGGAACAGTCCGGCGCATCCGTCACGGTGCACGATCCCCTGTACACGGACGAGGAACTCATCAAGCTCGGCTTCGTGCCCCATGCTCTCGGCGCGGGGTGCGACGCCGCCATTGTCCAGGCAGACCACGCAGAATACCGGCAGTGGGGCCCGAAGGATCTCCCAGGGGTACAGGTGCTTCTCGACGGTCGACGCGCTCTGGATGCGACCGCTTGGCAGGCCACGACCTACGTCGCGATCGGATCAACAGCTGCGAGCTGATCGCGGCGTTTGCCCATGACGGGGAAGGCAACCATCCGTGGAGTGCGCCGACCACTCGTCTCGACGTAGCGGATGCTTGCGAACGCCACCAGCGCGAACAGGAACCAGCCATTGGCGCTGCTCTCGCTCGTTTCGGTTAAGCCACGGCCATTGATCATCACCATCGTAAGCACGAGCCACGCGGATGCGGGAATCAGGCGGTTGCGGTACACCAGCCAGCCTGCCCAGTAGTTGCTCGCGTACACGGCGAGCACCAGGATGACGCCGATGACGCCCAACCCTGCCAGCCAAGACAACAGTTCGTTATGCCCGTGCGCGAAATGCACGCCGTTCATCCGCTCGGCAACCGCCATCGCCTGAGTTGATCCCCCCGGCCACTCCCGCAGGAACCCTGCTCCGATAACAGGCGAGCCTCGGAAGACATCGATGAGACCGGCCCAGATCTCCACACGCCCAGTGAGCGTGGAGTTCTTGCCGAAGAGGCTCAGGACGAGAGTCCAGTTCGTGGCCGCGACGATAGCTGCCCCAATAGCGGCCCCAGCGACAGCCAGCGCGCCAATGCGGGAACGACGAGCTAGCCCCATTGCGACCGCCGCAATGATCACCAATATCGCGATTATCAAACTAGTTGTTGACCTACTCGCAGCGATCGCGCCAACAAACGTAACGAGCAACAACGCACGCCAAACCAAGGCGCCTCTGCCCGGAATCTCGACCGCGAGCACTGCCGGGATACACCCGAGGAGCACGAGTCCAAACAAGTTGCGGTTGGCGTAGATGCCCTGAAAAGCGTCGTACTCAAACGAGCCGGCCGAACGTTCGAGAGCCAGCATTGGATCGACGATCAGAAGAACACCTGAGGCGGCCAACACAAGGAGACCAGCGCCCACCACGCCTACGGCGATGGATTGCAGGCTCGTGTGCTTCACGATCAGCCAGGCTGCGATGGTCAGACAGAGGAACGTGACGGAATCGCGAAGGGTGAACCAAGATGCCGAACTCCACAAGGTTGAAGCGAACATCAATGCCACCAGCAGTGCCAACGCCGTAGGTATCGCCACCGCTGCCGCCTCGAGACGGCGAAGCCATGCCGCCATAGCCGCGAGAAGCGCAAGGACCACGGACGCGGACAATACCGAATAATACGACGAGATGGCCTCCGGTGGAGCGAGTAGCACCACTCCGAGCATTACGAGGAGCATGAAGGGCGCCTCCCGCCGCAAAGGGAAGGCGCGGCGTGGCTTCACATCGTTGGATTCATGCACCACGACGCCCCCGCTTCAGACGTGCTGCAAAACGCAGCGGGACGGTAATGAGTCGCCCCAGACGCCACGTCATCGACGCGTGTGCGGCTGAACGGATGAGATGCATGTCGGCAAGATAGCGCTCCACGACGAGGGGCAATTCGAGCCATTCGCGTGTGATGTTCGGAAGGCGCACCATGGCCCTGGCGCCCTGGACCTTCAGTTCCTCGACGCGAGAAATGAGGGGCTCCAACGGGTAGGCGTGGGCAAGCCCTTCTTCGACGCGCCGCCGAGCAGCAGTCCCCCGCCGCAGGACCTCATCCCTGTCGGAATGAGCTTCACGGAGCGCGTCTGTAAGCCCATCCGGTGCATGCGCGTCGAAGAGCCAGCCAGTCACGCCGTGCTCTACGAGTTCCGGGTTGGCCCCTGCGTCGGTTGCGATCACGGGGAGTCCCAGCGCGAGGTACTCGACGGTTACTCGACCGAATGCCTCACTGTCAGAAGCGGTCACTCCGACATCCGCCGCCGCGATGAACCGAAACGGATTGTCGGTCTCGCCAACGAAGTCAACTGCATCACTCAGACCCAGCGTGTCTGCCAGCGTGACGATCTGCCGGGCATCCTCCGATTCGAGCCCTCCAACAATCGTCGCCCGGATGGGGACTCCTTCGGTGCGAAGCGTCGCCATTGCCCGCAGAAGCCGCCATTGGCCCTTGGATGGAGCGAGCCTGCCCACCATGACGACACGAAGCTCCGTCGTCGGCACTTCAGGGGAGACGCTGCGTGCGAGCCGGCGGGCACGCTCGAGGTCGATCGGGGGGTATGCGATCGCGAGCTTGTCTGAGGGAACCCATTGCGACACATGGTTCCTGACGGCCTCGGAGTTGGCCACGACGACATCGGACAGTATGCCGATGTCCTCAAACGTCCGGTCCCGCCCCAGACGGAACCCGAGCCCATGATCGAGATCGCCATACTCGTGAACCATCCACACGTGGGGCAGCCCGAGTGACCGAGCGGCGAGCGCGCCCCAGGGAGACACAATAGTGTTCGACACAACGATGTCGCCGGCGAACTCATCGATCAACTCCGCCATACGCGCGACAGCCTGGGAATCCATGCGCGCTGTCCAAAGCACTTGGAACGGTACTTCGCGCACGAGCGGAAGTACCCAGGAGTCGAAGTCGATCGACTCGTGCGACACAGACCGTTGGTCGAGTTCTCCTTGTAGAAGTCCCGTCGGCGTGCGCGCGATAACGAAGAACTCGACGTCATTGCGCAGCCGGCGCCACTCATCGATCAGGTGGAGCAGAGTGAGCTCAGCACCTCCGAGATTGTCGACCGCCGAACTATGAGAGACGAGCACGACCTTCATCGCGCCCTACCTCGCAGCGTGCGGAGCAACCGTCGCGGTATCGCTAGAGCGAGGCTACCTATCCGCCAGGTGCGCGAGGTTCGTGGGTCGATCATCGCGCCGGATTTCTCGATGATTTCTAAGGCGGTATCAGGCAGAGACAACCAGGACATCATGATGCTGGGGATCTTCGACACGGGAGCCGAACCAGACTCGGCGACAGCGTGGAGCCGAGGAAGCAAGTCCGAGAGTTGATGGCGGCTGGCTAGATTCTCGAGGAGCGTCGAGCGAGCGGCTCGCCCGTTCTCTACCAGGGCAACTCGATCAGTCGAATAGTGGCGAAGGGCTGAAGCGAGACTCGCATCGTCGCTCAGATCGAAAAGTCGTCCTGTTTCTCCGTGAGTGATGAGCTCGACGTTGGCCCCTGTATTTGCCCCGATGACCGGCACGCCCATTGCCATCGCTTCCACAGTCACGCGCCCGAATCCCTCGCTGTCGGACGCGACTACGGCGACATCCGCTGCCTCGAAGTATCCGGAAGGGTCGTCGACTTCGCCCACGAAGGCGATTCGACCGCCAAGGTCTTCTGCGCGGACCATAGCTTCGATCGCCGCTCGCTCGCGTTCAACCCACGATCCAACGAGCGCCGCCTGCACATGTATCCCTTCAGCCGCCAGTTTCGCCACCGCGCGGACCAGTCGCCTCTGGCCCTTCGATTCTGAGATGCGCCCTACACACACTGCCTTGAGCGCGTCGCTGCGCGGGGGAAAAGGCCATGACGCTTGGCTAAGTTGCCGCTCGGCTGAAACTGGTTGCAGGTTCGGATAAAGCACCTCCAACTGCTCGCGGGGCACCCACTGGGCGAGGTGTTCTGCGAGTGCGCGGGAGCTAGCGACAACAGCGTCGGAGAGTAGGCCGATGTCGGTGAATACGGCTTCGCGCGGCAGCTGAAACTCGTGTCCGGTTCCGAACTCGTGTGCCAACCACACATGTGGAACACCGACGAGTTTTGCTGCAATCGCTGCCCACGGGGCGACGATGGTGTTCGTGATGACCAAGCGCGGCTCGAACTCACGTATGAGTCTCTCCAGCGAGCGCACGGCAGCGAAATCGACTTTTGCCGCGTGATAGAGCGCTTCCGCGTCTGTGACCCTTCGGTGTCGCACCCAGGACTCGAACTCGAGGTTCATCCAAGGGATGCCTCGCCGGTCGAGTTCCGGCTGAAGATGGCCCTCCGGCGCCCGCGACACGACAAAGGGATCCAGTGAGGGCTCGGCGGATCGCCACCCATCGAGCAACTCGAGCAGTGCGCGCTCGGCACCGCCGAGATTGTCGACAGCAGAGCTGTGCGACAAGACCAGAATTCTCACCCCCCAAGACTAGACAGGATTCGAGACAGCAATGCCGAACCCGGCGATAGGCTTGATCGACCATTTATGGAAGGATCGTGCGGCTTGAGCGTGACTCGTCCCATCCCATCAGTCACTGGCCGGGTCACGGTTGTCGTTCCCGTCTACGGTGACTGGCCGTCATTGCGTGAATGTGTCATCTCGCTCATGGAGCACGCGAATCCTGAGACCTACGACGTCCTCCTGGTCAACGACTGCGGGCCGGAGGCGGATGAGATCGAGGCCGGTCTTCGCGGGATGATCCACGGGAAGCCGGGATTCCGGTACGAGCGCAACCCGCAGAATCTCGGATTCGTGCGCACGTGCAACCGTGCTGCCTACGAACTGGACACGAGCGGCAACGACATACTCCTCCTCAACAGCGATACCAGAGTGACAGCAGGTGCGCTCGACGAGCTCCGCGAAGTCCTTGCTCTATCCGAACATCACGGCGTCGTATGCCCGAGAAGCAATGACGCGACAATCGCTACGATCCCCTTCTTCCAGGCCTGGGTCGGCGAGCCAAGAGACGCCAAAAGGTCACACAAAGTCTTCAGTCAGCTGGCGCCATCATTGCCTCGCTACTACGTGGCCCCCGTCGCTATTGGGTTCTGCTTCTTGGTGCGACGCTCAATCATCGACAACCACGGGCTGTTCGACGAAGTGTTCGGTCAGGGCTACAACGAGGAGAATGACTTCTGTCTTCGAGTGAATGCGCTCGGGTACTCGGCGCTCATCGCCAATCATGCCTTCGTCTTCCACGTGGGCAGCACAAGCTTCGGAGACGCTCAGAGGGCGGCTCTGGAGCAAAAGAACTCACGGGTGTTGCGTGCGCGCTACCCCTTCTATCTCCAAGCCGTGACGGAGTTCATCGAAAATGGCTACTCCGCGATCGATCGATTCGCCGATGTGTTGGTGCCGCGGCCCGAGCCTCGTCGAGCGAAGGCTCTTGTGGACCTCCTGCATCTGACACCGAGCCACGACGGCTCAGCGCGAAACGCAATATCGTTTCTCGAACACGTAGCGGCACTCGGCGACACAGCCGGAGTCGAGGTCACTGTCGTCGCTGAGGATGCTGCAGTGTCGTTCTTCGATCTCACCAGATTCGGCTTCCGGATCCTCCCTCGGGGCGGCGTCGATGAGGTCTTCGATATCGGCATCGCGGTGTCGCCGGTTACACAGCTCGATCAGTTAATGCGACTTCACCGGCACTGCGCACGCTGGGTCGTCACTTACCTCGATGTCATCGCGCTCCGCTCGTGGGAATTCCGCTGCGTAACGCCATCAAAGCCGGTGGTCGTGCGCAAGGCAATCGAGCTGGCCGACCAGGTCGTGGCGATCAGTCGCACGACCTGGCAGGATGCAGTAGATCTCCTCCCCGAACTTGAATTGGTGCCCTCCGAGCGGGTCCGCGTGATCCATCAGGGGGCTGCCCTGCCCGCCGCGAGCACACCTGGGCCCTCGGCCGACTCGCCCTCCAGCGATGGCTGTGTGCTCGTGCTGGGCAACCGTTTCAAGCACAAGCAGGTGCTGCCCGCCCTGGCCGCGCTGCAGGGTCTCGGTATCCCAGTCGTGGCATTGGGTGACGAGGCGATGGCCGAATCTCACCCATGGGCGAGGATTCTGCCAGCGGGACAGCTCCGCGACGAAGATCTGGATGTGCTCTACTCTGGCGCCGAAATCATCGTCACCGCCTCCGCATACGAAGGGTTCGGCCTCCCGCTCGTCGAGGCCGCCCAACGCGGCAAGAAGGTCATTGCATTCGACACCGCAGTCGCTCGCGAGGTCGTAGAAGAGCTGCAGCTCCCCGATGTGACGTTCTTCTCAGATTTCCAGACCCTCGCAGACACTGTGCTCGGAGCCATGGCGACTCCGCCGACGGTTAATCAATCCATCCGCACGATCGACGAGTACAACGCGGAGCTCTGGGACGTCGTCACCGACGTGCTCGCCGCTCCAGTCGATCTCGGGCGGTTGGAGCGACGAGGCCGAGACCTCCGAGATATCGCTCTGGTTTGGGAGCCTGCTCACCGCCATAGCGAGGCGCTGCGGCGAGAGAACGCTCATATCCTGAGCAGTAGGAGCTTCACTCTCGCCCGCAATCTCGCGGCCACGGCATCACCGTTTCGACGCGTCCTGAAACGCTTCGGTCGCTGACTCCACGCCCCGTCCTTACTGCAGCGGTGACGCGGGAGGTACCGCGACCGGCACCCGGAAGTCGTCAGTCTCGTAGCGCCAGATGTGAGGCGGGGATGTGGCCTTCACATGCTGGGCCTCCGACGCATCCGCTGTGTAGAAATGGTGTCGGTAGGTATCACTCCAGAACCGCGCCACTACCCTTGTGTTCGGCTCCGCGGAGTTCTTGGGATACACGTAGTAGGCGACTCCCTCATAGAGCCAGACGTTGTCCGGGTACGCCGAGATGACCTGGTCGCGCTCTGCGATGCTCGTCGTATAGAAGTGCCCGCTGTACGCGCTACTCCAGAACCGGTAGACGGGTACCGCTCCGGCGGTCGGCGCGTAGAAGGCCCCATACACGGCACCTTCATACTTCCATGCCGGGTTGGTCGCGATGAGCTTGTCACGCTCGGCCTTGCTCTTGGTGTAGAAGTGCGAGTTGTAGGCCCCACTCCAGAACCGGTAAATGGGAACAGCAGTCGCAGGGTCCGCCGGATAATCGTCCTCGAACACGGGAGCTGGCTTGGCAACGACGACTCGTTTACATCCCAACGCGGCGCTGCCTGTCGAGACATCATCGACCGCGTATACGCATACGTTGTGTGTTCCTGCGCCTACGCCGAGTGTGTAGTTAAAGCCGTGGTTGGTGCCCTGGAACGGGTATGCCTTCTTGATGTCACTCCTTGGCTGGTCGGCCGCAGCTCCGCTGACAAACTTCCCGTCGACATAGACGTGGATGCTTATCGGAACTGTCTTGCCGGAAGTGAACGCCCATCCCACCACATTCACGGTGCGTGGAGAAAGCGACCGGACGAGTTCCAGGTTCCCGGCAGGAGCAGCAGCTGCGGTCGGGCTGCCGAACCAGTCGGTGTAGTTCGCCCAGAAATTCCTGTTCCCGTAGGACGAGCAATTATCACCCGCCCCATACAGATTCGCTAGAGCCGCCGCATTGGGCTGGTAGGGCGTGTAGTTGTAAAGGGCGGCCGTGGCCCAGTTGGCAATGTTGACGTTGGCTCCGCCGCAGCCCGCGTTCGGGTTGTACTGCACATGCCGCACGCCGGGCCGAAAATTGAAGCCGTTCTCAGCACGTTGGTAGAACTTGAACTGCAGCGACGCCATGTAGATCTGGTTGCCGAAGCCGTAATACAACTCGCTGCACGGCGCCGTATCGGGACATCCGTAGCCCATAGCAACGAGATAGTCGTCCGAAGTTGCCTGGCCTGGCCCCTTACTGATGAGGCTCCGTTCCTTCTGCAGCGTCACCAAGAGCACCCTGGCCGAGACGCCGCAGGCCACCTGCGCACGGTAGATGATCGTTGAAGCGAGAAGGTTGCTTCCTCCTTGGAACGCGTTGCAATAGATATGCCCGGGGATATCGGCCGAGGGCCGGATCGCACGGCTACCGACGGATGTCCGGTAAGTTGCCAGCGCGCTACCACGGCTGGCGAGGAAAGACTGGATCTGCGCTTCGGTCATGGCCGCGCCGTTGTAGAAGTTCTCGTCGCTGATGATGTAGCCGGGGTTGAACTGGCTTGCGTCCGCCGCCTGGGCCGGTTCCGGGGACAACACCATCGGAGCTGCTGCGAGACCGGATGCAACGATCACCATCGCCACGACTCCAGCCACAAATCGTGCACCGCGAGCAATCTTCTGCATAACCCCGACCCCTACTGCGTCGCCCGATCGACGCCGCTCAACAGGCTAACCGACTGGGCTGTCTACTGCCGCATCTCATCCTCGACACGCCCCGAGACGGTCGGCGCCGTTCCGCTTCGCCGGAATGCGGCACCTGTTCGCGCTCCCCGGAGCAGCGTGCGCCTCTCGCGGACAGGGACGCCGGGTTAGCCGCGGAGTGTGCGCCACCTGCCACGGATCCTGTGTGCCCAATGCTGCATCCCCCGGCCCGGCCCCCTTGACTTCAGCGCCATCGCGCGCTTCTCAATCAGATGCCAGCTAAGCCAGGCGAGAGGAAGCGTGATCGCGACGGTGAGTGCCACGTAGGCGGCATATCCCCATTCGTGTAACCCGAAATTCGCCAGCACCTGCTGCACGAGGAACCCATAGATGTAGGTGCCATACGAGTAGTCGTTGCGCGAGCCGATCCACTGCAGCCACCGCGGGAGTCTTGCCCCCAGATACAGCACGAAGTAGACGCCCGCGACAGTCCCCAACCACGCAAACCCGCCGAAACGCAACGTGCCGGCAAAGACGAGGGCGGCGAGGACCCCGAGTCCATCGTGGAAGGGGACCCGGTGCGAATAGACCGCGATTGATGCGCCGATTAGAAAGGCCAGGGCGAGACCTGCGAAAGCCGGGACCGAAAGGACTGGAACGTTCGATGGAAGAGGAAAGAGGCCGAGTTGCGCCAGGAGGAACAGGCCCGCAACAAGTGGCACGACAATCTTCACCTGTCGGAGGAGGCTCAACACGATCAGCGCAGCGATCATCATGTAGCACGCCCACTCCAACGAGAGGGTCCAGAGCGAGCCGTTCATCTCGCTCATTCCCGAGACCAAACCGTATGGAGTATTGAGGAATAGGCCGTTGATGCCATGAGCGCCGATGAAGAGCGTCCAGTTGCGCGCCAGGTATTCGAACGGCCCGTCCCCGTCCAGTGCGAAGTAGGACCCCAGCTTGTTGCCGCCGATCATCCATACCGCCGGCCCGACCACAAACGCCGTAACCGCCAGCACTGTCCAGAACGCCGGGAAGATACGGAGGGTGCGCCGCCACAGGAACTGTAATACATCCCCACTCTGCCCACTCTTGGCGATCAGGTATCCGCTGATAGCGAAGAATCCGGCCACAGCGATGCTGCCGAGCGAGGCTTGACCACCCGTGAGCTCGTGGATGGGGTTGAATCCGAAACCGCCGAGAACGAATGCGTGATCGACGATCACCAGGAGCGCGAGCGCCAGGCGGATGAAGCCCAGCGAGTTGTGCGTGCCGTTCAGCGCGGTTGCGATGCTGCGCAGTTGACCCTTCGAAGCCGGCACGACCCGCTGCGCCGGCGATGTTTCCACGGCCGACTCCCCAGCGGCAGTCACTGCGCATCTCCCGGCAAGTCATCGCGTGACCAAGTCACTCCGGTTCGGCCGACCCGTGCCGGTGTTCCCACGAGCACTGCACCTTCTGGATACGTTCCTGCTCGCACCAGCGATCGCATCCCAATCACGGAGTTCGCGCCAAGACGCGCTCCTCCCGTGATGACTGACTCGCGCCCAAGCCAGACATGAGGGCCGATCGAGATGCGCCCTCCGAACGGGTTTAGGCGGGCACCGGACTTGACGTCGATCAGAGTGTGCATGTCATCCGTGGCTATGTAAACCCGCTCTGACCACAGTTGATCGATGTCCGCGAAGATGGCGCCTCCATTTCGCGCGTCAACGTGTCCTGCGAAGGTGCAGGTGACCAGGCGTCGCAGCACGACTGCCGAATCAGCGCCGCAATGCACCTGAGTACTCGGCAGCCAACACTCCGGTCCGATGAACACCAATGCGCCGTCGCCATGGATACCGAGCACCGCGAGCCCGTCAATGGGGCTGCCGAGCACTACGAGCACGCCGGAGAGTTGGCTCAGCTCTGAGTTCGCGGCCACGAACTCGGGCACCAACGCAACGCCGTCGGCGAGGTAGATGCGGTTGCCTCGTTCTCGCCAACCTTCGGGATAGCGGAGGCCAGCCTCGCGCAGGTCAAGCGCGTCGAGCTCGCTCGCCTCTAGCCCATGAGACAACAGCCTTTCGCGTGCTGCCTCGCTCAGTGCCGCACCGCGATGCTCTACGGTGCCGGGACCGCCACGGCGAAGCAGGAACTGAACTGCACGTCGAGGCGTCGAGACGAGACGCCACACGAAGGCGGACCTAGGCATCACCGTCGCCGAGGAGCCCCAGCAGGTACGCTCCGTACCCACTCTTGACGAGCGACTCCCCCAACGCCCGCAGCTGGGCATCGTCGATCCAACCGGCGCGCCAGGCGATCTCTTCGATGCATCCGATCTTGAAGCCCTGGCGGTCTTCGATCACACGCACGTACTCGGATGCCTGCATCATCGACTCGAAGGTGCCCGTGTCGAGCCACGCTGTACCCCGGTCGAGCACCTGCACCTGCAGTTTGCCCGCCTCTAGGTAGCGCTCGTTGACGGTCGAGATCTCGAGTTCGCCGCGCGCGCTGGGCTCGATCGTCTTCGCGATCTCGACCACATCGTTGTCATAGAAGTAGAGGCCCGGCACCGCGTAGTTGCTCTTCGGCTTCGCCGGCTTCTCCTCGATCGAGACGGCTTTCATGGCGTCGTCGAACTCGACGACGCCATACGCGGTCGGGTTCGACACGTGGTACGCGAAGATCAGGCCGCCCTCGACCTCGCCGTGGTTGCGCAGCGACGAGCCGAGGCCAGCTCCATGGAAGATGTTATCGCCGAGCACGAGGGCCACGCTCTCGTCGCCGATGAACTCCTCGCCGATGATGAACGCCTGCGCGAGACCGTCCGGGGAAGGCTGGACGGCGTACTCGAGACGGATGCCCAGCTCACTGCCATCGCCGAGGAGCGCCTTGAACTGCGCGTTGTACTCGGGCGTCGTGATGATGAGGATCTCGTTGATGCCCGCCATCATGAGCGTCGACAGCGGGTAGTAGATCATCGGCTTGTCGAAGATCGGCATGAGCTGCTTCGAGATGCCCTTGGTGATGGGCCAAAGCCTGGTGCCGGAACCGCCGGCGAGAATGATTCCGCGCATCACGCGTCCTTTTGGTTGAGGAGGTCGTAGTAGCGACGGATGTCGTCGTACTGGGGCAGGAGCCCCTGCTCCGCCGCCTGGACGAGGGTTGGGGCATCCGTATCCTTGGGAGACAGGAGGGGCTCCCCCGCCTCAGGTGGGAAGACGAGGCCGACCTGCTCATCGAGCGGGTTGATGCCGTGCTCCTTGCTGGGGTTGAACACATCGCTCACGAGATAACTCACGGTCGCATCATCCGTCAGCGCAACAAAACAGTGACCGAGGCCTTCAGCGATGTAGATGGCGCGACGATCCTTGTCGTCGAGCAGCACGGAATCCCACTGCCCGAACGTCGGCGACCCAACGCGGATGTCAATGACATAGTCGAGCACTGCCCCGTGAGTAGCCGTCACGTACTTGGCCTGGCCGCGCGGAACATCCGCAAAGTGAATGCCGCGCACGACTCCGCGCTTGGAGACCGAGGTGTTGGCCTGCCGCAGGTCGATGGGGTGACCGATCGCCTCCTCGAGACGGTCGAAGCGGTACCACTCGAGGAACACGCCACGGTCGTCACCGAACTGCTTGGGGGTGATCTCGTAGGAGTCGGGGATGGAGAGCTCTCGGATCTGCACCCGTTGATCCTACCGAGAGGGGGCTCCGAGGATTTCGACAGGCTCAATCCGCGGAAGGCGGCGCGCTCAGTTGTCGAGCGACGCCTCGTATGCCGCAATCGTCGGAGTCGCCTCGCCGACCGCCTTGAGCGTTCCCTTGTTGAGCCAGGCTGCGTGGTCGCACATAGCTCGCACAGAGTCCATCGAGTGGCTCACCAGGATGACCGTCTTGCCCGACCGCTTGAACTCAGCGAACTTGTCGAAACACTTCTTCTGGAACTCCGCGTCACCGACGGCCAGCACCTCGTCGACGACAAGGATGTCGGGGTCGACATTGATCGCGACGGAGAACCCGAGGCGCACGTACATTCCCGAGGAGTAGTTCTTGACGGGCTGGTCGATGAATTGCTCGACACCGGAGAAGCCCACGATGTCGTCGAACTTGCGGTCGATCTCCTTGCGCGACATGCCAAGGATGGAGCCGTTGAGGTAGATGTTCTCACGGCCGGAGAGCTCATGGTGGAAGCCTGAACCGACCTCCAACATGGCGGCGAGCTTGCCGTAGTGCGTGATCGTGCCCTTGTTGGGGTGGTAGATCTTGGCGAGGCACTTGAGCAGGGTCGACTTGCCGGAGCCGTTGCTGCCGATGAGCCCGAAGGTCGAGCCCTCGGGCACATCGAAGCTCACGTCCTGCAGAGCCCAGAAGTCCTCGTGCACCGAGGTGCGCCCGCGCATGATCGCCGACTTCAGCGTCTGGTTGCGCTCGTGATACATGCGGAAGCTCTTGCTGACATGGTCCACGCGGACCGCGACGTCGCTCACAGTGCCTCCGCCAGGTTCTTCTCGTTGCGCCGGAACACCCAGAGTCCAACCACGAGCGCGCCGACCGCCCACGCAATGCAGACAAGCCACGCCGTCGGGTCCGGCCAGCGGTTGTCGTAGAGCAGACTACGGAACACGTCAAGGAAGTGGACCATGGGGTTCAGGTGGTAGAGATCGAGGATCGTCACGGGGGTGCCCCAGATTCCGCCGACGCCCTCCGACGCATCTGCCACCATCGTCACGGGGTAGATGACGGGGCTCAGGTACATCCCGAGCTGCAGGATGATCGAGAGGAACCACTGCGTGTCGCGGAAGTAGACGTTGGCAATCGAGAGCATGAGCGCGAGGCCCGAGGCGAACACTGCCAGCAGCGCCATCGCCACCACCACGAGCGGAAGCCACGGCAACACGAAGGCGCCGAGGATGCTCAGCACGACCACGAGCACGGCGATCTCGAAGAGCCAGTTGTAAGCGGCCGACGCCACCTGCGAGAGCGGAAGCACGACCCGACTGAACGCGACCTTTTGGATCAAGCCGGCGTTGGAGACCAGCGACGTCACGCCAGAGTTCAGCACGTTGGCGAAGAAGATCCACGGCAGCAGGCCGCAGAGCAACCAGATGGCGAAGACGTTCAGACCGCTCGGATCGCCAGGGGGCAACTCGATGCGAATGATGAACGCGAACACGAAGGTGTAGATGAGCATGAGCGCGAGCGGGTTCGCGAGCGACCACAACTGGCCGAACACCGTGCGCTTGTATTTGCCCTTCACCTCGCGCATCGTGAGGTTGATGAGCAGCTCGCGAGAGGCGAGCATCTCCTTCAGATAGTTCATGCATCCCCACTTGAGGGCCCGGGTCGGCCATCGAACAATCTAGCCTAAGCCAGCCGTGGACCCGTCTAGGATGGGTCGGTCATGTCCACCTCGCCCTCCTCCCGACCCCGAGTCGCCGTCGTGACGGTGAGCTACGGCTCGGCCGATGTGCTTCCCGCCTTCCTCGACTCCATCCCGGCCGCCAGCTCCAGCGAGGTCGAGGTCGTCGTGGCAGACAACAAGGCGAATGGGCCAGAGGATGTCGCGGCGCTGGTTGCTCAGCACGGTGCCCGTCATGTCGCCCTGCCCACCAACGTGGGCTACGGCGCCGCGATCAATGCGGCCGTCAAGTCCCTCGGCGCCTCCGTTGAATGGGTACTCGTGAGCAACCCCGACCTCGTGATGAGTGCAGGCGCGATCGACACGCTGGTTGCGACGGGCGATGAGGATGCCCGCATCGGCGCAGTTGGCCCAGCGACATTGACCGCGGAGGGCGACCTCTATCCCTCGGCGCGCGCCGTGCCGTCACTCCGCACGGGAGTGGGGCACGCCCTCTTCGCGAACCTCTGGGTGGGCAACCCCTGGACACGCCGCTACCGTGACGACACCGTCAACACGAGCGTGCGTTCGGACGCCGGTTGGCTGTCGGGCTCCTGCCTGCTCGTGCGCCGCTCCGCCTGGGACGAGGTCGGCGGCTTCGACCCCGAGTTCTTCATGTACTTCGAGGACGTCGACCTCGGCTACCGTCTGGGCCGGCACGGCTACCGCAACGTGTACGAGCCCGCCGCGGTCGTCACGCACACGGGCGCCCACTCCACAACCTCAGACTCCGGCGCGATGATCCAGGCCCACCACGACAGCGCACGCCGCTTCCTCGACAAGAAATACTCGGGGCCGCTCCTCCTGCCCGTGCGGCTCGCGCTGCGCGCGGGGCTCAGCGTGCGCTCCGCTCTCATGAAGCGCCGGGTGGCTCGCGACGGCGGCTGAGTCGCCCGCCTCGGCGATGCCCCTAGTTGTGGGTCTACTGGGCACTTACAGCGGCAATTATCCTTATGACCCGTCTCCCCCGACTCCGGGGAAAGTCCGACCCAAGGTGAGCCTCATGCGACCGTTCAAATCAGTTCTCTTCTCCGTAGTGACGGCAGCGCTGCTCGCGACCACCGCACTCCCGGCGCATGCGTCCTCCGCTGCCCCCGGAAACGAGTCCGTCGCAGCCGCCACGATCCAGAACGCAGCCCCGACAGCTGCGCCGGTGTACCGCTTCTGGAGCGACACCTACAACGGTCACTTCTACACAACGAGTGCCGCCGAACGAAACTCGATCATCGCAAACTCCCCGACGTCCGTTTGGCGGTATGAGGGATCGGTATATGGCGCATTCACTCGTCAGGAGACGGGCACAGTTCCCCTGTATCGATTCTGGAGCGACTCCTACAGAGGCCACTTCTACACGACCAGTGCCGCCGAGCGCGACCAGGTAATTCGCACCTACCCGCAACACATCTGGCGCTATGAGGGGATCGCGTACTACGTCTACCCCTCGAGCTACATCGGGGCTGGCACGGTGCCCGTCGCACGTTTCTGGAGCGACACCTATCTGCACCACTTCTATACGGCGAGCACCGCAGAAGCCACTCAGGTGAAGTCGAGCTACCCTTCGCACATCTGGCGCTACGAGATCGACGGCTTCCGGGTGCCAGCAGGCCGCCCGGCCGCGGCCCCTCTGCCGACCACGCCGGCCCCGAAGCCGACCCCCACAACCCCGGGGAACCCCGGCGATGTACGCAACTGCACGGACTTCAATACCTGGGCAGAGGCAAACGCGTGGTTCCAGACGTACTACCCGCTCTACGGCGACGTCGCGCGGCTTGACCAGAACAACGACGGAATCCCCTGCGAGACACTCGCTGGCTTCCCGTACTAGGGGTTCGTAACAAGGGGGCCGTGGGTCCCAGCGGGCTACATCGTGGCGCGCGGTAGGATCTCCGAGGATGATCCGCCGACCCAGAAAGTGGCACACCCCCAATGAAGATGCTCGTCACCGGCGGAGCCGGGTTCATCGGTTCCAACTTCGTGCACCACGTGCTCAGCGAGACCGACCACAGTGTCACGGTGCTCGACAAGCTGACCTACGCGGGCAACCTGGCGTCGTTGGAAGGCCTGCCGAAGGACCGTTTCGAGTTCGTGCAGGGCGACATCTGCGACGCGGAGCTCGTCGACGAGCTGTTCTCTCGCCACGACGCCGTCGTCCACTACGCCGCCGAGAGCCACAATGACAACTCCCTCGACGACCCGCGGCCCTTCCTCGACACCAACATCATCGGCACGTACACGCTGCTGGAGGCGGCACGCAAGCACGGCATCCGCTTCCACCACATCTCGACTGATGAGGTCTATGGCGACCTCGAGCTCGACGACCCGGAGCGCTTCACCGAGCACACGCCCTACAACCCGTCGAGCCCCTACTCCTCGACCAAGGCTGGCAGCGACCTGCTGGTGCGGGCGTGGGTGCGTTCCTTCGGTGTGAAGGCGACCATCTCGAACTGCTCCAACAACTACGGGCCCTACCAGCACGTCGAGAAGTTCATCCCCCGTCAGATCACGAACGTGCTTCGCGGCGAGCGCCCCAAGCTCTACGGCACGGGCGAGAACGTGCGCGACTGGATCCACGCGGATGACCACTCCTCCGCCGTGCTGGTGATCCTCGAGAAGGGTGAGATCGGCGAGACCTACCTGATCGGCGCCGACGGGGAGAAGAACAACAAGGACGTCGTCGAGCTCATCCTCACGCAACTCGGGCAGCCCGCGGATGCCTACGACCACGTGAATGACCGCCCCGGCCACGACCTGCGCTACGCGATCGACTCGACGCGCCTGCGCACCGAGCTCGGCTGGGCGCCGCGCTACGACGACTTCGAGGCCGGCCTCGCCGCCACGATCGAGTGGTACCGCGCCAACGAGAACTGGTGGGCGCCGCAGAAGGCCGCCACCGAGGCCCGCTACAAGGCGCAGGGGCAGTGATGTCGCGCATCCTCATCGCCGGTGCGAACGGGATGCTCGGCCGCGACCTGCAGACGGTACTGGCCGGCACGGATGTCACGGCACTGGGCCGCGCTCAACTCGACGTGACCGACCTCGACGCCGTGCTCGCGGCATCCGAGGGTCACGACGTCATCATCAACGCTTCCGCCTACACGAAGGTGGACGACGCGGAGACGCACGAGGATGACGCCTTCGCCGTCAACGCGACGGGCACAGGCAACCTCGCGACGGCGGCGGCGCGGCACGGCGCGCGTTTTGTGACGGTCTCGACCGATTACGTCTTCGCCGGAGACGCGAGCGAGCCCTACCCCGAGGACGCTCCGATCGACCCCAAGAACGCCTACGGGCGCACCAAGGCGGAGGGCGAGCGGCTCGCCCTCGCCGCACACCCCGACAGCACCTACATCGTGCGCACGGCATGGCTCTACGGCGAGCACGGGCCGAACTTCGTCAAGACGATGCTGCGCCTGGCCGCAGACCGCGAGACCTTGAGCGTCGTCGACGACCAGGTCGGACAGCCCACGTGGACGCTCGACCTCGCGCGCCAGATCGCCGCGCTGATCAATTCGGATGCGCCGGCTGGCGCCTACCACGGCACCAACGGCGGTCAGACGAGCTGGTTCGGCTTCACGCGCGAGATCTTCCGCCTGAGCGGCCTCGACCCCGAGCGCGTGCTGCCCACCGACAGCGCGTCCTTCGTGCGTCCCGCTGCGCGCCCCGCCTACTCGGTGCTCGGCCACGCTCGCTGGGCGGATGCCGGTCTCTCGCCCATGCGTCCCTGGCAGGAGGCCCTCGCCGAGGCCTTGGCCGCTGGAGTTGCGAGCGCGCCATGACGACGACCCTGCGCGTGCTCCTTGACCCCGTCACGGCGCCCGTGCCGGGCGGTATCGGTCGCTATACGGAGGAACTTGCCCGCGCCTTGATCGAGGTCGCACCGGAAGGCTGTGCCGTCGCGGGCGTCATCCCGCGGTCACCGGCCGAGGACCGCGAACGGCTCACGACCCTGCTTCCCGACCTGGAGGAGCTGATCGAGCTGCCCCTCCCCCGGCGCGAACTCCACCTCGCGTGGCGGGCAGGCATGACCACGTTCCCCGGGCGCACGGGGAACGGCGAGATCCGGAGCGCCAAGGGCATGCTCCACAGCGCGAACGCCGTCGCTCCGCTCGGCAGGCATGACCGGATCAACGAGCCAGGCAACCAGACGGTCGTGACCGTGCACGACGTGACCGCCTGGACGCATCCGGACGCCCTCCCCAAGGGCCGGGCCGCGCTGCTGCGGGCCATGGTCAAGCGGGCTCACCGCTACGCCGACGCCGTCATCACGCCGACGCATGCGGTGGCCGAGCAGCTCAATGAGATCCATAATTTCGGCGATCGCATCCGCGTCATCGGCGGTGCCGTGAGCAGCAAGCTCGCGACACCGGTCGATGCGGATGCCCGTGCCGAGGCCCTCGACCTGCCGGAGCGTTACATCCTCACCGCGGGGACCCTCGAGCCTCGCAAGCGCCTCGGTGCACTCATCGCATCGCTCGCCCACCGGGACGCCGTCGATCTGCCCCTTCTCATCGCCGGGCCGGAGGGCTGGGGTGGTGTCGATGTCGCGGCGGTCGCCGCCGACCACGGACTCGCGCCCGACCGGGTGCGCACGCTCGGCTTTCTGCCCGACGCCGACCTCGCTGTCGTCATTGCGCGCGCCAGCGCATTCGTGCACCCGAGCGTCTCCGGCGGGTTCCCGCTCCCCGTCATCGAAGCGTTCAGCTTCGGGGTACCCGTCGTGCACTCCGACGACCCTTCGGTTGTTGAAGTCGCGGCCGACGCCGGTGTCGCGGTCGAGGCATCCGACGACTCGGAATACCCGGCACGGCTCGCCCGCGCGATCAGCGATGTCGTAAGCGACGAGGAGCGCGCCTCGCGCCTGGCGTTGCTCGGGCAGGACCGCTCACGCGCCTACGCGTGGGACTCCGCGGCGCGCGAGGTGTGGAACCTGCACGCCGAACTCTGACACGGCGGGCTACTCCGCGGGCCGCACCAGCGAGTCCTGCACGATCGCGTGGATCGACGCATAGTCGGGGTAGACCGTGTCGACACCCGAGTCGGGAACGAGTTCGAGCGTAGCGATCGCATGCTCGCGCGACTTGCCAGCCAGGTCGACGAGGACGCTGATCATGACGCCGGGGATGTCGGTCTTCACGACCTGCGTGCCGGCGTCGGCGACCGCCTGGAACTTGTTGACGACGTTCGTCGGCTCCATCTGCGTGATGATGGCCTGCTGCACCTGACGCTGGCGCTCCATGCGCTCGAGGTCGTTCCCGTCGAAGCGGGAGCGCGCATACCAAAGGGCCTGCTCGCCGTTCATGCGTTGCGGGCCCGCCTCGAAGTAGCCGAAGGGGGTTGGGCTCGTGACCGGCCCGTATGCGAGGCGCTCCGGCACCTCGACCTCGACGCCGCCAAGCGCGTTGATGAGCTGTTCGAAGCCTTGCATGTCGATGAGTACGTAGTAGTGCAGGTGCAGGCCGGTCACACCCTCGACGGCGTCGCGCATCGCCTCAAGCCCGGCGTTGCTTCCCTCCGCCTCGGCATCCGGATACAGCTCCGAATGCTCCTGTCCGACCGTGTAGAGGTAGCTGATGAGGCATTCGTCGCCGCAGTCGTAGCCGTTCGGGTAGGCCTCGAACATGGGCGAGCCCTCGGAGAAGGTGGCCCGCTCGAAGTTGCGCGGCACGCCGATGATCGTGGTCGCGCCCGTCTCGGCGTCGACGCTGACGACGGAGATGCTGTCGGGCCGCAGCCCCTCCCGGTCGGCTCCCGCGTCCCCGCCGAGGAGGAGGATGTTGTAGCGACCATCGACCGGCTCGGCGTAGTCACCGCTCTGGAACACCGAGACGATCGCGTCGCGCGCCACGCCCGCGAGGTGTGCGCCGTAGGCGGCCCCACCCGCCGTCAGGACGAGGGCGACGACCGCGACACCGGCCAGAAACGGCCGCGCACCCGGCGAGGCCTTCACAAGCCTGACCAGGCGCAGGGCGTCGAGCGTGAGGACTACCCAGAGCACGGCGTATGCGCCGAGCAGCACCTGACCGACCGTGAGCGCGATCGGGTTCGTCGCGAGGGTCAGCAGCACCGAGCTGTTCACCAGGAACACGACCAGCACGAGGAGCGCGACCGCCCACAGCACGAAGGTCGCCGAGACGCCGAAGCGGCCGAGGCGGCGGTTGCCCGCGAGCAGCTGGGCCGATCCCGGGATGAGCACGTTAAGCGCGACCAACCACCAGGCCCTCGCGGTCATTACCTCGCGCGAGCTGGTGTCGGGGTGGCGCACGGTCGGCCTCGCCGAGTGCATGCTTCGTGCTGCGGATGCCACGGGCTAGAGGCGTGCCTTCAGTGCGGTGTTCTTCTCCTCGACCATGTGCTCGAGGTCACGGGAGTACTGCGCGAGTTGCCCGGCGATCGCGGCATCCGTCGATCCAAGGATGCGCAGCGCGAGCAGGCCCGCGTTCTTCGCTCCCCCGATGGAGACGGTCGCGACGGGGATGCCGGCTGGCATCTGCACGATCGAGAGCAGGGAGTCCATGCCGTCGAGTCGCGCGAGGGGCACGGGCACGCCGATGACCGGCAGCGTCGTGACGGAGGCGACCATGCCCGGCAGGTGTGCTGCCCCGCCGGCGCCCGCGATGATCGCACGGATGCCCCGGCCGGCCGCCTCACGGCCGAAGGAGATCATCTTGTCGGGCGTGCGGTGCGCCGAGACGACCTCGACCTCATGGGGTACGCCGAACTCGCTGAGCACCGCCGCCGCCTCGCCCATCACGGGCCAGTCGGAGTCGGAGCCCATGATGATCGACACGATCGGTGAAGGCATGGGCACGATAGTAGCGGCTAGGAGGCGAGCATCTCGGCAGCCGCGCGCGCCTGGTAGACGACGTCGTCGAGGTCGTCGCCGCCCATCGAGACGTGGCCGACCTTGCGTCCGGGGCGCGACTCCTTGCCGTAGGAGTGGAACTTGACGAGCGGATGCTCCCCCATCGCCCGCGAGTAGCGCGAGTCCAGGGACTCACCCATGGGGCCGCCGAGCACATTCACCATGACCGACCAGGGGTCGCGACATCCGGTGCCGCCGAGCGGGAGGTCGAGCACCGCCCGGAGGTGCTGCTCGAACTGGCTCGTGGTCGAACCCTCGATGCTCCAGTGGCCGCTGTTGTGGGGACGCATCGCGAGCTCGTTGACGAGCAGGCGCTCGTCGGTCGTCTCGAAGAGCTCGACGGCGAGCACACCCGTGACGTCGAGGCCCTCTGCGACGGTGACGGCGATCTGTTCCGCGACATCCGCGAGCTTGCCCGCCGAGTGGGGCGCCGGGGCGATGACCTCGGCGCACACGCCGTTCTGCTGCACGCTCTCGACGACGGGCCACGCCGTGATCGCGCCGGAGGGACGACGGGCCACCGACTGGGCGAGCTCGCGGCGGAACTCGACGAGTTCCTCAACGAGCAGGGCGCCGACCGCGGCATCCTCGAACCAGGTGATGGCCTCGTGGCCTCGGCGCACGACCTTGACCCCCTTGCCGTCGTAGCCGCCCCGCGGCGTCTTGACGACGGCCGCTCCCCCGTGGGCCTCGATGAACTCGTCGAGCTCCGCCTCAGTCGAGACGGCGGCCCACTCGGGCATGGGCAGCCCGAGCTGGCCGAGCCGCTCACGCATGAGGAGCTTGTCCTGCGCATACAGGAGCGCGTGTGGGCCGGGCCGCACAGGCACGCCCGACTCGACGAGGCGCTGGAGCACCGCCTGGGGAACGTGCTCGTGGTCGAAGGTCACGGCGTCGAGCCCCTCCGCCCAGCGCAGCACCTGATCGGCATCGCGGTAGTCGCCGACGGCGGTCGCGGCGAGCCCGGCGGGGCTACCCTCCGCCTCAGCGAAGACCCGCAGTTGGATGCCCAGGTGGGTCGCCGCGGGGATCATCATGCGGGCAAGCTGCCCGCCCCCGATTACACCGACGGTCAAGGTCATGGGATCTCCTGGGGTCGACGAGCAGCGTTCGCACAGCCCGTTCCTGCACAGTGAACGGGCGGATGTCGGCGGTTAGACTGCGAACCGCCACACACCATCTTCGCCTATCCACGGGGTCCCCACTTTGCGCAGCGCACCGAGCACCACGGCACGGGTCGGCCGGATGCTGCAGAGTCGCCTCTTCGCGCAGCTCGCCCGCTTCGGCGTGGTCGGCACGGTGGGCCTCGTGATCGACGTGACACTCTTCAACGTGCTGCGCCTCACGGTGCTTGCACCCGAGGTGCTGCACGAGGGTCCCGTCGCGGCGAAGGTCATCTCCACCTCCGTCGCGATCCTCGCGAACTGGCTGGGCAACCGCCACTGGACCTTCCACCGCGAGCAGCGCGCGCATCCCATCGGCGAGGGCCTGCGCTTCGCGGCCGTGAGCATCGTGGCCATGGGCATCCCGCTCACCTGCCTCTGGGTCTCGCACTACGTGCTCGGCTTCACAAGCCTGCTGGCCGACAACGTGTCGACCAACGTCGTCGGGCTCGCGCTCGGCATGGTGTTCCGCTTCTGGCTCTACCGCACGTGGGTCTTCGCTGAACCGGCAGCCTCAGGGGCGGCCGAGCGCCCGGTAGTGCCATCCGGCGTCGCGCCACTGCACCGGGTCCAGGCAGTTGCGCCCGTCGACGATCGCCGGCACGCGAACGACTGACGCGAGCGCCGCGGGGTCGAGTTCCCGGTACTCGCGCCACTCCGTGAGGAGAAGCACGGCATCCGCTCCCTCGGCGGCCTGCGAGGCCGTCAGCGCGACGGCGAGGTCGGGCTTACGGCGGAGCGCGGTGTTGAGCGCCTGGGGGTCGGTCGCGACGACATCGGCACCGAGTTCGGTCAGGCGCAGCGCGACGTCGAGGGCGGGCGAGTCGCGCACGTCATCCGAGTCGGGCTTGAACGCGAGCCCAAGCACGGCGATGCGCTTGCCCCGCACGTCGCCGCCGACGACCTCCTTCGCGAGGTCGACCATCCGCTCGCGGCGGCGCAGGTTGATCGCGTCGACCTCCTGCAGGAAGGAGAGCGCCTGGTCGACCCCGAGTTCCTCGGCGCGCGCCATGAAGGCACGGATGTCCTTGGGGAGGCAGCCGCCGCCGAAGCCGAGCCCGGCGTTGAGGAAGCGGCGGCCGATGCGGGCATCGTGGCCGATCGCGTCGGCGAGCGCCGTGACATCCGCCCCCGTCGCCTCGGCAACCTCCGCCATGGCGTTGATGAAGGAGATCTTGGTCGCGAGGAAGGCATTGGCTGAAACCTTCACCAGTTCGGCGGTCGCAAAGTCGGTGACGACCTTGGGCGATCCATTCGCGAGGGCGGCACCGTAGACCTCGTCGAGGAGACTTTCGGCCGTGTCATCGCCGGGGGCGAGCCCGTAGACGAGCCGGTCGGGCGTGATCGTGTCCTTCACGGCGAAGCCCTCGCGCAGGAACTCCGGGTTCCAGGCGAGGGAGGCGCCCGGGGCGGCCTCGCGGATGCGCGCATACAGCCCGGCGGCCGTGCCGACGGGCACGGTGGACTTGCCGACGACGAGGTCGCCCGGCTTCAGGTGTGGCAGGAGCGACTCGACGGCGGCGTGCACGTAGGTGAGGTCGGCGGCGTTGCTGCCCTCGAGCTGGGGCGTGCCGACCGCGATGAAGTGCACGCGGGCGGATGCGACGGCCGAGACATCCGTGCTGAACGACAGGCGACCTGACGCGCTCGCGGTCGTCAAGAGCTCGGGCAGCCCTGGCTCGTAGAAGGGCGGACGGCCCTCGGCGAGCAGCTCGATCTTGAGCTCGTCGACGTCGATGCCGACGACCTCATGGCCGATCTCCGCCATGCAGGCCGCGTGGACGGCTCCCAGGTACCCACAACCGATGACCGAGATCTTCACGCCGTCTCCCTCTCCAGGCCGAGCGCCGGGGGCGGCGGTGTCGCACCCCGGCGCGTCACTGCATCCGAATGAGGGCAACCTACCTCACCCGGGTTACCGGCCGCGGTCAGTTCCAGGCCGTTGTCTCATCATTCGCGTGCGACGCGTCGTGCTGACGGCGTGCCGCGATGGGGTTCATGTTCTTCTCCATGAGGTCGTGCAGCGCGCCCTGCACGAGCTGCGCGCCCGGCACATCACGCAGCACGACCGGATGCTCGAGTCCCGAGTTGATGAGCACGTCGCCGCTGCCGAACATCGACTGCAGCGCCCGCTGCCGCACGGTGATGTCATAGCCCCTGCTGTGCAGCAGTTCCTGCCGCGTGCGCGTCGAGAGACCGCGACGGATGACGATGCGCCGGGTCGTGATGACGGTGCGGCTCGCGAGCCAGCGCAGGAGGGGAATGAGCCAGATCAGCGCGAGGGCGAGGCTGCCGAGCCCGAGGAGCAGGGCGTTCTGCCACGGTTCGGGGAACGCCTCGGAGAAGTAGGCGAGCGCCCCGGCTCCTGCGATGAGGATGAGGCTCGGCCAGAAGAGTGCGCGGGCGTGTGGCCGCAGGCGCGCGAGCACTCGCTCGCTTGCGGGCGCCGGATCCGAGAACTCGGTGGACATCCCTTATTCATACCTCACGTGGGTCACGTCACCGGCGGCGACGACGTGCCGCGTTCCGGGTCGGTCGTCGCGCTCGATCACGAGCCGCCCTGCCTCGTCGATCTCTAACGCGAGTGCCATGACCGTCTCATCTCCCGGCAGGGTCACGCGCACCCGGCGTCCGAGGGTCGCGCACTCCTTCGAGACGAGAGAGCGGATGCCACTGCGCTCCGCATCCCCGCCATGCTCCTGCAGCGCGGAGTACAGCTCGCGCAACTCACGCAGGTAGACGGAGAGCGCACGGTCCAGGAGCGCGTCGGCTTCGGCACCCTCGAGCGTGAGGGAGGTCGCCGTCTCGGTCGGCAGGGTGTTTTCGGGGATCGTCAGGTTCAGTCCCGCCCCCAGCACGACGGCGGCTCCGTCGTTGCTCGGCGCAACCTCCGCGAGGAGTCCCGAGACCTTCCGTCCGCGCACGAGCACATCGTTGGGCCACTTGACGGCGACCGGCCGGTCATCGCCAGCGGGCAGCACCGACCGCACCGCGCGCGCCATCGCGAGGCCAGCGACGAGGGGAAGCCAGCCCCAGGCATCCCTGCCGAAGCCCGGCCGCAGCAGCACCGAGACCGCGAGCGTCTGTCCCGGCGGGGCAACCCAGGTGCGCCCAAGACGGCCGCGACCGGCGGTCTGCGAATCCGTCGCGACGACCGTGAAATGCTCGGCGCCAGCGGATGCCCGTGCCACCAGTTCCGTGTTGGTCGACCCGCACTCGGGCAGGAACTCGAGAACGGTGGCCTCGGCGCGACTCAGTGGCAGCAGCATCCGTTTAGCGTATCGGGGCAGTGAACCTCCAAGGCTTTTGTCGCAAACCTCCCAAGCCCGGGCAGGGGTGGCCGGTAAAGTGATGCGGGTGACTGCCGACAACGACGCCCCCACTCCTGTTCCCGCCGCAGCCGAGCAGTCGAGCGTGACGCCCATGACGACGGCCGACAAGCTCGCCGACCTCAAGGTTCGCTACCACGAGGCCGTGACCGCGAGCGGCGAGGCCGCGATCAAGAAGCAGCACGCCAAGGGCAAGAAGACCGCCCGCGAGCGGATCGAGCAGTTGCTCGACCCGGGCTCCTTCGTCGAGCTCGACGAGTTCGTGCGCCACCGCACGCACGCCTTCGGCATGGACAAGGCGCGCCCCTACGGAGACGCGGTCGTGACCGGCACCGGCACGATCCACGGTCGCCATGTGGCCGTCTACGCGCAGGACTTCACGATCTTCGGTGGCTCCCTCGGCGAGGTAGCCGGCGAGAAGATCATCAAGGTCATGGACCTCGCCCTTCGCCTCGGCATCCCCATCATCGGGATGCTCGACTCCGGCGGCGCGCGCATCCAGGAGGGCGTCGTCGCCCTTGGCAAGTACGGCGAGATCTTCCGCCGCAACACGATGGCCTCCGGCGTCATCCCGCAGATCTCGATCGTCATGGGCCCCGCCGCCGGCGGCGCGGTCTACTCCCCCGCCCTCACCGACTTCGTCATCATGGTCGACAAGACGAGCCAGATGTTCGTCACCGGCCCCGACGTCATCAAGACCGTCACGGGTGAGGACGTCGGCATGGAGGAGCTCGGCGGCGCGCTGACCCACAACAAGGTCTCGGGCGTCTCGCACTACCTCGCGAGCGATGAGGACGATGCGCTCGACTACGCGCGCACCCTCCTCTCCTTCCTCCCCGACAACAACCTCGCCGAGCTGCCGCTCTACGCGAGCGAGGTCGAGCTCGAGATCACCGACGATGACCGCAAGCTCAACACCGTCATCCCCGACAGCCCCAACCAGCCCTACGACGTCGGCACGATCATCGAGCACATCGTCGACGGCGGCGACTTCCTCGAGGTGCAGCCGCTCTTCGCGCCCAACATCGTCGTCGGCTTCGGCCGCGTCGAGGGCCGCTCGGTGGGCATCATCGCCAACCAGCCCAACGCCATGGCGGGCACCCTCAACATCGAGGCGGGAGAGAAGGCCGCACGCTTCGTGCGCTTCTGCGACGCCTTCAACATCCCGATCCTCACGCTCGTCGACGTGCCCGGCTACCTGCCCGGCACCGACCAGGAGTGGACGGGCGTCATCCGCCGCGGAGCCAAGCTCCTCTACGCCTACGCAGAGGCGACCGTGCCGCTCGTGACGGTCATCACGCGCAAGGCCTACGGCGGTGCCTACATCGTCATGGGCTCGAAGCAGCTCGGCGCAGACCTCAACTACGCCTGGCCGACCGCCGAGATCGCCGTCATGGGCGGCCAGGGCGCCGTCAACATCCTGTACCGCAGCGAGCTCAAGGAGGCGGAGGCCAATGGTGAGGATGTCGCGGCCGTGCGCACCCGCCTCGCCAACGAGTACACCTACAACGTCGCGAGCCCCTTCCTGGCGGCTGAACGTGGCGAGCTCGACGGGGTCATCGAACCCGCGGCGACCCGCGTCATCGTGACGAAGGCACTGCGCACCCTCGCGACCAAGCGCGCGAGCATGCCCCCCAAGAAGCACGGGAACATCCCGCTGTGACCGATCGCTCGAGCAACTCGGCCCCCTCACTCGAGGAGTCGATCCCGGCTGCCGAGATCTCGGTGCTCGCGGGCAATCCCAGCCCCGCCGAGGCGGCCGCGGTCGTCGCGGTCGTGACGTCGGCCATCGATGAGCTTCGCGAGCAGGGGCAGGTGCTGCCCGCGCCTCGACAGGATGCCTGGGCTCGCAGCGCCCGCGGCCTGCGAAAGCCCCTTGTGCCGGGCAGCTGGCGTTCCTTCACGGGCTGAAAGGCTGGCCTGTTGTGCCGCTCCTTCCGAGGTTCGAGCTTGGGAGCGCTCACATCGCATTTGTCCCCCGGTACGTACCCCGAAGAGGGGCCGCGATCCCGGCCGCATCGCAGTATTTCAGGGCGTTCTGGAGAAATTGTCCCCCGATCGTCCCCCGAAATGACGACTTTGCTGTATGGTTTCGAGCAAGCAACATAGACAGTGCTAGGTGTCACTCCAAGAGTCACACCACCATTCGATAGCCGACTAGGGTAAGCGGGCTAACGAATTGGGGGCGGGTTAGGGCGATATTCGGGTTATCGCCCTAACCCGGGGTCTTGAAGGGCCGGAACCGAGGTTCCGGCCCTTCGCCAGTTAACCGGCCTGCGCGGCGGCCTCAGCGCCGCTGCGGGGAATCTCAAGCCACAGCGCCACCTCGGAATCGTCGGCGTCCGCATCGGAGTCGCCGAGCAGGTTGACCCCGCTCGCCGTGAGGCCCACGACGGTCACGGCGACATCCGAATCATCCGCCACCGTGCGGACGATGATGGTGTCGGCGGAAGACGACCGCATGGCGGCAGCAATCTCGCGATGGATCCGAGCGCTCTCCTCCGGCGCCAGGTCATCGAGACCACCCTCGTCCAGCAGCGTGACCGTTGCGCCGCGACGCCGGGCAGCCATGACCTGCTCGCGAACGGCATCATCGAGCAGCGTGCGGCCCCTGATCTCGTCGCGGATCGCCGCCTCGAGGTAGATGCACTCGCGCTGCTGCCCGGGGGTGAGCACCGCCTCGCTCGCAACGATGTGGCGAAGCATGGGGAGCGCCATTCGCGCCGTCTGCCCCAGGCGCGTGCGACGCTCCGAGAGGTGTGCCTCCTGGGCGGTGCGCCATTCGGCCGCCTCACGCTCCGCGACCGAGTACGCCTTCGCATCCCGCTCCGCCTTCGCGAGCGAGCGCTGCAGCATATGCGAGACCCCGACCCAGAGCACGCTGCCGATCACGCCGAGGGAGCCGAGCGAGCCCACGCCGGCCCACAGCACCGACTGCACGACGAGGGTACCGACGCCGATCCACGCGAGCAGCTGGAAGCCACGGGCCGAGGTGATGACCATGAGCACGCCGACCGCCGCCACGTGCCACGTGGAGTAGTCGGAGCCGATCTCGTGATCCTCCGGCAGCTGGGTGGCCACGAGCACGGGCAGCAGGATGGCCACGAGCACGTTCGCCGACGCGATCCACGGCGTGAAGCGGCGGTCGACCACCGCGAGGCTCACGATCGTGGCGATCGCATAGAGCACCATCGCGAGCACGACCTGGCCAGGGCGGTTGCCGACCGGGAGGGAGGATGCCGCGAGCACGAGCTGGTATGCCGAGAAGACCGCCCCCAGGGCGATGATCGCGAACTTGGGCACCGCGATGTTCATGCGCTCGAGCCCTCCCCCGCGTCGGCGGGCCAGTCGATGAACACGAGCGTGCCATCGCCGCGCGCGGACTCGATGCGAGCCTCGCCGCCGGCCCCGTGCATCCGGTCGATGATCGAGACGCGCACGCCCAGTCGCTCTGACGGGATCTCGTCGACGACGAAGCCGACACCCGTATCGCCCACCTCGATCCGCACGCCCGCAGCGCCGCGCCGTCGCATCGTCACCCACCGCGAAACGCCCTCGGCGCCCGCATGCTGGATGCTGTTGACCATGGCCTGCCTCGTGGCCGAATACAGGGACTCCGCGGCGAGCACGGGCAGCACGGTATCGCCGAGGTCGTCGATCTCGATGCGGAACGGCTGGCCCATCCGCGCCTGGGTCTCGGTGATGCGCCGCGCCACGACCTGCGCGTAGACGCCGCCCCGTTCATCCGGCGGCGCCAACTCGGCCGCCTTGAGGTGCACGATCGCGGTCTTCGCGAGACTCGTCGCCTGCTGCCGGTGCTCGTCGGTCTCAGCCCGGCCGGCCGAGAGGAAGGCGCTCAGCACGGTGTCGTGCACGATCGCATCCACCTGCACGCGCTCCACCTCCCGCGCGTGTTCCCCCACGGCATCCAGGTAGCGCGAGAGCGCGGTCGACTGGGCGGCGTCGACCGAGGCGGCGGCCGAGCGCAGCATCGTGATGATCGCCAGCACGGCGCCGCCCAGCAGCACGGAATAGATCACGTCGAGTGCCGTGATGGTGGGGTCGGCGCTGCCGCCGAAGACCGAGAGCCGCAGGATGCCGTAGAGCACCGGCGTGACGAGCAGGTAGATGGCGGCCGCCCAGACCGAGAACGCGACCGCCGCGGCCGCCGTCGCGACCGTGACCATGAACCAGACCCAGGGCCGCTCGACGGCGCTCCATCCGCCCTCCGCCACGCCGGGGATCCAGAAGACGAGCGAGAGCAGGAACACGACCGCGATCGCCGCGTTGGCGAGCCGCGTGCCCCTGCGCAGTACCGATGCGACGCCGCTCGCGAGGAGCGCGCCGTAGAAGGCGACAACCATCACGGTCCACCAGACGGGATCGATCAGCGCACGCTGGCCGAGTGCCGCTGGCAGGGTCTGCGCTCCAAACAGGATCCCGAAGAGGGCGACGGCGCGCGCGATGACGACCTCGAGGCTCGCCACGCTGATGGGGCGTCTCGGATGCTTCTGCCCCGGCTGGGGTGGGAGCGCGACCGGGCGCTCAGGCGCCATTGAGCGTGTCGACATCCATGCTGGGCAGGATGCCGTCTTCGACAGCCCGGCGCAGCAGGTCCACCTTGGTGGGCGCGGGACGCCCGACCTCCACGTACTTCATGCGGATGCGGTCGAGGTACTCGCGCGCGGTCGAGTAGCCGATGCCGAGCTTCTCGGCCGCAAGCTTGAGCGGCAGGCCCGAGGCGTAGAGGTGCAGGATCTCGCGCTCGCGACGCCCGAGCTGGGCCTTGGCGAAATCGCTGTCCGCATCGATCGCGGTCGCCCACTCGAGGTTGTTGAGCACCTCGCCCCTCGCAACGGTCTTGACCGCCGTCATGACGATCTGGGTCGCGGAGGACTTGGGGATGACGCCAGCAGCCCCTGCGGCGAGCGCCTCACGCACGAGCGCGACGCGGTCTGCGATGCTGTGCACGAGCACGGCGGAGCCGGTGGCCTGCACGCGCTTGACGTTCTCGGTGACGGTCGAGCCGTCGCCGAGCGACAGGTCGAGCACGACCACGTCGTTCTCGCGACCGGCGAGCTCCCGCTCGAACTCCGAGACGGATGCCGCGGCGACAAGGAACTCGTAGCCGGCCTCGATGCACGCCGAGCGCAGGCCGAGCCTCACCGACTCGTGGTCGTCCACGACCGACACCCTGACGGGCGACGCTGGGGTTGCATTCATCGGGCTGGATCTTTCGCTTGCGTCTGAACCTTCGGGCGGCAAACGTCGCCCTCTTCAAGCCTAGACCGCGGAGCACCGCGGGGGACGGTGAATAAGCGACATTCCTTCGGTATGTCACTCACGAATGAAGCTTGCGACCGCCTCGACGTGGTGCGTGTGCGGGAAGAGGTCGAAGGCACGCAGCCGTGAGAGCCGGTAGCCGCGCTCGCGGAGGAAGCCTGCGTCACGCGCGAGCGCAACGGGGTCACACGCAACGTAGACGAGCTGTGTCGGCCCGAGCTCGACGAGTGAGTCGATGACCTGGCGGCCTGCTCCCGCCCGGGGCGGATCGAGCACGACGGTCGCGCCCTCCAGCCGCTGCTTCGACGACGTGAGGTCGCGAAGGTAGCGGTCGACCCGGTTCGTCACGGCGCGCGCGCCGACCCACTCGACGAGGTTCTCGGCGGCGTGGTCCGTCGCGAGCGAGTCACCCTCGACGGTCGTGATGCGAGTTGTCGGACCAAAGCGGTCTGCGACGGCGGCCGCGAGCAGGCCGACGCCCCCATAGAGGTCTTGGTTCGCGGCGCGGGGGTCGAAGAGTTCCGCGTCGATCGCATCCTGCACCGCCCTGGTCAGCGTCTCGGCGGCGGCACGGTGCACCTGCCAGAACCCGCGAACGTCGACACGGAATTCCCGCTCCCCCACGACCTCGGTGATGCGCTGGGGCTTCGGGCGCGTCTTCGACGTCGAATCGCCCGCCAGGACGAAGGCGTTGCCGGCCGACGGTGCGACGATGTCGACGTGGGTCGAGCCCGCGAAGCGCTCATCGAGCGGCGTGATCCGGGCCACCTCGGCAGTCGCGAGCGGCACGGATGCCACGGGCACGACATCGTGCGACCGCGCCGCATAGGGGCCAAGCGTGCCGTCGGGTGCGACGTGCAGGCGGAGCCGCGTGCGCCAGCCCGTGCCATCGGCTTCGCCCGGGATCGCCTCGACCGCGACATCCGCCTCGATGCCGCCCATGCGCTGCAGTGAGTCGACGAGCACCTGGCGCTTCAGTTCGCGCTGGTGCTCGAGGTCGATGTGGCCGAACTCGGCACCCCCGGCGCGCACCTCGGGCGCCCGGTCGACGGATGCCTCGGCCCACACGTGCTCGCGGCGGTGCGCTGAGGGCTCGAGCACGCCGACGGTCTCGGCGCGCCAGAACTTGGCCTTCGAGTCATCCGTGATCCGCGCCAGCACCCGCTCACCGGGAATCGCGTCCGCGACGAAGACGACGCGACCCTCCATGCGAGCGACGGAGACTCCCCCGTGGGCGATGTTGGTAACGTCGAGTTCGACCTCGGTGCCCCGCGACGCGGTGCCATGTGATTCAGCCATCCCTCGAGCATAGGAGCCCCCACATGCCAGAGCGCCGAGCAGACGACGCCCCGGTGCGGCTCTACCTCGCCTCGACCTCGCCCGCGCGCCTCGCGACGCTCCGGGCGGCCGGCGTGGAACCAGCGGGGCTCATCAGCCCCGGCGTCGACGAGGATGCGCTCGTCGAGTCGCTGACGTCGTCGCGGGGACCGTTGAACGCGGCCGAGATGGTCGGAGAACTCGCGCGCGCCAAGGCAGAGGCCGTCGTCGGACGCCTCGTCGAGGGTGAGCCCATCGACGGCTTCATCCTGGGCGGAGACAGCGCCTTCGAGATTGACGACGTCGTGCACGGCAAGCCGCACCGGGATGAGGTCGCGCGCGAGCGCTGGAAGGCCATGCGCGGCCGTCGCGGTGTGCTGCACTCCGGCCACTGGCTCGTCGATCACCGCGGCGGCGTGCCGGGACTCGGTGTCGGCCGGGTCGAGGATGCCGTCGTCGAGTTCGCCGACGACGTGACCGACACCGAGATCGACGCCTACATCGCGACACGCGAGCCGCTCTCGGTCGCGGGCGCATTCACGATCGACAGCCGCGGCCAGGCCTACATCCGAACGATCGACGGGCATCCGAGCACCGTGATCGGCCTCTCGGTGCCCGCACTCCGCAGCCTGCTGCGCGAAGGCTTCGGCGTCGAGTGGCACCGACTCTGGAACCGCTGACCGCACCGCTTGTGAACATGGCTGCGAAAGCATCCGTGATTTTTGTCGCGTGTATCTAAAAATGAGGCCCTGAGGGCGAATAGGCTAAGCAACTATGCCCCGCATTTCGAAGGTCCTCATCGCCAATCGAGGCGAGATCGCCGTACGCATCATCAGGGCAGCGAAAGACGCGGGGCTCGCCTCCGTCGCCGTCTACGCCGATCAGGATCGCGACGCCCGCCACGTGCGCCTCGCGGACGAGGCGTACTCCCTCGACGGCAGCACGAGCGCCGAGACCTACCTCGTCATCGCCAAGATCCTGTCGGTCGCGCGCCGCTCCGGGGCCGACGCCGTGCACCCCGGCTACGGCTTCCTCGCCGAGAACGCCGACTTCGCCCGCGCCGTGATCGATGCAGGCCTCATCTGGATCGGCCCCTCCCCCGAGGCCATCGAGAAGCTCGGCGACAAGGTCTCCGCGCGGCACATCGCCGAGAAGGTCGGCGCACCGCTCGCCCCCGGAACCCTCAACCCCGTCTCGGGCGCCGACGAGGTGCTCGACTTCGTCGACCAGCACGGCCTGCCCGTCGCGATCAAGGCAGCCTTCGGTGGCGGCGGTCGCGGCCTCAAGGTCGCCCGCACGCGCGAAGAAGTCCCGGAGCTCTTCGACTCCGCCACGCGCGAAGCCATCGCCGCGTTCGGTCGCGGCGAGTGCTTCGTCGAGAAGTACCTCGACAAACCCCGCCACGTCGAGACCCAGTGCCTTGCGGATGCCCACGGCAACGTCGTCGTCATCAGCACGCGCGACTGCTCCCTGCAGCGTCGCCACCAGAAGCTCGTCGAAGAGGCGCCGGCGCCGTTCCTCAGCGAGGAACAGAACCGCCTGCTCTACGAGGCGTCCAAGGCCATCCTTCGCGAGGTCGGCTACGTCGGCGCTGGCACGTGCGAGTTCCTCATCGGGCAGGACGGCACTATCTCGTTCCTCGAGGTGAACACGCGACTGCAGGTCGAACATCCGGTATCTGAAGAGGTCACCGGCATCGACCTCGTGCGCGAGCAGTTCCGCCTGGCAGAGGGCGGCGTGCTCGACTACGACGACCCTGTGCCGCACGGCCACTCGATCGAGTTCCGCATCAACGGCGAAGACCCCGGACGCGGCTTCATGCCGGCCCCCGGGCCCATCCACGTCTTCCGCGTTCCCGGCGGGCCGGGCGTGCGCGTCGACAGCGGCGTCACGACGGGCGACGTCATCAGCGGCGCCTTCGACTCGATGATCGCCAAGCTCATCGTCACGGGCGCAACCCGCCGAGACGCCCTCGAGCGCGCCCGCCGCGCCCTCGACGAATTCGAGATCGCGGGCCTCCCGACCGTGCTGCCCTTCCACCGGGCCATCGTGAGTGACCCCGCCTTCACCTCCTCCCCCTTCAGCGTCTACACGCGCTGGATCGAGACCGAGTTCGACAACACCCTCGAACCGTGGAGCGGTGAACTCGAGACCGCCGGCCCCAGCCCCGAACGCCGTGCCGTCACGGTCGAGGTCGACGGCAAGCGGGTCGAGGTCAGCCTGCCCGGACGCGTCATCCCCACCGCGGGCGCGCCCGTGCTGCCGCCCGCCCCACGTCGTCGCAGCGTCGGCGGTTCCGTCGCCACCGCAACCGGCGACTCCGTCAAGGCGCCCATGCAGGCGACCGTCGTGAAGTTCGCCGTCAACGAGGGCGATGCCGTCGTGAAGGGCGACCTCGTGCTCGTGCTCGAGGCCATGAAGATGGAGCAGCCCCTCACGGCGCACAAGGACGGCGTCGTCAAGGGCATCAACGCGAAGGTCGGCACGACGGTCTCGTCGGGCCACCTCCTCCTCAACATCGTCTAGCTCACCCAGCTCAGGAGCTGGCTTTCACAACTCAGGAGCTGGCTTTCACAACTCAGGAGCTGGCTTTCACAACTCAGGAGTTGGCTTTCACAACTCAGGAATAGTGTCCAGTGCCCCTTGAGAGCGGCTCGCCCTGATCAGACCGCAGAGTAATGACGGATGCCTCGCCCTGCGTCAACGCGGAGAAGATAATACTCACGCAGCCCTCCCAGTCCCCGACGACCTCTTCGTAGCGCAGACGCACCACAACATAGCCCTGCGCGACCAGCTCCCTGTTGCGACGGGCGTCCTCCACCCTCGCCTCGGGGGTGTCATGGAAGCTGCTGTCGATCTCAATCACGACCTTCGAGCCCACGATCCGAAGATCCACATGGCCGACGCCGGGCACTTCGAACTGCTGCTCAACCTCGACACCAAGTGATTCAAGTCTCTGCCGCGCTAGCGACTCAGTGCCGGACTGTGACCCCGCACGCGCCCGCGCGACCAGGCCCTGATCGGCGGGCGAGGCATCCGAGAAGATCATGGCGAGCTGCGAAGGCGTGAGCCCACCCACTTCGATCGCCGTGTCGAGACAGGCCAGCGCAGTCTCGGGATCGCACCACGCGACCACCTGTCGAAGGCTCGTTTCCAAGGTGACCCGCCAGCACTCGACGTCGGGGCCTCGCACCCCACCGCCCTGCAACCAATGCAGCCGAACAGTGCGGCGGATGAGGTCGCCCGTGAGCGGCTCACCGCGTTCGACAGCGCTCGGGGGTACGGCTGTGCGCAACCGCGAAGCGTTATCCGCGACACTCACATGGAGCCGCGTGTCGAGACCGCCCCAGAGGCCGTATGACCGGGCAGCAGAAGGCCCAGCAAGCATCCCGCCGACTCGTGCCGCCACGATCGCGTCGAGCGATGCCTCCGCGCTGGCATACCTGGCCCTACGGATGCGACGGAGCTGCCCCAACCGCACGGCTCGTGTGATGTCAGTGCCCGAGCATCCGCCGACCAGGATCTGTTCGCGCGTCGCGACGCCGCCGAACTTGTTGACTATTACCACCGGATCGAACATGACGCCATGCTGTGCATTGCCATATCAACGCGGCGGGGCAAGTCGTAAGACTCGGGAGACCGGCCTATCGCTGCCGTTGTGGAGGGACCTTCGATGTCCGAGTAGTGGCTGAGGTCCTGAGTTAGTAGCGAAACTCCTGAGTTCGGAGAGCACGATTCCTGAGTTCGGAGAGCCCGACTCCTGAATTGGGAAAGGGAACTCCTGAATTGGGAAAGCAGGCCCTAGTTGACGATGTGGAGGGCTCGCGCCGCGTCGGTGATGCTACCCGAGAGCGAGGGGTAGACGGCGAAGGCCTGCGCGACCTCGTCGACCGTGAGGCGCTGCTCGATCGCGATCGACACCGGCAGGATCAGCTCGGATGCCCGGGGCGCGACCACGACGCCGCCCACGATCGTGCCCGTGCTGGTGCGGGCGAAGAGCTTCACGAAGCCGTGCTTGATGCCCATCATCTTGGCGCGCGGGTTCTGCGCGAGCGGAAGCTTGTGCACGCTCGCCTTCACCAGCCCGCTCTCGATGTCGCCCTGCGTGTAGCCGACGGTCGCGATCTCGGGCTGCGTGAAGACGTTGGATGTCACGTTGCGCAGCTCGGTCGGGTTCACGGCGTCGCCCATCGCGTGATAGACGGCGGTGCGGCCCTGCATCGAGGCGACGGATGCGAGGGGCAGGAACCCGCTGCAGTCACCGGCTGCGTAGATGTTGGGCACGGAGGTGCGGGCGACACGGTTGACCCGGATGTGCCCCGAGTCGCTCAGCTGCACGCCGGCTTCCTCAAGGCCGATGCCGGCCGTGTTGGGAATCGATCCGACGGCCATGAGGCAGTGGCTGCCCTCGACCGTGCGGCCGTCGGTCAGGGTTGCGATGACAGTGTCACCCTTGCGCACGACGCTCTCGGCGCGGCTCTTGTTCATGACGTTCATGCCGTTGCGGGTGAAGACGTCTTCGATGACGCGCGCGGCATCCGCGTCCTCGCCCGGGAGCACCATGTCGCGGCTCGAGATGAGGGTGACCTCTGCACCGAGGGCACGGTAGGCGGAGGCGAACTCGGCACCCGTGACGCCGGAGCCGACGACGATGAGGTGCTCGGGGATGGCGTCGATCGAGTACAGCTGCGTCCAGGTGAGGATGCGTTCCCCGTCTGGCTTGGCGCTGTCGAGCACGCGCGGATGCGATCCGGTCGAGACGACGATCGTGTCGGCCTCGATCTCGTCGAAGTCCTTGCGTGACTTGCCCGACCCGGCAGAGACGACGACGCGGCTCGGCCCGTCTAGGCGCCCGTCGCCCTGCACGATCGTGACGCCGGCGCGCGTGAGCTGCGAGCGCATGTCTTCGGACTGCTGGCGGGCCAGGCGCAGGAGTCGCTGGTTGACGGCGCGCAGGTTGACGGCGATCTCGGGCCGCACGGGACGCCCAGATTCGCCGCGCACGAAGAACTGCACGCCGAGGTCGCTGGCCTCGCCGATCGCGTTGGCGGCCTCGGCGGTCGCGATGAGGGTCTTGCTGGGTACGACATCCGTCAGCACGGCGCTGCCGCCCACACCGACGCGTTCGACGAGCGTGACCTCCGCGCCGAGCTGGGCCCCCGCGAGCGCCGCCTCGAAGCCGCCAGGGCCTCCCCCAATGATCGCGATCCTGTGCTTGCGCTCGAATTTGTCGGCCATGACAAACATTCTCTCGCACCTTCCGAACATTCCATGTGAAAGCGACAGGAACTCGGCAGCTGGCATCCACCCGGGCACCCTGCGCCGCAATAGAGTGGTCGGATGACACGTGAGCCGATCTCTCAGAGCCACCCCCTCGACGATCCGGCAGCGGACCCCTTCGAGGTTGCCGCCGCCGCAGCAGCAGACATCGCGCGGCTGACGGGCGTCGAACGCCACGACATCGCCCTCACGCTCGGCAGCGGATGGGCGAAGGCCGCCGACCTCATCGGCGAGACGACTGCCACGATTCCGGCGACGGATGTCACGGGCTTCAGCCGCCCGGCGCTCGAGGGCCACGTGGGCTCGCTGCGCTCCGTGCTCCTGCCGAGCGGCAAGCGTGCGCTTGTGATCGGTGCGCGCACGCACTACTACGAGGGCCACGGGGTGCGCCGCGTCGTGCACAGCGTGCGGACTGCCGCGGCGACGGGCGCGACGACCATGATCCTCACGAACGGCGCGGGCGGCATCAAGGAGCACTGGGCTCCCGGCACCCCAGTGCTCATTAGCGACCACATCAACCTCACGGCGGATTCGCCGCTCGAGGGCGCGACCTTCATCGACCTGACCGACCTCTACTCGGCACGCCTGCGGGAGCTCGCGAAGGGCATCGACGCGAGCCTCGACGAGGGCGTCTACTGCCAGTTCCGCGGCCCCCACTACGAGACTCCCGCCGAGGTGCAGATGGCGAAGGCGATCGGCGGCCACATCGTCGGCATGTCGACCGCCCTCGAGGCGATCGCCGCCCGCCAGGCGGGGATGGAGGTGCTCGGCATGTCGCTCATCACGAACCTCGCGGCGGGCATCCAGACCACCCCCCTCAGCCACGAGGAGGTCATCGAGGCAGGCCGCGCCGCCGAGCCCGTCATCAGCCGGCTCCTCGCGCAGATCGTGAGCGCGCTGTGAGTGCCCAGCGCGACGAGGTACCCGGCGCCGTCGACGAGGCTGGCGAGGAGCTGCGTCCCGAGAAGGATGTCATCGCCGCGGCATCCGCGTGGCGCAACCAGGACCCGGACGACGAGACGCGGGCCGAGCTCGATGGGCTCATCAAGGCTGCCCGTGCTGGTGACGCCGAGGCGATCGCCGGCCTGCGTGACCGCTTCGACGCCCGCCTCGTGTTCGGCACCGCCGGCCTCCGCGGCGAACTCGCCGCAGGGCCGAACCGCATGAACCGCGTGCTCGTCTCGCAGGCGGCCGCTGGCCTCGCCGCTTACCTGCTCGGCCACAACGACGAGCCCTCGGTCGTCATCGGATATGACGGCCGCAAGAACTCCGACGTCTTCGCGCGCGACACCGCAGAGATCATGACGGGTGCTGGTGTGCGGGCCATCCTGCTGCCCCGGATGCTGCCGACCCCTGTGCTGGCCTTCGCCGTGCGGCATTTCGATGCAAGTGCGGGCGTCATGGTCACCGCCTCGCACAACCCTCCGCGCGACAACGGCTACAAGGTCTACCTGGGCGGCGAATCGCAGGGCTCGCAGATCGTCTCCCCCGCCGACGCCCAGATCGAGGCCCACATTAGCCGCATCGCGAGCGAACGCACGATCGACAGCCTGCCGCGCTCGACCGCCTACGTCACGGCGAACGACGAGGTCATCGACGAGTATGTGCGCCGCACGGTCGAGCTCGCCCCGCGGAAGGCCGCGCCCCTCCGCTACGTCTACACGGCGATGCACGGCGTCGGCCTCGAGGTCGCCCGCCGCGTCTTCCTCGCCGCGGGATTCCCGGAGGCCGTGCTCGTCGAGGAGCAGGCGCAGCCCGACGGCGACTTCCCCACGGTCGCGTTCCCGAACCCCGAGGAACCCGGCGCCATGGACCTCGCCTACGCGAAGGCGAGCGAGGTGGGCGCCGACCTCATCATCGCGAACGACCCTGACGCCGACCGGCTTGCCGTCGCGGTTCCCGAGGGTGACGGATGGCGCAGGCTGAGCGGCAACGAGGTGGGCGCGCTGCTCGGCTGGCGAGCGGCGGAACGGCTGGCGGCATCGGGCGAGAAGGGTGCGCTCGCGGCATCCGTCGTCAGCAGCCCGGCCCTGCGCCACATCGCGCAGCACTACGGCCTCGACTATGCCGACACCCTGACCGGCTTCAAGTGGGTCTCGCGCGTCGACAACCTCGCCTACGGCTATGAGGAGGCCCTCGGCTACCTTGTCGACCCGGGCAAGGTGCGCGACAAGGACGGCATCTCGGCAGCTCTCGACTTCCTCGGCCTCGTCTCGGACCTCGCCGACGCGGGCACGAGCATCGAGGAGCACCAGGCGCGGCTCGACCGCGAGTTCGGCACCTTCGCCTCCTCGCAGGTGTCGCTGCGCGTCACCGACACGAGCGTCATCGCAGGCATCATGGCGCGGCTGCGCAACGAACCGCCGCGGGCGCTCGGCACGCACGCCGTCGACTCGATCGACGACTACGCGGAAGGCATCGGTGCGTTCCCGCCGAGCGACATCCTGCGCATCAACCTCGCGGGTGGCTCACGCGTGATCGTGCGACCGAGCGGCACCGAGCCGAAGCTCAAGGCCTACATCGACGCGGCCGTGCTCGATGGTGACGTCGACGGGCGTCGCGCGGCTGCAGAGGCGGTCGTGAAGGAGCTCGAACAGGCCGTGCGCGACCTCATCGCCTAGGGACGGCCCTGTCCAGGGCTGGCCTCGTGTTGGGCGGGCCCCTCAGCCGCCCATGATGTCGAGCACCTGCTCGGCCGTGCGCGCGCTTCGCAGCGCTGCGATGGCGCCCGGGTCATTGAAGATGTTGGCGATCGCGGCGATCGACGGCAGGTGCGTGTCGGGGCGCAGCGCCGCAAGCCCCAGCACGACCGAGACCGGGTCGTTGTGCGGATGCCCGAACGCGACCGGCTCGGTCAGCGTCACGACCGAGAGGCCGTCCGCGAGCACCTCGGGCCCCGGGCGGGCGTGCGCGAGCGCGAGCCCGGGAGCGATGACGACGTAGGGCCCGTGCTCCTCGATCATCCGCACCATCTCGTCGGAGTAGCGGGGAGTCGCGAAACCCGCCGTCGCGAGCGCCTCGCCCGCGATACGCACCGCGTGCCGCCAGTCCGTCGCCTCGGCGCGGATGACGACACCCGATGGGTCAATCGCGGGGAGCGGCATCAGGCGTCCTCGAAGCCCGCACTGATGGCATCCAGCAGGTCGAGCCTCTCCTCAAGCGGCAGGAAGGTGGCGGCGGCGGCATTGCGCTGGAAGACCTCGAAGTCGGCACGGTCGTAACCGAATGCGTCGGAGAGGAGCGCGAGCTCGGCCGTGAGCGAGGTGCGGCTCATGAGCCGGTTGTCGGTGTTGACCGTGACCCGGAAGCCGAGCTGGTAGAGCAGGTCGAAGGGGTGGTCGACGATCTCGTCGCCCCACGCCGCAATCGCACCCGTCTGGAGGTTGCTCGACGGGCTCAGCTCGAGCGCGATCTCGCGGTCCTTGACCCACTGCGACAGGCGGCCGAGGGTCACATAGGTGGCCTCGTCGTCGCTGCTGTCGATCGTGATGTCCTCCGCGATGCGCACGCCGTGGCCGAGTCGCAGCGCCCGCCCGTCGACGAGGGCACTGCGGATGCTGTCGAGCCCGTCCGCCTCGCCCGCATGGATGGTCGCGGGGAAGTTCTGCTCGGCGAGATAGTCGAAGGCCGCCCGCGCCCGGCTCGGCGGAAACCCCGCCTCGGCGCCCGCGAAGTCGAAGCCCACGACCCCGTTGTCCCGGTGCCGCACGGCAAGCTCCGCGATCTCGAGGCCGCGGTCGGCGTGGCGCATCGCGGTCACGAGCTGGCCCACCCGGATCGAATGGCCCGAGCGCGCGGCATCCGTCACCCCTGCATCCAGGCCCTCCTGCACGGCCTCGACGACCTCATCGAGGCTGAGGCCGCGAGTCAGGTGCTGCTCCGGCGCCCAGCGGATCTCGCCGTAGATGACCCCGTCGGCGACGAGGTCGTGCACGAACTCGCGGGCGACCCGCTCGAGTCCCTGCCGCGTCTGCATGACGGCCGTCGTCACATCGAAGGTCTTGAGGTAGTCGACGAGCGAGCCTGAGTCGGCACTCTCGGCGAACCAATCGGCCAGCGCCGGGGCATCCGTCGCCGGCAGGTCGAGCGAGATCTCGTCGGCGAGTTCGATGATCGTCTGCGGCCGCAGTCCCCCATCGAGGTGGTCGTGGAGCGAGACCTTGGGCAGAGCGGCGATCTCGGCGACCCCTCCGGGCAGCAGCGGGGCATCAGGCGACGTTGTCATCCCTCAAATCTACCGCCCCTGATCAAGAGGGCAGACGGATGTTCGCCGCAGCAGGGCAGGAATCATCCGTCTACCATCCGAAACTATGAGATGCGGTCAGCGATGAGTGGCTGCACCTCGAAGGGCGTGCCCGGCTCCGCGACCTCGTAGGCGCCCTCGAGCGACTCGAGTGCCCGCTCGAAACGCTCCGGCTCGTCCGCGCTCAGCGTGAAGAGCGGCTGGCCCTTCGTGACCGTGTCACCCGGCTTCGCGTGCAGGTCAATGCCCGCAGCGTGCTGCACGGGGTCCTGCTTGCGGGCGCGGCCGGCGCCGAGACGCCACGCTGCGACACCGAAGGGCAGTGCCTCCTGCTGCACGAGGATGCCATCACGGTCGGCCGTCACGACGTGCTGTTCGCGGGCAACCGGCAGTGCGGCATCCGGGTCTCCGCCCTGGGCGCTGATCATGGCGCGCCAGGTGTCCATCGCACGGCCGTCCTTGAGTGCCGCCTCGACATCCGCGTCGGGCTGGCCCGCCAGCGCGAGCATCTCGCGGGCGAGCGCGACCGTGAGCTCGACGACATCCGCCGGGCCGCCGCCCGCGAGCACCTCGACCGACTCCCGCACCTCGTTCGCGTTGCCGATCGTGAGCCCGAGGGGCACGTTCATGTTCGTGAGGAGTGCGACCGTCGCGACGCCCGCGTCCTTGCCGAGCGCGACCATCGTCTCGGCGAGCTCGCGGCTGCGGGCCGGATCCTTCAGGAACGCGCCCGAGCCGAACTTCACGTCGAGCACGAGGGCCGCCGTGCCCTCCGCGATCTTCTTCGACATGATCGACGAGGCGATGAGCGGGATGGCCTCGACCGTTCCCGTGATGTCGCGGAGCGCGTAGAGCTTCTTGTCGGCGGGCGCGAGGCCGGCACCGGCGGCGCAGATGACGGAGCCGACATCCTCGAGCTGGGCGAAGAACTCCTCGTTGCTGAGGTCGGCCCGCCACCCCGGGATCGACTCGAGCTTGTCGAGCGTGCCGCCGGTGTGGCCGAGGCCGCGGCCCGAGAGCTGCGGAACCGCGACGCCGAAGGATGCCACGAGCGGCGCGAGCGGCAGCGTGATCTTGTCGCCGACCCCACCCGTGGAGTGCTTGTCGGTCGTGGGCTTCGAGAGCGAGTCGAAGTTCATCCGCTCGCCACTCGCGATCATCGCGAGGGTCAGGTCGCGGATTTCCTGGCGCCCCATGCCGTTGAGGAAGATCGCCATCGTCATGGCCGCCATCTGCTCATCGCCGACGTAGCCGCGCGTGTAGGCGTCGACGAGCCAGTTGATCTGCTCGGTGCCCAGCGCACCCTTGTCGCGCTTGGTGTGGATGAGGTCGACCGCGTCGAACTTCTCGATGGCCATGGTGGTGCTCCTTGATCTGGCCGGTTCGGCCTTGGTGGCGTCGAGCTGCCCTCGTGGGGCTACTCGCCGCGGGATTCGCTGTAGGCGTCGAGTTGGCGCGGGCCGAAGGCGTCTGGCAGCACCTCGTCGATCGTGCGGATGCCCGAGACCGTCTCGAGCAGCATCCCCTCGGCCGAGTGTTCGAAGAGCAGCTGGCGGCAGCGTCCGCACGGCATGAGCGCGTCGCCGTTGCCGTCGACACACACGAAGGCCGTGAGGCGACCTCCCCCGCCCATGATGAGGTCACTCACGAGCGAGCACTCGGCACAGAGGGTGACGCCGTAGGAGGCGTTCTCGATGTTGCATCCGCTCACGACGCGGCCGTCATCGACGAGGGCCGCGACCCCCACCGGGAACTTCGAATAGGGCACGTATGCCTTCTCCATGGCCGCGAGCGCGACCGTGCGGAGCCCACTCCAGTCGATTGTCATTTCAGATACGGCTTTCCGGATGCTGCTGGCGCCTTCGACTGCCCGACGAAGCCAGCGACCGCAAGGATCGTGACGAGGTACGGGATCATCGACAGGAACTCGGTCGGGATGTCGGCGCCCACCTGCGTGACGAGCGTCTTGATGTTGATCGCGAAGCCGAAGAGGAGTGCCGCAAGGGCGGCCCACAGCGGGTTCCACCGGCCGAAGATGAGCGCCGCGAGGGCGATGTAGCCCTGGCCGCTCGTCATCTCCTTGCCGAAGGCACCGACGGCGCCGAGGGTGAAGAAGGCACCACCCATTCCGGCCACAGCGCCGCCGAGGAGCACGTTCCAGAAGCGGGTCGCGTTGACCTTGATGCCGACCGTGTCGGCCGCCTTCGGGTGCTCACCGACGGCCCGCACGCGCAGGCCCCAGCGGGTGTGGAAGAGGCCGATGTAGACGACCGCGACCGTGATGAACATCAGGTAGGTGATCGCCGTGTTGTTGAACAGCAGCGGACCGATCACCGGGATCTCGGAGAGGAACGGGATCGGCTCGCGCGTGAACTTGACGGGCGAGTTCAGCACGCTCGGGTTCTTGTTGAGCACCGAGGAGTACAGGAAGCTCGTGAGCCCGATGACGAGCATGTTGAGCACGACACCGACGACGACCTGCTCCACAAGGTACTTGATCGAGAACACCGCGAGGATAATCGAGACAAGCGCTCCGGCGACGAGCGCCGCGAGCAAGCCCATGAAGGGGTTCTGCGTGAGCGACGCGACGAGCGCCGAGGTGAACGCGCCGGCGAGCAACTGGCCCTCGATCGCGATGTTGACGACGCCGACGCGCTCGCTGATGACACCCGCCATGGCGCCGAAGACGAGCGGGGTCGCGAGCGCGAGGGTGCCCGTGAGGAGCCACACGACGGGCACGGTTGCCCCCGTGCCGATCCACACCAGCAGGCCGAAGACGAAGAAGACGCCGAAGGCCAGCAGCATCCACATGGGTGCGGCCGGGCGCCGCTGCCACGTGAACCAGGCGGACACCGCGGCGAGGGCGATCAGCACGACGCCGACGACGATCCCGGCACCCTGGCTCGGCACCTCGATGGGCGTGATCGTGAAGAAGTCGGTGCTGCTCGCGAAGGTCAGCCGACTGGTGCCCTCACGGCCCAGCAGGCCGAAGACCACGAAGGAGACGACGGCGAACACGCCGAACGCGATGGGCGCCTTCCAGTTGCGCGGTGTCTCGATGACGGATGCACGGGCATCCGTCTCTGTGATGGTCGCAGTGCTCATCACTTCTCCTCCGTGCTTGCGCTCTGGTCGGTGCTTGCGCCCTGGGCAGTGCTTGCGCTCTGGTCAGTGCTTGCGCTCTGGGTCTGGGCGGCGGGCGTCTGCGGCGCTGGTCGCCTCAGACGGTCACGCAGGCCGCGCCTCGTCGGCTGCGGCAGCCGGAAGATGGCGCGAACGAGCGGCGGGGCGGCGATGAAGAGCACGATGAGCCCCTGGATGACCGCGACGATGTCGATCGGGATGCCCTCCGCGATCTGCATGGGGAAGCTGCCGGCCTTGAGGGCACCGAACAGCAGGCCGGCGAAGATGATGCCAACGGCGCTGTTGGCGCCGAGGAGCGCGACCGTGATTGCGTCGAAGCCGATGCCGGCGTCGACCGTCGGCGTCCACCCAGCAGGCACCTTGCCGAGCACCTGCATGGCACCCGCGAGGCCGATGAAGGCACCGGATGCCGCGAGGGTCACGACGTAGGTGCGCCCGATGTTGATGCCGGCGGTGCGGGCCGCGTGCGGGTTGAGGCCCACGGCGCGGATGCGGAAGCCGGTCGTCGAGCGCTCCATGAGCCACCAGTAGACGAGCGCCGCGGCGAGGGCGAGCACGAAGCCGATGTCGAGGTCTGTGCCGGGGATGAGCGTCGGGAAGACGGCCGTGCTGTCGATCGCCTTCGCCTTCGCGTTGCCGCCCGCGTTCTCCGCCTGGAAGACCGGCGTCTTCAGCAGCCAGGTGACGAGGTAGAGCGCCACGAAATTGAGCATGATCGTGACGATGACCTCGTGCGCTCCTGTGCGTGCCTTCAGCACGCCGACGATGGATGCCCACAGGGCGCCACCGACGATGCCGCCGAGCACGGCGACCGCGAGGTGCAGGCCGAAGGGCATGTCGAGGTTGGAGCCCACGAAGCCGACGAACAGCGCGGCGATGAGCATCTGCCCGCGGCCACCGATGTTGAAGAGGCCCGCCTTGAAGCCGACCGCGAGGCCGAGGCCCGCGGCGATGAGGGGGCTCGCCCACGACAGGGTGGACAGGAGCGGCTTGAAGCCGCCGCGCGGGCTGAAGACCGCACCCTCCCACATGGCGCGGAAGGCACCGGCGATCGTGTCCCACGCCGCTGACAGGAGGTCACTCGGGCGCGAGAAGAAGTAGCCGGCGGCCGCCTGCACGTCTTCGTTCACGATGACGACGAGGAGGCTGCCGATGAAGAGCGCGAGCACGACCGCGAGCACGGAGCGGACGAGGCCCCCGCCGAGGATGTCGCGCCATGCGCCCTCCCAGCGGTTGTCGGCGCTCGGCGCCTTCTCCTCCGGGGTGACGGGAGGCTCGATGTTGGGTGTCAGGGTGCTCATGCTGGAATTCCCGCCATCATCTGGCCGATGACCTCTCTCGCTGTGTTGGGCTCGACGATGCCAACGCTCCTGCCGCGGTACATGACCATGATGCGGTCGGCGAGCTCGACGACCTCGTCGAGCTCGGTCGAGACGATGAGCACCGGGATGCCGGAGTCCCTAGCCCGCACGATCTGCTCGTGCACGAACTCGATGGAGCCGACGTCGAGTCCTCGCGTCGGCTGTGACGCGATGAAGATCCGCAGGTCGCGCTCCAGCTCACGCGCGAGCACGACCTTCTGCTGGTTGCCGCCGGAGAGCCGGCCGGCGTGGGTGTCGATCGATGGGGTGCGCACGTCGTATTCGCCGACGACCCGCTCCGCGAAGGCGCGGATCTCGCCGAGCGCGAGCGACAGGCCCCGGGCGAATGGTGCACGGTCGAAGCGGTCGAGCACGGCGTTCTCGGCGATCGTGAACTCGGCCACGAGGCCGTCTTCCGTGCGGTCCTCCGGCACGAAGCCGACGCCCGCGTCGAGCACCTGCTTGACGCTGCGGCCGAGCAGTTCCTTGCCGTCGAGGCGGATGCTGCCGGCGGTCTTCTTCTGCAGGCCGAGGATGGCTTCCGTCAGTTCGGTCTGGCCGTTGCCCTGCACGCCCGCGATGACGACGATCTCGCCCTGGCGGATGTTGAAGCTGAGGTCGTCGACCACGCGGTTGCCGTTCGCGTCGAAGACCGTGAGGTTCTGCACCTCGAAGGTCGGGTCGCCGAGTGTCGGCGGCGCCTTGTCGACGGTGAGGTCGACCGAGCGGCCGACCATCTTGGAGGCGAGTTCCGTCGTGCTCTCGCTCGGGAGCGCGGTGCCGACGACCTTGCCGAGGCGGATGACGGTGATGCGGTCGGCGACGGCCCGCACCTCGCGAAGCTTGTGGGTGATGAAGACGATGGAGGTGCCGCTCTCCTTGAGCTGGCGCATGATCTCCATGAGCTCGTCGGTCTCCTGCGGGGTGAGCACGGCGGTCGGCTCGTCGAGCACGAGCACCTTGGCCTCGCGGGAGAGCGCCTTGATGATCTCGACACGCTGCTGCGAACCGACGGGGAGGTCGCCGACGACGGCATCGGGGTCGATGTTGAATCCGAAGCGCTCTGAGATCTCGCGCACCTTGGCACGGGCGCCGTCGAGGTCGAGGAAGACCCCGCCCTTCGTCTGCTCGTGGCCGAGCATGACGTTCTCGGCAACGGTGAAGACGGGAATGAGCATGAAGTGCTGGTGCACCATGCCGATGCCCGCCGCCATTGCGTCGCCGGGCCCCGAGAAGTTCTGCACGGCACCGTCGAGGAGGATCTCGCCCTCGTCGGCTTCGTAGAGACCGTAGAGCACGTTCATGAGCGTGGACTTGCCCGCCCCGTTCTCCCCGAGGAGGCAGTGGATCTCCCCCGCCTCGACGACGAGATCGATGTGGTCGTTGGCGACGAGTGCGCCGAAGCGCTTGGTGACCCCTCGCAGCTCAAGCTTCATGTGTTCTCCCGGTCATGGGCCGAGGAGGCCGCAGGGCGGCCTCCTCGGCGATGTGGTGCGACGTGCGGGTGTCTCGCTACTTGGGCGAGAACTCCGAGAAGCCCGAGAGCTCCCCGTCGATGATCTGCTGCTTGAGCGCGTCAAGCTCGTCCATCATGCCCTCGGGCAGTTCGCCCTCGAAGTCGTAGAAGGACGAGAGGCCAACGCCCTCGTTCTCGAGCGTGCCGGTGTAGACGTCAGCCTCGAACTCGCCATCGAACGCCTGCTTGATCGAGTCGAAGACCGTGACGTCGAGACCCTTCATGATCGAGACGAAGATGAGGTCCTTGTACTTCTCGTCTGCGACCGCGAGGTCGGAGTCGACACCGAGGATGACGGCGTCAGCGCCCGCGTCGAGGATCGCCTCAGCGCCACCCTGGTAGAGGGGGCCGCCGACGGGAAGGATCACGTCGGCGTTCTGGCTGAGGAAGCCCTCGGTGATCTGCTGTGCGCGCACCTGGTCGGTGAAGTCGCCGACGTAGTCGAACGGCAGGACGGTGACGGAGTCACCCTTTGCCTCGTTCCACTGCTCGACGCCAGCCTTGAAGCCGTCCATGAAGATCGTGACGGAGGGGATCTCGGCGCCGCCGTAGGTCGCGACGACCTTCGAGGTGCTGTAGCCGGCTGCGGCGTAGCCCGCGAGGAACGCGGCCTGGGCCGTGTCGTAGTTGAGCTGCTTGATGTTGTCGCCCGACAGGTAGTCGACGTCAACGATCGCGAAGTTCACCTCGGGGTTCGCATCGGCAACCGCCTGGGTCGCGTCGGCGAGCTTGAAGCCGACGGGCACGATGATGCCACAGCCGGCGTCGACCATGCCCTCGAGGTTGGGCTCGTAGTCCGCCTCGCTGCTCGACTCGGACTCGCGGATCTCGATGCCGAGCTCCTCCTCCGCCTGGAGGAGGCCGTTGTAGGAGAGCTCGTTGAACGACTTGTCGTCGAAGCCGCCCTCGTCGGAGACCATGCAGGCGAGGAAGTCGCTGCCGGCGTCACCGTTGGCGTTGTCGTCGCCCTCGGGTGCAGCGGCGCAGGCGCTCAGCGTGAGTGCGGCAGCGCCGAGGATGCCGAGGGTACCCAGCACCCGCTTGCGGGAGATTGTGTTCACGTGTCCTCCAAAGACATGTATGCAGTGATTGCTCGAACGCTCTGCGATGCAGATGAATCGATCGTAGGTGCCTGACACCCGCCGCCCGACCAAGGGACGCCGGTTGGTATCAGACCGATATTCTCGCATCCGCGCGCGACAGTGAAGCGCTCATACGAGCAGTCCACTGCTCCCCTCGCGCAGTGGCGAGCACTGGTGGCGCTGGGTCAGCGCGGCGACGCTTCGCTCTCGACCACGATGTCGCCCGCGATGATCGCGTCACGGAGGGCCTCGACCTCGTCAGCGAGCTCCGCTGGCACCTTCGACTCCCAGTCGTGGAATGGCGCGAGGGCCACCCCGTTGTTCTCGAGCGTGCCGATGTAGCTGCCGCCCTCGAACTCCCCCTCAAGGTCCTGCGAGACGATCTCGTAGACGGCGTCGCTCATCTGCTTGAGCACAGTCGTGACGATGAGCGGGCGGAACTGCTCCGCAAGCGTCTCGTAGCCGTCGGCGTCGACCCAGATGATGCCGACCCCGCCGGCCTCGAGGGCGGCCGTCGCGGCACCCTCGCCCGCCTGCGCCGCGACCGGCATGATGATGTCGGCGCCCTGCTCGATCAGCCCGTCGGCGAGGGTGCGTGCGAGCACGGCGTTGACGAAGTCATCCGTGAAGGAGCCGGTCTGCGAGGGCTTGTCCCAGCCGACAACCCGCACGTTCGCGCCCTTCTCGGCGTTGTAGTGCTGCACGCCGTCCCAGTAGCCGTCCATGAAGACGGTCACGGGCGGCTGGTTGCCGCCACCGAAGGTGCCGACGACGCCGGTCTGGCTGAGCCCCGCAGCGAGGTAGCCCGCGAGGAACGCCGCCTGCGCCGTGTCGTAGACGATCGAGCGGATGTTGTCGCCCTCGACCGTCTCGTCGACGATCGAGAAGTTGATGTCGGGGTAGGTCTCCGCCCCCACCGCGGTCGCCTCGGCGAGCTCCCAGCCGACCGTGAGGATGTAGTCGCATCCCGCATCCGCCATCGCGTTGATGTTGGTCTCGTAGTCGCCCTCCGATTGCGAGACGGCCGTGCGCAGCTCGATGCCGAGCTCCGACTCGGCGCGCTGCAGCGCCTCATAGCTCGCCTGGTTGAAGGAACGATCCTCCAGGTTGCCGCTGTTGGCCACCATGCAGGCGGTGTAGTCGGATGCCGCGACATCCGTCGACTCGTCGGGAGCTGCGGCGCACCCGGCCAGGGCGAGGAGGACGACGGCGCTGGCGGCCGGGATACGGAGGAACGAGGTTGACGAGGTCATACGCTCGAATCTAGAGGACGTCGCCGCGCCCCGAGAGCTTGAGTGCGTCGACGACCGACTTCACACGCTGCGCGTTCTGTGTCGTGGTGACGAGGAGCGCATCCGGAGTGTCGACCACGACGATGTCCTGCACTCCGATGAGGGAGATGAGTCGCTTCGAGTGGCTGACGACGACGCCCGTCGAGGCATCCGAGAGCACGCGCGGGTCTTCACCGAGGATCGCGAGGTTGTTGGAGCGCCCGCCAGAGTGGAGCTTGCCGATCGCCGCGAAGTCACCGACGTCATCCCAGTCGAAATCGCCGGGCACGACCGCGAGGCGCCCCGCCTTGGCCGCGGGCTCGGCGACCGTGTAGTCGATCGCGATCTTGCGCAGCCTCGGCCACACCCTGTCGACGGTCGCGCCTCGGCGAGGGGTGTCCCACGCCTCAGCGAGTTCCTGCAGCCCCGCGAGGAGTTCGGGCTCGGCCTCCCCCAACTGTGCAAGGAGCACGTCGGCGCGGGAGATGAACATGCCGCCATTCCAGAGGTAGCCCCCGTGCTGCAGGTAGCCCTTCGCAACGTCGAGGTTTGGCTTCTCGACGAAACTGTTGACCGCGTAGGCATTGGGAGCGCCCTGGATGTCGAGCTTGGTGCCACACAGGATGTAGCCGAAGCCGATGGCCGGCTCGGTGGGGGTGATCCCGATCGTGGCGATGTAGCCGGCGTCGGCCGCCGCAACCGCCTCCACGACGCTGCGCTTGAAACTGCGGGTGTCGGAGATGACGTGGTCGGCTGCGAAGGAACCGATGATCACACCGGGCTCGCGATGCTGGAGGATCGCGGCGGCGAGGCCGATTGCGGCCGTCGAATCCTTCGGCTCGCTCTCGAGCACGACGTTGTGGTCGGCGAGGGTCGGCAGCTGCGCCTCGACCGCCGCGCGGTGGGCGCGCCCCGTCACGACCATGATGCGCTGCTCACCCGAGACGGGAACGAGACGATCCCAGGTGGCGCGAAGGAGTGTCTTGCCCGTTCCGGTCAAGTCATGGAGGAATTTTGGGGCGTCGGCGCGGGAGAGTGGCCACAGCCGCGAGCCGATGCCGCCGGCCGGGATGACGCTGTAGAAGCGCTCGAGCGCGGGAGTGTCGGTCATGCGCACCACCCTAGCCGCGGCATCCGTCGCGGCCACCGAGTCGCGACGATCGTGACGGTATCTCGATATCGAGATGGTTAGGCATGCCTAAGCGGTTAGCAGTCTCCGACAGGGAATAGACTGGAGGCCGTTGCGATGCATCGCGCTCGCATGCCGCCCATCCCCCACGGAACGCACGCGCTCCCGGCGAGACGGGCGGGCACAGACAAAGTTGCACCTATCTCGAGGAGGGTTGCTCGTGCCAGAGAAGTCGGCGGGAGGCCTGGCCGAAGCCCAGCCATTGGATCAGATCAAGCACAATCCACGACCTGGCGGCACCCTGTACCGCGGTCGTGAGGGAATGTGGTCGTGGGTGCTGCACCGGATCACCGGTGTCGGCATCTTCTTCTTCCTCCTCGTGCACATCCTCGACACGGCCCTCGTGCGGCTCAGCCCCGAGGCGTACAACGCCGTCATGAGCGCCTACAAGACGCCCATCATGGGCCTCGGTGAGGTCGGCCTTGTCGGCGCCATCGGCTTCCACGCGCTCAACGGCCTGCGCATCATCCTCGTCGACTTCTGGTCGGTGGGAACGCGCCACCAGCGCCTCCTCTTCTGGCTCGTGCTCGGCCTCTGGGTCGTGCTCATGCTCGGCTTCGTGCCGCGCCACCTCATGAACGTCTTCGGAGCGTGATGATGACTGTCTCGATCGAATCCCCTCGCACCCTGCCCCAGCGCCGCGGCGTCAACTGGGAGAAGTGGGGCTGGATCTACATGCGCGCGAGCGGCGTGATCCTCGTCGTGCTGATCTTCGGCCACCTCTTCGTCAACCTCATGGTCGGCGACGGCGTACACGCAATCGACTTCGCCTTCGTCGCCGGCAAGTGGGCTGACCCGTTCTGGATCGTGTGGGACACCCTGCTTCTGTTCCTCGCGCTCATCCACGGTGCCAACGGCATGCGCACGATCATCAACGACTACGCGCAGAAGCCGAGCACGCGCCGCGTGCTCAGCGGTGCCCTCGCCGGCGCGACCGTCATCCTGCTCATCCTCGGGGCGCTCGTCATCTTCACCTTCGACCCCTGCCCCGCCGGCTCCCCTGCCGACCTTCTGCCCAAGTTCTGTGGAGACATCAATTGAGTGAACGCAACATCGGAGGCTCGCTTTGGGCCGACGCCAAGCCGGCCGTAGGAGAGACGCGCGTCGTTGACGGCGTGCACTACCACCAGTACGACGTGATCATCGTCGGCGCGGGTGGTGCCGGCATGCGGGCCGCCATCGAGGCTGGGCCCAATGTGAGCACCGCGGTGATCTCCAAGCTCTACCCGACGCGTTCCCACACGGGCGCGGCGCAGGGCGGCATGGCCGCTGCGCTCGCGAACGTCGAGGAGGACAACTGGGAGTGGCACACCTTCGACACCGTCAAGGGTGGCGACTACCTGGTCGACCAGGACGCGGCCGAGATCCTCGCAAAGGAAGCCATCGACGCGGTCATCGACCTCGAGAACATGGGCCTTCCCTTCAACCGCACCCCTGAGGGCAAGATCGACCAGCGCCGCTTCGGTGGCCACACGCGTGACCATGGCAAGGCGCCTGTGCGCCGTGCCTGCTACGCGGCCGACCGCACCGGCCACATGATCCTGCAGACGCTCTACCAGAACTGCGTCAAGCACGGCATCAACTTCTTCAACGAGTTCTACGTGCTCGACCTCGTCATGAGCGGCGAGGGCGCTGACCGCAAGCCGGCCGGTGTCGTGGCCTACGAGCTTGCGACCGGCGACCTGCACGTCTTCCACGGCAAGGCAGTCGTCTTCGCGACGGGTGGCTTCGGCAAGGTCTACAAGACGACGTCCAACGCCCACACCCTGACGGGCGACGGCGTCGGCATCATCTGGCGCAAGGGCCTCCCCCTCGAGGACATGGAGTTCTTCCAGTTCCACCCGACCGGCCTCGCCGGCCTCGGCATCCTGCTCACGGAGGGTGCCCGCGGTGAGGGCGCCATCCTGCGCAACGCCTCGGGTGAGCGCTTCATGGAGCGCTACGCGCCCACCATCAAGGACCTCGCGCCGCGCGACATCGTCGCCCGCTGCATGGTGCAGGAGGTCGCGGAGGGCCGCGGCGCCGGCCCCAACAAGGACTACGTCTACCTCGACTGCACCCACCTCGGTGCCGAGGTGCTCGAGACGAAGCTCCCCGATATCACCGAGTTCGCGCGCACCTACCTGGGCGTCGACCCCGTCTACGAGCCCGTGCCCGTCATGCCGACGGCGCACTACGCGATGGGTGGCATCCCCACCAACAACAACGCCGAGGTGCTCTCCGACAACACGACCGTCGTGCCCGGCCTCTACGCCGCCGGCGAGTGCGCCTGCGTCTCGGTGCACGGTTCCAACCGCCTCGGCACCAACTCGCTCCTCGACATCAACGTCTTCGGCAAGCGGGCCGGCGTCAACGCCGCCGAGTACGCCAAGACGGCCGAGTTCCCGCCGCTGCCGGAGGACCCGACCGCCGAGATCCGCGGCCTCATCGAGATGCTGCAGTCCTCGACCGGCACGGAGAACATCGCGGCCATCCGTCGCGAGCTCCAGGAGGAGATGGACCGCAACGCCCAGGTCTTCCGCACCGACGAGTCGCTCGCGAAGGTCACCGAGACCATCCACGGCCTGCGCCTGCGCTACCGCAACATCGCGGTGCAGGACAAGGGCAAGCGGTTCAACACCGACCTGCTCGAAGCGATCGAGCTCGGGTTCCTGCTCGACCTCGCCGAGGTCGTCGTCTTCTCGGCCCGCAACCGCAAGGAGAGCCGCGGCGGCCACATGCGCGACGACTACCCCGACCGCGACGACGAGAACTACATGAAGCACACGATGGCCTACCTCTCGGGCGACCCCCTGTCGGCCGACGCGGCAGACCACATCCGGCTCGACTGGAAGCCGGTCGTCATCACGAACTACCAGCCCATGGAGAGGAAGTACTGATGTCCACGGCAACACTCGAGGGCTCAACCGCAGCAGCTGAGGCGGTGCAGTCCTTCACGGTCACGGTCATCATCCGCCGCTTCGACCCCGAGGTCGACTCGGAGCCGCGCTGGCAGGACTTCGACGTCGAGCTCTTCGCGACCGACCGTGTGCTCGACGCGCTCCACAAGATCAAGTGGGAGCAGGACGGCTCGCTCACGTTCCGTCGCTCCTGCGCCCACGGCATCTGCGGCTCCGACGCCATGCGCATCAACGGCCGCAACCGCCTCGCCTGCAAGACGCTGATCAAGGACCTCGACATCTCGAAGCCGATCTACGTCGAGGCGATCAAGGGCCTCCCCCTCGAGAAGGACCTGATTGTCGACATGGAGCCGTTCTTCGACTCCTACAAGGACATCCAGCCCTTCCTCGTGTCGAGCACCGCGCCCAAGGAGGGCAAGGAGCGTCACCAGTCCGTCGCCGAGCGCGAGCGCTTCGACGACACCACCAAGTGCATCCTCTGCGCCGCCTGCACCTCGTCGTGCCCCGTGTTCTGGACCGACGGCCAGTACTTCGGGCCCGCGGCGATCGTCAACGCGCACCGCTTCATCTTCGACTCGCGCGACGAGGCCTCTGAGACGCGTCTCGACATCCTCAACGACAAGGAGGGCGTGTGGCGCTGCCGCACGACCTTCAACTGCTCCGAGGCATGCCCCCGTGGCATCCAGGTGACCAAGGCGATCGCCGAGGTCAAGCAGGCCATCATGCGCGGCAAGCCCTAAGGCAGCTCGCAAGCGACGGCGCCGGTTCCCCCTGGGGGCCGGCGCTTTCGTCTTCTACGGACACGACAGACGAGAGCAGCGGATGCCCCTCCCCACACCCGAAGCGCAGCTGGCGACCAGGCGCCGCTGGTTGGCCCTTGTGGTGCTCATGCTGCCGGTGCTGCTCGTGTCGATCGACAACACCGTGCTGAGTTTCGCGCTCCCCGCGATCTCTGAGGCCCTGCGACCCAGCGGCACGGGCCTGCTCTGGATAATCGACGCGTATCCGCTCGTATTGGCGGGTCTCCTGGTGCCCATGGGGAGCCTTGGGGACCGGCTGGGCCGACGACGGATGCTCCTGGTCGGCGCGACGGGCTTCGCAGCGCTCTCAGTCGTCGCGGCCTTCGCCCCCACCGCTGAGGCGCTCATCGCCTCGCGGGCGGCGCTCGGCTTCTTCGGCGCCATGCTGATGCCGTCCACGCTGTCGCTCCTGCGCAACATCTTCCTCGACAGGAACGAGCGGCGACTCGCAATCGCGGTCTGGGCGGCCGGCTTCGCCGCGGGCGGTGCGCTCGGCCCCATCGTGGGAGGGGCGCTGCTGGAGTACTTCTGGTGGGGCTCGATCTTCCTCCTCGCGGTTCCCGTGCTCGTGCCGCTGCTCGTCTTCGCGCCGCTGCTCATCCCTGAATCGCGGGATCCGAATCCGGGCAGGGTCGACGTGCTGAGCTTCCTGCTCGCCATGCTCACGATGGCGCCCGTGGTCTATGCCGTGAAGGTGCTCTCCACCGAAGGGCTGTCGTTCGGCGGCATTGTCGCCCTCGTGGGGGGACTCGTCGCTGGCGTGCTGTTCGTGCGCCGCCAGCGCCGCGAACCCGAGCCCATGATCGACCTGACCCTGTTCTCGCGGCCAGCCTTCAGCGGTGCTGTGCTCATCAACCTGCTCGTGATCGTCGCCTACATCGGCTTCATCTTCTTCGGCTCGCAGCACCTCCAGCTGGTGTTGGGGCTTACGCCGATGGTCGCAGGAATGGCGTTGCTGCCCGGGCTCATCGCCATGGTTGTGGCCGGCCTCGCCGTCGTTCCCCTCTCGCGCAGGCTGAGACCGCGGGGCATCGTCGCCGTCTCCCTCATGGTCGCGGCGAGCAGCTTCGTGCTCGTGGCCGTGACCGGCGGCGATGGGTCGACCCTCGTGCTGGTGCTCGCCTTCTCCCTGCTGGGGTTGGGTGCTGGCGCGGCCGAGACGGTGTCCAATGACCTCATCATCGCCACGGCCCCGCCCGAGAAGGCCGGCGCTGCCGCCGCCATCTCCGAGACGGCCTATGAGTTGGGGGCCGTGCTCGGCACGGCCGTGCTCGGCACCATCCTGACGGTGTCGTACCGAAACAATGTCGTCGTCCCCGAGGCCGTGGGCACCGAGGCTGCGTCCGCCGCCGGTAAGACGCTGGGCGGGGCGGTCGCCGTCGCTCGCGACCTGAGCCCCGGCCTTGCGGCCGAGCTGCTCGAGTCGGCGAGGAGCGCGTTCGACAGCGGCATCGCGCTCACCTCCGCGATCGGCGCAGCGCTCGTCGTCGCAGCAGTGGTGGTGGCACTCGTGAGCCTGCGCCGCGTCGAGATCGACAATGGCGCCGCCGACGAACTCGCAGCCGAAGCGACGGGCGCGACCCCGGCTGAGTGACGGCGATCAGCCCGAGGGCGTCGGCACGACCGCGACGAGCGGCTCGAAGAGCGGATGCGACGGCCCGATGCCGCACACCTCCTGCACGAACTCCTCCGGCGTGAGGGCCTGCAGTTTCTCACGCATCTGCACCGACTGCTCGTCGTCGGGAACGTCGAAGCCGAGGGCCGTGCCGACGGCGTCGATGAGCGCCTCGGGCACGGTGCCGCGCTCCGCGAGTTCGGCCGCGGGGCCAATAAAGCGCTCGTTGCGGCTCAGCTTGCGCAGTGGCTGGCGGCCGACCCGGTCGACCGTGTCGGGCAGGTGCGGGTTCGCGAAACGGGTCAGGATCTTGTCGATGTAGGCCTGCTGGGCCGACTCGTCGAGGCCGTGCTTGGCTACGAGCAACTGCTTCGTCTCGGCGAGCACGGCGCGCACCGCGGATTCGACCTCGGCGTGACCAAGGGCATCCGATATCCCCTTCGCCCCCGCCGCGAAGCCGTAGTAGGCGATCGTCGCGTGACCGGTGTTCACCGTGAAGAGCTTGCGCTCGATGTAGGGCGCGAGGTCGTCGACCCAGGAGGCGCCCGGGATGCTCGGCTCCTCGCCCCCAAAGGGTGAGCGGTCGATCGCCCATTCGAAGTACGACTCGACCGTGACGTCGAGCCCGCCGGCACCGGGCTGGCCCGGCACGATGCGGTCGACGGCCGTGTTGGCGAAGACCGCGCGGGAGAGGGCGGTCGCGGCATCCGCTTCGCTCCCCTTGTCGGCGAGTGCCTGCGCCACGTGCTCGCGCAGGGTGTCGGTCGCGTTGATGGCGTTCTCGCACGCCATGACGGCGAGCGGCGCCTCGGCGGAACGCTGCAGGAGCGCGTCGGCGATGAGCGGGGCGACGAACTTGAGCACGTTGGGCCCGACCGCGGTCGTGACCACCTCGGCGGTCGCGATCTCGGCGACCACCGCATCCGGATCAGCAGCACTGTTGAGGGCACGGAAGAACTCGACACGATGGTCGCGCGCACCCTCCCCCACCTCGTGCACGGTGTAGCTCTCCGCGGCAGCGAGTGAGTCGATCAGTTCCGCGGCGACGTCGACGAAGACCACCTCGAAGCCGGCCTCGTGGAGCAGGAGGCCCACGAAGCCCCTGCCGATGTTGCCGGCTCCGAAGTGGACAGCCTTCATCAGTTGTTGACCTCCGAGAGGATGTCGAGGATCTCCTCCGCGCTGCCCGCCTTGAGCAGCGCATCCACCTCGTCCTCGTCAGAGAACACGATCGCGATCTTGGAAAGGATCTCGAGGTGCTCGTTCTCGACGCCGGCGATGCCGACGACGAAGTGCACGGGGTTGCCGTCCCAGTCGATCGGCTGCGCGTAGCGCACGAAGGAGAGCGCCGAGGAGAGGATCGCCTCCTTGCTCTCGTTCGTGCCGTGCGGGATGGCGAGGAAATTCCCCATGTACGTCGAGACCGATTCCTCGCGCTCGAGCATCGCCGGCAGGTACGCGGCCGTCACCGCTCCGGCATCCACGAGGATGCCGTGGGCCTCCCGCATCGCCTCGAGCTTGGTCGTTGCCTCACCCTCGGTGCGGATCTGTGCGAGCTGCAGTACCTGTGACGCCATGGGGAACTCCCTCTTCCAGTTGTTGTCAGCTGTCGGACTGCCGCTTGAGCAGGTCGACGACCTCGTCGTACTTCGGGCTGTTCATGAAGTTGTCTACCGACACATGCTGGGCGTTCGGTGTCTTCTGCGACGCGCGGTCGGTGAGGTCCTGGTGCGTGATGACCAGGTCTTCCGTGCCGTCCAGGTTGGCGATCGACTTGTTGACGACCGTCACGCCCTCAATTCCAGCCTTCTTGACCTTGTTCCGCAAGACACTGGCGCCCATCGCACTCGACCCCATTCCGGCGTCGCAGGCGAACACGACGTTCTGGATGGTCCGGTCGACCGTGGCGGTCGCGGTCGCGGTCGCGCCGGCGGATGCGACGCTATCGGTCGTCTGGGCGGATGCCTCGGCGCCCGAGAGCCCGCCGAGCACGCTCGACGACTTGCCCTTGTTCGCCTCGGTCTGCGCGACCGCCGCGCCGAGGTCACCGCCGCCGGCCTCGAGGTCCTTCTTGCGGCTCGCGCGGAGGATGACCGCCGCGACGAGGAAGGAGACGGTGGCAGACAGCACCACCGACAGGATGACGCCGAGGTAGCTGTCATTCGCGGTCTGGATGAGCACCGCGAAGATGCTCCCGGGCGCCGCAGGGGCGCGGAGGCCGCTGTCGAAGAGCACGTTCGTGAAGACACCGGTCATGCCACCCGCAATGACGGAGAGCACGAGGATGGGCTTCATGAGCACGTAGGGGAAGTAGATCTCGTGGATGCCACCGAGGAACTGGATCAGGATGGCACCGGGGGCACTCGCACGGGCGATGCCGACGCCGAAGACGGCGAAGGCGAGCAGCAGGCCGAGGCCGGGGCCGGGGTTCGCCTCAACGAGGAAGAGGATCGACTTGCCCGCCTCGCCGGAGGCCTGCTGCGTTCCGATGGGCGTGAACACACCGTGGTTGATCGCGTTGTTGAGGAACAGGATCTTGCCCGGCTCGACGAAGATCGACAGCAGCGGCAGCAGCGAGAGGCCGACCAGCCAGTCGACGACGGCCTCGAGCGCGTTGCTGAGGGCGGTGACGACGGGGGCGAAGGCGAACAGGCCGGCGATCGCCATGATCGCGGCGAGGATGCCAGCCGAGAAGTTGTCGACGAGCATCTCGAATCCGGGCTTGATCTTGCCTGCCCAGATGCGGTCGACCCACTTCATGAGGAGTGCCGTCAGCGGGCCCATGATCATGGCGCCGAGGAACATCGGGATGTCGGTGCCCACGATGACACCAACGGTGGCGATCGCCCCGACGACGCCGCCGCGGGTGTCGTAGACGATGCGTCCACCCGCGTAGGCAATCAGGAGCGGGAGCAGGTAGGTGATCATGGGGCCGACGAGACCGGTCCACACGGTGCCGTCGGGCGTCTCACCGCCGCCGATGATGTTGGAGTCGGCCCACTGCCACGCCGCCACGGGGCTGTCGAAGCCGACCCAGCCGTTGGGAATGAAGAAGGCCGTGATGAGGCCCCACGCGATGAATGCCCCGATGTTGGGCATGATCATGCCGCTGAGGAAGGTGCCGAAGCGCTGCACTCCGACTCGCGCACCCCCGCGCTTGGCAGCGGCGGGTGCCGTTGGTGACTCCGTTGTCATCTTGTGTCCTTTTCTCTCAAGTGGTGCAGTTCGTATCGGGTGTGGTCGTTCAGCGCTCGGCGATGGCCGTGCGGACGGCGTCGCGAGCGGCAGCTGCCGTGGGGGCGGCGAGGGCGGCCTCGGCGAGCGCCGTCGCATCCGTCGCCGTGTGCTGCAGGAGTTCGGCCCGCACGTCGGCGAATGCGGCGGGCGTCATCGACAGGGAGTTGACCCCGAGCCCCACGAGCACAACGGCGAGGAGTGGGTCGGCGGCCGCCTCACCGCACACGCCGACGGGCTTGCCGTGCGTGCGGCCGGCGTCGCCGAGCATGCGCACGAGGCGCAGAACAGCCGGATGCCACGGGTCCTGGTACGCGGCGACGGAACCGAGCATCCGGTCGGCTGCCAGCGTGTACTGGGTGAGGTCGTTGGTGCCGATGCTGACGAAGTCGCTCGCAGCGGCGACCTGCTCGGCCATGAGGGCAAGCGAGGGGATCTCGGCCATGACGCCCGCGACGCGGATGCCGAGCTCGCGGGCGACCGCGACGAAGTACTCGGTCTCGGCGACATCGGCGACCATCGGTGCCATGACCCAGAGGTCGGCCTCGGTGGCCTCCTGGGCGCGTGCGAGGGCCGTGAGCTGGTCGCGCAGGATCTGCTCGTTCGCCCGCAGGGAGCGGAGCCCGCGCAGGCCGAGCGCCGGGTTCTCCTCCTCGGCGTCGTTGAGGAAGCTCAGGGGCTTGTCGGCGCCGGCGTCAAGGCAGCGCACGACGACCTTCTTGCCGGGGAAGGCCGCGAGCACGGCCGTGTAGTCGGCCTCCTGCCGCTCGATGCTGGGTGCCTCGGTCGCGTCGAGGAACAGGAACTCGGTGCGGAAGAGGCCGACGCCCTCGGCGCCGAGCCCGACGGCGGCCGCGGCATCCTTCGGGTTGCCCAGGTTGGCGAGGAGCGGAATCCTGGTGCCGTCCGCGAGCGCACCGTCGGTGATGGGAGCGTTCACGATCGCGCGAATCTCGGCCGTGCGGGTCTCGGCGTCGGCGAGTTGCGCTGGTGAGGGCTCCACCGTCACGGTGCCCGCGCCGGAGTCGACGAGCACCATCGTGCCGTCCGTGAGTGACTCGGCACCTTCGACGCCGACGATCGCGGTGATGGACTTCGAGCGCGCGAGGATCGCCGTGTGGGAGGTTGGGCCGCCGTCGCGGGTCACGAGGGCGAGCACCTTGTCGAGGTCGAGCAGGGCGGTGTCGGCCGGCGCCAGGTCGCGGGCGACGAGCACGAAGGGGCTGTCGGAGTTCGGCACGCCGGGGGCCGGCACGCCGCGGAGACGCGCGATGATGCGCTGGGCGACATCAGCGAGGTCGGCGGCGCGCTCCCCCATGTAGCCGCCCATGCCGGTCAGGAGTTCCTGGAAGGCGGCGAAGGCCTCGAATACGGCCCGTTCGCCGGTGCTGCCGCCGTCGATGCGCGCGTTCACGTCATCGACGAGCCCGGGGTCCTGCGCCATCATCGCCTGCGCGTCGAGCACCGCCTGGGCGTCTCCGCCCGCGCGCTGGCCGCGTTCGGTCAACTCGGATGCCACGGCCGCGAGTGCCTCGCTGACGGTGGCCTTCTCGGCCTCGGCATCGGCGGTGCGGGGGGTCGCATCCGGTTCGGGCAGGGGGTCGGGCATCCGCAGTACCGGGCCGGCTGCTATGCCGCGCCCCACGCCGACTCCTCGAAGCTCTCGCATCCCGCACTCCCTCGTCATTGGGCCTCGCCGACGGCATGCCGCGGCGATGTGAAACCGAGAGTACCCCCAACTCGATTGACAAACAAACAAATTCGGAGATAAAAATACGCAAGCAGACTTTTGTTTGTGATGTTTCTCTCGTGCGCCACGGCGCCGAGCCGCACCTGTGAACGACGAGGTCACGATGTACGCACCCGAACGGCACCAAGCGATCCTTGAGCAGGCTCGCGCGAACGGACGCGTCGAGGTGCGGGAACTCGCGGAGCTGCTGCGCGTCACCCCTGAGACAATCCGGCGCGACCTCACAAGCCTCGAGCGGCGCGGACTCGTGCGCCGCGCCCACGGTGGCGCGATCCCCGTCGAGCGGAGCCTCGTCGGGCCCGCCGTCTCGGAACGCAACGAGATCCGGGTGGCCGAGAAGCTTGCGATCGCCACGGCCGCGATCGACGAACTCCCGGATGGCGGCTCGATCCTGATCGACGCGGGCACGACGACGATCAAGCTCGCCGAACTCATCCCCACCGACCGCCGGCTGACCGTCGTGACCCACTCGCTCCCCGTCGCGATCGCGCTCGCCGACCGCGAGAACATCGAACTCCACGTGCTCGGAGGCCTCGTGCGGTCCACCTCCCGGGCCACCGTCGGCACCTGGACGCATCAGATGGTGAGCATGGTGAGCGTCGACGTGGCATTCATCAGCATCAACGGCATCACGCCCGAGCGCGGCCTCACGACCCACAACATCGCCGAGGCCGCCGTGAAGTCGGCCATCATCAAGGCCAGCCGCCGCAGCATCGTGCTCGCGGACCACAGCAAGTTCGGCCGCGAGGAGTTCAGCAGGGTCGCCCCGCTCGCCGCCATCGACACGATCATCACCGACGCGGGCGTCAACGCTGAGCTCGTGCACGAGGTCGAGGCATCCGGCCCGGACGTGATCCTCGCGGGACCCTCACCGACACCGGCAGTAGCATGACGACACCAACACGGGAGGACAACGCCATGGCAGAAGCACAGCGCACGGTCGCATTCGGGTCAGCAGTCGGCCTGCACGCACGCCCCGCCGCGACAATTGCAAAGGCGGCCGGCGAGAGCGGGCACAGCGTCACGATCGAGGCGTCGAACGGCAAGAAGGCCAACGCGGCCAGCGTGCTGCTCCTCCTCGCGATGGGCGTCTCGAAGGGCGACGAGCTGACCATCACGGTGAGCGGCGACGACGCGGATGCCACGGCCGACCGCCTCGCGGAACTCATCGGCTCGGAGCTCGACCCGCAGTAGCATCCGCTGGCGCGCCCCTCCCGCGGAGGGGCGTCCCGGCCTAGCCTGAGAGCGATGGACCGGATCAAGCAACTCATCGCCTGGGTGACGGCGTCGCGACCGGTGCGCGTGTTTCAGCACTACCTGCTCAAGCGCGGGCCGATCCTCGCATCCGGCCTCTCCTACCAGGCCCTCTTCGCGGTATTCGCCGCGATCTGGGTCGCGTTCTCGGTCGCCGGACTCGTCATCACGGGCAACGAGGAGCTCACGCAGGCCATCTTCGCGCTCATCGACTCCTACGCGCCCGGGCTCATCGACTCGGGCGACGGCGAGGGCGCGATCGATCCCGACGACCTCACCGAGGCCGGCATCTTCGGATGGACGGGCGTCATCGCCGCGGGCGGCCTCCTCTTCACGGCACTCGGATGGCTCGCATCCGCTCGCGATGCCGTTCGGGTCATGTTCGAGTTGCCGCCAGAGCGCCTCAACATCGTGCTGCTGCGACTCAAGGATGCGGGGCTCGGCCTCCTCCTCGGGGTCGCCGTCATCGTCTCCGCCGGCCTTCTCGTCTTCAGCACGCAGGCGGTCGAGTGGACCTTCGAACTCGTCGGCATCGACCCCGACTCGTGGTTCGCATCCGCCATCGGCTCGGGCGTCGGCCTCCTGCTGATGTTCGTGGTGGACGCGGTGACGCTCGCCGCCCTGTATCGCTTCCTCGCGGGGCTGCGCATCCCCGTGCGCCGACTCGCGACCGGGGCACTCCTCGGCGCGGCCGGGATCGGGGTGCTCAAGGTGCTCGGTTCCGCCCTGCTCGGAGGGGCGACGCGAAACCCGCTGCTCGCATCCTTCGCCGTCATCATCGGTCTGCTCATCTGGTTCAACTTCCTCTGCCAGGTCATCCTGATCGCGGGCACGTGGATCGCCGTCGGCATGCGCGACCGCGGCCTCATCGCCGACGAGCGCATCGAGGATGAGCGCCGGCAGGAGCGGGAGCGTGCGGCTGCCCACGAGGCCGCCCTACGCGAGGAGGCGCGTCGGCGACTCGCGCGTATCCGCCGCACCCGACGGTGGGGCTGGCTCTTCAAACGATGAGGTCACGGCGGATGCCTGCTGTCGGATGCCGCCGCTAGGGTCGAAGCATGTCGAAGCCGCTCCGCATTGCCTCCGTCAACGTCAACGGCATCCGTGCCGCCTACCGCAAGGGCATGGGTGACTGGCTCGCCGCTCGCGAGGTCGACATCCTCGCGCTGCAGGAGGTGCGCGCCGACACCGAGCACATCACCGAACTGCTCGGCGACGAGTGGGACGTGCTGCACGACCCCGCCACCGCGAAGGGCCGCGCGGGCGTCGCGCTCGCGAGTCGCACCCGTGCCGACGGCCGGCGCGGGGCCAAGATCCACCGCGTCGAGCTGGGCGCCGCCGACTTCGACTCGGCGGGGCGCTGGCTCGAGGCCGACTACGAGGTCGGCGACGAGATCATCACGGTCGTGAGCACCTACGTGCACTCGGGCGAGGACGGCACGCCCAAGCAGATCGAGAAGTACAAGTTCCTCGACGCGATGGCTGAGCGCCTGCCCGAGCTCGAAGCGCACTCGAAGTACGCGGTCGTGCTCGGTGACCTCAACGTCGGCCACACGAAGCTCGACATCAAGAACTGGAAGGGCAACGTCAAGAAAGCCGGGTTCCTCCCCAAGGAGCGCGCCTACTTCGACCGCTTCCTCGGCCCTCGCGGCGAGGAGTTCGAATGCCAGGACGGCACGACCGGCACCGGCCTCGGCTGGGTCGACGTGGGCCGACGCCACGCAGGCGAGGTCGACGGTCCCTACACGTGGTGGTCGAACCGCGGACAGGCCTTCCCGAATGACGTCGGATGGCGCATCGACTACCACCTCGTGACGCCCGCCCTCGCCGAGACCGTCGTCGACTACAAGGTCGACCGCTACCCCTCCTACGAGGAGCGCTGGTCAGACCACGCCCCAGTCGTGGTCGACTACAAGCTCTAGGCGCTCGCTCACTCCGCCTCGTCCACGCCCGTATTGGCGTCGTTCCCCGCTCCTGGCGCGCAAGCGGTGAGTGTTGACGATCTGCGCCAACGCTTCATTCGATGCTGCATGTTCTCGACACTCGCCGCCGTTGCATCCGACTCGCACGTTCACGCGCCCGTACAGGAACGCACTCCTTTCCTCCGCACACCGGGCGTGAGTGTCGAAGATGCGCGCCACAGGCTCGCGGGGTAGCGCGCATTCTCCACACTCGAGGCCCCGGGGCCCGGCATGCGCGCCCCGCTGAGTCCTCCGCAGGCGCTGCAGCGGTGCTCCTTCCACGCAAGCAGGCCCGCTTCATCCTGAGACGCTACGAGCATGGAAACGTGGCGGGATGCCTCGACTCGTACCCCTCCCCGACGAGCTTCGCGGACGCGCGTTCAGCATCGATGACGTGAGAGCCGCGGCCCTCACACCCGGACGCCTGCGCAGTCCCGATCTGGTCGCTCCGTTCCGAGGAGTTCGGGCGGCTGCTGGCGCGATCGCGAACGTTGACGACGTCGCCGCCGCTTACGCTGTCCGGATGCCGCGGCATGCGTTCTACTCACACGTGACCGCTGCCTCGCTTCACGGCATCCCGCTTCCCCCGAGGCTCGACTCACAGCTCCAGCCGCTCAACTCGATCTCCCTCGACGTCTCCGTTCCTGTCGGAATGGTGCCCGCCACCGGCGCTCGTATCCGCAGCCACCGCCTCCGAATCGCCAGCGAGGACATCGTCGAGTCCCGCGGCATGCGGTTCACCAGCGCCGAGCGGACCTGGTGCGATCTGGCCGCGCTTCTCACTGAGGAGGAACTCATTGCCGCGGGAGACTTCCTCGTGTGGAGGAAGCGCCCTCCGCTGCTGCGACTCACCCCCGAGGCGCTGTCGCTGGCCATTGCTCGGTTCGAAGGCCGCCGGGGACGACCCGCGCTCCTCCGAGCTGCGCCACGCCTGAGTAGCCGCGCAGACTCTCCACCGGAATCAACCATTCGAGTACGCGCTGTCGATGCGGGGCTGCCAGAGCCTGAGGTGAATGAGGAGCTTTGGACCGTTGAAGGCGAGTTCCTCGCGCAGCCGGACCTTCGCTGGCGACGCTGGTTCACGACGTTTGACTATGAAGGGGATCTCCACCGCACCGATCCCCGGCAATGGGAGAAGGACATCGCGCGAGTCCCGCGACTCGAGAATGCGGGATACCGCCACATCCGAGGTTCGAAAGCCGATCTGCGCAACTCGACTAATCTGCTCGGCAACATAGCGATGCGGCTGCAAGATCACGGGTGGATGCCGCCGCCCCGCACCCCAATTCGGCGGATTTTACGGTCCTTAGGCCGGTGAGCACTGATTGCTGAGTGCTAAGGAATTGCGCCAACCGACCCGGCCGAAACGAATGTTCTCGACACTCACTGGAGGGCAGAGGCGCGTATCGAAGAGGCCCTGAGTGCGCCGGAGTCTCGCCAGATTCGCGGAGCCGTTGCGTGTCGAGTATCTGCGCTACTAACCGGCGAGAGACGCGTCTTCTCGACACTCAGTTTGTCAAGGGCGCGAGTGCGGGACAGGCGGGCGGGAGGACGGGACGGGAGCGGGAGCGGGAGCGGGAGCGGGAGCGCACCAGCGGAGACCCGCGATGCGAGAGAATGGGGGGATGACCGCTAAGCCCCGCCTGTTCTCCGGTATGCAGCCATCCGCCGACTCGCTCCAGATCGGCAACTACATCGGGGCGCTGCTGCAGTGGCGGGAGATGCAGGAGACCCACGACGCCATCTTCTGCGTCGTCGACCTGCACGCGATCACGGTTCCCCAGGAGCCGAAGCAGCTCCGCGAGGCCACCCGTCGCACGGCTGCCCAGTACATCGCGGCGGGCATCGACCCCGCCAAGTCGACGCTCTTCGTGCAGTCGCACGTCTCGGCGCATCCGGAGCTCGCGTGGGCACTCAACACGATCACGGGCTACGGCGAGGCCAGCCGCATGACCCAGTTCAAGGACAAGTCGGCGAAGCAGGGGGCGGATGCCACGACCGTGGGCCTCTTCGCCTACCCCGTGCTCATGGCGGCGGACATCCTGCTCTACGACGCCGAGGTCGTGCCGGTTGGCGAGGACCAGCGCCAGCACATCGAGCTGACCCGCAACCTTGCTGAGCGCTTCAACTCGCGCTTCGGCGAGACCTTCGTCGTGCCGGAGGCGCAGATCCAGAAGGCCTCGGCGAAGATCTACGACCTGCAGGACCCGAGCTCCAAGATGAGCAAGTCGGCCTCGACCGAGAAGGGTGTCGTCTGGCTGCTCGACGAGCCGAATGCGACGGCCAAGAAGATCAAGTCGGCGACGACCGACAGCGAGGGCTCGGTGCGCTACGACCAGGCCGAGAAGCCGGGCATCTCCAACCTGCTCACGATCTACTCGGCGCTCTCGGGCACCGCGATCCCCACGCTCGAGGAGCAGTACGCGGGCCGCGGCTACGGCGACTTCAAGAAGGACCTCGCCGAGGTCGTCACCGAGACCTTCGCCCCCATCCGCGCCCGGGTGCTCGAGCTGCTTGACGACCCCGCCGAACTCGACCGCATCCTCGCGGGCAACGCCGACAAGGCGGCGGAGATCGCGGATGCCACGCTCGCGCGCGTCTACGACCGCATGGGCCTCCTCCCCCGCCGCTGACGCCTCTCTCATGCATCCCTTTGAACTTCGCACCGAGCGGCTCGTGCTCTCGGCCCCCACGCCCGACGATGTCGAGGCGATCCACGAGCACTGCCAGGATCCCGTGCTGTCGAAGTACATCCCCGCCATCACGCAGCCGTACACGCTCGAGAAGGCGCGCGAGTTCGTCGCGTTCACCGAGCGCGGCTGGGCATCCGGCGAGGAGCTGACCTGGGGCATCCGTGCCGACGGCGAGTTCGTCGGCGTCATCTCACTGCGGCGCGTGACGGCGGATGACATCGGCTTCTGGTTGGGCGCCAAGCACCGAGGCCAGGGCTTCATGCCTGAGGCCGTCCACGGGGTGCTCGATTGGGCCTTCGACCCGGCGAATCCGCTGCGGGTCGAGTCGGTAGGATGGGAGTGCCTGACCGGCAACATGGCGTCGGCGAGTGTCGCGCGCAAGTGCGGCTTCACGTTTGAGGGCGAGGGGGCGGGCCGTCGCCCTGACGCAGGGGGAGAGCATCCGCTCTCCTGGCGTGGGCGCATCGACGCAGGGGACGCGCGCAGAGTGAAGGCGGGTTGGCCCACCGCCTGAGCCCGCGTCGTCGTTCCGCGGAGTGGCATCCGGAATAGTCCGCAGATGCGCGCGTTGTAGACTGCAGCACAGTACGTGCTCCGGGGTCGGTGAGAATCCGAACCGGCGGTGATAGTCCGCGACCCGCGGCGTTGCGAAAGCAGCAAGGCGGTTGAGCCGGTGAAATTCCGGCACCGACGGTAATGGGATGGCAGTTCGCTGCGCTCCCTCAGTCCGGATGAGAGGAAGCACACGTGGTTCGCGCTATCGCGACACCATGGCCCGTACGCGGCACCCCCGGAGACGTGTAGACGACACGAGGACCGGGATGAGCGAAACAGGCCACGAGACCGAAGCGCGGGATGCGCACGCGCTTGAGCACGCCATGCGACACGCACTCTCGCTGGCCCAGCGCGGCCCCGCGTGGGGCATCAATCCGCAGGTCGGATGCGTGCTGCTCGACTCGGCGGGCAACCGCGTCGCCGAGGGCTGGCACAAGGGTGCTGGCACCCCGCACGCCGAGGTCGACGCGTTGTCGAAGCTCGGGGCGGATGCGCCGAGCCGCCTGACCGCCGTCGTCACCCTCGAACCCTGCAACCACACCGGCTTGACCGGCCCCTGCACGGAGGCACTGCTCGCGGCGAACGTCTCCCGCGTCGTCTACGCGGTCGCGGACCCCGGCGCCGAGTCCGGCGATGGTGCGGCGACCCTGCGCGACGCGGGCATCGAGGTGGCGGGTGGCGTGCTCGCCGACGAGGTGCAGGAGCTGATGCATCCGTGGCTCACGGCGGTGAGCCGACAGCGCCCCTGGGTCACGCTCAAGTGGGCCTCGACCCTGGACGGGCGCGTGGCGGCCGCCGACGGGACGAGCCAGTGGATCACGGGCGCCGCCGCCCGCCAGCGAGTGCACGAGCAGCGGGCCGCGAGCGACGCCATCGCGGTCGGCACCGGCACCGTGCTCAGCGACGACCCCTCCCTCACTGCGCGCGGCGAAGCGGGAGAGTTCATGGAGCACCAGCCGATCCCCGTCGTGATCGGCGAGACCCTCGTGCCGCGATCCTCGCGCGTGCTCCACCACCCACAGGCGGCGATCCTCACGGCGAGCCGCGACCTGGATGCGATGCTGGCCGATCTCTATGGGCGCGGCATCCGTCGCCTCTATGTCGAGGGCGGCCCGACGCTCGCGAGCGCATTCATCGCGCAGGGACTCGTGGACGAGTATTCGATCTACCTCGGCGCGCAGCTGCTGGGTTCGGGCCGCACGGCCGTCGGCGACCTCGGCGTCGGCACGATCGGCGAGGCGCGGCGGTTGGAGATCCGCGGGGTTGAGGTGCTCGGCGGCGACGTGCTGGTGACGGCGCGGCCGGTGGGCGGCGGGGTTTCGACACTGCCGCACGCCCACGAAGCACAGGACGGTCGGGCCCGGTCGACCGGCGATGGGCTCGGCGGCGAGCTCGACGAGCAATACGAACAGGGAGACAACTGATGTTCACGGGAATCATCGAGGAAATGGGCGAGGTCATCGCCTGGGAGCCATCGACGGATGCCGCGCGCATCACGGTGCGCGCCCCCAAGTCTGTCTCGGATGCCGGCCACGGCGACTCGATCGCTGTGAGTGGCGTGTGCCTCACGGTCGTTGACCAGGGCGAGGACTGGTTCACCGCCGACGTCATGGCGCAGACGATCGCCATGAGCACCCTCACGGGCCCCCGCCCGGGCGAGCGCGTCAACCTTGAGCGGGCGGCGCCCGTGCACGGGCGCCTCGGCGGCCACATCGTGCAGGGACACATCGACGGCACGAGCGAGCTGCTCAGCGTCACTCCCGGCGAAGCCTGGCGGGTCCTGCGCTTCTCCCTCTCCCCCGAACTCGCGCCCCTCGTCGTCGACAAGGGTTCGATCGCGGTCGACGGCGTCTCGCTGACGGTCTCCGCGGTGGGCGACGACTGGTTCGAGGTTTCCCTGATTCCCGAAACGCTGAGCGCCACGACGCTCGGGATGCGCGCGGTGGGCGACCGCGTGAACATCGAGACCGACATCCTCGCCCGTCATGTGCAGCGGATGCTGCGCCTGCAGTCTCCCGCGAGTGCGGGCACCACCGAGAGGAGCGAGCCATGAGCCTCGCCGAAATCCCCGCCGCGATCGCGGAACTCCGCGCTGGCAAGCCCATCATCGTCGTCGACGATGAGGGCCGCGAGAACGAGGGAGACGTGATCATCTCGGCCCAGCTCGCGAGCCGCGAGTGGATCGGGTGGATGGTGCGCCACACCTCCGGCTACATCTGCGCCCCCATGCCGCGTGAGATCGCCGACCGGCTCGACCTTCCCGCCATGGTCGTCAACAATGAGGACCCGCGCGGCACCGCCTACACGATCTCGGTCGACGCGGCCGAGGGCATCACGACGGGCATCAGCGCGTCTGACCGCACGACGACACTGCGTGCCCTCGCCGACCCCGCGTCGACGCCGGCGAGCGTCATCCGGCCGGGGCACATCCTGCCGCTCCGCGCCGTCGATGGCGGCGTGCGGGAGCGCGCGGGCCACACCGAGGCGACGGTTGACCTCATGCGCCTCGCGGGCCTCGAGCCGGTCGGCGCGATCGCCGAGATCGTCGAGGACTCGGGCGAGATGATGCGCCTGCCCGGCCTCATCGCCCTGGGGCAGGAACACGGTCTCGTCGTCATCACGATCGAGGAGCTCAGCAATTACCTGGACGCACTCGATGACGACACGGCCGCACCACTCGGCGCGCAGATCCCGCAGACCTCGCGGGTCGTCTTCGAGGTCGAGACTCGGCTGCCGACCGTGCTCGGCGAGTTCACGGTGCGCGCCTACCGCGACCGCATGAGCGGCGCCGACCACGTCGCGATCATCTCGGGAGAGCCGAAGGACGGATGCCTCATTCGCGTGCACTCGGAGTGCCTGACCGGTGAGGTGTTCGGCTCGCTGAAGTGCGAGTGCGGCCCGCAGCTGGAGTCGGCGCTCGCGCAGATCCGCGAGGACGACGGGGTCGTCATCTACATGCGCGGCCATGAGGGCCGCGGCATCGGGCTGATCAACAAGCTGAAGGCCTACCGGCTGCAGGACGCGGGCCTCGATACGCTCGACGCGAACCTCGCGCTCGGCCTGCCGGCCGACGGACGCGACTACGGCGCCGCGGTCGCGATTCTCGAGGACCTCGGCCTCGGCTCGGTGCGGGTCATCACGAACAACCCCGACAAGGTCAAGCAGCTGACCGATCGCGGCATCGTCGTGACGGAGCAGGTGCCCATCCTCGTCGGCCTCGACCCGCTCAACGAGGGCTACCTCGAGACGAAGCGCGACCGCATGGGGCACCTCCTGCCCGAACACATCGACGTGAACGGGGTCGACCCCGTCGAGATGGCTCGCCAGAGCCAGAAGGAGCAGGCACTGTGAGCGGCGAGGGTTCCCCGATGTTTGAAACCGGCGCGGCCGAGCTCGACGGACGGGGCCTGGCGGTGACGATTGTCGCCGGGCAATGGCACGAGGTCATCACCGATGGGCTCCTCGCTGGCGCGCGGCGGGTGCTCGAGGCATCCGGTGCGTCCATCACGGAGGTGCGGGTGCCGGGCAGCTTCGAGTTGCCCGTCGTCGCGAAGGCGGCGCTCGAGAACGGTGCGGATGCGGTGGTCGCCCTCGGCGTCATCATCCGCGGTGGCACTCCCCACTTCGAGTATGTCTCCGCCGCGGCAACCGACGGCCTGACCCGCGTGGCCCTCGACACGGGCAAGCCGGTCGGATTCGGGCTGCTCACCCTCGACGACGAGCAGCAGGGCCTCGACAGGGCCGGGCTGCCGGGGTCGAAGGAGGACAAGGGCGCGGAGGCGGCATCCGCGGCGCTTGCGACGGCAGTGGTATTGCGAGGCATCCGGACGTAGCGTGCGAGGGGCCGGCGTGCCACGCGGGCATAGGATGAATCATCCGTACACGTAGGAAGTTGCCCATGTCTGTCAACGCCACCGCTGAAGTGCCCACCCCGGCGAACCCGCGCTCCCGCGTCATCCTCGCGAGCCTCGTCGGCACGACGATCGAGTTCTACGACTTCTACGTCTACGCGACCGCCGCCGTGCTCGTGTTCCCGCACCTCTTCTTCCCCGCAGGGGACGAGACGACCGCGCTGCTCTCCTCCTTCGCGGTCTTCGGCGCCGCCATGGTCGCGAGGCCGCTCGGCGCCGTCTTCTTCGGCCACCTCGGCGACAAGGTCGGGCGCAAGACGACGCTCGTCGCCGCCCTCCTCACGATGGGCATCGCGACCTTCCTCATCGGCGTGCTGCCGACCTACCTGGTCATCGGATGGTTCGCGCCCCTCCTGCTCGTCATCCTCCGCCTCGCCCAGGGCTTCGCGCTCGGCGGGGAATGGAGCGGTGCCGCGCTTGTCGCGACGGAGAACGCGCCGAAGGGCAAGCGCGCCTGGTACGGCACCTTCCCGCAGCTGGGCGCCCCCATCGGCTTCATCATCGCCAACGGCCTGTTCCTCATCATCGCGGCGCTCCTCCCCTCCGACGACCCCAGCCGCCCCTCCGAGGCCTTCCTCGAGTGGGGATGGCGCATCCCCTTCCTCTTCTCGGCCGTCATGGTCATCGTGGGCCTGTGGGTGCGACTCAAGCTCGTCGAGAGCACGGCCTTCTCCAAGACCGTCACGGGTGGACGCGTCGTCAAGCTGCCGCTCGGCCTCGTCGTCCGTCGCAACTGGCGCGAGCTGATCCTCGGCACCTTCTTCATGCTCGCGACCTACGTGCTCTTCTACCTCATGACCACGTTCTCGCTCAGCTACGGGCGCGCCCCGATCGACCCGCAGGACTCCGGCGTGCAGCCGGGACTCGGCTACGACTACACGACATTCGTGCTCATGATGATCGTCGGCGTCGTCTTCTTCGGCATCTTCACGCTCGTCTCGGGCCCGCTCGCCGACCGTTTCGGCCGACGCCGCACGCTCATCATCGTGACGCTCGCCATCATCGCCTTCGGGCTCCTGTGGGTGCCCCTCCTCGGCGCGGGCTTCGCGGGCGTCATGGCGTGGCTCATCATCGGCTTCACCCTCATGGGCTTCACCTTCGGACCCATGGGTGCGCTGCTGCCCGAGCTGTTCCCCACCAACGTGCGCTACACGGGCTCCGGCATCTCCTACAACGTGAGCTCGATCCTCGGCGCGGCCGTCGCCCCCTTCATCGCCGTGTGGCTGTGGGCCACCGCCGACGGCAGCCCCGTGCTCGTGGGCGTCTACCTTGCCGTCATGGCAGCGATCACACTCGTGTCGCTCATCATCGGCAAGGAGACCAAGGACGTCGACATCGAGCGCTGACGCGCTGGGTAGGATGGATGCCATGAGCAATCGCAACGGCGCGCGCGGCGCGGTCACCTTCTGGTCCTGGGTTCTCGTCACCGTCTCCGCGGTGCTCTTCGCGGGCTGGGCCTACACCGTGTTCGTCGAGCCCATCCCGTTCCTCAACCCTTAGGCTTCGCTGGCCGCCGCTCGCGGCCGCTCCGGCGGGATCGCCGCCAGCAGGGTGCGCGTGTAATCGTGCTGTGGGTCGGCGTAGAGCCGCTCATTGCTTGACAGCTCGACGATCTCGCCCTGCCGCATGACCGCGATCTCGTGGCTCATCTGCTGCACGATCGCGAGGTCGTGGGCGATGAAGAGATAGGTGAGCCCCAGATCCTGTTGCAGGGTCGCGAGGAGTTCAAGCACCTGCGACTGGATCGACACGTCGAGGGATGCCGTCGACTCGTCGAGGATCATGAGCTTCGGTTCGACCGCGAGCGCCCGGGCGATGCTGACCCGCTGGCGCTGCCCACCCGAGAGCTCGTGCGGGAACCGGTCGGCGAACTCGCGCGGCAGCCGCACGAGCTCAAGCAGCTCCTCGACTCGCCCGCGACGACCCTTGGCCCCCGCGGCGAGCCTGTGCACGCGGAGGGGTTCCGCGATCGCCTCTGCCACCGACATCCGTGGGTTCAGTGATGAGAACGGGTCTTGGAAGACCATGCTGATCTCGCGTCGCAGCTGCGTGAGCTCGGTGCCGCGGCGCCCGAAGATGTCGCGTCCCTCCAGCGTGACGGTGCCGGATGCCGGCTCGGTGAGGCCCGTCAGCACGCCCGCGACGGTCGACTTGCCGGAGCCCGACTCCCCCACGAGGCCCAGCGTGTGCCCGCGACGGATGTCGAGGCTCGCGCCGCGCACCGCGTGCACGGTGGACTTGCCGGTCGCCGTCGTGATGGGAAAGCTGACGTCGAGGTCGCGGATCGACAGCAGCACGTCGGCGTTCGGATCGGCGGGCGCAGGAGTGGCCAGGCCCAGCACCGGCCGGGCGTCGAGGAGGGTGCGCGTGTAGTCGTGGCGGGGCTCGTCGAAGACCTCGACGATGGGCCGCTGCTCGACCGCCTCTCCCCGATAGAGCACCGTGACGTCGTCGGCAACCTGGCCGATCACGCCGAGGTCGTGGCTGATCCACACGACCGCCATCCCTCGCTCCTCCTGCAGGCCGCGCACGAGGTCGATGATCTGCGCCTGCGTCGTGACGTCGAGGGCCGTCGTGGGCTCGTCGGCGATGAGCAGGTCGGGGTCACAGGCGAGCGCGACCGCGATCATGACGCGCTGGCGCTGCCCACCAGAGAGCTGGTGGGGGTAGGCGGCGAGCCGGTCCGAGGGGTTCGGGATGCCGACGGAGTCGAGCAGTGCAAGGGCACGCGACCGGGCCTGGCGGCGGGTGAGTCCGAGGTGCGCTTCGGGGCCCTCCGTGAGCTGGCGTTCCAGCGTGAGCAGCGGGTTGAGGGACGTGCTGGGGTCCTGGAAGATGAACCCGATGCGGTCGCCGTGGACTCGTCGGAGCTGGGTGGGCGTCGCTGCGACGAGGTCGAGCCCCGCGGCATCCGTCGACCCCAGCCGACTCGCGCCCGTCACGACGGCGCCCGGCGCATCGATCAGGCCGGTCGCGGCGAGCACCGTCATGGACTTGCCGGAGCCCGACTCCCCCACGATGCCGAGCGTCTGGCCGCGTTGGACATCGAAGGAGACGCCGTCGACGATCGTCGAACGGCCGATCGTGACGCCCAGGTCACGCACCGAGAGCACCGCGCTCATCGCCGCCTCCTTGCCTCGAGGATGGTTCGCTGGCGCGGGTCGAGCACGTCGCGCAGGCCGTCGCCGACCAGGTTGAACGCCAGCACGGTGATGAAGATCGCTGCGCCGGGGAAGATGCTCATCCACCACGCCATGCCGAGGAAGCCCTGCGCGTCGAAGAGCATGCGGCCCCACGACGGCTGGGGCGGCTGCACGCCGAGGCCGAGGAACGAGAGGGCGGCCTCCGAGAGGATCGCGAAGGCGAGTGAGAGCGAGGTCTGCACGATGAGCGGGCCTGTGATGTTGGGCAGGATGTGCCGGCGCAGGATGAAGAACGACCCCGTGCCCATCGTGCGGGAGGCCTGCACGAAGGGTTCGACGGCGACACTCAGGGTGCTGCCGCGCGTCACGCGGGCGAAGATCGGCGTGTAGACGATGCCGATCGCGAGCATCGTCGTGAGCAGGCCAGGGCCGAGGATCGCGACGATCGCCATCGCGAGCAGCAGCACGGGGAAGGCGAACATGACGTCGACGCCGCGCATCAGCACGGTGTCGAGCCAGCCGCGCGTGTAGCCCGAGACGATGCCGACGACGACCCCGATGACGAGGGCGAAGGCGACACTCGCCACCGCGACGAGGAGCGAGACCCTGGTCGCGACGAGCACGCGCGAGAAGACGTCACGGCCGAGGTCATCCGTGCCGAACCAGTGCTCGGCACTCGGCGGCTGGAGCGCATTCACGACGTTGGTCGCGTTGACCCCGTAGGGCGCGACGAGAGGGCCGATGATCGCGACGACGGCGACGATCAGGAGCACGATGCATCCGGCGAGCGTCACCTTGTTCTGCAGCAGCAGGCCGATGAGGCTCCCCCGCGAGGGTGGCGTCGCGGCGGCGGGTGCCTGCTTCTCTGACATGGTCATGACAGTCGGATCCTCGGGTCGACGACGGCGTAGAGCACGTCCACGAGCAGGTTGATGAGCAGGAACATGACCGCGATCAGGAGCACCGCCCCCTGGATGATCGGGTAGTCACGGGAGGCGACCGCATCGAAGACGAGCCTGCCGAGCCCCGGCCAGGCGAAGACCACCTCGACGACGATCACCCCACCCAGCATGGTCGCCATCTGGATGCCCGTGATGGTGAGCACCGGCACGAGGGCATTGCGCACGATGTGCCGGAACGTGACGACCTTGGGCGCGAGGCCCTTCGATCGCGCCGTGCGGATGTAGCCCATGCTCGCGACATCCAGCACGGCCGCGCGGATGTACCGGGTCATGATCGAGCCCGCCACGATGCCCATCGTGATCGCCGGCAGGGTGACCCGGCGCAGCCACTCGAGTGGGTCATCCGTGATGGCCACATAGCCGGAGGACGGCAGCCAGCCGAGCACCGAGGAGAAGAGGGTGATGAGCAACATGCCCATCCAGAAGTCGGGAACCGAGACGCCGAACTGGCTTGCGATGCGCACGATGCCGTCGCTGAGACGCCCCTCGCGGAGCGCTGAGTAGATGCCGGCCGGAAGCGCGACGGCGAGGCCGATCACGAGGCCCGCGAGCGCGAGGGAGATCGTGGCGGGCAGGCGCTCCAGCAACACCGCCGTGACCGGCTCCCCGTTGCGGAAGCTCACGCCCAGGTCGCCCGTGAGTGCCCCTCCGAGGTATCCGACGAATTGCTCCCACAGGGGGCGGTCGAGGCCGGATGCCGCACGCAGGGCCTCATAGGAGGCCTCCGTGTACCTCGTGCCGAGCGCGATGCGCACGGGGTCGCCCGGCACCAGTTGAACGATCGAGAACACCACGACCATGACCCCGACCAGCACGACCGCCGTGTAGGCGAGCCGCCGGGCCAGGAACCTGACCGTGGTGTTCTCGAGCACTCCCCTCATTTCGCGGATGTCAGTCGCTGAACGAGACGCTCTTGAAGCGGATGGCGCGGTCCCCGCGCGCCTCGTAGTCCTCAAGCTCCGGGCTCCATGCCTGGATGACCGAGGGGTTGTAGAGGTAGATGTAGCTGGCGTCATCGGCGATGAGCGCTGCGGCCTCGTCGTAGAGCGCCTTGCGGGCATCCGTGTCGGTCTCGGTGCGGGCCTCGTCGAGGAGCGCGTCGACCTCGGGGTTGGAGTACTGCTGCGCGTTGCTGCCACCCGCGCTGTGGTGCTGCGCGTAGTAGAAGTCGTCGGGGTCGATGTTGCCGAGCCAGCTCATCATGAGCATGTCGAAGCGTCCCGCGTTCTGCGCGTCGAGCCAGCTCGCGAAGTCGGGGCTCGAGATGCTCACCGTGATGCCGATCTCGGCGAGGTTGTCGGCGATGACCTGGGCGGCCGCGACCGACTCCGGGTAGTCGGAGGAGACGAGCAGTTCCATCTCGGCGGAGGGCACGCCCGCGTCAGCCATGAGGCTCTTGGCCTGGTCCACGTCGGTGCTGTAGGTGTCGTACTCGCTGTACCAGGAGCTGGCCTTCGGGATCGCGAGCTGGTTGACCTCGGCCGTGCCGTAGCTCGTGACCTGCGCGATCGCGTCGCGGTCGATCGCGTAGGCGACGGCCTGTCGCACGCGCACGTCGTTCCACGGCTCCTTGGCCTGGTTCATGGCGAGGTACCAGTAGTCATTGCTGGGGTTCTGGCCGAGCACGATCGTGTCGTCGCCCTCGAGGCCCTGCACCTGCTGGGCCGGAATGGAGTCGGTCCAGTCGACGTCACCGCTCTTGAGCGCGGCGAGCGCCGTCGATCCCTCCGAGATGAAGCGGAAGGTGACGCCCGCGATCTCGGGCGCGCCACCCCAGTAGTCCTCGTTCGCGACGAGCTCGATGCTGTCGCCCGAGGTGTAGTTCTCGAGCGAGAAGGGGCCCGTGCCGACGGGGGCGGTCGAGATGTCGCCGCTCTCCGCGTTGTCCTCGCTCACGATTGCGAGGCCCTTGAAGCCGCCGAGGCTCGAGAGCAGGTTGGGGGTCGGCTGGGCGACCGTGATCTCGACGGTCGTGTCATCCGTCGCGGTGATGTCGGTGATCGCGGAGAGGCGCCACGCGTTGGAGAGCTCCTCGTCGATGATGCGGTTGTAGGAGTAGACCACGTCATCGGCGGTGAATTCGGAGCCGTCGTGGAAGGTCACGCCCTCGCGCAGCTCGAAGGTCCACGTGAGCTGGTCGTCGCTGAGTTCCCAGTCCTCGGCGAGCGCGGGCTGCATCTCGAGGTTCTCGTCGGGCTCGACGAGGGTGTCGTAGATGTTCTCGAGCACCTGGAACGAGAAGTACGAGGTGGTCTTGTGCGGGTCGAGCTGGTCTGGTTCGCCCGCGATTGCGGCGGTGAGCACGCGGCCATCTGCGCCGTCGAGGTCCACCCCCTCCCCCGTGGAGCAGGCGGCCAGGGCGGCGACGCCCGTCATGGCGATGCCCGCCAGCAGCATTCGTGACTTCATGGGGGTGTCCTCCGAGCTCTCGGGTGAGCGGTCGACTGCGACCGTCCGGCCATTTCGATCAATCTACTGATGTTTGCATCATTATGGAGTAGCTTGATCGGGCGGACAAGGCCCGCGAGGCAAAGAAACACGATCGCAACATCCGGCCGCGAAAGGACCCATGACCTACAGCCTGCTCCTCGCCCACCCCGCGAGCCGCACGCTCGCCGTCGCGACCGCGAGCTACTCCCTCGCCGTCGGCAAAGCGGTGCCCGCGGTGCTCCCCGGCATCGGGGCCGTCGTGAGCCAGGCCTACACGAACACCCGCCTCCGCGGCCCACTCCTGCGGATGCTCGAATCCGGGCACAACCCCGCGGCCGCCCTCGACGAACTCCCCCGCCTCGACGCCGACCCCGCCCACCGCCAGGTCGGACTCCTGGCCGCCGACGGAACGCACGCCGCCCACACGGGCAGCGAGTGCAGCGACTGGGCCGGCCACCGCTCCGCCCCAGGGATGCTCGTGCTCGGCAACCTCCTCGCCGGCCCCGAGGTCGTCGACGGGATGCTCGCCTCCCTCACCGCCTCGCCCCTGGTCGACTCGCTCCTGGCCAGCGGGACGGATGCCGCGGCGCACGGCATCGCCCGACGCGCCGTCAGCGCGCTCCGCGCCGGCCTCGCGGCAGGGGGCGACCGCCGCGGGCAACAGAGCGCCGCGCTGCAGATTGCCGTGGGAGGGCGCGACACTGACTGGCCGCCCGCCCTCGCGGTCGACCTGCGGGTCGACGACCACGGGCATCCGCTCGACGAGCTCGACCGGATGCTCGACCTGAAGTTCCGCGCCTAGCGCGTCAGGCCTCGAAGGGGCTCACGGCCCCCAGGACGACAGTCGTGCCGTCGGAGGCGTTCGCCCACCAGTGGGGCACCGAGCATCCGTAGGTCATGGCGTCGCCCTCCTCAAGCACAACCTCTCGGTCTCCGTGCACGACCCTGAGCGAGCCCGACTCCACAAGGACGCACTCCGTGCCCAGGTGGCGGAACGGCTGCCCCTCATTGGAGAAACCGGGCGGCAGGGTGCTGCGGATGAGCTGCATGGTCGTGTGGCCGCGAGGGGTGATGAGCTCACGCACGACTTGCTGGTGCTCGGGGCCCGCCGGGGTCGGCAGCGCGAAGCGTTCCCCCGCGCGCACGACCGCGCCGTCGCCCGAGGAGTCGCCGCCGAGCAGAGTCGCCATGGGCACGCCCAACGCGGTCGAGAGGCGGTGCAGCGACGCGAAGGACGGGTTACCGAGCCCGCGTTCGAGCTGGCTGATGAGGCCGAAACTCACGCCCGAGCGCGAACTGAGCGCCTGCACGCTGAGCCCCTGGCGCTTGCGTTCCGCCTTGAGCAGCGCGCCGAGGGCCGCGATCTCAAGGTCGACATCCGCGTGCGATTCTTCTGGCCCGGCCATCACACCAGACTAGGGCGGCGGCGAAGAAGACGGATGCCCCCACACGGGTGGGTGGCGACGGCTCGGTGGCGACGGCTCGGTGCCGCCAGCCGCGCAGAGGTGCGTGTCAGCCGGGCGGCAGGGGCCTGTCGCCGAAGCGTCGACGTTCCCGCCGGGCCACGAGCAGCCCCTCGACCACCAGCAGGAGCACCGCCAGGCCGATCCCCACGTAGGTGAGGTACTCGGAGGGCTCGATCGCCTCCCCCAGCAGGAGCAGGGCCACGAAGACGAGCACGATCGGCTCCACATAGCTGAGGAGGCCGAAGAGGCTGAACGACAGGAAGCGGCTCGCCACGATGTAGAGGGTGAGCGCGACCGCGCTGAGCGCCCCGAACACGATGAGCATGAGCCACGGCCGCTCACCATCCGAGGCCCCAGGCCCCACAGCGAACCACAGGCACGGGATGAAGAGCACCAATAGCTCGATCCACATGGCGCCGGGGGTATCGACCCTGATCGCCCTGCGGATCGTGAAGTACAGGGGATAGCCGAGCGCGACCGCGAAGGTCGCCCACGAGAGGCCGCCCGAGGTGAAGAACGCGGCCCCCACGCCCACGACGGCAGCCGCGACCGCCGCGATGCGCACGCCGCCGAGCTTCTCGCCGTGCAGCAGCACCCCCACGACCACCATGGTCAACGGCATCAAGAGGTACCCGAGAGCCACATCCAGGCCGTGTCCCGACATGGGCGCCCAGGCGAAGAGCCACAACTGGAGTCCGAGGAGGGCGGCGTTCAGCACCAGCACGAGCACCTGCCAGGGCTTCGCGCGGAGGCGAGCCCACGCATCCGTGACGGATGCCCACGACCGGATCGCCAGCAGCAGCAGGGCCATGAACGGGACCGTCAGCACAATGCGCCACGACACCGCCTCGGCATCCGTCATTCCCTCGAGCGCCGCCGGAATGAAGTACACGGCGCCGAAGAGCACCGACGCGACCACGGACGCGATGACGCCGCGGCCCTGCGTCTCGGCCTTGTGGGAGGGATGCGTCACCTCCCCATTGTCTCAGGCTCACGGGAAGGCGCTCGTAGACTTGACTGCGGCGCCGCAGTCGACCGCGCCACCGATCCCCGGAGCTGAACAGCATGAGCATGAGCGCGCCCGCACGAGGCAAGAAGCGAACACCCGAAGGGCCCAGGGCGAAGTTCAGCCAGCTGCTCCCCTACCTCGCGGAGCACAAGCCCGTGCTCGCCGTCGTGATCGTGCTGAGCATCCTGGGCGCCATCGCCTCACTCGTGCAGCCGCTGCTCATCGGGCAGGTCATCACCGCCGTGCAGTCGGGCGAGACCCTCGGCGGGCTCGTGTGGGTGCTCGTCGCGCTCGTCGTCATCGCCGCGATCATCAGCGGCGTGCAGCACTGGCTCCTCCAGCGCACCGGCACCGGCATCGTGCTGTCGGCCCGCCGCCGCCTCATCTCACGGATGCTGCGCCTGCCGATCCGCGAATACGACACCCGCCGCACGGGCGACCTCGTCTCCCGAGTCGGCTCCGACACGACCCTCCTCTACGCCGTCATGACGCAGGGACTCGTCGACGCGATCGGCGGCGTGCTCATCTTCATCGGCGCCCTCATCGCCATGCTCATCCTCGACCCCGTGCTGCTGGGCCTCACTGTGCTCGTGATCGGCGTATCGATCGCCGTCGTCGGCGGCCTCTCCGGTCGCATCCGTCGCGCCAGCCAGCAGCAGCAGGAGAAGGTGGGCGACCTCGCCGCGGCCGTCGAGCGGGCGCTGAGCGCCATCCGCACGATCCGCGCCGCGGGTGCGACCGAGCGCGAGAACGAGACCATCGACGGCAACGCGCGCGCCGCCTGGAGCAAGGGCATCAAGGTCGCCAACGTCTCAGCCTTCGTCGTGCCGGTCGCCGGCATCGCCCTGCAGGTGTCGCTCATCACGGTGCTCGGCATCGGCGGCTTCCGCGTCGCGGCGGGCGAGACGAGCATCGCCGAACTCGTGATGTTCGTGTTCTTCCTCTTCATGCTCATCAGCCCGCTCGGCCTCGCCTTCGGCGCCGTGACCTCCGTCAGCCAGGCGCTCGGTGCCCTCGGCCGCATCCAGGAGATCATCGACCTGCCGAGCGAACGCGACGAGGATGCTGCCGCCGCGCCGCTCCCGCCGGTCGCCACCGACGACGCCATCACCTTTGACCACGTGCACTTCTCCTACCCCGAGTCGGCCCACAAGACCGAGGCCGAGAAGCTGCTCGTCGCCGAACTCGGCGAGGACGCCGTGCTCACGGAGACCGAAGGCCACGACCGCACCGTGCTGCACGACGTGTCGTTCACGGTGCCCCGCGGGCAGCGCATCGCCCTCGTCGGCCCCTCCGGCGCGGGCAAGTCCACGATCCTCGCCCTCATCGAACGCTTCTACGACCCCACCGCTGGGGCTGTGCGCATGGAGGGCCGCGACATCCGCTCGCTCGACCGTGACGAACTCCGCGCCCGCATCGGCTACGTCGAGCAGGACGCCCCGGTGCTCGCCGGCACCATCCGCGACAACCTCACCCTCGGCGCCCCGGACGCGACGGATGCCGCGTGCATCGAGGTGCTCGCATCCGTCAACCTGACCGGGGTGCTCGAACGTAACCCCGCCGGCCTCGACGCGCAGGTCGGCGAAGACGGCGTCATGCTCTCGGGCGGCGAGCGCCAGCGGCTCGCGATCGCGCGGGCGCTCCTCGCGGCCCCGCCCATCCTGCTGCTTGACGAGTCGACCTCCTCGCTCGACGGGCTCAACGAGCAGCTGCTGCGTGAGGCGATCGACGCCGTCGCGGAGCACCGCACCCTCATCGTCATCGCCCACCGCCTCTCGACCGTCGTCGACAGCGACCGCATCGTCGTGCTTGAGAAGGGCCGCGTCGTCGGCGAGGGCACGCACTCCGAGCTCGTGGCGAGCACGCCGCTCTACCGCGACCTCGCGAAGCACCAGCTGCTCGTGTAGGAGGCGCGGCGGGTTATCGGCGCCTCGACGGGGTTTCGATACGGCCGCGGGAGGAGGCCCAGCATCCGCGGCACGACCGCAGGCTCGCCGCGCTCGCTTTTCGGCGGGATGCTCGTGCCAGCGCACGCGCGTGCCGCCGAAAAGTGAGCGCCGCGGCCGGATGGCGCGGGCGCCGGCGCGAGTCCTCCTGAGTTATGAAAGTCAGAGGGTGCGCATCGTGAAGGCATCCGCGAGACGCCGCGAGATCGGCGGAGCGCCGAGCGAGCGGATCGCGAGCGATCGAGCCGCGTGCCCCGACGGCGACAGCGCACGGCCCATCGCCGTATTGAACGCCGCCTGCGCGATCGCGCGGCGCGTGGCCCGCACTCGCTGCCCCTCGAACGCCGCGAGCGCCTCGGGCGTGACCGGCCCCGCCGTCAGCACGCGGGCGAGCGCCCGCGCCTCGAGCCAGCCCAGGTTGAGGCCCTGGCCGCCGATGGGGCTGATCTCGTGCGCCGCATCGCCGATGAGCACGACGCCGTCGCTGACCATCCGCGCCGCGAGCGCCTGCTTGGCCGTGAAGGCGCTCACCTGCGCTGGCGAGGCGAGCACGTGCCCGGTGCGGGCCTGCACCGCCGAGGCGAGCGCCTCGAAGTCGGCGCCCGGCATGGGCTGGGGCACCCTCGCGACCCAACGCCGGCGCCCGTCCGGCAGCGGGAACGACTCGACGACCCCCTCCCGTTCGAACGCCAGCAGCGCCCGGTCGCCGAGCGCATCCCCGTCGACATCCGCCATCAGGTAGTGGGCGGTGCCGCGACGGCGCACGACCGGGATGCCGAGCCCTTCGCGCACCGTGCTGCGCAGCCCGTCGGCGGCCACCACGAGGCGAGCGGATGCCGCGGCCCCGCCCTCCACGTCGAGCCCGTGTCCGCCCGGCACGGGGTGCAGGCCCAGCACCCTCCGCCCGAGCGAGAGGCTGCCTGGGGCCAGCGCTTCGAGGCGCTCGCGAAGCATCCGTTCGACGTGCTGCTGGGCGAGGGCGTAGACGCCGTCGAGGGGCATTCCGCCGAGCACACGCCCGTCGGCCATGGCCTCACCATGCGCGATGGGGCGGCCGTGTGCGGGAACATCAACCCCCGCCTCGGCGAGCGCCCCGACAGAGGGCGGGTGGATGCCGATCGCGCGCGCTCTCGGCGAGATCGTGTCGCGCGCCTCGAAGACGGCCACGTCGCGCCCGGCCTGCGCCAGCAGCACGGCCAGCAGCATGCCGACCGGCCCGCCGCCGACGATCGCGACGTCGTGCATCACGGGCGTGCGGGCGGTGTCGCGACTCGGTGCTCCCCCGCGCTCGCAACCCGAAGCAGCAGGTACCGCGAGGGGAAGCGCCGGATGACCCGCCAGTCCTCACCCACCGCGCGGCGAAGTTCGCGGGCCGTGTAGGAGCGGCGGATCGAGATGAGCCCGTCGGGCCGGATGAACGACCCGCGCAGCACGGGCCACGCGAGTGCCGTGCCGGCCGCGAAGGCGAGGTAGCCGCCCCGGCTCCGTTCGATGTCGGCGTGGATCGTCATGACCCGTGCCCGCGCGTGCGTCGCCTGCAGGAAGCCCTCAAGGTCGTCGAGGTGGTGCAGCACGTGGTTCGAGATGACGAAGTCGTAGCGCTCCTCGAGGTCCTCGACCCGGGCGGCAATGAAGTGCACCCCGTAGGACGACACGGAGGTCGCGTAGTCGTGAGCACGGGCATCCGGATCCACGCCCGTCACCTCGAGCCGCACGCCGTCGCGCCTCGCCCAGCGCGCGAGGGCGCGGGAGAGGTCTCCGCCGCCGCACCCGACATCGAGGAGCGTGCGGGGCTCGGTGGGGCTCAGCAGGGGGCGGATGACATCGCGATAGGTCGCCCGCCAGCCCGAGACGACCGCATTGACGTAGGTGAAGCGGCAGTAGGTGCGCTCGAGCATCCGACGATCGCAGTCGGGGTCGTCCATGAACTCGGCGAGATGGGTCGCGCGCCGGCGCAGGTCGTGCATCACGTCGCCGTGAAGAGCCCGGACTCGACCGTCAGGCCCGGACCGAATGCCATGGCGCACACCCGCTCGCCCGGCTGCGCCGACCCGAGGATGTGCTTCAACACGAAGAGCACGGTCGCGCTGCTCATATTGCCGTAGTCGCGCAGCGTCTCCCGCGACGGCACGAGCTGGGCCTCGCTCAGCCCCAGCGTGCTCTCGACGCGGTCCAGGATGCTGCGGCCACCTGGATGCACGGCCCAGTGCTCGATCTCGGGCACAGGCGCGTGGGCGAAGAGGGGCTGCAGCGCCCCCTCGATGTACTGCCCGATGATCTTCGGCACGTAGCTCGAGAGCACCATCTCGAAGCCCTCGTCGCCGATCGTCCACGCCATGTCGGCCTCGCCGACCGGGGTGACGACACTCTCGAAGGCGTCGAGGGAGCATCCGCCAGCCACGGTCTCCGCCGCGACGACCGCGGCGGCCGCGCCGTCGGAGAAGAGGGATGCCGCGACGATCTGGTCGGGGTCGTCGGAGGTGCGCACGTGCAGCGTGCAGAGCTCGACGCTCACGACCAGCACGACCGCGTTGGGGTCGGCGTCGACGAGCTGCTTTGCGAGCTTCAGGGCCGGCATGGAGGCGTAGCAGCCCATGAATCCGAGGTGGTAGCGCTGCACGCCGGGACGCAGCTTCAGTTCGCGGGCGATCAGGTACTCGGGGCCGGGGGCAAAGAAGCCCGTGCACGAGACCGTGATGACGTGGGTGATGCGGTCGCGTTCGATGCCCTCGGTGGCCTTGCGCGCGACCTCGACATAGAGGCGACCAGCCTCCTCGGCATAGAGGTCGTTGCGCGCTTTCGTGCTGGGCACGAGCAGCCGCCCCGACTTCGAATCGAAGAAGAGCGGATCGTCGCTGTCGCTCTCCCACGACATCTCGGCGATCGCGCTGTGGCGAGTCTCGATCGCGGCGTTGTCGAAGGTTGCAGGCACGAGCCGCTGGGCGAGCCGGCCCAATCCCGGCTGGGCGGCGAAGACGTCGCGCACGGCGTCTTGGTGGAGGACCGTGTCGGGCACGAGGGTCTCGAGGGCGATGATGGCGGGCATGTTCCCGTGTTTACCACCGGCACCTGCGCGCGGCACTTTCAGAATTCAGGACCGTAGAGGAACGATCCCGCGCGGAACACCTCCTCCCGGTACGGTCCTGAATTCTGAAAGTTGGACGAGCCCGCGACTTATGTGTATGTTGTGAATACATATACCGAGCATGCAAAGGGGGAACGATGTCGGTGCGGATGAGCATCCTCGCGATGCTGGCCCAGCAGCCCAGCTACGGCTACCTGCTGCGGGCCGAGTTCGACCGCCGCACGGGCGCGCCCAAGCCCCTCAACGTCGGCCAGGTCTACAAGGTGCTTGAGACACTCGAACGCGACGGCTTTGTCACCCGCAGCGAGCAGACGGATGCCGACGGGCACGTCTTCTACGAGGCATCCGCCGCCGGCCGCGCCGAGGTGGAGCGCTGGCTCAGCACGCCCGAGCAGGCGGACGCCCCCGCCCGCAGCGACCTCGCGGTCAAGGTCGCGATCGCCTCGACACTCCCCGGCGTCGACATCGAACGGATGCTCGCCCTCCAGCGACAGGCCGCCATCGAGCGACTGCAGCAGCTCGCCCGGGCCGCCACCCCCGACGGTGCCGGGCTCGGCCCCCAGCTCGCCGCCGACGCCATCATCTTCGAGGCCGAGACGGAGGTGCGGTGGCTCGACCACGTGGCGGAACGCATCCGGGCCGCCCGAGCCGCGGGGACTCCCCTCGACGTGCCCTTCGACACCGAACCACCCAAGCGCGGGCGACCGCGCAAGGCCAGCAAGGAGACACCATGACCGAGCTGCTCACCCTCAGCGGCGTGACCCGCGGATGACGTGGAGTCGGATCTAGGGAGCGCGCGAACCACTCGGGCGATCGCGCCCAACGAGAGCACGTCGGGCCGCCATCGATTCCGGGTGTGAAGCCGAGCGCACCGTGAGCTGCTGCTCCTCCTCGTAGGCCTGCCTGAGCGGCAGGAACTCCGTGCGATTGAGCGACTCCTTGGCCCACCGCAGGGCATGGGTGCCGTGGCGGGCGATCCGTGCGGCGAGCCCGCGAGCGTGCATCCCGAGCAGCTCTCGTGGGACCACCTCGCTCACTCCCCCGAACCGTGCGAGTTCAGCCGCCGGCATTGCATCTGCCGTGAAGTACATGCGCCGCATCACCTGCTCCGGCACGAGCCGCGCGAGGTGTCGCGCTCCCCCAAGCACCCCCACCTGCACTTCGGGTGTGCCGAAACGGGCATCCTCGCTCGCGACAATGATGTCGCACGAAGCGGCGATGGCCACGCCCGTGCCGAGGGCGGACCCCTGCACTGCAGCGATCACCGGGATCGGACATTCGTGGATAGCGGCGAAGGCCTCCCGCACGACCCGCATGCGACTGGCAGCGTTCGTCGCATCCATCGTGGCGAACTCGTGCAGGTCATTGCCGGCACAGAAGTGCGGGCCCTCCGCCTCGAGGATGCACACCTCTGCGTCCGGATACGCCGCACCCAAGCCATCGAATGCGTCCCGCAGCATTCGGTACATGGGCACATCGACCGCATTCACGGGCGGTCGCCCGAGGGTGACAACGACGACGTCGCCCTCGATTGTGGTTCGTACCGGCCTGGTGTCGTTCACGTCGACCTCGCCTCCAGATGTAATCTGTGTAATCTATTACATTATGCCGACGACGACGTCAGGAGACCTTGTGGACCCACGCCACTTCCGGAATGTGCTCGGACACTTCCCCACCGGGGTGTGCGTCATCACCGCCATAGGGACCGATGGCGAACCCATCGGCATGGCCGTCGGGTCATTCACCTCGGTCTCCCTCGACCCGCCGCTTGTCGCCTTCCTTCCCGACAAGTCGTCGTCGACGTTCCCCCGCATCCGTGACGCCGCATCATTCTGCGTGAATGTGCTTGCGGCCGATCAGGAACCGGTGTGCCGCACCTTCGCCTCCAAAGGCATCGACAAGTTCGCCGCAACGCCGTGGCATCCCGCCCCGTCCGGCGCTCCCGTGCTCGACGGCGTGGTCGCGTGGATCGACTGTGTGCCCGAAGCATCACACGAGGCGGGCGACCACTACATCTACATCGGCAGGGTTACCGCCCTCGAGGTCGAGAAGCCCACCCTGCCCCTGTTGTTTTTCCAGGGGGGATACGGAGCCTTCAGCCTCGGTTCCCTCGTCATGGGCGCTGACGCCGGACTCAGTCACGAGATCGCCCTCGCCGATCGCGCGCGCGGGGCGCTGGAGGCTCTCGCTGAGGAGTCGGGCACAGAGGTGCAAGCCTTCGCCCAACATGCTGACGACTTCGTGCTCGTCGCGACAGCCTCGCCCGAGGGGGCCGGAACGACGACTCCATTCCGCATCGGCATCCACATGCCGTTCGCGCCGCCAGCGGGCCGCATCTTTGTCGCCTGGTCGGGCCGCGACGCTATCGAGGAGTGGTACGCCCGCAGCCCCCAGCCCCTCGACGACCAGTCAAGGGCACTCCTCGACCGACAGCTCGAGTCCGTGCGCCGCCACGGGTGGACGCCCGCACACTACTCCGACCGTCTCGATGACGTCGTCGAGACGATCGGGCGCATCGGCGAGGTAGGGCAGACCCCGCACCTCGTGCGTCATCTCACAGAAGCCATCACACAGTTGGAGCGACACAGTGACCCGGCCGACCTCAACGAGGAGACGGCGGGCACGGTGCAGGCACTCATCGCCCCGGTCTTCGACAGCGACAGCAACGTCGCCCTCATGCTGACCCTTGTGGGAATTCCCCGCGGCTCCAACCTCGCCCGTATCGAGACCCTGCGAGACCAACTGCTTCAGGCAGCGGATGCCGTCACCGGCGAGATCGGCGGCGTGCGACCGGAGTGACTCGTCGCACGATCCGCCCACAGCTATGCGTGCTGGGCGATCCAGCCTGACTGCAGTGCCGCCGTGAGCACGGGGTCCTCAAAGTAGTACACGTGCCCGGCACCGTTGATCGTGACGAGACGGGAACCCGGAATCGACTCGTGCAGATGGCGCGAGTTGTCTGGCGGCGTCATGATGTCTTGCGCCCCCGCAGTGATGAGCGTTGGGGCCGAGATGGAGGCGAGATCCTCCTGTGACATGTCGTGGCCCCAGATCGCGTTCACGTGCCCCATGTAGTTGCGCATGGAGAACTCCCGCGTGTGACTCACGACATCGCGCGGCAGCTGGGTCTGCATTCCTTCAGCCGATGCCGCGATCATCCGCAGGAACTTCCGCACGAACTTCGGCGCCTCCTCCAGACCCGACTCGAGCAGCTCCAAGCGGAAGCGACCGGAGTCGACCGTCCGCTGGTCGAGCTTCGCCGAGGTGGCGTGAAGGGTCAGCGTCACGACGAGGTCCGGACGCATGGCGGCAAGCCGCATTGCGATGAAGCCACCCATGGAGACGCCGCACACGTGTACGGGGCCCTCACCGAGCACCTCGATCAGCGCCGCAGCATCCCTCGCCAGGTCCTCGATCGACATGTCGTCGACGACATCGGAGGCCGAACCTGTTCCACGATTGTCATACGTGACGCAGTGCACCCGCGACGCGAGTTCATCGACCAGCGCGTTCCACGCGCCCTTGCCGGTGCCTCCGCCCATGATCATGAGGAGAGTCGGCCCTTCGCCCTTGCGCATGATCTCCGTCGTGAACGACGGCGTCGTGATGGTCTCAATGATCGCTTCCATGTGCAACTTCCTCACTGTCGGGGATCGGAGCGACCGCCGCGCGGCCCCAAGGAGAGCGGCGGACGCGCGGCGGACGACGTCAGGGCATGTCTCGGATGGTTCCGCCGTCGACCGGAACGGCAACACCCGTCGTCCAACTGGACGCTTCGGAGCAGAGGAAGACGATCATGCGAGCAACCTCTGCCGGGTCTCCCGTGCGGCCCATCGCGATTGGCTGAAGCTCCAGCATCCGCTTCTCGACGTCTTCAACCGAGACGCCCATGTGCTTCGCCGCCGACTCATAACCGGAGACCACGCTTTCGCTCAGCGTCAGCCCAGGGAGAACGCTGTTCGCGGTGATGCCGTACTTCGAGAACGAACGCGACATTGCGCGCGTCGCGTGCATCAGGGCCGCCTTGGCCGCGCCATAGGACGCGAAGCGGGGGTCGGGGTCGCGACCAGCCGTTGACGCGACCGTGATGATGCGCCCCCAGCCCCGCTCGCGCATGGCGGGGATGCACGCCATCGACAGTCGGATCGCGCTCAGGGTATTGACCTGGTATGCCTTGGCCCACGACTCGTCGGAGAACTCGCGGAGGTGCTCCCCCGTCGAGATTCCCGCGGCATTGACGACGCCGTCAATGCGACCGAATGCCTCGAGGGCCGCGTCGCGGATTCGCCCGCTCGATGCCTCATCCGAAACATCCGCGACGACCGTCGCAACGTCCCCTCCAGCCGAACGCAAGGAGTTCGCGAGCGACTCAAGCTTCTCGGCCCCCCGCGCCACCAGCACCACCTTGGCGCCCTCCTCCACGAGGATCTGCGCCGTTGCCCGGCCAATGCCAGCGCTCGCGCCTGTCACGATGACGACGCGTGAGTCGAGTCCGAGATCCATGTCATTTCTCCAATGTGAGGTCGACGGTGTCGGGAGTGACGCCGTCTTTCTTGAGTTCGTTCTTCTGGACCTTCATGGTCGGCGTGCGGGGCATATCGTCGACCACGCGCACGAAGCGCGGCACGGCATACTTCGGCAGGTTGCCTGCGATGTCACGCACAATCGCCCGAGGGTCTAGGTCTGGCTCCTCCAACAGCAGGGCCGCCATGACCTCCTCGTCGCCGTCGATGACCACCCCATACACGGCAGCTTCCACAACCCTCGGGTCCGCGACCAGCACACTCTCGACCTCCCACGCCGAGATGTTCTCGCCGCGGCGCCGCAGCGAGTCCTTCGCTCGCTCCGCAAAGAAGAGATCACCGTCAGCCGAGAGGTACCCGCGATCCCCCGTATTGAACCAGAGGTCCTGCGTGGCGGCGACGGTTGCACGGTCATTGCCGTAATAGCCACGAGTGAAGACGTCATCCAGTCGCGGGCGCAGCTGGATATCGCCCGGCTCACCAACGTCAGCAGGGCCCCCATCGTCGGCAACAACCCGCACTTCGAAGAACTTGCTCGCACGACCCGCTGACCCCACGGCACAGCCGCTGCCGATGAGGTTGACGGTCGCCATCGGTGCCTCAGTCAGGCCGTAGACCTCGACGAGTTCCACCCCGAAGCGTTCACGGAGCTCTTCACGGTCCTTCTGCGAGGCGCCCGCACCCCAGCCGACCCGCACCGAGTGGTCCCGATCCTTCGCGGCATCAGGCTGCGCCCCCGAGAGGATCATGGTGAGCACGGAGCCCAGATAGTTGAACGCGGTGATGCCTCGATCACGGCACAGAGTCCAGAATCCGCTGCTGCTGAACTTGCGCTCCAGATCCACCGCCGCCCCCGCGGCGATCGCGGCCAACACACCCGTGTAGCGGGCATTCTGGTGATACAGCGGGAAGAAGTTGAGCAGGCGGTCTCCTGGGCCGTACCCGCACACCTCCGCGACGTACTGCGCCAGCAGGATTGCTCCGCGCTGATTGTGGACGACACCCTTTGATGGGCCTGTCGTGCCAGAGGTGTACAGGATGACTTCTCCGCCTGTGATCCCGTCCAGATCCAGCGCCTCGGCATCCCGATACAGGGAGCCGAGCGAGACGGCGCCGCCAGGGGCATCCGCACCGTTCACGATGACGGTGATCTCGCGGGAAGCATCGCGAACGACACGCTGCACTTCGTCGAGGTGCAGCGCGTCGCAGACGATGAACTGCACCTCGCTGTCCTCCACGAGATGCAGGAGCAGGGAGCCACGGTAGTTGCAGTTGAAGGGGGCGTCGACGCATCCGAGCAGCGAGAGCGCGAACCACACGTCGATCGTGCGGTGCGACGTATCCATGAGGATGCCCACGCGCGTGCCCGAGCCGACGCCGAGTGCGGCAAGCCCCGCAGCGAGGGAGCGAGTGTCGCGCATCAGGGCACCGTAGGTGCGACCCTCACCGTCGACGCGGAGCATCTCCTCGTCCCCGTAGTGCGCAGCCTGCGCGCTGAGGAACTCTGCCATGGCCGTCACGGGGTCACCTCCAGTGTGAATCGCGTCGCTGACCAGGTGTGCATTCACTTTGTACGCGAGGAGAACGCGTTGAGACGGTCGCGCACCTCATCGGTGAGCATGGTCTCGTATGCGTCTTCCATCGACGACAGGGGCCGCGTCTCGTTGAGGATCTTCTTGTAGAGACGGATCGCGTTGAGCGAGGCCTTGCCGAGTTCGGCAAGCATCTCCTGCACGGCATCCTCGAGGCCTCCCGCCGGCACGATCTTCGTGACAATGCCGGCGCGGAAGGCATCCTCTGCCGAGAACGTCACTCCGGAGTACAGCCAGTACCGCAGCCACGCCGGGGGAATCCGGTCCCGAAGGAGTCGAGGCATGTGACCGTCGACAACACCCACCCGCGATTCCGGCATCGCAAACCTCGACCCCTCAGTGGCGATCACCATGTCACTCACGAGAGCGAGCGTGAGCCCGCCGCCAAGGCAGAGTCCATCCACCGCCGCGATGGTCGGCTTCGGCAGACTGCGAATCGCCTCAAACGGCACCGCCTCGTCGTAGCCGAACACATCCAGGCTGGTCTCGTCGTTGAGCGAGGAGAGCATCTCCTTGAGGTCTCCGCCCACCGCGAAGGCACCCTGTGTCCCCTCCAACACGACAGCTCGGACACTGTCGTCGCGGTAGGCCCGGCGGTACTCGTCGCGAATCTCGCCGTACATTTTCTTGGTCAGGGCGTTCTTCGCCTCAGGGCGATCGATGATCACCCGCATGACGCCGTCTTCGATGCTGCTTCTGATCTTGTTCTCAGTCATGGTGATGCCTCGCTTCGTCGGGGGAATCGTGTGATTTCGGGGTACGCGTTCAGGCAGCTGGCGTGACGCGGGGGGCGACTTCGCTGTGCAGCAGCTCGAGGCTGTGGTTCCACGGCGAGGGGTCGTCGATGAAGTCGTGGCCGAAGATGAGGGTGGTCCCCCACCCACCGCTCTGCTCCATGAGGATATTGAGCTTCTCTACGACGGTGTCGGGGCTGCCGACGATCATGTGCTTGCGGATGACGTCGTAGAAGTCGCTGTCGAGCGTCCAGAGCGGTTCCACGCCCAAGCGCGAGGCCCTCCGGAGTTCGTTGGGAATGAGATGCTCGCGCCAGGCGTGCCCGATTGGCCCCTCTGCCACGAGACGCTCCGCTTCAGCATCCGAATCGGCGACGAAGATCTCTCGACCCACATGGTGGATGTCGCGGCTCAGCGTGTCGGTATCGATGCCGCCGTCGCGCGCGCCCTGCAGATAGGTCTCCCAGTGGTTGCGCACGAGCTCGGGACTGCCGCCGAAGGAGAGCGGAATGAAGCCCTGGTTGCCGGCATAGGCGATCGACGTGGAGTCGGGGCTCGCACCCGCCATCGCGATGGTCATCTCGCCGCCGTAGGGACGCATGTCTCGAAGGTGGTGGCCGCCGTGATCGGCACCCGGCAGCTGGCAGTTCCAGTACTTTCCTTCGAAGTCGACCGGACCACCGGCCCACACCTTCCGCATGAGTTCGAGTGACTCGATCGACATCTCGAGGTTGTCAGACTGCGTCTTGAAGCCGTGGAACTTGGCGTCGATGGGGTTCACTCCGGTCGCAACGCCGAGGATGTAGCGGCCCTCCGTGATGTGGCTCATCCAGGAGGTCTGCGAGGCAAGGTGCGCGGGGTGCTGGTATGGCAGCAGGTGCGCTCCGGGAGCGAGGATGATGTTCTCGGTCTCTCGTGCTGCGGCGGCGAGCACAAGCTCGGGGTTGGGGATCGCCTCCCACCCGAGGGTGAAGTGCTGCCCAACCCAGAACTCCTCGAGACCGGCTCGGTCTGCGGCTATTGCCTGGTCGACCGCCCAATCGAAGACTTGGCGGGGTGAGCGCTCTGGGCGGGTGAATGGAGTCTGGAACAGGCCGAACTTCACTGTAGTTCCCTTCTACTGGCGACATTGCCAAGGTGGACCCGTCGGGCGAACACCTTGCCAATACCTTACATAGATTGCCAAGATTCACAAAACCCTCGCCTGCCATCCTTTTCTATGTAATGATTTAGAGTGCAAGGCAGGTCGGTTGCCCGGCCCGCAGTCTGACCCACAGCGCAAAGGAGTGCAGCGGTGCCACCTGAGAGGACCATCGACGAGCTTCGACAGGCGGTGCGCGACTGGTGCGCCACGGCCATCCCAAAGGACTGGCGCCGCACCGAGGCCGATGCCACCCGCGACGAGTTCGTCGCCTTCCAGCAGGAGTGGCTCCGCCGCCTCGACGCCGCCGGGTGGGCCGTGCCGCACTGGCCCGCCGAGTGGGGCGGGGGCTACACCCTCGCCGAACAGGGCGTCATCTATGAGGAACTCGCCCGCGCCGAAGCACCACGCCTCGTGCTGCAGTTCATATCACTGCACCACGCAGCATCCACCCTGCTGCACGCTGGCACGGAGGAACAGCGCCAGCGTCATCTCCCCGCGATCCGGCAAGGCGAGATCTGGTGCCAAGGCTTCTCCGAGCCCGGAGCGGGTTCCGACCTCGCGTCGCTCGCGACCAAGGCCGTGCGAGACGGCGACCACTACGTCGTGAACGGTCAGAAGACCTGGGCCAGCCTCGCCATGTATGCCGACTGGTGCCTCCTACTCGTGCGCACCGACCCCACAGCGCCGAAGCGCAAGGGCATCTCCTACATGTTGCTCGACATGAAGACCCCGGGCGTCGAGGTGCGGCCCATCAAGAAAGCCACGGGTGAGGAACACTTCTGCGAGATCTTCCTCACCGACGTGCGCATCCCAGTCGAGAACCTGATCGGCCCGGAGAATGACGGATGGCGGGTCGCACAGTCCACCCTCAACTCCGAGCGCGGCGCCACGATGGTCGAACTGAGTGAGCGACTGAAGGTCGGCTTCGGCTGGCTGTGGGACGAACTGCATGACCCCGACCGGGACCCGAGCCTGCTCTCCGCACATGACGCACTGGTCGCGGATGAGCTGGCTGGCTACGCAACCCAGCTGGAAGCCCTGCGGCTCCTCGTCGCCCGCGGACTCGCAGACGACATCTCCCCCGCCAACGTGGGCACCCTCGCATCGATCACGAAGCTGGTCTACAGCGAGCTCCTCCAAGACATCACCGGTTTCGGCGCCTCCCTCAACGGGGTGGGCGGCCAGCTGGCGACGCCCCGAGTGGCGAGCGGCGGCTGGGAATCGGGCGAGTGGCTGCTCGACCACATCTCCTCCTGGGAGTGGACCATCCCTGGCGGCACGAGCGAGATCCAAAGAACGATCATCGGGGAGCGCGGCCTTGGCCTTCCCCGGGAACCGAGGTGATGACGATGACAACAATCTTGGGCATCAGTGAAGAACGCGCTGACCTCCGCGAGATGCTCTGGGACCTGCTGTCGCAGCAGTCATCCCCCGAGCAGGTGCATCGCATCGTCGACAGCGGAGACGCCAACGACCCCAGCCTCGACGCAGCCCTCGCGGAACTCGGACTCGTCGGCATCGACGCCCCCGAGGACCTCGGCGGTGGCGGCGGCGGCGTATCCCACCTTCGCCATGTCGCTGAAGGATGCGGCTGGAGCACGGCGGCGACCCGCCTGCTTGGTACGAGTGCCGCAATGGGTGCGCTCCTCGCAAGCGACGCGACAGACGCTCGCGAGCAGTGGGTCCCGCGCCTCGCCGACGGCAGCGCCGCCGGCGCAGTCGCCCTCCCAGGCGTGTTCGGCGGGGATCGCGGTGACCACGTCACTGCACAGTACGACAACGGTTCGCTCCGGCTGAGTGGCACCGTCTCCAACATCGTCGACCTGCCCGTCGCCTCGATTGCGGTCGTGCTTGCCCACACTGAGGAGGGCCGGGCCGCACTCGCGCTGGTGGAGCTCGACTCACCCGGCGCGACTGTAGCCAGGCTGGAGGCACTCGACCTCACCCGCACCATCGGCAGTCTCGAGTTGGATGGAGCGCGGGCCACGCTGCTGGCCGGAGCGGATGCAGCGTCGGCGGCCGTCGAAGCGATCGTGCAGCGCGCATCCTTGGTCCTGGCCGCCGATTCCCTCGGCATCGCCGCCCGCGTTGTCGAGGTCACGGTGGAGTACGCGAAGCAGCGCGAACAGTTCGACCGGCCGATCGGATCGTTCCAGGCCGTCAAGCACCAGGCCGCCGACATGCTCACGCGCACTGAAATGGCGCGCGCCCTCGTCGACGAAGCGGCCCACGCGCTCGAGGAATCACGCAGCGACGCGGCCCTCCTCGTCTCGATGGCGAAGGACCTCGCGTGCGGCACCTCGGCATGGGTCGCGGGTCGCGGCATCCAACTCCACGGCGGCATCGGCTACACGTGGGAACACGAGATGCACATCTACTTCAAACGCGCCAAGTTGAACGAGATGCTCTTCGGCGACCGCCGCTGGCACCGGGGCCGAATCATCGAACTGACCCGCGCACAGCGCGGCAACCACGAGGAGAAGCACTAATGGAGGTCACCTACTCGCAGCTCCCCGCCCTGGCGGGCACAGAACTCGGGCCGTCTGAGTACCGCGTCATCACACAGGACGACATCCAGGTCTTCGCCGACCTGACCGACGACCACTACTGGCTTCACGTGGACTCCGAGAAGTCGAAGGACGGCCCGTTCGGCACGACCATCGCGCACGGCTACCTGACCCTGTCGATGATCAGCGCACTGTGGCCAGGGCTTCTCTGGGTGACGGATGCTCCCCTGATGGTCAACTACGGCTTCGAGCGGGTCCGTTTCACGGCCCCCGTTCTGAGCGGATCACGAATCCGCATGCAGGCCACGCTTGCCGAGGTCATCCCGACGGCTCGGGGATGTCGCCTGCGCATTGAGATGGCGATCGAGCGCGAGGGCGAGGACCGCCCCGCAATCGTGGCCACGGCGCTGTTCGATCTCACCGCGCCAGACGGCACGGCCGGCCACGCGGCCCCCAACGCTGCCTAGAAAGGCTTCTGCGCCCGTTCATCCTTCGTTCTCCCCCATCGGGACCACAGTGTCGTGGTCCCTCGTTCGAAAGGAATACCCCCATGAAGAGTTCACGGACGCGGAGGGGCGCGGTCATCGCAGCGGCCCTCACGCTCGCCCTCGTCGGCTGCTCGTCGGGCGGCGACGAGCCGAACATCCCCGCAGCACCGCAAGGTCCCGTATCGCCGGAATGGCAGGCCGTGATCGATGCCGCCAACGACGAGGGCAGGGTCACTTGGTACTCCGTCTCACCCCCCGCCGCCCGAGAAGCACTCAAGGAGGCATTCGAGGCCGCCTACCCGGAGATCTCCGTCGAGATCCGTGCGATCAGTGGCGCCGAGATGGATGCCGCCCTCGAGACCGAGCACGACACGGGCACCCCCGGCGCCGACGTCGTCTCGGCGGTGAACTACGCATGGGCTGATGAGCGCTCGAATGCCGACGACTGGTTCGCTCCGATCACCGGCCCGTCCTTCGAACACCAGGACTGGGTCGACAGCGGGTACATCGTGAACGGAAACATGGTCATGGCCCCGATCGGGCTCGTGGTCATCGGATGGAACACCCAGCTGTTTCCCGAGCAGATCACTGGGTACGAGGATCTGCTCGACCCCAGGCTCAAGGGCGGCGCACTCGGCATGATCGAGCCCTATGCCGCGGTATTCAGCGACTGGTGGAGCTTCATCGAGGAACACCACGACGCTGACTTCCTCGAGAGGATGGCCGACCAAGATCCAACGTTCTATCCCAGCGCCGCCGTCATGAACGAGTCGATCGCCTCCGGCGAGATCGCCGTGGGAGGCTTCGCGACTGCGGTGGATCTCGCCCAGCTCAAGGAGGACGGTGCCCCCGTCGACTTCATGGTGCCTGATCCTGCCTGGACCGCACAGAACCTCTTCTACGTGCCGCAGTCCGCTGGCAACCCGAATGCTGCGCAGGTATTCATGGACTTCTTCGCGTCGCCTGCCGGGCAGGCCGCTGTCGCGGAGTTCGGTGCGACACCTCTCAAGGAAGTGGCTCCCGACACACTCGGAGCCAACACGCCCATCGTGCTGACAACCATGGAGCATGTGCTCGATCCCAACTGGACTTCTGAGTACGAAGCGAACTGGCGCACGATCTTCAGCCGCTGACGCAGCGTCGGGACAGCATCGAGGAGGATGGTCATGTCTGGTTCACCCGCCAAGGCAACACCTGCCGAGAGTGGCGTAGCACGCTGGGTGCGTCGCCATGGTCTGGGCGTGGGACTGGCGCTCATTCTCAGCTTCCTCGTGCTGTTCCCGCTCGTCCGCCTCCTCCAGCTCGCCCTGGAGAACGGCGGCGAGGCCTTCGCCCAGGCACTCGCCGTGCCGGGTATCGGGACGACTCTCCTGACGACAGCGCTCCTCGGCGCCGGCTCGCTCATCATCTCCGTCGTGCTGGGCACGCTCCTCGCCTGGTTCGCGCTCCGTCTCCCGCCGCGTCATCGTTGGCTCGCCACCGTTCCCATCCTGCCCATGGTGCTGCCCGGGGTCGCGGTCGTCGTGGGCTGGGCCTTCCTCCTGTCTCCGCAGGTCGGCTACATCAATGTGGCCCTGAGGGAGCTCCCCTTCATCAATGTGCCGGCACCCGAGATCGGACTGCCGAGCGGGCCGCTCAACATCTATTCGGTGCCAGGAATCATCCTCGTCACGGGTCTCCAGATGGTCCCACTTGTCTTCCTTTTCGTGCAGGGAAGCCTCCGGCAACTCAACTTCGAGAGCATCGAAGCCGCCGCCGTCGCAGGCGCCTCTCCGGCGCGCGCATTTGTCTCCGTCGTGCTGCCCCTGCTCAGGCCCGCTCTCGTGTACTCCGCGGCATTCGCAATGCTCATCGGCCTTGGCCAACTGACCGCACCCCAGTTCCTCGGCTCGCGGGAGAACATCCGGGTACTCGCGACAGAGATCTACCGCTTCGGCGCGGAGTCGCCGACCAACTTCGGCCTCGCGGCCGCCATCTCATCGCCGCTGCTCCTCGCCGGCGTAGCGTTCATCATCGCCCAGCGCCTGCTGCTGCGCGACGAGTTCCGCTTCGTCACCGCAGGCGCTCGCGGCGCATCGCGGCCACTACCGCCGTCGCGGCTCGCAGCCCCCGTCATCGCAGCATTCGGCGTACTCACACTGGCCCTGCCATTCCTTGCCCTCATCTTCGTCGCGCTGTCGCCCTACTGGACCGGGCAGTTCAACTTCGAGGTGTTCTCCCTGCGGAACTTCGAGAAGGCCTTTGCCGATCCAGGCATCCTCGACGCCCTCGTGACGAGCATTGTGACATCGCTCGGTGCCATGGCCATAGCGCTTCCGCTCGGCTACCTCCTCACTGAGGTGCTGTACCGTCGTCGCGGCAATCGGGTCGTGCTCGCCCTCTTGGAGTTCATCGTGCAGGTGCCGCTCGGCGTACCCGCCGTCGTCTTCGGCGTCGGGCTGCTGTTCGTCTACGTCGGCAATCCGTTCATGCTGTACGGCACACGCCTGCTCCTCGTCCTCACCTACGTCGTGATTGTGCTGCCCTTCACCGTGCGCATGCAGCTCGCGACCCGGATGACCCTTGGCTCTGCCTTCGACGACGCGTCGCGCGCCAGCGGGGCGGGCATCCTGCGAACCCACTTCAGCGTTGTCATGCCCATGATGCGCGGCGGGTTGGTCGGCGCGAGCGTGCTGATGTTCGTCATCCTGTCGCACGAGTTTGCAGCATCCATGTTCGTGCGCTCCACCCGCACCCAGGTGCTCGGCACCCTGCTCTACGACCAGTGGTCGCGCGGTTCCTACCCCATGGTCGCCACGGTCAGCATCATCATGTCGATCGTGACGGCCGTGGGCCTTTTCATCGCCGTGCGCGCTGGCGGCAGGGACACGCTGCAGCGCTTGTGATCGCTAGGAGCGCCGCTCCAGCAGGTTCACTGCCGCCACGAGCAAGAGCAACACGCCTGCGACGATGAGGGCGGCCTGCACGGAGAACAGTCCGCCGATGCCGCCCAGCAGCAGGCCACCGATCGGCAGGAATCCGCCCCACGCCCAGGTGTAGAGACTCATGACCCGACCCCGCGTTTCCGGGTCGAGTCCTGCCTGGAGCCGGATGTTGAGGGTGATGGCCGTCATCACTCCCACGCAGGAGAGGACGCCACTCGCGAGCACGGCGACGGAGAGCGCTGGCGCGAGGGCGAGCAGCACGAGTCCTGCGGCATGCAGCGCGAACAGGATGCTGATGGGTCGGAACGTACGGATCCGGGCGAGCGGGAAGATCGCGCCGAGCATGGCCCCCAGACCCCCCGCCGACATCATCGACGCGTAACCTGCCTCACCGACACTGAGCACGGTATTGGCGACAATGGGAAGCATCGCCACGTGTGACAGCCCAAAGATCGAGTTGGCAAGGGTCAGGAGCAATGCCCTCCGTGCAAGCGGAGACCTGCTGGCGATCTGGAAACCCGAGAAGACGCTGCCGACTTCCGCGGCGCTTCGACGGGGTCGCGGGGCGAGGCCGTTCGCTGGCACCACAAGGAGCAGCCCTGTGAGCGCAACGATCGACACGAAGACCAGCGACAACGACACCCCGACCCCGAGGAGGAGGAGGCCGGCTGCCATGGGGCCGAGGAGGCGAGCGACGTTCTGTCCGACGGCCACGAGCCTGATCGCTCGCGGCAGCGCCTCACGCGTGACTGTCGTGGGGACGAAGGCGTGAATCGACGGCGAGCCGACTGCCATGCACAGGCCGAGGCCCGCAGACAGCGCTGCGCTGAAGCCGAAATGCAGCAGTTCCCCCTCGGCGAGAAGCCAACCCGCGACGCCGACGAGGGTCATGAAACTCGCGGCGGCGATGAGGACGGGGCGTCCACCCACCTGGTCGAGGAATCGCCCCACGAAAGGGGTGAGGAACAGCATCGGGGAGAGCTGGATGAAGTAGAGCAGCCCGAGGGTGTCGGGGGTGGATCCGGGCAATTCCGCCACATGCCATTGCAGCACCGTGATGGCCAGCCAATAGGCCGCCCAGATGAGCAGGGCAGCGAGGAGCGTTCGCGGGAACGCCCCTCGCCAAGCCACGAGGAAGGTAAGCCGTGTGCTCACCGATGTGCGGTCATTGCGCGCACGGTGCTACTGCGCAATGTAGGTGTGCAGGCTCGAGTGCGGGACGCTGACAGCCACCGATGCTCCGGGCTCCAGGGTCCGCACCCACGCCTCCCCGGCGCCCGTGCCGGTGCGCGAGTGCAGACGGACGCCCCCAGCGTTGAGCGTGACATCCACATGACGACCACCGTACTCGGCAGTGACCAGGGTGGCGTCGAGCACGAGACGTCCGCTCGCAGATTCCGGGCGCTCCGGGTGGAGCGTCAGATCGTCGGGCCGGATCAGCGAGACCGCCCGCTCCCCCGGCACCGCGCTGAGGGCGGATGCCTCAACCCGAACGCCACCGTCGGTGACCCACTCGCTGCCCGTTCGATTCCACTCGAGACGGTTCGACATGCCCACGAAGCCAGCGACGTACTCGGTGGCGGGCTTCAAGAAGAGGCCCTCCGGGGTGTCGAGCTGTTCGATGCGGCCATCTTTCATGATCGCGACGCGGTCACCGAGCGCAAGGGCCTCTTCTTGGTCGTGCGTGACGAGCACAGCGGTGAATCCGAGCTCCTGGTGGAGCTCGCGGATCTCTGTGCGCACCTGGTCGCGCAGCTTGGCATCGAGATTGCTGAGCGGCTCATCGAGGAGCACGACCGAGGGCTGCGCGACCAGGCCACGCGCGAGCGCGATGCGCTGCTGCTGGCCACCGCTGAGCTGCGCCGGATAGCGATCGAGCAGGTTCTCGCAGTGCACCATTGCGGCCGCACGCTCGACCCACCCCTCGGCGAGCGCCTTCTTCATGCCGCGCACCTTGAGGGGGTAGGCGATGTTCTGGCGCACGGTCATGTGGGGCCAGAGCGCGTAGGACTGGAACACCATGCCGATGTTGCGCTTGTTGATGGGCACGTTCAGTCGGGTGCCGCTGTCGAAGACGGCGTTGTCGTCGAAGCGGATGCTCCCGGCACTCGGCGTCTCGAGGCCGGCAAGGCAGCGCAGTGTTGTGGTCTTGCCGCATCCGCTCGGGCCGAGCAGCACGAGGATCTCGCCCTGCGCGACTTCGAGGTCGAGACCGTCGACGACGGTGGTGCTGCCGAAGCCTTTGGTGAGGTTCGACACTGTGATTCCAGCGGTCATCGACCCTGCCTCCTTTGGTGGGTGTGTTGGTTTCTTGCGAGTGGTTCGGTGTCAGGCATTGCGCAGTGTCCACCCAAGTTGGATCGACGCGAAGAGGTTCGGGTCCTCTGCGTAGTACGCGTGCCCGCCACCTTCTACGACAAGCAGTTCAGCGTTCTTGATGCCGCGGTGGAGGTCGCGGGCGTGGTCGGGCGTGGTGAGGATGTCTTCCGAGCCGACGGTCACGAGGGTGGGGGCGGTGATCTTGGCGAGTTCCTCATCGGTCATCCACTGCTCTGTGGCAACCCTGAGGTGGGCCGAGTACTCCTCGGGATTGATCTTGTCGATCTCGGTCGCGCCCACAGGCAGGGGTTGCGACATGCGGTCTTGGCTGAAGGCGGTGATGGCAACGAAGAGTCGAAGCAGCTCGGATGCCTGTCCGCCGTCAACGATCTTCTTGCGGAAGGCGAGGATCGCGAGGAGTCGCGGGTCTGGTCGTGCCGCAGTGGAGTGAAGCGCGAGACTTGATACGAGATGCGGATGCCGGGATGCCACCCGCATCGCGATGGCGCCCCCCATGGAGACTCCGCAGACGTGCATCGGCCCTTCGCCAAGCGCTTCAATGAGTTCGGCGGCGTCGTCTGCGAGGTCCTCCATGGTGGTGTCGGGCCCAACGTTTGATGCCTCTCCGACCCCCCTGTTGTCGAAGGAGACGCAGCTGAGGTGCGACTGCATGCGCTCCATCACGGGGTCCCAGGCGCGGTGATCGGTGCCGAGCCCTTGGATCATGAGCAGACGCGGCCCCTGCCCTGCCTTCTTGACCTTGGTGGTCATGCCGGAGAGTGAATAGGTCTCGATCACAGGGTCCACTGGATGTCCTCACAGTTCCAAACGTCGTCGTCGGTTCGGTACGAGCCTATACCAAATCCCCCACAAATATATAAGGATTACAGGTAATGGGTTCCGAGTGGCGGGTTGGAGTACTAGGTTGCCCGCTTTATATGTAAAGATTATGAGTGAACGGAGGCGCGCGTGCCTCCAGACGGCTCGCAATGATGCGAACGAGGAGGCCCCGAGTGTCGGCACCGAGCACCACAACGCCTGAGCAGGCGACGACAACCCAACCCGGCAGCATCCGGGGACGCGCCGCAGGCCAGTGGCTACGCCAACACGGCATGACCACAGGCCTCGCGCTGATCCTTGCCTATCTGGTGCTCTACCCGCTCCTCCGGCTCCAGTACCTCGCGATGCAAGACGGGGGTCGTGCCTATATCGAGGCGATCAACCTCCCCGACATCGCACAGACGCTGCTCACGACGGCCGCCCTCGGCATCGGATCGCTCATCATCTCGCTGGTGCTCGGCACCGCCCTCGCCTGGTTCGCCCTGCGCCTTCCGAAACGACACGCATGGATGTCCATCATCCCCATCCTGCCCATCGTGCTGCCCGCCGTCGCCGTCGTCGTCGGCTGGGCCTTCCTCCTCTCCCCCCAGGTGGGATTCATCAACATCGCCCTGCGCGCCCTGCCCTTCATCGACGTGGCGGCACCCGAGGTGGGCCTCCCCAGCGGCCCTCTCAACATCTACAGCGTTCCCGGCATCATCATCGTCACCGGACTCCAGCTGACGCCCCTGGTCTTCCTCTTCCTGCAGGGCAGCCTCAAGCAACTCAACTTCGAGACCATCGAGGCTGCATCCGTGGCAGGTGCATCCCCCACCCGCGCCTTCTTCTCCGTCGTGCTCCCCATGTTGCGACCCGCCCTCGTCTACTCCGCCGCATTCGCCATGCTCCTTGGCCTCGGACAACTCACGGCGCCACAGTTCCTCGGCTCCCGCGAAGGCATCCGCGTGCTCGCAACAGAGGTCTACCGCTTCGGCGGCACGGCCCCCATCGACTTCGCACTGGCCTCTGCCGTCGCCTCCCCCCTCCTGATCGCAGGGGTGCTGTTCATCTTCATCCAGCGCCTCCTGCTGCGCAGGGACTACCGCTTCGTCAGCACGGGCACGAAAGGCACCTCGCGCCCCGGCAAGCCCTCGCGCTTCTCGGCACCCCTGATCGCGATCTACGGCCTCATCACGATTGTGCTGCCCTTCGGAGCCATCATCCTGGTCTCGCTTGTGCCCTACTGGACCGCGACCATCACGACCTTCACGCTCGACAACTTCACCCGTGCCTTCAGCACCCCGGCGATCATCGATGCGCTCTGGAACAGCGTCAGCACCTCGGTCGCCGCGATCGCAATCGCCCTCCCCCTCGGATACCTGCTCACCGAGATCCTCTACCGCCGGCGCGGCAACGCTTTTGCGCGCGGGGTCATCGACGTGCTCGTACAGATTCCGCTCGGAGTGCCTGCCGTCGTCTTCGGTGTCGGCCTGCTCTTCGTCTACACCGGCAATCCATTCGTGCTCTACGGCACCCCCCTGCTCATCGTCGTGACCTATGTCGTGCTCGTGATCCCCTTCACGGTGCGCATGCAACTCGCCGCCCGCATGGCGGTCGGCACCTCGCACGAGGATGCCGCTCGCGCGAGCGGTGCCGGCGTGCTGCGGGCACATATCTCAGTCGTCATCCCCATGATGCGCGGCGCACTCGCCGGAGCGGGCATCCTCGCCTTTGTGATCCTGACGCACGAGTTCGCCGCATCGGTGTTCGTGCGCTCGGCGCGCACGCAGGTGCTCGGAACCCTGCTCTACCAGGAGTGGACACACGGCTCCTACCCGATGGTTGCGACCGTGAGCCTCATCATGTCGGCGGTGACGGCGGCAGGGCTCATCGTCGCGGTGCGCCTCGGCGGAAAGAACACCCTCGATTCCCTCTAATGGGCGCCGAGACGACGGAGCGGCGTCGAGCCCTCCCTCTCGGCCATCACAGAAGCATCGGGCACACCGAAGGCTCAAACGAACCCGGAAAGACTGCAGTCAAATGGCGCTCAGCACCAATGACATCGTCGAGATCCAACAGCTCCAGGCGCTGTACGGACATGCGGTCGACGCAGAGGATTCGACACTGTTGGCCCAAGTCTTCAGCGCCCAAGCGGTGTTCGATGCCCGCGGCGCAGGCCCCAACAGTCTCAAGGTGGGCCTGGAGGCCATTTGCGCCTGGTTTGCGAAGGGCAAGCCGCCCCACCCGCTGACCCACACAATGTCCAATGTCTGGGTGCACGAGTCGGATGGCGAGGTGCGCGTCAAGGCGAAATGGTTCGTGCGGGCCCATGACGGCACGCTGTGGTTCGGAGACTACGACGACGTCATGGTTCATTCGGCAAACGGTTGGCGGATCGCGCATCGTGTCGCCACCGTGCGCGATCCTCGCCCCCAGCGCGGAGGCGTTGCCGCAGCCGATCGAGACGTCGGCGAATATCTTTCCAAGTGAAACGCTTGGCACCGCATTAGGAATACAAGTATCATAAAGATTAACAAGTCCCGCTACAAAGAAGTGAAGGGAAACACAGTGAAGAGGCAATCTAAGCGCATGAGCGTGGCGGCAGGGTCGCTGCTGACGCTCGCTCTCATCGCCACCGGCTGCGCCGCCGACGAGAGCGAAACCCCCACCACCCCTGACAGCGCCGTCGACGGCGAATGGCAGGAAGTGATCGACGCCGCGAACGAAGAGGGGCAGCTCACCTGGTACTCCGTCGCACCCGCCGAGGTGCGCGAAGGACTCAAGGCCGCGTTCGAAGAGAAGTATCCGGACATCACGCTGGAGATCCTCGTGATGGGCACTGCCGACATGAACGCCGCTCTTGAGGCCGAGCATGAGACCGGAGCCCAGGGCGCAGACGTCGTCACCTCAGTCGACTACGGCTGGATCCTCGACAAGGCCGAGCAGGGTTGGATCAGCGAGCTCGAGGGCCCCTCGAGCGAGCTTGAAGAGTGGGGTGAATACGTCACCGACGACATGGTCGTCAACGCCGGCCTCGGCCTCATGGCGATCGGCTGGAACACCTCGCTCTATTCCGGGACCGTCGAGTCATACGACGACCTCCTCGACTCCGCGCTCGGCGACGGGGCCATTGGCACCGCCCGCCCTGAACCGGCCATCCACGCCGACCACTGGGCGTTCGTCGAAGAGACCCACAACGAGAACTACGCCGAAGATCTCGCCGCGCAGGACCCCGCGCTCTACCCGAGCGCCTTCGCCCTGCAGGAGGCCCTCGCGGCAGGCGAGGTTGCCGTCGGTGCATTCGTCTCAGCTGCAGACATGGTCGGCCTGAAGGCAAAGGGTGCTCCCATCGAGTTCTCGGTGCCCGACCCCGCCCTCGCGATCGGCAACATGTTCTTCATCCCCACCTCGGGACAGAACCAGAACGCCGCGCAGCTCTTCATGGACTTCTTCATGTCGGAGGAGGGCCAGTCGATCGCCGCAAAGAACGCCTTCAGCCCGCTCTCGTCGGTTGACACCCTCGCCGCAGGCAAGGACATCCAGCTCACCAACGTCGAACGCGTGCTCGACACCGACTGGTACAACGACTACCTCGCCAACTGGAAGACCATCTACGAATGATCTGACACCCAACGCAAAGGGCCCGGGGCGCACATCGCGTCCCGGGCCGTTTGCGTTGGTGAGCTACGAGGCCTCGCGGTGTCTCCGCACCCACCCCTCCGTCAAGGTCGCGACGAGGTCGGGTTCCGAAATGTACATACCGTGCCCGCCTCCCTCGATCGTGACCAGGCGTGCGTTGGGGATGTTGCGCCAGAGGTGCTTCGCATTGTCGGGAGTCGTCGAGATGTCGTCGCTGCCAACCGTGATGAGTGTGGGAGCGGTGATGCCCTGCAGATCCTCGACTGTCATGTGGTGCTTGCTCGCAGCGTGCATGTGCGCGATGAAGTTGTCTTTGACAAACTTCTCCGAGTTGACGACCTCCGCAGGGATATCCCAGGTCAGGCCGGACTGGCCCTCGGCGAACAGGAAGACGAAGCGTCGCAGCACATCGACGGGGAGATCGAGCTCGAGCAGCCGCAAGCGGAACGCCGAAGCATCCTCTCCTCGCCCGTGACGCTTCGCCGTCGTCGAATGCAGCGTGAGGCTCGTGACAAGATCCGGACGCATCTGCGCCAATCGCATCGCCGTCATTCCACCGAGTGAGACCCCGGCGACGTGCACGGGTCCACCGATGTGTTCGATCAGGTCGGCCGCATCCCGCGCCAGATCCTCGATTGTGAGGTTGGTCGGCGCATCGGGCGCCTTTCCCACTCCCCGGTTGTCGAATGTGACGCAGCTCACCCGATCCGAGATCCGCTGGATGATCGGCATCCAGGCTTCCTTCGCGGCCCCGGCCCCCTGAATGAGTAGCAGCGTCGGACCCTCGCCAGCCGAATAGACCTCGGTCTGTGTTGACGGCAGGGTGACCATCTCGGTTTTCGGCATGATCGCTGTCCTTCCTATGGTTCAAATGGAAAATTGAGAGGTTGCCCACTGCGGCAGCCCCGACGTGCCGCGATCAGCGCCGCTCAACCGGCAAGCGCACGAACGACCCCGGAGGGCGCCGGTCGACCGAGTACTCCAGCCATCCACGTGCTCGTCTCAACGAGGGCGTCGAGGCTGATCCCGGTTTCGATGCCGAGTCCGTGCAACATCCACACAAGATCCTCGGTCGCGAGGTTCCCTGTGGCTCCGGGGGCGTACGGACAACCACCGAGGCCTCCGGCGGACGAATCGAATGTCGTCACGCCGGCTTCGAGTGCTGCGTAGGCATTCGAGAGCGCCTGGCCGTACGTGTCGTGAAAGTGCACGGCGAGATCATCCACGGCAATGCCCGCGTCGACAAAGCCCGCAATGAGTTCCTTCACGTGCCCCGGGGTGCCGACGCCGATCGAGTCGCCGATCGACAGTTGCGAAGCACCAAGGCCCATGAGCCGCTTACCGACCTGCACCACCTGCTCGACAGGGACATCCCCCTCCCACGGGTCGCCGAAGCACATCGAAACGTAGGCCCGCACATCGAGCCCATGTTCGCGAGCACGTGCCACCGTGGGCTCGAACATCGTGAACTGCTCCTCGAGCGAACGGTTGAGATTCTTTCGCGCGAACGAGTCGGTCGCGCTGCCGAAGATCGCAATCGTGCGAACACCCGCCGCGAGCGCGCGGTCTAGCCCGCGCTCATTGGGCACAAGCACGGGCATCGATACGGGCCCATTCAGGTCGAGTTCGGCCAGCACCGCATCAGCGTCGGCGAGCTGCGGCACCCATTCCGGCCGCACGAAGCTCGTCGCCTCGATCACCGACAGCCCGGCAGCAGCGAGTCGGCGAATGAAATCGATCTTCGACTCGGTCGGAACCAGCGCTGACTCGTTCTGGAGGCCGTCACGCGGGCCCACCTCGTAGATGGTGACCTGCTTGGGAAGCCCCGCTTGGGCCTGCCGCTGTGGGTGGCGCATCCGAACTCTCCTCTCTTCTCGTCGGTCAGTAGGAGCGCTCGAGACCGAGCACGTGTTCTGAGATGTAGTTGAGCACCATCTCCTGGGGCACAGGCGCGCTCTTCATGAGCCGCGATTCGACCCAGAAGCGGCCCACGTCGTATTCGTCGGCGTAGGCGAAGCCGCCCAGCGTCTGCATTGCACGGTCTGCGGCGAAGAATCCCGCCTCAGAGGCGAGATACTTCGCCGTGTTCGCCTGCTCAGCGCAAGGGAGGCCGTTGTCGTAACGCCACGACGCCTCACGCACGGCCAGCTCGGCCGCGTGCAACTTCATGTGCGCCTCCGCAAGAGGGAACGCGATGCCCTGATTCTTGCCAATGGAGCGTCCGAATACGTTTCGCTCCTTTGCATAGTGGGTCGCCTTTCGAAGCGCCGCCCTCCCGATGCCGACGGCTTCGGCGGCAATGAGGATGCGCTCCGGGTTCAGCCCGTCGAGGATGTACTTGAACCCCTTTCCTTCGTCGCCGACACGGTCGGTGACATCGACCCGCAGCCCGTCATACCGGGTCTCGCAGGAACCGACAGCATTCCGACCGATCTTGTCGATGAGCCGGATGTCCACTTCGGGCACCTGCAGGTCGGCGAGCAGGAGCGTCATGCCGTCCGTGCGACGCGCAACCTCGCTCAGCGGCGTCGTGCGTGTGAGGAGCAACACCTTCTGCGCGAGGTGCGCCTTGGTCGTCCACACCTTCTGCCCGTTGACGACGTAGTGGTCTCCGTTGAGCACGGCGCGAGTCGCGATGGACGGGGTGTCGAGCCCAGCGTCAGGTTCGGTCACGCCGAAGGCGACGTGCAGTTCGCCTTCAGCGACGGCAGGGAGGTACTTCTGTTTCATCTCCTCGCTGCCGTGTTTCACGACAGGGTTCATGCCGAAGATCGAGATGTGCAAGGCACTGGCGCCATTCATTGCGGCCCCGGATGCCGCGACCTCCTCGAGCACGATCGAGGCCTCAGTGATTCCTCCGCCTCCACCGCCGTATTCCTCCGGGATGGCGATGCCAACCCAGCCCGCTTTCGCCATGGCATTGTAGAAATCCCACGGGAACTCGTGCTCTCGGTCGCAGCGGCGCCAGTATTCATCGCCGAACCCGGCGCAGACGTCGCGGATTGCATGGCGGATTGCGGTGAGGTGGTCAGGTTCTTCGAAGTGCATCGATGCTCCGGCAGTCAGTCGCGATAACAACTCTGGACAGTATCTCTCTAAATCATTTAGTGTATTACGAAGGGTAGTGATGGGGAAGAGAGAGACATGAAGTTGCTCGAACGCGACGAAGCGTTCAGGGACCTTGGACCCGGCACTCGCTTCGTCGCCGGCAATGTCACAGGAACGCCCTCGACGCTCCTGGCCGCACTCGCTCACCGCGCCGACGAAGTGGGTGACCTCACGTTGGCGAGCGGCCTTCTCCTCGGCGATGTCCCACTGGAGGCATCGATTCGAGCCGGCAGCCTCCGCCTCCGCGCCTGGCACATCCCTGCGTCACTCCGCCGTCTCCAGCGCGAAGGCCTCATCGACTACGCCCCCCTGCGCCTGCTGGATCTGCCGGAGGTCGTGCTCGAATCATCCGATGTCGCTCTCCTGCGGGTTGGACCCCCGGATGCTGACGGCAACTGCAGCATCGGGGCCTCGGCCAGCTACACCGTGGAAGCGGTGAACCGGGTTCCCCTCGTGATTGCCGAGGTGAGCCCCGATATGCCCCGCACTCTCGGCGACAGCATGATCCACGTCTCCAAGATCGATCGCATGGTGCGATCACAGTCGCCGCTGCCCGAGGTGCGCCCTTCCACCCCCGACGACATTTCACGCGCGATCGCGCGCAATGTCGCTGGCCTGCTCCCCGCCGCGGCGACCCTGCAGTTGGGCATCGGTGCTGTGCCCGAAGTGCTGGCGGCCGAGCTTGCCGCCTCGTCGGATGCCGGCCTCGGCCTGCTCGGACTCGTCACCGACGCAATGATCCCGCTCGCTGAACGAATAGCCGCCGCGGGCGGCACCGTCACTGCGCTGGAGCTGATGGGCACAGCCAAGCTCATGCGCTGGGCGCACGAGAACCCCGCCATCGTGATGGCAAGCTCGCAGGTGGTGCACAATCCGGCCTGGCTCGGCACGATCCCGAACCTGGTCTCGGTCAACTCCGCAGTCGCCGTTGACCTGCTCGGCCAGGTCGTCGCAGAATCGGTCGGCGGCGCGGTTATCGCAGGAGTCGGAGGCAGCGCCGACTTCTCCGAGGGCGCCCACCTCTCCCCCGGCGGTCTTCGCATCATCGCCCTCAGCTCCACGACCCGCAGCGGAGCATCCACAATCGTCGCGACCCACGACCCTGCCGACGCGATCACAGCCCCTCATCACAGTGTCGACGCCGTCGTCACTGAACACGGCGTCGCGATACTGCGCGGTGCCACCCGCCGCGAACGTCGGCACGCGCTCATCTCGATTGCCGACCCCCGGCACAGGCACACACTGGGTGAATAGCTCTCACAACGGAAGGAAGACCACCATGACGCAGAAACGCCTCGGTTCCTGGTATGAGGAACTGCCGGTCGGCACGGTGACGGAGCATGCGATCACCCGCACCCTCACAGAGGCCGACAACGTCTTCTTCACGACGATGACCATGAACCCACAGCCGCTGCACCTTGATGCCGACTTCGCTTCCCGCACCGAGTTCGGTCGCCCACTCGTCAACTCGCTGCTCACACTGAGCACGGTCGTGGGCCTCACGGTGCCGGAGCTCACACTCGGCACAACCGTGGCGAACCTCGGATTCGGCAGCATCGAGTTCCCCCGCCCCGTCTTCGCGGGCGACACAGTGCGCGCCGTCACCGAGGTCACTGCGGCACGTCTCTCGAAGTCGCGGCCCGACGCAGGAATCGTCGAGTTCCGCCACGACGGCTACAACCAGCGCGGCGAGCTCGTCTGCCGCGCCGTGCGCAGCGCACTCATGCTGCGAGACCCCGAACGAGCCGGAGCCGCCGGATGAGCCACACGCATGGCGCAGGCGCGGGTCCGCTCGCCGGGGTGACCGTCGTCGACACGACAAGCATGCTCATGGGGCCCTACTGCACCGCCGTGCTCGCTGAGATGGGCGCGCGGATCATCAAAATCGAGGCGCGAGAGGGCGACATCGCGCGCGGCATCGATGATCGCACGGGTAAGAAACTGGGGCCCATCTACCTCAACCTCAATCGGGGCAAGGAGTCAATCGCGCTCGACCTGAGGAACCCCGATGACCGCGCGCTCTTCGAGCGCTTCGTCAAGAACGCGGATGTGGTCACGCACAACCGTCCGCCAGGAGGGGAGCTGCGGCTCGGGCTCGACTACGCGACCCTCTCGGCAATCAACCCAAGAATCATCGTGTGTGGCATGTTCGGCTTCGGTGCCTCAGGACCGTACGGCGCACTCCCCGCCTACGACGACGTCATCCAGGCGGCCTCGGGCCTCGCTGCACACCAGACCGGCGATGGCGAGCCACAGTATGTGCGCACCCCGCTGACCGACAAGATCACGGGCATCCTTGCGGCGGGAACCATCAGCGCTGCCCTGTACGAGCGCGAGCGCTCTGGACAGGGACAGTACGTGGAATTGCCCATGTTCGAGACCATGGTGCGCTTTCTTCTCGCTGAGCAGCAGGGGGGTTACATCTTCGACCCGCCCCGCGGTGACGCGGGCTACGCGCGAACGAACTCTCCCCACCGACACCCGTTCGCGACCAGGGATGGGCTCATCGGCATCCTTGCGAGCACCGATGCGCATTGGCTCTCGTTGTTCACGGTGCTCGGGAGCGCGCATCTGATCGAGGATGATCGCTTCTGCAGCATCACCCAGCGCACCATCAATATCGACGAGCTCTACCGCTGGCTCGGCGAGGCGGTCTCCAAGCACACGACGACGGAACTTCTCGCCAGACTGAGAGCCGAGCGCGTTCCTGCAATGCAGGTCAACAGCATCGAGGATCTCTTCGCCGATGAGCACCTCGTCTCCACCGACTTCCTTGAGTCAGTCGAGCATCCTGAACTCGGGGCATTGCGCCAGGCGAGAGCCCCCTTCGGTTTCTCCCGCAGCGGGGCCCCAACGCTTGCCCCAGCGCCCGTGCTTGATGCCCATGGAGAGAACCTGCGCGCCGAATTCAGCGAGTAGGCCGCGAATCGCTCAGAGGCTCTTGAACGCCTGCACGGCCGTCAACGATGAGGAGTCGACGACCTCGTCGCCGTGGCGGTCGAGCACGATCTGCTGTGTCGCCCGAATGTGCTTCTCCGCCAGCGAGCGCACACCCTCGACATCACCTTCATCAATCAGCTTCGCGAGCACACGGTGCGTGCGCAGCGACTCGCGCTGGTCTTCTTCTGGCGGATACAGCGCGGCCGCCTTGACGTTCTCCGCCCACGTCTGCTCCTGGATGGACCATACGGCGGTGAGGGTGCGCACCAGCAGGCGCAGGCTCTCGTTCTCGACTCCACCCACGAGGATCTCGTGGAAGACTCGGGCCTTCGCCGAGTACTGGTCACCGATTCCGATCACCTTCTCGGTGTCGTCAAGGTTCTCCCGCAGTGCGGGAACGATCGTCTCTCGGCGGTCAGCCCGCGAGGCACACGCTGCAGCACACATCGGCTCCAGCATCTCAAGCGACTCCGCGAGATCTGACAGTGTGACCCCCTGGCCCTGCATCGAGAGCGCCACAGCGAATGCGGCAGACGACCAGTCGGGCTTGTGCACGTAGGCACCGCCGAACTTGCCTCGGCGCACCGTGATGAGCCCTTCCGCCTCGAGGATGCGTAATGCCTCCCGAACCGAAGGACCACTGACCCCGTACTGCTGCACCAGGTCGTCCTGCCTGGGCAGCGGCACATCTGTGAGTTCGCTCTTGAGGATGCGCTGGCGAAGGTCCGCCGCGATAGCCTCGGCGATGCGCGGAGTGAGACCTACCCTGCTCGCCGAAGTCCTCTGATTGTCATCTGCCACGTGATCCGTTCCTCCGAACGATGCGCTGGAAATGTTGAATTCACAAACATTATAGGTTCAGCCCGCGGAACGTCAGCGGCTCGCCGTGGCGATATGACCGAGTTCAGAGTATCCTGCGCGCTCCACCGCCGAAAGGAAGGCGCCCGTAGTGCGCTGGGAATCCTCCGGCAGTCGGCGCACCGCCTGACTCGCCCGCGACAGCCACGAGACATCCACCTCGTCAGTGAACCCCATGGCGCCGTGCAACTGGTGGGCGCCCCGTAGCACAACGCCGGCAGCCCGCTGAAGGGCGACGCGAAGCCCGAGCGCCTCGGCGAGAGCGTCATCGTCATCCGCACTGTTCGTGATCGACCAGAGCGCATACTTCGCAAGCTCGCTCGAGCCCTCTGACTCCAGCACCATGTCGGCCAGCTGGAAGGCCACAGACTGGAAACGCACGAGCTTGCGGCCGAACTGCTCCCGTTCTTCCGTATAGCGCGCGGTGTCCTCGATCGCGTTCTCCAAGAGACCCAGGAGCCACCAGCCCTGCAGGAGCACCAGGCGAGCTGCACCACGAACCGCCTTGTCGCCGCGTGGCACCGGGTCGACCTCTGACCCGAATGGCGCCAGCTTGGTCGCCGACGGAAGTCGGCGCCCAGATGGGAGGTCATAGCGGCTGCCCTCCAGGTCGAGGGCGTTCCACGTCAGATCGAGATCCCGATGGTTGGCGATTGCCTGGCCGCGGGCACTGACTAGCGCCGTGGCATCCGCCCCCGTTGCACCGAGCCTCTCCACAACGGGATACGGCAGCGCGTAGCGGCCCGCCGCGCGGCAGACCTCGGCAGCCACCTCAAGCTCAATCGGCCCCTCTGAGATGTCAATCTCCCAGATCCCGAGCTCGCCGAGCATGTCACCGACAGCGCCCCGCACATCGGGATCCGCGACACAGCGACGCAACACGTCGACGCCGCCCTCCCCCTCGATACGTTCGCGCACCATCGCCCCCACCTCGACGGCCTCCGGGCACAGATCGAGCCTCACGAGCCGGCCGCCGCACGTGCAACGGTGTTCTTGTTGATCTCAAGCGTGCCAGACGCCACGGTGGACGCTTGGGCGTAACGCCAGTGGTCCTCAACCTCGCGCACGAACACAGCGTGCCCATCGCTTGTGCCGAGCGCAGCGTTTCCGACGATCTCCATGAGCACTTCTGCTACCTCCTGATCGAGGGTGGTGACGGCGACTCGGTAGAGCGCCGCCTCGGAGATGGGAGGAGTGCCCGACTTGGCACGCTCCAGCAGCCGGTATGCGAGCAGCCGAGTCTGCCTCGTTCTCACCATGGCGGCGGCCCACCGCTCACGCAGCCCCGACGGCAATTCAGCCCATGCGTCAGCGCCGAGCGCCTCCGGTGCTGCACGCAGGAGGCTCTCGCAGCGGGCATACCGGGCGATCCCAATCCTTTCGAAACTGAGCACATCCATCACGATGCGCCAGCCGCGGTCAACCTCACCGAGCACACCCGAGTCGGGAACCCACGCGTCATCGAAGTACACCTCGTTGAGGTGGTGAGGGCCAAGCATCGTGGGGATGGGGCGCACTTCGACGCCTGGCTGGTTCATATCGAGGAGGAAAACCGTGATGCCGTCCTTGCGCCCACGCGGGTCGCCCGTGCGGGCGAGGAGGAAGCACCACTGCGCCATGCTCGCGTACGACGTCCAGACCTTCTGGCCCGTGATGCGCCATCCGCCCTCAACGCGCGTCGCGCGTGTTCGCAGCGCGGGCAGATCTGACCCGGCCTCCGGTTCACTGAAGCCCTGGCACCAGATCACCTCGCCCGAGGCAATGGGAGGGAGGTGCAGCGAGCGCTGCTCCTCGGTGCCGTGGCGCATGATGACGGGTCCGACCCAGTTCAGGCCCATGTACTGGGCGCCGCGCGGCTCGTGGGCCGCCCACATCTCTTCACGGAGCGCGGTCTGCTCGAGCACGCCTGCCCCGAGCCCCCCGAACTCCTCAGGCCACGCCATCGTGAGAAGGCGCCTCGAGCCCAACTCCCGACTGAACCGTTCAGTCACCGCCAGGTCGGCGGGATCGTCAGTGAATGCACCCAGGAATCCGCGCGGCACGTGCTCGTCGACGAGCATCCGCAGCTCCGCACGCAGGCTCGTCACCTTCGCCGGTTCGCTGTAGTCGAGCGTCATCGCTACTCCTCAGCCTAAGACCTTGCTATCTATATAAACTATAACCGTGAAATGCTCCATTTTCGGCGCATTTCCATAATCTTATAAAGCATTATCTAGTAACAATACTCCGGATGCAAGAAGTGAGGACGATGATGACCGATCAACGCAGTATCCACACCCCCCTCAGCGGCCGACGCGCGTTGGTGAGCGGCGCCGGCCGAGGTCTTGGTCGCGCAATCGCGACGTCACTTTCCGAGGCAGGAGCGGTCGTCGTCGGTGTCTCCCGCAATGCTGAGCAACTCGCCGACTTCGTGCGGGAAGCACAGGACGCCGGACGGGAGGCGCACGCGGTCTCCGCCGACCTCCGCAGCGACGAGGACGTGAGCCGGGCGGCCGAGAAGGCGCTCGCGCTCGTTGGCGGCATCGACATCCTCGTCAACAACGCCGGCATCAACATCAAGCGACCCACCGTCGCACTCCCCGCGGATGGCCCCGTCGGCCAGCCAGGTACCGGCCCGGCATCAATGCCGATGTCAGTCGAGGAGTGGGACTCGATCCTCGAAACACACGTGCACGGCTCGCTCCGCCTGATCAGGGAAATCGTTCCCGGGATGCTCGAGCGACGCTTCGGCCGTGTCATCAACATCGGCTCCAGCACGGTGGGCCGCTTGGCCAACATGGTCGCGCCCTATCAGGTCGCGAAAGGCGCCCTGACGCACCTCACCCTTGCCCTCGCCAAGGAATGGGCGCCCTATGGGGTCACGGTGAACGCGATCTCGCCGGGACAGTTTCGCACCGACATGTCCAAGGCGCTGCATGACAGCAAGGAAGGACAGGAGTTCCTGAAGGCCCGCATCCCCATGGGGCACGCGGGCGATGCTCGTGAGCTCGGCGCGCTCGCCGCACACCTCGCATCCGACCTGTCATCGTTCATCACAGGGCAGGTCATCTACGTCGACGGTGGGGAAACACTCTAAGACCCTTCGTTGCCGGCAGTGAACCGCTCCTGCGAGGAGACTGCCTCAACCTCCCACGCCGCGGAGACGTCACGTTCCCGCTGCCTCGCGCGCGCGGTGCCGTCGTCATCGACGGCACGATACATGCCGACAGCGTTGGTCGCGGCCGCCACCGGGGTCCCAGCGATCCGTTCGGCCAGCCTGCGCACGCGGTGCCTCAGCTGGGAGTGATCGACAACCTCGTTCACGAGGCCCCAGGCAAGGGCAGTGCGGGCGTCGATGGGCAACCCCGTGAGCGTCATCTGCCGAGCACGGGCGACTCCGATCGCTGCGGGCAGTGCGGCGCTGAGCCCCCAGCCCGGCGTGAGCCCCAGCAGGGCATGCGTGTCGATGAACTCTGCCCGATGCGAAGCGATGGCGAAGGAGCATGCCAACACGATCTCAATCGCCCCCGAGACACAGGCCCCATTGACAGCCGCGATCGTTGGCGTCGCCATTCCGCGCAGGCGGGTCGCGGGATCGATTGGCGGCGGCGCGTAGGCGGGGTCGCTCAGTAACTGCTTTGCGTCGACTCCGGCACTGAACGCAGGTTCTGACCCGGTCACCACGACGACGCGAACCGAGGGGTCACGGTCAGCGTCATCGAGGAGATCCACTAGGGCAACACGGGTCTCGCGGTTGAGCGCGTTCCTGGCTTCAGGTCGCGCGAAGGTGACCGTCAGCACAGGCCCCTCGCGTTCAAGATCGAGATGAATCGCCACAGCACTCCTTCATTGATAACCTTCATAAGTATTTGGCCTATAAGGGAGAGAGTCAATGGCGATCCCGCACACCCTGTCCGAGCGCCTCGCCCTGCCCGCAATCTGCGCCCCGCTCTTCTTGATCTCGACCCCTGAACTCGTCACCGAGGCCCGAAAGGGCGGGCTCGTAGGGGCGCTTCCCCGCCAGAACGCCCGCACCCAGGGGGAGTTCGATTCATGGCTTTCGACAATGTCTCGCATGCTCGATGAATGGTCCGACAGCACCGGCATCACGCCGGGCCCGCTCGCAGTCAACGTGCCCACAACGCTTCCGCCAGACGAGCTGCGACGAGAGCTCGAACTGTGCGCCCGGCGCGACGCCGACGTCATCATCACCTCGGTGGGAAAACCCACCGAGGTCGTGCGAATCGCCCATGACCTCGGGATGGCGGTGCACCACGACGTCACCTCGATCGAGTTCGCCGAGAAGGCGATCGAAGCGGGGGTTGACGGACTCAACTGCATCGGCGCTGGAGGCGGCGGACACTCCGGCACGATCAGCCATCTGGCGCTCATCCCGAGAATCCGCCGCATGTTCGACGGCGTCGTCTCGCTGGCCGGCGCCGTGGCGACCGGGTCGGCCATCCGCGCGGCGGAGGTGCTCGGCGCTGACCTCGCGTTCATCGGCACACGCTTCTCGGCAACAACCGAGTCAGGCGCCGACCCGCTCCAGAAGGCATGGCTGGCGTCAGGCACATCCCGCGACCTCGCCTACACGCGAAAGGTAAACGGCATCCCGGCGAACTGGATGCTCGCATCACTCCGGCACCACGGGATCGACCTCGACGAGCTCCCTGAGCCTGAGGAACGCGGCCACGCGCACCTCCCCGACGGAGTCACCCCGTGGCGTGACCTCTGGTCTGCCGGACAGGGCATCGAGCTCATCGACAACATCCCCACCGCGGAAGAGGTCATACGTCAACTCGCAGAAGAGTATGTCGCCGCATGCGCGGTGCCCGACCGCTCAGCATCCGTCCAACGCCTCACAGGTGGCGCCTGAGGCACTCCCGCTGCTTGCGGGATGGGTGAGCCTAGGTCGCGACGCTCACACTGGGCAGCCAGGTGGCTAGCTCTGGCACCAGGATCAGCAGGACGACGACCGCCACAGCGACAGCGGCGAACCACGCCACCCCCTTGAACACCTCGACGAGCGACACAGTGCTCCCCAGATTGACGGCCGGGTCCTGAGTGATGCGGTGCACGATGAACGAGAGGATTCCCAGCGGCGGGGTGAGGAGACCGACCTCCGCCATGATGACCAGGAAGACACCGAACCACAGCGGGTCGACCCCAACCGCGGCAAGGGGTGCGAGCAATACCGGAATGGTCAAGAGCATCATCGCGAGGGTGTCCATGAACATGCCGAGGATGATATAGACGACGATCAGCACGAGAAGGAAGGCGACGCGCCCCAGCCCGAGGTCACTGACCGACGTCGCAAGCACATTCGCGACCTGGCTGAGCGCGATCGCCCGTGTCAGCACCTCGACGCCCAGGAGTAGCAGGAAGATCGATGCGGTTCCCGTGAGGACTCCGAGAACTGCCTCCCGCAGCATCGTGCCGACCTGGCGCCACGACCGCGTGAGACGCAGCTTGTGGGCCACCCCGAAGATGAGGGCGACGAGCATTCCGAACACGGCCGACTCTGTCGCCGTGAACAGGCCGGCGAAGAGACCACCGATCACGACCAACACCACCAGCACGATGGGCACGATCCCCACAAGCGAACGCATCCGGGTGCCCCAGGTCACCCCGGTCATGTCCGCGCGCGGGGCGAGCTTCGGGTTGAGACTGGCACGCGCAACGATCATGACGGCGAAGGCCAGGGCCAAGACGATGCCCGGCACGATTCCCGCGAGCAGCTGGGGGCCCACCGGCACGGATGCTGCTCCCGCATAGATCACGAGGAGCAGGCTCGGGGGAATGATCTGCCCGAGCGTTCCTGCAGCCGCGACTGTTCCGACGGCGAGCGACGGCCGGTACCCGGAGCGGATCATCTCAGGGACTGACACGCGCCCGAGCGCATAGGTGATGCCGATCGTGCTTCCGCTGCCAGCGGCAAGACCAGCACCGGCGAAGTTCGTGGCGACCGCAAGTCCGCCGGGCATCCAGCCCACCCACTGCCGGGCGGCCTCGAACGCCGACGCCGTCAGCCCCGACTTCCACAGCAGCATGCCCATGAGGATGAACATGGGAATGACGCTGAACGACCAGGAGTCAGTCGCGCTGTACGCCGCCGCCTCCATGGTGCCGATGACGACTCGAATGCCGCCGATCTCCCAGAGTCCGAGAAGTGAGGCTCCGAGCATCGCGACACCCACGGGGATACCGAGAAGTATCAGCACAACGGAGAGGGCGATGACGAGCACTCCGCTCGTGAGGCTCGGGAGGTCCGCGAAGAGGAGCAGGGCCATGGATGCGACAGCGACACCGAGCCCCAGGAAGAAGGTGATGCGTCCTGCGCGCTGGGCGCCGCGAGGGAGGAGCGCTGCGCCAGACTCGTCGACTGCGTGCTGCTGGGTCATGAGACGTCACCCTCCGTCGCGAGCGAGTCCGCCCTGGGCAGCAGTCCCGCGAAGTGCCGGTACGCGGTCGCCGCCATCTGGACTGCGAGCATGGCAATACCGGCGGCAGCGACGAATTTGAACGGCCAGATTGGGATGGGCGGGGTCGAGTTCGCAGCCAGGCGGAGCTCCTCGGCGTCGATCGCATTCGCGAGTGTGAACCAGGCGAGCGCCAGCAGCAGGAGCGTCGCCAACACGCTCACAGAACCCTCGATGATCTGCCGCATGCGAACGGGCAACGAATCGAGCAGCAGCGTGACCTTGATGTGCTCCTGATGACGCTCGGTGACGGCGAATGCGAGAAGGGTGAGCGTCGGCATCCACCAGAACGACGTCAGTTCCAGCGTGCCCGCGAAGGGAGAATTGAAGAGACTTCGGCCGATGACGTCGATGACGATGTTCACTGCCATGAGTACCAGCGCGATCGCAGCGCCGAGGGACATGGCGTCGCTCAAACGATCGACGATACGAACTGCGCGTGGCATTGCCCTCTGCGGTGGCGCTGTTGTGCTCGCGTCGCCCATGTCTGTCTCCTCGTTGCGACTGCTTGTCCGTGCTCCCTGCGGGTGAGGGAGTGTGGGGCCCCGCGGGTTTCCACCTGCGAGGCCCCCATCATGCTGATGGTCAGTTTGGCATCGTTGCCGAAACGAACTCCTCCTCGAACACCTCGAAGTAGCCGGAGAGATCGACATCACCGAGTCCGGCGAAGGCCTCGAGGATCGCCTCGGGGGTCCGCTCCGCAACCTCGTAGCCTTCGTCGACGAGCACGCTCGTCCAGAAGTCGATTCGGTCCATGTACTCCTGGATGACGGCGTCCGGGTCGCTGACACTCGCGGGGGCATTGTCGACCATTGCCTTCAGGGCCCCCTCGCGCTGTGCCTGCGCGATGGGCTCAAGCTCACCGACATCGCTCGTGCGGATGCTGTCGCCTGCCGCGATCAACTCACCCGCGCCTGCTTCGATGTCGAGGTAGCCCTGCCAGATCTCGAGTGCAGCCTTGCCCGATTCCTCGTGCATGATCTGCTGCAACTCCACGGGGAAGCTGTCCCAGACATCCTTGTTCATGACGAAGGTGGATGCCTGGAGCTGCGCGAACGTCACAGGCACGAAGTCGGTGACGACGTCCTTGAGCTGGAGCCCACTCACGAGCTGGTTGGGGTTGATCACCATGCAGTCGATGACACCGCGCTGCAGGCCCTCATAGCCCTCATTGAACGCGAGCGATACCGACTGCATCCCGAGCGCCTCGAGGGTGCCCGTCCATGCGGGACCGCTCGAGCGGCCTCTCTTGCCCTGTGCGTCCGCCTCCGACTCGATGGGAGTCGTGCAGAGAAGGTTGTAGGCGGGCGAGGAACTCACCTGGAGCACCTGGAGGTTATGCGACGCATACTCCTCGACGAGGGGCTCGAAGGTCAGAGCGTTCTCGTAGGCGGCTGCGCCGCCCGCGGCGACGTCATGCACGGTCGAACCGCTGAGTGCGTTGCCGAGACCGGAGATCCAGGATCCGACCGGGAGCTCCTGGGGATAGTACGACGGGATGATGAGCCCGATGTCGGCGACACCGTCGCGCACGCCGTGCAGTGTGTCGGTCGCGCCGAGGAGGGATGCCGACCAGTAGTTCTCGAACGTGATCTTGCCGTCGGTGCGCTCCGTGATCGCCTCCTCCCACTTGACCATGGCCGCACCGAAGTTGGCGGTCTGGTCACCGGAGAAGTCGGCGAGCTTGAGCACGCGGGGCTCGAGTTCGTCGAGCCATGCCTCGCCTGACGATTCACCGGGTTCAGCTGCGCCGCCCGAGCAGGCAACAAGCGCTCCGACGGCAAGTAGTGCTGTAGTTGTCGCGAGGACGCCTCGTGCCCCGCGTCGCGTTGTGATTCGCATTCTTCCCTCTTCTCTGAGGGGCGCGGCCTTGTGGCTCGTCATCAGTGACGATCCGGGGCCGCATTGCCCCGCTCTGGGTGTCCTCCGGCGCCGACACGAAGGGTATCGGCGTTGAGACAACTGTAGCGGTAATCTACACAAAGATTCAAACAATAGATGCGTGGTGAGCCGCGCAGCCATTCGCCGAGACGAGAGGCGTTCAGCTTCCCTGCACCGCCGCAATTTCCTCGAACCAGGCCACGCCTCGCTCTCGGTGCAGAGCATCACTCGGCATGAGCTCGGGAGTGCGCCCCTCGCGCACCGCAGCACTCGATGAGCGCAGTGCTGCAGCGAGCGCAGATCGCGCCGCGTCAAGCATCCCGTCCTCGATCTCGTAGATTGCCAGCCAGGGCAGGTCGGGGTGCGCCTCACCTGCCTTCTCTGGCACGAAACGGTAGCGGCGCGCTGCAGTGAAGCCTTCAAGCCTTACAACCTCAGGGAGGTGCACAGACGTATACCACTCGTCGAATTCCGCCTCGCGGCCCTCGACGGGCTTCGTGTACACCACCAAAATCGACTTGGCCATGGTTGTCTCCTTTGACACCTTGATTGGTAAAGCTATAAATCAATATTAGTATTAGATCGCTATTTGGTTCTCAACGAGGAGTGACATGACGAATACCCCGTACTTCGAGAGCGATGTCCTCGACGTCGCCGTCAACGACGGGGTCGCCCTCGTCACGCTCAACCGCCCGGCGAACGCCAACGCTCTCGACGACACCCTCATGGGCGACCTCAACCGGCTCTGGCGCAGGATCGCTGACGACCGAAGCATCCGCTGCATCGTGCTCACGGGCGCTGGTCGGCACTTCTGCGCGGGCGCCGACATGTCGCTGCTCTCCGCGAACCGCACGAATGTGGGCCGCGACGCCGACGAGGAGCTCAACTTTCTGCCCGGCGGCGTGGTCGACATGCCGGTCATCGTCGCCGTCAACGGCACGTGTGCGGGCGGCGGCCTCCACTTCGTCGCCGACGCCGACATCGTCGTCGCGTCGGAGACCGCACGCTTCATCGACTCCCATGTGAGCGTCGGACAGGTCAGCGGAATCGAACCCGTCGAACTGATGACACTGATGCGCCGCGATCGCGCCGTTCGCATGGCGCTGCTCGGCCGCCACGAAGTGGTCGATGCCGCGACGGCTCTCGACAGTGGCCTCGTCTCGGAGGTCCTCCCCCACGGCGAGCTCCTCGACCACGCGCTCGACCTGGCACGCAAGGTCTGCACCGGGTCACCCGCGGCCATCCGTCACACCCGCCGGGTGCTCCGCGCCTACATCGACGACAGCATCCGCAGCTACCGCGACCTCGGTTGGGAACTGGTGCAGCGGCACTGGTCACACCCGGATTCGAAGGAGGGCCCCGCAGCCTTCCAGGAGAAGAGGGAGCCACAGTGGCAGGAGTGAACGACCGCTGGCCCACGCTTCGTCCCGACCGCGTCCCACGGGAACTCGCCCAGCACTGGCGCTCGACCGGCGCCTGGACCGACGAGACGATCGGTGACCTGCTTGAACGCAGTGCCGCCGCGTGGCCCGAGCGCACCGCCGTCACGACCGCCGAAGGGCGCGTGACGTTCGGCGAACTCCACGCGCAGTCATCAGCCATCGCACGCACCCTCGTCGACGCGGGCGTGCAGCGAGGCGATGTGGTGTGCTGGATGCTCCCCACTGGCCCCGAGGCGATTGCCGTCGCATCCGCAATCTGGCGTATCGGTGCCGTGAGCAGCCCCATCGTGCCGCTCGCTGGCGTTGGCGACATGGCGAACGTGTTCGCCCAGGTCAGGCCGACTGCCGTCATTGCGGTTCGCGAACACCGACGGCGCACCCTCACCGACGAACTCGACCAGGCGCTTGCCGACGCCAACCTCGATCCCGCCCGTCTCGTCGTCGGCGCGGCTGCGCACGGGTGGCGACCAGCGGATGCCTCAGGGCCAGGTTCCCTCCCCGCCGGGGTCACGCCCGGCGACCCGTTTGACCCGTGCCTGATCCTCTTCACCTCGGGCACCGAGTCGGCCGCGAAGGGGGTGCTGCACTCGGCCGCAGCACTGCACCATGAGTTGCGAAGCACGATCGCGGAGTGGGGTCTCACCTTCCGCGACAGCATGGTCATGGCGTCGCCCATGACCCACATCACGGGCCTGCTGCAGGGATTCCTTATTCCCGCACGCGTCGGCGCCAGTGCCGTGCTCATGGACCGTTGGGACCCGGCCGAGTGCGTTGACCTCATCGAACACACCGGCGCCACATATATGGCTGGCGCCGCCCCTTTCCTGCGCGGGATCCTGGATGCTTACCGCAGCAGCGGTCTCGATCGTTCCTCACTGCGCCAGTTCTGCAGCGGCGGAGCGGCCGTGCACCCCGAACTGGTCGAGGGGATCCAGGAGTTCGGTGTTGCCGCCTATCGCGCCTGGGGGATGACCGAGCTACCGACCTCCTCCTTCTCGAATGAGCTCGACTCGCTCGAGCACCGCTCCATGACCGATGGGCGACTTGCTCCCGGCGTTGAGCTGCGGGTGCTCGCGGATGACGGCAGCGCACTCCCCCGCGGCGAGGTCGGAGAGCTCCAACTGCGCGGCCCAGAGATGATGCTCGGCTATGTGCTGCCCGAGCACGATGCACGCGCGTTCACGGAAGACTGCTGGCTGCGCACAGGCGACATGGGATCCCTCGGCAGCGATGGTTGCGTGCGCATCACGGGGCGCCTGAAGGAGATCATCAACCGCGGTGGCGAGAAGTTCAGCGCGCGCGAGATAGAGGACGCGGTGCTGAAGCACCCCGACATCACGCAGGCTGCGGTCGTCGCGGTCGCCGACGAGCGCCTCGGCGAGCAGATCGGCGTCGCGGTCGTGTCGAGTCGCACCGACCTGAGCGTTGCCGAGATCGGCCGAGTCGTGACATCCACGGGCCTCTCGCGCTACAAGCAGCCGGAGCACCTCGTGATCGTCGACGAGCTCCCCACGAACGCGACGGGCAAGACCGACAAGAATCGCGTCGCGAGGCTCTTCGAGTCGTAGACTTCTGAGGCGGGGATGCCTCGCATCCCCGCCTCACACACCGTTGACCGATGCCGTCAGAGCCGCTCGATGATGGTCGCGTTCGCCATGCCGCCGCCCTCGCACATGGTCTGCAGGCCGTAGCGACCGCCCGTGGCCTCGAGATGATGCACGAGGGTCGTGAGCAGGCGCGTGCCCGAGGAACCCAGGGCGTGGCCGAGCGCGATCGCGCCGCCGCGCGGGTTGAGCTTCTCGGGGTCGGCGTCGAACTCCGCCGCCCATGCGAGCGGCACCGATGCGAAGGCCTCGTTGACCTCGTAAGCATCGAGGTCACCGAAGGAGAGCCCTGAACGCTCCAGGATGCGATGCGTCGCCGGAATCGGGCCCGTGAGCATGTAGAGGGGGTCGTCACCTACGACCGCGAAGCTGTGGAACCGCGCCCGGGGCCGCAGCCCGAGCTTCGATGCCATGGTCTCGCTCATGATGAGGGCGGCGGATGCCCCATCCGTCAGCGGCGACGAGTTCCCTGGGGTGATGGACCAGCCCAACTCGGGGAAGCGCTCGGCCATGGCGTCGGTGCGGAAGGCCGGCTGGAGCCCAGCAAGGCCCTCAGCGGTCGTGCCCGCACGCACCGTCTCGTCACGGTCGACCGTTGTCGTCGCGCCGTCGTCACCGGTCACCGTGACGGGAAGGATCTCATCGGCGAAACCACCATTCGCAGTGTGCTCGGCGGCACGCCGATGCGACTCTGCCGCGTAGCCGTCGAGTTGCTCCCGGGAGAACCCCCACTTTGCGGCAATCAGCTCGGCAGAGACCCCCTGGTTGACGAGGCCTTCGGGGTAGCGGGCACGCACCCGCGCGCCGTTGGGCGTGCCGCCGGCGGCTGCGGTGCCGAGCGGCACCCGGCTCATCGACTCCACACCGCCCGCGATGACGATGTCGTAGGAACCGCTCATGACCCCCTGGGCTGCGAAGGTCGCCGCCTGTTGGCTGGAGCCGCACTGCCGGTCGATCGTCGCGGCCGGAACCGAGGTGTCGAACCCGGCCGCCAGCACAGCCCCCCGTGCGACGTTGGTGCTCTGGTCGCCGACCTGGCTGACGCATCCGATGAGCACGTCATCGATCTGCTTCGAGTCGAGGCCGTTGCGCTCCAGCAGTGCGGCCAGCACGGTGGCCAGGAGGTCGGTGGGGTGCACGCTTGAGAGCGCACCGCCCATCTTTCCTCTCCCGGATGCGGTGCGGACGACGTCGACGATGACGGCGCGTTCCATGGGACTCCTTCGTTCGGGGTGATGTTCTTAGTTGGCCTGTTGCGCGGCGGATCGCTCGACGAATCGCCGGATGCGTTCCTGCGCATGTGGTGTGGTTGCGGCCTCGGCAATCGTCTGCTGCTCATCGGCGAGCTGGGCAACGTATGCGGTCTCAGTCGCGGACCGGATGAGGCGTTTCGTCTCGCCGAGGGCCGGCCCGACCGTGCGGGCGAAGGTCTCGGCACGTCGTGCCACCACGTCCGCGAGCTCCTCGCTTGCGACGACCTCGGCCACGATGCCCCAGTCCCGCGCCTCTTCCGCGCTGAGCACGCGGCCGCTCGACGCGAGGGCGAGGGCCCGGTGCATCCCGACGCTGCGGACGAGGAGCGATGACACACCGCTGTCGGGCGTGAGGCCGACCCCCGCGTAGGCCGTGAGGAAGCTCGCCCTGGGTGTCGCGACGAGATAGTCGGCGGTGAGCGCCAGGCCGAGCCCACCTCCGGCCGCCGCGCCGTCGATTGCCGCCACCACGAACACGGGTGAGGCGCTCATGGCAGCGAGCGCCTCGTGCATGGCTCCCGCGAGCTCGTCGAGGTGGGCTCCCGGGTCGGCGGATTCAGCCATCGAGACGACATCGCCGCCCGCGCAGAACACCTTGCCTCGGGCAGCGAGCACCATGACGAGCGCTCCGGATGCCTCGGCCTCGACGACCGCGCGGTGCAGGGCGCGTGCCGTCTCGAGGTCTACCGCGTTGCCCGCCTCCGGGCGGTTGAGGGTGACCGTGACGACATCACCGCGGCGGGACGTCTCGATCGGGCCGCTCATCGCCCCTTCCAGATGGGTTCCCGCTTCTCAGCGAACGCCTGCGCGCCTTCCTTGGCGTCCTCCGAGCCGAACACCCGCTCGAACTCCTCCGTGATGACCTCCCACGCCTCGGTCTCCCACGTGCCAGAGTGGGCGGTGAGGGCGACGATGCGCTTGCTCGCCTGCACGGCGACGGGAGCATTCTGAGCGATGTGCTCGGCGAGCTCCAGGGCGGTGTCGAGCACCTCGTCGGCGGCGACGACCTCATTGACGAGGCCCCAGTGCTGGGCGTCATTGGTCATGATGGGCTCGCCCGTGAGCACCATGCGCATGGCGACCTTCTCGGGCATCTGCTGCACGAGACGGGGCACTCCGCCGCCCGCTGCGAAGAGGCCGCGCTTGACCTCGGGGAGCCCCAGCGCGACGCCCTCGGCCGCGACGATGAGGTCGCAGGCGAGCGCCAGTTCGAGCCCTCCCCCGAATGCGTAGCCGTTGACCGCGGCGATGAGCGGCTTGGAGCAGTAGTGCCGCACCCACTCGCCGAAACCGCGCTCGGGCTTCTCGAGCACTGCCTCGCCCGCCGCGAGCGCCTTCAGGTCCTGGCCCGCACAGAAGGCCACGCCCGTGCCGGTCAGCACGCCGACCCGCAGGTCGGCGTCGCCGTTGAGCTGCTCGAGGGCTGCCCCGAGCGCCCGCGCGGTCGCCGTATTGATGGAGTTGCGCGCTTCCGGGCGGTTGATGCGGATGATGAGCACATGGCCGCGCTTCTCGAGCACAACCTCGTTGTTGTCTGTCACGTCACTCTCCTGTCTTGGGAACCCGGATGATGAGGGCGTCGCCCTGCCCTCCCCCACCGCAGAGCGCGGCGGCCCCGATGCCGCCACCGCGGCGTCGGAGCTCGAGGGCCAGTTGGAGCACGATGCGCGCTCCCGACATGCCGATGGGGTGGCCGATCGCGATGGCACCGCCGTTGACGTTGACCTTCTCCGGGTCGATGCCGAGCTCAGAGGTCGACGCGATGCCGACGGCGGCGAACGCCTCGTTGATCTCGATCAGGTCGAGCTCGGAGGGGTCGATGCCCTCGCGACGGCACGCGTCACGGATGGCGGCAGCGGGCTGGTGCTGCAGGGTCGAGTCCGGCCCAGCCACCATGCCGGGCGCGCCGATCTCGGCGATCCACTCGAGGCCGCGCTTCTCGGCCTCCTCCTTGCTCATGATGACGAGCGCGCAGGCTCCATCGGAGATCGGCGAGGAGTTGCCGGCCGTGACGGTGCCGTCGGGGCGGAAGGCCGGCCGAAGCCCCGCGAGGGACTCGAGCGAGGTGTCGGGGCGCACGGTCTCGTCCCGATCCACGATGATGGGGTCACCCTTGCGCTGGGGCACCTCCACCGGCACGATCTCGTCGGCGAAGCCACCGGAGGCGTGCGCGGCGGCGGCGCGCTGGTGCGAGCGGGCGGCGAAGGCATCCTGCTCCTGACGCGAGAGGCCATCGCCGTCATTGCGCTGTTCCGTGAGCAAGCCCATTGACTGCTGCGTGAAGGCGTCGAAGAGGCCGTCGATCTCCATGTGGTCGGCCATCGTGAGCGCACCGTACTTGTGGCCCGTGCGGGCGTTCTGCAGGTGTGGTGCGTTGCTCATCGACTCCTGGCCGCCCGCGACGACGGCCGAGTAGAGGCCCGTGCGGATGTACTGGTCGGCCACGATGATCGCTTGGATTCCCGAGAGGCACACCTTGTTGACGGTGAGGGCATTCACGCTCATGGGGATGCCGCCCTTGACGGCTGCCTGCCGCGCCGGCATCTGGCCAGCCCCTGCCGTGAGCACCTGCCCCATGACGACGGCCTCGATGTCGTCTCCTGAAACCCCCGCTCGCTCGAGGGCGCCGCGGATCGCGAGACCCCCAAGCTCTGCCCCGGAGAAGACCGAGAGCGATCCGAGAAGTTTGCCCACCGGGGTCCTGGCTCCCGCCACGATCACGCTTGTCACTGTGTACCTGCCTTCGCTGTCGACGACCTCGTCGACGTCACTGTCTGGTCGGACTACTGGGGCGGCATCCGCAGCGCGCCGTCCATGCGCACCACTTCGCCGTTGAGGTAGTCGTGTTCAACGAGCATAAGCGCGAGCTGTGCGTATTCGCTGGGCTGCGCGAGGCGCTGCGGGAAGGGGATTCCGGCCGCCAGTGACGCCCCAACCTCGGGCCCGAGAGAGGCGAGCATGGGGGTGTCAACGATGCCGGGGGCGATCGTGTTGACGCGGATTCCGTAGCGTGCGAGGTCCCGGGCAGCCGTGATGGTCATGCCGACGACGGCACCCTTCGAGGCTGAGTAGGCGATCTGCCCGATCTGGCCCTCGTAGGCGGCGACCGAGGCGGTGTTGATGATGACGCCGCGCTGTCCGTGCTCGTCGCCCTCCTGCTGCGCGATGAGCTCAGCGGCGAGGCGCATGACGTTGAAGGTGCCGAGCGTGTTCACCTCGAGGGTGCGACGGAAGGTCTCCAGGTCGTGTGTGCCCCGTGACGACAGGATGCGACGTGCCGGCGCGATGCCGGCGCAGTTGACCACGACGCGCAGGGGGTGTGACTCTTCAACCTCGTCGAGCGCCGCCCGCACTTGGTCCTCGGAGGTCACGTCCGCAGCGATGTAGCGAACCCCTTCGCGTGCCTGCGCCTTCTCCACCTGGGATGCGAGGTCGATGCCGAGCACTCTCGCGCCGCCTGCGGCGAGCGCCTCGGTGGTGGCGGCCCCGAGTCCGGATGCGGCGCCCGTGACGACAGCGGTGATTCCTTCGATCTTCATTTCTCTCCTTCGAGTGGTGCGTGTGCTCAGCGCGACACCTTGCCGGTGAGCGAGGCGATGGGTCGCAGGATGACGGGGCGCGCGGCGATCCAGGCGGCGATCATGGCCACAACGGATGCCGCGAAGATCCAGAAACCGAGCCACGAGACCTCGTCCCGTGCAGCGTACATGTGGTTGAGATTGCGGAGGGCCCCGGTCGTCATGACGAGAGCGACGTGCGTGATGATGAACAGCACGAAGTAGAGCATGACGGGGAAGTGGATGGCGCGGGCCACCTCGACGGGATAGATCCGGTTGAGCTTCTCAGCGTTGCTGGGCCAGGCGCCCGACATCCGCACGCCGGTGACGATCGCGAGCGGTGCCGCGATGAAGACCGTCGTGAAGTAGGCGAGCAGTTGCAGGCTGTTGTAGTTCACCCAGCCGTTCTCGACGGGCCAGTTGAGCGAGGCGTACTGCAGCGCGGCGGAGAGCGCGTTGGGGAACACCTCCCAGCTGGTCGGCACGATGCGCATCCAATGACCGGTTGCAAAGAGCAGCACGATGAAGACGACCCCGTTGACGATCCAGAGGATGTCGAGGCTCTGGTGCAGCCAGAGGTCAAGGCTGATGCGCTTGGGCGCTCCCTTCGTTCGCAACAGCCCTGTGTTCTTGCGGGTCCAGTAGGCGGGCGGGCGTTGCCGGGTGCGCACCAACCATCCGCTCCGGATGATGAGCACGATGAAGAAGGCGTTGAAGAAGTGCTGCCAGCCGAGCCAGGCGGGGATTCCGACCGGGGCGGTCTCCGGCAGGTGCGTCTCGCCGGGGTACCGGGCGAGGAAATCCGCCACGGCGGGCATCTCCCTCAGCCAGCGGGCGAGGAAGACGACCGCGGCGACCGCGACGATCGCCGCGGGTATCGCCCAGAGCAGGGTGCGCCAGCGGGGGTTCTCTGTCGTGTTGCTCAACTGTCGGTTCGCTTTCCTCGTCGTCTCGGATGCTGGTCTGGGCTCAGGAGAGCAGCGCGAGCTGCGAACGCATGATGTCCTCGGCATCCGAGACGATGCGCCCGACGACGTTCTCGACGGTGTCGATGTCGTGGATGAGTCCCTGGGTCTGGCCCGCCCACCAGACGCCGCCCTCCATGTCGCCTCCGGCGAGCACGTTTTCGCGACCGCGGGCGCCAGAGGCGAGGTGGGCGACATCGGCGAAGGTCGATCCCGTGCGCTTCTCGATCTCGACGATCTGCTCCGAGATGGAGTTGCGCGCCACGCGTGCGGAGTTGTGGAACGTGCGGAAGACGATGACGGTGTCACGTTCGTTGTTGGCCACGATCTGCTTCTTCACGTTCTCGTGCACGGGCGCTTCGGTTGTCGCGACGAAGCGCGTGCCCATGTTGACGGCGCAGGCGCCGAGCGCGAGGGCTGCCGCGAGCCCCGAGCCGGTCGCGATGCCGCCGCTCGCGATCACCGGGATGTCGAGTGCACGCACGGCAGCTGGGATGAGCACGAGGCCGGGCACGTCATCCTCCCCCGGGTGGCCGGCACACTCGAAACCATCGATGCTGATGGCGGCAACGCCGTGCTTGGCTGCGGAGACGGCGTGGCGAACGGAGGTTGCCTTGTGGATGACCTTGACACCGGCACGGTTGAAGTCGTCCATGTGGGGTTCGGGGCTTGACCCCGCGGTTTCGACGATCGTCACACCTGATTCGATGATGGCCGCCCGGTACTCGTCGTAGGGCACAGGGTTGATCGTCGGCAGGATCGTGAGGTTGACGCCGAAGGGCTTGTCCGTGAGTTCACGCGTGCGGGCAATCTCTGCCGCGAGCGCCTCAGGCGTGGGCTGGGTGAGGGCAGTGAGGAAGCCCAAGGCGCCCGAATTTGCGACGGCCGAGATGAGGGGCGCAGTGCCGAGCCCTGTCATGCCGCCGCACAGCACGGGGTGCTCCACGCCGAAGGTGTCAGTGAACTGCGTACGAATCATGTCCTGTCGCTTTCTGTGTGGGTGTGCGCCGCATGGCTGATACCTGCGGAAAGGAGTTCGGAGAGGGCGGCATACCCCTCAGCTGCTGTGAGGCCCGTGGCGGCTTCGACCTCGCCGCGGTGAATGGACTCGATGACGAGGCCCGCTACGACGCCGACGAACCGTGGGTCCACGCGTGAATGTTCAGGGAGCGCCGCCAGGGCGAGTTGCTGCACGCGTTCCGATGCGCTTCGGATGTTGGCGAGATAGATCCGCCTCGCGGGCCCGAAGGCACCGAGGTCGTCGAAGAAGCGACGATCCACGTGGGCGAGTTGGGCGGCGATGGCCGAGAGGTAGGAGCCGAGGCGCTCGCGTGGCCCCTCCCCGGCCACCTCGCGTTCGACGTTCTCCGTGGCGCGACGGAAGAACTCCCGCACGACCGCCTCGATGATGCCGTCCTTGCTCGCCGCGACCCCATACAGGGTCGACTTGGAGCGCTTCGACAGCCTGGCCATGTCCTGCACGCTCAATGACAGGAAGCCACACTCCGTGAAGAGACCGACGAGGGCGTCGATCGTCTCGGCATTGCGCATGTCCGTCAGTGGCATATTCGGAGAGTACCAGATAGTCTGTGCTGGTACTTCATTCTCTTATAGTTTTTCATTCTTATGCGTGATGTGGACGCTGTCGTCCGGGAAGCCAGGAACAATGAGCGTGTACAGGATCAGCCTCGATGACGAGGCCCGGGCACTCTTCGACCTCACGGAGGAGATCGCCAAGAAGGAGCTGATTCCGCGGGCGGCCGCCGCGGAGCGCGACGAGACCTTCGCACGAGACGTCTTCCTGACACTAGGCAGGGCAGGCCTCATGAGCCTCCCCTACCCGGAGGAATACGGCGGCGGCGAGCAACCCGCTGAAACCTACCTGCAGGTCTTCGAGCAGATCGGCGCAGCCTGGGCGAGTGTGGGAGTCGGCGTGAGCGTGCACGCACTCTCCTGCTTCCCGCTCGCCAACTACGGCACTCCCGAGCAGAAGGAGCGCTGGCTGCCCCGGATGCTCTCAGGTGAGCTGCTGGGCGCATACTGCCTCAGCGAGCCCCACGCGGGCTCCGACCCCGCCGCCATGATCACCCGCGCCGTGCGCGACGGTGACCACTACGTGATCCGGGGCGCGAAGGCGTGGACCACCCACGGCGGGCACGCGGATTTCTACACCGTCATGGCGCGCACTTCCGACAACGGCGGAAAGGGCATCTCCTGTTTCCTCGTGCCGGCCGACACCCCCGGACTCTCGGCGTCCTCGCCGGAGCAGAAGATGGGGCTCACGGGGTCGACGACCGCGACCATGAACTTCGACGACGTGAGGATCCCGGCCGATCACCTCATCGGTGAGGAGGGACAAGGCCTGGCAATCGCCTTCGCCGCACTCGACTCGGGGCGACTCGGCATCGCGGCCGTCGCGACAGGACTCGGGCAGGCTGCCCTCGACCTCTCGGTCGAGTATGCGCACAGCCGCGAGACATTCGGCAAGCCGATCATCGAGCACGACGGACTCGCCTTCCTCCTCGCCGACATGGATGTCGCGGTCGCCTCCTCACGGGCCCTCTACCTCGCCGCCGCGCGACTCAAGGATGTCGGACGCCCCTTCACGCACGAGGCATCCGTCGCCAAGCTCCTCGCGACCGACAACGCGATGAAAGTCGCGATCGACGCGGTACAGGTACTGGGAGGGGCGGGATACACGCGGGACTTCCCCGCCGAGCGCTACATGCGCGAAGCGAAGGTCATGCAGATCTTCGAGGGCACCAACCAGATCCAGCGGCTCGTGATCGCACGCAACCTTCGCAAGCGGGTCTAGGCGAGCGCATACATCGCGACGGCCGAGGCGGCCGCCACGTTGAGGCTGTCGATGCCGTGCCGCATGGGGATCTGCACGACGGTGTCGGAGGCGGCGAGCGCCTCGGGCGTGAGCCCCTCCCCCTCCGTGCCGACGACGAGGGCGACCCGCTCGGGCGCCGCGGCCGCGAAGTCGCGCAGCGCCACGGCGTCGTCGCTCAGCGCAAGCGCGGCGATGTGGAAGCCGGATGCCACGAGCTCCCGCCGCGCGGAATCCCAGGGCCCGATGCGCGTCCACGGCACCTGCAGCACGGTGCCCATGCTGACCCGGATCGCTCGGCGGTAGAGGGGGTCGGAGCAGCGCTCCGTGACGAGCACGGCGTCCGCGCCGATGCCGGCGACCGAGCGGAAGATGGCGCCGACGTTGGTGGGGTCGACGACGTTCTCGATGATGACGACGCGGCGGGCATCCGCCAGCAGTTCCGACACGGAGGGCAGCCGGGGCCGCTCCATCGACGCGATGAGGCCGCGGTGCAGCGTGTAGCCGGTCAGCTCGGCGAGGAGTTCGCCCGGGCCACTGAAGATATCCACGTCGGGGCCGACGAGCGACTGCGCCTCCTCGGCCGAGCCGCCGAGCGCGAGCACCGCGCGCGGGCGGTGGCCCGCCCGGAGCGCCCGCTCGAGCACGATCGCCGACTCCGCGATGTAGAGGCCAAGCTCTCCGCTCGGGTCGCCGTTGTGGCCCGCCTTCTTGAGCGCGACATCCGTGCGATGCGCGAAGTCGGCCAGCCGCGGGTCACCGAGGGAGTCGACGCGGATGACGGGCATGGTCTCAGTCGGCCTGCATCATTCCGAATCGTGCACCCGAGGGGTCGGCAACAATCGCGAACATGCGTCCGTCCTGGATGCGCGACGGCGGCGTGAGCACCGTCCCGCCACGCGTGACGGCAGCCATCAGCGCGGCGTCGAGATCCGCGACACAGAAGTACGTGCGCCAACACGGCAATTGCCCTTCTTGCAGCCGTCGAACGGCCGCAACGCGGGAGCCGTCTGGCAGCCTCGCGAGCCGGTAGTCGTCGAGTGGACTGGGCTCGTCGATCTGCCACCCGAGGGTCTTGGCGTAGAAATCGGCACCCGCCAGCGTCTCGTCGGCGTAGAGCACCGTCCAGGTGATGAATCCCGGCTCTGCACGCGACACGGGTGCAAGATCGCCAGGAGTCTGCCAGAGACAGAAGCCCGCGCCGTTCGGATCCAGGAGAAACGCGACAGAGCCGGCTGATTCCTCCCCACCCCCGACTTGGAACGGCTCAGCCAGCACGATCGCGCCGTTCGCCTTCGCCCTGGCGACGGCATCATCGAGGTCATCGACCGCGAAGTAGGCGTTCCAGACCGCTGGAAACTCCAGCTCCTCAATACCCTGCTGGATCGAGGCGACCGGCACCGATCCAGCGGTGGCGACGCGAACATCGAACGGGACGTCGAGGAGCAGGCTCGACGACATGAAGCGCCACCCCAGCACCGCGGCGTAGAACTCCTCAGCCGCCACAGCATCCGGTGTCACCAACCCGGCCCACGTGATCGCGCCGCTCCTGCGCTCCGTGTCGACCACCGGTTCGGCCATTATGCGGCGATGCGCATCTCGGTGGGCGTCTCGGGCACGGCAAGCTTGGCGCCGGTTGCCGCGACGACCTCTTCGACCGTGATGCCCGGGGCGACCTCGCGCAGCACGAGGCCCTCGGGTGTCACGTCGATGACCGCCATGTCGGTGATGATGCGCTCGACGCAGCCCTTGCCTGTGAGCGGCAGGGAGCAGCGCTCGACGACCTTGGGGCTGCCGTCCTTCGCGACGTGCTCCATGAGCACGATCACGCGGTCGGCGCCGTTGACGAGGTCCATCGCGCCGCCCATGCCCTTGACCATCTTGCCCGGCACGGCCCAGTTGGCGATGTCGCCGTTCTCCGCGACCTGCATGGAGCCGAGCACGGCCGCATTGATGTGGCCACCGCGGATCATCGCGAAGCTCTGCGCAGAGTCGAAGAAGGAGGCACCGGGGAGGGTCGTGACCGTCTCCTTGCCCGCGTTGATGAGCTTGGGGTCCTCCTCACCGCGCCACGGGTAGGGACCCGTGCCGAGGATGCCGTTCTCGGAGTGCAGCACGATCGTCTTGTCCGCCGGGAGGTGGTTCGGAATGAGCGTCGGCATCCCGATGCCGAGGTTAACGTACATGCCGTCCTCGAGCTCGAGCGAGGCGCGGAACGCCATCTGGTCGCGGCTGAGCTTCTTGAGTTCGGAAGCCATGGTCAGTTCTCCTCCTGGCGGTCGCGCACGGTGACCTTCTCGATGGGCAGGTCGTTCGCCTGTTCCGGCGTGAGCTGCACGATGTGGTCGACGAAGATGCCAGAGAGGTGCACCTCGTCGGGGTCGATCTCGCCCGGCTCGACCAGCTCGTCGACCTCTGCGATCGTCACGCGGCCCGCCATCGCGGCGAGCGGGTTGAAGTTGCGCGTCGACTTCTCGAAGACGAGGTTGCCGTGACGGTCGCCCTTGGCGGCGCGCACGAGCGCGAAGTCGGTGCGGATGCCCTTCTCGAGCACGTACTCGCGCTCCTGGCCGAGCGAGTCGAAGGTGCGCACCTCCTTGGCGGGCGACTCCGTGATGACCTTGCCCTCGGCGTCGTAGCGCCAGGGCATGCCGCCCTCCGACACCATGGTGCCGACGCCCGTCGCTGTGAAGAAGGCGGGGATGCCCGCGCCACCGGCGCGGAGCCGCTCGGCGAGGGTGCCCTGCGGGGTCAGCTCGACCTCGATCTCGCCGCTCAGGTACTGGCGGCCGAACTCCTTGTTCTCACCGATGTAGGAGGCGATGACGCGGCGGATGCGCTTGTTGCTCAGGAGCTCGCCGAGCCCCCAGCCGTCGACCCCACAGTTGTTCGAGACGACCTCGAGGCCGCCCGTGCCCTGGTCGCGCAGGGCTGTGATGAGGGCCATGGGAACGCCGACGAGGCCGAACCCGCCCACCGCGAGGGACGAGCCCTCGGTGATGCGGGAGACGGCCTCCGCGGCGGAGGCGCAGGTCTTGTCCATCGGTTGTGGTCCTTTCTGGCGCCGAGACGGCGTCAACCTTCTGGTGGTTCCGTGCGAAGCCGTGGTGCTTCGCGAGTGTTCAGGACGTGCGGATGAGCGCACCGGCGCGTTCGAGCTCGGCAAGCGCTGCCTCGCTCGATTCCCGGCCGACGCCCGCAACGAGGTCGGTGAAGACGGTCACTGTGAGCCCCGCCTTGAGCGCGTCGGATGCCGAGGCGAGCACGCAGTGGTCGGTTGCGATGCCGGCGACGTCGACCTCGGTCACGCCGCGGGCTGCGAGCGCCTCGGGAACCGTCTCACCGGCATCCGTCGTTCCCTCGAAGATCGAGTAGGCGGGCACGCCCTGGCCCTTGCGCACGTGCACCGTCACGGCGCTCGTGTCGAGTTCGGGGTGGTAGTCGGCGCCAGCGGTGTCGGCGACGCAGTGCACGGGCCAGGTCGTGATGAAGTCGGGGGCCGCCTCGAGGGCGAAGTGACCCCCGTTGTCGCCCTCCGCGTCGTGCCAGTCGCGGGATGCGAACACCTCGGCATAGCGCTCGCCGTGCGCCGCGAGGTAGCGGGTGATGCCCTGCGCGACCGCGGTTCCCCCATCGACGCCGAGGGCTCCGCCCTCGGTGAAGTCGTTCTGCACGTCGATGATGAACAGAGCGCGGGACATACCGCTATCCTATTGCGTTCGCCGAGCCGGCCTAGGGCGCGTGCACGTCGGCGAGGTTGTCGCCGCACGCGTGGATCTCGGCGACGAGGCTCTCGAGCGCGAGGCCCGTCGCGCTCGTGACCTCGCCCGTCGACTGCAGCGCGAGCGCCAGCACCGCGCCGTCGGCTGCCGTCAGGATGCCCCCGAGCGTCGTCGCCGCGTCGCCCGCGCTGCCGACCCCGCCAAACGCGGAGTGCACGGCCGAGAGCTCGCCGCTGAAGCGGTGCGCCAGGGGGCCGGACACGCCCGCGACCGGGAGCCCCGTGTGGACGGGCTCGAGGCCGGGATAGCCCGAGGCGATGACGGCGAGGAGCCGCGCGGTCTGCGCGGGGAGCGCCGCGCTCTCGACGCTGAGGCCGGAACCATCCTTGGCGACGAAGCCGTCGCCCGGGATCTCGTGGTCGAGAAGGGCCGATTCGTAGAGCTGCTGGAGGGAGGCGGCCGAACCGTCGCCGCCGATCGCCTTGGAGGAGAGCCGCGCGAGCATGTCGGCGAGCGTGTTGTCGTTCATGTGCAGCATGTGCTGCACGAGCACGGAGACGGGCTGCGAGTACACCTCGGCGAGGAGCGGCCGGTCGGTGATGGCGCCACCGTGGATGACCTCGGGTGCCGCAGACAGCCCGAGGGCACCGATGAAGGCCGCGGTCGCGGTGCCGACGGGGTCGCCCGTGCGGGGGCTCGCGACGATGGCCGGGTCGGTGCGGTCGCCGTCGACCATGAGCGGGAGGATGTTCGCCTGCTCGCCCGAGTCGGCGGCGGGCCAGGTGGCATCCCACTTGTCGCCGTGCGCCCACATGCCGGCGTCGACGACGACCTGGGTCACCTCCCAGTCGGGTTCCGGGTCGCGGTCCAGGAGGTCCCAGAACTTGCGCCGTTCCTCCTCGCCCTGCTCGGCCGGCTCCTCTTCCTCGTCGTCGTCGCGGCGGTCGAACCAGCCTTCGCGCCGCGGCTCGCCCGGATAGAGCCGGTCGAGGGAGGCCCGCGTCTGGCTGGCAAGCTCGCTCATGCGAGGCGCACCAGGGTAGACGCCCTCGACGCCGTCGGGCAGCGCACTGAGGGTGGGGTCTCCCCCACCGACGATCACGATGCTGCCCTTGATGCTGCCCTCATAGACGCGCGTGACGAGTCGGGTGTCGGGGCCGAGGGTCTTGAGCGCGACGGCCGCCGTGTGCAGCTTGTGGAGGGCAGCGGATGCCACGGGCTCGTCACCGCCGCGGCTAAGGAGCTGCTCACCCGTCGTGACGTTGATGACGGATGCCGCGAGCGCCGCAAAGGCCGGATCGCTCGTGTCGACGGCGCAGGTGCGGGCCTTGACGGGCGCGGCGGCGAGCTCGGGGACAACCCGGGCCTCCGGCGCCTCCGGCTGGACGGCGATCGACGCGGCGGAGGGGCGCGCCGAACTGGCGCCGGCTGCGACGGCACCGGTGCCCATGGCCGCGACGATGATGCCGGCGGCGACCGCGAGCACGGCCCGCGGCCGCGCCGCGAACCAGGACGATGCGCTCGCGAGGGGTGCCCTGGAGGGCGCGCGGCGTCGGGCTGCGCGGCGGGGACTCGGGGGCGTCTCCTGCTCGATCACCCGCTCATAGTAGTGGGTGGCCCTCGTTCGGGGGAATGCCGACTATCCGTCGGCATCCATGGGGTATCGGAGCCCGATCCGCTCGCGGATGGTGTCGAGTGTCTGCATGATCTGCACAGACTCATCCGGGCTGAGCAGCTCGGATTCCGTGCGGCCCTCGGCCACCAGCCGCTCGAGTTCCCATGCCTGCCACTGCATTCCGCGACTGCCGGGAGCCGAGTGATCCCCCTGGCCCGCCTCATGGCGCTCGACCACCGCGCCCCCGCTGTCGTAGCGCGTGAAGCCCGTCGGCGTGTACCAGACGGAGTCGATCTCGATCCGCCCGAGCGTGCCGATCACGCAGGCCGTATTGGGCCCGAGGGTGTCGAGGGCCGTGTGGAGCACCGCGCGTCGGTCGCCCTCGAACTCCAGCACAACGGCCGTCTGGCGATCGACGCCTGTCGGTGTGAAGGTCGCGCTCGCGTGCACGCCCGTCGGCGTGCCGAAGAGGTCGTGCGCGAAGGAGACGGGGTAGATGCCGAGGTCGAGGAGCGCACCACCGCCGAGGGCCGGGTCCTGCAGACGATGGTTGGGCTCGGAGGGCAGCAGCTGGTTGTGGTCGGCGATGAGGGTCGTGACCTCCCCAAGGTCGCCGGCGGCGATGCTCTCGCGGATGCGCACCATGTGCGGGAGGAAGCGCGTCCACATGGCCTCGAGCACGACGAGACCACGCTCCCGTGCGAGGTCGACGACGGCACGGGCATCCGCCGCCGTCACCGTGAAGGGCTTCTCGACGAGCACGTGCTTGCCCGCCTCGAGCGCGAGCAGCGCGGCTGAGACATGGAAGGGGTGCGGCGTCGCGATGTAGACGACATCGACCTCGGGGTCTGCGACCAGCTCGGCGTAGGAACCGTGCGCGGCAGGAATACCGAATTCAGCGGCAAAGGCCTGGGCCGAGTCGAGCCGTCGGGAGCCGACGGCCGTGACCGTGAAACGGTTGGCGAGCAGGTCGCGGGTCTGGGCGCGGGCGATACCACCCGGTCCGAGGATTCCCCAGCGCAGTGACATCCGATCGCTCCTTCGTGCTCCGCCATGGAGCTCGACGCAAGGCTACCGGCTCAGCATCCGCCCCAGCGGGCCGCGGCACGCATGAAGTTGGGCGCCTCGTTGAAGGTCGTGCCAACGCCGCCGTGGGTCGCCGCGAAGTAGATGCAGACGCCCGCGATCGCCCCCTCGTAGCCGGGCTTGTAGAGCGAGGCGCGGTGGGCTCCCGAGCTCCACCACTTGTCGGCGACGGATGCACCGGTGTCGCCGCTGCCGCCCGCGAGGTTGCCGTCGCAGCCGACGCTCGGCACGCCGTCGCTGCGCACAGACCCCATGTGACCCCAGGCGCTCAGCGGGTCGTCGCTCGGGTCCTCGGCCATCCAGACGAGTCGGTCCTCCATGCAGGAGTCGTAGCGGAAGTTCTCGGAGGGCACGGGCTGCAGGCAGTTGGCGACACGGATGGCGTTGTACTGCGCCGCGAAGGCGGCGAGGTCGGCCGGGGTGGTGCCCGTGATGACGCCGCCGCCCGCGGTGCGCGCGGGCGCCGTTGCGGCGGTGCCCCCGGCCGCAGTCGGGCAGGCGAGCCCAACCGCCTCGACCGCGGTGCGGCGCTCGGCCGTCTCGACGGCCGCGACGGCGGGGATGGGGCGCTGCGCGAGGTGCTCCGTGTCGCTCGCGAGCTCTGCGGCGGGACGCGCGGCGACGAGCGGGCGGGCATCCGTCGCTGGCGATTCGGCGACGACTGCGGGGTCTGAGGCGAAGGTGGGGACCTGCGTCTGGTCGGCTTCCGCGCGCGTCGCTGAGAAGAGGGACGGGCCGCCACCGCCAACGAAGGGAAGGGCAACCGTCATGATGACGCTGAAGGCGGCGACGAGGAGTGCTGAACGCTTCATGCGCTGCTCCCCTCGCTGGTATCTCAGTTGTACCCCGTAGCGCCTTTCGGCGTTGGCTCGACTCTAGGTCGATCGGGGTACGCCGTTCAAGCCAAACGGGGTACAGATATACCGGATGTGCCCCATACTGGGGCGCAACTGGGGTACAGATCTCCTAACGAAGCCGCGGTGGCATCCGAATGAGTCCCCCAAGTTGTCCCCCATTTCGAGGACGGGAGCAGGATCGGGGCCTAGCGCGAAAGCCAGGCGACGACGACATCCCCGATGAGATCGCGGTAATGGTCGCGTCGATCCTCGGCCATGAGGTCGCGCTCGAAGAGATAGCCAAAGGTGTGCTGGTTCGCGACCTGGAAAAAGCAGTACGAGCTGATCATGAGGTGCACGTCGATTGAATCAACGTCGGAGCGCAGGCTCCCGTCGAGCCTCCCTCGCTCGAGCACATCCTCGAGCAGGCCGAGCGCGGGCTGATTCAGATCGCGCAGCGAGTCGAGGTGTCGGATGAAGCGCCCGTGGTTGATGTTCTCGATCGACACCAGACGGATGAAGTCGGTGTGGTTGCGGTGGTGATCGTAGGTGAGTTCAGCGAGGCGCCGCACCGCTTCGACCGGCTCAAGGTCGCCGACGTGGAGCGACTGCTCCGCCTCGCGGATGCCGCGGTAGGCGTTCTCAAGCACCGCGATATAGAGCTTCTCCTTGCTGCCGAAGTAGTAGTAGATCATCCGCTTCGTCGTGTGCGTGCGCTCGGCGATCTCGTCGACCTTCGTGCCGTCGTAACCGAACTCGGCGAACGCCTCAGTGGCCACGCGCAGCAACTCGGAACGCGTGCGCTCTCGATCTCGGCGGCGCACAGGAGCTTCGGTCACGGTTTCACCATAGTTCTCAGGGACTTCCCAGCCCGGCAGGCAGGGGGTCGCGTCTAATCGTCGCCGCAGAGTGCGCGCCGAGGGTTGTCGGTCATGAGCTGCTCGATCGTCGCGTCGTCGAGGCCCTCCGACCGGAGTCGGGGAAGGATCGCGCGCGACAGGTGCTCCATGTGCCAGTTGGGGGTCGTGGCCGCCCGCCACGATGGCGGCGTCACCCGGCTGAAGAAGGCGGCATCGTGTGACACGACGAGCTGCCGCGCATATCCCTCCTCAATGAGGGTGAGGAGACTGCGGATGCGCGTCTCATCCGAGCCCATATGCTCCATGCCGAAACGATCGAAGCCAAGGAACGAGCCGCGGGCTGCCAGCTCGCGCAGGTAGCCGAGGTCATCCGAGTCGCCGCTGTGCCCGATCACGACCCGGTCGAGCCCAACGCCGAGTCGCTCGAGCAGGTCCTGCTGCTCGAGTCCCCCTCGCGACGGTGCGTGCGAGTGGGTCGTGATGGGCACGCCGGTCTGCTCGTGCGCGATGGCCGCCGCGCGGAAGACGCGTGCGACGTCCTGCGTGATGCCCTCGGCATCCGATGCCACCTTGAGCATGCCGGCGCGGATGCCCGTGCCCGCGATGCCGCGCTCGATGTCGCCGAGGAACAGCTCCACGAGGGGGTCCTCGCCGCCGACGAGGAGGCCGGGTCCGTGGGTGCGGAAGAAGTGCGGCAGCACGTCGCTCGTGTAGTAGCCGGTGGAGGCGACGAGTTGCACGGGCGAACGCTCGGCAACCCGCCGCACCCGCTCGACGTCCCGGCCGAGGCCGAGCACGGTGAGGTCGACGACGGTGCGCACGCCGAGCGCGTGGAGGCGCTCGAACCCTGCGACGGCCCGCTCGATGGCCTGCTCCTCATCCCATTCGGGATGGGGCAGGTTCACATCGAGTTCGGGGTGCATCACGAACACGTGCTCGTGGATGAGGGTCATGCCGAGCTGCTGCGGCATCACCTCACCGGTGAACGTCGGAACCGTGCGCACCGTCATCGTCTGTTACTTGGAGGAGGTGGAGCGGATCGCCTCGAAGACCTCGAGCGACTCGCCCTCGAGGGTCTCCTCGAGGTAGGCGACAGCCTTGGTCTGGAACGCGTCGACGTCAACGTCGTCGATGACCTCCCAGTCGCCGCCCGTGCGCCACTCCTCGATCGTCGCTTCCTCGTCCTCGGCGACGCAGGCGGTGACCTCGTCGACCGCGACCTCAACCGCGTCGGTCAGGGCCTCCTGCTGCTCCTCGCTCAGCTCGTTCCACTTCTGGCTCATGATGATCAGGTTGGTGTTGAGCTGGTGGGCGCTGAGGCTCAGGTAGTCCTGCACCTCGGCGAGGTTCTGCGACTTGATGTTGGTGATGGGGTTCTCCTGGCCCTCCACCGTGCCCTGCTGCAGCGCGAGGTAGAGCTCCTCGTATGCGACCTCGGTCGCCGTCGCTCCGAGCGCCTTGGCGTTCATGAGGAACTGGGGCGAACCGGGGAAGCGGATGCGCATGCCCTCAAGGTCTTCCGGCGTGCGGATGGGCGAGTTCGCCGTGAAGTGGCGAGCACCGGCCGACCAGGCACCGAGGGTGTAGACCCCAGCGGTGTCGGCGAAGCCCTCGATCACCTTGTCGGAGGCATCGCTGTCCATGAACGCCGCGAGGTGGGCTGCGTCATCGAACGCGTAGGCCGCGTCGAGCACCGAGATCGGCTCGTACACCGCACCGAGCGCCGAGGCGCCCTGGATGTCGATGTCGATGTCGCCCGAGGCGACCGAGGCAATGCGGTCAGCGTCGCCACCGAGCTGGCTCGAGCCGAAGAGCTCGATCGTGAGGCCGACGTCGGCCTTCTCGACCTCCTCCTTGATGACGGCCGCGCCGCAGCGGTCCTGCGGCTGGTCGGGGTTGTAGCTGTGAGCGAGCGTGAGTTCCATGGTGCCGCCCTCGGCGCCACCCTCTTCGCCCGAGTCGCCCGCGCAGCCGACCAGCAGCAATGCTGGTGCAGCCATCAGGGCGATCCACTTCATTCGGTGTGAACGACGTGCGATCATCAGTGTTTTCCTCTCATTGGTGTGCCACAGGGGCAGGGGCTCCCGTCGCTTCAGCAGCGACGAGATTCTTGAGATCGGCGAGCATCGCTCCCCGATCGGCTGGTTCTCCAGTGAAGATTTCAAAGGCGTCGGCTGCCTGGTGCATGGCCATTCCGAGGCCGGACATGGTGCGGCATCCGCTTTCCTTGGCCTCGTGCAGCAGCTGCGTCTCGACGGGCCGGTAGACGATGTCAGCGACGAACATGTCGGCAGACAGCAGCGAGGTGTCGAAAGCCGTACCCGGATGCGCGGCCATGCCCCACGGGGTCGCGTTGACGACGCCGGCAGCCCCGGCCAACCACGCGGGCAGGTCGTCGAGCGCTGCCGAACGCACCTCGCCGCGGGCGGTCGCGCGCACGCTCGAGGCGAGCGATTCGGCACGCTGCACGTCGACATCCACGATGACGAGCTCGGCAACCTCGCGGGCGGCGAGGGCGGATGCCACGGCGGCGCCGGCCCCGCCGGCCCCGACGAGCACGACCCGGCCGTGCCGCACGACCCCGAAGGCATCGTCGAAGGCGGCACCGAATCCTGTGACGTCGGTGTTGTGGCCGATCATCCGCTCGCCATCGAAGACGACCGTGTTGACGGCGCCGACGAGCTGCGCGCTGGGCGCAAGCTCATGAAGGTGCTGGATGACGGCCTGCTTGATGGGGTGCGTGATGTTGAGCCCCGTGAAGCCCATACGGCGCGCGGCCCACAGCAGCTGCGCGACGTGTTCGGCACTGCGCTCCTCGGGGGCGAGATCGATCGTGCGGTACACGTAGTGCATGCCGTGACGGGCGCCCTCGAGCTCGTGCATGGGCGGGGTCAGCGACTGGGTGATGCCCTCGCCGATGAGGCCGATCAGCACAGCACGGCGGCGAGCGACCACGCCGGCAGCCTCGACGGTGATGGTCATAGTCCGAGCGTCCTTGGCAGCCACATGACGGCATCCGGGAACAGGATGACGAGCACGACGATCACGAGCGACGGGATGATGAAGGGCAGACAGCCCTTGAACACCTCTCCCACCCGGGTCCTCGAGACCGCCGCGGTGACGAACAGCACGGTGCCGACCGGCGGGGTGAGCAGACCGATCATGAGCGAGATGATCAGCATGACGCCCAGCACGATCGGGTCGACGCCGTACTCCAGCGCGATCGGCATGAGGATCGGCACGACGAGCACGAGGATGGCGGTCGCGTCGATGACCGTGCCCAGGATGAGCGCAAGGAGCGCCGCGAGTGCCAGGAAGACCGTGGGGTTGTCGGTCAGCGAGAAGAAGAACTCGGTGAGGATCTGCGGCAGGCGTTCGCGGGCGAGGATGTAGCCGAGCAGCGATGCGCTCGCGACGATCACCATGATCGCGGCGGTCGTGAGCACCGACTCCTTGACGGCGGCGAGGAAGCCCTTGAGGCTCAGCGAACGCTGCACGATGCCGACGAGCAGGATGTAGACGACGCCGACCGCGGCCGCCTCTGTCGGCGTGAAGAACCCGCCGAGGATGCCGCCGAGGATGATGAACGGCGTGATCATCGGCAGGATGACGCCCTTCGTCGAGGCGAGCACCTCCTGCTTATTCCATACGCCCTTCTGGATGTTGGGATTGCGGCGCACGAGGACGAAGACGACGATGCAGAGCCCGACGGCCATCAGGAGGGCCGGGATGACGGATGCCGCGAACAGGGCTCCGGTCGAGATCGCCGCGAGTCCCGCGAAGATGACGGCGGGGATGCTCGGGGGCATGACGGGCGCGATGAGCGACGATGCCGCATTGACACCCGTCGCGAAGCGGCGCGTGTAGCCCGCCCGCAGCATGGCGGGGATCTGCACCTTGCCGAGCGCCGCGGCATCCGCAACCGCGGAGCCACTCATCCAGGAGAAGCCGACACTCGTGCCGACCGCGACATAACCGAGGTTGCCGCGCACCTTCGCCAGCACGGCGAGCGCGAAACGGAAGAGCCGGTCTGCGATGCCCGCGTGATTGGCGAGCGAGCCGAGGAAGATGAAGAGCGGTACGGCGAGGAGCGGGAAACTGCCCATCGCATTCGTGACCGTGCGCAGCGCCATGCCGGCCGACTGGCCCTCGAGGGTCATGTAGAGGAGCGACGGCCCCAGGAAGGCGAAGGCGACGGGCACACGGATGACGAGCAGCACCGCGATCAGGATGCCGAGGATTGCGAGACTCATGCGGCCACCTCACTTTCGAGCTCGTCGTAGTCCGAGAGCTTGGGGCCATGGATCGCCACGTCGAGCGCGGCGATCAGGGAACGAATGGTCAGGCTGATGACGCCGACGAGCACGGGGATGTAGACGAGCGACATCGGCAACCGCAGCACGGGCGACTTGATGATGGCCTGCGTGCTGACGAGCCCCCAGGCCTCCATCGCGAGACCGAGACCGATGATCGCGACGATCACGAGCGCAAGCGTCTGCACCACGCGCACGATCATCGGGTTCTTGAAGCTGTCGACGATCTCAAGCGCGATGTGGCCACGGGTCGTGATGAGCACGCCGATGACCGAGAAGCTCAGCCAGATCATGCTGAACTTCGCGAGCTCACCCGTCCAGGCGAAGCCCTCGAAGGGCGTGTACCGCTGCGCCGCCTGCATGAAGACGAGCACAAGGATGGCGAGGATCGCGACCGAGCCGATCACGATCTCTATCGCGGTGAGGACGGCAACCAGGCGCCCGAGGGGGCCTTGTCGCCGTTGACGTGGTTGTGAGGTGCTCACGAGACTTCCTTGATCTCAGGGGCCGCAGGACTGCGACGCGCAGCGGTGTGCGCGGCAACTAACGTACTGGTTAGTGCATTAGCGCTGCAAGCCCGCTGCCGAAATAATGTACAAGTCGGTACATTGGTCACTATGCGCACCTCCATCGCCACCGTCTGCCTGTCCGGGAGCCTCACCGAGAAGCTCCACGCCTGCGCCGCGGCAGGCTTCGATGGCGTTGAGATCATGGATGCCGACCTCATCGCCGCCTACGAGTCGCCCGAGGAGATCAAGGCGCTCTGCGACCGACTCGGACTCACGATCGACCTCTTCCAGCCGTTCCGCGACTTCGAGGGCGTCGACGAAGAGACCTTCGCCGACAACCTGCGCCGCGCCGAAGCGAAGTTCGACGTCATGGAGCGCATCGGTGCCGACACGATCCTGCTCTGCAGCAACGTGGGCACCGCCATGATCGACGATGACGAACTCGCGGCACGCCAGTTGGGCGAGCTGGCCGATCGTGCGGCAGCACGCGGCATCCGAATCGCATACGAAGCCCTCGCCTGGGGCCGCTTCGTCGACGACTACCGCCACGCCTGGCGCATCGTGCAGCTCGCCGACCGCCCCAATCTCGGCACGTGCCTCGACAGCTTCCACATCCTCTCGCGCGGGCACGACCCGGCCGAGATCGAACAGATCGACGGCGACAAGATCTTCTTCCTGCAGCTCGCCGACGCCCCCGCCCTCGATATGGACGTGCTCTCGTGGAGCCGCCACCACCGCCTGTTCCCCGGCGAGGGTGACTTCGCACTCACCGCCTTCCTGGGCCACGTCATCCGTGCCGGCTACACCGGACCACTCTCGCTCGAGGTCTTCAACGACACCTTCCGGCAGACGGATGTCACGCGCACCGCCGCGCACGCCCGCCGCTCCCTCACGTGGCTCGCCGACCGCACCGCCGCCGAACACGGCTGGAGCGACGACCGCCTGGGCACGGCGCAGGCCGCCAGGGGCGTGGACTTCGTCGAGATCGCCGGCGCCGACCTTGCCGACCTCGACCAGATGCTCTCCCAACTCGGCTTCGCCTTCCGCGGGCGCCACCGCAGCAAGCCCGTGCGTCTCTGGAGCGCGGGTGAGGCACGCATCATCCTCAACGAGCAGGCGAGGCACGAGCATCCGCAGCTGGCCGGCTTCGGGCTCGTGGTCGACGACGCCGCCGCGGCAGTCGAACGCGCGCTCGCCCTCGGCGCGCCAAGCGTCTTCCGCCGCACCTATGCGGGCGAGGAGGAGTTGCGTGCGGTCGCCGCCCCCGACGGCACCGAGGTCTACTGGCACGACCGCCCCGCCGATACTTCCTGGGCGAGCGAGTTCGACGGCGGCAGCCCCGACGCCGGCACGACGAGCGGAACGATCGACCACGTGAACCTCGCCTACCGCTGGCACGAGTTCGACGAGGCCGTGCTCTTCGCCGCGAGCGTGCTCTCGCTCAGCACCGAGTCATCCGCCGAGGTGCCCGGCCCGTTCGGCCTCGTGCGCAGCCTCGTCATGCGCACCGAGGACGGGGTCGTTCGCGTGCCCATGAACCTCGCCCCGCCGACCGCTCCCCTGCCGAGCCGCCACATCGCCGTGCGCTGCGACGACGTCATCGCGGTGGCACGCCGCGCGCGGGCCGCCGGACTCGACTTCCTGCCCATCCCCCGCAACTACTACGACGACCTGGCCGCGCGCTTCGATCTCGCGCCCGAGTTCCTCGCCGAGCTGCAGGAGCTCGACCTCTTCTACGACCGGGACGCGCAGGGCGAGTTCATCCACTTCTACACGCCGACCGTGGGCGGGGTCTTCCTCGAGATCGTCGAGCGTCGTGGCGGCTACGACGGCTACGGCGGCGCGAACGCGCCCATCCGACTCGCCGCCCAGCGCGCGGCCCGCGGCTGAGCGCCCACGCTGCGGCGAACAGCAAGGTTTCTGCGCGACACGCCGCCCCCGGAATCCGGGCGGCGGCGTGTCGTGTCAATTCGTTGCCGTTGACCGCAGTCGTTGGCCAGCGCGGCTGATCGCTAGTCGGCCTGCTCGTCCTCCTCGGGCTCGAAGGTCGACTTCTCGCCCGTGTAGCCGGCCGCGACACCGTCCGGGTCGTTGGGGATCGTGCCGTCCTCGCCAGCGCCGTCGGGCTTCGGGGTGCCCTCTTCGTCGTTGGTGGGCATCCTGTCGTTCGTGTCAGACATGTGACCTCTCCTTCGTCGTATGAGGCAGAGGCTACCCCCGAGTCCTAGAGCTCGCTGGGTGGCGTCGGCTCAGCGTCGGCGGTCTCCGGATGCCGCGCCAGGTTCACGACGGCGGCCACGAGGCCGCCCCACACCGTCACGATCGCGATGACCAGCATGACGACTGCCGTGGGGGTCATGACGCCCCTCCTCTCTCCGGCGCGACCGCGCGCACGGTATCGGTCTCAGGGTCTGGGTCGTAGTGCTCATCGCTGAGGAAGTCGTCGTATTCGGGGTCATCCTTAGCGCGCGAGCGGCCGCTCCACGGCAGCAGCGAGAGCAGGAGGGCCAGCACGACGAGCCCGATCACCATGCCCCACCCGAAGATCGAGAGGAACCACGTCGGGTACCCGCTGTACGGCTCCGAGATCTTGGCCACGAGTTCGGTCACGAAGAGGTAGCCGAGCACGAGCGGCACGAGGCCTGCGACGAGCACCTTCCACAGCACGCCGACGCGGAAGCTCGACCGCCCATTGAGGTGCGCCTGCAACGTCGGCAGCTTGTGCAGGAGCCAGGCCACGACGACCACGGCCACGAGCGCCACAGCCATGATGCCGAAGGAGTTGACGAAGGCATCCGCCGTATCCAGCACCGTGAGGGCGGTTGTCGTCGAGAAGAGCGCCATGGAGATGACCGCCAGCGGAACCGACACCGTGAGCGTCGTGCGCACGCGACCCCAGCCGAGCTTGTCCTGCAGGGCCGCGACGATCACCTCGAGGATAGAGATCATCGAGGTCACCCCCGCGAAGACGAGCGCCCCGAAGAACAGCACGCCGATGATCGACCCGCCGACCGCCTGCGACACGATCGTCGGGAAGGCCACGAAGGCGAGGCCGATTCCGGATGTCGCGACCCCCGCGACATCCGTCGCCTGCACCTGCGCCATGAAGCCGAGGGCGGCGAAGACACCGATGCCCGCGAGGACCTCGAAGCCCGAGTTCGCGAAAGCGACCACGAGCCCGGAGCCCGTCAGGTCGGTCTTGCGCTTGAGGTACGAGGAGTAGGTCACCATGATGCCGAAGGCGACCGACAGCGAGAAGAAGATGTGCCCATAGGCGGATGCCCACACCGCCGGGTCTGCGAGCGCCTCCCAATTGGGGGCAAAGAAGGCGTTGAGCCCCTCGAGGGCGCCGGGCAGGAAGAGCGACTGCACGACGAGGACGATGAACATGAGGGTCAGCAGCGGCATGAGCACGAGGTTCGCGATGCCGATGCCGCGCTTGACGCCGAGCGCCATGATGACGATGACCGCCAGCCAGACGACCAGCAGTGGCAGGCCCACCTGCGGCACGAAGTCGGTCGAGACGCCCACCTCTGCGACATCCGCCGACTGCAGGAAGTCGGTGAAGAAGAAACCCTCCTCGTTGCCCTCACCCCAGGTGAGCTGCGCCGAGAACCAGGTGTACATCGCGGCCCACGCGACGATGACGGCGTAGTACACGGCGATGACGACGCAGATGAGCACCTGCCACCATCCGAGTGGCTCGGCCGCACGATGCATCCGTCGAAACGCGAGCGGCGCCGACCCGCGGAAGCGGTGCCCGATCGAATAGTCGAGGAACAGCAGCGGGATGCCGGCCGTCAGCAGCGCGCACAGGTACGGGATGAGGAAGGCCCCACCGCCGCCCTCGTACGCCACATAGGGGAAGCGCCAGATGTTGCCGAGCCCGACGGCCGAACCGATGGCCGAGAGGATGAACACGTTGCGTGAGCCGAAGGCCTCGCGCTTGCGGGTCTGCGTCGATGCGGTCGCCATGCGGCAGACCTTACCCCAGCGCGCGCGAAACGGCGCGGGCTACATTGCGGCGGCGTGCGCCCGCCCTGGTGGGCGGACTACTCCGCGTCGGGCGCTGCCTCGTCCTCTTCGGGCTCGAAGGTCGACTTCGCCCCCGTGTAGCCAGCGGCGACGCCCTCGGGGTGGTTCGGAATCGTGCCGTCCTCGCCCTTGCCGTTCGGCTCCGGAGTGCCCTCTTCGTCGTTCTTGGGAGTACCTGTGTTCGACATATCTCATGGCTCCTTCGTCGTGTGACGTCAGGGTACCTCGACCCCCTGCGTGGACAGCAGGGGTGTTGCAGAAGTGGCCCCCAGGGAGGCTGCTCCAGAAGCGCCCTAGCGCTCGACGGTCAACCTGGCGGTTCCCTCGTCGACAAGACGGCGGGCCCCTACAGCCGCTTGAGGCTCAGTGTCGCCGTGATGTCCGTCGCTGGCGCGGTGCCCTCCGGGCGGATCGCGATGTGCGAGTCGGCAAAGAGCTGAACGATCCCCGAGTACTCGGCCGTTCCACCGTCGACGAAGACCTTCAGGGTGGGCCCGGACGGCATAGCCACATTGAGCGTGGGGAGATACACGCGGCTTGGGGCCAGCGGCTGCGAATTGACATGGACAACGAAGGAGCGATGGTCGCTCGCGGCCAGGGAAGCTGTCGAAACTCGGCCCGGGACCGGGCGCACTGCATAGTTGATCTCGTAGTAGCCGGTCTGCGTGACGATGACTCCGTCGCTGGTGTGCCTGAAGTACGTGGCGTTGAAGCTGAGAACAGGGAATGTCAATGGACCGCTACCCCCATCGACGCTCTGGACACCCGTGACTCCAGCTGCCCATGGCACTGAATTCACACCGCTGGGCCCTGCAGGGCCGGCGGGACCAACAGGGCCGGCGGGACCAGCAGGGCCGGTTGCGCCAGTAGGGCCCGCTGCACCAGCAGCTCCAGTTGCGCCGGTGGCACCGACGGGCCCCGCTGCACCGGGTGCGCCCTTGGCTCCCGCTTCACCTGCAGGACCCGCGGCTCCGTCTGCGCCTTTCTCACCAGCATCGCCCTTGGCGCCGGTCGAGCCGTCTCTGCCATCCACGCCATCGCGACCGTCTTGCCCGCTGGCCCCGGTCGCTCCCCGCTCGCCAGTTTCCCCCCGGCTACCAGCCGCACCCGGGGCCCCCGCGACACCTGGGGCGCTGGTCGCGCCGGTCACGATCGCGGCACCCGCCGCTCCACCTCCCAGGCCCAGCGCCAACGTAAGCGAGAGCAGGATCACAGTGGCCTTGCGGGTTCCGAGCATGAAGCGACTCCTTCGTCGAGGCGCGGAATGCGCGATGAACTGAGCCAGTATATAGGCTGCAGTCCAAGATTCCGATCTCTTTATTACCGCGTCGCTATGCGAGCGGCCACAAGAGACGTCGACTGCGGCCGACCGCGATGGAGTGCTGGCTCTTACGCCCGCCCCACGAACGACAAAGGGACCGGGGCCAGTGGCCTCCGATCCCTTTGTTTATATGGAGCCGCCTGTCAGAATCGAACTGACGACCTTCTCATTACGAGTGAGATGCTCTACCGACTGAGCTAAGGCGGCGGGCGACGAGCTAGCTCGTGCGCACAGCAAGAAAGCTTACCCGATGCGGAGGGGTGTTCCGTACCGTTTGCGCCATCAGCGTGCTGCGAAGAGTTCCCTCGCGAGCGCGAAGGACGAGCGGACACACTCCTCCATCGGTTCCGCGCCGTCGAGGTCGACCCAGCGCATCCAGGCACTCCGGAGCACACCGAAGGCCGCGAAGGTCACGACAGCAGCGCGGCTTCGCACCTCATCCGTGACCGCGCCGGGGGCGGCAGCGTCGGCCAGCAGGCGCTCCTCGACGATCTCGAGGAGCTGGCTCTCGAGGGTGCGGGTCGTCAGGAGCCTGCGGGCCGCGAGCTCCGGATGACTCGCGACAAGCCGTCGACGCAGCAGGAAGACCTCGCTGTCGACCGGCTCGTCGCCCGACATGTCGGCCAGCATCTGCGTGAGGTCGCTGATGAGGTCGGAGCCGGGCGCTGCCGTCACGAAGCGCTCCCGCGCGATCCCTGCCGGGAGCGGCGGCACCGTGCCGAGGAAGGCATCTTCCTTTGTCGGGAAGTAGTTGAAGAAGGTGCGGGGCGACACCCCGGCGCGACGGCTGATCTCCTCGACCGTGACACCCAACCCGGACTCGAGTGCGAGCTCGATTGCGGCACGCTGGATCGCCGACGCTGTGGCCCGGCGCTTGCGCTCCCTGAGTCCCGGTTCGTCATCGATCGCAGCCTGCGAAATACTCATGGCCGCATTCTTGCAGCAATGCAAAAATGCAGCAAACCGGCTCTCCGCGCAGCGGAGATCAGCAGAGCGGGTCGGATTCCGGCACGGTCCCGTCGATGAAGAATCCGTCGACGGCGTCGTTCACGCAGGCGTTGGACTTGTTGTAGGCCGTGTGCCCCTCGCCCTCATAGGTGACGAGATGCCCGTTCTCGAGCTGCTCGGCAAGCGCCACCGACCACTTGTAGGGGGTCGCCGGGTCATTCGTGGTGCCGACCACGAGGATCGGCGCCGAACCCGCGGCCGCGATCGGCTGGCGGTCACGCGTCGGAGGGAAGGGCCACTCGTCACACGACGTGCCGCCATAGGACATGAGCGGGCCGAAGACCGGGGCGAGCCGGGCCAACTCGGCGGCCTCCGCCGGCAGCGACTCGCGCGTGCTGGTCGAGGAGTAGTCGAGGCAGTTGATCGCGATGAACGCCTCGGTCGAGTTGTCGGCATACGTGCCGTCCTGGTTGCGCCCGTTATAGGCATCAGCGAGCGAGAATGCCAACTCGGCGCTCCCCGACTTCACGTCGGCGATGAGCTGGGAGAGATACCCCCACGTGTCCTGGCTGTAGAGGGGCAGGATGACGGCGGTGAACATGGCACTGCTGCCGAGCATCCGCCCGTCCTCCGCCCGGAGGGGGCTCGCTTCGAGGCGGTCGAAGATGCCGGCCAGTTCGGCCATGCCCTCGTCGACGGAAGCGCCCGAGAAGGGGCACGCCTCACCCGTGAGGCAATCGGCGAGGAAGGCGCGCATGGCGCTCTCGAAGCCCTGCGCCTGCGCGGCCGTGACGTCGAAATCGCTCGTCGCGGGGTCGAGGGCACCGTCGAGCACCAGGCGGCCGGTCTTCTCGGGGTGCAGCTCAGCGTAGGTCGCACCGAGCAGGGTGCCGTAGGAGTAGCCGAGATAGTTGAGGCGTTCGTCGCCGAGCGCCGCCCGCAGCACGTCCATGTCGCGCGCCGCGCTCACCGTGTCGACGAGGCCGAGCAGCTCGCCCGTGTGCTCGAGGCATTCCTCGCCGAAGCGCGCGTTGCTCTCCTCGACCGCGTCGAGCCACTCATCCGTGCCCGCCTCATACGGGACGACCTCGTAGATGAACTCCGTGAGCACGTCCGGGTCGTCGTAGCAGCTGACGGCATCCGACGCGCCCACACCCCGCGGATCGAAGCCCACGATGTCGTAGTGACGACGAAGCCTCTCGGATGCCGCGTAGTCGACACCATCGCGAACCTGGTCGACCCCGGAGCCGCCCGGGCCGCCGGGATTCACAAGCAGCGAGCCCATCGACTCACCCTCGGCGGGGGCACGGATGAGCGCGATCTCGATCGACGCTCCCTGCGGCTCGTTCCAGTCAAGGGGAACCTCGGCCGTCGCGCAGTGGAACTCGCCATCGCACCACTCCCACTCGATGACCTGGTGGTAGTACTGCTCGAGTTCGGCGGCGACACTCTCGCCCGTCGGCTCGGAGGCATCGGGGGCTGGCCGCGAGAAGCCCGGCATGCAGGCCGTCAACAGCAGCGACGTCGCAGCGAGCAGGGCGACGGCGGCGACGCGGATGCGCTTCACGCATGGTCCTTTCGGGTGGCGGCAATCAGCATCGCCTCGAGGGCGAGTGCCGGCGCGACATTTCCTTCGATGCGGCGGCGGGCCGTCGCGATCGCGTCGAGCACCGCGAGCGTCTGGTCGGGCCGGCTCGACTCAGCCGCGGCCCGAAGTTCGGCCTCGAGGCTCAGGTTCACGAGCTCGACCGAGGCACCGAGCTGCACGAGCAGCACGTCGCGGAACAGGGACTGCAAGTCGACCATGACGCGGTCGATCCCATCGCGAAGCGAACGCGTCGCCCGGCGCTTCTGGTCTTCCTCGAGGTTCTTCAGCTGGGACCGCAGGGCAGGCGGGATCGTGCCGCCCGGCTCGATCCCGAGCGAGCGCAGCGCACTCTCGCGCTCCTGGGCGTCGCGCTCCAGCGTGATCGCCTTGGCGTCGTCACCCGCCAACTCGAGCATGGTCGCGGCCGCCATGACAGCATCCGACACCGAGCGGATGCCGAGGGCCGTACGGAGCGTCTGCTCGCGTCTGCGCCGCGCATCGTCGTTGGTCGCGAGCCGGTGCGCCATGCCGATGTGGCTCTGCGCCTCGCGGGCCGCCCGCAGGGCGATCTCGGGGCTGACGCCGTCGCGTCGCTCGATGAGCTTGGCCACGTCGGCCACTGCGGGAACCCGCAGTCGAACCGAGCGCACGCGCGAGCGGATGGTCGGGATCAGGTCGGCCTCACTCGGGGCGCACAGGATCCACACGGTGCGTGGCGGCGGCTCCTCGAGCGCCTTCAGCAGCAGGTTGGAGGTGCGCTCCGTCATCCGGTCGGCATCCTCGATCACCATGACGCGGTAGCGCGCCACCGAGGGCGAGAACTGGGAGCTCGCGACGAGCGTGCGCACCTCGTCGATCGTGATGATGACCCGCTCGGTCGCGAGCACCGCAAGGTCGGGGTGTGACCGCGCCTCGACCTGCCGCCGCGTCGCCTCATCGCCATCCGGATTCGTGCTCAGTAGGGCGGTGGCGAAGGCGTAGGCCAGGTTGGAGCGACCGCTGCCGGGAGGGCCCGTAATGAGCCAGGAGTGCGTCATGCCGCTGCCCGTGGGGTTGTCTTGCAGGGCGGATGCCGCGGCCGCACGGAACAGCTCGATGGCCTCCGTCTGCCCGGTCAGGTCGTCCCACACGCTCATGGGCTCAAGCCTACGGGGCACGGGCGACATGGCCGCCCGCGCTCCCGTCGGGCTGTCACACCTCGCTGCGACGTCGTTTCAGCGACAGCACCGCGAACAGGAGCAGCAGACCGAATCCGGTCGCACCGAGTCCGAACGCGAGGTGACGCTCGATGCCCGTCACACCGGTGGCCGGCAGGTCACTGTCCGCTGCTGGCGCGAGCGGCGCCGGCGGAACCGTCGCTGTCGACGGGGGTGTGCGCAGCACCGACGAACCACCGACCGGCGAGCCAGTCGACGTCGCAGTGTTGCTGATCTCGCCTGCCGCGATATCGGCGTCAGTGACGACGTAGCTGCCCGTGAACACCGCGCTTGCCCCGACGGCGATCGTTGCGGTCGCCGGTGTGATCCCAGGGAGGGTTGGGTCATCGATGGCCACGTTCTCGAGCACCACATTGCCCGTGTTCGTCACGGTGAAGGTGAAGGTCACGACCTCACCGACATCTGCCATCGAGTTGCCGTTGGTGTCGGCGAGGGCCGCCGTCTTCGTCAGCAGCATGCCCGGGTCGAAGGTGGGGGTATCGACCGTGCTCGGCGGCGAGGTGACCGTGCTGCCGGCCGGCGGTGTGCCCGAACCGGTCGCCGTGTTGCGCACAACGCCGGCGTCAACGTCTGCACCAGTCACCGCGTAGGGCGTCGACACGAATGACTGGCTCTGGCCGGGCGCGAGCGTCACTGCGGTCGCCGGGGTGAACCCTGCCACGAGCGGGTCGCTTGGGAAGACATTGTCGAGCGTGATGTTGCCCGTGTTCGTCAGTGTCACGGTGTATTCGATGGCCTCTCCCTCATCGGCGACAAGGTTCCCGTTGGCATCATTGAGCGATGCTGTCTTCGTGGCCGTCAGTGCTGGCGCCGCCGGAGTGGACGGCACCGTCACCTGGTCAGTCGGCGGCGTCAGCGGCAGGCCGCCCGGCGGTGTGCCGTTTGCGGTCGCGGAGTTGCTGACCTCACCCGCGTCGATGTCGGCCTGCACGACCGTGTAGGCCGCCGAGGTGAAGGTCACAGTCTGACCCGGCGCGACATCCTGCGCCGCCGGAGTGACGCCGGTGACCCGCGGGTCGGTGATCGTCACCCCCGTGACCGTCACCGAGCCGGTGTTGGTCACCTCGAAGCTGTACGTGATGGTCTCGCCCAGGTCAGCAAAGCCGTCGTTGTTCGTGTCGGCATGATCAGCGACCTTCACGAGGGCCAGACTGGCCTCGGCTGTCACCGTGGTCGTGGTGGTGGTCGATGGCGGAGTCGTTATGGCGGCGCCTCCGGTGGGCGTGCCGGATGCCGTCGCCGAATTCACGACGCTGCCTGCAAGCACATCCGCGTCGGTGACGACGTAGGGGTCAGCCGACACGCTCACCACTGCGCCCGGGGCGAGCGCGAAGTTGCTGGGCGAGAGACCGGTCACCCTGGCATCGGTGACCGAAATGCCGTCGATCGTCACGTTGCCGTTGTTGGAGACGAGGAATGTGTAATCGATCGTCTCTCCAACCTCAGCCAGGGCGTTGCCGTTGGCATCGTTGAGCGACGCGAGCTTCACGATCGCGAGCTGCGGGGCTGGCGTCGGCGTGCTCGTCGTGGAGTCGTTGGAGCGCACTACGTCCATGTTGCGAGGATCGCGCCCGTTTGCATGTGCCGTGTTGATCACCGCGCCGGCATCGACGTCGGCAGCCGTCACGACGTACGGGTCTGCGCCGAATGTCACGGAGTCGCCCGGCGCAATCGATACGCCACCCGGCGTGAAGCCGCTAACGCCGGGTTTGGCGTCGAGGATCTGCACGTTCGCGGCCGACACAGTGCCGCGGTTCCACACTTCCACCGTGTACTGGATGGTCTCGCCCACGTCTGCAACACCGTTGCCGTTGGCGTCGGCGAGCACGGCGCGCTTGACAGCGTGCAGCAGCGGCTCGCCTCCGGTGGGCGTCGTAACGTCGACGGGAGTCGGCGGCGTGATCGGCGTGCCGCTCGGGTACTCAGCGCTGCCTGTGGCCGTGTTAGGCACGGATCCTCGGTCGACGTCGGCCTGGGTCACCTCGTAGCCCGTGTAGTCCACGGTTCGGGCTTGGCCGGGAACGAGCGTGCCAATGCTCCGCACGCTTGGGGCGAACATTGCGTCGACCACCTCAACGTTGTAGAGCGTCACATTGCCGGCGTTGATCGCCGTAACCGCATAATCGATGGTCTCGCCGACATCAGCAAGGCCGTTGCCGTTGAGGTCGTTGAGCGTGAATTCTTTCTCGAGCTCGAGGAGCGGAGCCGCATTCGTCGGCACATTCACCGAAGACGGATCGGACACGATCGGCGTCCCCCCTCCCTGCGGGGTGCCGCTCGCTGTCGCGGTGTTCGTGAAGAAGCCGTCGGCAGCCGTCGCATCGAGGTCCGCCTGGGTCACAGTGTGCACCCCAATGAGCTCCACCTGACCGCCCGCGGGGATACTCGCGACCGTCACGGGCGCGTCCAGCATCGGGTCGTCGATCTCGACGGCCTCGAGCGCGGTATTGCCAGTGTTCGTCACCACGAAGCGATATTCGATCTCCTGGCCAACACTGGTCGCCGCGACATTCGGGGCCACGGCCGACTTGACGAGCTCGATCCCCGTTCGGACGGTCTCCTGCGTCGTGCGCGTCGGTGGGCTCTCCACCACCTGACCGCCCGGCGTCGTGCCCTCGGCGGTCGCGACGTTGATGATGGAACCGGACGTGACATCGGCCGGCGTCACGACATACACGCCCGTGAAGGCCTGCGACTCGCCAGGAGCAAGCGTTGCGGATGCCGGGGTCAGGCCCGGCACGAGCGGGTCATCGACCGAGACATCCGACATTGTGACATTGCCTGTGTTGGTGACCGTCACCGTGTACGTGATCTCCTCATCGACGTCGGCGACGCCGTTGGCATTCGCGTCGTCGAGCGCGTGCGACTTGATCGCCTGCAGCGCGGGGAACGCACGAACAGGCAATTCTGCCGTCGATGGCGTCGTCGTGTACGGATCGCCCGCCATGGTGCCGGTGGCGGTCGCGGTGTTGCTGATGAGGCTGGCGTCGACGTGCGCCTGCGTGACAAGGCCAGTCGCCGTGAAGGTGGCGGAGTCACCAGCGTCGATATCGGCAGCGGCCGGCGTGATGCCGGTCACCGTCGGATCATCGATCGAGACGCCCGTGGCATCGATGTCGCCGTTGTTGGTCACGCGGAAGCTCCAGGTGACCGTCTCGCCGACATCCGGGTTGCCGTTGTCGTTCGCGTCGACGTAGTCAGCGGTCTTCACGAGCGCGAGCGAAGGCGCCACGACCGTGAATGCTGCCGATGCACTGTTGTTTGAAGCATTCGTGTCTTCCTCGTTGCCGAGCACGGTCGCAGTGTTCGTCACAGCGAGCCCGCGGGAAGCGTTGGAGTTGACCACGGCCTGGAACGTGCGGGTGAGCGAGTCCTGTGGCTCAAGCGTGCCTTCCGCGCAGCTGATGAGCTGGCCCGTGAGCGAGCAGTGTGCCGGCACGGAGGCGGGATCGATGGTGAGGTACGTGGGCACGGCGTCGCGGATGGTGAAGCCGGAGGAGATCGCATCGGTCGTCGTGTTCGTCACGGTGAGGGAATAGCTGACCGTGTCGCCGATCTCCTTGGTCGGTGCATCCACCGTCTTGGCGATAGCGAGGTCGACGGGCGTGCCGGGCGATGCTGCAGCGTCGTTGTTTCCGGATGCAGGGCCTGACATATATGAGACGGCTGTGAAGCTGGGCGTCGCGGAGGCAGGGTCAGAGATGCTCACCTGCACCGTTCCGCCGGCGTTGTTCGTGAAGCCGAGGTTGCCGTTGCCGTAGGTCCAGGCGCCGCCGAACGAGGGGCTGGAGACTCCTCCCCCGAAACGGGAGGTGTCAAGGCCTGGGAAGGGGTAAGTCGTAACGACCCCGCCGAGACCAAGCCGGAACATCCGGGGCGTCGCGGTGGTCGCATCCAGTCCCCAGAAGTAGCCGCCCGACCAGGCCATGTCGACGGGCGAGAACGTGCCCTGCAGGTTGGTGGCACCCGTGTTGCCGTTGGCGACGTTGTACCAGCGCAGCTGGTTGCCCGCGAGGTAGTAGAACCGGTTCGAGTTGGCACCGTCGCCGAACGCACCCACGATCGCGCCTGCCGCCAAGGTGCTTACGACCTCCCAGGAGCCGTCGGAAGAGATGCGGATCAGGGCAGGGTTGCCGGTGCGCGTCGCGTAGAGGTAGTTGTCGTTGACGTTATAGGCGAGGGCGTTGTAAGTGATCGTGGTGGTTGGCCCGATCGGCGAGAAGACCAGATCGGTTCCAGTGGCCGTCGCGGCGTAGAGCCGCGTCGGCGAGTCCTGGCCCACGTACACCATCGCAGCGCCCGTCGGGAACGGTGTCATCGCGGCCGCTGCCCGCTGGGGGACGAACAAACCACCGGCCGCAAGCGCGAAGGCCATCATCGCCGTGATCATTACGCGGACGATTCCGCTGCGAGCGCCCTTTCTCTGCCGGAACGGTTTTTGGGACGCTGCGCTGCGGGTTTCTGCCATGAGGTGCTGTTCCTGTGCCTGTGAGGTGCCGAAGAAAAGGTCGGTACCCCGACACGGGGTACAAGACACTCATGAAACTATCGGATTTCTCTAAGCAAGAGCAAGGATTATTCGCAGACTTTGGAGTTCTGCACGTCAGGTGGACGTGAGCAGCGTCTCCACGCGCTTCCGGATACTCGCCGCGAGCTCCCCCACCGGCTGGGCAGCATCCAGCACGAGGAAGCGCTCGGGCTCCGCCGCGGCGAGCGCGAGGTACCCGGCCCGCACACGGGCGTGGAAGTCGGCCTTCTCCGCCTCGAGCCGGTCGAAGCGGGTGCGCGAGACATCTAGCCGCTCACGCCCCACCGTCTCGTCGAGGTCCAGCAGGATTGTCAGGTGCGGCAGGAAGCCCTCCGTCGCCCAAAGGGACACGTCGCGCACCTCTCCCCCGTCGAGCACACGACCGGCACCCTGGTAGGCAACCGAACTGTCGAGATAGCGGTCCTGGATGACGACCGCACCGGACTCGACGGCTGGCCGCACCTTGGTCGCGATGTTGTGGGCACGATCCGCCGCGTAGATGAGCGCCTCCGCGCGCGGGGAGATGTGCCCGCGGCGGTGCAACACGATCTCCCGCAGCTCGAGTCCGAGGTCGGTGCCCCCTGGCTCGCGGCTGCGCACGACCTCCCGACCCTGCTCCTCGAGCCACGAGGCAAGCAGCTCCGACTGTGTCGTCTTGCCCGAACCGTCGCCGCCCTCAAAGCTGATGAAGAGGCCGGATGCCACTACTCTGCCTTCTTCTTGGGGGCGGCCTTCTTCGCCGCAGGCTTCTTCGCCGTCGTCGCCTTCTTGGCGGGAGCCTTCTTCGCCGGAGCCTTCTTGGCGGGCTTCCTCGCCGGACCCTTGGCCCGCTTGTCGGCCAGCAGCTGCACCGCGCGCTCGAAGTCGATCTCCTCGACCGTCTCGCCCCGAGGGATGGTCGCGTTGGTCACGCCGTCGGTGACGTAGGGGCCGAAGCGACCGTCCTTGACCTTGATCGGCTTGCCGCTCTCGGGGTCAGCGTCGAACTCCTTGAGGGCGCTCGACGCCTTGCGCGCGCCGTACTTGGGCTGCGCAAAGAGCTCAACAGCGCCAGCGAGGTCGATCTCGAAGATCTGGTCCTCACTCGGCAGCGTGCGGGTGTCGGTGCCCTTCTTAAGGTAGGGGCCGTAGCGACCGTTCTGGGCCGTGATCTCCTCGCCCGACTCGGGGTCGGCGCCCACGACGCGGGGCAGGTCGAGCAGGCGGAGCGCCGTGTCGAGGTCGATCGTCGCCAGGTCCATCGACTTGAAGAGGGATGCCGTGCGGGGCTTGGGTGCCGCCGCCTTCTTCTTGGCGGGCGCCTTCTTGGCGGGGGCATCCGCTACCTCGCCCGTCGCGGAGTCGACGACGAGCTCCTCCTCGGGCTCGGGGTCGAGTTCCGTCACGTAGGGGCCGAAGCGGCCGTCCTTCGCAACGATGTTCTTGCCGTTCTCCGGGTTGACGCCGATGACGCGGTCGCCGACGACGGGGGCGTCGATCAGTTCCTGCGCCTTCGCGGCCGTCAGCTCGTCGGGAGCGAGGTCCTGCGGGAGGTTGACGCGCCGCGGGGTCTCCGGGTCGTCGCCGGGAACCTCGAGGTAGGGGCCGTACTTGCCGATGCGCAGCGTGATGCCGTCGGCGATCTCGATCGAGTTGATCTCCCGCGCGTCGATCTCGCCCAGGTTGTCGATCACGGTGCGCAGGCCTCGGTGGCCCTCACTGCCGAAGTAGAAGCCCTTGAGCCACTCGACGCGATCCTGGTCGCCGCCGGCGATGCGGTCGAGGTCATTCTCCATCGCCGCCGTGAAGTCGTATTCGACGAGGTCGCCGAAGTACTGCTCCAGCAGGCGAACGACCGAGAAGGCGATCCAGCTCGGCACGAGCGCCGTGCCGCGCGGGGTCACATAGCCGCGGTCGACGATGGTCGAGATGATGGCGGCATAGGTCGAGGGTCGCCCGATGCCGAGCTCCTCGAGCGTCTTGACGAGGCTCGCCTCCGTGTAGCGCGGCGGCGGGCTCGTCTCGTGGCCCTTCGGCTCGGTCTCGACGACCGTCAGCTCCTGCCCCTCCTCGAGCGGCGGGAGCTTCGCCTCCTTGGCCTCTGCGGTGTCGTTGCGCTCCTCGTCGCGGCTCTCCTCGTAGGCCTGCAGGAAGCCGCGGAAGGTGATGACGGTGCCCGAGGCGCTGAACTCCGCGACGGTGCCGTCCGCGACCGTGGCGGCGATGGCGACGGATGCCGTGACTCCCTTCGCATCCGCCATCTGCGAGGCGACCGTGCGCTTCCAGATGAGGTCGTAGAGCTTCCACTCGTTGCCGCGCAGCGTGCCCTCGAACTCCGAGGGTGTGCGGAAGGTGTCACCCGAGGGACGGATCGCCTCGTGCGCCTCCTGTGCGTTCTTGCTCTTGCTGGCGTAGGCGCGTGGCTTCTCGGGCACCGTGTCGGCACCGTAGAGCGCCTTCGCCTGCGCACGGGCGGCCGCGACCGCCTGCTGCGAGAGGTTGAGCGAATCCGTACGCATGTACGTGATGTAGCCGTTCTCATAGAGCGACTGGGCCACACTCATGGTCTGCCGGGCCGAGAAGCGCAGCTTGCGCGCGGCCTCCTGCTGCAGGGTCGAGGTGCTGAAGGGCGCGGCGGGCCGGCGCGTGTAGGGCTTCGACTCGACCGACTTGACGACGACGGATGCCTCGGAGCTCCGCAGCGCATCCGCGAGCGTCTTGGCCGACGCCTCGTCGAGGGTGCGCACGCCCGACTTCAGGTTGCCCTTGTCGTCGAAGTCGCGACCGGTCGCGATGCGTTCGCCGTTGATGCGCACGAGGCGCGACTCGAAGTTCTGCCCGTCGCCCTGCGGCGCGAGGAGCGCTGTGAGGTCCCAGTAGCTGGCGGCGACGAACGCGAGCCGCTCGCGCTCGCGGTCGACCACGAGGCGGGTGGCGGCGGACTGCACGCGACCGGCGGAGAGGCCTGGTCCGACCTTGCGCCACAGCACGGGCGAGATCTCGTAACCGTAGAGACGGTCGAGGATGCGACGGGTCTCCTGTGCGTCGACGAGGGCGGTGTCGAGGTCGCGCGGGTTCTCCTGGGCGCGCTGGATCGCATCCTGCGTGATCTCGTGGAACACCATGCGCTTGACGGGCACCTTGGGCTTCAGCACCTCGAGCAGGTGCCACGCGATGGCCTCTCCCTCGCGGTCCTCATCAGTTGCGAGGTAGAGCTCGTCGGCGTCCTTGAGGGCGCGCTTGAGGTCTGCGACGGTCTTCTTCTTCTGGTCGGAGACGACGTAATAGGGAAGGAAGTCGTTCTCGACGTCGATCGAGAACTTGCCGAGGAAGCCCTTCTTCTTGTCGGCCGGCAGGTTGCGCGGCTCGATGAGGTCACGGATGTGCCCGACTGAGGCCTGCACCTCATAACCGTCGCCGAGGTACTGGGCGATCGTCTTCGCCTTCGCCGGTGACTCGACGATGACAAGCTTCTTGGTTCCGGACACCGGACTCCTCGTGGGGTTTCGCATTGACCGGGCAGCCTCTCGCTGCGCACCAGTCCCCGGCCACGTTCGTTGGGCCGACAACCGACACCATACACAGAGATTCCCTGTGCCCACGGTCAGGGGGCCGTTCCGGGAGGCCCCGCGGTCGCCGTGGCGGTCGCCGCGAAGGGTCCGGATGCCCGGCTCACGGCAACCGTCGCGACGAGGCCGTCCACCCGGCATCCGGTGAGGCTCGCGCCATTCGCCTGGGCCGTGCGGGCAGCGTTGGTGCACGGCGCACCTGGCACGATGCCGACGGCGGTATCGGCGGCGGCGAGCGCCGCGGCATCCGCTGCTGTCGCCGCCTTCGCGCTGTCGATGTGGGCGGCCATGAGCGGCGCGATGAGGAGCGTCGTCGCCATGAGTGTGGCCACGAGGGCGACGACCAGGACGGAGCCGGCGCCGTTCTCCGCAGCCAGGAACTTCACGCGCCACCCGCCAGGGAGCACGCGGTGCCGCTGACCGACATGGGGAGCGCCGGGAGTCCGCGTCTCGTCACCGTGACGCACACGAGTTCGCCGCGGCTGATGCTCGCGATGGCCGAACCGGGAGCCGCTGCGGCGGCCCGTGCGGCCGCGGCCGACTCGGCTTCACCGCGCGCGAGGGACCGGGCGGCGGCCGCCGCGGCATCCTGCACCGCCATCGCCGCCATGCCGAGGTTCATGCCCGCGAGGCAGAGCGCCAGCACGAGGGCGACGGCGGGCAACGCCACGACGAGTTCCGCCGTGACGCTGCCCCTCTCGCCTGCGCGTATCATCCGCCGGACGTGAGCGCGCTCTGCACGAGGTCCGTCAGGATCGTGCGCACCGCTTCGCTGCGCATGATGACGACGAGCAGCCCCGCGAAGCCGACGGCCGCCATGATGACGATCGCGTACTCCGCGGTGGCAGCGCCTCGCTCGCGTCGGAGGGCGGTGCCGATGCGGGCGAGCCTCGCCCAAGCCCGGCGCAGCGGGCCCCGGCAGAAAGAAGTGGTCGTGTCGTGCATGGGTGTCCTTTCTCTATGGGCTTCCAGAGTTCGGTCTCTGCCGCGGCCTCGCTGCTGTCTCGACAGGAACGGTGGAGAACGCGGATGCCGTGCCCTGTGGGTGGGCGTGATGGTCACGCGGGCAGCGTGCCGAGGCTCGAGGAGATGACCGCGATCATGAGCGGCACGACCCCCACAGCGACGAAGGCGGGGAGGATGCAGGCGCCGAGCGGGAGCATGAGTGTGACCCCGAGCTTCGCGGCCGCCCGTGCACCATCGCCGCGAGCCCTGGACCGCTGCTGCGACGCCTCGGCCCTGAGGAGGCCCGCTGCCGGCACGCCGGCACGCTGGCTCAGGTCGAGCGTCTCCTCGGCGAGCGCGAGGTCACCCACGGGCAGTTGGCATCGCTCGAGCGCGGCCCGCACCGCCTCGCGGGCACGGTCGACGGATGCGCCGCCACCGACCGCGATCGCGAGTAGGTCGAGCTCGAGGCCGGGCGTCGTGCTCCGGCGTCCTGCAGCGCCGAGCAGGCGTCGGGTCCAGGCGCGACCGGCGAGAAGGAGTGCGGAGCCGATCAGGAGACATGCCCACCCGGCCGGTGTCGTCGCGAGCACGGTGAACGTATCGAAGCCAAGCGCGGCACCGAAGAGCAGTCCGATGCCGGGGAGCACCATGACGAGCTTCGATGTCGACGCGGGCCCCGCGAGCGCGGTCGCGACCTCGCGCTCCGTCTGCTCGACGTCGCGCAGCGCATCAGCGACCGACTCGAGCGTGCCGGCGAGCGGGGCACCCGCGTCGGAGGCGACCTGCCATGCTGCGGCGATCGCGAGCCACGCGGCATCCGTGTGTTGAGAGACTGCGCGTTGCCGCGCGGGCGGCTCCCTCTCGACGGCCCGCACGCTCACGAGGATCGCCTCGGGAACCGTGAAGCCCTCGGCGACGAATGCCGCCACCCGCTGCACTCGCGGCGGCGACCCGGCGGACTCGGCGACGTGGGTCCACGCCGAGGCGGGCGCCGTGCCAGCCGCCAGCAGGACGGCGAGGCGACGAGCGAGGGCCGCGACATCCTCCGTGTCCCGTTCCGCCACGCTCATTCCTCGACCACCGCGAGACGGTCACGCTCGTCGAGCACGAGCCTGCCGATGCTCTCGAGCCTGCGTCCCTTGGCGTCACGCACCAGGTGGAGCACGCTGCCGATGGCGCTCACCGCCTGCCGCGCGACGGCATCCGGCCCCATCCCGGCGAGCGCGCCGAGCGCCTCGAGGCGTGCCGGAACATCCGAGAGCGAGTTGGCGTGGAGGGTGCCGGCGCCGCCGTCATGTCCCGTGTTGAGGGCGGCGAGCAGTTCGCGCACCTCGGCGCCGCGGCACTCGCCCAGCACGAGCCGGTCGGGACGCATCCGGAGCGCCTCCCTCAGCAGGCGGGTCAGGCCGACCTCGCCCGCGCCCTCGAGGTTGGCCTGCCGCGCCTCGAGCGAGACGAAGTGCGGATGCTCGACCTGCAGCTCGGCGACGTCTTCGATCGCGATGATGCGGTCGCCGTCGTCCGCGGCCCCGAGGAGGGCCGCGAGGAGGGTCGTCTTGCCGCTGCCGCCCGCTCCCGTCAACAGGATGTTGGCCCGCGCCGTGACGAGGGCCCGCACCCGGGCCACCGGCACGGCCGAGAAGAAACCGCTCGATTCGAGCCGCGTAAGACTGACGTGGCCCCGTCGCGGGATGCGGATCGAGAGCAGGCAGCCGCCCGTCGAGATCGGCGGCAGCACGGCATGCACGCGGATGCCACCGCCAAGGCGCACGTCGACACAGGGACTCGCCTCATCGACATGGCGGCCTCCCTGCGAGATGAGGGCGACCGCGAGGGCGCGCAGCTCGGGCTCGCTCATGCCGACGGGCCCGGCATGGCTCGCCCCCGCGCCCCGGTCGACCCAGACGTCGCGGTATCCGTTGACGAAGACGTCGGTCACCTCGTCGTCGACGACGAATCGGGCGAGCGGCCCGAAGGAGTCGAGCTGCGCCTGGCTGAGCCTCGGCGCAGCCTGCTGCGCTGCCGTCTCGGGAGGCTCCGCTCCCTCCCGAACGGGAACGAAACGGGCGGGAGCAAGCGCGCTGTGCATCGTCATGGCGAGACGTTAAGGGGCGAGGGGCATGACCGATCCGGAGGCCGGGATGGACTGTGGGAGCCTCGCATCGGATGCAGTTGTGAGGGGATGCGGCGGCCCCTCGACGGGCAGCGGAATGGGTGATCGTCCCCCGATCCGCGCACAGCCCGGCAGAGGGTCGAACGCCTCGGGGTACAGCGCCGAACCTGCCGCGTTAAAAAGAGAGGGGCGGCGCCTGTTGGGGGGAACTGGCGCCGCCACAGCGGCGCGTGATTGGGGGGAATCACTAGAATGCGCCGCAAGCCGAATTGACATCCGGTGCTCACAGTGTACCCCAGAGCCGAGGGAACACAACAGGAATTTTCATTGCGGGTTAGTCTCAAAACGGCATGCGAGAATCACTCCGCTGACTGCCTGTCTGACTTACGCAAAGGAGCGCCGAGAATGACCATGAGCGACCACATCGACAACCTGCAGCACGAGACCAGGCGCTTTCCTCCGAGCGAGGAGTTCGCCGCTGCATCCGTCGCCTCCCCCTCGCTCTACGACGCCGGCCGGAAGGATCCCGAGGCCTTCTGGGCTGAGCAGGCACGCACCATGCTGCACTGGGACAAGGACTTCACGCGCACGCTCGATTGGGACAACGCGCCCTTCGCCCGCTGGTTTGCCGATGGCCGCCTCAACGTCGCCTACAACTGCCTCGACCGCCACGTCGAGGCGGGCATCGGCGAGCGCGTCGCGTTCCACTGGGAGGGCGAGCCTGGCGACAGCCGCACGATCACCTACGCGGAGCTGACGGCGGAGGTCAAGAAGGCGGCCAACATGCTCACCGAGCTGGGCATCCGCTCGGGTGACCGCGTCGCGATCTACATGCCGATGATCCCCGAGGCAGTCGTGTCGATGCTCGCGGTCGCCCGGATCGGTGCCGTGCACTCTGTCATCTTCGGCGGCTTCAGCGCCGACAGCATCCGTTCCCGCGTCGACGACGCCGATGCCAAGCTCGTCATCACGGCCGATGGCGGCTGGCGCAAGGGACGCGTCTCGCCCCTCAAGCCGACCGTCGATGAGGCGCTCGCGAAGGAGGGCGCCCACTCGGTCGAGCACGTCATCGTGGTGCGGCGCGGCGAGAACGAGATCGAATGGAACGACGACCGCGACCTCTGGTGGCACGAGCAGATCGAGAAGGCCGCGCCTGAGCACACGCCGGAGGCCTTCGACGCCGAGCACCCGCTCTACATCCTCTACACCTCGGGCACGACGGGAAAGCCCAAGGGCATCCTGCACACGAGCGGCGGCTACCTGACGCAGGCCGCCTTCACCCACAAGTACGTCTTCGACCTCAAGCCCGAGACGGATGTCTACTGGTGCACGGCAGACATCGGCTGGGTCACGGGCCACAGCTACGTCGTCTACGGGCCGCTCGCCAACGGCGCCACGCAGGTGCTCTACGAGGGCACGCCTGACAGCCCGCACCCGGGGCGCTGGTGGGAGCTCATCGAGAAGTACAAGGTGAGCATCTTCTACACGGCGCCAACGGCCATCCGCTCCTTCATGAAGATCGGGCGGCAGGTGCCAGACGAGCACGACCTCTCGAGCATCCGCCTGCTCGGCTCGGTCGGCGAACCGATCAACCCCGAGGCGTGGATCTGGTACCGCGACGTCATCGGCGGCGGCTGCGCCCCCATCGTCGACACGTGGTGGCAGACCGAGACGGGCGCGATCATGATCTCCGCCCTCCCCGGCATCACGGAGGCCAAGCCCGGCTCAGCGCAGGTGCCGATGCCCGGCATCAGCGTCGACGTGCTGAACGACGCGGGCGAGCACGTCGGCAACGGCAACGGCGGGCTCCTCGTCGTGACCAAGCCGTGGCCGTCGATGCTGCGCGGCATCTGGGGCGACCCCGAGCGCTTCATCGAGACCTACTGGGAGAAGTTCGACCTGCCGGGCGCGGAGAACCGCCGCATGTACTTCGCCGGCGACGGCGCGCGCCTCGACGAGGACGGCGACATCTGGCTCCTCGGCCGCGTCGACGACGTCATGAATGTCTCGGGCCACCGCCTCTCGACAGCGGAGATCGAGTCGGCCCTCGTGTCGCATCCGATCGTCGCCGAGTCCGCCGTCGTCGGTGCCTCCGACGAGACGACCGGCCAGGCTGTCGTGGCGTTCGTCATCCTGCGCTCCGACCAGGAGGATGCCCAGACCGCCGACGAGGCGAGCGGGATCCTGCGGGCCCACGTCGCCGAGCAGATCGGCGCGATCGCCCGCCCCCGCGAGATCTTCGTCGTCACGGAGCTGCCCAAGACCCGTTCCGGCAAGATCATGCGCCGACTGCTGCGCGACGTGGCCGAAGGTCGTCAGGTGGGCGACACGACGACGCTCGCAGACACGCACGTCATGCAGGCGATCAGTGACCGGCTGAGCGGCGGCACGAAGAAGGACTGACCCCAATCAGCGTCGAGAACCTGCGCAACCGAGTGATTCGGAAGCGCAGGTTCTCGGCATTCAGCGCCTGAGCGCTACGCGAACTCGAGGACGAGCTCCACCTCGACGGGCGAGTCGAGCGGCAGCACCGCCACGCCGACCGCGCTGCGCGCGTGCTGGCCGATCTCGCCGAAGACCTCGCCGAGCAGTTCGCTGGCGCCGTTGATGACTGTGGGCTGGCCCGTGAACGAGGCATCCGATGCGACGAATCCGACGACCTTGACGACGCGCGTGACGCGGTCGAGCGAGCCGATGACGGATGCCGCGGCGGCGAGCGCATTGAGGGCGCACTGCCGCGCATAGCCTGCGGCGTCCTCGGCGGTCACGGAGGCGCCGACCTTGCCGGTCGCGGGGAGCGCCCCGTCGACGAAGGGCAGCTGGCCGGAGGTGTAGACGTGGTTGCCGGCGACGACGGCGGGCACGTAGGCCGCGACGGGCTTGGCGACGGCGGGCAGTTCGAGGCCGAGCTCGGCCATGCGCTTCTCGATGCTCATGCTCATGCCTCCGACGCCACGGGGCGCTTGAGGTAGGCGACGAGTCCGCCCTCGGGGCCCGTGACGACCTGCACGAGTTCCCACCCCTCCGAACCCCAGTTATTGAGGATCGCGGCCGTCGTGTGGATCATCAGGGGCGTGGTCATGTACTCCCACGTTTGCATGTCGCCATCCATTCAGCTTCGTCGGTGTTCCGATCCTTTACTCTAGGGCGTATGTCTGCCCAAAATTCGAAGCCCACCGGCGTCCTCGGCGCCCTCGCCGGGCTCGTCGGCCTCGGCGCCCTTGCCGGAGTGCTCGTCACGGCCCTCGTCACGCCGGCCCTCGCGGTCACCGGTATGACGGCGAAGGCCTCCATCGACATCTTCAATAGTCTTCCCGAATACCTCGAGATCAATCAGCTCGCTACCAAGAACACCATCTATGGCCTTGGTGATGACGGGGTCACCCCCGTGCCGATCGCCCAGATCTACAAGCAGAACCGCGAAGAGGTCGAGTGGGACCAGGTTTCGCAGTACTTGAAGGATGCGGTGGTCGCTGGTGAGGACCGCCGCTTCTATGAGCACGGTGGCGTCGATGTGGCATCCGTCGTGCGTGCGGCCGTCGGCAACGTGGCAGGCGGCGAGATCGGCAGTGGTGCTTCGACCCTGACGATGCAGTTGGTCAAGAACATCCGCATCCAGGCCGCCCTCGACGAGCCGTCTGAGGCCCTGCAGAAGGCGAAGCGTGCTGAGGCGGAAGAGCAGACGATCGAGCGAAAGCTGCAGGAGGCCAAGCTCGCGATCGGCCTCGAGAAGAAGTACAGCAAAGACGAGATCATGCTCGCCTACCTCAACATCGCGGGCTTCGGCGGCAGCACCTACGGCGTGCAGTCGGCAGCCAAGCAGTTCTTCTCGGTGCCGGCCTCGGATGTGACGCTCGCGCAGGCGGCCAGCCTGATCGCGATCGTGCAGACTCCGGCCTCGCACAGCCTCATCTGGGAGGACAACTTCGAGGCGAACAAGCAGCGCCGGGACTTCATCCTGGGCAACATGCTCGAGCTCGGCTCGATCACACAAGAGGAGCACGATGCGGCCGTTGCGTCGCCCGTCGAGGTCGCCTACAGCGCGCCGCAGAACGGCTGCATGTACGCGGCCAGCGCGCCCTACTTCTGCGACTACATCACCAAGCTCGTGCCGGAACTCGAAATGCTCGGCGCGAGCGCCGAGGAGCGCCAGGCGAACTGGGACCGCGGCGGCTACTCCGTCTACACCTCGCTCCAGTTGAACCAGCAGAACCACGCGCAGGCCATCGTGGCAGCCGAGGCCCCCGCCGAGGAGGCCAGGATGGAGCTCGGTGCGGTCGCCAACGTGGTCGAACCGGGCACAGGCCGCATCCGCGTCATGGTGCAGAACAAGTACTTCGACAACACCGAGACGGGCCAGGGCCCTGCCTTCACGGCCGTGAACTTCAGCACCGACCGCCCCTACGGCGGATCGAGCGGCTTCCAGACCGGCTCGACCTACAAGATCTTCACGCTCGCGGCATGGCTCAACGCCGGCCACGGCCTCAATGAGGTCGTCAACGGTGCAAAGCGTCCGTTCCCCATGGCTTCATTCACCGACTCCTGTGGCGATGCCGGTCTCGGCGGCCCCGCGTGGACCCCGCCGAACTACGGCGGCGCGGGCGGCTCCTCGTCTACGACGGTGCTGCAGTCGACCATCAACTCCTACAACATCTCCTACGTCACGATGGCGCAGAAGCTCGACCTCTGCTCCATTCGCGACACCGCGGCGGCGCTTGGCGCCCACCGCGCTGACGGCGCCGACCTGCAGTACAACCCTGCGACGGTGCTCGGCACCAACGAGATGGCACCGCTCACGATGGCCGCGGCAATCGCTGCGGTCGGCGCGGGCGGCCTGTACTGCAAGCCCACCGCGATCGACAACATCGTCGCGGCGGACGGCACCGAGCTCGGTGGCCAGGCGCGCGAGTGCTCGCAGGCAGTGAGCCCGGAGGTCTCGGCGGCCATGGCGTATGCCCTCAAGCGGGTCGTCACGAGCGGCACCGCGACCGCCTCGAACACCCGCGACGGCATCGAGGTCGCAGGCAAGACGGGAACGACCGACAACTCGGAAGACACCTGGATGATCGGCACGAGCACGACCAACGCGCTCGCGGTGTGGGTCGGCAACATCAACGGCTCGACCAACATGAACCGCATCTACCTGCCCGGCGGCAACGGCGCGCAGGCGCGTCACCGCATCTTCCGGCCCGTCATGGCGGCACTCAACGGCCAGTATGGCGGTGGAGCGTTCGCGGATCCACCCGCCTCGCTGCTGAACGGCCGTGGCGCCGTCGTGCCCAACGTGGTCGGCCAGACGCAGGAGCAGGCCAAGGCACTCATCGAGAGCCTCGGCTTCACCTACGCCTACGGCGGGGAGATCAACTCCTCGCTCGAGGCCGGCAGGATCGCAGCCGTCGAGCCCGCCCCCGGGGCCACTGTGCCCCGCGGCACGACCGTGACGGTCTATGGCAGCCTGAGCAACGCCGCGGAGATGCCGAACGTGATCGGCAAGTCGCTCGGTGATGCGAAATCGGAGATCGGCCGCGGGTACACCCTGGTCGAGGACTGCAAGCTCCTCCCCGAGGACACGGATCCTGACAGCGACGCGATCGGCAAGGTGACGGCAACCGATCCTGCCGCCGGCGGCGAGATCTTCCCCGGCGCCACCATCACGCTGTCCGTCTCCCGATTGAAGTGCTGATGACGTCCCGCTCCCCCGGGCGCGCGATCGGTGCCGCACTCGCAACGGCGACCGCCGTCGGGGTGGGCGCCTTCGCGTGGGGCTCGCTCGTCGAACGGCGCAACTATCGCGTGCGCCGCGAGATGTTGCCCGTGCTCGACGCGGGTGCCGACCCCATCCGCGTGCTGCACATCAGCGACCTGCACATGGCGCCCTGGCAGCGTGAGAAGCAGGAGTGGGTGCGCAGCCTCGCTGACCTCGAGCCCGACCTCGTGATCAACACGGGCGACAACCTGGGGCACCGTGACGGCATCGAGGGTGTGCGCTACGCCCTTGCGCCGTTCAAGGATGTCCCCGGCGTCTTCGTGCACGGCTCCAACGACTACTTCGGCCCGACCGGCAAGAACCCGTTGAGCTACCTCACGGGCCCCTCTGGCAAGTCGGTCGCCGCGGAACAGCTCGACACGGGTGCCCTCGAAGAGTTCTTCGCCTCGCTCGGTTGGGTCGACCTCAACAACGCCGCCCACTGGATGACGGTGCGCTCCTCGCCGCTCGAGTTCATCGGCACCGCGGATGCGCACCGCAACTGGGACCGGCTCGACGTGCTTCCCGGGGCGATCGACGAGCTGCGCGAGCAGGTGGAACCCGACGACGGCCCCGCCGACCGCGAGGCGGTCATGATCGGCGTCACGCACGCCCCCTACCAGCGCGTGCTCGACTCCTTCGTGACCCACGGGGCCGAGGTCATCTTTGCGGGCCACACGCACGGCGGCCAGGTCTGCGTGCCGGGCGTCGGCGCCCTCGTGACCAACTGTGACCTGCCGCGCGAGAAGGCGAGTGGCGTCAGCCTGTGGCACCACGCCCTCGGCACGGCGTTCCTTGAGGTCTCGGCCGGCCTCGGCACCTCCATCTACGCGCCCGTGCGCTTCGCGTGCCCGCCGGAGGCCGTGCTCGTGACACTCGTCGGCTCAGATATCGGCTATTCTTGATGAGTTGCCCGCGAGCGGATGCTCGCGGTGACGGATCGGGGTATGGCGCAGCTTGGTAGCGCGCTTCGTTCGGGACGAAGAGGTCGCAGGTTCAAATCCTGTTACCCCGACACAGAGAAGACCCCCTCGCGGCACGCGAGGGGGTCTTCTGTTTCTACGGCCGCGGGCTAGGTGAAGTCTGGGTCTGGCGCGGAGTCGTAGACGAAGTCCACGAGAGGTTCGCGTCCGCTGCTGAGGGTGCCGCCGCTCTCCTGCAGGTAGCACTCGCCGCAGAGAGACTCGTAGCTGACGCTGAAGCGCCCCGTCGCACCGAGCGCGCTGCCGGCAGTCGTGCTCGCGACATCAGTCGACTGGTCGATCGCGACCTGGTCACCCGCGAAGGTGAAGGTGTCACCGACCTTGCGCGCATTGAAGACCGCCTTGCGGCCGCAGCGGCAGATGGTCTTGAGCTCCTCGAGGGAGTGCGCCACCTCGAGCAGGCGACGGCTGCCCGGAAAGGCGACCGTCTGGAAGTCGGTGCGGATGCCATAGGCCAGCACGGGCACATTCTCAAGGATCGCGATGCGCAGGAGGTCGTCGACCTGTCGCTCGGTGAGGAACTGGGCCTCGTCGACCAGCAGGCAACTCACGTCGAGGCCCGTGCGCGAGCGGACCTTCGCGCGCTCCTCCGCAAAGACGCTGTAGGCGTCGTCACGCGGCTCGATCACGAAGTCGACCGTGCGCGTCACGCCGAGGCGCGAGACGATCTGGTCGTCGCCCTTCGTGTCGACCTGGGGCTTCGCGAGCAGCACCTGCTGCCCGCGCTCCTCGTAGTTGTAGGCGGCCTGGAGGAGGGCCGTGCTCTTGCCACTGTTCATGGCGCCATACCGGAAATAGAGCTTGGCCATTACTGCAGGAACCCATCCTCTGCTGCGCGGCGGATGAGTTCCGCCTTCTTGCTTGCCGGCCGGTTGACCTTGGCGTACTTCTCACGCACGCGCCGCAGGTAGGTCTTGGCCGTCTCGTACTGCACGTTCATCTGGCGGGCGACCTCGGTCGTGCTGTGGCCCGTCACATAGAGCTTGAGTGCGTCGATCTCGCCCTGGCTGAGCTTGGGGCGCGCCTGGTTGATCGCGCCCGTCGGGAGCGGTCGCCAGCTCTGCTGCTGCACAACACCGCGGTCGAGGCCCATGACGCGACGTGCGACATCCATCACCTCGTTCATGGGCAGTGACTTCGAGAGGAACGCGGCCGCGCCAGCGCTGAGGGCGCGGTCGCGGGCATCACGCGTGTCGAGGCTCGTGAGCACGATCACCTTCGCGCCAGCAGCACGGCAGGTGCGCACGCGTGCCTCGATCGACACCGACTCCTTGAGTTGGAAGTCGAGGAAGACGAGGTCGGTGGGAAAGTTCTCGCTGTGCACGAGCTCGAGCCAGGTGTGCGCACTCAGCACGAGTTCGAAGTCCGTCGCGTTCGTGCTGATCCAGCTCGACAGGCTGTCGAGCAGCACCTCATGGTCGTCGAGCAGCGCGAGTCGGATGCGTCGCGCGTCTGCCTGCGGACGCGGGGCGGCCTCGCCCGCGACGTCCGACCCCCCTTGGCTATCGCTGGTCATAGGAGAATCTTACTGTCAGCACCGATTGCAGGTGCTCGGCGCGCAGGCGCCGGAACACGACCCGCATGACGGCGAGGTATGGCCCGAACTTGGATTTCACGAGCGGATCGACCATGTCGATGTCGACGGCGACGAAACCCTGGCAGCGCTCCCCCACGCGGGCGATGACGATCTCGAGGTTCTGCGGGCGGTCATCCGTCAGATCGAAGATGGCCACGAGGAGGGCCCGCAGGGCCGTGCGCTGGTCGTAGGTCATGAGGTTCGCGACGTTGTCGTCGTCGAACACGACGCGCGCGCCGTCGGGTGCCTCGCCGTGTCGGCGCGCCCGCGCTCGCAGGTGGTCGACGAGGTTCTCGAGCCAGGTGCGGTCCACCTCAGCCACCATGACCGCCCGGATGGCATCAGCGATCGAGCGCGCATGCTCGCGCACGTCTGGCGTGATCTCCCTCCCGCCGAGCACCTCGGTGAAGAAGGGCACCACCTCGCGGTTGAGGATCGTGACCCGGTCCTGCTGCACGGAACGGGCGACGCCGGTCTCCTGCTCTGCCGAGAGGCGCTCCGCCGCCCGGGCCTCGGCGCGCATCCGCTCGATCGACTGGATGATGCTGTGCGTGAACGCGGCCGCGCTGAAGTTGAGCGCGAGCAGGGGCAGCAGGTGGATGCCGACGATGGCCGCGTCGGGAACGTTCGGCAGTGGGGTCGCCTGCGCCTGCAGCATCGAAGTGAAGCCCATGAAGACGCTCGCAAGCGCTCCGTAGGCAACGATCTCCCGCACGGGACGATAGGCGGCCATGCCGATCGAATAAAGGCCGAGGCTCGCCGGACCGACCCAGCCGAGCGCGAAGAGCGCATCCGTGTCCCAGGCTCCCGCCGTGATGAACGCTCCCGCGAGGATCGACAGGGCGACGACCCAACCGTGCGGCCCGCGGTGGAAGGGGCCGCGGTAGGGGTCGGTCGCCGACGTGACGATGATGCTTGCGACACCGAGTGAGAGCAGGCCCATGAGGGCGAGCGCGGGGTTCTTGATCCAGTCGATGTAGCTGACGACCATCGCCGCGGCGAAGGCGAAGGCGACGAGGGCGCTGCCGATCGTGATCGCCCTCGATGCGAAGGCACCGACCGGGTCGAGTTCCTGCCGCGTGCGCTCCGGGGGCCTCACGACGCCGGTCCAGCGTCGCCCGGTCCCCGGTCGCCCAGGGTGATCGTGGGAAGTGGGCCCGACACGAGCCTGCTTGGACCCGTCTGGGGTGGCACCTGGGCCGCCTCCCCCACGGGGAACTGGATGAGCACCGAGGTGCCGGCACCCGGAGTCGACCACACCTGCACGAGGCCACCCACCGACTCGATGCGACTCTGGACAGAGGCCCGCAACCCAAGGCGGTCAGAGCCGACGGATGCCTCAGAGAACCCGCGCCCCGCGTCGATGATCATGACCGACACCTCATCGTCCGAGGCGTACACGGCCACCTCCGCCGTCATGACGCCCGAGTGCTTGATGACGTTGACGAGGCACTGCTTGGCCGCGAGGCCGAGCGCCTGCGCCTGCTCCGGACTCAGGCGCAGCACGGAGCCGAAGTCTCCCGTGCCGGTCACCTCGAGCCCCTCGTCCCGCACCTGCGCGATGGCGTCGCGGAGAGGAGACGCGCGGTCGAGCGAGTCTGCCGTGGCCGTGGCATCCGAGGCCGAATTGATCCACTCCTGCCCGGAAAGGATCTGCAGGTCGCGATCGATCTGCTCCTTCTGCCGGTCATCGAGCTCGGCACCCGAGGAGGAGGCGATCGCGGCGAGGTGGCTCAGGATCGTGTCGTGCATGAGTGCGGCCGCGCGGACCTCCATGCGTGACCGCAGGTCATCGAGCAACTCCTCGCGGGCGGCGTGCTGCAGGCGCGGATGCGCGCGGACCGCGCCCCGCACCGAGAGGAAGGCGAGTAGGCACACGCCGATCGCCTCCAGCAGGAGGGCGAGGGTCAGGAGGTCGAATACGTATGGCACGCCCGCGAGCACGAGGGCAACGGATGCCGAGACCTCCGCGACGACGTACCCGGCGAGCAGCCAGACGACCGCTCGCCCGAGTCCGACTCCCGCGGCCGCGACCAGCACGAGCACGATCTTGGGCGGGGCAAGCCAAAGGGTGAGGTCGTCGAGCACGTGCGGCACCGCGAGTGCGTAGGTGATCGTGTGGACGTAGGTGGCACCCGCGCCGATCGCGAGGTACGCGAGGCCCGCCCCCAGGGTGCGGTGACGCTGCACGAACCAGACCATGGGAAACATCACCGCGAGGGCGAGGAGGGCGGGCCACAGGACGCGGTCGGGATACGCGGCCGCGAAGCCGAGGGCGACGACGAGACCGCAGCAGAGCACTGCGAGCGACATGCCGTGGGCGGCGCGTGACAGGGCGAGGCTCATGGCGCGAGGCGCCACGTGCGCAGGCAAGCCCATGGTCACAGCGATCATCCCTCCCACTGCTCAGTGGTCCGAGTATGGCAGCATACGTCACCTGCGCTGTACCCCGTTTAGCGGGGGGAGAACGAGTTCTCCATTGTGTTGTCGCGACCCCTGTGCCCCGGTCGCCTCAAAGCCCGCTGAGTGTTAGACGAGCGACAAATCGCGCGAGGTCGACTCGATCATCTGCTGCGCGAGTTCCGGGTCGTCCGAGAGACGACGTCCGAGGCTCGGCACCATCTGGGCGATCGACGGCTTCCACGCCTCGAACCGGTCAGGGAAGCAGCGCTCGAGCAGCGAGATCATGATCGGCACGGCCGTCGACGCGCCGGGGGAAGCGCCGAGGAGCCCCGCGATCGAGCCATCCTCGGCCGCAACGACCTCGGTGCCGAACTGGAGCACGCCGCCCTTCTTGGCATCCTTCTTCATCACCTGGACGCGCTGGCCGGCCGTGATGAGCTCCCAGTCCTCGTCCTTCGCCTCCGGCATGAACTGGCGGAGCGAGTCGAGCTTCTTGGCCCGGGATGCGAGCAGCTCAGTCACGAGGTACTTCACGAGGTCGAAGTTGTCTTTCGCGACCGCGAGCATGGGGATGATGTTGCTCGGGCGCAGCGAGAAGGGAAGGTCGAACCACGAGCCCGTCTTCAGGAACTTGGGCGAGAAGCCGGCATAGGGGCCGAACATCAGGCTGCCCTTGCCGTCGACGACGCGCGTGTCGAGGTGGGGAACCGACATGGGAGGTGCGCCGACCGCCGCCTTGCCGTAGACCTTCGCCGTGTGGCGGGCCACGAGGGCGGGGTTGTCGGTGCGGAGGAACTGGCCGCTGATGGGGAAGCCGCCGTAGCCCTTGATCTCCTTGATGCCCGACTTCTGCAGGAGCGAGAGTGCGCCACCGCCGGCACCGACGAAGACGAAGCGCGCGCGGGTCACGGCGGGCGTGCCGCCGACCGTGTGGCGCGAACGGATGGTCCACAGGCCGTCGCGGCCGCGCTTGAGCCCCGTGACCTTGCGCTCAAGGGTCAGCTTGGCGCCGTTGTCGGTCAGGTAGGAGAGCAGCGCCCGCGTCAGGGCACCGAAGTCGACATCCGTACCACCGACGACACGGGTCGCCGCGATCGGCTGCGACTTCGCCCGGCCGGGAAGGAGGAGCGGTGCCCAGGAGCGGATGACGGCAGGGTCATCCGTGAACTCCATGTCATCGAAGAGGGGGTTGGCCTTGAGCGCGTCGAAGCGACGGCGCAGGTAGTCGACGTTCTCCTCGCCCCACACGAAGCTGATGTGCGGCACGGGGTTGATGAACGACTTCGGGTCGGGCAGCGAGCCCTCCCGCACCATGAACGACCAGAACTGGCGCGACACTTGGAACTGCTCGTTGACCGTGACGGCCGTCTGGATCTCGAAGGTGCCGTCGGCCTGTTCCTTGCCGTAGTTCAGCTCGCAGAAGGCCGCGTGGCCCGTGCCAGCGTTGTTCCACGGGTTGGAGCTCTCGAGCGCCGTCTCGGAGAGGCTCTCGAAGATCTCGATCGACCAGTCCGGCTGGAGCTGCTTGAGGAGCGCGCCGAGGGTGGCGCTCATGATGCCACCGCCGATCAGGGCGACGTCAAGGGGCTGGGTGGCGGAATCTGCGGAGGCACTCACACCCTCCAGTTTACGACTCGCTGAGGACGTCAAATCTCCACCACCGCCGCCCTTGCTCACGCTGCCGCGAGCCTCCGTGCGGCAACGAGCTCCGCGATCTGCACCGCGTTGAGCGCTGCACCCTTGCGGAGGTTGTCGTTGCTGATGAACAGCGCGAGGCCGCGGCCACCGGGCACGCCCTCGTCCTGACGGATGCGTCCCACGAAGCTCGGGTCCTTGCCGGCGGCCTCGAGCGGCGTCGGCACGTCGGAGAGCTCGACGCCAGGGGCATCCGCAAGCAGTTCACGCGCACGCTTAGGACTGATGGCGCGCGAGAACTCGGCGTTGATCGACAGCGAGTGTCCGGTGAAGACCGGCACGCGCACGCAGGTGCCACTCACGAGGAGCTCGGGCAGCTCGAGGATCTTGCGGCTCTCGTTGCGGAGCTTCTTCTCCTCGTCGGTCTCCTCGAGGCCGTCGTCAACGATGCTGCCGGCGAGGGGGATGACGTCGAAGGCGATGTTCTTTGGGAAGGCGCTCGGGGCCGGCATCGTGACGGAGGAACCGTCGTTGACGAGCCCCATGGCGTCTTGCTCGACCGCGGCGCGGGTCTGCTCCAGCAGCTCAGTGCCGCCCTTGAGCCCTGCGCCGGAGACCGCCTGGTAGGTGCTGACGATGAGGCGCTCGAGCCCGGCCTCCTCGTGCAGGACCTTGAGCACGGGCATGGCCGCCATGGTCGTGCAGTTGGGGTTCGCGATGATGCCCTTGGCCGCCTGGTCGATCGCGTGCGGGTTGACCTCACTCACGACGAGCGGAACCTCGGGGTCGAGGCGCCAGCCGGAGGAGTTGTCGACGACCGTCACGCCCGCGGCAGCGAAGCGCGGCGCCTGTGCTTTGGAAAGCGTCGCGCCCGCCGAGAAGATCGCGACATCGAGGCCGGAGGGGTCGGCCGTCGCGGCGTCCTCCACCACGACGTCTTCGCCCTTGAAGGGAAGCGTCGTGCCCGCCGAACGCGCAGACGCGAAGAAGCGGATGCTCGCGACGGGGAAGTCGCGCTCCTCCAGGAGGCGACGCACCACAGTGCCGACCTGGCCGGTGGCGCCGACGACGCCGATGTTGATTCCTGCTGCAGTGCTCATCGGCCGGTGCCTCCGTAGACGATTGCTTCACCTTCGGCATCGAGGTCGAAGGCGGTGTGGATGATGCGAACGGCGTCGGGCACGATCTCCGCGCGCGTGACGACGCTGATGCGGATCTCGCTCGTCGAGATCATCTCGATATTGATCCCCGCCTCGGAGAGCGCGGCGAAGAGCTTGGCCGAGACGCCCGTGTTGGTGCGCATGCCGGTGCCGACGACCGCGATCTTGCCGATGCCGGCGTCGTGCTGCAGGCCCGCGAAGCCGACCTCGCTGCGTCCCGCCTCGAGAGCCTCGAGGGTCGCGGCGACCTGCGACTTGGGGAGCGTGAAGGAGATGTCGGCCAGACCCGTGTCGACCGTGGAGGAGTTCTGCACGATCAGGTCGATGTTGGCGCCGGCGCTGGCCGCGATCGTGAAGATGCGCGCGGCGGTGCCCGGGACATCCGGAACTCCCGCGACCGTGATCTTGTCTTCGCTGAGGTCGGCAGCGATGCCCGTGATGATCGGTTCTTCCACGGTCTCTCCCTCTGTTGAATTCACCACGATGGTGCCGGGCTTGTCACTGAACGAGGAACGGACGTGCAGGGTGACGCCGTGCCTGCGCGCATATTCCACTGCGCGAATATAAAGAACTTTCGCCCCCGCGGCCGCGAGCTCGAGCATCTCCTCCGTGGTGATGCGGTCGATCTTGTGCGCGGCGGGAACCATGCGGGGGTCGGTCGTGAAGACGCCGTCGACGTCGGTGTAGATCTCGCAGACCTCGGCGTCGAGGGCCGCCGCGAGGGCGACCGCGGTCGTGTCAGAGCCTCCACGGCCGAGGGTCGTGATGTCGCCCGAGTCGCGGTTGAAGCCCTGGAAGCCCGCGACGATGGCGATGTAGCCGTGGTCGAGGGCATCCTGCACGCGGCGAGGGGAGACCTCTACGATGCGGGCCGCGCCGTGCTTCTCGTCGGTGATCATGCCGGCCTGGCTGCCCGTGTAGGAGCGCGCCTCCTCACCGAGGTCGCGGATGGCCATCGCGAGGAGCGCCATCGAGATGCGCTCCCCCGCCGTCAGGAGCATGTCGAGCTCGCGGCCGGCCGGGGCCTCAGACACCGCCGCCGAGAGGTCGAGGAGCTCATCGGTCGTGTCACCCATCGCTGAGACGACCACGACGACGTCGTTGCCCGCGCGGCGGGTGGCGACGATGCGGGACGCAACGCGCTTGATGCCCTCGGCATCCGCAACGGATGAGCCGCCGTACTTCTGCACAATCAAGGCCACGCGAAAATCTCCCGGGGTCGTGAGGGGGGTTGGGCGCAATCGGGGTGAAGCACCAAGCACCCAAGTGTAGTGGCTGCTCCGGCGCCTAGTTCTCGACCAGGCGGCGCCCCTCGAAGGCACGCCCGAGCGTCACCTCGTCGGCATACTCGAGGTCTCCCCCGACGGGAAGGCCCGAGGCGAGGCGCGAGACTGAGAGTCCCGGCTGGTTGAGGAGCCGCGAGAGGTAGGTGGCCGTCGCCTCGCCCTCGAGGTTGGGATCGGTCGCGATGATGACCTCCGTGACAGTGCCATCGGCGAGCCGCTGCATCAGCTGGCGGATGCGCAGGTCGTCTGGGCCGACGCCATCGATCGGGCTGATCGCACCGCCGAGCACGTGGTAGAGGCCGCGGAACTCGCGCGTGCGTTCGATCGCGACGACATCCTTCGCCTCCTCGACGACGCAGATGGTGGCCTGCGAGCGGCGCGGATCGCGGCAGATGCTGCACGTCTCGTGCTCCGTCACGTTGCCGCAGATGTCGCAGAAGCGCACCTTCTCGCGCACGATCGTGAGGAGCTCGGCCAGGCGGCCAGCGTCGTAGGACTCCGTCTGGAGGATGTGGAACGCGATGCGCTGGGCGGACTTCGGCCCGATTCCCGGCAGGCGACCGAACTCGTCGATCAGCTCTTGGACGACTCCCTCATACATATCAGTTCATCCCTGGGGTCACGCGCGGAGTGTGGGGCTGCTCTTCGATGAAGGTCGCACCGAGGACCTGCCGCACGACGGCCTCGCCGTACTTCTGCGGGCCGTTGTGAGGAGCGCCCTGTCGTGCTGGTGCGCTCGCCTGCGGGCGCGCGTTCGGTGCCTTGCCTGCCTGCGCGGGCCTCTGCTGGCCACCGGATGCGCCTTGCGAGGACGGACGGCGAGCCCCCGAGGGCGCGCCGGGTTCACCGGGCGGCGGCACCCGGTCGTAGTCGGGGTCGAAGGGGGGCTCGTCGTCGAACGGCGGTTCGTCGTCACGGCTGGCACCGGCCGCCGCACGGCTGTCGGGTGCCGCGCTGGTTCGCGCGCCGCCGGGTGATGCGGGTGCCGCGCCTGTTGCGGACGGCTCCACGGGCACACTGGGCTCGGCACCAGGGATGGCGACGGTTGCCCAGTCGGAGACGGTCGCGCTGGGCTGCGACCCCGAGGGGGCGCCGTCGCTTGGCCGGGCCGGCGCGCTGGAGTTGGCCGAGGGAGCCTGGCGGGACGGGGCGTTCGACGGGGACTGCGGCGGGCGTGCCTGTGACGGCGCTCCCGAGGCGGGCGCTGCGGCGGGCGCTGCGGCTGCCCCCGTCGCGGCGACGCGGGCAATGAGCTTCGGGGTGATGCCGAGCACGGATGCGACGCCACGCTTGAGATAGTCGCCCACGCCCTCCCCCGGCGCGGACTGCGCCTTGAGCGACTCGACGTCTTTCTGGCTCGGGAACTCAAGCACGAGCACGTCTCCGTCGCGCAGCTCACGCACCTGCGCCGTGAACAGCACCATCCACGCGGTGCGCTTGGCCTGCTGCACCGCATCGAGGATCTGCGGCCAGGCATCCCGCACCTGCTGCACCGTGACGGGGCCGACCGGCTGCTGGGGCGGAGGAACCTGCTCGGACGGCGCGGCGCTCCCTGCCGGCGCGGCAGTTGCTCCTGCGGGCTCGGCTGCGGGAGCCGGGCGCTCCTCACTGGCGGGCGGGGCGGCGGCGGGCTGGGCGGCAGCCGGCGGGGTGGGCGCAGGCTCGGCGGGAGCGGCGCGGGACGCTGCCGGGATCGACGCAGGAGCCGGCGCGACACGGGAGTGCACCTCAGCCGAAACGCTCGCCTGTGACTGGGCGGCGGGCGCGACATCCGCCGCCGCCACCCCGACCCGGCGCTCGAGACGTTCGACGCGGGCGAGTGCGCCGCGCTCGGTGTCGTCGGATGCGGGCACGAGCACGCGCGCGACCATGAGTTCGAGATGGAGTCGCGGCGAGGTGGCGCCCGTCATCTCGGTGAGCGCGGATGCGACGATGTCTGCCGTGCGGCTCAGTTCGGCCTGCCCGAAGCGGGCCGCCTGCTGCGCCATGTGGTCGAGCTCGTCGGGCTGCACGCCGCGCAGCACGGCCGCGGCGCCCTGGTGGTTGCCGAGCGGGAAGGCACTCACGACGATGAGGTCGCGGAGCTTCTCGAGCAGGTCTTCGACGAAGCGCCGCGGGTCTTGCCCCGTCTGGATGACGCGATCGACCGTCTCGAACGCGGCCGAGGCATCCTTCGCGCCCAGGGCATCGATGACCTCGCCGAGCAGTGCGCCGTGGGTGTAGCCGAGAAGCGCGACGGCCCGCTCGTAGACGACCGTGTCGCCCTCCGAGCCAGCGATGAGCTGGTCGAGCAGGGAGAGCGTGTCACGCACGGAGCCGCCACCGGCCCGCACGACGAGCGGAAGTACGCCCGCCTCGACAGCGACGCCCTCGCTCTCGCAGAGGTGACCGACGTAGTCGAGCATCTGGGCGGGCGGCACGAGGCGGAACGGATAGTGGTGCGTGCGCGAGCGGATCGTGCCGATGACCTTGTCGGGCTCGGTCGTCGCGAAGATGAACTTGATGTGCTCCGGCGGTTCTTCGACGATCTTGAGGAGCGCGTTGAAGCCCTGCGGCGTGACCATGTGGGCCTCGTCGAGGATGAAGATCTTGAAGCGGTCACGCGCGGGAGCGAAGACGGCCCGCTCGCGAAGGTCGCGCGCGTCGTCGACACCGTTGTGGCTGGCGGCGTCGATCTCGACGACATCGAGGGAGCCGCCACCGTCGCGGCTCAACTCGACACAGCTGGGGCACACGCCGCAGGGGGTGTCGGTGGGACCCTCGGCACAGTTGAGGCAGCGCGCCAGGATGCGGGCGGATGTCGTCTTGCCGCAGCCCCTCGGACCGCTGAAGAGGTAGGCGTGGTTGACCCGATCGGTGCGCAACGCGGTGGTGAGCGGATCGGTCACCTGCGACTGCCCGATGAGTTCGGCAAAGGTCTCGGGCCGGTAGCGGCGATAGAGGGCGGTAACCACGGGCTCAATCGTAGTCGGGGCCGCCGACATGAGCCCCCCAATGGGGTGGACACAAAGGTCTGTCTGCGCGGTTTAGTCTGGACTCGACAGTTCGTATACGCATTTCATCGAGGAGGATGCGTCGTGATACGTCGAGCGAGCACTCACGACAGGGCATATCGCTACCAGAGGGACCTCCTCCGCCTCATCGCGGGATACAAGTCGAGCGCGGATGCCAGGGGACGGGCAATCGCCCGCCTCGAGCAAGCGGTGGCTGCGCGGAGGGGCGCCATGCTGGCCGGCCCCGCCGGTGTGGGCAAGGGCCTCGTGGTCGAATCCGTCGTCGCGATGGCCGGGACCGACGAGGTGCACCGACTGCGCTGCGGCTCGATGGGCGACGCAGACCGGCTGCGGTCCCTCACCCAGGCGGATGCCCGCGTGACGGTCGTCGTGTCACAGGCCCATCTCCTCAGTGCTGAAGGCATCGAGGCCCTCAATGAGCTGGTCGCCCGCCAACACGCGACAGTCGTCGCGACCTTCTCGACGAGTCGACACTTCATCCACGACGCTGACTCGGAGTCCCTAAGAGCCGCCCTGTGGTCGCACAGTGGTTTGGAGCGCATCGATCTCACCGGCGTCGGCATCGACGAAGCCGACCAGATCATCCAGCACGCCGCCGAGTCGATTGACACCCATCTGGGCCTCGGCACCCGTGCCCGCATCATCGATGCCGCGAACGGCAATCCCCTCGTGCTGCGACAGCTCGCCCTCGAACTGGCCGAACACGACCGCTCCGTGGGCTTCGAGGACTTTCTCTTCAACTCCGCGGCCCTCTCCCCGCGTCTCGTGGACAGCCTGTACCCACACATCGCGGGCCTGACGCCACAGGAGGGCATCGCCCTCGCATCCCTGGCCCGGATCGGCCGTGTGCCGCAGCAGCGGGCGGCAAGGCTTGTCGGCCTTGCCAACGTGCGGGCCCTCGCCCAGTACGGACTCGCGACGGTCTCAGGCCACGGAACCACCGTGCAGGCGTGTCGCGTCTATGGGCTGGTCTACGAAGCGAGGCACCCCCTCCCCGCGGGCGTGCTCGAGACGGGGCTCATCGAGGAGGCACGGTCGGGCCAGTCCCTCAGCGACACCGAATGCTTCGTGATCGCCAACTTTTGGGTCAACGAGCCCGCGTGCGAGCCCGTTGCGGCACTCGACCGCCCGCAGGCTGCGGCCATCTTCGAAGCGGCCTCCCGCCAGGCGGATCTCTGGGGGTTCGACGCGCTCACGCAGGAGTTCGCCTCCCGCTCACTCGCGCTCTGCAAGACGGTGGCGTCGGCGACGATGCTTTCCCGCGGCATCGCCGCGCACGGTCGGTTTGCCGAGGCCTGCGCCGTGCTCGACGACGATGCGCTCGAGCACGGCTCGCCGGTCGACGATCTGGAGCATGTGCTCTGGCGCGCCTCGCTCGCGCCGCTCGTACCGCAGGCGGGCTCGCCGCGGGAGGTCTTGGAGAAGGCCAGGGAGTGGCAGTCGATCGATGACTTCATCGATCGTTCGGCGCCACTCATCGCCCTGCTCAGCCGAGCGGACGGCACGCCCATCGGCACCGACATCCCCCTCCTGAACGAACTCGCAAGCGACGAGATGCTCCCGCTGACCGTGCGAGTTACGGCGCTGACGACGCTCCTCACCACCCACGCCTACCGGGGTGAGGAGGATGACCTCGTCAACACGATCGTGAGGGGACGCGCCCTGCTCGCAGACCTCTGGTCGACCGAGGGACACATCTCGCGCAACACGCAGAAGGTCGCGATGGTGTTCCTGTCGGAGGCCGCTGTGGTCGAGGCCGTGACCGGCGTACATCGCAAGCAGCTCGAGGACAAGGTCATGGCGCTCAGCCTGCGATCCGCCGAGCGGGCGGACCTCCTCGGACTCACACTCCTTGACCTCGTCAGCGGATACATGGACTTCAAGGCGGGCAAGCACGTCGCGGCCGTTGCATCCCTCGAGAACGGCGTGACACTCATCCAGCGCACCGGCCACCAGCGGTGGGGCACCTCGGCACGCTGCCTCCTGGCCCGGGCCCTCGCGTGCGCCGGACAGCTCGACGACGCCGAATCAGTATTCCGAAGCATCCGGCCCGGCTCCCCAGGGCTTCTCTTCACGTACGACACAGACATCACGCGGATCGCGCTGGCGCACGCACGGGGAGACGCCGACGGAGCACGGAGACTGGCCCTCGCTGCTGCGCAAGAGTTCGCGCACAAGAGCCGGATCGCAGCGTCGCTCATGCTCTACTTCGCATACCAGCTGGGCGAACCGGCCGCAGCGCTCACCGACGTCATCGACGGCATGACAGCGCCGGGTTCGCTGCCGACGACGCGCGCGATCGAGGCACACCTGCGAGCCTCGGCAGCGGGCGACGCTCGTGCCCTGCGTGCTGCTGCAGAGGGCTACTCGGAGCTCGCCTTTCACGCCGCCGCACAGCTCACCTACCGCGAAGCGCAGGCGCTCTACGTGGAACGCTTGGAGTTCGCGGACGCCCACGAGTGCGAGCAACTGGCCGGCGGCTCAGATGTCGAGTCGCTGCCCCTGGCCCAGGATGCCCGGCCCACGCTCACGCGTCGGGAGGCGGAGATCGCCATGCTCGCGAGCCAGAAGATGACGAATGCCGAGATCGCCAAGAAGCTCTTCCTGAGCGTGCGCACGGTGGAATCGCACATCCTGCAGGCTCGCGCCAAGACGGGCTCCGCGAGCAAGGCCGAACTCGCGAACAACTGGGGACGATTCGCGCCTCGGTAGTACCGGAATGGCTACGGATTCCGGTACCGAAGCACGGCCAAGGGGCGGCGCCGACTCCTAACGTGAAAGGATCATGCGCGAAAACTCCCCGGCCACGTCCGCAGCGACTGCCAGTGATCCGGACCGTCGGCACCGCTCGCGGCCCCTTGCCCTCAGGGTGAGGGCAATCCTCGCTGCCGGCCTCGTTCTCGGAGCGGGCACCGCGGTCACGCTCGCGGCATGGAGCGACTCCGAATTCGCCTCCGGCACCTTCGCATCAGGAAGCGAACTGACCCTCGTCGGCAGCACCGACGGGGTCAGGTTCTCGGCCAGCTCAGGTGCGCCAGGGCACAGCCTCGCCTTCTCAGCGGATGTCGCCGGCATCGCTCCCGACGAGACGATCCACGCGCCCTTCCACCTCGCCCTCGCGGAGGGTGCGACCGGAACGGGAACCGCCGAACTCACGGTCGCCTCCGTCGAGAGCAGCGACACGGCCGGGAGCAACTCCGAGCACCTCGCCTGGGCCTTCTACGAGCTGCCCGACGGGGCCGGATGCGACGCGGCCGCCATCATGGGACTGACGCCCCTGGCATCGGCACCGACGCTTGCGAGTGCGGCATCCGTCGCCTCAGGCAGCGTCACCCTTGTCGGCACCGAGCCCGTCAGCCTGTGCGCGAGCGTCACGGCCGGCTCGCAGGCCGACGGATTCGAGTCGGCCGCGTCGACGACGGCCACCTGGCAGTTCTCCGCAGCATCCGAGTAATGGGTCGGGGCCGACACTCGAACGCCGCCGCCCGGCCGCGGGGACGCACCAGGCTGCGTGCGCTCCTGGCAGCAGGGCTCGTGCTGGGCGTCGGGGGCACCGTGACGCTGGCCGCGTGGACCGACAGCGAGTCGGCCGCGGGGAGCTTCGAGGCGAGCGTCTTCAGGATCGAGTCGAGCACGGGCGGAGAGTGGCGCGAACACGCCGCCGAGGAGCCTGCGACGCTCGAGTTCGAGGCGGGCTCCATGAGCCCGGGGGTCTCGCACTTCGCGCGCATGGGGGCGCGCACGACCGCGGACAGCACGACGAGCGGGGTCGTCACGGTCGCGAGCGTGAGTCACGACGGCGGGGCACTCGTGCCCGCGCTCGAGTATCGCGTGACCATCGCCGACACCTGCACCGCGGCTGCCTTTGAGAAAACGGATGCCGCAGCGCCCGCCTACGCGGGAATCGAGGCGACGCTCCCGAGCCCGGAGGTCGACATCTCGAGCGCGGGCGCCGACACCGCATGGTTCTGCTTCGATGTGCGGATCACGCCGGATGCCTCCCCCGCGTTCCAGGGCACGACAGCCCTCCTGCGTTGGACGCTCGGGGCCGTGTCAACGTGACGCCGAAAGCGCTCCGACAGACGGTCGGCACCCGCCTGCGTCGCGCCCTCCTCGACCTTGCCGCGGCACTGGGGGCGATATGCATCGTGCTGGCGTTGCTCGCCCACCTCTTCGGCGTGCACCTCATGATGTTCAAGACGGGCTCGATGTCTCCCAGCATCACCGCCGGCTCCGTCGCCGTGGCCTACACGGTGCCGGCGAGTGAGGTCGAGCCGGGCGACGTCGTCACGGTCGATCGCGTCGGGGCGCTCCCGGTGACGCACCGGATCGTGAGCGTCGAGCCGGGCACGACGACGGAGACTCGGTCGCTCACGCTACGGGGCGACGCCAATGAGCATCCCGACCCCCTGCCCTACGAGGTGTCGTCGGTGCGCCTCGTGCTCTTCTCCGTGCCGGGCATCGCTCCCGTGCTGCAGGGGATGTCGCATCCGCTCGTGCTCGGAGGCCTGACGGTGGCGTGTGCGGCCCTCGTGGGGTGGGCCCTCTGGCCGGAGCGAGGGCTCCCCCGCGGACGCCGCAGGGCGACGCAGGCAGCCTCGCGATGAACGCGCGCGCCAGGGCGCGAGTGGCCGCCCTTGCGGGGATCGTCGCTGTCGCACTGACGATGTCGCCGTCGCCCACGCTCGCCAGCTGGACGAGCGTGGAACACGCTGAGTCGGCCTTTGCGGCATCCATCGTCCAGACGGCCGACGTCTCGGAGTGCACGACGTCGTACCGGGTCGCCCCACTCCGGGGAACCGTCACGCTCGTCTGGTCACCAGCCGACGGGCTGCCGCTCCCCGAGGGCACGACGCTCGCCGTGGCCGCAACGAGCCGGCAGAGCCTCACGAGCGCCTGGAGACCTCGGCCGGATGTCGCGGCCTCGACGACCGCGAATGGCACCGTCTATACGACGATCCTCGCCGATATCGAGGACAGCCCCGGTTCGGTGGTCGTCGGCGAGAGCTGGGAACTCGAGTTCGCGTTGCGACTGCAGTACGGCGACGGAGGCTGGACCTCGGAGCCGACGGTCGTGCGCGCCTCACCCATGTGGGCTCCCTACCGCTGCACCTCGTTCTGAGGCCGACCAGCCTCGACGAGGGCATAGGCCTGGCGCGCGATCTCGAGCTCCTCGTTGGTGGGAATCACGAGCACCGCGACGGGGGCTCCGTCGGGCGAGATGAAGCGTTCCGCGCGGGACTGCAGCTCATTGCGGTCAGGATCGATCTCGATACCGAGAAACTCGAGTCCCGCGAGGGCGCGGCGACGCAGCAGCGCGTTGTTCTCGCCGATGCCCGCCGTGAAGACGAGCGCATCGAGGCCACCGAGCCCGGCAATGTAGGCACCGATGTAGTGGCGGATGCGATGACGCCAGATCGCGAGGGCCGCCTGCGCGGTCTCGTCCCCGCTCGAGGCTGCCTCCTGCACATCGCGCATGTCCCCCGTGCCCGTCAGGCCGAGCAGGCCGCTGCGCCGGTTGAGGAGCACGTCGATCTCATCGATCGAGAGCCCCTCCTGCCGCGCGAGGTGGAAGACCACGCCCGCGTCGATGTCGCCCGAGCGCGTGCCCATCACGAGGCCCTCGAGCGGCGTGAGTCCCATCGAGGTGTCGACCGAGCGCCCGCCATCGACCGCCGTCACGGATGCGCCGTTGCCGAGGTGCAGCACGATCGTGCGCAGCGACTCGAGCGGGCGGCCGAGGAACTCCGCGGCGCGCCGCGACACGTACTGGTGCGAGGTGCCGTGGAAGCCGTAGCGCCGCACCTTGTGGCGGCGGGCGAGTTCCGTGTCGATCGCATAGGTGTGCGCCGCGGGCGGCAGCGTCGCGTGGAACGCCGTGTCGAAGACGGCGACGTGCGGCACGGCGGGAAGGGCAGCGCGCGCGGCGCGGATGCCGAGAACCGCACCGGGATTGTGCAACGGGGCGAGCACCGAGAGGGCGTCGATCTGCGCCTCGACGTCGTCGTCGATGAAGGTCGCCTCTGCGAAGTTCGGCCCACCATGGACCACACGATGCCCGACCGCGACGATCTCGTCGCCACGATCGCCCAGCTTGGCCAACACGATGCTCATGCCGAACTCGTGGTCGGCGATGGGCGAACCCGGTTCGCCGATGCGCTCGAGGAGCCCGCTGACGACCGCCTCGCCCGATTCGAGGTCGAGGAGCTGGTACTTGATCGAGGAGGAGCCCGAGTTGACGACGAACACGAGGGTCATGCGTTGGAATCCTTGGTTTCGACAGGCTCAACCCGCGTAGCCGCCTGAATGGCGGTGATTGCCACGGTGTTGACGATGTCCTGCACCAGGGCGCCCCGCGAGAGGTCGTTGACGGGCTTGTTGAGGCCCTGCAGCACGGGGCCGATCGCGACAGCACCCGCGCTGCGCTGCACCGCCTTGTAGGTGTTGTTGCCCGTGTTGAGGTCGGGGAAGATGAAGACCGTCGCACGCCCTGCGACCTCCGAACCAGGCAGCTTCGAGGAGCCGACCGAGGCGTCGACCGCAGCGTCGTACTGGATCGGGCCATCGACCTTCAGCTCGGGCCGGCGTTGCCGCACGAGCGCGGTCGCCTCGCGCACCTTGTCGACATCCGCACCGCTGCCGGACTCCCCCGTGGAGTAGGAGAGCATCGCGACCCGCTGCTCGATTTCGAACTGCTGCGCGGTCGCCGCAGAGGAGATCGCGATGTCGGCCAGCTGCTGCGCATCCGGGTCAGGGTTGACGGCACAGTCACCGTAGACGAGCACCCGGTCTTCGAGGCACATGAGGAAGACGCTCGAGACGACCGAGACGCCCGAGACGCCCGGCACGGTCTTGATGATCTCGAAGCTGGGGCGGATCGTGTGCGCCGTCGTGTGCGCCGCCCCCGAGACCATGCCGTCGGCGAGCCCCAGGTGCACCATCATGGTGCCGAAGTACGAGACATCCGTCACGATGTCCATGGCCGCCTCAGGGGTGACGCCGCGGTGGGCTCGCAGCCTCGCGTACTCGTGGGCGAAACGCTCCCGCAGTTCGGGGTCGAGGGGGCTCAGCACGGTCGCGGCCGCGATGTCGACGCCGAGCTCTGCGGCCCTGGCACGCACCTCCGCCTCCTCGCCGAGGATCGTGAGACGCGCAACATTGCGGCGGAGCAGCGTGCTCGCGGCCTGCAGGATGCGGTCGTCGCCCCCCTCGGGCAGCACGATGTGCTTCTGTGCGGCCCGTGCCCGGGCGAGCAGGTCGTATTCGAACATGAGCGGGGTCGTGACATCCGAACGGCTCACCTGGAGCGTCGACAGCAGCCGCCGCGCGTCGACGTGCTCCTCGAAGAGGGCGATGGCCGTGTCGTACTTGCGGCGCGAATCGGCGGCCATGCGACCCCGCGCGGAGGTGACCCGCCTGGCCGTGTCATAGGTGCCGAAGCCGGTGCGGATGATGGGAAGCGAGGAACCGAGGCCATCGATCAGGCGCTCCACCTGCGGCACGAACTCGAAGCCGCCGTTGAGGATGATGCCGGAAAGCGACGGGAAGGTCTCGGAATGGTGCGCCAGCAGCATCGCCAGCAGCACGTCGGAGCGGTCGCCCGCGATGACCATGACGCCGCCCTCGATGATGCGGGTCAAGCAGTTCTCCATCGACATGCCCGCCATGACGACGCCCAGCGCTTCCCGCTGGAGCATTTCGGGGTCGCCCTTCACGAGCTCGCCCTCGACCGCCGTGAGCAGCTGCGCCATCGTGGGGGCGATCAGGAAGGGGTCTTCCGGGATCACCCAGGCCGGAACGTCACCCGCTGCGACCTGGAGCTCCGCGAGGACCTCCTGGAGGCGCTCGGGGTCGACGCGGTTCGCGATGACGCCGATGAGATGGGCGTGCTCCGACTCCAGCTCCTCGAGCGCGATGCCGAAGACCTGCCGCACCTCGTCGGCCGTGCGCGGCCCCCGCTCGTCATGCTGTCCGCCCAGCACCAGGAGCACGGGGGCGCCGAGATTGGCCGCGATGCGTGCGTTGTAGGAGAGTTCCGTGGGGCTGCCGACATCCGTGTAATCGGAGCCGAGGACGATCACGGCCTCGCACTGGGCCTCGACCGCCTTGAACCGCTCGACGATCGTGGAGAGCGCCGCATCCGCATCGTCGTGCACCTGCTGGTAGGTGACTCCGAGGCACTCGTCATAGTCGAGATCGACGGCGTCGTGGCTGAGGAGCATCTCGAGCACGTAGTCGCGCTCCTCGGTCGAGCGGGCCACCGGGCGGAAGACGCCCACCCGGCCCGTCTCGTGAGAGAGCGTGTCGAGCAGCCCGAGGGCGATCGTCGACTTGCCGGCATGGCCCTCGATCGAGGTGATGTAGATGTTGCGCGTCACCCTTCAACCCTACGCTCGTGATTCACGGTTAACCCGAGAACGACCCCGGGGCAGGGGGTGCCCGGGGTCGTTCTCTTGTTCACGGTCGGTTACGCCGCCTGGCGCCGAGCTCGCGCTGTCAGGATGGCACCCGAAGCCATCAGCAGAAGCGCGGCCAGGAAGCCGAGGAACGGCTCCGAACCCGTGAACGGCAGGGCGGCGACATAGCGGAACCCGCCGTCGGCCACCCCGGTGCCGCACTCGCCGGCTCCGACGACAGTGATGTCGACGGTACCCGTTCCAGCGGGTGCGACGGCCTCGATGCGGGTGTCGTCCAGGACCCTGAACGACGTCGCCGCGGTGTCACCGAAGTACACCGCCGTGACTCCCGTGAAGCAGTGTCCGGCGATCGTGACGGTCGTGCCACCATCCACGGAACCCCGGTCGGGCGAGACCTCGTCGATCGTCGTGACCGCCGTGTAGGTGAAGTCACCCGGCGCCGACGGCACGGTTCCCTTGAGCACGACGACGTCCACCACGCCCGGGGCTCCGGCCGGGGTCGTCACGGTGATCTCCGTGTCGCTCACGACCGTGAATCCGGTGCCCTCGGCGCCGCCGAAGGTCACCCCGGTCGCGCCTGTGAAGTCAGTGCCCGTGATCGTCACGACCGTGCCACCCGTCTCCGGGCCCGTGCTCGGGTCGATCGTCGCGATGACCGCCGGTGCCACGTAGGTGTAGCCATCCGGGTCGGTGACGTCACTGCAGGTGACACCGCCCACGACCGTGATGTCGACCGTGCCGACTCCGGCAGGAGCGACCGCCGTGATGGTCGTGTCATTCACCACGGTGAAGGATGTTGCCGACACCGAGCCGAAGAGCACATCGACCGCGCCCGTGAAGCAGGAACCCGAGATGGTGACCTCGGTGCCGCCGGCCTCGGGGCCCTCGTCGGGGCTGACCGTGTCGATCACGGCCTGCGCCTTGTAGGTGAAGGTTCCGGGAGCCGAGGGCACGGTTCCCTTCTCGACGATGACGTCCACGACGCCGGGGGTGCCCGCGGGTGTCGTCACGGTGATCTCCGTGTCGCTCACGACCGTGAAGTCGGTGCCGGCGACGCCGTCGAAGGTCACCCCGGTGGCACCCGTGAAGTCGGTGCCCGTGATCGTGACGACCGTGCCACCCGTCTCTGGCCCCGTGTTCGGGTCGATCGTCGCAATGACCGCCGGTGCCACGTAGGTGTAGGCATCCGGCTCGGTGACGTCGATGCAGCCCGGGCCGCCCACGACCGTGATGTCGACCGTGCCGACACCGGCGGGAGCAACCGCCGTGATGGTCGTGTCATTCACCACGGTGAAGGATGTCGCCGACACCGAGCCGAAGAGCACATCGACCGCGCCCGTGAAGCAGGAACCCGAGATGGTGACCTCGGTGCCGCCCGCATCGGGACCCTCATCGGGGCTGACTGTGTCGATGACCGCCTGCGCCGTGTAGGTGAAGGTCAGCGCGGAGGAGTCGCCAGCCGGATCCAGCACGACGACATCCACCGCACCGCGGGTGCCCGCGGGCGTCGTCACCGTGATCTCGGTGTCACTCACGACCGTGAAGGAGGTGCCTGGGGCGCCGCCGAAGGTGACCCCCGACGCGCCCGTGAAGCCCGAGCCCGTGATGGTGACGACCGTGCCGCCAGCCTCGGGTCCGTTGTCAGGCGCGATCGTCGACACCACGGATGCGAGGTGCGGCTCATAGGTGAAGCCGTAGGGGGCGCTGGGTGCGACATCCGTCGTGACGACGACATCAGCGAGACCGACCGTGCCGGGCGGGGAGACCGCGAGCACCGTCGTGTCGTTGACGAAGACGACGCCCGTGCTGGGGACACCGGCGAAGGTCACGCCCGTGACGCCAGTGAACGACGAGCCCGTGATCTCGACGAAGGTGCCGCCGATCGACGGCCCGCGGTCGGGCGTGATGCCCGTGATCACGGGAACCGTCTGGTAGGTGAAGGCATCCTCGATCGTCGCGTCACCACAGGCGGGGGCGCCAGTGACCGTGATGTCGACGACACCGGCTCCCGCCGGGGATTCAGCCTCGATCCTCGTGTCACTCACGACCGTGAAGGTAGTCGCCGGCGTCGTGCCGAAGAGCACCTCTGTCGCGCCCGTGAAGCAGGACCCGATGATGACGACAGGCGTGCCTCCCGTCTCCGGGCCGCGGCCCGGCGTGACCGTGTCGATCGTTGTCGCCGAGAGGTAGGTGAAGCTCATCGGTGCCGAGTCGCCCGCCGGGTCCTCCACCACGACCGGGACAGGCCCGACCGCCGCGCCCGCAGGCGTCGTCACCGTGATCTCGGTCTCGCTGACGACCGTGAACGAGGCACCAGGCACTCCGTCGAAGGTCACAGCCGTCGCACCGGTGAAGCCCGAACCCGTGATCGAGACGGGAGTGCCGCCCGTGACGGGGCCCTCCGTCGGGGTCATGCTCGTGGCATTCGCCGGGGTTCCCACATAGGTGAACGTGCCGGGAAGCGAGCCTTCCACGGGGTAGGCGACGACCACGTCGACCGGGCCGACGACGCCGGGCGGCGTCGTGACCGTGATCTGGGTGTCGTTGTCGACGTTGAAGGGGGTGCCGACGTTGCCGTCGAAGGTCACGCCGGTCGCGCCGGTGAAGCCGGTGCCCGTGATGACGACGACCGTCCCGCCGCTGTCAGGGCCGGATGCGGGGGCAAGGCCCGTGATGACCGGCACCTCGAGGTAGGTGAAGGTACCCGCGCTCGAGTTCTCCGTGGGGTGCAGCACGACGACATCGGCCGGCCCCTCGGAGCCGGGAGGCGTCGTGACCCTGATCTCGGTTTCACTCACGACGGCGAAGCCCGTGCCTGCAGCACCGTCGAAGTCGACGCCCGTCGCACCCGTGAAGCCCGAGCCCGTGATCGTCACGATCGTGCCGCCCGTGATCGGCCCCTCGTCGGGCGTGATTCCCGCGATGCTTGGCACTGGGAGGAAGGTGAAGGGTTCGGGAGCGGAGTCACCGATCGGGTGCTCCACGACGACGCTGGCGACGCCTGGGGCGTGCACGGGGGTCGTGACGGTGATCTGGGTGTCGCTGTCGATATGGAAGACGGCGGCGGGGACGCCGCCGAAGGTCACACCGCTCGCGTTGGAGAAGTTGTTTCCCGTGATGACGACAGTCGTGCCGCCCGTCTCGGGTCCCTCCTCGGGCGCGATCGAGATGATGTCGGGGGCGCCGGGAACCACGAAGGTGAAGGCGTCTTCCGCCACTGCGGGACCGCAGTCCGCGCCGATGATCGCTACGTCGACGGTGCCGCTACCCGCGGGAGTCGTCACCGTGATGCGCGTGTCGTCCACGAACACGAAGTCGGTTCCTGCCACGCCACCGAAGGTGACGTCCGTGGCTCCCGTGAAGCACGACCCCGTGATGGTCACGGACGTGCCGCCGAGCGAGCTGCCCTCATCGGGTGCGACGCCCGTGATCTTGGTCACCTGCGTGTAGGTGTAGCTCTGGGGAGCAGAGTCCCCGCCAGGGTGCAGCACGACGACGTCGGCCGTTCCGACAGCGCCCGGCGGTGACACCGCCGTGATCTGCGTCGCGTCCACGACGTCGACGGATGTCGCGGGCACGCCGTCGAACGTGACCCCGCTCGCCCCCAGGAAGTTGGAGCCGGTGATCGTGACGGATGTGCCGCCCGTCTCCGGACCCGATGTGGGGTTGATTCCCGTGATGGCGGGGGCCTCATAGGTGAAGACTCCCGCGTTCGCGTCGCCGTCGGGGTGGAGGATCACGACGTCGGCAGGTCCCGCGGTGCCCGCGGGAGTCGTGACGGCGATCTCGGTGTCGCTCACCACGTCGAACGTCGCGGCGTCGGTACCGTCGAAGGTCACCCCGGTCGCGCCCGTGAAGCCCGTGCCCGTGATGATGACGGTCGTGCCGCCCGAGACGGGGCCCGCGCTGGGGGCGATGCCCGAACTCACGGGCACGGCAAGCGGAAGTGCGCTGACCGTCGCGGAGGCCAGGTTGATGGCCGTCAGCCCGTCGTCTGCCAGGAGCCCGGGGAGCACCCGCACCTGCACGGCGCGCTGGGTGAATGACGGCACGGAGGGGTCCACACTCGCCTCGCGGAAGGAACCGGGACTCTCCTGCACATTGAGTCGCACGCTCGCGATCGAGCTGACCATGTCGAAGACGGGGTCGAGCGCGGTGACGGTCGTGCTGACGAGCGAGCCCACCTGGCCGGTGAGCACGTCGAGATCGAGGATCGGGCGGAGCACTCCCCCGACCGTCGACGTCACGAGGTTGAGGAGCGGCTGGAGGATCGAGCCGAGCGCCGAGATGATGGGCAGGCCGAGCACGGAACCGTCGATGACGGAGGTCGGCGCGGGGGCGCCCTCGAGTCCCAGGAGGCCGCCGAGGGTCGTCGACAGCTGGAGGTCGATCTCCGCGAGCGGGATCAGGCCGAGGACGGCATCCGCTTCGACGCCGAGCGCGATCGTGGCGGAGGTCGTGTTGAGTGTGTCTTCCACGAGGTCGAGCACGCGCTTCGGGAGCTCCGTGAGGAGGAGGTCCTCGATGATTGCGCTGACCGCGGCGTTGAGCGTCGTGGCATCCAGCAGCTCGGTGTTGGGGGCGACGTCGTTGAGGTCATAGAGCGTCGCGAGGTCGACCCGGATCGTGCCTGCAGTGAGGTCGATCGTGACGGTGCCGTTGTCGTCGACGAGGGGCTCGCTGAGGAGGTTTGCGAGCGCGGCCGTGAGGTTGAGATTGACGGCGAGAGTGAGTTCCTCGACCTCGATGTCGGCAACGGGGCCAAGCAGGGCAAGGATCGGGCGCAGGCCGTCGAGCAGCGCGCCGACGACCGAGGAGAGCCCGCCCGCTCCGGTGAGCGCGTTGACGGTGGTGTCGAGGCCGCCGACCGTGGAGTTGAGTGTCGTCGTCAGCTGCCCGAGAGTGGGGCTCGCGATGACGAGGTCAGCGCCTGCGACCTGGTAGTCACCGACGAAGCCCGGCGTGGCACCACGCGTCGCCTCGGCACGCGCCGAGAGGGCCCCGAGCTCGAGGTTGACGTCGCTGATGACACTGTCGAGCGCGAGCACGTCGAGGAGCGGGCCGAGCTTGACCCGGGTGTTCTGGGCGGGGTCGCTTGCCGCGCCGAGGTCGATGAGGCCGGTCTCCGTGACAGCCCCCGACGACGAGACGGCACCGCTCGAGTTCGCCGCGGCGTACTGGCCGACGACGCCCAGCTCGACCAGTTGGCCGAGTGAGAGCGTGAGCAGGTCTTCGAGGTTGAGGTTGAGGAGGCTGAGCGCCGTGAGGTCGAGGTCCACCGAGTCGGGGATGCCGGGACCGAAGTGCGAGAAGGCTCCACCGAGTTCCGCGATCGCGTCGATGTTGATGCCACCGCCGCCCGCGAGGAGGGCGCCCTCGGCCGCCGTGCGCTGGATCGGCGCCGCGGTCGCGGGGGTCTGGGACGTGACGACCCCGGATGCTACGGCCACCGTGATCGCGGCGGCTGCTGCCACGAACCTCGGTATGCGTCTCGACTTCGACCGCGTCGTCGCGACGCGCTTCCGTGCCATGGCCAGCATGGGTCTCCTCTTGTTTCTCCAGCACGAGAGGACACCAACTCTGTCCCCCGGTACGCCTCGCGGCGTCGCCAATATACGAGGAGAGAAGCCCGGAAATACGGGCTTTTTGCAAAGGTACGCATGCGGGAAATGTCCCCCACTGCAACTCGGTAGTGACCGGTAGTGACTACTCAGTAGTGGCCGGTCAGGCGGCGTTCAGGCCTCGCCACGATCGCCCCACAAGAGGCGCAAGTGTCGCCGCGGTGTAGATGGCGGCGATGCCGAGCACCGAGGCGAGGAACCCCAGGCCGTCAACCGCGACACCGGCGAGGAGGCTCCCGAGCGGCATGGCGGCCGTCGCCCCCGTCGTGAGCGCACCGAACACCCGCGCGCGCATCGCCCGCGGCACCTGCTCATAGAGCACGGTGTAGACGAGCGGGTTGATGGAACCTGCCGCGAGTCCCGAGAGCGCGAAGACGAGAAGCACGGCGGGCAGCGGAAGGTCAAGCGCGATCGCGAGGTAGGGCGGCGGGCCCGCGAGCACGAAGCAGGCGACAAGCATGGCGCGCCTCGGCAGCCGGTGCCCGAACCAGGCGAACAGGGCAGAACCCGTGAGCGCGCCGCCCGCGAAGAACGCGATCATGACACCAAGGAACTCGCCGTCGGGCGAGACCGCTCGGGCGTACACGGGGTGGATGACGAGCATGCCCGCCGCGTCGAGGCAGTTCGTCACGACGATGAGGAGCACCAGATTGCGCGTGACGGGCGTGCGGGCGAGATGTCGCACCCCGCCCGCGAACTCGTGCCAGAAGCCCTCGCTCCGCTGTTCTGTGTGCCCCGTGGCCCCGGCCGGCACGAAGAAGGCGAGGAGCAGCGCCGAGAGCGCGAAGGTTGCGGCATCGAGCAGCAGCGCATTGAGTGGGCCGAGCAGCACCACCGCGACCGCGGCGAGCGATGCGCCCAGCATCGTGGCGGTGCGCGAGACGGCGCCCGCCGCACCGGATGCCCGCGTCAGGGCGACTCCGGCCGCCTCCGCAAGGTCGGGCACGAGTGAGGACTTCGCGGTGTTACCCGGGGTGTCGAGGAGCCCGCTGAGGAAGACGAGCGCCAGCAGCGCCCAGAACGGCAACCCGATTGTCGCGGCGAGGAGCGGGATGGCGGCGACCGTGACGCCGCTCGCGACATCCGCTGCGATCGCGGCCCGCCGGAAGCCGATGCGGTCAACGAGCACTCCCCCGAGCGCGCCGCCCACGATCATCGGCACGGTCGCGAAGACGCCCGCGACACCCGTGGCGACAACCGATCCGGTCAGCTCGAGCACATAGAGGGGCACGACGATCATCGTCACCGCGTTGCCGAGCAGCGAGAGCCCGTGGGCGGCAAGGAGCGCACTCAGGGGCAGGAGGCGCGAGGCCTTCCGCTGGTCGATGTCGGTCACGGGCGGCGCACCGCGCTGACGATGAGCTGCACGGGATGGGCACCATCCCGCGTGCGGTCACTGCGCTCTTCCCAGCGGCGCAGCACGTCGTGAAGCTCGGCGGAGACCTCCGCGAGCTGCTCGGCGGTCAGGTGCACGACCGTGTCGGAGGTTCCGGCGGCTTCGGCCCACTCCCTCGGTTGTCTGGCGCTCGCATCGAGGGCGGCGTGCAGGGTGGCCGCGTAGCTGTCGATGACCTGGTGGCGCATGACGAGGGATGCCTGCACCTCCTCGTCCGCGGCATCCTCCGCGGGAGGAACCACGCGCGTGAAGTCGTGGGCTGCCCGCCACCAGCGTTCACGCCGGTCGGTGGCGAGTTCGGGAGCTTCCTCGACAAAGCCGAACTCGGCGAGCTTGCCCATGTGATAGCTGACGTTGCCCGGCGCCTCGTCGACGATCTCGCACAGGCGCCCCACCGTGAGGGGGCCCTCGACGCGCAACTCCCCAAGGAGCCGCATGCGCAGCGGGTGGGCGAGCGCCCGCATCTGCTTGGCACTCGTGAGTGCGACGACACGACGTTCGGAGCTCGCTTCCATGCCGTCAGACTAGTTACACAAGAGTCCTTGTGCAATATCTCTTGTCAATTGCACCGGTAAAACGAGGTGCGGGGCGGGGCGGGGCGGGGCGGGCGAAGCCCTAGAAATGCAAAGGACCCCTCGCGCACCCGCCAGAGCCCGGTTACCCTTGCTGCATTTCTGCCCTGGGGGAGTTGGCCTGGATGGCGCCACGCGAGGAGCCGTGAACAAGTCTAGCGGATGCTCACCCGCCCGAGCGAAGTCACGCCCGGGCGGGTGGGCGTCTCAGAACGGGTAGATCGCGATCTCCGGGCGCATGGTGAGCCATTGGGTCTCGGTGTAGGCCTCGATGTTGGCGGTCGCACCGCCGACACGCGAGCCGGTGCCGGATGCGCCCACGCCGCCGAAGGGCGAGTTGGCCTCGTCGGAGACGGTCTGCTCGTTGATGTGGATCTTGCCCGAGTTGATGCGGTCGGCGATCTTCATCGCCTCCCCCACGTCGCCCAGGATGCCGACCGAGAGGCCGTACTCGCTCGAGTTGGCCAGCTCGACGGCTTCATCGATCGTGCTGAACTTCATGACGGGGGCGACGGGGCCGAAGATCTCCTCCGTCCAGCCGGGGTTGGTGTGGTCGATGCCCGAGAGCACGGTGGGGCGGTAGAACAGGGCCTCGCCACCACCACCAGCGGACACCGTTGCGCCCGCCTCGACTGACTGCTTGACGAGGCCGTCGATGCGATCCCACTGCTTCTCGTCGATGATCGGCCCGAGCGCGACCTGGCCCGAGGCGGGGTCGCCGACGGGCAGGCCCTCCGCCTTCTCGGAAAGCAGGCGCACGTACTCGTCGTACATGCTCTCGTGCACGAGGTGACGGCCGGTGGTCATGCAGATCTGGCCCTGGTGCATGAAGGAACCGAAGGCACCCGCCGAGACGGCCTTCTCAAGGTCGGCACCGGGCAGCACGATGAGGGCATTGTTGCCGCCCAGTTCAAGGTGCGCGCGCTTGAGGTTGCGAGCCGCCGACTCGCCGACCTTGCGGCCCGCAGGCGTGGAGCCGGTGAAGGCGATGACTCGCACCTCGGGCGCCTCGCAGACCGCGACACCGACATCCGCCCCGCCAGGAAGCAACTGCAGCACACCCGCTGGCAGCCCCGCCTCCTCGAAGATGCGCATGAGCACGACACCGCCAGAGACCGCCGTGCGGGGGTCCGGCTTGAGGAGCACACTGTTGCCGAGCGCGATCGCCGGGGCGACCGAACGGATCGACAGGATGAGCGGGAAGTTGAAGGGCGCGATCACGCTCACAACGCCGGCGGGGCGGCGGCGGGCGAACGACCAGCGGTCCTCGTTGCTCGTGAGCACCTCGCCATGCGGGTGGCCGGGAAGGGCGGATGCCTCGAAGCACTCGTTGGCGGCGATGTGGGTCTCGAGCTGGCCCTTGGGCGGGATGGCACCCGTCTCGCGCACGATCCAGCCCTGGATCTCCTCCGCGTACTCCTCGAAGAGCTGGCCGGCCCGACGAAGCACGGCTGCGCGCTCCTCAGGCTTGCGGAGCGCCCACTCGCGCTGCGCACGGGCCGCCGCGGTGGATGCCTTCAGCACGTCATCGACGGATGCAGCTCCGACACTGCCGAGGTTGCGGCCGGTGGCGGGCTCCGTGACGGCGATGGTGCCGCCTGAGCCGTCGGTCCAGCCATCGACATAGATCTTGGCCTGCCAGGAGGAGGTGGCGAGCAGCGACATGGTGATACTCCCTAGTGGTGATTCTTGGTTCAATTCGATGGTGCAGATCGGTCGGTGGTGTCAGTCTGTGACGCGAGTCTGGGCATCCGCTGTCGCGGGGGCCGCAGGTTCGTCGCCGCCGGACGGAGTCGGCGGGGTCTTCGCCACGGCCTCCTTGCGGCGTCGGGTGACGAGCGTCGCCGCGGAGACCGCGATGAGCAGCGCGACACCGTTGAAGACGTGGGTCACCCACGTCTTGGCACCCAGGATGATGAGGCCGTTCGCGCCGACCGCCAGCAGGTAGACGCCGATGACCGTGCCCCACACGTTGAAGTAACCGGCACGGATAGCCGTGGCGCCGAGGAAGGCGGCCGCGTAGGCCGGCAGGAGGAACTCGGGGCCCAGGTCGGGCGTCGCATTGCTGGCGCGGGAGGCCTGGAGGGTGCCCGCGATGCCGGCGAGCAGGCCCGCGCCGATGAACGCCGAGGCGAGGTAGCGCTTGGTGCGCACGCCCGAGAGGGTCGCGGCATCACGTCCCATGCCCGTCGCGCGCAGGTAACGGCCGAACGGGGTGCGCTCGAGCACGAACCACAGCACGACGGCGATGACCGCGAAATAGGCGATGACGAGCTGGATGCCGCCGATGCGCGTGTTCGTCATGGCGGAGAACGCCTCGGAGTTGTGGATGATGAGCGTGCTGCCGGTGAGCAGCAGGTTGAAGCCGGCCAGGATGGTCGCCATCGCGAGGGTCGCAACGAAGGCGTTGACCCCGACGACGATGACCATGAAGGCGTTGATCGCGCCGATGAGGGCGCCGGCCAGGATCGTGGCCGCGATGACGACGATGAGGGGTGCTCCCGTGCTGGCGAGCGTGATGCCGAGGATCGTCGTGATGCCGAGGTTCGCCCCGACGGAGAGGTCGAATTCTCCGGCCGCAAGTGGAAGCACCACGGCGAGCGCGAGGATGCCGGGCACCGCCTGGTCGGCGAGGATCTGGCGGAAGTTGCCGGCCGACGCGAACGTGCCGGGCATGAGCGCGGAGAAGACGATGATCATGAGCACGAGGAATACGGCGATGCCGTAGTTGCGCATGATGGAGCCGAAGCCCCAGGCTGCGGTCGAGCCGCGGGTGGTGGTGGTCACGGTGTGCCTCACTGGGTCAGCCGGCTTGCGCCGAGGTTGTACAAGTCAGAGCGATGCGGTCTTCGGTGATGTCCGCGCCCTCGAGCGTGGCGACGTGGCGCCCGCGGTTGAGCACGAGGACACGGTCAGCGAGTCCGACGAAGTCGTCGTAGTCGGTCGAGGCGACGACGACGGCCACCCCGCGCTCCGCGAGAGCGCGCAGGATGTTGGCGATCTCCTGTTTGGCGAGCGCATCCACCCCCTGTGAGGGCTCGTCGAGCAGCACGACCGAGACGTCGCCGGAGGCGGCACGCGCCACGACGACCTTCTGCTGGTTGCCGCCCGACAGGCTGCGCACGGGCGCGGCGAGGCTGGCCGTCTTGACGAGGAACGCCTCGCTGAGGGCCTCGGATGCCGCAGCCTCACCCCCGCGGTCTACGACGCCGGCCCGCGTGTGCCGTTCGAGGCGCCCCAGGGTGAGGTTCTCGCCGACACTCATGTCGAGCACGACGCCCTCGGTGCGACGGTTCTGAGGCACACAGGTGACACCCTCGGCGATCGCATCCGCCGGGGTGCGGGGCCGGTAGTCCTTGCCGGAGAGCCTCATGCTGCCTGCGGAGGGCTGCTGCGCCCCCGCGAGCATGCGCACGAGCTCGCTGCGACCGCAGCCGATGAGTCCCGTGATGCCGACGATCTCGCCGGCTCGAACGCTGAGGTCAACCCCCTGCAGGCGGTTGCCGCGCAGTCCGCGCGCCTCCAGCACGCTGTCCCCCTCGCGCACCTCCGCGCGGGAGAGCTGGCGCTTCTCCAGGGGGCGGCCGATGATGAGCGAGACGATCTCGTGCGAGTCCCGCGCCCCGAGGGGCTCGTCGGCGACGAGCATCCCGTCACGCAGCACGGCGACGCGGTCGGCGATGCGCCGAACCTCCTCGATGCGGTGGCTCACGTAGATGGCGGTGCCGCCGTTCTCGCGCAGGAGCTCGAGCATCCCGAGCACCCGGTCGACCTCCTCCGCGGGGAGCGAGGCGGTGGGCTCGTCAAGCACGAGGATGGTGCGGCGCAGGCTGTCGACGCCCCCCTGGAACGCGCGGGCGATGCCCACCATCGTGCGCGTCGACGGCGAGAGCTCGCCGACGAGCGTCGCCGGGTGCTCGTCGATGCCGAAGAGCGCGAGGGTCGTGGCCGCGTGCTCGTTCTGCCGCTTGGTGTTGATCGCGCCGACGATACCGCGCGCGAAGAAGCGGTCGACGAGAGCGAAGTTGTCGGCGATGGTCAGGCTGTCGACGAGGCCGAGGTCCTGGTGGAGAAAGCGGAGACCCGCGTCGTGCGACTCGGTGGGGGTCAGTGGGAGCGAGAGCTCCGTCTCCCCCACCCATGCGCGACCACCGGTGTCGGGCTCATAGACGCCCGCGAGGATCTTGATGAGGGTCGACTTGCCCGAGCCGTTCATGCCGAGCAGGGCCGTGATCTGACCGGCCGGGATGTCGAGGGTGACATCGGAGAGTCCACGCTGGCCGGCGAACGTCTTGCTGACACCCTCGATGCGAAGTGCTGTGCTCATGGGGTTCCTTCTGACGAGCGGGTTGAGTAGAGAGCGCCAGCGAACATATCGAAACCCGGTTTCGATGCGACCCTGGCGGGCCTACTCAACCCGCTACCGTTGTTACTTGGCGGATGCCCAGAGCTCTTCGAAGCCGGACTTCCAGTCGGAGTCACCCGTCCACGGGAGCTCCGGCATCGAGTCGGCCGTCACGAGGCGCTTCGGCATGTCGACGATCTCGTACTCCGTCAGGTCGCCCTGGAAGAGGCGGTTCATCTGGTGGACCATGAGGTAGCCACCCCACTCCATCGGCTTGATGACGTCGAGGAACTGGCTCTTGTCATTCATGATGAGGTCGAGGTTGGCCGAGTTGCCATCGAAGGACAGCATCTTGATGGTGTCGCCGTTCGCGCTGCGCTCGACGGTGGCCTGGCTGCCGACCACCGCGGCGCCCGTGTGGGTCCAGATGTAGTCGATCTGCGGCTTCGCCGTGAGCGTCGCCTGGATCTGCGGCGGGAGGCCCGACTGCAGCTGCGACATCTGGGTCTCGAGGGTCTCGACGATCTCGCAGTCGGGGCACAGCTCGGGGAGCCACTTCTCGAACGCGACCGTGCGCGCCGCGATCGACGGGAACGCCGGGTCGGTCGTCACAAGGATCTTGGCGTCGCCGCCGCTGTCGAGGGCGATCGCCGCAGCCGACATCTTGCCCGACACGTCCTCATCCGGGGTGATGTCCACATCGAAACGCTCGTCGCCGGGCGACATGCTGTTGACGAGGAAGATGCCTGCCTCGCGGGCCTCAACGAGCTTGTCGTTGATCTGGTCACCGACCGCGGCCGTGAAGATGATGCCGTCGGCACCGAGCTGCATCGCCTGGTCGATCGCCTGGCGAGCCTTCTCCGGGTTGCCACCCGGGTCGATCATGCGGGTCTCCCAGCCGAGGAGCTCGGCGGCCTCCATGGCGGAATCGGCGCCGCGCGCACACGCCTCGGAAGCGTAGGTGCACGGGATGACGACGACGGACTTGCCGGTCGCGATCGCGGGCGAGCTCGAGGGCACCTCCTCGTCGAGAGGAGCCTGGAAGTCCTGCATCATCTGCTCAAGCGATGCAGCGTCAACGGAGCCGCCGGAGCTGGCATCCGTCTCAGGGGCGGTCTCGCTGCAGGCGGCGAGCCCCGCGATGAGCAGCGGAGCTGCAAGGATGGCCGCGATGGCCCGGGAACGGGAGTGCGTCATTGGACGTGCCTTTCACTGTGTGGGTGCGTCGATGGACCCAACAGCCGTCACACGGCGGTAGACGGCGACGGATGTCCGCGCCTACCCCCGGCGACCGCTGGTGATCTCCCCCAGACTGCACACGCGCGCATCCGCGGACCCCACCATGGCGGAAACAGGCAAGCGAACTGGCCGCCCTGGTCAAACCGAAGGATCAGCCCGCCAGCGACGCTCCCCGGAACTCACTCGGCGAGCATCCGAATCGAGCCTTGAAGGCCCGCGAGAAATGGGCTGGCGACACGAAACCGACAGAGGCCGCAACCCCCGCCACCGGCATGGCCGACGGCGACGACACCGACAGCAGCTCGCGAGCCCGCGCCAGCCGTGCCTCCATGACGAACGTTGCGACCGTCAGGCCAGCATCGGCAAAGACCCTCGCCAGGTGACGCTCGCTCAGGCCCACCGCACGCGCGATGCGCGACAGCGACAGGTCAGACTCGCCGAGGTAGCGGCGCACGAAATCCTTCGCCGCCAGGAGATAACCGGTGCTCGCCGCATGGGGCGACTGCCCCGAGATGAGCCCAAACAGCTCTAGCATCGAATCCTCCAGCGCCACCACATCGTCAGGGGGCGACTCCATGGCGCGACGCACCGCCGTAGCGGCAGCCCGCGCATAGTTCGACGCCGCCGCCGAATCGGTGAGCCTCAGCACACGCGGCCGGAAGGCCGACTCCGAACTGTCCCGGCCCTGGAAGACCGCACGCGGCAACTCAAGGATCACCTGCCGCATCGCAGACGAGAAGCCATACATGAACGGCCGCTCCGTGTCATAGATGACCGCGTCACCCGCCGTCAACGTGTCACAGCCATCCGAGTGGTAGAAGAACGCATCCCCCTCCAACAGCAGGCACAACATCACCGAATCAACAGGCTTGCTGGCGATATTGCGAGGCGTGCGCTCGATCACGTGGTCATTGCCCGCGATCTCCGTGAAGCGCAGACGCGGCAACTCAAGGTTCGTCTGCGTCGCAAGAAGCCCCCGCTGCGAATGAGTCGACGCCCGCAGCCCGAAGAGCTCACGCTCGTTGTACTCCTCCCACGCCGCCAAACGCTCAGCAGCCGGAACATGAGCCGTCGAGAAACGAAGAGGTGCCGGCGCGGACGCGCCCGGTGCGGTGGGAGAAGCGGTAGCCACCAGACAAGCTCCTTAGCCGGTTGACGTATCGCACGAGTGTAGGCGAGAAGACATCCGAATGCGCTCCCACGACCGCGCGAACCTCGGGCCTCCCGAAATCGCGTAAGATCTTGTGAGGCCGATGCGGGAGACCGCACTCAGCCGTCAGGAGAATTCGCCTAGTGGCCTATGGCGCACGCTTGGAAAGCGTGTTGGGTTAACGCCCTCGGGGGTTCGAATCCCCCATTCTCCGCCACAGTTTCCGCCGCGTGTTGGGTTACCG